>Ga0265295_1000005_pt1 | contig 519042 bp, 429 predicted proteins | sample Munlansysbiofilm_FD_192503 | JGI IMG/M metagenome (GOLD analysis project Ga0265295, IMG submission 192503) | Leachate microbial communities from a municipal landfill in Southern Ontario, Canada - Methane capture system biofilm | ecosystem: Engineered > Solid waste > Landfill > Unclassified ... | reverse complement strand
TTGGCGGCGTTGTTTCGAGCTGTATGCAGTTTTTCAAGAACGAGAGAGGCTTATGCTCCCTTTTCGCAACCCTGTCAACTTCTTTCTGCCGGTTCGGCGAATTTTCTTCGCCGCGCTCAGGCTCAATTCGTTCCCGTGTCGCGAAAAGAGAAGATAGTGAAACAAATCAAAACAGTCAAGCCTTATTTGCATTTTTTTCAACAATTCTGAAAAATGGCTTCAAATGCCGCCCTGAAGGCCCTTACGCAGGCGCAAGGCGCGCAGCACGAGTACCAGCCCGCAACATGCGAGCGCACACATCCAGAGGGGCATGCCGCCGTAAAGCAGGGCCACAAGGGCAAGCATAACGCCCAGAGCCGCTGCAGTGGCGTAGCTGTCTTCCTCTACCAGCCGGGCGGTGTCCCCCAGGGCGACATCCCGCACAAGCCCCCCGGCCAGTGCCGCCAATACCCCGAGCACAAGGCAGCCCACGACACCCAGGCCGAAAACAGCGCCGCGCACACCCCCTACACCGGCCGCCAGCCCCAGGCCCATACTGTCCAGCCAGTAAAAAGCCCGCCACGCATGCCCCAGACGCGCAGCCAGAGTTCCGGCCACCGCGCCGGCCACTGCCGCAGCCAGATAATCCCCCCTGTTCAGCGCCAGGACAGGATGCCCCAGCAGGGCATCACGCAAAAGCGGCGCGGCCAGTCCAGCCAGACAGGCCAGAACCGCCGCGCCACTGAAGTGTGCTCCGCCGTTGCGCGCCCGGCAGGATGCGGCGGCGGCCAGCATAAAGCTGGCCGCCAGATCAAATACATATAGAAGAGGGTCTTGCATCATAGCCGTAGATCCGGCCCGGCCCCGCGCCGCCCCGCCTACTTGGCAAGGCCTACGGCACGCCGCTCACGGATGACCGTTACGCGGATCTGTCCGGGATATGTCAGATTTTTTTCAATTTTTTCAGCTATATCCTTGCAAAGGACATAGGTTGTGTCATCATCGACCTGATCGGAGTTAACCATCACGCGGATTTCACGCCCGGCCTGGATAGCGTAAGCCTTGCTGACGCCATCAAAACTGGTGGCGATGCCCTCCAGGTCTTCCAGCCTCTTCACATAGTTTTCCAGCAGTTCCTTGCGTGCGCCGGGGCGTGCGCCGGAAATGGAGTCCGCAGCCTGCACCAGCACGGCCAGAGCCGTTGAAGGGCGCTGATCTTCGTGGTGGGCGGCGATGGCATGGATGATTTCCTGGCTTTCGTTATACTTTTTCGCCAGATCCGCCCCGATAAGGGCATGCGGCCCTTCAACCTCGTGGTCCACGGCCTTGCCGATGTCATGCAGCAACCCGGCACGCTTGGCTTTCTTCACGTCCATACCAAGCTCTGCCGCCATCATGCCACACAGGGCCGACACCTCAAGCGAATGCTGCAGCACATTTTGCGTAAAGGAGGTACGGTAACGCAACTGGCCGAGAAGGCGAACGATTTCAGGGTGTATGCCGTGCACGCCCGCATCGAAGGTGGCCTGCTCGCCCACTTCGCGCACCTGGGCATCCAGTTCCTGCTCGCACTTCTGAACAATGTCTTCAATGCGCGCGGGGTGGATGCGCCCGTCCTGAATAAGACGCTCCAGCGCCATCTTGGCGACCTGGCGGCGTAACGGGCTGTAGGCGGAAAGGATGACTGTCTCAGGGGTATCGTCAATAATGAGGTCCACGCCGGTGGCAGACTCGAGAGCGCGGATATTGCGCCCTTCACGGCCAATGATACGGCCTTTCATATCTTCGCTGGGCAGGGTGACGGCGGTGACGGTCTGCTCGTTCACATAGTCGCCCGCATAGCGCTGAATGACGTTACAGAGAATTTCTTTGGCTTTGCGGTCTGCGGTTTCGCGGGCTTCCATTTCGATCTGCCGGATCATCTTGGCCGATTCGTGCCGCGTCTTCGCCTCCACTTCCATAAAAAGCTGCACCTTGGCTTCTTCAGCAGTAAAACCCGAAATCTGCGCCAGGCGCTGCTCCTGCTCCTCAATGCGGGTTTGCAGGAACATTTCTGTTTCTGAAAGCTGCCGTTCCTTACGAGCCAGATCTTTTTCTGAAGCGAGCAGTTCGTGTTCCTTGGCTGTGGCTTTTTCAAGCTTTTCCTCAAGGCGCCCGCTCATTTCCTCAAGCTTGCGCTCGCGGGTCTTGACCTCGCGCTCGCGTTCCTTGAATTCATTTTCCAGCTCGCGTTTCTGGTTGAACAGGTCGTCCTGTCCCTGGAGCAAAATTTCTTTTTTCTGGGCCTGCGCTTCTTTGCGGGCCTCGGCCACAATGCGTTTGGCCAGGTCATCGGCGTCGCCGATACGCTTGGTTGTAGACCGTTTGCACACCACCGCGCCCAGTGCCGCCCCCAGCACCACAGACGCGAGCAGCGCCGCTATAACTAATGGGTCCATGAATCCAGCCTCTCTTTTATCAATACGGGACCGGCCCTGAACAGAGCCCGCCCGGCGAACACCGGCAGCCCGTTACGTGCCGCCGTAGCAATTTAGCCCAAAGGGCTGCTGAAACCCTGGCTGGATGCCGCAGGCGCGGCAACATGGATGGTGTTGCAAAAAAGAAGTGAAGACCCCAACGCGGAAGCCGGAACCCAAACTGCTCTGTTTATGAAAGCGGCTTTCCCCAGAGAGCCGTGTCATGCGTGCGGTACAGAACCTGGATAACCAGGTCGGGAGCCAGTATGTCCCCTTCAGGCGTCCCGGTCGTGGCCGGGCATGCACACTGAGGACAGAGACGACTCCCTTTAACATACTTGTCAGGTTAGCACCGAGGCATAAATCACGCGCCCCCCAGGGAAGCGCCCTCGGGATCTAAACAGATCCCTCTATCTTGGAAAGCATGGCAGTTACGCGATCTTGCACACCTGCCAGCTCTTTTTGCGATTGCAACAAATCATCCGCCAGTCCAAGGGCCATAAAGGTCAGCAGAATATCCTTGGTCTGCCCTCCATGGAACCTCAGCTTCTGGTCAGTAAACCGTTCTTCCACGAGCCTTACAGCTTCCTGCACGCGGTCCATATCTGCACCGGGCTTGAAGGCGATGCTCAGCCCAAGAACGGTAAGGTTGATAGCTTCCTGATTCACAAAAACCTACTCTACGCTGTCATGCTCCTGAATGTTGCGCAACACGGCGTCAATGCGTTTGAGCGCCTGGGCACGCAGCTGCTCTTCATTTTCAAGCGCTTCGCGCAGCCTGTGGTTTTCATCTTCCAGGGCGGCCTTTTCCTCCCCCAAAGCGGCAGACTCGGCGCTGACGCGCTCGTTTTCCGCCCGAAGGCGGTCAAGCCTGGCCAGAAGAGCCGCAACTTGCGTCTCAAGCTTTTCCAGAAGTTCCATGCCTGATAAATAGCACCGCACCAGACCCTTGGCAAGAATGGAAGAGGTAAAGTCGAAAAAAAACCGTGCCGCGCGACGCCTTGCGCAGCGGATAAGGCCCGTAACCTATACATATTTGACTGCGACAGCCCTGAAAAGGCGGAACCCACATGCCGGACAAGCCCTCGCCTGCCCGGCTCCAGTTCCTTTGTCGCCGCAGAAACGGCGCAGCCGAAAAACCGTGTGCCGTCCCGGCAGAAAACAAAGGATACGCGTCAGGATTTTCTGCGCGGCAAATTCTTCTGTTTTTCACGGGCAATGCCCAGTTCTCCGGCGGGCACGTCGCGGGTGATGACCGATCCGGCCCCCACAAGGGCCTCGTCACCCACACTCACCGGAGCCACCAGGGCGGTATTACTGCCAATAAAGGCGCGCCGGCCTATCTGCGTGAGATGTTTGTTTTTTCCATCATAGTTGCAGGTGATGGTTCCCGCGCCGATATTGCTGCCCGCACCGATCTCGGCATCGCCAAGGTAACTCAGATGATTGGCCTTGGCCCCTTGCCCCAGGCGCGTCTTTTTCAGCTCCACAAAATTTCCTACATGGGACTGCGCCTCAAGAACGGCTCCGGGGCGCAGCCGCGCGTACGGCCCGACCAGCGCGCCTTCACCCACTTCCGCCCCTTCAAGGTGCGAAAATGAATGTACCCGCGCTCCGCTGCTGACGACACTGTCACGCAGCACACAGTGCGAGGCTATGGAGGCGCCGCGCAAAATCCGCGAACGGCCGTAAATTTCGCAAGGGCCGGTGATTTCTACCCCGGCTTCCACATGGGCCAGAGGCCCCACGCGGACGCTTCCCGCGGCATGGATGATAACGCCCGCAGCAAGCAGGTCATGAACACGGCGCTCGCGCAGGGTTTCTTCCATCCGTTCCAGTTCCAGAGGAGAGTTCACTCCCATGAGTCCGTCGTCGCGCCCGCAACGCACACCCTGCACGTCATATTTTTCCGCCACAGCCAGGCCTATCAGGTCAGTGATATAATACTCGCCGCTTTTATTGGCATTGCCCAGGCGGGGCAGCAGGCTTTCCACGGCATCCAGCGCACAATAGTACATGCCCGCGTTGACCTCGCCGGTGGGCGGGCCGTAAAGAGCCGGATCATAATCCTTGGCCTCGACAATGGCACGCACGTCATCCCCTTCCCGCACCACGCGGCCATAAGCACCGGGGCTGTCAAGATCAATGGTGGCAAAGGCGAGGTCTGCACCCACGGCCTCGGCCAGAAACTGCCGCACAAGGCCCTCTGAAAGCAGGGGCGCATCGCCGTTGACGATCAGCAGGTGGGTGTATCCCGCCTTGGTAAGTGCCGGCAGGGCCTGCATGAGCGCATGTCCTGTGCCGAGTTGCTGCTCCTGAAGAACACAGGGAACTTCCGGAAAGGCCGCCCTGACCATCTCTGCCCGATGCCCGGCTACAAGCCACACATCTTCAGCAAAAACAGGGCGCAAAGCCTCAAGCACACAGGCCAGCATAGGCTCGCCCAGCAGTGTTTGCAAAACCTTGGGCTTGTCGGAATGCATGCGGGTACCCTTGCCCGCCGCCAGAATAAGAGCCGCGTTCTTCGGCATCAGTATCTCCTTCATCTCCGCGCAAAAGCGGAAGAACTTCACGCAATGCAATAGCCTCTTGCCTGAAAAACGGCAAGGCAAAGCCATGCCGGATCCCTTCAGGACATTTACATAGTATGAGGAACGCTGTCCTCTGCCAGGGCGCAACAGGCTGCCTCACGAAGTATCCGGCCGTGCACGGTCCGCAGTCTGTTTTGCTGCCGTCATAGCCCACGGGCAGCCCTTTATTTGAAAAGATCTTTAATCAGCGCGCCTGAGGCCCAAAGGATTTGAAAGACACAGCCGGGCATAATGTTTTGCCGCCCGGGCTTCCAGCGTCTGCGGCGCGAGCTGTCCAATTTCGGGAAAAAGGTGTCTCAGTATCATGACCGCCCTGACAGCCTCGGGTGCAAGCCGTTCTTCCATGGGCAGGGCCAGAAGCAGGCACTTCGCAACATAGTACGAACGAATACGGAGCAACTGCGCGTCCGTCTCGCCGCGCCCCCCCCTGACCATTGATGCGACATGGCGCACGGCCTGCACAAAGAGATCCTGCATCTTGTCTGACATATTTTTGTTGAAGGCCATAACTTCGGTAGAAAACAGGCAAGCTGCGGCGTGGGCCAGCCAGCCGCCGAGCTTGTCCGAGGGATAGGCGGGCAGATCGGCGAGCATGCCGTGTACCTTGATATGCATGAGGGCGTCATGAAAAAACATGCGTTCGGCATTATGCGTCATGTTGTCGCCGTGTTTTCTGTAGATGACAAGCCCCAGGGGGTTCACTCCTACCCTGGCCCCCAGGCCGTGGCAGCGCAGCCAGAAGTCATGATCTTCGCAGGACTTGAGCGCCGTATCAAAAAATCCCGCCCGGCGCACAAGGCCCATGCGCGTCAGGTGGCAATGCACCGGAGCCAGGTTGGCATGGCAAGAATGCACGTCCCAATGGCTGCTGACCAGAGGCCACATGTGCAGCACACCAGCCCCTTCCTTCTTTTCCACACAGCGGCAGATAACCATGTCCAGATCAGGATTTTCCGCAAAAACCTGCACCTGGCCTGCCAGAAGATGCTCCGCATACAGGTCGTCCGCGTCGAGAAAAGCCGCGTAATCTCCTCGCGCTGCCCGCAAACCGGTATTGCGTGCAGCGGCAAGGCCTTGGTTTTTCTGACGGATATAAACAACGCCCCCCCCCAGGGTTCCGGCAACTTCAGGTGTGTTGTCAGTGGAACCATCATCGACCACAATGACTTCCACATCAAGGCCGTCAGTGCGCTGCGAGAGGGCGCTTGCCACGGCTTCGGGCAGCAGCGGGCCATAATTGTAGGAAGGAATGATGACAGAAACCAGCGGCGCTGCGGACATGTTTTTCCCTGAGGCAGAAGGTGCATGAAACCCTGCGGACGGCCCCTCTCTTCACAAAAGAAGCCGCCGCAACGAATGGCATATAAAATGTCTGAACGGCCTGCGGAAAGTGCACAATAAAAAGATTCAGCCCACTACGGGCATGTCCACAAAAAGCTCTTCCCGAGCCGCTGGTACGGCATGGTGCAGAACAGATCGCAGCGGTACGGCAAAAAAGCTGCTGTACCCGCTCCTGGAGCATTTCACACTTGAAATGCTCCACAAGGATTTGTCTCCAAATCCTTGTGGCCAAATGATTACAGCACGGCTTTGCCGACCGTTAAGCAATCATTTGAAGCGATAATTGTTCTAGTCCTGCCAGATAAACGTAAAGACCTGCTCCACTTCGGGGTGCAGCGTCAGATGCACGGGGCAGGAAGCCGTGCAGCGCTCTATGCTGGCTTTTTCTCTGGCAGAATATGCGCGCGGCGGCATCTTGAAGATAACTTCAATCTTGCCGATACGGCGCGGATCTGCGCTCATGGCCTTGGTGATTTCCACTTCCGTACCGGTTACATCCACACCGTGATTTTTGCCATAAATACCGATAATCGTCATGGCGCAGGCCCCAAGGGCCGTGGCGCAAAGGTCTGTGGGCGAAAAGGCTTCGCCTTTGCCCTGGTTGTCGCTGGGGGCATCGGTGATAATCTTGGTGCCGCTCTGGTTGTGTACGCATTCCACGCGCAGGTCACCGAGATATTTGGCGCTGACAGTAGACATGTGGCCTCCTTGTTCTTCCGCCGTGCGGTCCTGCCTGCCGGTCCGGCAGACGGGTAGCGCGCAGGCGGGCGTGATTTCAGAAAACCTGATGCTCCCGCAGAATGTTGCAGGCAATGGCAAGCAGCGTCAAGCCTCCCGCCAGTTCCGCCCATCCGTTGAGAGCACAAAGATTGGCCAGTGTCTTGCCGAGATACACGCCACAAGCCGTGATCACCGCGCAAACAATGCCGATGATGGCCGCATCCGCCCAGATGGGCGTACCAAGAATAGCCAGGGAAAGGCCCACGGCCAGAGCATCGATGCTGGTAGCCACCCCAAGCACCACAAGGTTGCGCCCGGCGGTGGGATCGACCGAAGGGCAGGCGCAGGATTCACGGTTCCTGAGCGCCCGCAGGCCCGAAAGAGCCATCTTGCCGCCAATCCAGCCCAGCAGCACAAAAGCAATCCAATGATCCCACGCTTCCATATACTCCCGCACAGACACGCCCAGCCACCATCCGATAACCGGCATGGCAAACTGAAAAAAACCAAAGGCGGCAGAAAGGCGCACATAATGGCAAACCTTGGGCTTTTGCAGGGCGCAACCAGAGACCACGGCCACGGCAAAAGCGTCCATCGACAGGGCTATGGCCAGCAGAAAGACGGCGAAAATCGTCATAAAGATACATCTCGTGCGCGGGCAGGCGCCCGGCTGGTTATGGTTTGCGGGTCGGGCCACTATAGATCATGCCTTTGCACTGTACAAGCAACCAGCCCGGCAATGAAAAACGCTCGCCGCAGTCCGTATGCCCGGCAACCCCGAACAGCCCGGAACCTCCAATATACGTGCAGGAAAGGGCGCCGGCACTGCCGGACAAACCACAAAAGCCCGCACGCACATCTTGCTAGCGAGCCTCGCACAGGCTACAAGACGGCATGCAAAATATACCTGAATGGCTTTTTTACTGGCAATGGGCTTCCGGCATTTTGAGTATAGGCATGAACGCCGCAGCCGCCCTGCCTGTCATCCTGGCTCTGACCCTGCTGGCCGGAAGGCGGGGCAATGCGCGGCTGTGCATTGCCGGGACGCGCCGCCTCACACGCCTGGCCCTGGGATTGGGCCTGCTCGGCCCCCTGCTCACCGCCGCCAACCTGGCGGGGACGATCCTCAGCTTCGGCGGCTCCGGCAGCCACATCAGCGGTCTGGCCCTGTGGGACGATGCGGTACTGCCCTATACCGCCACTGTACTGGCCTGGATTGCCGGCCTGTGCTGCCTCTGGCTTGTTACATGGATGGACAGGCGCAGCCCCCTCATCACCGGCCTGCCCGCCGACAATTCAGGTGCGAGCCTCGGCGGCGGCAGCGGCAAGGGGCGTTCAGCCCGCAAGGGTCGCAGATCGCCGCTTCCCGCAGAAAGTGAAGCGGCGAACGACCGGCTTGATGCCGATGCCATGCGCAGCAGACTTTTTTTGTATCTTCTGGCCATTGTCTGTTTTTTTGCGGCCCATGCCCTGCCCAACTGGTCTTTTTCCGGACCACCGCAGGGGATGGACTGGGGCCGCATGGCTTCAGCCGTGCTCGGCACTGCCACCCACGACTATTTTACAAATTTTGCCCCGGCGGGAGCCATGGCCCTGCTGGCGCTCTCGCTGGCCCGTCGCGAACTTTCCGGCTCTTCCGCCGCCATGCCGGCAAACAACGCTTTTCCTGCCTCCGACCTTGAAAAGGCCGCCCGATGGGCCGCCCTGTGGGCCATGATCGGCTACGTGCCCCGCTGCATTGACCGCTGGGGCCTGTTTATCGGGCTTTCCTTCAGCGGGCAGGCACTGCCCGACTGGCTCATGCCCCAGATCACGGGCCTTGTGCCCCTGACCCTGGCAGTGGCCTGCTGGGCCATCCTGTTCACCCTGCGGTCCCGAGTGCAGTTTCTGTGGCTCAACTGGCTGGCACTGGCCCTGCTGGTCATACGGCAGAGCCTGCCGTTCATCACCACCCTGCTGCACAGCGCGGCCTGAGGCGCGCAAAAAACACGCCGTCTCCGGCTGCACGGACCATAACGCCAAGACAAAGCGAGGCCAGTATGCGTTTTACCCATTTTTTCCTGCTGCTTCTGATCTGCGCCCTGAGTATGGGCAGTGCCGCCCATGCCGGGCAGCCTGCCCCTGACGTGAACGGAGCGGAGGTCAGGGATTTCACCCGCTTCAGCGCAGCCCTGCCCGCCGGATGGGACGGAGAGGAACGCACGGGCTTTCATTCTGGTAAGGCCGAAGAGTGCATGCTGATTCTGGGCGTCAAGGATCAGGCCGGGGAAAACTACCAGGGGCTTGTCAGCATTTTTGTGCTGCCCAACGACAAGCAGGCCACAAGCGAAAGCTTTGCCCGTGAGCTGACGCGCTTTCAGGCCGATGCCACCGAGCCGGCGCAAGAAGGCCGTTTCTGGGTATTTACAGGCGAACCGCGCAGTCAGGCGTTCAAAGCCCCGGCCCTGACAAAGGTTCATGCCACGCCCGAAATGGTACTCATTGCCATCATCCAGGACCCGGAAGGCCTGGGCGGTCAGGCTGTTTTTGAAAGCCTGCGAGGCCTCACGCCCCAGACCCGCCAACTTCTCGGCAAATAGCCTGCCCTTGTAGGGCATTTCACACTTGAAATACGTTACAAGGACTTGTCTCCAAATCCTTGTAGCCAAATGATTGCAGGGCGGCTTTGCCGACCGTTAAGCAATCATGTGAAGCGTTAATTGCTCTGATGCTCCGCCCGTCGGGCGCAACAGCAGCCTCCCGCGTTTTGTCAGGCAGGAGGCTGTTTTTGCATCCGGCGCCTCAAGGGCTGGCGACTGCGCGGGCTTGACTCCCGCCGTTAAATTACTTAGTAGTCAGCACCAACAGTCACCTTTAACCGAAAAAAGGACCGTGATGGACAGCGTGCCGAGTAATACGGAATATCCCAGTAGTCGCTGGGCAAACATGATAACCAGGTTGCCTGTGGCAACAGGTCTCGGTCTGTAACGGATCCTTCCCGCTCGCCGTCGCCTGTTCCGGGCATCGGAGGCGAGCCATGAAACTCTCTCTCTTTTTCTGCGTCATGCTGGCAGTAATTTTTTTCGCCGGCAGCTTTATACTGACACTGACCGTATCCTCCAGAAATCTGGGCCTCTTTACCGCGGAATCCGTGGCGTCTCGCGTTACGTCCGCCAAAATCCGCCATATGGAATCCGGACGCTGACAAGACCGGGTTTTATATCTCCATACACACGCGCACACAGCGCATAGCCGTGCTGTTTTTCAGACAGCCGCAGACAAAGGAGTTTTCCAACAATGGACCATCCCCCTAGTCGACCCGCAGCGTCTTTTTCAACAAACCTCGCAGCGGGTGTGGTACTTCCAACTTTCTTACCTCTGCGCCCGCATACAGCGGCATAGCCTGATTTTATACCGCGGGCATGCCGTGCCGTCTGCCGGGAGCAGGAGGAGACATGCCCATGTTTTTCACTTTTTCTAACAAGAACCAGTCTGTGCGGCCCCATAAGGGCCAATGGGCCGCCCGGTCCACAGAGCAGAACATTGATGCACTTTTCGCAAAATTCGGCAGCGGGCAATACGGTCTGACCGAAAACGACGCCCTCAGCCGTCTGGAGGCCGAAGGCCGCAACGAAGTTGCCCGTGAACGCGTCCCCAATCCTCTGGTGCAGTTGCTCCGGGCTTTCAACAATCCGTTCATCTACGTCTTGCTCATCATAAGCGCCGTCAGCTTTTACAGCGATTACTGGCTTCCTCTCCAGACCGGAGAAGAAACCGATGGCACGGGCGTAACCATCATTGTGACCATGGTGCTGATCAGCGGCATCATGCGTTTCTGGCAGGAATTCCGGTCTAACAAGGCTGCCCAGGCCCTGCAGGCCATGGTGCACACCACCGCTACGGTTACCCGCCGCAACGCGCAAAATGAGCCGGAAACCAGAGATATCCCGCTGGACGAACTGGTCAGGGGCGATGTGGTGCGCCTTTCTGCCGGCGACATGATACCCGCCGACATACGTCTGCTTGATTCCCGCGATCTTTTCGTAAGCCAGGCTGTGCTGACCGGCGAATCCCTGCCTGTGGAAAAATACGACACCCTGTCTGCCGTGGCGGAAAAATGCGCGCATGCCGAAGGCGCATCCGGCCAGGCGCTTGATTCGCGCAACATGTGCTTTATGGGAACCAACGTGGTCAGCGGCACGGCCACGGCCCTTGTGGTTGCCACCGGCGCGCGCACCTACTTTGGCTCCCTGGCGAAAAACATTGTGGGCAGCCGCGCCCAGACGGCCTTTGATAAAGGAGTCAACAGCGTAAGCTGGCTGCTTATCCGTTTCATGCTCCTTATGGTTCCGGTTGTTTTTCTTATCAACGGCTTCACCAAGGGAGACTGGAGCGATGCCTTCATGTTCGCTCTGGCCATCGCCGTGGGCCTGACCCCGGAAATGCTGCCGATGATCGTCAGCGCCAACCTTGCCAAAGGCGCTGTAGCCATGTCGCGCCGTAAGGTTGTAGTAAAACGGTTGAATGCCATTCAGAACTTCGGGGCAATGGACATCCTGTGCACCGACAAAACCGGCACCCTTACCCAGGACAAGATCATCCTTGAGCGGCACGTCAACCCGCTGGGCTTTATGGATGACTCTGTGCTGGAGCTTGCATGGCTCAACAGCTTTCACCAGAGCGGCATGAAAAACCTTATGGACAGGGCCATTGTCCACTACGGAGACACGGCGGAAAACGGCCTGCCCAAGCACCTGCGCAAGGTGGACGAACTGCCTTTCGACTTTGTACGCCGCCGCCTTTCCGTGATTGTGGCAGAGTCCGACACGGAACACCTGCTGGTATGCAAGGGAGCCGTTGAGGAAATGCTCTCCATAGCCTCCAGTGTATACGTGCAGGGCAAGGTTGTGGCAATGGATGAACAATGGCGTGAACGGCTCATGGATCTGACGCGCTCGTACAACCGCGACGGCTTCCGGGTGCTGGCCCTCGGCACAAAGGTTTTCAGGGGCAGCGAAGTCCGCGAACAGTACACCACGGCGGCAGAAGGCAATCTTGCCATCAGGGGCTTTCTTACTTTTCTTGATCCGCCCAAAGACAGTGCAGGCCCGGCTATTGCCGCGCTGCGCGAGCACGGCGTGACAGTCAAGGTACTTACGGGTGACACGCCTGTCATCACTGCCAAAATCTGCCATGACGTAGGGCTGGAACCGGGAACCGTCCTGATCGGAAACGATGTGGACGCCATGAGCGATACCGAGCTGCTGGCGGCCTGCGACAGCCATGACGTGTTCGCCAAGCTCACGCCCATGCAGAAATCGCGCATCATCAAGACGCTGCAACAAGGCGGGCATACCGTGGGCTTTCTTGGCGACGGCATCAACGATGCCCCCGGCCTGCGCGACGCCGACGTGGGCATTTCCGTAGATACGGCCGCTGACATCGCCAAGGAATCCGCAGATATCATTCTGCTGGAAAAAAGCCTTATGGTTCTTGAGCAAGGGGTAATCAAAGGCAGGGAAACATTTGGCAACATCATGAAATACCTGAATATGACCGCAAGCTCCAACTTCGGCAACGTATTCTCGGTATTGGTGGCCAGCGCCTTTATCCCCTTTTTGCCCATGCTGCCCGTACAGTTGCTGCTCCAGAACCTGATGTACGACTTTTCGCAACTTTCCCTGCCGTGGGACACGGTAGACAAGGAGTTTCTGCAAAAGCCGCGTAAATGGGATGCGAAAAATATCGGCCGCTTCATGGTCTGGATCGGCCCCACGTCTTCGATCTTTGACATTACCACCTATGCGCTCATGTGGTTTGTCTTCGGCGCGGCCAGTGTTGAGATGCAGTCTCTCTTCCAGTCCGGCTGGTTTGTCGAGGGGCTTCTTTCCCAGACGCTGGTAGTACACATGCTCCGCACCAGAAAAATCCCCTTTGTGCAGAGCACAGCGGCCCTGCCCGTGCTGCTGCTGACAGGGGCCGTCATGGCACTCGGCATCTATATTCCCTTTTCTCCGCTAGGCGGGCTGGTGGGCCTGCAGCCGCTGCCCTGGAGCTACTTCCCCTGGCTGGTTGCCACCCTGCTTTGCTATTGCTGCGTGGCTCAGGGCATGAAGGTGATCTACATGCGCAGGTTCGGCCGCTGGTACTAGGGTGCTGATTGCCAGGAATTCCTACGGAACAGGGGGCTGACAGGACACTTTTGCTATGGGCAGGGCGGGTTCACCCGGCCTGTCAAAGACTTCTGCCCAGACAAGAAAAACGCGTAAGGACCCCACACGGAGTCCTTACGCGTTTTCACCTTGTATGGCGGAAAAGTATCTGACCTGTTCAGGCCGGCTTTGCGCCGTTGCCGTAGTTACTCCTGCTCAAGCTCATGCTTGAGCCAAGACCTGACCGCCGGAGTAGGAGCGCTGATGCCGCGCCACTCGCCGTGTTCCTTGCGAAAATCATCCATCAGGTTCTTGGGCAGCGGCAGACTTATGAGATCGTCGGCCCTTTCTGAATTGCGGCGTACCAGACGGACCATGGGCGGGCTTTGCCAGCTGTCCACCACAAAATAGTGAGCCACGTCATCCTTGGAACGAACCGGAGGATACTCCGAATGCCAGTCGTTATTACCCCATTCAAGATACATCGTGACGGCGTGCTCGGGGGTCAGGTTCCAGTCTATATCGTAAAGTGCGAAGTCCTTTAGTTGCGACATGGTGTCCTCCTCATTGGCTTTATTTAACAATAATCATTCTTGACATGACTGGCAAGAGGTACTCGCAAAAAAACTTACCCTGCCGTCACAATGTAAAAAGTGACTGGAGGCACAAATCCTCCCCTCGGCGACAAGAAACATCAAAAAAATAAATTCCAGCGCACAGAGCCATAAATTCTGATTTCTTATAACAGATTGCCGAAGATAGGATTGTCTACTAATAAAACACATGCTATCTCTAACGCAACACTAACCAGATGCGGAATCCCGTGGAGGAAATCATGGCAAAAACCATTCGTCAGGTCACATTTGAACTTTTACGCCAGCTGGGCATTACCACAATCTTTGGCAACCCCGGCTCAACTGAAGAAACATTTTTGAAAGATTTTCCTAAAGATTTCAGATATATTCAGACTCTTCAAGAAGCTTCAGCCGTGGGCGCCGCCGACGGCTATGCCCAGGCAACACGCAAGCCCGCACTGGTAAACGTGCACACTTCTGCCGGTCTTTGCAATGCCATGAGCAATATTCTTACTGCCAGCATGAACAAGACGCCTCTCATTATTACAGCTGGCAACCAGACGCGCGAAATGCTCCTTATGGAGCCGTGGCTCACCAACGTGGAGCCTGCCGAACTGCCCAAGCCCTGGGTCAAGTGGAGCTACGAACCTGTACGCGCCGAAGATGTGCCTGCCGCCTTCATGCGAGCCTATGCCATGGCCATGCAGCCCCCGACCGGGCCTGTTTTCCTCTCCATTCCGCTTGATGACTGGGACAAGCCTGCACTGGGCGAACCCGTGGCACGCAGCCTTGCCGGCCGCGTTGGGCCGGACCCCAAACGCCTGGCCGAATTTGCCGACCTGCTCTCCAAGGCCAAAAATCCCGCTCTCATCTACGGCGCGGCCATTGCCAGGGGAGACGGCTGGAAACAGGCCGTGGCCCTGGCTGAAAAACTCAATGCCAAGGTATGGGCCGCCCCCGCCTCGGAGCGCCCGCCCTTCCCCGAAACCCATCCGCTGTACGCTGGCGGCCTGCCCTTTGCCATCGGGCCGCTAGCCAAAAAGCTTGAAGGGCACGATGTGGCCATTGTGATCGGCGCGCCCGTATTCCGTTATTATCCGTATGTTGAGGGCCAGTATATTCCTGACGGTCTGCGCCTGCTGCATATTTCCGATGACCCCGCAGAGACGGGCCGCGCGCCGGTGGGCGACAGCATGCTGTGCGATGCGGTGCTGGCCCTGGAAGCGCTGGAAACGCTGGTGCAGGCGCGCTCTGCCACATGCGAAGTCTGCAGGCAGCCCCATTGTATGGCTCCCCATGCAGCCGCTCCTGCTGCGGCCCCCGGCAAGGTGATGACCGCCCTGGAACTTTTCAAGACGCTGCGCGAATGCACACCCGCTGAAGCTGTGCTGGTGGAAGAATCTCCCTCCAACCTGGGCGAACTGCATACGGCATGGCCGGTGGAACGTCCTGACTCTTTCTATACTTTTGCCAGCGGCAGCCTGGGCTGGAACCTGCCCGCCAGCGTGGGCATCGCCCTTGCCGAGCGCGACAGCGGGCGCAACCGCCCGGTAGTCGCCATTATCGGCGACGGCTCCATGCAGTATTCTGTTCAGGGACTGTGGACAGCGGCACAGCAGGGACTGCCCATCCTTTTTGTCATACCGAGAAACGGCGAATACGCCATTCTGAAGTCTTTTGCCGTTCTGGAAGAAACCCCCGGCGTCCCGGGCCTTGACCTGCCGGGCCTTGATACGGTTGCCATCGCCAAGGGCTACGGTTGCGAAGCCATACGCGTTGAAACCGTCGACGAAGTGCGCAAGGTTTGCGCCGAAGCTTTCAAACGCTCCGGCCCCACCCTTATAGAAGTGCCCATCGTCCCCACCATCCCGCCCCTGCTTTAGGCCAGAACCAAACACCATACCCGGATCCCGGCGGGTCCGGGTATGGCTAAAAGGAACCGTCCATGCTCGAAACAATAATCATGGCCCTGCTGCCCATTGTCGTGACCCTGCTGCTGGGCCTTCTGGCCGGATGGCGGCACGACTTCAGCCAGGACCAGGCCTCTGTGCTCAACCGCATGGTCATGCTTTATGCCCTGCCCATGCTCCTCTTTGCAGGGATTCTCGGCACGCCGCTTGAAGAAGTGCTCAAAAATGCGCAGGTCTTCCTGTGGATCGCCATCGGCATGGCCGGAGGCTTTGTGCTTGTTTTTCTGATTTCCCGCTTTGTCTTCCGGTCTGATGTAAAGCTCGCGGCCTTGCGCGGCCTGGCTATCGCCGGCCCTGCCGTGCCTTTTGTGGGAACTCCGGTTCTGGGCATGCTTTTTCCCGTGGAGGCCGATCTCGCCATCGCCGCGGGCAGCATCCTCATGAATCTTGTTCAGGTGCCGCTGGCCCTCGTTTTTCTTGTAGGCGGGAGCGACAGCGATTCTTCCGGGCAGAAAAAAAATCCGGCGGCCATTGTATTCGGCAGTATTGCCAATGCGGTCAAGCAGCCTGTGGTATGGGCGCCGGTGCTGGCGTTTGTACTGCTGCTGGCCGGACTGGACATGCCCAAAGTACTTAAAGGCTCATTTCTGCTGCTGGGGCAGGCCACGGGCGGTGTCGCCCTGTTTGCCGTGGGCGCGGTGCTTTTTGCCCAGAAGGTAAGCGTGTCCCTGCCGGTAATCGTCAATGTCATCTGCAAGAACATCCTGCTGCCCGGCCTTATCCTTCTGGTCATGATATGGCTGGCGGTTCCCGGTGCGGAACGCGGGCTGGTCGCTGTAACCCTGGCTATTCCCACTGCCTCCATTGCCGTTATTTTTGCCGTGGAATATAAGTCCGGCGAACAGGAAATGGCCTCTACCCTGTTCTGGAGCACCATACTCTCCGTAATAACAATGGGCGGATTCATCTGGCTGACCTAGAACAATTACCACTTCAAATGATTGCTTAACGGTCGGCAAAGCCGCCCTACAATTATTTGGCGACAAGGAGTTGGAGACAGATCCTTGTCGCGCACTTCAAGTATGAAATGCGCGACAGCGTTTCCAGCTTCCTGGCACGGCCGTCACGCGTCCGTCTGTTGACGCGACGCTCAAGGCCGGACAGAACGGAAATACACTGAATGAGCATATAAAAACCGCCCTGCAGTTTTGCAGGGCGGTTTTTTATATGCTCACAGCGCCTGGCCATTTTGCCCGGACAAGCAGAATTTTTCGGTCAGACGCCTGTTTTTTCTTTCAGCTTGCTCTGTGCCCTTTTGGCAGCCAGCACCTCACGCTCACGGCGGGCTTTCTCTTCTTCTGCCCGCCGCTGCTTGCGGATCCGCTCAAGGCGCGTCTGCTGGGCCTGCTCACGCTGCTTGCGCGCCTGTTCAAGCAACTTTTCCCGCTTGCGGTCAAAGACCAGAGTGGTACGCAGTGCTGCCAGCCCGAAAGAAATAACTGTAACAATAAGAATAAGCACTTTCTGGATGGACCACTGATCTTCACCCAGAATCTCGCGCAGCCAACCCAGGCGCAGGCTGTCGCCCCAGAAAACCACAACAGGAACACCGATAAAGCAGAGCAGCAGCCCCACGACCTCTATCCACATGAAAGTCTTGCCCATGGTCAGGCCAAACAGGGTTCCATCGCGCACCATGCGCAAAAACTGTAAGCGCTTGCGCAGGTTGCGCAACAGCTCTGCCAGGCGTGGGGTATCGGCCTGCACCCGTTTGAAGGCTGCCGCATCACGGAAATTGCAAGAAAAGGCACGGTTGATAATGCCCGCGCTTTCATTAAAGTCACGGCTGAATTCACGCAGGGCTGACGGAAAGGGAAACCACGAAGCTTCGTCCCGTATTTCCTGAAGAATATCGAGGTAATACTTGTAGCGGTTACGCAATTCTTCCACTTCGCGGTTGATGCATTCCTCAAGTTCTTTTTCCAGGGCCGGGCGCGTTTCAACAACCTTGAGAAAAGCTATATAACTGCTGATACTGGCGAGCTTTTCCAACTGCCGGATTTTGCCGCCCAGCAGCAACTGCACCGGATGTTCCGGCGGAAACCAGTCGTGCAGCCGCGCATCCAGGGCATTGATGGCCGGCCCCTCGGACTCGGCCTTTTTTTTGGCCTCTGCCCAAAGATCATACAGCGATGAAAGAATAAGCAGCCGCCCCCGCTCCAGGGCCGGGTCCATCAGGATATGGTTGAAGTAGGAAGGGTCGTCACGGATAAGTTTTGTCAGCGGGTCCAGCACGGCTTCGGCAAAGCCCATTTTAACCTTGCAGACCATTTCGCGGTACTGCGCCTCGCGCCACTGGGTTACGCGCCACACCTGGCCGTACTGCTCGATGGCCGCGCCGAAATGCCCCTGTTCTTCCTCAAGTCTGGCCTGTAAAAATTCGTTCCAGGCCTGGAGCATGGGCGAGGGCGTGAGCACGGCCGCCTCGCCAAAACTCGCAGCGGCGCGGGCAAAATCCTGTCGCTCAACCTGGCAGAAGCCTTGCGCCATGCGCAGGCGAGGGTCCCGCTGATGACGGCTGATATTCTGGGCAATCTTTTTTTCCAGGTCTGCCAGGTCTTCGGGGGCAGCAACAGACAGTTTATCCAACATTTCCCATGCCGGGCTGTCGTCGCGGGGCGGCAGCTCTTCTCCCGGTTCAGGCTCGCGCATGCGGTACAGCCAGTTACGCGGCACATTGCGCAACTGGCAGGCGCTGTTCAGGTCCAGTACGCCCTGCAGCACAAGGGCGGCGTCGCCGCCGTCGCGCAGCAGCGCGGTATATCCCGCAACGCCTTCTTCGTTGAGCACCAGCTCTATGCGGCGGAACCCTTCGTTGACCGCCTCCAGATCGAGCACGGCGATCCTGTCCCAAAGGTCAGGCGCAGCAGGCGGGCATGACCTTGTTGGGCACTGGACAGCCGTATGGCTATGGATGCCGCAATAAAAGCAGCCCGGTTCCGCCGAATCCCCGGCTGTCAGCCGGGCGGGCATGAGCAGGGGAATGGAGCGCTCGCTGAGGCTGTTTTCGTTCAGGAGAACATTGCACCAATCGTCCACACTGACCTGCTCGCCCGTATAACGCAGGTCGCGAACCGTAAACCCCTCGCCCAGCAGATAGGCATTGCGATAGCTCAGGTATGGGAAGTCCGGCATGAGGTTGTCCCACTGCAGGCCGATCTTCTTGGGCAGGTCGCTGTTGAAATTGAGATTGTTGCGGTCGGCTATGACGCAGACACAGGGCCAGTACACGCCGCCTTCGCCGTTTTCCTTGTCAAAGCTGTGCAGGTAGTCCCGCAGAAAGGTCCGTAGCATGAGCAGATTATCCATAGCCAGCATGACAAAAGTGCCGCTGACGATGGACTTTATCTTGAGCCGCTGCAAAAGGGTTTCCACTTTTTTGAACATGGCGGTCCAGCCGCTCTGAAAAGCCTTGTCCAGCGGGCTGCCCAAAGGATGCAGGATGGCGAACCATGAGTGGGTGGAGGCATAGGGCATGCGCACATCCACAAGCATGGTGGCCCAGTCAACAGAACTCATGCCCTGACGGCCAGGGCGGCGCTCGAAAGAAATGCCGGGCAGGCTTTTTTTGCCCTCGCGGCTTTTGGGGTGCACCCATACCTCAAGGCTGTCGCGCACCAGCATTTCCTGCGCCTGAAGGGCTGCGTCAAGCAGCAGGCAGGCATCTCGCTTGCGGTCAAACTGCAAACGCCCGGGAAAAAGCTCAATACTTACCGGAAGCTCATTAAAGTTGCCCCATACCGTCAACCGGGCCAGCGCCAGAAAGACATCATCTGTAAAGAAGAACCACAGGGCCTGTTCCTCTTCTTCTCCCACCAGCATGCCGCCGTAATTGAGCAGGGTCTGCCCTACTGCCGGGGGCAGTTTGCCGTGCCAGCAGACCCAGAGCACATGCCCCATGGTGCTCATGCGCACGTCTTTGCCTTCGGGAAGGCGAGACAGTAACTGTGATAACTGGGCCATGAACAAAGTCCTTTATGGCGATACGGGCATGATATATACTGCCGGAAAAATTACGGCTGCGCGCGGCTCAAACAAAGGCGGTGCCTATGGATATTAACAAAACTCTTCAGGAACTCAAATCCCGCCCCGGGTTCACCGACCATGTGGGCATGATGCTTGTTCATAATGGCGTGGTGCGCGGCTGGTCCCGCAATGACCACAGCACCGTCGCCTCTGTGCACATCACTCCGGACAGGGAAAAAATGGCAGCCATCGTCCACGAGATGGAGCAGCGCCCCGGCATTTTTGCCATTGTGGCCGATGCCGAAGAAGGCCTGCTCAAACCCGGCGACGACGTGCTTTTTCTTGTGGTTGCCGGAGACATACGCGAAAACGTCAAGGCAACTTTTGCCGAACTGCTGGACAGAATCAAGGCCGAAGCCGTCATCAAGCAGGAAAACTTCGAAATCTGAATCTTAACAACCCGGAAAGGCGGCCCCGCCACATATATTTTATCGGCCGTACCTGCAAAAAAGTAAGTCCGTTATTTGCCTTTTTGCGCTTTCCTGCGGGCTGATGCGGGCGCAAGCCCCTTCTTGCGCCAAAACAGCGGCAACGCGCGTCCGGCATGCGTTCGGGCAGAGAAAGCCCTTTCGCACGTCCAGCCCCGGTACGCAGCAAAATGCTTTCATTTTTTAAGTTGATGCCGCTTTGCTCCACATTGCCAACCCGGCATTTATGTCTTATTTTAAAGGGATGCCGCCAGCCCCAGGCTGCCCGGAACTACGTTTTCAGAGCAGCCCCAGTGCGCCGCGTTGTCGCGCTGGCCGGGCAAAGGCGGTTTGCCCCGCGCCCAACAGAGGAGACTTCATGTTCGGCTTTCTTTTCAAAAAAATATTCGGCAGCAAGAACGACCGGTATCTGCGCCGTCTGCGCTCCCAGGTACAGAGCATCAATGCTCTTGAGCCTCAAATGCAGGAACTGGCGGACGAAGACTTTGCCGCCCGCATCCTCCAGTACAAAAAGGCCGTGCAGGAAGACGGCCAGAGCCTTGATGCCCTGCTGCCCGAAGTATTCGCCCTGGTGCGCGAAGCATCGCGACGCGTGCTCGGCATGCGCCACTATGATATGCAGCTTATAGGTGGCATGGTGCTGCACAAGGGCAAGATCGCCGAAATGAAAACAGGCGAAGGCAAAACCCTGGTCGCCACACTGCCCGTGGTACTCAACGCCCTGTCGGGCAAGGGTGTGCATGTGGTCACGGTCAACGACTATCTGGCCAAGCGTGACGCGGCCTGGATGGGTCAGCTTTACGGTTTCCTGGGGCTGAGCACAGGCGTCATCGTTCACGGCCTGGACGACGACGAGCGCAAGCAGCAGTACGAATCTGATATTACCTACGGCACCAACAACGAATTCGGCTTTGACTACCTGCGCGACAACATGAAGTTTTATGGGCACCAGCTGGTACAGCGCGGGCACAACTATGCCATCGTTGACGAAGTGGACTCCATCCTTATTGACGAAGCCCGTACGCCCCTCATCATTTCCGGCGCGTCCGACGAATCGGTGGGCATGTACCGGATTGTGGACGAGGTGGTGTGCAAGCTGCGGCCCGAACACTATACCGTAGACGAAAAAGCCCGCACCGCCATGCTCACCGATGAGGGCGTGGCCTACTGCGAAGAGATGCTCAAACTGGATAATCTGTTTGATCCCGCCAACATCACCACACAGCACCACGTGCTGCAATCGCTCAAAGCCCATCAGGTGTTCAAGCGCGATGTGGACTACATTGTGCAGGACGATCAGGTCGTAATTGTTGACGAATTTACCGGCCGCCTCATGGCGGGCCGCCGCTATTCCGATGGACTGCACCAGGCACTGGAGGCCAAGGAAGGCGTGACCATCGCCGCCGAAAACCAGACCCTCGCCTCCATCACCTTCCAGAACTATTTTCGTCTGTACGACAAGCTTTCAGGCATGACGGGTACAGCCGACACAGAAGCCGTGGAATTTCACCAGATATACAATCTGGAAGTTATTTCCATTCCGCCCAACCGGCCCATGCAGCGCAAGGACTATCCCGACCTCATCTACCGCAGCCGTCAGGAAAAATTCGACGCCATTGTCGAGGCCATCACCGAACTGCATAAAAACCGCCAGCCTGTTCTGGTGGGGACCATTTCCATCGAAACGTCCGAAATGCTTTCACATCGCCTGAGCAAGCTCGGGGTCCCCCACAACGTGCTCAATGCCAAGCAACATGAAAAAGAAGCGGAAATCGTGGCCCAGGCCGGCCAGCCCGGCAAAGTCACCATTGCCACCAACATGGCCGGGCGCGGTACGGACATTGTGCTTGGCGAAGGCGTAGTGGACCTGGGCGGCCTGCATATCCTCGGAACAGAAAGACACGAAAGCCGCCGCATCGACAACCAGTTGCGCGGGCGCTCCGGACGTCAGGGCGACCCCGGCTCCTCACGTTTCTACCTGTCGCTTGAAGATGACCTCATGCGCCTCTTCGGTTCTGACCGCATCAAGGGCCTGATGGAAAAACTGGGGCTGCGTGACGGCGAAGCCATTGAAAACGCCATGGTCACCCGCGCGGTTGAGGGCGCACAAAAACGCGTGGAAGCCCATCACTTTGAGGTCCGCAAAACCCTGCTGGACTATGACAACGTCATGAACCAGCAGCGCGAGGTCATCTACGCCCTGCGCCGTGAGCTTATGGTTGAGGAAGACCTTGACCCGGTGATGGACGAATTCATGAACGACGTGCTTGATGACGTGTACAGCACACTGGACGGCGTGCCTGTAGACGATCACAACGGCCTGCGTGAAGCCGCCTTCGCCCGCCTGCGCGATGTCTTCAACCTGGACCGCGTACTGCCCGAAAATGCGCACCTGCCCGAACGTGAGGAATGTGAACCCCTGATACGTAAGGTACTGGAAGAGCTGCGCTCTGAAACCGGCGACAGTTACCGCGACATCCAGCGCTACTTTATGCTGGAAGAACTCGACCGCTGCTGGAAAGAACACCTGCGCAACATGGACGCCCTGCGCGACGGCATCGGCCTGCGCGGCTACGGCCAGCGTGACCCCAAACTGGAATACAAGCGCGAAGGCTTTGAAATGTTTCAGGCCATGCTGTTCCAGATTCGTGAAAACGTGTTCCGCGCTCTCAGCCGTGTGCGTGTAGCCCCGGCTGAAACCGCGCCCGTGGAAGCCATAGAGATCGCTCCGGAAACTGAAGAAGCTCAGGGCCAGCCCCTGGCGCGTGAATACCGCCACAAGGAAGACAGGGGCCAGCTCTCCTATTCCGGCGGCGGCAATGCCGAAGATGCACGCAATACCCCGGCAAAGGCCGCTCCCCGCATTGGCCGGAATGATCCCTGCCCCTGCGGCAGCGGCAGAAAATATAAAAAATGTTGCGGTGCGGACAAGTAATGCCTGGCAGCCTGCAAGAACGGCTGCCGTGATTCCTGCCGCAGGCATTTGAAAAGAGCGGTTCCCCACAAGGGGAACCGCTCTTTTACTGTATGTTCTCTGCTACCCGCCGTACCGGCGGCCCCCACCGAAGACAATGGAATACTTCAAACAGTAACAGCACCAGACCGGATAAACCTTGAAATGCTTCATACCCAACGTTGCCATTCTGACGGGAAAAGCAACCTGCGCAGAATACACACCGCGTTACGCCGCACTGCATTCCCGTACAGCGCTGGCGCCCCCGTTACGGCCCCTGACAGCGCAAATACAAGCGCAGCTTCAGCCGTTGCCCCAAGGGGTTACGAATGAAGCTGCGCTTGCGTCTCCACGGCGGGCGTCTGCTCGTGCAGCCACCAGAGCAATATAAAAGTTAACTTGCCCTAAAAAGAATAGCCCACAGAGAACATGTAGATATTGGCCTGCACATTTTCCGAGTGGCCGCCCTTGATCCCGCTGGCGGCGGAGCGGATGCCGGAAGTTTCGGTATTGTCGTAGTCCACGGGATTGATCCACAAATGGGCGTAGGTCAGGTCAACTGTCCAGTTCTCCCACGTAAAGCCCGTCCCCAGGCTCATCATGGTGCGCCCGTTGGTGGGCATCATGTAGTCGCTGTAGCTTTCGTTGACCACGGGAGTTTCGTAGGCAAAGCCCGCGCGCAAGGCCCACCAGTCCAGGGGCTTGTATTCCACACTGGCGTTGAAATTCCAGCCGTCGCGCCATTCCTTGTTATTGATGGCAGAATAGTCATCGCCCATATTGATATTCAATGCATTATAGGTAGACCAGCGGGTAAAGACCGAACCGACCTCAAAACTCAGGTTATCCAGAGGCTTGTAGGCAATGCCGAGAGCGATGGAGTCGGGAAGCTGCAAAGTGGCGTTGGCGCTACGGTCGCGGGCTTCAGGACCGTGCATTTTCCCTGCGGTTATCAGGCCGTTTGGCCCCTCATGGCCGAAGTCCACATCGCCGAAAAGGTTGAGCGTGATCTGGCTTTTGTAGGAAAGGCCCAGGGACCACTGGTCATTGAAACGCATGTGCATGCCGAGATGCGCGCCCACGCCCCAGCCGCTGCCTTCCAGTTGCAGATCATTACCGACAATATCCGGATAGGATGCGGCAGTTATCGTCGGGACCTTGTTGCCCATGTACACATGGGCGTACAGGGCCTCCACTCCCACGGAAAGGGAGAGCATGTCGTTGACCTTGTAGGCCAGGCTGGGCACAAACGACACGGTCTGCATGCCGATATCATACATATTGTACCGGCCGACCCACTGGCTGTTGAAAGAATTGCCCAGACCGAAGCGGCTGAAAGAGGCAAAGCCCAGCCACACATTATCGTTTAGCTGATGGCTCACAAAACCGTGCGGCGCCAGCCACACATTGGGCTTGGTAGAGGTATGCTTTTCCACTCCGTTGGCCATGTCGGACACAATGGTACCCATAGGAGCAATAAAGGCCAGGCCGCCCATAACGTGAGTGCCGGGAATCTGTGTTATACCCGCGGCATTATACGCCAGAGTGGACACATCATCCGCGCGGCCCACCATGCCGCCGGCAAGAGCCACCCCGCGGGCGCTCCATTCGTTAAGGGCAAAGCCTTCAGCCCGGGCATCGGGCGAACAGCAGAGAACCAGGGCCAGCACCAGCGCCAGTGCGCGAAAAATCTTCATTACTCCTCCAGAAACCTCAGCCGGCGCAGCCGCATCCCGAATACAGGACGCCAGCTATCCGGACCGTCACGCAACGGCCTGAAACGCCGCCCCCAGTGGGCCAGTCTGCATTAAAAAATTGGCCGCCCTGGCTTCTTCGGAGAAGAAGCGGCGGCACCCCACAGCCAACAGAAAAATGCAACTGCCATTCACAACATATTTACAGGATCAAGGTCAAGAAAAAGTCGTAGATTTTTAGCGCATTTTTGTGAAAGAGCAAAAAAATACAGCGACCGGATGGCCTGCCAGTCCTGCCCTTTCACAAGGCAGGTATACCGCCGCCTGCCCCGCAGCAACGCCAGCGGCGCAGGAGCGGGACCCAGCAGTTGCAGGCCCAGTTCCGTCGAGCGGCCGCGCAGGGCCACTGCCAGGTCATTGAGGGCCGCAGGCCCTCCGCTTTCTTCGATGCCGTGGGAAATGCGTATGAGAGCCAGGCGCACAAACGGCGGATACCGGCGCAGCCGGCGGCGGGCCAGTTCTGCCGCGTAAAATCCCTCGTAATCGGCCTCACGCACGTACTGCCAGCAATAATGGCTCACGTCCCGCGTCTGTATGAGCACCTGCCCGGCCTTGTCGCCACGTCCGGCCCTGCCTGACGACTGCACCAAAAGCTGAAAGGTGCGCTCCGCTGCGCGATAGTCCGGCAGGTTAAGCCCAAGGTCGCCATCAGCCACCACAGCCAGGGTCACGTTGGGAAAATGATGCCCCTTGGAAAGCATCTGCGTACCCACAAGAATGGACGATTCCTGCCGGGCAAAGGCTGCCAGGATTTCCTCCATACGGCCGGGGCGGCGGGTACTGTCCCTGTCCAGCCGCAGCACGGGTGCTCCGGCCAGAACCTCCAGGCGTTCGCCCAGGCGCTCTGTGCCTTCACCCATCGGCAAAAAATTCATTCCCTTGCATTCGGGGCAAGGCGAAGGAAACGGACGAGTATACCCGCAATAATGGCAAACAAGCTTTTCGCGCCCCTTGTGATAGGTCAGGCCTATTTCACAATGAGGGCAGCGCAGGGTACGCCCGCAATCCAGGCAGTACATAAGCGGGGCATAGCCGCGACGGTTGAGCAGCACCACGGCCTGCTCGCCCCTGCTGATAACCTCACGCAGGGCTTCTTCGCTGCGGGGAGCCAGCAGACCGGTTTCGGAGGTGGCCGCCGGCGAAAGGGAACTTATGTCCACAAGCTCCACAGGCGGCAGGTCGCGGTCGCCTACACGCCTGGGCAGGCGCAATATGGGCAGATGCCCGCTTTCCGACGCATGAAAGGTCTTGAGGTCAGGCGTGGCGGAGCCGAGAACCAGCAGGCCGTGAATCTGCGCCATACGAAACCATGCCACCTCCTTGGCCTGATAGGCGAGGCTTTCATCCTGCTTGAAAGAAGCGTCGTGCTCTTCGTCCAGCACAATGCAGCCCAGGTGCGGTACGGGCAAGAACAGGGCCGAACGTGTGCCTACCACCAGACAGGGTTCGTCACGCCCGGCCAGTTGCCTGTAGGTATCTTCCCGGCGCGCGGGAGACTGATAACCGTGATGGAAAAAAAGTGGAACCTGGGGCAGGGCGCAGGCGGCGTCACGCCGCAGCTTGTGGGCCAGCGCGACCTCGGGCGCAAGCAAAAGCATGCTCCTGCCCGATTCAAGACAGGCGCGGGCCAGCTCCAGATACACAGCGGTTTTGCCGCTGCCCGTCACCCCGTACAGCAGGCGCGAAGCAGCCCGCCCGCCGGAATGCGCGTTTTCAAGCGCCGCCTTCATATCCGCGAGAGCGCGCTCCTGATCATCATTGAGCGTAAAAGAAGCTGGAGGCGGCGGCAAAAGGCTCTGCTCCACGGCCTCAACCACATCCTCGGCATCCTGCCGCGTCAGGGTGACGTGTCCGGCGGCCAGCAGAGACTGCAATGGAACCCCTGCCCCCTGCCCCAGCGAACGGATAAGATGACGGCGGCTTACAGCCCCGTGCTCGTGCAGAAACTCCAGAATTTCTATCTGCCGTGTGGCAGAGGGCCGCACCGGCCAGGGGGGGTCCACACGCAACACGCAAAATTCCTCACTGGCGGCATCGGCTCCCGGCGGCAGCAGCCGGGCCTGCCCGTGGGCAAGAGCCTGGGCAAGGTGCTGCCTTGTGGCCGCATCAGCCCCGCGAATGCGGGCCAGGGGCCATGAGGCTGCTCCCTTTTCGTGGAGCAGGCGCAGGCGCACACGGGTAAGGCGCAGCCCTTGCGGCAGCACATGCCCCAGAATATGACCGGGGCTGAGGGCTTGCCGCAGGGCAAGATCCTGTGCCAGCGCCAACAGTTCGGGCGTGAGGACAGCCTTTTCTTCCAGCGGCCAGCAAACACTTTTGCAGGCCACCCCCGCGGGCAGGTCAATGTGGGTGCTGGTTTCAAGCAGAACCCCGGCGCGCAGGGCCGCCTTGTCTCCCCTGCCCAGCGGCACGGCCACGCGCAGGCCGGGCTGCCAGAACTCCTGTGGAAATTCTGGCGGCAAGGCGTAACTCAAGGTGGCATAAGGGGGACTCAGAAGAGCAATGCTGGCATACATGTGGGGCAGAGTTAACCAATACGGCGGGGAAAGCAAGCCTCTGCACAAGGCCCGGCCCGCCGGAAGCCTGCCTGCAACGCCTGCGCAGATTTTTGAGCACAAGAAAGGCCCGTTTCAGCCCGGCGGCATAAACGCGCAGACAGCCTGAAACGGGCCTCTGAAACTGCTCAGCAGGCCAAATGTCGTTAACCGCGACTCCTAGTGGAATTGCACAAAATTCTTGAGCAAATTCAACAAATCATAGCGCAATTCTTCGTCCTGCAGGGCAAAATAGATATTGGCCGTCAAAAATTCCGCCCAGTCTCCGGCGTCAAAACGCATGCCCGACATGCGCACCGCCATCATGCCCCTGTCCTGCGCCATGGCCTGAAGAGCGTCAGTCAGTTGAATTTCGCCGCCGTGCCCTGGAGTGACTTTTTCAAGATAGTCAAAAATATCGGGTGTAAGCACATAACGGCCCACAATAGCCATGCGCGAGGGGGCCTTGTCACGGGCGGGCTTTTCCACCATACTCTTGACCCTGAATACTCCGGGAGCAACTTCGTCCCCTTCAATGATGCCGTAACGGTCTACCTTTTCCCATGGCACTTCCATAACGCCGATGACGGGCATCTTTTCAGCCATGGCCACGTCAATAAGCTGGGCAATGCCGGGAACACCGCCAAACATCAGGTCATCACCCACCATAACGGCAAAAGGATCGTCCCGTACCAGTTCACGCGCACACAGCACGGCATGCCCGAGACCGAGCTGTTTTTTCTGGCGCACGGACATGATGTTGACCATTTCCGCTACCTTGCGCACTTCTTGCAGCTTGTCGAGCTTTCCGGCGCGTTCAAGCACAGCTTCCAGTTGCAGGTTATAGTCAAAGTGGTCTTCAATGACGCTTTTGTCGCGGTTGGTTACAAAAATAACGTCCTGGATATTGGCCTTCTGGGCCTCTTCCACCACATACTGGATGACCGGCTTGTTGTAGATGGGCAGCATTTCCTTGGGAATATTCTTGGTCGCGGGTAATGAACGCGTACCCCATCCGGCCACGGGAATAATAACCTTGCGAATATCCTTCATGCTCGCCTCCGCTGTTGCTTTGCTTGTCTGTAGTCTCGTTCAAAAACCGGATGTCCGCAAGGAGCTTAACGCAGTTCCCGCTCCACCACCTGGGCCAGGTCTTCGGCGTAGGTCCGCACCCTGTCTTCATGCTCGCCTTCCACCATGACGCGGCACAGGGCCTCGGTGCCGGAATAGCGCAAAAGTACCCGCCCACGGCCGCCCAGTTCTTTTTCCACCTGGGCCACGGCTTCACCAATGGCGGGGCGCTCCTCAAAGGGCAGGCGCTTTTCCACCCGCACGTTGATGAGCTTTTGCGGAAAGGGCGTCAGCAGCCCGGCCAGTTCAGAAAGCGGCCGCTCTTTTTCCCGCATGATACGCAATATCTGCAGCGCGGCCAGCAGTCCGTCACCCGTGGTGCTGTAACGGTGGAAAATAAGATGCCCCGACTGTTCACCGCCGAGCATGGCTCCTTCACGGCGCATGGCCTCCATGACGTAACGGTCGCCCACCTTGGTGCGCAAAAGCTGACCGCCGTGATCGCGCATGAAAAGTTCCAGAGCCATGTTGCTCATGGCCGTGGCTACCAGCAGGTTGCCGGGCAGTTCGCCCCTGGCCATCATGGCCTGGGCACACAGGGCCATGATCTGGTCGCCGTCCAGAACTACCCCGCGCTCGTCCACCACGATAAGGCGGTCGGCATCGCCATCCAGGGCCAGGCCGATGTCGGCCCGCACCTCGCGCACCTTGGCCGCGACCACGTCAGGATGCAGCGAGCCGCAGTGCTCGTTGATATTGGTTCCGTCAGGGCCGGTCCCGATGCGGAATACTTCAGCCCCAAGCTCTTCCAGAGCAAGGGGAGCCACCTTGTAGCTTGCCCCGTTGGCACAGTCCACCACAATGCGCAGGCCTGAAAGGGTCAGGTGGGCAGGAAAGCAGTTTTTGGTGTAGACAATGTAGCGCCCGCCCGCGTCTTCAATCTTTGTGGCACGGCCCACGCCGCGCGAATCGGGATACGGCCAGGAAAAACCGGCATCCAGCACCATGGCCGCGATCTCGTCTTCGGCCATATCGGGCAGCTTGTACCCGTCGGCATCAAAAAACTTTATGCCGTTGTCCTGAAAGGGATTGTGCGAGGCCGAAATAACCACACCCAGATCCGCACGCATGCTGCGCGTCAGAAAAGATATGGCCGGGGTAGGCAACGGACCTGTCATGATGACGTGCATACCCGCAGCGCACAGCCCCGCCGTGAGGGCGGACTCAAACATATACCCCGACAGGCGCGTGTCCTTGCCGATAACCACTTTATGCTGATGCTGACCCCGCCGGAAACGAATCCCGGCGGCCAGCCCCAGACGCAGGGCAACGTCCACCGTCATCGGGTATGTATTCACCGTGCCACGCAAACCATCCGTGCCGAAAAGACGATCGGCCATGCCATCTCCTTCAAGGGCAAAAGCGCCCTCCGTTTCCCGCAACTTGCCGGGAGTACGGGCTATTTTTTCTTGCGGCTTACCGTAACTTCTTCTGTGCCGGGGTTCAAGAGCGTCATGCCCTCGGGCAGGCGAAAGCGCACTTCTACCCGGCGGCTTTCGCCTTCATCAAGATCGGGCGGGCTGACGGTAGCCTCCAATTGTCCAAGATAGCGGGAATTCTTGACCAGCGCATCGGGCACCTCCACGAGCACGGTCAGTTCTTCCGGCTCCACTTTGTAGAGGCGGCGGTTTTCGGCAGAAATTTCCACCTTGCAGCGCTGGCTCACCGTAGTGCGCCCGCTGGTAATGCTGTACTGCACCTTGACTGTAGGAGGAATCGCGGTCACCAGACTCGGCGTATCCAGGGTTATGACCTGATGCACAGTGCTTCCCGCTGCCGTGGGGTCGGCCATGATGGTAACCGGCACGTGAGAGATTTCTTCCACCACGCTTTCCGGTCCGCGCAGGGTAACCGTGGCAGGGTCCACCCTGGCATTCTCCACAGTCAGCGCCCCGTTGCGCAGGGGCGAATCCACGGTGAGCCGCACGGGAACCGCCCGTTCCACCAGAGTATCAGCAGTAATGGCGATGCGCGGTGGCTGCACGTCAATAAGCTCAAAGGCGCGAAACCCCGGGCCGAGATGTTCGGCCGTAAGGGGCACCATTGTAACACCTTTTTTGATATGGGAAAGATTGACCGCCTGGATAAGCTTGCTCTGGGTAACCGAGCGCAAAAGGGTTTCCGGCCCGCGCAGGCGCACCACGGCCTTGTTGATAAGGCCATCGGTGATCACAAGGTTTGCGGGTATGCCGTAGTAGTCAAGGGTGACTTCCAACTGGGCTTCAAGGCGCTCGCGCACGCTGACCACATACCACATGCTCACGGCCGCAAGCACGGCCACCAGCAGGGACGCCAGATGTGGCGCACGCCGGGGAATATCAGAGGACTTCATTAAGCACCTCCCGCAGGCGACCGGCATCCAGGGCACGCATGAGTTCGCCCTTCATGGCTACTGAAATCTCGCCCCGTTCTTCAGAAACGACAATAACCACAGCATCGCTTTCCATAGTTACCCCAAGGGCCGCGCGGTGACGGGTGCCGAAGCTTTGTCCCTTGGCCACAGCCAAAGGCAGTATGCAGGCCGCAGCCATAAGCCGCCCCCGGCTGATAACCACCGCCCCATCGTGCAGGGGCGCTTTGGGGTAAAAAATATTCATGAGCAGCTGACGCGAAAGCTGTGCGTCAACCCGCACGCCTTCGCGCTTGATCATGTCGCCGAGCCGCATGCTGCGCTCCACAACAATAAGCGCTCCCACGCGCAGGCGGGCCATTTCCACACAGGCCATCACCACTTCCTCAACACCGTCCTGCATAAGCTGTTTTTTGCGAAACAGCCGGTGCGTACCCATTTCACCAAGGGCCTGTCGGATGTCGGACTGAAAAATGACCACTATGAGTATGAAGATGGAGCTGAAGATATGCTGCAAAAGCCAGCTCAGCGTGTACAGGCCCACGGCTCTGGAAAAAAAATACAGCAGCGTCAGCAGACCGAGACCGGTCAGTACGGCCAGAGCACGCGAGCCGCGCACCATCTGGATAAGCTGGTACAGAAGTACGCTGACCACGCCGATATCCAGAAGATCGCGCCATTCGATGGGTATATTGTCAAACACCGTAGTATCCTTGGACGAAGATATAAAAACCGCTGTTGTGCGCCGCCTCGGGCAGACGCCGCCCGCTGTCTTGCCGTGCGCCGGGTATTGAACAACGTTCTTCCGGAGCGGCTGCCTGCCGTCAGCCGCAGGTAGCATGGCGTTTTCCGGCGAATCCTTGCCCGCTACATGGCCTTATCCGCCCGGCCGGCGGATTCGTCAAGAGCTTGGCGGTGTGAATTTCAAGGCGGCTCTTATGACTTTTGGGCGCGGCAAAAAAACGATCTCGATGTATTGAAGACAGCTTTCCGGCAGTTACCGCTCAAAATTCTGCCGGCTCAATACGACAGGTGTTTTCGCCACACTGCCAAGACAGCCTTTACCGCCGGGATGCGCCTGAACTGCCCCGGAAACGGAGCGGAAAGGTTCACCCGCACTCGGCCGGCAGCCCCTGCATGCTGCCATTGGCAGCCTAGGGCCTGCCGCAGTAGCATGAAAAAAAGGACACGCACCGGCGTGCCCTTTTTGTATTTTACTCTACAGATGGGCCACCCGGCAAGGGGCCAGGAGTGAAAGCCGTGGCAACCGCCAGCCCTTGCCGGGCAGCAGCCACCTGATGCACTCTGTGCCAGAAAACGCCCCGTGCACGCAGCAATGCCGTTGCTGCCACGGTAGCCGTACCCCGTTCGCCCGGCGGCAGTGAAAGCAGGCCGCCAAAAACGGACTTCATTGAAAGGGCCATGAGCACAGGTCGCCCCAGGTCCAGCCAGTCTTCGGGGTGCGCCAGCAATTCCAGGTTATGAGCCAGCGTTTTGCCGAAACCTATGCCGGGGTCAAGAATGATGCGGTCTTCGGGCATTCCCGCCCGCACCAGACGCGCAAGATTGCGCTCAAAAAACTCCCGCACTTCACGCCGCACATCCCCATACTGCGGATTGTGCTGCATGATCTCGGGCCGCCCCTGACTGTGCATGAGCACATAGCCCGGCCGGTACTGCACAAGCACGTCCAGCAGGGCCGGATCAAAAGCACACGCCGAAATATCGTTGATGATAGCCGCCCCCTGCTCCAGCACGGCGGCGGCAGTGGCGGCATGATACGTATCAACAGAAACCACCGCCCAGGGGGCCTTGCGGCGCAGCCCCATAAGCACGGGTGTAAGGCGGCGGATCTCTTCATCCGGTGAAAGCTCGGCGGCTCCCGGCCGGGACGATTCGGCCCCCAGGTCAAGAACATCAGCGCCTTCGTCAAGCAGGCTCAGGGCATGCCGTAGACCGGCCGGAGGAAGGTGATGCGCGCCACCATCGTAAAAGGAATCAGGAGTAAGATTGACAATGCCCATAACGCCAAAGGGGGAGGGCGTCTTCAACGCCCGCCCCCCCATGACATGCCAAGCTGCGCCCGTTACGGGCGCTACCGGGAATGAATTTTTCATTACTGATTTCGCTTGTTGTCGTCTTCACCATTCTTGGCGGCCACTTCGCCGCTTCCAGCACTTTCCGCTTCCGCCGGAGCTGCCGGGGCATCTTCACTGCCTGTATCCGGCTCAAGGGTGAACTCGGCAGGCTCGTCGCCAACGGCTGACTCGCCCCTGGCGCTTCCGCCGCTCTTGCCGGGGCGGCTGGGAGCTTCGGAATACTTGACGGGTTTACCGTTGCTGTCCAGCGGAGGCAACTCCTTGTCTTCCATCAGGAGTTCAAGTTCTGCACCGGTAATGGTCTCACGATCCAGCAAGGCACGGGCAATGCGGTGCAGCGTTTCTTCGTTTTCCTTCAGCAGCGTGCGGCAGCGCTCATGCGCTTCGTCCACAATACGCTTGACCTCCGAATCCACCAGGCGAGCGGTGTCTTCGCTGAAGTTCTTATTCTGCACCCATTCCCGGCCGATAAAGACCTCTTCGCCGGTTTCGCCGATAGCCAGCGTACCGACAGCTTCGCTCATACCCCACTCGCAGACCATTTTACGGGCCATGCGGGTGACGCGCTCGATGTCGTTGGAGGCCCCGGTGGTGATATCGTCAAAAATAAGCTCTTCGGCCACGCGGCCGCCAAGCAGAACCACCAGGGTATTGCGCAGATAGGAGCGCGAGTAGCCGTGACGGTCTTCTTCGGGCAGTTGCATGGTCACGCCAAGAGCGCGCCCGCGCGGAATGATGGTGACCTTGTGCACCGGGTCCGAGCCGGGCAAAAGGCGCGCCGCCAGCGCATGGCCGCCCTCGTGATAGGCTGTGATGCGTCTTTCCTCATCAGAAAGGATGAGGCTGCGGCGCTCACGCCCCATAAGAACCTTGTCCTTGGCGTATTCAAAGTCGTGCATGTCCAGCCTGTCCTGATTCAGCTTGGCAGCCTGAAGGGCAGCCTCGTTGACCAGGTTTTCCAGATCCGCGCCGGAGAAGCCGGGCGTACCGCGGGCCAGAACCTCCAGGTCCACATCGCCGGAAAGCGGGGTACGCTTGGTGTGTACCTCAAGAATACGGCGACGCCCGCGAAGGTCGGGGGTGGGAACCACCACCTGGCGGTCAAAACGGCCGGGACGCAGCAGGGCCGGGTCCAGCACGTCGGGACGGTTGGTGGCGGCAATAAGGATGACACCCTCATTGCTTTCAAAACCGTCCATCTCTACCAGCATCTGGTTCAGCGTCTGTTCGCGCTCGTCATGCCCGCCACCGAGTCCGGCGCCGCGCTGACGGCCAACAGCGTCAATTTCGTCAATAAAAATAAGGCAAGGCGCATTTTTTTTGCCCTGCACGAAAAGGTCGCGCACGCGCGAAGCGCCCACGCCCACAAACATTTCTACAAAGTCCGAGCCGGAAATGGAAAAGAAAGGCACCCCGGCTTCACCTGCAACGGCGCGCGCCAGAAGCGTCTTGCCCGTACCGGGAGGCCCCACGAGCAGCACCCCCTTGGGGATACGCCCGCCAAGCCGGGTAAATTTTTTGGGATTGGACAGAAACTCCACCACTTCGGCGAGTTCATCCTTGGCTTCGTCCACCCCGGCCACATCGGCAAAAGTGACGCGGGCGCTGTCCTGATTGAGCATGCGGGCGCGTGAGCGGCCAAAATTCATGGCCTTTCCGCCGCCGCCCTGCATCTGCCGCATGAAAAAGATCCATACGCCCACAAGCAGGAGCATGGGAAACCACGAAACCAGCAGCGTCATGTACCAGGGCTGCTCTTCCGGCGGCTCTGCCTTGACTTCCACCTTTTTTTCAATAAGGCGGTTAACCAGACCCAGGTCCTGCGGAGCGTAGGTCTGCACGGTTTTGCCGTCTGATGTTTTACCTGTAAGCGTGTGCCCCTGCATGGTTACAGACAGTATCTGACCGCCGTCCACCTGACTCAGAAAGTCAGAATAGGGCACTCTTTGCATCACGCCCTGTGGCTGCTGGAACATATTAAAAAGCATAACCATCGCCAGGACGATAATGGCCCACAGCATCAGGTTGCGACTCATCTGGTTCAACATTGCCTCCGTTACGTTTTCCGTGCGCTCCGGCACACGGCCAGGACCTGGACATAGGCCCACGCAAGCAGAGAAATACTACCTGTGTACGCTCCATGTCAAATGGCCAAGGCCCACGGGGGCCTGCCGCTTAAACCGTTTTTCACATATAATGCCTGCCGCCCGATTGGCAATGGGCAAAACAGTATTTTGCCGCTGACAAATCAGACTCTTGCAGCAATCGTTTTTTTCACATAGCATACACACGCTTGCGCGGAGACGTTTCGTCACCGGTGTGGCGCCCGGTCTTCAAAACCGGTGGCAGGCTTTACGGTCTGCGGTAGGTTCGACCCCTATACGTCTCCGCCAACTATCATACTGCCGGTTCCCCGATACAGTTGACCAGAAAAACCCCTTTGAGGCGCGGCTTCAAAGGGGTTTTTGCATACATTTTTTACCTGCCCGCTGCCAAAACACAAACCGCCCCGTCCGGCAAGCCGAAAGCAGCACGACGCTGGTCGGCAAGGCGCTTCGCAGCGCCTCCGGATCCTCCTGCAAGGCTGTCACCCCCGCTGCCTCCAGCGTTGCATCAGCCTGCCGAAAGATTCGGCTACACAGGCATAGCGCGCATCCGCATCCGTACCGAATGTTTTTGCCTTACGGCTGGCCAGGATGAGCACGGCATGCAGGCCGTGCTCCGCATAAAAAGGGCATGCATAATATGAACGTACGCCCAGGGGCGTAAACAGCGCCCAGTCTACAGATTTTACGCTGTCCAGCGTATCTTCGACCAGCAGCGAACTCAGATCAAAACGTTCTATGTCTTGCGCGATGGTTCCTTCGTAGGCATGAACGGCGCCCCATTCCAGACTGTCAAATGCGCGCCCCACACCGTAGACTGTTACCTTGCCGCTACCGGACTGAATGTGCGACAGCATAAGCCCGTCCACCTCCGGGCCGCATGTGTTCCAAAGTTCTTCCAGGGCGGGGCGCAGGTCGCCCGGGCGCAAGGCCCCATCGCTGTCTGTACCAAAGGGACGCATCATGGTTTTGGCGTCCACACGCACCAGGGCAGCCCGCACTACCCGGCCCTGTGCCCCGCCCCAGGGGGTCAGTCGCACGTAGGTTGAAAAAAGCCCGCGCTCCGCATTGCCCAGCATGAGTTTTCCCGACCACGCATCTTCCCGTACAGCCTGGCGTGCGGCACTGAGAAGCTGCTCCCCCAGATTCTGCGGCGCGATATCTTCCAGCGACAAAAGGCTGCAGCCCTGCCCCTGACGCATGAACAGCCTGCTCGCGGCCGTATTCGCTTCCTTGAGGCGGCAGTCTTCCAGATCAATGGTAAAGACCGGATAATCCACATCGCCCACACGCATGCCAAGCTGCGCGTTATAGCATGCCGATCCGTAGCCGCCGGGCAAAAAAGCGCTTTTAAGCAAGCCGCTGTACACGTCCTGCCCGGGTTCGGGCCAGCCCTGCAGAATGAGCGGCTTACGCCCCCCGTCCGCCCGCAGGCGAAAAATGGCCGCAGCAGGCCGCGCGGCATGAATCATATCCCAGAATTCCACCAGAAGAGGATAGTCTTCCGGCATGACAACCTGCTTGCGGTACGTGGCATTCTTCAGCAACTGAGGAGCATCCAGCCCCTCCACCTGCCAGCGCGTAAAAAGCTTGAGCCGAGACTCACGCTGCCGAATGCTCCACAACAATCCGGGAAATCCGCTCCGCCACTGCGAAAAACGCGGCATACAAACTCCTTCAGCCTTTTGGGCACAACCGGTTGCTGCCGGTCTGCTTGCCAGTAAAATAGATATATTTGCAGGGCAAGCCCTTTTTCACAGTATAATTGGTCATACCAATCTTTATTTTTTTCTGAAAATGCCACAAAAATCTGCATAATATACGATTAACTGTATACTTTAAAGCGGAATACAAATCTTTGGTATGACCAGAAAATATGGAAAAAACGTATAAATACAGTGCAATAAAAGAAATATATACAATATTTTCCGGAATATTGTCATAAAAATCCCAAAGGGACAGAATCAACACAACAAGACAAACCTGCAGGGGAAGGCCATGACTACACCTGCCACTACGGAACGACGTCTGGAACAGGCACTGCTGAAAGGGCACTGGAACCTTTTTGAACGGCTGCCCGCAGAGCGCCTGCTGGCGGAAAAGCTCGGCGTGAGCCGGGCCACACTGCGCACGGCGTTGCGCACCCTGGTGGGCCGCGGAATACTGGAAACCAGGCGCGGCAGCGGCACCTTCGTAAAAGCACTGCCCTGCCGCTCCGACAATGCCAGTCTGGCGGACAGCCTGCGGGCCTTCCGCATTGTGATGCCGCACCTGCTTATGACGGCACAGCCATCTTTCGCCCCTTCGGCCATATTCACGCTGGAGCGCCAGCTATCTGCTGCCGGCATGGCGCTGCATGCGGACGACATGCGGCTTTTCGCGCAATATCACCTGCAGTTTTTTTCCGCCTTGCTACAGGGACTTTCCAATACCCGTCTGGCCCAGGCCGGAGCGGCAACCCTGCCGGATGCCCACGCCCTCGCGCGGCTTTTGCAGGACTGCCCGCCCATACGCCTTGAGGAAATATTCAAGCATCTTGCCCGCACCCTGCATGGCCTGCGCCACGCAGATCCGCAGGCATCATCTGCCGCCCTGTCGGCTTACGCTGCCTGCCTTTTACAGGGCATGGGAGAAGAAGCATGACCGGCACGAGCAGAAGAAATTTCTTGCGGGGGGTGTGGCGCGCGCGCCCTCTGTCTGTGACGGATGAAGCCCCCTTTTCGGCGGCCGCTCCTGATGGGCCGCGTGCCCTCCAGGCTCTGCCGCCGGAATTTTCGTCCGCCATGCTGCGTATGGAAGGGCAGCGCCTGGGACTGCCTGCAGAGGCAATGGAAGAGGAAGAACTGGCCCGGGCCGTTTTGCGGGCCATGCACGCCGGAGCACCCCTGCCCCACGCGCCCTGCCCTGACGCACCGCCGCAAGGCGACGCCGACAGACACGGGCGCCCCTGATCCGGCAACGACCATAACCCTGTGGAGGAAGAGATGGCTGATCACGACATCCCCTATCTTGAGGAACGCAAACTCCTCAAACGCTGGCGCGGCCCCCTGCCCATGCTGGCAAACCTGGCCCTTACGCTGGTCATTTTTGCCGTGACCTGGTGGGTGTTTCAGGATCCACGCGGCATCATGCGCTTCTACACGCCCTATGTGGGCTACAATTACTGCCGGTGGTGGCTGGTTATCCTGATCTGGATGGCCTATATTTTCGATTTCTGGCCCTTTAAAAAGAACTGGATACGCAACGCCCACCCCCTGCAGAAAGGCATCGTGCTTTCCCTGGTCTCGGTGGGACTGATGATTGTGCTGATTCACGGTTTTTTTGAAGGCGTACTGGGCAATCTGGCTTTTGCCTATTTCAGTCCTGCCCAGTTGCAGAAGCTACCCGGACTCACGGAATTTTATGCTGTGGAGTACGCGGCCCAGGCCTGCATGATGTTTGCGGTCATCGCTTCGTGGATCAGTCCGGCCTGGCTGGTGGCCCTTGAAGGCCGCCCCTGGGAAAACCAGAAGCAGCCCGTCCGGGGATTCAGCATCTGGCTCGGCACGTTCTGCCTGAGCCTCGTCATCTATTTCATGACCATGCACAACCACATGGGCATCCTGTATTACCCCTGGCAATACTTCACCGCCATTACGCCGCCCTACTGGGAAGACTTCGCCCAGACTGTTTCTGCCAACTTCCATGTGGCATGGATCATGTGCTGCACAGTGGTGGTCTGGTTTATGGAAGGCATATGGGAACGCTATCCCTTCTGCCTGATAAAAACGCCGTGGCTGCGACGCTTCACCACGTTTTTCGGCATTATCGCCATTTCCCTCGCCCTGTGTTTCTTCTTCTGGTTCATGCAGGAACTGGTATGGGGTGATGCCATCCGCGGGCACAAGCGTGATGCCGCTCCCGACTGGCGCTGGCTGCACGTGGGTGAAACCGCGATATTCTTTCTTGTTCCGGCCCTGTTCCTTCAGTTTTATGGCGGCAACTGGCCCAACAAGTTCAGCACTCCGGTGAACGTGCTGCTTCGCACACTCATTGTCATCGTTGGCGGCATCGTCATTTACTGCCTGTATTATCAGTACGCCCATCTGGTGCTGGGTACGCAAAAGGGCTTTTCCCATCCGCAGCAGTTTCCGATGATTCCCATGATCTGGCTCATCAATATCTGGCTTATCAACTGGTGGTTCATGGATGGCTGGCCCGGCTGGCGGCGCGAATTCCGCAGTGTGGAAGAAATCAGGGCCGACGAGCACGCCTTTGAGGAGCGCAGCGCATGGAGCCCCGCCATGGTGCCGGGCCTTGTTGTGGGCATCGTGGCAGGCGTGGCTGTGTACTTTGCCATCGTGGCGGCGCTGCCCTGGTTCAGCGCGCACTTCACCCTGGTCCAGTAGAGGCCAGCAGGGGGATGATATGAACAGACGTGAATTCATCAAAGGAGCCGCCCTGGGTGTAGGCGCGGGAACACTGGGCGCCATGGGCATATATTCCTACTCGCCCATGCGCCGTGCCTTTCTCAAGGATGCGCAGCGCGGCTCGACGGATATCGGCATGTGCAAGGCCATACGCATTACCAACATTTCAGAAACAAGCTGGTTCGACAACGGCGTGCTTATGCAGGACGTCACCAGCGCCGGCGGCCTGCTGGTTGACCAGTATACCTTCAACTGGCCGCCTTTCGGCAACGGCAAAGGAGTCGGCAAGGGCAGCTATGCAGAGGGCATCAAACATATCAAGCATCTTTTGCCCAAAAAACTGGACGAGGCCTGGGAAATCACCCGTGAAAAAAGCGTGCATGCCGATAATGCAGGGGGTTTCTCCTGCCTGATCGAAGTGGAAGCCCTGGACGGCTCCGTAACCAAATACCTGTTTGACACCGGCTGGAACTATGTGTGGATGGACGCCTGCTACAAGCGTGAAGGCATAGATGTCATGCTTGCCAACAACGAGATCAAGGCTTTCATCCAGACGCACGAGCATATGGACCATTACTGGGGCCTGCCGGCTGTCACCAAATACAATCCCGATATTCCGGTATACATACCCAATACCTTCTATCCCGAAGGCAAGCAGTACCTCAAGGACTGCGGACACGTCGGAAAACTTACAGAAGTTCCCAAGGGGCTGCACAAGCTGGAAAACGGCGTGGCGCTGTATACCTTTGACTGCCCTATCATTTTCCGCGTTTTCGGCGAGCTTTCCATGTACTGCAACGTAAAGGACGTGGGCCTTGTAAGCATTACCGGCTGCTGCCATCAGGGTATCATCCTTTTTGCCGACACCGCCTACAAGGAACTGGCCTATGAAAACGACCAGTTCTACGGCCTCTACGGCGGGCTGCACATCTCGCCCTTTGACGACTGGGACCCCAAGTATGACGACCTCGTCATCGGATTGAAAAAATGGGATCTGCAACGGGTCGGATGCAACCACTGCACAGGACTCATTACGGCGCAAAAATTCGTGGACGCGGGCTATCCCGTGGTCAAGGGCACGGCGCGCTTCCGCTCCAAGACCACCAACTATCTCGGCAACGGCGACGTTATCACCTTCCCCTCCTGACTCTGAACACCCCTGCGGGACCAGGCATGCCGTCCAGGTCCCGCAGAGTCATCCGGTGCGCCACCACGCGCCACAACCAGGGAGCCGCCATGCATCTGCACAGCCTGCTGCCGCGCCCATTGAATCCCCAGGCCGGGGCGGAAAGCCCTTCCATACTGACGGCCCTGCTGTCGGGTATTCACCTGAATCGCAAACAGGCCCGCGCCCTGGGCTGGCGGGGTGTGCGCCCATCGGCCCTGAAAGGACCGGCATGGACCTGCAGGGTTGCTCCGCTGCCGCATGTTTTCGGCCTGGTTTTTCTTGATGAATATGTGGAAAAAAATGCCCTGCACGGCACGTTTGCCGCCTGTGTCTTCCCGGAAGCGCAAGACTCCCTGCTGGACAGTTTTCCGCTGCAGGCCCTGGCAATCGCTCTGGGGCCGGACTATGCACATGCCGTGCGCGAACTTTCGGCCCATGCCGAAGCCCTGTCTCCGTTCTGCCTGGGACACATCAGCATTACAGCAGCCCTGGACGGATCGTGGCTTTCCCTCAGCCTTTCCGCTCCGGCACGGCAACGCATTGTATCGCTGGAAGGCATTGCCGTTCCCGGTCATACCGGCAAAGCAGGCGCTGCCCATACCGCACATGAGCGGCAATGGATTGTGCCGCCCGGTGGCCTTGAGTGTGATATACCCGCCTTCCGCCTGCTGCTGCGTTTTTTTTCCGCTCTGGCCGGTACGGCATGCAGCCTGCTGGGCGAAACGCCGACCGTACACCTGCGCAGGATGCCGCTGGCACTTCAGGGCTGGTCCCAATCCGCCGATGCCAGCCCCGCAGGCGGACCATGCTGGCAGATGCGCCTGACAGTCGGCCTTGGCGGCGCGCCCTACTGTGCTGCAAGGGAGGACAAAAAACTTTCCCGGCTGCCGGGGCGCTACTCTCCCCGGCCGGATGAGCTTTCGTCCCTGCCTGTCATGCACATCCTTACCGGCTTTCTCGGCTCAGGCAAAACAACCTTTCTGCGCCGCTGGCTGGACTTTCTTAACGGACGGGAGCAGTACGCGGCGGTGATCCAGAACGAATTCGGCAAGATAGGCCTAGATGCGGCCCTGACCCGAAGTGAAACACATGTGGAGGCACTGGACGAAGGCTGCGTATGCTGCTCGCTGGCGGACACCTTGCGCCCGGGGCTGCAGCGCCTGCTGGACACGGCTCCGGCGGAGCAGGTCATTCTGGAAACCACAGGGCTGGCCAACCCTGCCAATGTGCTGCGAACCCTGACAGAACTGGCGGATCTTGTGCAGCCGGGGCTGGTTATTACCGTGACGGACGCTCTGGAATGGAGCACCGGCATTACCCCTGCCCGGAACTTTGACGGAGTGCGGCTGGTGCAGATCGAACAGGCCGACGTCATCATCGCAAACAAGGCTGATGCCGTGACGGAAAAATGCTTTCAGGAGTTTCTGCACGCCCTGCGCGCCGCCAACGGCAAAGCATGCATTTTACCCGCTGTACAGGGTAACATTGCCTTTGCGCGGCTTGATGCTTTTTTGACAGGCTGGCAGGACAGGCACAGCCCCGCGCCGTCACGCCGTCCGTGCCTTTATGACATGCCCCGGCTGCAGGAACGTTCCGGCACACATGCGGATGAAGGGTTTTCCTCACGTACCGTTCCCATGCCCGCCCCGGTGGATGAGCACAGCCTGGGGCAAATGCTGAAAGCCGCCGGAACAGGGCTGTGCCGGGCCAAAGGTATCGTGAACCTGCGGCACGAAGGGCGTGTTTTTCCCGTGGTGATACAATACGCGGCAGGCCGTCTGGCATTTGAAGATGCCCCTGGTGACGAAACCGAACGATATATGGTTTTTATAGGTATTGACTTGCCGGACAACATGGAAAACGCCCTTCTGGCTCCCGGGCCGGTTCAGGGACCGCCTCACGCATGCCCGGCCTGACCGCAGAAACGGAAAATCCATCAGGTTTTTATCATTTCTGCGCACAGATACAGCGGCCCGGCACAACAGCAATTGCACCACATGCGGCAGGCACTGCGGACCACAGGCGTACTGTATTCCATAATAAGCTGATTTACCGGCAAAAATATCGAGACAGTAAATCAGCACAGCGCTTTTGACGGCAATATGGCAGTCTTTATGCCATTCCCCCATGTGCCTCTTGTGATTGACGCCGGATACTTCTCGTGCCAATATACACCGAATAAACGATACACCGTCAGCATACGCCGGAAAACCAGCGCCTGACACATCGCGAAAGGCGGACCTTTACGGTGCGGCCCAGGGCGATGCCTGTTTTGCTGCAAGCTGCTCCGGCTGCCGGATACAGGATATACGGCATGGATATGTGCCGGTTTTTGGGCGCAGAGCGTTTTTTTGTCTGACGTGCGCAGCCGGACCCGTCCCGACCATCATCCAGGCTGTCTCCCCGCCTTGCCTGCCTGTCAGGCCGGCGGTCCGGCGCACCCGGGAGCGGGACGGAGGGTGGTGGCGCATTTCGGCGGCGGCCCGATGATGTACTTTCCCGCACAGACCGCACTGAAAATTACTGAAAAATAGAAAAGCCCCGGACTTCACGCCCAGGGCATACAAACAGCTGGAATTTTCAGAAGCCGAGATTTCGGCTACATGGGTTTACCGTTGTCATTCCCGTTATTTCGGGCGGTTATGTCAATTTCATCAGGTTCGGTGGTGGCTTTCTTAAAGTTTCTGATAGCCCTGCCAAGCCCGCCGCCGATTTCAGGCAGTTTTTTTGCGCCAAACAGCACCATGACCACAACCAACACAACCAGCAAATGCTGAATACTTAACGCTCCCATAGCAAAAACCATCCTTCCTGTTAAGGGCCCAAGTTGGCTGGCCTGAACAGGCCCGAAATTTCAGCCAATTTTGTTTATTATACGCTCTCCCGGCGCAAAAGCAACAATTAAGCGCGGCATGCGGTCCGTGACCGCACCAACGCCGCCGATGTACCGCGCCGCGACCGCACCATTTTCATTGTGCATTACACCGGATGGGGATATGTTCCGTCATCTGGAAAAATCCCTACCGAAAAATTTTATTTTCAGGAACAGCATGACCGCATCTTTTGAAGAATTGGGCTTGTCCCGCGAACTGTTGAAAGCCGTTGAAGACATGGGCTTTGAAGAGCCTTCCCCCATACAGGTTCTGGCCGTCCCCTGCCTGCTGGCAGGCAATGACGCCTTTGGCCAGGCGCAGACGGGTACCGGAAAAACAGCGGCTTTTGGCCTGCCCATTCTGGACAAGCTCACGCCCGAAAGAAATACACAGGCCCTTATATTGTGCCCCACGCGTGAGCTCGCCATCCAGGTAGCCGAAGAACTGAACAAACTTGCCGCCCACAAAAGGGGCGTCGCCATTCTGCCCATTTACGGCGGGCAACCCATCGAAAGACAGTTGCGCGCTCTGGCCAAAGGTGTGCAGGTTGTGGTGGGTACGCCCGGCCGTGTTATGGACCACCTCAAACGCGGAACCCTGCGCCTGAGCCAAGCCAGCATGGCCGTGCTGGACGAAGCGGACGAAATGCTGGATATGGGCTTTCGTGAAGACATTGAGGCCATCCTGGAACAGACCCCGGCAAGCTGCCAGCGGGTGCTGTTTTCGGCCACGGTTCCTCCGGCCATCCGCGAACTGAGCAAGCGCTTTCTCCGCGAACCGGAAATGCTCACCGTAGCCCAGAAAATGCTCACGGTTCCGGCCATTGAACAGATTTATTATGAAGTGCGCCCCCACCAGAAAATGGACGCCCTCTGCCGTCTGCTGGATTCCCGCGCCTTCCACAAGGCTCTTGTCTTCTGCTCCACCAAGCGTGGCGCGGATGAAGTGACCACGCACCTGCAGCAGCGCGGCTATCAGTCCGACAGCCTGCACGGCAACCTGGCGCAGTCGCAGCGCGACCGCGTGATGCAGCGCTTCCGTGCCGAAGGACTGGATGTGCTGGTAGCCACAGACGTGGCGGCGCGCGGCCTTGACGTGGACGACGTGGACGCCGTCATCAACTACGACATCCCCCACGATGTGGAAAAATATGTGCACCGCATAGGGCGCACGGGGCGGGCGGGCCGTGTGGGCAGTGCCTTTACCTTTGTGACCATGCGCGAACATTACAAAATGCGCGACATCATCCGCTGCACCCGCGCACGCATCACCGAAGGCCGTTTGCCGAGCCTGCGCGACGTGGACAATATCCGCACCTCCCGCTTGCTGGATGAAGTGCGCCAGACCGTTGAATCCGGCACGCTTGAACGCTGGCTCACCCTGGTGGAAGATTTTCTGGCCACGCAGTTTCCTGACGGTGAAATTACCAGCCGCGATGTTTCTGCTGCCCTTTTCAAGCTGCTCATGCAGCGGGATTTTGGCGATCAGGACAAACCGCTGGATCAGGACCCTCTGGCTCTGGAACCCCGCCGCCAGTACAAGGACAGGGACGGCGCCCCCGGCAGGCGTGAACCCGGCAAGCCCGGCGCACGCCCCCAACGGCGCGAAAATGACGGCCCCATGACCAGACTGCATCTCAATGTGGGCCATACGCACAAGGCCACCCCCCGCGAACTGGTGGGAGCCATCACCGGCGAAACCGGCATTTCCAGCCGCCACATCGGGGCCATCAGCATCAACAAGAACTTCTGTGTTGTTGAAATAGCCCAGGAGATGGCAGACGACGTGCTGGCCGTGCTTAACAGGGGCGTCTTTATTGCAGGCATGCGTGTGGCGGCAAAAGTGGACAGCGGCAAACCAGCCTACCCTCGCCCCCGCAAACCCTTTGCCCCCGGACCGCGCCGTCAGGCGCCCGGCAAATACGGCAAGAAAGGCCGTAACGGGCCGGAAGAGTACTACAGCTAAACTGCGCCCGGGCAGATGTTTTCTGCTCCCAACCCAGTCTGGCAAAAAAGGATTACTCAGGGTAGCCTTACGGCACAGCCCAACGCAGCACAGCAAAATGACAGTGTTGTCCAAAACAGGCACAAGCGGGACTTGCCCCGCCTGTGCCTGTTTTTTGCCGCTGCCGTAACCGCAGTATAATCCCGTAACCGCACGACACAAATATCCAGGCTACGTAGCGGGCATGCCCTGCTTTCAGAGCGGCCCTGCTTTGCCACTGCCCTAAAAATATCTTATGCTCGGCCTCTCTTGCACCACGCCGCCTTTCACCTGATACTCCCTCGCCCCTACAAAATCCGCCGACAGTCAAACAGTCTGCCGTGGTGGTCAGACAATGCACAAGCAGGCTGGGAACTATAGATCCCATTCACACATCTCAGCAAAATATCCGCTGTGTTGTAACAACATGCTTTCTTTCCATCAGGCCTTCCGTCCCGAATGTTCCTGCCTTGCACTGAACCTGTGAGTGTGTGACACTTGCAGTCCAAAGCTGCCCGCACCGGCAATGCGCTGCTGCCCCGGCAGAAGAAACACGCGGAGCAGCGACAGGGCAACGCCGGGTACGGCATAACAACAGGCGGTACTTCATGCATATTTTCAAGTCAGCATCATGGATTGACAGCCTTTTGACCGACGACTGTCCCGGCCCGGACCTGACCGTGGAAATGCTGGGCATCGGCCCGCAAAGCGGCGCAATGCGTTTCAGCCCCCGCGAGGACGGCATCATCAGCGGCGTGGAAGAGGCGGAGCAGTTCCTGACACGCTGCGGGCTTTCCGTCACACGCATGGCCGATAACGGAAACGTACTTCAGGCCGGTCAGGTCTTTCTTGACGCCAGGGGACGCGCCGCCGCCCTGCATAAGGGCTGGAAAGCGGCTCAGGTTCTTATGGAATACATGTCGGGCATTGCCCGCCGCTGCGCTTTCATGCTGGAGCGCGCCCGCGCCGTGCGGCCCGGTGTACAGGTGGCCGTGACGCGCAAGACCTTTCCCGGAGCCAAGGCCCTGTGCCTCGAAGCGGCCCTGAACGGCGGAGCCATCATACACCGGCAAAACCTTTCAGAGTCTGTTTTGCTGTTTGCGCAGCACCTGCTGTTTTTTCCCGGCAGTGAAAACCTGTCCGCACTGGAAGCCCTCGCCCGTCAGACACGGGACCTGCGCGCCCGCATGCCGGAAAAAAACATCGCCATCGAAGTGGACTGCCTCGATGACGCCCTGCTGGCAGCAGGAGCCGGGCTGGACATCATCCAGTGCGAAAAGTTCTCCTGCCAGGATCTGGCGGCCACCGTCGGCGCGCTGAAATCCGCACGGCCCGACATTCTCATTCTGGCTGCAGGCGGCATCAACGGCGACAATGCGGCGGAATACGCCGCAACGGGCGTGGATGTGCTTGTAACCAGTTGGCCTTACTGGGGCAGACCGGCAGACATACAGGTTGTCATGGAGGCTGATGTCCGGTAGACGAGGCGTCTTTACAGCGCCCCCAGGTAATTCCACTGCCGCGGACGGGAAGTTTTGCCGGCAGCACGGATGCCCCCGGTCGCAGGTCAGGCAGGCGGGGCTGCAATCAAAAAGCGGTGCCTTCCCGATGTGCGGCGGCCTTTGCCGCGATGCGCAGAAACTTTTCAGCCATCACGCCGGGCGCTATCCTCGCCTGTGCTCCGGCCGAGGTACGCACGCTGCCCTCAAGCTGCATGGGTTCACTGCCATAAGCCTTTTCCAGCGCATCCTCCATGGCGCGCCGCAGCATCTCAAACGAGGCATCCACTTCGGGATACAGATTGTCCTCCCGCCAGGGCAGCACAAGAGTGCGCGTCCAGGCATGCCCCTTGTGCGAGGGAGCCTCCAGCGTGTGGAACATTTCTGGCCTGTAGCCCGGCGCGCGTTCAAACAGGCCGGGGTAGCAGTAGTCCTGCCGCTCTTCCTCCGGCCGGGGAATTGTGGAAACAATGCTCACCACCGGCAGGGCCAGCGCCCGCTCGTGGTCTTCAAGCTGTGCGCAGTAACTGAGAACCGGCCGCAGGTTTCCTCTTTTTTTTGTGATCTTCCATTCTATACGCATAACTGCTCCGCTGGTTCTTCATCGATGTTGGGCCGCAGGCGTGGGCGGCCATGTCTGTGCCGGTCCGGCCATCAGGCTCACAAGTTCCCCAAACGGCGGCTGCTCCGCATCTGGCTCGCTGCATACCCACAACACCGGGTAGTCCGGCTCATGGGGGAAGCGGTTGCACTCGAGGTCTGTAAACCAGATGAGGCAGGTGGGATGCAGGTTTTGATCCGCAATATGGGCGCAGACCGGGCGGTAGTCGGTACCGCCGCCGCCCACGGGCATAAGGTCGGTCGGCATGCTCATGCGGTTAAAGGTTATTTCACCCTGAATTTTTGTATCGTGAAACAATACGGTCAGCGTGGTGTCATAGGCATCCAGCACTGAAAAAAGTTCCGTGCAGAATATGGACAGCACCTTTTCATCCACCGAACCGGAACAGTCCACAGCCAGAACCACATGCGGCAGGCGGGCCTCACGGCGGGCGGGCAGGTAAATGTTCTGGTACAGGTAACGCCTGTTGGGTGTGGACCAGGAGTAGTCGCTGTTGGCGCAATGCTCCAGAAAACGGCGCAGCAGCTCGCGCCAGTCCAGTTCGGGCTGCCGTTCCTTGCGGAGCAGACGCGTCAGCCCCGCAGGCAGGCTGCCCATATGCCGCGCCCGCTGCACGGCCTGATTCAGGGCCACATCCGCCTCCTGCTCAGCCAGCTTGAGGGCCTGATCGTTTTCCAGCCCGCTCACGTCGGGGTGATCGCGCACCTCTCCGGTAAAGGAGGTCTTGCCCTCGCCCTGCACCGGGATGCCCCTGTCCTTGTTCGCGGTGGGCGTTGCACCTGATGCCCCCTGTTTGTCCTGCTCCTGCCCGCTTTTGTCCTTTTGTCCGCCGCCTGCCCTGGCGGCGCTTTTTCCGCCTAATTCCTTGCCGCCGTCAAAAGACATGGCTCCCGCGCCTTCCTGATCCTGCCCGTCGCCCCGGGCAGCATCCCCGCGCGCATCGCCTCTGGAGGCACTTTCCTGAAGAACAGCCAGCGCTTCATAAATATCGTCGGCCGACATGCCCGCATATGCCGGATCGTGGGCAAAGCCTTCGGGCAGATCAAAGCCGGATTCGAGCAGGATGTGGTTTATGGCCAGATCGCAGGCCCGATTCCACATTTTTTCTTCGCGCCCCTTGCGGCGCAGATGATGACCGAAAGCCAGATGCATGATCTCATGCGCCTGAGCCGCCACCAGCCGGGCTTCAGGCAGGGTGGCGGCATAGGCGGGATTAAAGCCGAGGTTCTTGCCGTCTGTCCACATGTCGCCGCAGGTTGCATCTTCCCTGAGGCGCAGCCGCAATGCCAGAGAGCCGAAAAACGGGTGGTCAAGCACCAAAGCTGTTCTGGCCTTTTTCATGGCCAGTGCGGCCCGGCGTGAAAGGTCACCCTCCGGCGGGGAACTGTCGCAAGGCCCACGCAGCAGGCTGTCATGCTCACTCATGGCTACATCAGCACTTCAGCGTTTTTTTCCGCCCAGCGGGAGAAAGCCTCGGTGCGCACAAGCTCCGTGTCCTGGCACACGGCGTCACGCATGAGCAAAGCGCCGAATTCCGAAGGCAGCCTTTCGGCATAGGCCGTAAGCGCATTTATGGTTTCGGCGCTGGCCCTGAGGCTCAGTGCCTCGCACATGGCATAAAGAGCCGCCGGTTCCAGCGGAACCACGGCCGAGGCCGGGGCCGCCAGCACTTCGTCCACTGTGGGCAGCTCACGCCATACAGCAAGAAAACCCATAAACTCCGCAGCCCCCGCTGTACCCACAGTACCCTGAAAAAGTTCGTATTCCACATCCTGGTCCGGCGCGGCATCAAGAATACGCGAAACAAATTCCCACGAACGGGGCGAAGCAAAGGCCTTTTCGGATTTTTGCGGGTCAAAGTCGTGCAGCAGCCGAGGCCTGAACCGCAGGAATGCACACACTTCAGGCCGTATGCCCGCGACCTGCGCCCAGGAGAGCCAGTCGTCCAGACTGGCGTCAAACTCCAGGTGCACCATACGGTTGGCAAGGGCCGAGGGCATGCGGTACGACACGGCCTTGTCCTTTTCGCGGTTGCCCGCGGCCACAATGGCCCAACCGTCAGGCAGGCGGTATTCGCCAATGGCGCGGTCCAGGATAAGCTGGTAGCAGGCGGCCTGCACAAGAGGCGGTGCGGCGTTCAGCTCATCCAGAAAAATTATGCCTTCTTCCGGATCTGAAGACGTGGGCAGGAATGCCGGCGGACACCACACGGAAAGCCCCTGTTCGGTAATGCGCGGCAAACCGCGCAGATCCACGGGGTCAAGCAGCACGGCGCGGATGTCGCGCAGGGCCACGCCTCTGGACTCTGCCACCTGGGCCACTATCTGGCTTTTGCCCACGCCCGGCGCACCCCATAAAAAAGCCGGCTGGCGGATGGAAATAAGGGAATTCAAGGCAGAAACAATCTGTAAAGGTGTCATGGCATTCCTGTAAGCCGCTGTCGGCTGGTGGTGGTGAATACATGAATGCTGCCCTATATGAAAATGAAAGTCAATGTCATAAAGAGATGCGACAAACGCCCCCCGCCATCCTTGTACCCCACGAACCGCGCCAACAGCCCAAACGCAAGCAGCCGCCCGGTATCGGGCGGCTGCTTGCGGTCATAACCCTATATTTTTTACTCAGCCAAGCACGGCTCTGGCTTCAGCCAGCCGGGCTTCATCCTCCCGGTCAAGAGCGCGCAGGGCGCGCGCCAGCGTCTGCCAGGCCTCTGGCCTGTCATGCAGACCAGCGCTTTTACGCGCCAGCAGCTCAGCCACGGCCGGGTCCTCGTTGCCGTCCAGATAAATATTTGCCAGCAACAGCATGGACGCCGCGTCTTGCGGGTTGCGCAACAGGGCCTCGTGCAGAAGCTCGCGGGCCTCGCCACCCCTGCGCTGGCGTGCTGCCACGCGGGCCAGATGCCGCCGGGCCACACCCGGTCTGCCGGGCGAAGCGTCTTCAATGGCTGCCGCCAGCTCATAGTAGCGTCGGGCGTCGGCCCTTCTGCCGCCCTGCTCACAAAGCTGCCCCAGCCGGATATGCGCAAAAAGGTGGTCAGGTGCGGCTTTGACGCACTGCCGGTAGTAGCGTGCGGCGGCGCGGCGCTCTCCCAGGCTCTGGCAAATATTGCCAAGATTGTAATAAATCTGCTTGGCCGCGCCTGCATCGGGATTATGCCGCAGCGCTTCAAGAAAATAGCGTCGCGCCTCGTGTCCGCGCCCCAGGGCCGCCATGCACACGCCAAGTGAGTTCCAGGCCATCACATTGGCTTTGTCCGCAAGCAGGGCAAGTTTGTACTCTTCCAGAGCACCAAACACGTCGCCCAGGCTGTAACGTCTGTCGGCGCTGATATTGAGCGCCAGGGAATTGCATATGCCGACCCGTGGCGGCGGCAAAAGAAGGGCGTATTCCAGAGCCTTGAGGGCGCAGTCCGGCATTTCTGCCTTGCGGTACTGCAAAAAGGGAAAAGCTGCCAGTCCGGCCGCAGCGTCAAATCCTTCGTTTTTCAGATCGGCACACAGGCTCTCATACAGGCCGGCAACATCCGGTGTTTCAACGCCGGGATGAAAAAATATAAGGCTGTTACTGCCGTACAAACCGGCGAGCGGTTCGGCCTGCTCCGTGTCAGGAGCAAGTTTGCGCAAAAGTTTTCTCCACAGGCGCAGGGCCGTGGCCGGAGCATGGTCTTCGGCATTTTCCAGTCGCACAATCGCCAGCACAAAACGGGCGCAGCGCTCGCTTTCATGCGCAAAGCGGTTAAGAAAATCGCCGTGCCCACACAGGTCGCACCGGGGGCTTTCCGCAGAAGAGGCGTTTGCCCCGTCTTTTTGTTCAGCATCCGGCGCTGTTGAGCCGTCAGCCGCCACTGCGGGAAACGGCACGGCGCGGACCTGCGCCTGCGGGTTTTCAGAATTTCCGGCGGCCCCGGAGTGTTCGGAAGCTGCGGCGGCGCAAGGGGCAGCCTGGGCCAGCACGGGGGCACGCGGGATTGCCGGCGTGTCGGCCGGTTCGCCACGCTCCTGTACCTGCCGCGCTGGCGCGGCGGGCGGCGTCAACAGGGCTTCCTGCACACCGGGGATACTCAGAGACGGGTCATGCCCGTCCAGATCCGGGCTGAGCACCGGGCTTTGCCCAAGAAGGGCCAGACTGTCGCCCGGCATTGGCAGAAGGGCCGCGTCCGCCAGATGCAGAATTTCGGCGACAGAATCCCTGTCGCCCACGCGCAGCAGCACAACCTCGCCTTTATAGCGCGGCTTCTGGCCTGCATCCGCGCTCCAGACCGCAAAACGCATGCCTTCACGCGCCTTGGCCTGACGCCCGAGGCTGATGCGCAAGCGCCCCAGGGGCAGGCTCTCAAGCACCAGCCCCCCTTCCTGCAGGATACGGGCAAAGGGCATGATGCGGCTTTCTCCGGCGCGGGTTCCGTCAGCTCCGGCGGCTTCGGCCGCGGCAGCCGTCTGGCCTGCCACATCTGCTGCCAGCCGGGCGCGAGCCATAAGCAGACGCGCCTGTTCATACATGCCAAGGCCCATTTCAGCACCCTGCATGTCTTGCGGGTACAAGGCATGCCCGGCGCACAGACGCGCATGCACGACCTGCCTGGTCAACGGCGAAGCAGGACGCTCGGCCTCCATACGCGCAAGTACCGCACGGGCCAGTTTGTGGCACGCGCCCCGCCCACTGGCTGAAAGCAGCAGGGCCAGCTCGTGCCGCCCCACCCGCGCGGCCAGCACGTCAGACGGCAGAACCGAACGACAGGCATCGGCAAACCTGCGCATGAAATTTTCGGCAAAGGCAAAACCGTGCCGCCGCACCACATCCGGGCCGTTATTCATGCGCAGGAGCACGATGCCCATACACATGCGGTGCATGGGCGCGGCAAGCCCCTCAGGGGCAGACGGTTCTTCAAGGTGCGCCCGCACTCTTTCGGCCTCGCCTTCCATCCGGGCAAAAAGGCTTTCCTCCGTAACAAGGCTGGTAACCGCATCCGTGCGCACAGCCTTGGCACGAGCCAGATTCTCAAGGATCAACCCGGTAATGGCGGGCAAAATCTCCAGCAGGGGGCGTACCTCACGGGCGCGAACACCATGCAGCATGACCATGCCTAAAAGCTGCTCTTTCCAGATCAGGGGCAGGAGCAGCTTGCGTTCACGCGCCAACAGCTGCGGCTCATCCGAAGCCTGATTTCTGGGAAAATACAGGGCATGCCCGCTGAAGGAAAAAAAGGCTGCCAGTTGCCTGCACAGCAATCCTTCCATTTCCATAAGGTCTTCACGGGCCAGCTCGCGCAGGTCCCGCTGACCGGAGTAGTCACAGCCCTGCCCGGTTCCGTCCCGGGCCGGCACATTCCGCGAGTCTTCCAGCCGCCCGGCCCATTCGGGGTGCGCCGCGCCGCCCGGCGCTCCAGCCCGCCCGGAGGCGGCTTCCGGCACACTGGACGGTACGCCTTGAGCGGCCGCCGCTTCCACGCTGTTCGCCGCATTGCGCGGATCCTGCTCCGCAGCGGAACGGGCGGCCGTCTTGCGGCCCGCCCCGGCTTTTTTGCGCGCTGTATGCTGTGCCATGTTTTGTGTATCCTCTTCGGGCTGAAAATTCTGTTTCATCCGTGAAGTGTAGTTCGGTGGTGACCGCTTGTCTAGAAAATATCATGAAACCCGGCATCTCTTCAGAATTGAAGAAGCCTGATCAATGCGGCTCCGCGCCCCGTCCCTAAAAACGCGGCCCGCTACGTCAGAACATGCCGGCACACACATACCTTGCGCACAGGCCTGCTGCGGGGCAGCAGCCGCGCCCTTCCGCAGCCGCCGGAACGGCTCCAGGTTGATATTGCTTCACCCGGCGCCTGCTGCTACCACAGGCAGCACTTGCCCCCTGAAAGCGAAGAGGGTAATATCGGGCAGCCGAAAGATACACACCGCACTGCTGCAATGGGCACCCCCATTCTTGCGCGCAGATTCATACTCATAAGGAACTCATCATGGCCGTTGCCGTTTTTCCCCTTGGCCCGTTGCAGACCAACAGCTACATCATCCATAACGCCACCAGGGCCGTGGCTGTTGACGTGGGCGGCGACCCCGCGCCCATGCTCGAATACCTGAAAAGCCACCAACTCACCCTGGATGCCGTCTGCATAACCCACCGCCATTTTGACCACATGTACGGCGTGGCCGAACTGGCCGCCGCGACGGGCGCGCCCGTGTACATGCCGCAAGGGGACGACAGCCTTGCCGACACCGAATCGGGCAAGGGCGGCATATGGGGATTTCCTCCGGTGCCGGATTTCAAAAGCAGCCCCATGCCCCTCGGCAAGACAAGCATTGGCGGCATGGACTGTGAGGTGCTGGAAACCCCCGGCCACACCCCCGGCGGCGTTTCACTGTATTTTCCCGAAGAACAGGTGGTCTTTACGGGAGACGCCCTGTTTTACCGCTCCATCGGCCGCACGGACTTTCCCGGCGGCGACCATGACACACTGCTGCGCTCCGTGCGGGACGTGCTGTTCAAGCTCCCCGCCGAAACTGTCGCTTATCCCGGTCACGGGCCCGCCACAAAAATAGGCGATGAAGCCGCCAACAACCCTTTTTGCGGTGAGTTCAGACCATGAGCAACCCTGTGGCACTTCTTTGCAGCCCGCGGCCCGGCGGCGTTTCAGATGCCGTGGCACATCTTGTTGCCGCAGGCGTGGCTGAAGCCGGGGCCGAACTGCAGCTTGTGCCTTTGCGCGACTATGCTTTTGACGGCTGCATCGACTGCGGCGGCTGTACGGCCCCCCCGCATCACTGCACCCTGGCAGGCAAAAACTGTGACGGCAGACTGGACAGGGCCGAAGAAATCTTCGCCCTCATCGAGTCCGCGCCACTGCTTTTCATCTCTGCGCCCATTTATTTTTACGCCCTGCCTGCGCATTTCAAGGCGCTCATTGACCGCACCCAGCGCTTTTGGGCGGCGCAGAACCACGCTCCCTCGGGCAGGCCGTCCCTGCCCCGGCCTCCGGTCAAGCCCGCCCTTGTCAGCCTTGTGGCAGGCAGGCCTCGGGGCAAACAGCTTTTTACCGGCTCCCTGCTTACCCTGCGCTACTTTTTCTCTCCGCTCAATGCGGCTATCAGCGAAACACGGCTGCTGCGGGGGCTGGAAAGAGGCAAGGACCTTGAAGAACGCCCCGCTGTGCGCGCTGCCCTGCACGCCTGGGGACACGACTGGGGCTGCCGCCTGATGGCGGGCAAGGTGCCGGGCTATGTTCCGGACTCCCACCCCGGCAAGGGCTGCGGCAAAGACAGACCATCGTCTGCAGGGTAACGCCGGACCGGCCTTTTTGTTTTCGTTATGAAAACTGGTGAAAACAACAGCCAGCATGGCTGTATGCCCGGCAAAGAAGGCCTGACCGCACGGCTGGGCATGGGGTTTACCGCGGCAGCCCGTTTTCTGGGTTTTGCGCAGGCACGCTGCTTTCACTGTTTGCGCCCCTTCACGCCCGGCGAAGAAATTTCACCTTTTCCCCATCACCCTGCCGCAGCACCGGATATTCCCGGCCCGCTGGCTCCCCTGTGTCCGCAATGCCGCATCCTGCTGGCTCCGTATGCAGGACCGCGCTGCCCGCTGTGCGGCCTGCCCTCCGCCCCTTCGCCTGAAGTTTCTGCTTTGCCCCACCTGCAAAGGGGCAGCCTGTGCGGACATTGTCTTACAACTCCGCCCCCGTGGTCCGGCGCTGCCTTTCATGGCCTTTACAAAGAAGCATTGCGCCACGTGCTTCTGCGGCTCAAGTTTGACGGGCATCTCTACCTGGCCCCCCTGCTCGGAGCCTTCCTGCAAGAGGCCGCCCGCTGCCTGCCCCGCCCCGACGCCCTGGTGGCTGTTCCACAATACCCCGACCATCTGCGCCACAGGGGGTACAATCAGGCGCACGAACTTGCCAGGGCATTGAGCGCGCAGACCGGGCTTGAACTCATACCCGGCCTGTTGTGCCGCACACGGCCCGGCCCGGCGCAGATAGGTCTCAGCGCCCGCGCGCGGCCTGACAACGTGCGCCACAGTTTTGTTTCTTCACCCGAGGTTAAAGGTCGCTGTTTGTGGCTGGTGGACGATGTGATGACCACCGGCAGCACCCTGCGTGCCGCCTGCCGCGCCCTGCGCCATGCCGGAGCCGCACGGGTGTATATTCTTGTGGCGGCGCGCACCCCGAAAGATGCGGCAGGCCATCCGGCAGATGCCCCGACGGGTCTGTAGACAAACCCTGAGGCCAGATGCCGGATACCCCGCCCCCGGCCACATGACAATGTCGGGGCGTTCTGCTATGCTTGCGTCAATAAAAAAGCCCGAATCCGTATGCCCGGCCAGCCGGGCAGCCATTTCCGGCAAAGCAGGAGCATTCATGCCGCGCATTTCTTTTTTGCATACGCTGCCGCGCACGGCGGCCGTCATTTTTTCCGCCACAATGTGTATGGCTGCCCTTTGCGGCCTCACGGCAGCTTCCGCCGGGGCGCAGGTAACCCTGCTCGTTCCGAGCCAGCCCAGCATTGAGGCTCCCGCCAAGACGGAAAAGGCCGAGCCAGCGGGCAAACGCGAAGACAAAAAGCAGGAAGGCAGGCAATCCGCCCCCAAAACGGAAAAAAATACGGACGCAGGCAAAAACAAGACCGCGCCTGCCAAAGCAGCCCCCCAGCCCGCTGCCCCGCCCCAGGGACAGGGCGCGTCCCCCACTGCGGAACAGGACCCCGGGCAGAGTACGGCAGCAACTGCCGGGCAGCCCGCCGCACAGCCTGCGGAGGAGACACTGACTCCGCCTCCTGCTCCCGAGCTTCCTGCCATTGATGAACAGGTGGATGTACTTATCACCATGATGCGGCCCTTTCAGAACCAGGGGCTTGTCATGGATATGCCCCAGCTTTTCGCCGTATTGCGCTACGACAATGCCAGTCCCGTCAAGGATGGCCTTATTCAGCCCGAACGGCGCGACCTTCTCGGCGACGTGGAAGAGATAGGCTATCTTGACCAGAAGGCATGGGGCGCCAACGTGGCCCTCGCCCATCCCGGCCTTTACCAGTTCATCATTGAAGGACGCCCCTGGTGGGATGCGGCTCACGGCCAGTTTCTGCAGCACTACGTCAAGGCGGTGCTGCCCGTGCATGGCGTGGAACGGGGATGGGATCAACCCGTGGGCCAGACCTTTGAAATCCAGCCCCTTGTCCGTCCTTTCGGCCTCACCGCTCCTGCCCTTTTCTCCGGTGTGGTTCTGCTGCACGGCAAACCTTTGGCAAACGCCTCTGTGCGTATGTCCAGAATCAACACCGAAAAACGTACAGTTCCCACGCCGTGGCATGAAGAAATGGCGGCCCGCTCCGACAAGGCTGGGCAGTTTTCCTTTGTTCTCAACCAGCCCGGCTGGTGGTACTGCATAGCCACCGCACCCGGCGACCCCCTCAAAGGCCCTGACGGCCAACCCAAGGCCCTCAACCTGGGGGCAGTATTCTGGCTTTATGTGGACGGTGCCGCCGATGCCCGCAAACGCTGATCCGGGGCAACGCCAGGCCCCATTGCCGCTGCCTCCCGGCTCTCCTGAGGCAGGAGATTCAGGAGGTTTCTGGTGCACCCCGCTGCAAACAGCCTGCTGATCACCCTGCCCGAAGCGGCCGCGGCCCTGTCGGCCATGCAAGGACGGCTTGGGAGATCCCTGCATGCCGTCTATCTGCATGGTTCCGCAGTAACCGGCGGACTGCGACCTCGCAGCGATGTAGACCTGCTGGCGGTCGTTGACCAGCCCATCCCGCCGCAAGCCCGCAAAACCCTTGTGACCGATCTGCTGGACATATCCGGGCGCTATCCCTCCGACCCGTACGGGCGGCGGCCTCTGGAACTGATCGTTTTCCTGCAACCCGAGCTTGCGGAACTGCCGTATCCCGCCCCCGGTGAGTTCATCTATGGCGAATGGCTGCGCCACAGCTGCGAAGCAGGCAACGTTCCCCCACCCAGCGGAGACCCTGAGCTGACGCTGGTGCTGGCTCAAGCGCGGCACGAGGCGCTTGCCCTCATGGGTCCAGCCGCAAAACGACTTTTGCCGGACATCCCCAGAGCAGACATCCGCCGTGCCATCAAAGACACGCTGCCCGCCTTGATCGGAACACTTGAGGGCGACGAGCGCAACGTGCTGCTGACCCTGGCGCGCATGTGGTACACACTGGAAACAGACGGCTTTGCCCCCAAGGATATGGCAGCCGGATGGGTAGCGGCCCGCATGCCGGCTGAGCAGCGCCTCCTGCTGACCGCTGCTGCAGAGGCGTATGCAAACGGCTGCGACTGTGACTGGCGCCACTGCCGTCAGGAACTTTCGCGCACAACAAACATGTTGTACAATAACATTATAAAAAGTATACATCACAAACAAAACACAGCAGTTGTGCAGGATAACCATGTCAATGCATAACAATACATACTATTGCAACTGCTTTATTAACAGAAACACTAACATACATAGCTGGTATCATTTTTCGCACATTTTATATAAATTATGCCTGTAAAAATTCGTTTAAAAAATCATACCATTATATATTCAATATAAAAACAAAAACTACACCGCATATAAATGTACTATATATTTTTATCATAATTATTTTTACTTTTTTTACCATATTACGCACCATTTACATTAAAAATATCCTTAATATTTCTGTATTACATAAATATAGCACAGCTACTTATCTGCTATACATTTTATTTTCTGCAAAGTGGATTTAGCGGCCTTGCCTTTTTTGTCACAATGTTTATAGTCAGAAAGGCTGATCAGACCGTGCGACCAGCGCACCCTGCAACCAACAACCCCCTCCCGGGAGCTGTTCATGAAATTGAGTGCCTTTCTGACCGCTGCGTTTTTTCTCTGCTGTTCCATCATGCTTGCCATGCCCGATTGCGCCGAAGCCGCCCGCATGGGCGGTGGACGTTCGTTCGGCAGCAAACCTTTTATGAGCACGCCTGCGCAAAAACCTGCCATGCGGCAGGATACGCCCGGTGCCGCACGCCAGCCTTCAGCTCAGGCCCAGGCCGCGCCCCAGGCTCCCCGCGCGGGCATGTTCGGTGGCATGGGCGGCCTTTTCGGCGGCCTTCTGGCCGGCACACTGATCGGTTCGCTGCTGGGCGGCCACGGCTTTGCCGGAGGCGGCTTTATGGACATTATCCTTATCGGCCTGCTGGCCTTTCTGGGCCTCAAGCTCTTCGCCCGCTTTCGCAACCGGCAGGCTTCTGCAACGGCAGGGGCGCACGGGCAGCACTCCGGCGGTTACAGCGACCGCATGCAGGGCATGCAGCGCGAGTCCGCCGGGGGCAACGGCTGGGACGTGTTGCGCGGTGATGGTCAGGGGGCGGCAGCCCACATGGCGGCCGGACCCAACATTCCCATGCCCGAAGGGTTTGATGTTGATGAATTTTTGCGCGGAGCCAAAATGGCGTATACCCGCCTGCAGAACTCCTGGGACAAGCGCGATATGGACGACATATCCCAGTTCACAAGCTCTGCGGTACAGCACGCTGTCCGTGAACAGATGGAAGCCGACCCCAGCCCGAGCAGTACTGAAATACTGCTGGTGAACGCACAACTGCTTGGTGTGGAGAATGAAGGCAACGAGCAGTATGCCCAGGTCTTTTTTGATGTGCTGATGCGCGAAAGTCCGGACCAGCAGGCTCCGTCCACTGTTCGCGAAGTATGGCACTTCATGCGCCCGGTGCAGGGCGGTAGCTGGAAGCTGGACGGCATCCAGCAGGTAGAGTAGAATATTCATACCGCACTGGCGGATACACGTTTGTATACACTGTGCCGGAAGCCTTTGGCTTCCGGCTTGTTTTTGGCAACACTGGAGAATTTATGAAAAACTATGTCGCAAAACACGACAAACTCATGCACTACCTGCAAATGACCATTGAAAGCGCCAGCCCTGAGTTCGCCCGGGTGAGCATGCCCCTTACCGAAAACCACAGAAACGGCATGGGCTGCGCCCACGGCGGCGCCATCTTTGCCTTGGCGGACGTTGCCTTCGGGGCGGCGGCCAATGCGGGCAAAGATACGGGGGTGGTCAGCCTTTCCACCACCATCGAGTTCCTGCGGCCCGGCAAAAGTGGCCCGCTGGTTGCTGAAGCCCACGTGGTACGCCGCGGGCAGCGCATACAGAATTATGACATAAAGGTTTTTGACGGATCCGGCGACCTCATCGCACAATGCATGGCCGCAGGATACCAGACAGACATCCAGTTGCCGGAATAACATATTCCGAAGCATCATCTCCCGGCGGCTGCAAAGGCAGCCTCCCGGCAAAGAGGCGTAAGCGCAGTCCGCTTGCGCCTCTGCCGCTTTCGGCAAGCCGCAAGTCTACATAAAAAACGACCGCCCTGCAGGGCACCCCCCTCACGCAGGAAAACCGGCCCGGTCCCGCATCAGCGTGCTTGCCCACGCCATCCCCAGCCGACCGGCCAGGCCGGACCTTCGGGCGTCCGCCCACAATACTTTCACTGGCACAAGCGCGACATCCTGTCACAAACGCAACATGCGCCCTGCGTTACAGTATGGCAGTTCCCGCGGCTTCTGCCGTGTACGGAGGCTTCCATTTCACCCCGGGACATCATATACTGTGGTGAAGCCGCCACACCAGAACAGCCAACAGATGCCGCCCCTGCAAAACACAGCAGCAGCCTGAAAATACACACACCACACCATCGCGGCCGGAACTGAAGCACCCCGTAGTCACGCAGGCAGCGCTGCCTGCGAAAGGCCGTATTGCACGGCTATGCCCGGCAATACACCTGCATCCCAATAAGGCGTAGACAGCGCCGTAAAGGAGGACGTCATGGCAAGCGGTTGGGCCGGCGACAACGCCGTACAGGATCAGATTCAGGATTCCATCAACGATGAAATTGCTCGCGCCCGGCGCAGCCTGCCCAAAGGTGATAGCCTGAGCCATTGCGAAGAATGCGGTGAAGAAATACCTCAGGCCCGGCGCGATGCTCTCCCCGGCGTGCGCCTTTGCATCGCCTGCCAGCAGGAAGCCGACAAGGAGCAACAGACCGTTTCTCTTTACAACCGGCGCGGCAGCAAGGACAGCCAACTGCGGTAGATGCTTTGGTGAGACGGCCGGCGCAGACGCTCCGCCGCCGTTTCAGGATTGAACCGCTCTAAAACGCTGACAGTTGCGCGCCTTTGCGTTACCGTGCTGTGCATGAAGCACTTTTTCAGCGATTTTTCCCAGATTCAACGCCACCTTGACGGCCTGGGACTTTTCCATATGGACATGGGCCTTGACCGCATGCGGCGCGCCCTGTCCATTCTCGGCCTTGCCCGGCCCCCTTTTGTGACGGTGCAGGTTCTGGGCACCAACGGCAAGGGATCCACTGCGGCCTTTCTTTCCTCCCTTTGCCAATCCCACGGGCTGCGCACGGGCCTGTACACCTCGCCGCATTTTGTCAGCCCCACGGAACGCATCCGCATTGATGGACACCCCTGGCCGCCAGACCTGTGGCCCCCCCAGGCAGATAGCATCATGAATGCCGTGCCGGAGCTGACCTATTTTGAATTTCTTACGGTGCTGGCTCTACTGGCTTTCAGGGAAGAACAGGTTGATGTGGCCGTGCTGGAAGCCGGACTCGGCGGCAGCCACGATGCCACTACGGCCGTCAGCGCGGATCTGACCTGCTTTACGCCTATAGCGATGGATCACAAAGATGTGCTCGGCGCAGACCTTGCCGCCATCGCCAAGGACAAGGCAGGAGCCATCCGCCCGAATGTACCGGTCTGTGCAGCCAGGCAGTTTCCACAGGCCACACGTGTGCTTGAAAATGCCGCTGCCGCCTACAAGGCTCCGCTCGTCTGGGCAGATACTCTTGAGGCTCCTTTTGTGCCGGGCCTTGCAGGACCTCACCAGCGTGACAATGCCGCTCTGGCTCTCACTGCATGGCGGCGGCTGGCCCCCATGCTTGGTAAAAATCCCGCTGATGCCGCGCTGCAACAGCAGGGCCTGGCCCGCGCTTTTGTACCCGGCCGCCTGCAGGCAATTCCCGCAGCAGACGGCCTGCCCCCCCTGCTGCTGGACGGCGCGCACAATCCGCACGGCATGGCCGCTCTGGTCAACGCCCTGAACCAGACAGGCGTGCGGCCCGCTGCCGCTGTTTTTTCCTGCCTGGGGGATAAGGACTGGCATTCCGTTGCGGGCATGCTCAAAAAAACCCTGGGGCATACGCCCGTCTTTATACCAGCCCTGCACAATCCCCGGGCCGCCGATGTGCATGATGTTGCCGCATTTTTCAATGCCAGGCCCCCGGTCACGGCTCTGGCCGTACCGGCCCCGACGCAATCCACGCAGGATGCGCACGGCAGCGGGCCGCACGCCTGTCTGGCTCAGGCACTGGAACAGGCCGCCGCCTGCGCCCGGGCCGACGGCAACACCGGCCCGGTGCTGATCACAGGCTCACTCTACCTGCTGGCCGAATTTTTCAGTCTTTTTCCCCGCCACCTTGCCACCTTTCGCCCACAGCCGACGCATACGGGAGAAGCACCCATGAATAATCTCTTCCGCTCCATCCCCGCCGTGGATCTGTGCCTTACGGCCCTCGGCCAGGCCGATCCGTCCCTGGTCGAAGCTCCGCGCGGCCTGATGCGCGACCTTATAACGGAGTTCTGGGACAAAAAACGCCACGAAATACGCGAAGGCCATTGCAAAAAAAACGAACAACTGACCCTTGATGCCTGCCTGCCCGGGCTCATGACGCATGTGCGCGCAGGTCTGCGCAGCCGCTTCCGGGCAACGCTCAATGCTACCGGCGTTGTGGTGCATACCAACATGGGGCGTTCCGTGCTTGCCAAAGAGGCGCGCGAAGCGGTCATTACCGCCGCCACCGGCTATTGCAACCTGGAGCTGGATATGCAAAGCGGCGGCCGGGGCAGCCGTCATGCCCTGGTTGAAGACCTGCTGTGCCGCCTGACCGGGGCAGAAGCCGCCCTTGTGGTCAACAATAACGCCGCCGCCGTGCTTCTGGTGCTGGACACCTTTTGCAAAGGCGGTGAAGTGGTTGTCTCACGCGGCGAACTGGTGGAAATCGGCGGCAGTTTCCGTATCCCCGAAGTGATGGAAAAAAGCGGAGCCACACTGCGCGAGGTAGGGGCTACCAACCGCACCCATCTGCACGACTACAGCGCGGCCATAAATGAAAACACCCGCGCGCTCATGCGGGTGCACACGTCAAACTACCGCATTGTTGGCTTTCATTCCGCCGTGCCGCTGCCCGAGCTGGCGGCCCTGGCGCGCCGGCATGATCTGCCCCTTATTGAAGACCTCGGCAGCGGCAGCCTGACGGACTTTTCTTCCTGCGGCCTGCCCGATGAGCCAACAGTCCCCTCGGTGCTGGCGCAAGGGGCGGACATCGCCACATTTTCCGGCGACAAGGTGCTCGGTGGCCCGCAAGCGGGCATTATCACAGGGCGTAAGGACATGGTCGACACACTCAAGCGCAATCCGCTCACCCGCGCCCTGCGCTGCGATAAACTCTGCCTGGCCGCGCTTGAGGCCACATTGCGCCTCTATCTTGACCCCGAAAAAGCCCGTCAGAAAATCCCCACCCTACGCATGATCTGCCGCCCGGCCGAGGAACTGGCGCGCGCTGCGCGCACCCTGGCCGCGGCGCTGCGCAAGGGGCTTGCCGGTTCGTCGGCGTCCTGCCTTGTAAGCCTGCGGGCCGACGTTTCGCGCGTGGGCGGAGGGGCATTTCCGCAATACGACCTGCCCACGACGCTTGTGTGCCTCAAGCCTGAAAACTGCAGTGCAACGGCTCTCAAGGCGGCCCTTCTGCGCACTGACCCGCCCCTTATAGGACGGCTGGAAGACGACAGTTTCTGCCTTGACCCGCGTACCCTGACCGCCGAAGACAGGCCCACGCTGCTGCGCGTACTGCGCGAGGCTCTGGCTTTGGCCGCAAAAGAGATTATATAGGCGGTACTGACCGCAAAAATGACAGGCCTGCCGTTCGGGCAGGCCGTAAAGGAAAACAGCATGGAAAAGACTCTGGCCTACAAACCCCAAAACGCCTGGGAAGGCGCGGACGCCAAAACGCGCAAAGAAATGGAAGCCCTGGCTGTTCGCTATATGGATTTTCTTACGCACTGCAAAACAGAGCGCGAAACCGTGAAGTATGTGCGCCAGCGCCTGGCGGAACACGGCTATACTGAAGACTTCAATGCTGACCGCGTTATGCGGCCCATGCGTGGCAAAGCCATTTTTGCGGCAAGGCGTGGCGTGCTGCCGCTGGAGCAGGGGCTTGCCCTCATTGCCGCCCATACCGACACGCCGCGCCTGGATTTCAAACAGCGCCCGCTCATTGAGCAGCCCGGCGTTGCTCAGGCAAAAACACACTATTACGGCGGCATACGCAAATATCAATGGCTGGCGCGCCCTCTGGCGCTGCATGGCGTGGTGGTGCGCGGCGACGGCTCTGTCGTTGAAGTTACCATTGGCGAAAAAGCCGGGGAACCTGTGTTCTGCATTGCCGACCTTCTGCCCCATCTGGCCCAGAAGCAGGTTACCCAGACCGTCAGCGATGCGTTTGAAGCCGAAAAGCTCAACATCATTCTTGGGCACAGCCCCAAGGCCGCAGGCAAGGGCAAAAAAGAAGACGCCCCCAAAGAACCGGTAAAGGCGCAACTTCTTGAAATTCTGAATAAAAAGTACGGCATTACCGAAGAGGATCTCATCACAGCCGAACTTCAGGCCGTTCCCGCCGGCCCGGCCCGCTTTGTGGGTTTTGACAAGGCTCTGGTAGGCGGCTACGGGCAGGATGACCGCATCTGCGTCTTTGCAGCCCTTGAAGCCCTGCTGGAGGCCGAAGCCACAGGCCGGAGCATGGCCGTCATTTTTTGGGACAAGGAAGAAATCGGTTCGGACGGGGCCACCGGCGCGGCCTCACGCTTTTTTCAGTATTGCGTGGAAGACCTGGCCCGCGCCTGGGCGCCGGATGTGCCTGCATCCCGTGTTTTTATGGAAACCCGCGCCCTGTCCGCCGACGTGCAGGCAGCCCTGGACCCCGATTTTCAGGAAGTGCACGAAAAACAGAATGCTGCCCAGATGGGCTACGGTCCCTGTTTTTCCAAGTTCACAGGCTCACGCGGCAAGTACGGGGCCAGCGAGGCCGATGCAGAGTTTTTCGGCGCGCTGCGCAATCTTTACAACAGCAGAAACATTCCCTGGCAGGCGGCGGAACTCGGCCGCGTGGACCACGGCGGCGGCGGCACGGTGGCTCTTTTTCTTGCCGCCTACGGCATGCACGTCATTGACCTCGGCCCTGCGGTCCTGTCCATGCACAGCCCCTTTGAACTGGCAAGCTGCGCCGACCTGCATACTACGGTGCGGGCATACCGGGCCTTTTTTGAATCAGCCGTCTAGGGCCGTTTCACTGTAAAACACTCCCACCCGATGCCGGGCCTACCATACGCACAGGGCAGACCTGCCCGCACAAGGCCCGGCGGCATCGCTCTACTCCTTGCGCCGCCGGAGCATTTCAACGCAAATGCTCCGGCGCGATACAACGCGGCGGCACACCGAGCACATCCGGCCCCAGGCCGCCCTTGCGCCCGCCAAGGGGCAACATCCTGCCGCGCGGAGCCTCCACACCAACCTGCCGGAAAACATATGACAACGAACAGCCACAAACTGCACCTGCTCAACAGCGGGCAGGTCGCCTCAAGCAATCTGGGCGAAGTTCTTGCCGTGGACTTTGCCGCCCTTATGTCGGCGGCCCTGCCGTCCGTCTCCGCAGACGGAGTGGCAAGCCTGCAAAAAATGGCAGCCCAGGGCATTTCCAAGCGCATGCGCCTCGCTGCGGAGCTGGTGTATGCGGCCCTTGGGCCAGACGCCCTCGATCAGGCCACAACGCACATTTCAGACACCGTGCGCGGCTGGGGCTGCTTTGCCCAAGCGCTTATTCCGGGCCTGAGCATCGGGGAACGGCTCGAAAACATGCGCCCCCTGGCCGACGACGTCCATTTTGGTGTTCGGGAATGGGCATGGATGGCCTTGCGCCCGCACATTACAGAAAACCTTGAACCTGCCGTGGCGCACCTTGCCCAGTGGACCACCGACCCCTCGGAACGGGTGCGCCGCTTTGCCTGTGAAAGCATCCGCCCGCGCGGCGTCTGGTGCAGCCATATGGAAAGGCTCAAGCAGGACCCGGCCCTTGCCCTGCCAGTGCTGGAGCCGTTACGCGCAGACCCGGCAGCCTACGTGCAGGACAGCGTGGGCAACTGGCTTAACGATGCCGCCAAATCACAGCCCGCATGGGTGCAGGATGTCTGCGCCCGCTGGCTGGCCCAAAATCCTTGCAAGGCTACAGAGCGCATCTGCAAGCGCGCGCAGCGCAGCATCGGGGCGTCTTCGCCTCAAAAATGCTCCGGGGCTGCGTGAGCAGACGTCCGCCGTGAAAGGGGCCAGGCGCAACATATTTGCGCTGTTAAACGCCGGATCTGGCGTGTATCAACCTTTGAAAATATATCCTCTAAAACAAGCTGCCTAAAGCATCGCCATAAAAAAGGCGCACACAGTAGTGAGCGCCGTGAAAACTTGAGAATACATGTTCTTGAAACGACAAAACCTCCTGATGCGGCATCCGCATCAAAAATAGTCTGAAAAATAGGGTTTGTCCGGCGGAATCAGCGCCTCAAGAGTCTTGAGCAGGTGATAGTCCATATCAATGCGGTCATTGTTATAGAGATATGTCGGCCGCTTGTACCCCATAAACATAGTGGTAAGCGTCTGGATATCCAGGCCGATGCGGTGGCCCGAACGGAATGTGGAGACCTGCTCGCAAACAGCCTCTCCCTCCTGCCAGCTCATATGGAAGATGCCGTTATTCCAGGGGGCAATGGGGTCCCTGACTTCAAATTCCAGCGTAAGCCTGGGGTCACTGAACTGGTAGGGGTAAAACTCCATAAAACGCTGCACGTCCACTATGCGGGCCATGCCGTAAGGCTGGATGGTCTCGTCAATCTCACTGTCTTCAAACTGAAAGGCGATGGCCTCACCCGTATAGTTGACGCCCTCGACTCTGGTAATCATGGAAAAGTGCGCGCTGATGTAGTTCCAGATGCCGGACTTGGCCTCCTGATTCAGGTAAACCATCTCCTTGATGCTGAACACCTCATTTTCAATGTAGTACACAACATAGCCCAGCGGCTTGCGATCAGCACCATAGTACACCGCCGCCATAACGTCATCCGAATCCCAGCGCCAGTATTCTTCCCACTCCAACGCGCCGCGTATGAGCGCGCCGTGCTCCTGCAGGGCAAAATATTTGTAGACCCTGTGCAGGTCTTCATTTTCGATATCCACACGCTCTATGAGGCCATCCACGGCTCGCCGCGCCGGAAGCTGTGTATCCTTGATGGCGAACGTCATCTTGTCCGAAACAATTTCCCAGCCGTGCTTGCGGTACAGGGGAATGGAATAGGGACAAAGATAGGAAATGATCTGCTGCTCTGCGCGCATGTGCTCGAGGCTCTTGCCCAGAAGCGAATGGATGAGGCCGCGGCCCGTATATTCGGGATAGGTAGCCACCCCCGTAATGCCGCCCATCTTGCATATTTCGCCCTGCACGTTCACTTCCATCGGATAGATGACGATCTGGGAGGCCAGGCGTCCCTTATAAAACCAGCCCATAACGTGCGAGGCTTCAAAAATGGGCTTTTTGGACTGCTTCATTTCTTTTTCCGACCAGCCGATGCGGGCCATCTCGGACGAGCTTACCTGAAAGGCATAGCGCAACAGCGCCTCGAACTGTTCAAAATCTTCTTTGCCGAGCTGCCGGAATTCAAAGGCGTCATGAAGACCGGAGCCTTGCTGCTGGCCTTCACCCACAGCATTGGCGGCATCAGCCTTTCCACGGGCTTCTGCGGCCAGGGCCGCGCGGCGGGCCTCAAGCCCACGTTCGCGGCGGCTGCCGGGTACCAGCGGCGCGCCGCTGTTTTTGTCGGATGCAGCGCCCGCGGTGCGGAACGGATGAGGCTCAAGACGGGGGCCGTCAAGGGGCGGCAAGTGTTGTTGCTTGTGTAAAATTCGCATGTCCGAGTGTCCCGGTAAAGACTATGCATGAAACCGGCCAGTATGGGGGCGGTCTGCCGCGGGTTCCGGCCGGAAAAATACGGCAAATGTATAACGGCTCTTATGCCCGCTGTAACGCGCCGGCCGTTTTTTCGCAAGGCATGAGAAAGAGTGGTGGCGGCAGAAAAATGAAGATACTGGGTTCTGTTCGTCGGCGCAGACGGCAAAGACACAGGCTGCCAGTGTCGCGCCAGTGCGGCGCAATGCTCCAAATCAGACAGGCAGGCCCATCTTTATGCGGCGCTCGCGCAGGTCATCCAGCACGCCAATGCCCACACGCAGTCCGCCGTAGCCACGCCCAAGCTGAATGGCGGGTTTGTTGACGCCATGATAGTCCGACCCGCCGCTGATGCCGAGGTCAAAGCGCCTGGCCAGGGCCAGACATGTGCGTGCATCCGCTTCTGAATGTTCGCTGTGCCACGCTTCAATGGCGTTCAGGCCGCAATCCTTGAGGTGGGCTACCTGCGCCTCAAGCCAACCGGTCGGCGCTTTCCATAACAGGGGATGCGCCAGGCTCACGGTAGCGCCAAGGTCTGCCAGCAGCCGCACGATTTCCTCCGGCTCCAGCACTTCTTTGGGCAGATAGGCCTTGCCGTGGTTGCCCAGATATTCCTTGAAAACTTCACGTATGTTTTTGGCGTACCCCTTGCGCAGCAGCACATCGGCAATGTGGGGCCGCCCCACGCTTTCGCCCATGGCTGCAGCCAGCACTTCCTCCATGCTGACATCCAGCCCGAGGTCTTGCAGCTTGCGCACAATGCCTTCATTACGCTCACCGCGCTTTTCACGCAAAAAGGCAAGCTTTTGCAGCAGGGCTTCGGGCTGTTCGGGCAGCCACAGGCCCAGAATATGCAATTCGCCCAGCTCTGTGCTTGTGGAAATTTCGCAGCCGCGTATGAGTTCCACCCCCAGCTCACGTCCGGCGGCAGCGGCCTCGTCCAGACCGGCAAGCGTATCATGGTCTGTTACGGCAACGGCTTTGAGACCAGCCTCAGCGGCTTTGGCCATCAGTTGCGCCGGAGAATCAGTACCGTCGGACGCTCTGGTGTGGGTATGCAGATCAACCAGTTCCATAAAATACTACCTTGAGGGATGACTGTTATTGATAGCGCAAAATATCAATAGGGTGCAAGCCTTGAACTGGGAGGGGCATCACGTTACACTGTCGGGCCATAACGAACCAAGCCCATCTGAAAAGGGAATGCATATGCCCATCAATACAGAAGAACTTTTGCGTATCCTGGCCTGCCCCAAATGCCTGGGTGGCCTCACGGCCCTGGAAGAAAACGCAGCCGTGGCAGGTTTTGCCTGCGCAGCCTGCCAGGTGGTGTACCCCGTGCGGGAAGACATCCCCGTCATGCTGGTGGAAGAAGCCGAAGACAGGCCCACCTGGAACGCCCGCCACCCTGAGGCCAGGGAGCGCTCCTGATGCGCCTGCTTGTTGCCTCGGACCTGCACGGTTCCATTGAAAGCCTGCGCTTTCTGATAGAAAAAGCCCGCCAGACAAAGCCCCACCTGCTGGTGCTTCTGGGCGACCTTGTCTATCACGGGCCGCGCAACCCCCTGCCTCAGGGGTATGACACCCCCTCGGTTCTGCGCGAAATGCCCGACCTTTCGTCCCTGCCCTGCCCGGTCAGCGCCGTACGCGGCAATTGCGATGCCGAGGTGGATCTGGCCCTTCTGCCTTTTCCAGTAACTGAAACCGCATGGCTTGAAGCTGACGGACTGCATATTTTCGCCAGCCACGGGCATCACCTGCCGGAAAATCCGCCCTGCCCCGGGCTGAAGCCCGGCACGGTCATTCTGCGCGGGCACACCCACATCCCCAGGGGAGAAACCCTGGACGGCCTGCACTTCTGGAATCCCGGCTCCCTCTCGCTGCCCAAAGGCGGCTCGCCCCGCAGCTACGGCTTTTATGAGGACGGCCTTTTCCGCGTGCTGGACATGCAGGACCGCGAAGTGCTCCGTCACGTCCCGGCCGCCAACGAGGCATAAGGCCCCCGTTCGCGCCTTCAACCGGGCATAAATACAGACAGTCACATGGCAGAAAACCACGCCCCACGCCCCGCTCTTTTTTCCCTGGCCCCAGACTGCAGGCTTGTGCTGGCATCGGCTTCGCCGCGGCGGCGCCAGTTTCTCGCCGAATGGGGCCTTTCCTTTGAGCTGACCAGCCCCGCCGGGGCTGAGCCTTCGCCCTGCCCCGGAGAATTGCCCGATGCCTATACGCGGCGCGCGGCCCTTGCCAAGGCCCATGCGGCAGCCGGCCTCCTTGCCGGCAAGGCCCAATCCTTGCTGCACGGGAAAAACATCATTCTGGCTGCCGATACCGTGGTGGCCGTGGACGGCGACATTCTGGGCAAACCCCGTGACAGGCAGGATGCGCTGAACATGCTTACCCGCCTTTCCGGGCGCGGGCATGAAGTCATCAGCGCCGTCTGCCTGCTGCTGCCCGACACACGGCAGGCGGCTACAGGCGCAACGCAAACCGGCAATACAGGAAGCGCCGCCCTCAAACCGGAAGAGCTGGTGTTCAGCGACACAAGCCGTGTTTTTTTCCATCCCTGGCCAGAACCTGTGCTACGGGCCTATGTGGCGACAGACGAACCGTGCGACAAGGCCGGCGCCTACGCCATTCAGGGGCAAGGAGCTTTTCTGGTAGACAGGGTGGAAGGTTCGTGGAGCACGGTTGTGGGCCTGCCCGTTACCCAACTGGCAGCCCTGCTGCTGGAGCGTGGCCTCATACTGCCCGTCGGTGAACCAGAAACGGAGTAAAAATCCGCGTACAGGCCGGCAAACACCACGCACCAGGGCTGGGCCACGCAAAGCCCGCGCACAGGACAGTTTTTTGCAGGTCTGCCGGCACACCTGCCCACCTTGCCGCCGGGCGAAGCAACCCGGCACTGCCATCACCCGAGCACCTGACGTCATCCGGGCATCCCTGCCATTGAAATGCCTCACACCGCCACCTTGCTGTTTCCGCCGGGCGCAAATACTGCCCGTGTCCCAGGCCCGCATTCCCCATGTACCGGGCCGCATCCCGTTCATATGCCAGCCGAATACCTGGCGCACCTGTTGCGGCTGACGTGCCACAGCGTAAACAGACCGGCCCGCTTCTGGCTTCTGCCAGCCTGCAGGCACCGCGGCATTATTCCCTTCCCGGGCATCCTGTGCTGAAATTTTCCGGACCTCCCGCCTGTCGAGGACGGCTCGCCATCCAGGCTGTCCGCTCCGTCTCGCCTTTTCCGCTCAAGGTACAATGCTTCACGATGCGTGAAATAAAACAGTATTTCCGGCAGAAAAATTTTTTACTTGCCTTCACATGGTTGTTTAAAAAAAGTTATAATTTTTTTGGCCCCACATTGTGAAAAAAATCTTCAATTGTAATGGCGTTACAATCGGCCAGACTCCGTAAAAAATATCAATTTTTTGCAATATTGATATTTTTTTCACAACTATGACTGAAAGCACAAACAGGTACTCGCCTCTTGACGGTTATTTAAAATCTCTTTACGCATGTATCATGGCAAAGTCTTAACTTTTCATTTTACTGTTTTATGCATTATGGAGGCTGGATCATGTCTCAGGAACGGATCACTACACTGTTGAATGAAAATCGCAGCTATCTTCCACCAGAGCACGGCAAGACGTCTGCCTGGGTTTGCGGTCCGGAAGAGTATAATGCACTATGCCGCCGCGCTCTGGAAGACCCCAATGACTTTTGGGGAGCGCGAGCATCGCAGTTGATCCATTGGTTCAAACGCTGGGACAAAGTATTGGAAGCTGACGAAGCAAACCATAAATACCAGTGGTTTACCGGTGGAAAACTCAATGCTTCCTTTAACTGCATCGACAGACATCTGATTTCGGGCAGACGCAACAAGGCCGCCCTTATCTGGCAAGGCGAAAAAGAAACAGATGTGCGCTGCTACACTTATCAGATGCTTTATACAGAGGTCTGCCGCGTAGCGCATGCCATGAGTTCACTGCGCATTCGCAAAGGCGACCATGTTGCCCTGTATATGCCAATGATACCTGAGCTTTTTATTGCCATGCTGGCCTGCGCTCGCATAGGCGCCATACACACGGCCATCTTTTCCGGCTATGCGGAAGGGGGCGTGCGCAGCCGCATACAGGGTTGCAAGGCCCGCGTGGTCATCACGGCCGATGCGGCAGTGCGCGGTGGCAAGTTCAAACCCCTCAAGGCCAACCTTGACCCCATCCTGGAAAAATGTCCTTCGGTGGCCCACGTGGTGGTCGTCAAGCATGCGGGGCTTGAAAACGTCAACATGCAACGCAACCGCGATATCTGGTGGCACGACCTTATTGACGATTTTACCCTTAACCCCGACTTTCCCTGCGAACCAATGGATGCCAATGACACGCTTTTTCTGCTGCACACCAGCGGCAGTACGGGCAAGCCCACCGGGGTAATGCATTCCACTGGCGGCTACCTGACCTATGCGGCCCACACCACCCAGTGGTGCTTTGACATGCGCGATGACGATGTGTACTGGTGCACGGCCGATGCCGGATGGATTACCGGCCATACCTACGGTGTGTATGGCCCGCTTGCCCTGGGTGCCACCACGCTCATGTTTGAAGGCATACCCACATGGCCCTACCCCGACAGATACTGGCGCATCGTGGAAAACTTCCGCGTCAATATCCTCTATACAGCGCCCACGGTTGTCCGCTCCCTCATGCGGATGAACGAGGCGTGGACAGAACGTTACGACCTGCGCAGCCTGCGTATCCTGGGCAGCGTGGGCGAACCCATCAATCCCGAAGCCTGGCACTGGTACCACAAGCACATCGGCGGCAGTGAACTGCCCATAGTGGACACGTGGTGGCAGACGGAAACCGGCGGAGCCATGATCGCCCCCATGCCCTACGCCACAAAGCTCAAACCCGGCTCCGCCTCAAAGCCGCTGCCCGGTATTGACGCCACCGTTATGGGGTCGGCCGCACGCGACGGCGAAGAACCCGAAGCAGGCTGCAAGGCGGGCCATCTTGTCATTCGCCGCCCCTGGCCGGGCATGATGCAGGGCGTCTTCAATGATGAAGAGAAGTACCAGTCCTATTTTTCGCGCTTCGGCTGCTATTCTTCGGGCGACGCCGCCGAAATCGACCAGGACGGCTACTTCTGGATACTCGGCCGTATTGACGACTCCATCAACGTTTCCGGCCATCGCCTTTCCACCGCCGAAATAGAAGCCGTGCTGGCCGCCTGCCCCGAGGTGGGCGAAGCGGCTGTGGTTCCCATGCCCCACGCCCTTAAAGGCGAAGGTATCTATGTATACGTGGTCACGCGCGATGAGGTTCCCTGGAGTGCGGACCTGCGCGCCAAACTGCGCGAGGCCGTGCGCAGGGATATCGGCGCTCTGGCAACGCCGGAATACATACAATTCGTGGAGGGCATGCCCAAGACCACATCCGGCAAGATCATACGCCGCATGCTGCGAAAAATAGCCGGAGACAGCTACGAAGATATCGGTGATACCACATCGCTGGCCGAACCCGATGTCATACCCAAAATCATTTCCGGGCACCGCAACCTCATAGCCGGACGTCATGAAATGGAAGACGCCCCCGAAGGGGAAAATGGCGCCAAAACAGACGCCTGACCGATAATACTGTGCTAGTACGACAAGGGTCTGAAGCCGGAACAACTGTGCGCTCCGGCCTCAGACCCTTGTCATGACAACACGGCACTGCCCTCAATCGGGCAGCGCCGCCTTCCGCAGGTTCCTGAAAAGCGATCCTACAGGGCCTTGCGGCGTACCCATACATGCCGGGTTGCCAGCGCCGCCCAGGCCAGTCCGGCAGCCACATGCAGGGCCTTGCCTCCGGCCAGTCCGGACAAAAGGCACAGGCTGCCCGCACCAAGCATGGTGCGCACCTCAAACTTGCGCGGACTGACACCCATAATCCTGGTTTTGCCGTTGCCCTTGCCCAGGACCTGCAAAAAACCTGGAAGGCGCACGTCTCCCAACATGTCTCCGCATCCACGGCTTTCTTTTCTGCGCCCCCGGCCTTCGCCCTGGGCAGCGGCAAAACGCGCGCGCCTTTCGGTCCTGCGGGCCGCGGCGGCCGCGGCCCTGGGCGTCAGAAGCCCCGGCATTTTTTCTTCCAGCCGCAGACAGATAGCGGCAAAGTCCGTGCCGGAATCCATAAGCAGCAAGAGGGATTCCTTGCCGGGGCGCACTTCGCAAACGCCGGCCTCGTCCAGCAGCAAGACCCGTGCGGTCTCACGCGCACCAGCATCGGCCAGAGCCGGATGGCGCAACCGTGCCCTGCCTTCCATCAGATGTGCAACATATGGTCGCTGCATGCTCTCTCCTTGGCAAAATACGGGGCTTGAGGACTCCGGTTGAAATTGACTTTCTTTTCTCTTGACACCTCTCCCTATTGGGAGCAAGATCGCTGCCAAGCCTGAAAAAACGCCAGATGGCGCAAGCGCCGCATCAGGTTGCGGCATGGGCCTATACGGCCTGAAATGCTATTCAGATGCATTACCCGGTAATGCTAAAAAAGAGAGAACACGCATGAGCCAGATTGTCAATCTGCGTCAGATGCAGGTAGGCCAGAAGGGCAGAATCGCCGCTGTGGAAGCCCTTGGTGAAATGAACCGCCGCATTCGCGACATGGGGCTTATCCCCGGCACGACAGTTTCTGTCGTCGGGCGGGCTCCCCTCAAGGATCCGGTGGCCCTGCGCCTTTCCGGGGTAACCATTTCCCTGCGCAACAGCGAAGCGGACTACATCAAGGTCGACCTGGCGGCCTCCGGCAACTAAGCACTTTTTTTTCACGCGGCGCTTCTGAAAAGCCGGGCCTCCGGTCATGCCGTAGCAACATATGGCTGAAACCGCGTCCGGCGCATCAGGCGCCGCCCCGGCGGCATGCGAAGCCGCCGCCACAAACAGCCGTTTTTGCGGCCAGTTACAGACTTTTCATCGGACTTCTTTTATTATACCATTTTTTACCTGCCGCATTTTTCGGCAAGGACACGAACAATATCCGGAGGGTGGGCACCTGCCCGACGGAAGAGACGGCATAGTGCAAACACGTAAAGGAGATAGTTATGAATAGCGGTTTCAAGTGCGGCCTGTGGTTCCTGGGCGGCCTGATTGTCGGTGCTGTGGGCGTTGCCGCCGTTAACCGCGGCAAGGTCGATTTCAAGCCCCTGGCTACTGACCTTATCAGCCGCGGCATCGACGTCAAAGACGCTCTGCTCACCAAGGTCGAGGCCCTCAAGGAAGATGTGGAAGACCTCACCGCCGAAGCACGTCTGGCCTCTGAAAAACGCAAGGCCGGCAAGGACGCTGCTGAAGCCTAACGCAATCGGCCTTGCCTCCGGTAAGGCGCTTGCCCTGCGCGGACCTTACGTCCGCGCACTTTATTACTGTTCGTCCAAAACATCCGGTCAAAAAACGCCCGACGCGCCCCGGCCTGTCCGGCTCCCTTCAGGCGATACCGCCCCTTCTCCGGGCGATGGCCCACATCCCGCAGTTTGCAGCCTTTGCTTTATGTATGGAACAGGAGCGCGCATGCGTTTTTATATTGTCCATGAGTTACGTGGCCTAGCCACGCCCGATTCCGGCAGAATGCGCGTGCGCGCCTCTTGCCCCCTCAACCTTGCGCAGGCCGAAGCACTGGCAGGCGCCCTGGCTACCCTGCCCGGCATCAAGGTTCAGATAGGCACAGGCCCCCGAATGCGGCAGCAGGCTCTGGACCTTCCTGCCCCAGGGGCCCCAGCGGAGCGGATTGGTAGGCCCGTGCAGCCCCACTGTGGGCGCGCCGGCAAGGGCCGCCAGATGCATGGTTCCTGTATTGACAGAAACAGCCCCTGCCGACCTGGAGAACATCCAGGCAAGCCCGGCAAGCGACAGATCGCCCGCAAGGGATACGGCGGGACAGTCCGCGTGAGCCACAAGAAAGGCCGCATTTCGCGCCGCGTCGCCCTGCGCCCCGGTGAGGCAGACCTGAAAACCGCGCCCGGCCAGTTCCCGGGCCAGGGCCGCCCAGTGGCCCGAAGGCCATTCCTTGAGCCGGGCATGGATGCCCGACGGCCACATGTGCAGATAAACACGCGGCAGGTACGCCCCCGCAAGCTCTGTCAGCATGTGATCAGCCCTGACGGCATCCGCCGGAGCCTCGACGGGCAGGGCAAGGCATGGCTCGCCCTCCAGATCGTCATAAACCGCTTTGCCCAGGGCCAGAAAATTTTCCACCTCGTGCCTGTCCGCGCAGTGCGGCACCCGGTGCGAATAACCGCAGGCCCTGCACTGCCCGGGGGTATCAAAACCCACGGTGCAGGGCGCTCCCGACAGGTTGCTCAGCACAGCCCCGAGCCGGGGCCACTGGCTGCTGTCGAAAAGCATGTCCAGCTTTTTTCTGCGCAGCCAGTCCAGCATGGCCGGGACCTTGCGTACGCTGAAAGAGGCGCTTTCATCAATGCCCGGAATCAGCGACGCCGTGGCGGCGTTTCCGCTGGTGGTCAACAGGTAAAAACGCGCATGGGGAAGACGCCTGCGCAGGGCCGTAATCAGGGATGACAAAAGCAGCAGGTCGCCAATGGCACCAAGACAGAGAAACCCTACCCGCTGCGGTTCGGCCGGCATGTTCAGCCGGGCTGTTCCGGCTGCGGCCCGCAGCCCCGCCGTGCAGACAGTCAGCGGGATGCCTGCCCACCGGTCGAGAAAACGGTTCAGCCTGTTGCCGCGCTCACCCATCAGTAGGCTCCATGCCCCAGAATGACCACAGGCACGGTTTTGCACATAATCCACAGATCCATCCATACAGACCAGTTGTTGATATAATACTGGTCAAAATTCACGCGCTCCTCATAGGTGGTATTATTGCGGCCGGAAACCTGCCACAAGCCCGTAATGCCGGGCCGCACCATGCAGTATTCGTCAAATACAGGGCCGTATTTTTTCACTTCGGCCCTGACGATGGGGCGCGGCCCCACAAGGCTCATATCGCCCGTCACCACGTTGATGAGCTGCGGCAATTCGTCAAGACTGAGCTTGCGCAGCAAGCGCCCTACGCGGGTAACGCGCGGATCGCACTTGAGCTTGCGGTCACAGGCCCATTCTGCGCGCAGGCCGGCATCACTGCTCAGCATGTCCCTGAGCACCCTGTCCGCGTCACACACCATAGTGCGGAACTTGAATATCCGGATCTCCCTGCCGCCTCGACCGATGCGCGTCTGGCGGTAAAAAACCGGCCCGGGGCTGTCCAGCTTTATTATAAGGGCAAGAACAGCCCCAAGAGGCAGTAAAAGGGCCGAACCAAGCAGGCACAGACCGATATCCAGACATCTTTTGACAAAAAGACGGCGCCTGTCACGCAGATTTTGCCGTACCAGCAGCCCCACGGCATTGCCCAGATCGCGCGGCGTCAGCCAGTGGACACGAAAATTGCCGCCAAAAGCCGGAACCACCAGGGTGCTGCTGAAGTACCGGCTGGCCTCGGTGATCACGTCCACATCCTGCGCCTTGCCCACTCTTTGCAGCAGCAGGGCCATAGCCTTGGGCTGCCGGGCAGCAACAGAGGCAAACAGGCAGCGCATGTCCTCCGGCGCATCAGGCAGATCGTAGATGGACACCGGGTTAAGCCCCCTGTCGGGGTGGCGCTTCAGATAGTGCCACAGCTCGCGCCCTTCACTGCAATGGTCAAAAATAACGAGGGGTTTGCCCCACCAGCGCCGCCGCGCGTAAAGACGGCGGCACAGGCTGCGCATGAGCGGCATGCTGAAAAGAGTAGCAGCCCAACTACCCATAATGACAATGCGTGAATAGGCGTCGCCGGTTTTGGACAGAAAAAGAACCGCCAGAATAATGGCGTACAGAAGGCTTGTCAGCTGAAACAGCGCCTTGAGTTCACGGTGTGGCGCAAGGCTTACGGTCTGGTACAGCCCCAGCCCGGCGCCAAAAACAGGGCCGAGCAGGAGCATGGGTACAACCCAGTGGTACAGTACGGGATCAAGGCCGCCAAAAGTGGCTCTGACAAGAAATACAGCGAGAGCGGTTCCCAGAAGGGCCAGCAGGTCAAACAGACACAGCAGGAATTTCTGGGCTGAAATACCAAAAAGAGAAGCGAGATGAACCCAGCGCGAAGTTTTTTTCATGGTATCCATCCCGGAAAAAATAGTGCCGCTTGCGCGGCAAAACCACCGGGGCTGATTGGTTTGGCCTGCAACAGGCCGGAGCATTGCACCATGCTTTAAGCCATATAATTATACTATATTCGGTCCTTCTGCAAACGGCAAAAAACAATCCATCCCGGCCGGCTTGCGTCACGGCACAGCTTCTGTTAGATAAAATCCTTGTTTTGCCGTAGCCAGCGCGGTGGCAGGGCATGCGCCCTGCCTGTGCGTGCGCTCGCGTGCTCCCGCGGTCTGCCCGGGTGCGCGCATCCACTTTTTCAGCGGCTGCCGCATGCTATTCCGCGGTTTTGCCGTACAAAGGCCACTGCTATTTCCGAGGGGGAAAACGAGCATGAAAAAACTTCTTGTCTGCGCCCTGCTGGCTGCCGTCATGGCCGCTGTGCCCGCTTTTGCCAAAAAAAGCTATGTGAACGGCATTGACCCCAACTATCCGCCTTTCGCCTATATGGACGAAAAAACCGGCCAGCCCGCCGGCTTTGACGTGGATTCTCTCAACTGGATAGCCAAGACCATGGGCTTCGAAATCACGCACAAACCCATGGCCTGGGACGGTATCATTCCCGCCCTCGTGGCCAAGCAGATCGACATGGTGGACTCCGGCATGAGCATCACGCCCGAGCGCGCCAGAGTCGTGGACTTTTCTGAACCGTACTGGACGGTTTCGCGCGTGTTTATCGTGCCCGCAGACTCCACGCTGACCCCGCAGGACGTACTGACCAAAAAAGTCAAGCTCGGCGTGCAGCGCGGCACATCCGAAGCCAACGCCATCAAGCAGGAACAGCAGGAAAAAGGCTATCCCTTTGAACTGCGCTTCTACGAGTCCGCCCCCCTGGCTGTGGAAGACCTGCTCAACGGCCGCATTGAAGTGGCCCTGATGGACGAACTGCCCGCCGACGACGCCATTGCCAAGGGCCGGGCTGTCAAAAAAGCCGGAACCCACGGCGAACCCGACAAGTTCGGTGTAGCCATGCGCAAGGGCGATAAGGACCTGCACAAACTGATCAATGAGGGCTACAAAAAGCTCATGGCCGATCCGTACTGGCAGGAACTGCAGAAAAAATATCTGAATAAATAAGCAACGCGAAAGCGCTGAACGGCAGGCGCGGACCGCCGGTTATTCCGGCGGTCCGCGCTGTTATGCCCAACCTACGGCAAAACCCCGCATATGGACTCACTTTCAGTAGTTTACCACGCCCTGCCGTCCATGCTGGCCGGCTGCATAGTCACGGTGGGCAACGTGACCATTTCTCTCGCCATGGGCCTTGTGCTCGGCGTTCCTATGGCTGTGGCCCAGGTTTACGGCGGCCCCTGGCTGCGCCGCCTGGTCGCGGTCTATGTGTGGTTTTTCCGGGGAGTGCCCATTCTTGTGCTGCTCTTTCTGTGCTACGGGCTTTTCATCAGCCTCGGTCTGCCGGCAGACCCGTTTCTTATATGCTGCCTGGTGCTTGGCTGCACCAGTACGGCCTACCAGTCGCAAATTTTCCGGGGAGCCATTGAAAGTCTGCCTCAAGGGCAGCTCAACGCGGCACGCGCTCTGGGCATGGGTGAAGGCACGGGTATCTGCAGCATCATACTGCCCCAGGCCATGCGCTTGTCCATCCCCGGCTGGGCCAACGAATTTTCCATTCTGCTCAAAGATTCGGCCATCTGCTACGTTCTCGGCACACAGGATATCATGGCAAGAACGTCTTTTGTGGCCGCACGCACGCACGAACATCTGGCCCTTTACGCGGCAGCGGGCTGCATTTATTTTCTGCTGACACTGGCGGTGCTGAAGCTCCTGCGCCGCCTGGAAAAAAGAGTTCATGTACCGGGATACTCCACGGGCATGGGCATGGAAGGCACGGGTGCGGGATAAGCCATGAATGTGGACGAACAAGCGATTCTGCGTGTTGAGGGTATCTCCAAGAAGCTGGGTGGCAAGCCCATTCTGGACAATTGCAGTCTTTCGGTGCGCCGGGGCGAACTCAAGGTGCTCATCGGGCCTTCCGGCGCCGGCAAAAGCACCCTGCTGCAAAGCATCAACTGCCTTATCCCCCCGGACAAAGGCGATATTTACCTTGAAGGCCAGCGCCTTGACCGCACCAGCAAGGCCGCCCTGTGCACATTTCGCGCTCAAGTTGGTATGATCTTTCAGGATTTCAATCTGTTTGACCACCTTACGGCCGAGGAAAACGTGGCCATCGCCCTGCGCAAGGTGCGCGGCATGAACCACAAGGACGCCAGAGCCCGCGCTCACGAAGAACTGGCGCGTGTCGGCCTGGCCCGCCGTGCCCTGCTTTACCCGGCACAGCTTTCCGGCGGCCAGAAACAGCGTGTGGCCATGGCCCGTGCCCTGGCCATGGACCCCAAAGTCATTCTGCTGGACGAACCTACATCAGCGCTGGACCCGGAACTTGTGGGCGAAGTACTCGCCGTCATACGCGACCTTGCCAGCGGGGGCATGACCATGATCATGGCCACCCATCAGATGGAATTTGCCCGCGCTCTGGCCACAGAGATTATTTTTATGGAACACGGCAAGCTGATTGAACAGGGCGCGCCCGATGTGCTCCTGGCCGAAGGCTCCACCACACGCACCCGCGACTTCTGCCAACGCCTGCTGGAGATGGGGGTTTAGCGTGCTGGATACGGCCTTTTTCAGCCACGAGCTTATTCCCGCCCTTAACAGGGGGCTGCTCGTATCCCTGGCGCTCATCATTCCTGCAGGCAGCCTGGGCTTTGTGGGCGGTGTGCTGCTGGGCTGCGCCCGCGCCTTCGGCCCGCGCTGGATGCGCCGCCTGGGTGACTGGTTTACCGCCATCGTACGTGGTGTGCCGCTGCTCGTGCAATTGATGATGATCTATTACGCCCTGCCCAAACTCGGCATTTATTTTCCGCCATACGGGGCCGCCCTTACAAGCTTTATCCTGTGCACGGCAGCCTACCAGAGCGAATATGTGCGCGGGGCGCTGCTCTCCATCCGCCAGGGGCAGATACGGGCCGCCCAGGCTCTGGGATTCAGCACCTGGAAAACGGTGGCCTGGATAGTCGTGCCGCAAGCGGCGCGGCGCGCTCTTCCCGGCTGCGGCAACGAGATCATCTACCTTATCAAGTACAGTTCACTGGCCTACTTCGTCACCTGCATGGAACTTATGGGCGAGGGCAAGGTTGTGGCGTCAGACACATTCCGCTTTACCGAAGTGTTCATAACAGTGGGGGCCTACTACCTGGCCATGGTCACCCTGGCGACATTTTTTCTCCGCTGGCTTGAGCGCCGCTTTCATGTCCCCGGCTTTGGCGCACGATAAAAAGCCCTTTCTTTCCCGCAACGGAAAGGCTCTCCACTGGTGTACGGTGGAGAGCCTTTTTTGACAGCGCAGGGCAACCCCTGCAGGCATGCACACATTCTATGTCTGGAATATTCAAAAATAATTCTGTATAGGTTTTGTATGGTATATTCTTCTTATACAGAACACCGCGCATGCCAGACTTTCGGCAACAAGATGTCTAAAAACATCAGCCGGATACAATGAGACAGGAATGAAAAAAAACATAGGCTCCCTGAAAATGCGCTCTACTGTCTGCGCACAGCATGAATGGATAAAATATCTGCCTTCTGTTTCATTAATATTCCTGTCCATTCTGATCGTTTATGTTTTCAGTATCCCCAATCCCATGATCATCCTGATGATCCCCATTGTGTACGCCACATATTCCAGCGGCTATCTTGGGGGCGCTCTTACCGGCTGCGTGGCGTTTGCGTACAGCGCCCATTTTTTTCTGGTCAAAACCAGCGATCCGTCCGGCGCTTACAAATCCGTCACCATTGCCCTGTCTATCTTCGCCATTGTCCTTCTTGTGGGAAAACTCAAATCACGGGAAGAAAAAAACATCCAGGAACTTAAGCGTTACGGTGATGCGCTGGTTCACATGGCCACCACCGACAAGCTGACGGGAGCCTCGAACCGGCACGCTTTTTTCAAGAAAGGGGCCGCCCTGCACGAGCACAGCAAAAAATTCAACATGCCCGTCTCTGTTCTTTTTATTGACATTGACCACTTCAAGCAGGTGAACGACCTCTATGGACACGCCTTCGGCGATGCTGTGCTGGAGCGTATTTCAGGTGCCATCAAGCGCTGCCTGCGCGGCAGCGACATCAACTGCCGCTATGGCGGCGAAGAGTTTGTGGTTCTGCTGGCCCACGCGGACAGTGATGCGGCACATCTTGTGGCGCACCGCATCATGAACATGGTGCAGTGCATACGCTTTCAGGAGTATCCCGACCTGCGGCTTTCTGTCAGCATCGGCCTGTCCAGCATGCAGCCTGCGGCCCCCCGAAGCCTTGAGCACCTTATCCGCAGCGCAGACAGCGCCATGTACCAGGCCAAACAGGACGGTCGCAACCGCGTGGTTGTGGAACATCCCCAACCGTATACAGGTCCCCCCAGAGAAATTCCCCAGGCCACCCTTCAGACTGCCGGGCCGACAAGCCCAATGGATCAGGGCCTGTTCTCCGGCATGCCGGAAGAAGAAAAAGCATTGATGCAAGACACCCTGCTGAGCACCCTCGAGCAAATGCTCGAACTGGTCTATGTGGTGGATGTCGCCACGCATGAAATCCTTTACATCAACGCCTCGGCACGGGAAAAATACGGAATCGGCAATCCGCGCGGCGCCAAATGCCATCAACTGCTGCAAGGGCTGGACGCTCCATGCTCCTTCTGCCTCAACGACCGGCTCACATTTGACAGCGTGTATTCCTGGGAATTTACCAACAAAATGCTGGGGCGGCACTTCATCCTGCGCGACAGGCTCGTGAACTGGAACGGCAGAAAAGCACGGATGCAGATCGCCACAGACATCACAGAACGGGAAATGGAACGCCACGCGCTGCAATACGCGCTGGCGGGCGAACATGTCACCAGAGATTGCATTGCCCTGCTCTACAATGCAAAAAGCCTGTCTGAAGCTTTGGAAGACCTGCTGGAGCGAGTAGGCAAACACTTTGACGCAGACCGCGCCTATTTCTTCCGGCTTTCCGGCGAAACCTTCGCACTGAACAGCGAATGGCGCGCCTCCCGCCTGACCCAGAGGCGCTACCAGACGCTGGACATGGCCCGCTTTCACCAGTGGGAAATATCTGCGGATACCAGTGAATACCTCGTTATCAAGGATATGGAACAACAGGCGGATGCCTATAAGGACCTGTATGACCAAGGCATCCGTAATCTTGTGGTCATGCCTCTGGAGCAGAACGGAGCGCTGCTGGGCTTCTGGGGCATGGAAAACGCTGCTTCCGAAAAGATCCGCGAAATCGCGCCTCTGCTGCTTTCGCTGCGCTACTTTCTGCTCTCAGCCATACGTCGCATCAACTACGAAAAGCTTCTGGTCAAACTGAGTTTTGAAGACAGCCTCACGGGCCTGCACAACCGGAACTCTTACCTGCAAGACATTTCCGGCGCTAAAGAAGTGCAGAATGCGGGCATCGCCTATCTTTCCATCAACGAAATGAAACGGATCAACAACGTGTTCGGCCAGGCTCACGGTGACAGGCTGTTGGCTGAATGTGCGCACTGCCTCAAAAATACTTTTCCTTCGGGCACGGCCTACCGCGTGGGTGGGGACGAATTTCTTGTCATGTGCAAAAACATGCCCCGGAAAGATTTTGAGCAGTGCGTGCGGCTGCTCAAGGTGCACTGCTCCACCTTTCAGGACTGCCGCGTGGCCATCGGCCATCAGTGGTCCGAAACAGCAGCCGACATGCAGAACCTGGCACATGCTGCGGAAAAACGCATGTATCAGGACAAGAAAAACCACTATCGAAAAAACCTTCCCAGTGACCGTTACCGCCACTATAACGATGACGTGTTCTGCCTGACCGAACCGGGCATGCTGGAAAAAAGCCTGCGCGAAGGCGCTTTTACCGTTTACCTCCAGCCCAAGGTGTCTTCTGCCGACCGCAGGGTCAGCGGCTGTGAGGCTCTGGTGCGCTATCTGCAAAAAGATGACACGGTTACGCCCCCGGCACAATTTCTGCCAGTTCTTGAAGACACAAAACTCATCGGTATACTTGATTTTTATGTTTTTGACATTGTCTGCGCCAGCATAGCCAGATGGTTTGCCGAAGGCAGGCAGGCTATTCCCATATCAGTAAATTTTTCGCGCTACACTCTGGCGGAACAGGATTTTCTCACGCGCCTGCAGACGGTTTTCAACGGCTACGGCATTGATAAAAAATGGGTGATCGTTGAGGTGACGGAAAGCGTGAAAGGCGTGGAGGGCATGAATCTGCTTGCCCTGATTGACAGTATCCGCGAACTGGGCTTTGCCGTGGCCATTGACGATTTTGGGGTAGATTTTGCCAACCTCTCACTCTTTTCGCTGGCAAACTTCGACGAACTCAAGGTGGATAAAGCCCTTGTGGACAGCATCGTGACCAATCAGAAAACCCAGATGGTCATTGAAGCCGTGGTGGACATGTGCCGCAGAATGAACATCCGCGTGGTGGCCGAGGGGGTGGAAACAGAAGAACAGTTCGCCATCCTCAGGCAAAAAGGCTGCGAACAGGTTCAGGGCTATCTGTTCAGCAAGCCGTTACCCATGACGACATTTGAAAAAAAGTATCTGCCCGGTCAATAGCCTTCCGCTGCCAAAAAGGCCCGTTTCCGTTCAGATATGGTACCCAGCCAAAGGGTACTCCTGAACGGAAACGGGCCATACTGCGTGTAGTGTAAGCAGCGCCATGCGCCTTCGTTTCCTCCGCTGAGGGGGCGGAGCGTGCATCCCTGTTTTTTTACCTTTTGAACTACTTGCCCGACGGCAAACCACGTTCGTCTTACAAGTATTTGGTGGCACGGATTTTCTGAAAATCCGCACTGGGCAGTCAGCCATTTTTACCGCTGCCATTCTGCTAAAAATATAATCTTCTACAGAATGCACAACGTGTTACAACGCGCTGCACTCTCGTGCAGCGTGAGCGCATGTAACTTTTTTCAAAGGTAAAATGTGCTAGTCGTCGTGCCATCCCAGAAACATCTGGTAGGCGGGATTGCCCGTTTCTTCCACATGCGGGTAGCCCATGCCTTCAACCCGCTGCAAAAACTCCTCGAAAACCCCGCGCTTTTCTTCCGGAACCTCAAAGCCCACCAGTACGCGGCCAAAGTCTGCGCCGTGATAACGGTACTGGAACAGGCTGATACTGAAATCCACGCGCATGGCGTCCATAAAGTCCAGCAAAGCGCCGGGCCGTTCGGGAAAGGTAAAGCGCAGCAACCGCTCATGCAGCACCTGCGGCGCGTTGCCGCCCACCAGATGCCGCAAGTGAACCTTGGCGAACTCGTTATCTGTCAGATCAACGGCTCCAAAGCCCTTGCTGTGCAGTTCTGCCAGCACTTCGGCCACATCTTCCCGCCCGCTGATCTTTATGCCCACCAGCACACGCGCCTTCACCGGGTCGGAAAAACGGGTACAAAGCTCCGTGATATTGCGGCTGCCAAAAGAAGCGCACAGGGCGCGAAAGCTGCCCACGGCCTCCGGAATGGTCACTGCCAGCAGGGCTTCGCGGTGTGCGCCGATTTCAGACCGGTCCACCACATGGCTCAGACGGTCGAAGTTCATGTTGGCCCCGCTGACCACTGCCACCAGGGTGGCGTCCCGCTGGCCGCTGGCCGCAGCGTAGGCGCGCAACCCGGCCAGGGCCAAAGCTCCCGCTGGTTCGGCAACCAGGCGAGTATCTTCAAAGATGTCCTTTATGGCCCCGCAGATGGCGTCTGTCTCCACCACAATGATGTCGTCCAGGAGGTCCCGGCACAGGGCAAAAGTGTGTTCGCCCACCAGCTTCACGGCAACGCCATCGGCAAAAAGCCCCACGTCGTGCATTTCCACCCGGTGTCCGGCCATGACCGAACGGCGCATGGCGTCGGAATCCACAGGCTCCACGCCGATGACCCTGATTTCTGGCCGCAAGGCCTTGATATAGGCCGCAACGCCCGCCGCCATGCCCCCGCCGCCAATGGGAACAAAAACAGCGTGTATATCGCCGGGGTGTTGCCGCAGAATTTCCATGGCGATGGTTCCCTGCCCGGCAATGACATCGGGATCGTCAAAAGGCGGTACATAGATACAGCCGCTTTCCTGAATAAGTTTAAGCGTATGCTGCCAGGCATCGCTGAACGATTCGCCTGAAAGCACCACCTGCCCGCCCAGACGGCGCACAGCCTCCACCTTGATGGCGGGGGTCGTCACAGGCATGACGATGGTAGCTTCGCAGCCGAGCTTGCGCGCCGCCAGGGCTACGCCCTGGGCATGGTTGCCCGCCGAGGCGGCAATAACGCCGCGCCGCAGGTCTTCCGGCGAAAGGCGGGCCATCTTGTTGTACGCGCCACGCAGCTTGAAGGAAAAAACAGGCTGATAATCCTCGCGCTTGAGCAGAATTCGGTTGCCGAGGCGACGCGAAAGGGTCTTGGCTTCTTCGAGAGGCGTCTCCACAGCCACGTCATAAACGCGGCTCAACAAAATGCGGTTCAGGTATTCGCTGTGCTTGTGCATGCATGTGTCCTTCGGCTGCAAAAATGACACGGCCGTCCTGCAGCCGTGTAGAAAAAGGCTTGTTCGTCAGCGCAGATTCTTATATACCCGGCGTCCGCTCACCTCAAGCCCCCAATGACAGCACAAATGCGCCCGCGGCGGACAAGGCGTACGCCCTGTACAGCGGCAGCCCATTAGGATAAGCTCGCGCCGGAGAATATATGCCGCCAGAATACCCGCAGCAAGAAGACAAGGCCCTGCGCGCCTACCAGCCGCACATCACCGTGCGCGCCGCCGGGCGGCTGTGGCAGCTCAGCCGCGCCGCCGACCTTGAGCAACTCTGGGAGGCCATGACTGCAGATTCCCACGACTTTGAAGATGAGCGCCTGCCCTACTGGACGGAGCTTTGGCCGTCAAGCGTGGCTTTGGCCTCATGGCTGCATGAGCACCGCCATGAGATCGCGGGGCGGAACTGCCTTGACCTGGGCTGCGGCCTGGGCCTCACGGCTATGGTTGGTCAATGGCTCGGTGCCCGGGTACTGGCGGTGGATTATGAAAAAGAGGCCCTGCGTTTTGCCGCCCGCAACGCGACCCTCAACGGGGTTTCCCAGCCCCTGTGGGCAGTTATGGACTGGCGCAGCCCCGCAGTTCAGGCCGGAAGCATGCACCGCATATGGGGTGGCGACATCATGTATGAAAAACGCTTCGTAATGCCGGTTTTGCGCTTTCTGGGGCACGCCCTGGCCCCGGGCGGGGCTGCCTGGGTAGCCGAACCGGGGCGTTCGGTTTACGATACGTTCCTGCACGCCCTGCAAAGCGGCGGCTGGCAGGGCAGGCGGGTTTACGCCCAAAAGGTTGAGGCCCTCTACGCCCAGCCCGTCCCTGTCACCGTGCAGGTATGGGAAATCCGCCGCGTCTGACGCGGCCGCAACACAAACAGAACAGCGCGCCGCCCTTATTCAGGCGGAAAGCGCCGCAGGACACTGCTATGGGAAATCTTGCACGCTTTGGCGTTTCACTGGATCAAGACCTGCTGGAACCCTTTGACGAACTTTGCCGGCGCAAAAGCTATCCCAATCGCTCCGAAGCCATACGCGACCTTATCCGCAAGGCCCTGGTAGAGGAAAAGTGGAACAGCGACGCCCACGGCGCAGGTACACTCACCCTGGTTTACGACCATCACAAAAACGATCTTTCCCGCCGGCTCGTGCAAATTCAGCACGACGACCATGACCTTATCGTCACCACCCTGCACGTGCACCTTGACCACTACAACTGCCTTGAAGTGCTGGTGCTCAAGGGCGAGCCCAAGCGCATGCGCGCTCTGGCCGACAAGCTGATCGCCTGCCGCGGCGTCAAGCACGGCACGTTTACCGGCACTACCACAGGAGAGGATCTGGCATAATGGAAGACGTGCAAAGCCATGCCCCGCAAATCCCCCTGAACATAGACCGCGTGGGCGTGCGAGAGCTTCGGCTGCCCCTGCTCGTGCGCGACCGTACCCGGGGCACGCAACAGACCGTGGCCAGTGTGGACCTTGGCGTGGACCTGCCCTCCGAATTCAAGGGTACCCACATGAGCCGCTTTGTGGAAGCACTGGAACAGTGGAATGATGAAATCAGCTACCAGTCGGTACGCCGCCTGCTGCAGGACATCAGGCAGCGCCTGGAAGCCCGGCGGGCTTACGCGCGCTTCTGTTTTCCCTACTTCATCAGCAAGGCCGCCCCGGCTTCGGGCAGTCCGGCGCTGGTAAGTTACCAGTGCCGCCTCACCGGCGAACTTGACGATGCGGGACAGCATTTTATTCTAGAAGTAGACGTGCCCGTCATGACTGTCTGCCCCTGCTCCAAAGCCATCAGCAACGAAGGCGCGCACAGCCAGCGGGCCATGGTACGCATGCGTCTGCGCATGAAAGCATTCTCCTGGCTCGAAGACTTCATAGACATAGCCGAAGCCTCCGGTTCATCGGCCGTCTACACGCTGCTCAAACGCGAAGACGAAAAATACGTCACCGAGCACGCCTTTGCCCATCCCACATTTGTGGAAGACGTAGTACGCAATGTAGCGCAGCGGCTGTCGGAACACGGCCAGGTGGAGTGGTTCAGCGTGGAGGTGGAAAGTATGGAATCCATACACAATCATAACGCCTTCGCCCGCATTGAGCGGCATATCAGCGACAGGAGCTGAAACCGGGGCTGTCCGCCAAGGCAAAAAAATTTTGCAATCGTTTGCCGGTTGTGCTAGTGCAGCGCTAAGGGTTGTTTTTACATGCGCCGCCCGCGCCAAATCATCGCGGGCAGAAACGCAAAACGGCCTCAGGGTACAGATATGAGCGGCATAAACACAAGCATGCAGATGGGCGCTTCAGCCATGAACACCCACTCTTGGGGCATGGCTGTTTCTGCGCATAATGTTGCCAATGTCAGCACCGCGGGTTTCGAGCCACAGCGTGCTGTTTACGCCACCGGCCCGGCGGGCCAGGGGGTGCGCCTTGATGCCGTGCTGCAGCGCAACGGTCCGGTCGGCACAGGCGGCACGGCTTACAACGCCGCCCAGGCAGTCTATGACGTAACCGCGGGGCTGCCGCTTGAAGCGGCAAGCCCCAGCGGCACCAATCTGGCCCGTGAAATGGTTTCGATGATTTCTACCCAGCACGCCTATAAGGCCAATGCAACCACAGTGCGCACCGCTGACGCCATGCTGGGCACACTGCTGGATATCAAAGCCTGAACCGCAGGCCCATACGCCCGGCCCGCAAGGCCGGCACAGACACCGGGGCCGGAAGCCCGACAGTTTACGCCGGGCATGGCCCGTTTTCCGACTGACCTGCCGCCACCTTCTGGCCGGCATAACATTGTGGAGCGCTGATGGGAAAATGTCTGAAACTGTGCGCGTTGATGATGGGCTGCGTGTTGGCCTTTGGTTGCGCCGCCAAAAAAGGTCCACAGGAAGACAGCATTGACAGCCTGCGCGCCGAGCGGTTCCGACGCTCCTATGAGGCGGCTTTTGATTCCAACCAGCAAGAGGCCGGCCAGCAGCTCCTTCGCAAGGCCAGGTCAGCCATCGGCACCCCCTATGTGCGCGGCGGAACTACCCCGGACGGTTTTGACTGTTCGGGTTTTGTCTGCTGGACGTATAAAAGCGTCGGCGTACAGTTGCCCCGCACCGCGCGTGAACAGTCTGTCATCGGGCAGCGCATCACCAAGGTGGAAGACATGCGTGCCGGAGATATCGTGGCCTTTCGCCACCCCCGTCGGGGCTATCATACAGGCATCTATGTGGGCGACGGCAAGTTTATCCACAGCCCACGCAAACGCACCAAGGTGCGCATCAATTCTCTGGACGATCCCTATTTCAAAACCACGTTTCTCAGCGCGCGCCGCGTAAAAGTTGAAGGCGGCGAAACGCTGACGGCCCAGGCCGAAAGCCGCCTCAGCGATTTTACCGAAGAAAAGGTCATACGCGAACTGGCCCGCGACAAGAAAAAACCGGCAAAAAGCCGGGCCGCTGCCACACGCGACAACAAGCGCACGAACACGCGAGAGAAAAAACGGGATGCGACCATACAGGTCGCCAGCAACGACAGAAAGGGCGCCGCCCCGGCCCGCGCTGCAGAAGCCAGAAACAGCAAAAATGCCAAGCAGGCCGCGCAGACCGCCAAAGCGCCAGCCAAAACTGCCGGCAAAACCCAAAGCAAATCACAGAACAAGGCCGGAGCAACAGCCAAAAAACCCGACAATAAAAAAACCGAAGCCAAAAAGTCCGCACCCGCCAAAACCTCGGCAGCCAAAAGTGACTCCGGGAACAAGAAGAATCAGGGCAAGGACAAAAACAACAGATCCTGACGCGATCAGGGCCGGTCCGGCAGCAATTGACAGCAAGCCGATGCCGGTTCCGGCAAGGCCGGACGGCAGCCGGGTAAAACCGGGCAACGGCGGATGCCCGCAGCAACCGCACCGCTTCACGCTGCAAACCCGCTGCCCGCCACTGGTGTACAAGGCGAAAACTGCGATATCCAGGCACACGGTGCATGCCGCCGAACGGCAACCGACCGGAGACGGCTCGGCCACCTGATGCCCCGGGGCGGGGCAAGTGCGGCCATGATGTTCCGGTTCCGGCACAACTGCTGCCCTGCGTCAGTATAAAGATCAAGCCGGCGCGGCATGCATATTTCTGAACGTCCCATGCAGCATTCATCCATCCCTTGCGGCAGGCTGGCCCCAAGCCCCACCGGGCATATCCACCTGGGCAACGCCTGGGCCTTTTTGCTGGCTTGGCTTGCCGCCCGCTCACAGGGTGGACAGGTGCTGCTGCGCCTTGAAGATATCGACCCGCAGCGCTCCCGGCCGGACTATGCCGCAGCCATACTGGAAGACCTGCGCTGGCTCGGCCTTGACTGGGACTATGGGCCGGATACTGGCGGCCCCGGCGGCCCGTATGTGCAGAGCCTGCGCAGCGAGATTTACGACACGGCGCTGACGCAGCTTGAACAGTCCGGACTGACCTATCCCTGTTTCTGCACCCGCAAGGAATTGCGCCAGCTTGCCGCCGCGCCGCATGTGGACGATACAGGCGCACCCTATCCCGGTACCTGCCGTCATCTGAACGAAGAACAGGTTCAGGCCATGCTGCAATCGGGGCGCAAAGCCTGCGTGCGCCTGCGCTGTCCCCAAACGCCCATACGCTTTGACGATGCCGTCATGGGACCACAGAGCTTTCTTCTTTCCCGGTGCGGAGGCGACTTTGCCCTGCGCCGTTCCGACGGTGTTGTGGCCTACCAGCTGGCTGTAGCCGTGGACGACGCCCTTATGGGGGTCACCCAGGTGGTGCGTGGACGGGACATTCTGCCCTCGACCCCGCGCCAGATTGCTCTTCTCGAACTCTTGGGCTATGGTGCGCCTTCCTATGCCCATGTGCCCCTGCTTCTGGATGCAGAGGGAGAGCGCCTGGCAAAGCGCCACAACAGCCTTTCCCTGCGCTGCCTGCGGGAACAGCGGGTTGATCCGCGCCGCATCACAGGTTTGCTGGGTCACCTGGCTGGCCTTACTTTTTCCGCCGCAAGCGCAAGCCCGGCGGAGCTTATGCCCGCTTTTGACTGGAGCCGCCTGCCACGACAGGATGTGCGCCTTGAACACAGGCACCTGCGCGGGCTGCTGTGACAAAACCGGCACGGGTGAAATCGCGTAACCGGGCGGCCCCCACGATGGCCGCTGAAAACCGCGCTCCCGGTCTCTTTTTAACGACAGCATATCTCACAGCCTCATGGGGGAAGTGCATGACTTCGCAAAATCTGGACCAAGCCTTTCTGGACGAGATCTTTCCTGCTACCCGCGCGGACGATTTTTTTGACGCCCTTTTTGGCGGCGCAGAAGAAGGAGCCTACGACATCTGCCTTGTATGCCGCGAGGCAACACCCGAGGCAGTCCGCCTTGCCTTCGAACTGCGGCAGCGCCCCGGCAAATGCCTGGTCTGCAATCTGACCTACGGCCTGCCGCAGGTTTTCCAGCGCCATCCCATCCTTAACGTGGCCGGGGTTGCCCGCGACGTGGCCCAGCGCCTGGGCTGGCCTGTGGAGAGCCTCAAATGGAAGCTGGGCCATACCGAAGAAGTGAGCAGTGAAGTACACGCCATTCCCCTGACCCTGGAAAAGGCGTAAGGCTCAGGCAAAGCGCCTTGACAGCCCGGCTCTTTTTTGGCAATAGAATCCGGTCGCCAGCTTAGCTCACTTGGTAGAGCAGCTGATTCGTAATCAGCAGGTAGCGAGTTCAATTCTCGCAGCTGGCTCCATAGGAATCAAAGGGTTTACGCATGTCGTAAGCCCTTTTTTCGTGTATGCTCCCGCCAGTTGCGCAAAAGCCGCACCACTCAATCGTTTCTGTTGCACATCAAAGCGGCGGGCAATATTGGAAACGCAGTCCGGAGGCCAGGCATGAAAGCTTTTTTGACCTTGCAGTCCGTGGAATCCGTTCTTGAACACATCCACCAGTTTCCTGTGCTTGAATATGAAAACGTTTCTCTGGACAACGCCCTTGGCCGCCGCCTGGCACACGATTTTTGCGCTCCGGAAAACCTGCCCGGCTTTAACCGCTCAACCATGGATGGATACGCCGTGCGGGCGCGCGATGTGTTTGGCGCACAGGAGGGCAGCCCCGCCCTTGTGGAATGTGTGGGCGACTGCCCTATGGGGGCAAAGCCCGATCTGACGCTTGCAGAAGGTCAGGCTGCCCGCATAGCTACCGGCGGCATGCTGCCCGAAGGCGCGGATTGTGTGGTTATGGTGGAGTATTCCCGCCCTGCGGGCGGCAAACTGGTGGAGCTTACCCGCAGCCAGGCTCCCGGCGACAATGTTATTTTCCATAATGACGATGCAAGCACGGGCGACAGGCTTTTGCCTGCGGGGCATTGTCTTCGCCCGCAGGATATCGGCCTTCTGGCAGCCTTTGGTGCCACCGGTGTTGCAGTGCGGCGCAAACCGCGCGTAGCCGTGCTTTCCACCGGCGATGAAATTGTTTCCGCCACAGAAACACCGCCGCCGGGCAAAATCCGCGATATCAATGCCCACAGCATCACTGCCCTGTGCTGTCAGGCCGGGGGCCGTGCCTCACGGGCAGGGCTTGTGCGCGACAATGCGCGCGAGCTTGAAACAGCTCTTGCCGGCCTTGCGGCCGCACATGACATCATCGTTGTTTCAGGCGGCTCATCGGCTGGCGCGCGCGATCATACTGTCGAGGTTTTCGCCGCTCTGCCCCAAAGCGAAATCATAACGCACGGTGTCGCTCTCAGCCCCGGCAAGCCCTTCATCCTGGCCCGCGCCGGCATAGACGGACGCACCGTCTGCCTCATGGGCCTGCCCGGCCATACAGTCAGCGCGCTCATCTGTGCGCGGGTTTTTCTCGTTCCTCTGCTGCACCACCTTCAGGGCGGGACCGGGACGGAAATAGCCGCCTGTGTTCCGGCAGTGCTGAGCCGCTCCATTGCTTCCGCCCAAGGCCGCCGCGACTACCTGCGAGTACGCCTGCAGCCCTTGCCCGCAACCTCCCCCTCCTCTTCTGGCGCCACACGCGGACAGGCCCTGTACACCGCCGAACCGATAACGGGGGCTTCCGGCCTGATCACGGGTCTTGCCGCGGCAGACGGCCTGCTGGTCTGCCCGGAAAATCGTGAGGGATTCAGCATGGGCGATATTGTTATGGTGGAACTTTTTCAGTAGTAATAACGCATACGCCAAATATGGAGGCCGCCATGAAGCGCAATACCTACCTGACCCTGCTTGCGCCCGAAGAGGCGCGGAAACTCTGGTTCGCGCGTCTTCAGGCAGCTTCCCGTGCTCTGCCGGAAGAAAACATCCCTCTGACCACAGCCCTGCACCGCGTCCTCAGTCGCCCGGTAGCGGCGCTTCGTTCTTCGCCCGCCTTTCACGGCGCAGCTATGGACGGCATCGCTGTCAACGCCGAAGACACGTTCAGCGCGTCCGTTCGCAATCCCTTGCGCCTCGAACTGGGCAGGCAGGCTCACTGGATCAACACCGGCCACCCCCTGCCGCCGGGTTGCAACGCGGTTATTATGGTGGAGCACATCAATACCGAAGGCTCCGGCGAAACCCGGTGGGCGGTGATCGAAAAGGCCGCTTTTCCGTGGCAGCATGTACGTAAAATGGGTGAGGATATGGTGGCTACAGAAATCATCCTGCCACCCGGAACGTGCCTTGGGCCGTATGATCTGGGCGCTCTGGCGGCAGGAGGCGTTCTGCAGGTCCCTGTCTTTGCCCGCCCCCGCGTCACCATAATCCCCAGCGGTTCTGAAATCGTGCCTCTGGCCCTGGCACGCGAAGAAGACCTGCGTGCCGGACGGGTGCTGCCCGAATTCAATTCCCTGATTTTCTCGGCCATGATTACAGAAGCCGGGGGTGAATCCGTCACCCTGCCTGTGGTTCCCGACCAGCCGGAGGTCATTGCTGCCGCCATAACCGGTGCTCTTGACGCAGATGCCGACATGGTGCTTATCAATGCCGGTTCTTCGGCGGGCAGCCACGATTATACGGCGCATGTGCTGGAATCTCTGGGCGAGGTGGTCGCGCACGGCATTTCCGTCATGCCCGGCAAACCCACTGTATTGGCCGTAGTGCGCGGCAAACCCGTTATCGGCGTGCCGGGTTATCCCGTTTCGGCGGGTGTCGCCATGGAGGAATTCGTGCTGCCCCTGCTGGCGCTCTGGCAAAAACGGCCCGCGCCGGAGCGGGAAAAGGCTACGGCTGTTCCCTGCCATGCCCTGCCCTCGCGCCCGGGCATGGAGGAGCGCCTGCGCGTAAAACTGGGCCGTGTGGATGGAAATATTATCGCCGTGCCGCTGCCCCGGGGCGCGGGAACCATCACCAGCCTGAGCCGCGCCGACGGGATCGTGCGTGTTTCGCGCGACAGCGAAGGCTGCGACGCCGGAATGGCCGTTACCGTAGACCTGCTGCGCCCGCGCAATGCGCTGGACGGCGCGCTTCTTGCCATCGGCAGCCACGACAATACGCTGGACCTGCTGGACAGCCTGCTGCGCAAAACCCACCCCCGCTTTCGCCTGACCTCAGCTCATGTGGGTTCTCTGGGCGGCCTCATGGCTCTCGGCCGCCGCCAGTGCCATCTGGCAGGCTGCCACCTGCTTGATGCGGAAACCGGTCTGTACAACCGCAGGGCCATTGAAAACAATCTTGATGAGCCGATGATCCTGCTGCGCCTTGTGGACAGGGAACAGGGCATTGTTGTGGCTCCGGGCAATCCGCTGGGCATCACCGGCATCAGTGATCTGACCAGGGAAGGCACGCGCTTTGTCAATCGCCAGCGGGGCAGCGGAACCCGCGTACTGCTGGACTACAAGCTGGCCTGCCTGGGCGTGGCCCCTGCGAGCATTTCCGGATACCGTGATGAAGAATACACGCACATGAACGTAGCTGCCGCCGTGCTCTCCGGCCGGGCCGATGCCGGGCTTGCCGTGCGGGCCGCGGCCAATGCGCTGGGCCTGCCCTTTGTACCCGTGGGAGTTGAAGAGTACGATCTGGTGATTCCGCGCCGCTTTTACGAAAGCGCGGCCATGCAGGCGCTGCTGGATGTCGTCCGCGGGCCGGAATTTTTGCAGGCCGTAACGGAAATGGGGGGCTATGGCACGAAAAAGACAGGACAGGTCATCTGGGAATACAATGGAAAATAGCGCAACCAGCTCTTGAGACAGCCCCTGGCTTATGCCTGGAACAGATACAGCACAATGGGCTGACACCGTATTCTGCAGTTTATTGTCCAGACCCCGGCCGATCCCGCTGTCGGCATCGCGCAGCGCGGCTGAGCGCCGTCACCCCCAAAAAAAGCGCTCCAGTTCGGGAATGGAGAGGTCCAGATGATAGAGGGGGGAACGGAGGCCATGCGCCTGCCCGCCCTGATGCTTGTCTGCCGCTTCGCTGCCGGTGTCAGCGGCTCCTGCGGCAGCATGTCCGCCAGCCGCTGTGACAATGTCCGGAACGGCCGCGGCAACGGTATTTGCGCCGACAGTTAGGGTATCACTGGCCCCGGCGCGAGCATGAACGGACGCGGGAGCCAGCAAGGCACGCAGGCACAATTTTACCATCAGGCAGGCCACGGCTGCCGGGGCAAGGGTTCCCATGGCTTCATGCCGGGACACCGCCAGTTCTTCCGTTCCCTGTCCCCCTGGATAAAGCGTGTTCAGGCACGCATCCGGCCCGGAATTCACATAGGCAAAGCCTTCTTCACGCAGGATGGAACCGTGGACAAAAGGGCTGCCCGCAGCCAGTGAGGCTTTTTCCAGCGCCAGCTTGGCCCCGATACTGTCCAGGCAGTCCACAACCGCATCCATCCCGCGCACAAGTTCCGGCATGCTGCTTTTATCGGCGGCCAGTTGCAATGCCTCGGCCTCCAGATGAAAGGCGATGTCCGTCAGAGCATCGCGCACAACCTGCGCCTTGGGACGGCCCAGCGTACTCTGGGCGCAGAAACGCTGACGGTTGAGATTGCTCTCGTCAAAGACATCATTGTCCACAAGGCGCAGAAAACCGATACCCGTGCGGGCCAGCAGTTCTGCCACATGCCCGCCCAGGCCGCCGCAACCGAGCACAAGTACCCGGCAACGTAACAGGTGCGCCACATCATGCACGGCAAACAGTCCGTAATTGCGGCGAAAACTCTCGGGCCAGATGCCGGCTGGCACAAGACGCGCCACAGCCTCGCGCGTGGACAGGCCTTGTCCGGCCGCCCAGGCCCGTATGCCCGCAATGGCTGTAAACCAGATTTCTTCATGGGTGTCGCGCCCGCCGGACGCCGTAAAGACAGAATGACCGGGATAGACGGTACGCAGGTAGGGCCTGAAAAAAGCCCGCAACCGGGATGCTGTCATGGCCAACGGACGCCTAGCCTCCACCGACAGCCGGGAAGAAGGCAACGCGATCGCCGTCGCGCAGGAGATCGTCCGCCTTGCGCTGGCGTCCGTTGATCATGACAATCTTGATGTCTTGCAGCGGCAGGCCCAGACGGCAGGCCAGACGTTCCGCAGTGCTTCCTTCAGGCATGTCGACCCGCAGGCCCTCTTCGGGATTGTAGCCGGGTACATGATCGCGCAGCGTGGTGCTCAGCTTTACGGTCAGGTGCATAGGAACTCCTCGTCCGCATTGGCGGCTGCTCTTTATATGGGCATGCCGCCGGGCCGCCGTCAAGCCGCGCAACCCGTTACAACGGATCTGCCGTGCCTGTGCCTGATACAGGCCCTGCCCGACCGTGTGACCTCCTGCCGCCCGTGCCTGTCCCCGGCTCTGCACACAAGACAAAATCCCGGGACCGCCGCCCGGGACTATCCGGAACGGCGGTCTTTGATTGCAGGCTGCTATTTTTCTTCGATCCAGTTGAACACGGTCTTGAGTTCATCGTGGGTGATGTCAAACGTGGTATCATGCGGAGGAAACTTTTCATCCGTAAAGAAATCGGGCAGCACGTCCGCGGCCTGGGTAATGCCAGCGCGACGGTTGAAGTCGATTTCTGTAGAAAGGATGCGCTGCCCCAGGGTCACCACATCGTCGCCCGTGAGCTGCCAGCCGAACTTGGCGTTGAGCATGTCCACAATGGCGGGCAGAGCGTCCGGTACGTCCAAAATGGCAAAGGCCGTGAACAGGCAAAGACCCACCGAGTCCACCGAGGCTGTCGCCACCTGAAGATTGCGTGAAAGCTCGATCTGGCCTTCTTTTTTCAGGGGATCCACCGTGCCGCCGCTGCTCAGGATATTGGCCGTGACCGCATAACCGGCGGTATGGTCCGCCCCCATGGGCGACGTGGCGTAGGTGACGCCCTGCCCCTTGACCGCACGCGGGTCATACGCGGGAAGGCTCTGCCCCTTGACTGTGGGTACGCGCCGCACACCGAACACCCGGCCCGTGGTCGCCGTGCCGCAGCCGATGATACGCCCAAGGGGCGTACCTTCGCTGATGGCATGCATGGCATCCATAACGGCCCTGGCGTCTCCGTAAGGGATGGCTCCCCCGGCCATGGCCACGCCCATGGCGACACCTACGTCAATGGTGTCCACGCCGATGTCGTCGCACATGTAGTCGTATTTGGAAATGGCATCCATATCGCCAATACCCGAGTGCGGCCCAAAGGCCCACAGGGTTTCGTATTCAGGCCATTTGCTTTGGAACTTGCCCTTTTTGTCCGGCAGGATGCCGCTGCAACGGATCATGCAACCGCTCATGCAGCCGTGGGCCACCGTGCCGCCGCGCTCCTTGGTCATCTGGTTCAGCAACTCGCCCGAGACGCTCTCGTGCTGGTCAAAGCGGCCTACGGTAAAGTTGGCGGTGGGCAGGCCCCCGGCCTCATGCAGGATGTTGACGAGCACGGCTGTGCCGTAGTCTGCAAGGCCCTTGCTGGTAATGGGATGCTCGGCCAGGGCCTTGGCGAAACGCTTGGAGGCCTCGCGAAAAGCTTTTTCATCCTGCAGAGGCTGGTTTTTACCGCCCTCGGGATTGATGATGATGGCCTTGAGGCCCTTTGACCCCATCACCGCCCCCACGCCGCCGCGCCCGGCATGGCGCATGGGTCGCAACTCACGGTCCGTGCAGGCAATGGAGGCCGCGGTAAGCTTGAACTCTCCAGCCCGGCCAATGCTGATATAGCTGCACGTCTCGCCGTGCTTTTCCACAAGTTTCGCCACGGCGTCAAAGTTGTTCAGCCCCGCCACATCCGACGGCACGAGCCTGGCATGGTCTTTGCCTATTTCAAGCTGCCACCACTCCCCTTCTTCGGCCATGTTTTCAACAATCACGGCAAGAATGCCCAGACGGGCCAGATGGCCGCCGGGCTGGCCGCCGGCGTTGGATTCCTTGATGCCTTCGGTGAGCGGGCTTTTACAGCCCACGGAAATACGGTTGGCATTGGGGCTGTTGGTCGCACCGAGCAGGCCCGGAGCAAAAACCAGTTTGTTGTGCGGCCCAATGGCCGTGCAGGTGGGCGGCACTTCACGCGCCACAATGGTTGAGGTCAGCGCACGGCCGCCAAGGCCCGCGTATTCCTGGGGTATTTCTTCAAAAACACAGGTTCTGGTCGCCATATTGACGCGCAGGAAACGAAACATGGAGCCTCCTTCAAAGCGCGCTGCCGCGCCTGTATGTGTTTATTACCTTTTACCCCGTGCAAAAAAAAAACAGCAAGCCCGCGAAAAAATCGACACGCTTTTCCTGCCCACGGCAAAGGGAAAAGGGGAAAAGGGGATAATCCGCCCCAAGCGCTGCTTTTGGATAAAAAATGTTGCGCCAAGGGCAAGAAAAGACGCTCTTTATGGAGCAAGCGTGATTTTGCTGCACAGGACTGGCGCGAAAGCCCCTGACTGGCCCTCTGCCCTGCGCGGGCGGCCCAAACGAGGACAAGACGAGCACAGGAGCACAACGACAAACCGTCTACGGCCGGTCAGCGCAGCGGCGCAAGTGACCCAGGAAATAATGTGCAGCACAGCACGGCAACGCTATGCGCATGTAGGGCAGCTTTGCCGACTGTTAAGCAATCATTTGAAGCGGTAATTCCTCTAGACATGGCACGACGCGACATCAGGATGCCGGAAATCCCTTCGCCGCCTCATTCCAGTGCCTGCCGAGCTGTAGTTCGCGGGCAGCGAGTGTGCGGATCAGCGCCGGATCATGCGTGGCGCAGATCACGGTTACGCCTTTGTTCCGGCAGGCCTCAATAGCGCTCACCACCGCCAGGGCGCTGGCTGCATCCACATTGGCGGTAGGTTCATCCAGCAGCAGCACCCCGGGGCGCAGGGCCAGACGCGAGGCAAGGGCCACGCGCTGGCGTTCCCCGCCGGAAAGTTCCGCAGGGCCGCGTTGCGCGAAATCCCAGGGCCTGTCAAAACCCACGGCCCTCATGCTCTGCTCATAGACACAACGTGCCGAAGCAGTGTCATGCCGCAGGCGCAGGCCGAGCACCACATTATTGAACACGCTCATGCGCAGCAGGTAAGGTTCCTGAAGCAGCAGCGTGACCTCCTGCCGACTTGCTGCGGCGTTGCCGGCATAACGCAGTGTTCCCGATACCGGACGCTCCAGAAAGGCCAACAGGCGGAGCAGCGTGGACTTGCCGCAGCCGTTTGGCCCGGTGAGCGCCAGGGTTTCGCCCTTTTCAACCTCAAGGCAGGGCAGGTTCAGGGCAATGCGGCCGCCATACATCTGCACCAGATTGCGGCCCTTATACTGTATCATCTTCACGCGCGCCCCCTGTGCCTGAAAAAGGCCAACGCCAGATTGATGACGAAAGCCATGAGCAGCAGAACAAGCCCCAGAGCTATGCCCTGGGCAAAGTCTCCCTTGCTGGTCTCCAGCGCTATGGCTGTGGTCATGGTTCGGGTGGCATAGCGGATATTGCCGCCGAGCATCATGGCCACGCCCACCTCGGTAATAACGCGCCCAAAAGCCGTGATGCAGACCATGCCAATGGAGTAACGGCATTCCCACAGCGAAAACACCGCCATTTGCCGGGCATTGGCCCCAAGGGTCAACAGGGTGTCGCGGCAGCGCGGGTCCAGACTTTCCACAGCCTGCGCGGTCCATGAGACCACAATGGGCAGGGCCAGAAGGGCCTGGCCCACGGCCATTCCCGGCAGGGTAAACAGCAGACCATACTGTCCGAGGGGACCACGCGCCGTTATGAGAGCATAAACCAGCAGGCCGATAAGAACCGTGGGAAAAGCCAGAAGCGTGTCGGAAACAAGGCGCAACGCCCTTTTACCGGGAAAGGCGCAATACCCGAGTATAAAGCCCAGCGGCAGCCCCAGCAGCAAAGAGGCGGCCATGGCATAGCAGGTGGAAAGCAGCGTGGCGCGCACGGCGGAAAGGGTGACCTCATCCATGTGGATCAAGAGGGAAAATGCGCCGGAAATGCCGTTGACAAGATAGTCCATATGCGCCCGCAACCTGACGGCGAAAATATGCTGGTAAAACGCGATGACAGACGTTCCGCGGGGGCGAAACCGGCGCAATTGCCGTCCCGCCCCCTGCGGCTGTTTTTAGCTACTTGCCCGCATTGGGAAAGAAAAGCTGTTTGCCCTTCAGCTTGTAGTCGGCGATTTTCTGCTGTGTGGATGGCGAGACCCACCAGTCTTCAAACTTTTGCGCCAATGCCTTGTCAACCTTGGGACAACGATCGGGATTGACCGTGATGACGCTGTACTGGTTGAAAAGTGCAGTATCTCCTTCCATCGCTATAGCCAGGGGATTATCTGCCCCCGCCTTGTCGGCAAAGGTGATCCAGGTTCCCCTGTCCGTCAGCGCGTAGGCCTTTTTTTCCGCAGCCATGTTCAACGTGGCCATCATGCCCTGCCCTGCGGAAAAATACGCCGGATCCTTGTCGGGCGTAATGCCCGCCTGCTGCCAGAGCTTCTGTTCGGCCTTGTGCGTGCCGGACTGGTCGCCACGGCTCACAAAACCCGCCTTGCTTTTCAAGATACGCCCGAGAGCTTCAGCGCTGCTTTTTCCGGCGATCTTGGCAGGGTCGGCTTTCGGTCCCACAATAACAAAGTCATTATACATGATCTGGCGGCGGTCTGTGCCGTGTCCGGCCTTGATGAACTCCAGTTCGGCGGCCGGGGCGTGCACCAGAAGCACGTCCGCATCACAGTTTTTGGCGATTTCAAGCGCCTTGCCGGTTCCCACGGCCACCCACTTAAGCTCCATGCCGGTTTCTTTTTTGAAGAACGGCTCAAGATATTCCAGCAGACCGGAATCCTGGGTGCTGGTGGTTGTAGCCATCATAAGCACATCTGCGGCACGCGCCACAGGGGCAAGGGCCAGCAGGCCCATAACACAGGCTGCCAGAAACAGCCGGGACATACGGAACATCGTGACACTCCTGTTAAAAACGTTAACAACACCACATAGCTGGAACAGGCTGCGGGCATGATGTTCACGGTATCACAAGAAAGCGTGATATAAAAGATGCCCGCCGGGCAGAAAGCTTCTGGCGGCCGGTGTGGCAGCACATGGCGGCCACACACTGCCGGGAGTACGGGCAGACTGTGCGCAAAAACGGGCAAAGCGCCGACTCGCTCGGGGCCGGCAGTGCTGCGGGCATGAAAGAGAGCGGACGCCCGGCGGCGTAGTTGCTGTGCTTGGCGTAGTTGAGGCAGGAGAGCAAAAAAAGGAACGAAAAATTCAGTCGGCCAGCAGACGTACCGCCCCGGCAGGAAAATAGGCAAAAACTTTTTTACCTTCAACAAGATGCAGTTTGCCCACGGCCCGTGTGTCAAGAGTGGCCCGCAGGGTCGTGCCGTCGGGCAGCCCAAGGCAGACAAATGTTTCCACCATGTCGGCATGCAGGCTTTCCACCACGCCGTGCAGGCAGTTGACAAGGCTGGCGGACATTTTTTCCGCACAAACCACAATACGCGCCGGGTCCACATGGGCGCTCAGCACCTGATTTTCATGCAGTTCAAGCAGGCCGGCCTCTTCGGGAGAACACAGAGCGGCAAGCCGCACATCGGAAAACGTGGTCAGCTCAACCTGAATTTTGCGCATTCCAGAACTGATGCCGCTGACAACGCCGAAAAACAGGTTTGTTCCGTCATCAGCCGCAGCAGCCGGGCCATTATGCCCCGCACTTTCCAGCCCGGCCTTTTGCCCGGCCAGAAGGCGGCACGCCTCGCCGCCGGAAAACTTCAAAAACGCTCTCAGTTGCGCGGCCCCCTGCTGGCCCAGAAATTTCTGCACCAGCGGCATGGGTACATGCAGGGCGAGCAGTTCAAGCCCGCGGGAATAACGGATGGCGCGCGGCCCCACCATAGCGGCAGGCAAATCCATTGTTTCGCCCACGGCATAAAACTTTTTACGCACAAAGCCCTGGTCAAAGCGCAGAAACCCCGGCTTCGCCGCCTGCGGCAGACTGAGGATACGCCGGATGTGGCGCATGGCGCTCAAAGGCAGCAGGATTTCACGCGCATTGGCACCGGATACACGCATCATGCCCGTAACAGTATCAATGGCGCGGCACGGCTCAAGGCTCAGGGCTTCGCCAAGGCGCAGCCCCCCGTAGCGGAACACCAGAAAAAGCAGGTGCAGACGGGCGCGGGCGATTTTTTGCGCCCTGGTGCCAGCCTCGCTTTCCCACTGTTCCCAACGCAGGGTAAGGGCTTCCAGTTGCTGACGAGTCAAATGGCTATGCATAGGCAGACAGGCCGTTACGATCCTGAGCCGGAAGGTCCGGCCCAGGATCGACGCGGAGCGCCGGTAGAGGCGCGCGCAATAAGTTTGTGGCTGACCTCGACCCTGGTTATATTCCGGTTCGAGAGCTGCCCGCTGATTCTGGCATGCAGCAGGTCCAGGGCATTATGCCCCTTGTCATTGATATAATGCTCGATGGTCGTCAAAGACACACGGGCAAAATGCGAGGGCCAGAGATTGTCGAATCCGCAGACGCTGTAATCATCGGGGATGCTCAAACCGGCTTCAATCACGGCATCCATGACCCCGTAGGCCACCATATCGTTGACGGCCACAAAGGCCGTGATCTTTTTGTCGTCAAAACAGCCCCGGGCCAGTTCGTAGCCCACGGTGTGCTCGATAAGCAGGTTTTCCAGTTCCGTTTCAGGCGAAATATCGCGGCTTTTGACCACAAGGCGGCCTTCGGGGCAGAGCCGGGCCAGGGTGTCCTGCAGGCCCTTGAGGCGCTGCACCCTGATGGGGTTGCAGGTGTCCAGCGATGTGGAAATATAGGCCATGTGCTTATGCCCCAGTTCGCACATGTGCTGGGCAATAAGGCTGCCCGCATCGTAGTTGTTCAGCTCTACCGTATCTACATTAAGGCCCACGCGCCGGTCACCCATAACCACCAGGGGCATCTTGCGCCCGGCGCGCGCCAGTATGGCGTCAGGGTGCGCCAGCATGGCGAATATAATACCGGCCATGCCTGTGGAACGGGCCAGCTGCAAGGCCGCCAGCTCATTTTCCAGGCTGCGGTAGGTGGCGCTTACGCAGGTGGCGTAATTCTTTTTTTCCGCTGCCTGCTGAATGGCCTGAATAATCGTGGCGTAATAAGGGTTCGTTACGTTCGGCACGGCAATCAGTATGACGGGCCTGCTTCCCGGGGGTACCCTGCCGCGTCTGCCGCCGGTGTAGTTGAGCTTTGCTGCCGCGGCCAGAACCGTCTTGACTGTATCCTCGGCAAAAGAAACTCCTTCACGGCCATTGAGAATCATTGAAACCGTGGCGGGTGACACCTCCGCCGCCTGGGCCACATCCGCAAGGGTTGCCTTTTTTGTGCCCGTTTCGGCCTGCTTTCCGCCATCAATCGTCATCTTTTCTTTCCTTCCGGCATTCATATCCTGTTTGTACGGACGCATAACGCCTGAAGCATTCTTACCTGCAATACGCGGGACACACAATGCCGGCATTTCGCAAACATGGCGCAGAGCAGCGCTCCCTCACACAGCCGGGCGGGCGGATCAATGCAATGGGATTCATTTAAAAATTTAATAATATTTTAATTGACATTAAATTCTACAGCATGCTATCCGGACTTTCATACCGGCATATCACGCCTATTTCTTGCGCAATCTATTAAATACTATATTTTTTTAGTATAATATTTAATAGATAAAACAAAATACTCCTGCACGTAATTAAAACTTTTAATAGCCGCACGACAGGAAGCCCCTGGCGGGACGGCAGCCTCGGAGGAAAGCATGTCAGACGCAAGGGCACAAAAACACGTTCCCACCAGACAGGAGATGCGCAAGGTCGTTATCGCCAGCCTGCTCGGCGCGACCATCGAATGGTACGACTTTTTCCTCTACGGGGTCGTGGCGGGCATTGTGTTCAACAAGCTTTACTTTCCCACCACCGACCCTTTCATCGGAACCATCCTCGCTTACAGCACCTTCGCCATCGGTTATCTGGCCCGTCCCCTCGGGGGCTTCATATTCGGGCACTACGGTGACAAGCTGGGCCGCAAGCGCATGCTTATCCTCACCATGCTGATTATGGGCATAGCCACGGTGGGCATCGGCCTTATCCCCATCTATGCCAGTATCGGCATTGCCGCCCCCATACTGCTGCAAACCCTGCGCCTGTGCCAGGGGCTTGGCCTTGGCGGCGAATGGGGCGGAGCGGTACTTATGACCTATGAATACGCCAGCGAACGCGAAAAAGCCTTTTATGCCAGTATTCCCCAGATGGGACTGGCTACAGGCCTTTGCCTTGCTTCCGGCATGGTGGCCCTGCTTTCCTGGCTTTTGACCAATGAACAGTTCATGGCCTGGGGCTGGCGCCTGGCTTTTCTCATGAGTGTTGTGCTGATAGCCATAGCGCTCTACGTACGGACCCATATTCTTGAAACCCCCGAATTTCGCAAGGTGCAGGAAGAAGGTCAGGCTGAAAAGAAAGTTCTGCCCATTGTCACGGTATGCAAGAACTTTCCGGGCAATATAGCCCTCGGCGTTGGCGCGCGCTGGATTGACGGCGTGTTCTTTAACGTGCTGGCGGTTTTTTCCATCAGTTATCTTGTGCAGTACATAGACGTCACGCGCACCCAGGCCCTGACTGCGGTCATGATCGCGGCCCTGCTCATGTGCCCGTTCATCCTCATCGCCGGACGCCTGGCCGACCGCTTCGGCCGGGGCCGCATTTATGGTCTGGCAAGCCTGGCCTGCGCCCTGACCATCTTTCCTTCTTTCTGGCTTATGCAGGGCAGCGGCGGAAACATGTTCATCATCGGCCTTGCCATAGCCATTCCCCTCAGCATCTGTTATGCCGGGGTGTTTGGGCCTGAAGCCGCACTTTTTTCTGATCTTTTTCCGGCTGAAGTGCGCTACACCGGCATTTCCATAGTGTACCAGTTTCCCGGATTTCTGGTGGCGGGCATCGTACCCGGCGTGTGCACGGCGCTTATGCGGTGGAACGACGGTAATCCGGCCTATATCTGCATTTTTGTGATCATTGCGGCTGTCACCAGCGCCCTGTCGGCCTTTGCCATCCAGCGGCGGCATGACAGGGCGGCACGGCAGGCTCAGGCCCATGGCGTCATGCAGGCCGGGGCAAGCTCGCAGGCTCAGGGGTAACCATGCATATACTACAACTTTCCGATACGCATCTACGCGGCGACAACAGCCTGTCCTTCCGGGTTGTGGATACGCGCCGCTGTCTTGATGCCGCCACCGCGCACCTGAAAACCATGGCTCAAAAGCCGGATATTATCGTGCTCAGCGGCGACCTGGCCGACAGCGGCGACCTCAACGCCTACCATATCCTTTATGACGCGCTGTCGCCCCTGGGCATTCCCGTGTATGCCCTGCCGGGCAATCATGACAGACGCGACAGGATGCGGGACGTACTGCAGGGATGGTGCCCCGCAGCCCCGGAGGTGTCTCCCCACATCTGCTACACGGTTGAAATGGACGAACTGCGCCTTGTAATGGTGGACAGCATGCACCCCGGTTCGCATTCAGGCCATCTGTTTCCGGCGGTTGAAGGCTGGCTGGCACGCACCCTGGCACAGCGGCCCGATGTGCAGACGCTCGTTTTCATGCACCATCCGCCTTTCATGACGGGCATGGGCGCCATGGACGAACCTTTTGAGAATCAGGGGGCGCTGGCTGCCATAGCAGGAGACAACCCGCAGATCCGTCTGTGCTTCGGCCACATGCACAGGCCCATCATCACCCAATGGCAGGGGCGGCTGTGCATGACCGCACCCTCGGCGGCCATGCAGATTGACCTGGACCTTTCCCCCGAAGGCGGAGACACCTTCCGCATGGAAGCCCCAGGCTATCTGCTGCACCACTATGAACACGGCATACTCAATACGCATGTCTGCCAGATTCCATCGGATGTGACCTTTGCCGGACCGTATCCTTTTGTGGGATCCGTCAACCCCTCCGGCCCGGCGAGGTAGGCCTCGCGGCCTGCAGCGCGCCTGTTCTCAGGCAAGGGCCCGCTCTCCCGCGAGCGGGTCCTTTTTTATGCGACAAGCCTGTCTGACGGGCCTCTGCGGCTCCCCGTAAACGCCACACCGGGGCTGCTTTATTGTCCGGCAAGACAGAGCCGCGTTCTTGCAGCATCCTGAACCCCATTCTTCAGGCACAGGGGATCAGAGCGCCCTGCGGCGGTGTCACCCTGCCCAATGCGGCAAGCGAGGGGTTGCACAGGTCAATGGGCTTTCGACTTATTGACATATTGCTGTTTCATAAGAACTTCAGACACAGGCCAAGGACTGTTTTTCAAGTATTACTTGTCCTGGTGTCTGCCCGGCTTGAGCGGCGGAGGAAGGGATTTTTTCCGTATGGCAACGTGGACGGCCCGGCGAGCAAAACGCCGCGCCAGATGGGGCTTTTCAGGGGGAGCATCGGATAGGGGACTTGCAGCCCCGTTTTCGTCCCTGACGGCAAATGCTGTAGGTACGGCAAGGGTGCCGGGGGTATTGAACCCGGCGGCCGCGCTGCCGTCCCTTTGCCGCAAATGCGTATGCAGGGCGCACATCAGCGGGGCCAGTTCAGTGTATTCTTCATGAAGCTCTGGCCCGTACAGATGCCAGCGCCCCTGCCCGTGGGCCACCTTGCGCACGGCGCGCAACTGCCGCTCACGCATGCTCAGGCTTATGCGCCAGTCTCCGCCGGGGGTGTGCAACAGCAAGGCCTCTCCCCTGGCTTCTCCCTGCCCGCGCGCGGTCACCTCAATCCAGAATCCGCGAGGATACCCCGCCAGACGCAGCAGGTCACGCAGGCCCGCCAGGGCGATACGCAGATGCTCGCTGGAGGCCATATTCTTCTGATCCTGGCGCAGTTCTTCTTCCATAAGGCGTATGCGCTCCTCACACAGGGCGCGCTCGTCCTCCAGGGTAAAAAGACCACGCTTCATCAGGCGTACGCTGAATACCACCACCAGCAAAAACACAATGCCGGCCGCGGCCCATTCCCAGGTCATATATCCTCCGCCACAGGGCTGCCGCCCGGTATATCCTGTAAAGTGTCACTGCAGCGGCCCCGGCTGTCAAGCTGCTTCTGCACGCTTTTATGGCCGGCCGTATCTCTAAGCTTGTCCGGCTCTTCCCTTTTTTTGGGCAAGTATGTATCGTGGAAAATAATAGCATATGGAGCGCACGTTTCCCACAATGGCGGGCATGGCCGCGCCTGCGGAAAACGCCCGTCCCTCGTGCCGCACAGCCGGAATTTTTCGGCAGAACCGGCAGACCGGGCATAGCCGCATCCCCTGCCCCGCCTTCGCAACACCGTGCTCCTTCCCTGGTTTCGTTCACCCGGCCCGCGCCGCGCGCGCCAGCCACATCGCTTACTAAGGGAGAAAACCATGCCTACCCCACTGGAAATGCAACGCACCTTTGCACTCGTCGGCACCGGCGGCTGCGGCAAAACCTCTCTTGCCGAGATGCTGCTGTTCAATGCCGGAACCACCACCCGCATGGGCGCCATTGAAGAAGGCACCACAAGCCTCGACTACGAGCCGGAAGAAACCCGGCGGCGCGGCTCGGTGCAGCCCGCCTGCGCGACCTATATGTGGAACAAAAACCGGCATTTCCTGCTGGATATCCCTGGTGACGGCAACTTTACGGGCGATATGGAATGCCTGCTCAAAGGTGTGGACAGCGTGGTTTTTGTGCTGGACGCCGTGGACGGTGTGCGGCCCCTGGCAAAAAAATTCTGGAGCATGGTCCGGCAGGCCGGTCTGCCCGTCATGATCGTGATCAATAAGCTTGACCGCGACCGCGCCGACTTTCAGATGACCTTTGACGGCCTGTCCGCCCTGGGCATCCGGCCTGTGGCCCTGCAACTGCCCATCCGCCAGGGTGAAACATTTTTGGGTGTGGCCGATGTGCTCTCCGGCAAGGCACACATGTTCAAGCCCGACGGCAGCACGGCTGAAGCCGAAATTCCTGCCGGGCTTGCCGATGATGTGAGCCTTTTACGCGATATTACCGTGGAAAATATCGCTGAAAGCGATGAAATCCTTATGGAAAAGTATCTTGAAGAAGGCAGCCTGCCACTGGAAGACCTGCACGATGGCCTGCGTGCGGGCGTTATCAAGGGAGAGCTGATTCCCGTCCTGACCTGCTCGGCCCTTGAAAACAAGGGCGGTGCGGCCTTGCTTGATGCCATAGAAGCCCTGCTGCCCTCGCCTCTTGACCGCCCGGCCTTTGAAGGTGAAGGCGGCGCCAGCCGTACCGCTGACCCGGAAGGTCCGGTGGCCTGCTTTGTGTTCAAGACCCTGGCCGACCCCTTTGCCGGGCAGCTCTCCCTGCTGCGGATTCTTTCCGGCACCATCAGTGGCGATGTAAACCTTAAAAACATGCGCAGCGAAGACAATGAGCGGCTGGGCAGCCTGCTGTTCCTGACGGGCAAAAACCAGACCCCCTGCAAGGAACCGATAGGCCCCGGCGCCATTGTGGCTGTGGCCAAACTCAAAAACACCCGCACAGGCGACACCCTTTGCGATGAAAAGGCCCCCTTTGTGCTGCCCATGCCACACCTGCCGCCGCAACTCATTACCTACGCCCTGGCTCCCAGGGAAAAAGGCGAAGAGGACAAGGTTTACGCGGCCATGCAGCGGCTGCTGGACGAAGATATTACCCTGAAGCTCGGCCGTGACGGAGAAAACGGCGATATCCTGCTCTCGGGCATGGGGCAGTTGCATATCGAGCTTTCTGTTGAAAAGGCCAAGCGCCGCTTCAAGGTGGATATCGTGCTCAAGACCCCCAAGGTTCCCTACCGCGAAACAGTGCGCGGCAAGTGTCAGGTCCAGGGCAGGCACAAAAAGCAGTCCGGTGGCCGGGGCCAGTTCGGCGACTGCTGGATAGAAATGGAAGGGTTGCCGCGCGGCTCCGGTTACCAGTTTGAAGATGCCATTGTGGGCGGCGTCATCCCCCGCCAGTACGTTCCCGCCATTGACAAGGGCGTGCAGGAAGCTGCGGCGCGGGGTTTTCTGGCCGGATGCCAGGTAGTGGATTTCCGCGTCAAGGTTTATGACGGCAGCTATCACACTGTGGACTCTTCAGAAATGGCCTTCAAGGTGGCAGGCTCACTGGCGTTCAAAAAGGCTATGGAGAATCTCAAGCCGGTTTTGCTGGAACCCATTGTGCTGCTGACGGTTTCTGTTCCCGATGAAAGCATGGGCGACGTTATCGGCGACCTCTCCTCCCGCAGGGGCAAGGTGCTTGGCTCCGATTCGCAGGGCGGCAGCACAGAAATCAAGGCCCATGTACCCATGAGCGAAGTGCTGCGCTACGCTCCCGACCTGCGCTCCATGACTGGAGGGCAGGGCTTTTTCACTATGGAATTTGCCCACTATGAAGAAGCCCCGCAGCCTGTAACAGAAAAAATTGTGGCTGAATACCAGGGCGCAAAGGCCGCCGAGTAATCACAGTCTTCCCTGCCGGACCGCCACGTGTATTCAGAAACCGGCGAACCGGCAGGGCTTTCGCCACAACCCTCCGGACGCGCAGGCCTTTTGTCCTGCCCTGGGGGCAGCGCACCACAAAGCACACAGTCATATCCTGTCAGTCACAGCCGCCACCCGCACATTATTTTGTGCGGGTGGCGTTTTTATTAAATCAGCACACATGAACAACATAAAATGCTAACTATGTAATAATATTATTTTATTATATAAATAAATCATAAGCATTATATACTATTCGTATTTATATCAATATGTACTGATCTGATAGATCCATTTTTTATCATACTCATTGCAAAACAATTAATTTCTTTAACCAACTATCCTCTTTATATATTTTTTTATAAAAGCGTTACAGTTTTTTAATCTGTTCAGTCGCCAGAAAGCTGCCATTGCGCTTAACAAGACAGAGCCGGCGCTTTCTTGCTGGTACATCCTGATAAGAAAAAAAATAACTTTGCATGTAAAATGAAATTGTTATAAAAATCTATCCCCTTGAACAAGGGTGCCGCTCCATAACTGAAAAGGCCCTGCAAATTACTGGCATTACAGTTTGGTCAATGAAAACAGCGCCTGTAAATTTTGTATGCAATCGCATACCAAATTTATGTTTAAAAGCTTTACATATAATATATGCAAATTTTACCAGGCCTGGATGTAGCCATTGCCAAGACTGTGCGCAGCCTTCGTACACGCAGTGGCTTGTCGCAAGAACAGTTTGCCGACTTTGCCGGACTGTCACGCGTATATATCGCGCAACTGGAAACCGGGGAGCGGGGAGCCTCTCTCAACGCCCTCATCCTTATCGCGCGCTCTGTGCGCATGACCGGTTCAGAGCTTGTAGCCCTTATTGAAGAAGAAATAAAAACCCCGTCCCACTAAGCCGGACCTGAAAGACCATTCTCCGCCGCTGTCATGAGCGGAAAAAACCTCCTGCCCGCCAGCGGCCCGTATCCTTTCCCACAGTCAATACGTCCCGCCAACCCCGCAACGCCCCTTTCACATATTTTCGCAAACAGTTCCGGGGACACACCCAATATGGGCTTCTAGCGCTCTTTCGTGCGCAGTAGCCGCATCGGGCCTCGACCTCGGGCATCTTCTTTGATAGTATCAATCATCAATAAGGGCAGCTCCCGACAATCGGCAAAGATATGGCGTGGGCAGCCCGCACACGTTAAACCCGGCTCATCGGCCGTAGCGTAGCGTGCCGCGCGCAACATATCCGGAAAGCTGAATTTCCTACTCCAAGGGATGACCTGATGACAGCACACAATGCCCACCCCCCGGCAGATATGAAACAAATTACCGCCGCATCTGGAGGTCCTGCATTCACATTTCGCCGCATGGCGGGCCTGGACCAGGCCCTGCTGGCCGAAGACGCCGAATGGCAGGGCCTCAAGCGCCTGGACCCGAAACTCTGGATGGCCATGAGCTGCCCCGTGCACGGGCTGGAATTTGATCCACAGACCCTGGCCCTTCTTGATGCCGACAATGACGGGCGCATACGGGCCAAAGAAATTCTGAACGCTGTGGACTGGGTATGCAGACGTGTGACCCGGCCTTCGCAACTCAGGCTGCGCCGCCCGGACCTCCCCCTGGACATTTTGCGCGATGACACGCCCGAAGGCACGGAACTGCTGGCAGCCGCCCGCCTTGTGCTGGAAAAAACCAAAGCTGAAAATACAAACAGCGTCAGCCGGGAGCAGGTCGCTACCGCCCTCAGCGCCGCCGCCGGATACGCCTTCAACGGCGACGGCGTCATCCCCGCCGCCTCTGTGGACGGACAGGACGCAGCCGTGACTGCCTTTATCACCACTGGACTCACCGTGGTGGGGGGCATGCGCGATGATTCGGGCGCGCCAGGCCTGGATGCGAAACTTGCCGCAACATTTCGTGAAAATCTGCAAGCCATACGCCAGTGGCGGCACAAAACCCGTCAGGCAGACCTGCCCCTGGGCAAGGACACTGCCGAAGCATGGAGCCTGCTGCAGCGGCTTGGCCCCAAGCTGGATGATTACTTTGCCCGTTGTCGCATGGCGGCTTTTGCGCCGCAGGCTGTTGCCGCGCTTAACGAAGAAAGCGAACTGAACCCGCAGGACGCTGGCGGAGCGGAAATTTTTTCCATGGAAAATCTCGCCCGCCGTCCCCTTGCCAGAGTTGCCGCCGGGCGCGCCCTCAACCTGTCTGCGGGTATCAACCCCGCATGGGAAAAAGACCTGCGGGCCTTCCGCCGTCTGTTTGCCCCGCTGCTGCCGCCCCCCGCCGACACCGGCCAGGCACTTCAGATGGACGAGGACGGCTGGCACGCCATCCGCGACCGTTTTGCGCCATATGCCGCGCTGCTGGCAGAAAAACCCGCCTTTGCCCGTGCGCCGGAAAATGTCGGGCAGTTTGCTGCCGCCGGCCTTCCGGCTCTGGCCCTGGCCCCCGCCGACGATGCCCTGGGCAGGGCTTTTTTACCCCTGAATCCCGAAGAGGTGGCCGACAGGCTCCCGGATGACGCCCTGGACGCCCTGCTGGCCCCTGCCACAGAAGAGGCTTTCGCCGCGTATGTAGCGCGAGATCTGGCCGCTCCGCGTATGGACGCCCTGCGCGACCTTGAAAAACTCATCCTGCTGCATGCCAATCTGTATACCCTGCTCATGAACTTCGTTTCTTTTGCGGATTTTTACGAGCCGGGCAACAAGGCCATTTTCCTGGCCGGGACACTATATATAGACAGCCGTTCCTGCTCGCTCTGCGTGCATGTGGAGGATGTGGACGCGCATATGCGCCTTGCAGCCCAAAGCCACCTCTGCCTGCTCTATTGCCTGTGCAGCCGCAAGGATGAAAACGGGCAGGAGCAGACCACAACCATCGCCGCCGCCCTTACCGCCGGTACAGCGGACGATCTGGTCAAGGGCCGGCACGGCGTTTTTGTGGACAATGCAGGCCGCGTATGGGACAGCACCCTGCTGCGCGTGGCGCGCAATCCCATCAGTCTGCGCGAGGCCATGTGGGCGCCCTATGTGCGTTTTGCCGCCCTGGTGGGCGAACAGCTGCAAAAACTGGTGTCCACCAAGGATGCCGCCATCGCCAATGCGTCCTCAAAAATGGCAGGTTCGCTGACTGACGGCAAGGTTGAACCGGCCAAAGCCACAGCAGCCAAACAGCCTTTCGACATTGCCAAAAGTGCGGGCATCTTCGCCGCCGTCAGCGTTGGCATAAGCATGGTCAGCGCATCTTTTACCTATATTGCCAAATCGCTGTTTTCTCTTGGCTGGTGGTGGCCCATGGCCCTTTTTGTTATATTTGCCGTCATTTCAGGCCCTTCTATGATCATGGCCTGGTTCAAACTGCGCAGGCGCAGCCTGGGGCCGCTGCTGGATGCTTCGGGCTGGGCCGTCAACACGGGTGCTCCCATCAACCTCACCATGGGAAAAACCCTCACGGCTGTGGGCGAAATGCCCCCCGACGCCCAACGCTCGCTCGATGATCCCTACGGCCTGCCCGCTCGCCTTGGGCACCCTGCCGCACGCAAATTTCTTGTGGCTGTACTCGCAGTGCTGCTTCTGACGGCTGCTGGCATTGGCGGCTACTGGGCCTGGCGCGGCGAACTGCCGTTCGGTATTATCCTTGGGCAGCAGGAGACCGGAATGCCCAAAGCCGGAGCAGACAGCGGCAAACAAAACGGGCAACCGGCCAGGACCAGCCAATCCGGTCAGGCCGGGCAAGATACTGTAAAAACGCCGCCCGCATCGGCAAGCCCCTCCCCCGAAGCGGAAAAAGATAAAAAACAGAGCCACGGTCAGGCTCCTGCCGCAGAGACCGAAAAAAACTCCGGCACAAGCGGGCAGCCACAGCCCGCAGCCAAACAGACCGGGGGGCCGCTTTCAGAGCTTGAAGCACTTTTACCGGGCAGGCCCGCTTCCGCTACAGCGCCGCAACCACCGGAAACACAAAGCAAATAAGGCCCACATGCACAATAAAAATTCCTGCAAAACCTTTGCGCCCGCAGCTTCCGGACAGAACATCCCCCGGAAACAGACCGGGTGCGACAGCAAGCCGGCCGATCATCCTCCGCCACAACGGCAGGAGCACAGCCACAGATGGATGCATGCAGCCCAGACCGCTGAACAGCATATTGTGCTCCTTTACGCACCTCTGCCCCTGCTCGCAGGCCACGTGCTTGCCGACTGGTGCGACTACCTGCAGGCAACCTTGCTGCCCTGGCTCGGCCCCCAGCAACTGGCGCATCTTCAGGCCTTCCATGCGGGCGAGGCGGCCCTGAAAGCCCGAGGCAGCCGCCTGCTGGCACGCGCACTGCTGGTGCGCCTTGTTATGGGCGCAACGCAGGCCGCCCTGGCAAAACCGGGAACATCTGCCGCGCCCCCGCTTTCGGCCATGCTCAACCATCCCTATCTATCCTGCCTCGGTTTTGCGGGCCTTGGCATGGACCATCTGGGCCGTCCGGTGCTGCCCGGATGGCGCATCGCCTTCGGCCACAGCGGGCTGGCTGCCTTTTGCGCCGCGCGCCGCCTGCCGGACGAATCGTCCGTGGCCTCATGCCACCAGATTCATGACCCGGAAGAGGCCGCACAACCCCGTGAAGAAAGCCGCCCCTGCCTGGCGCTGGACGCCGAAGCGCTGGACAGCCCCCCTCCGGCCAGACGCGCTTTTACCGCCAGAGAAATGGCTGCACCGCTGGCCGAAGCATTTCATGCCCGCGAAAGCCTGCGCCGCTGGACCGTAAAAGAAGCCCTGCTCAAGGCCGCAGGACTGGGCCTCACCCGCGACCCCTACCTTGTGCACAGCGGCCGCTACGGCCAGCGTCAGGGGCAGTCGCAGTTCTATCACAAGGGCGACACGTTTCATCCCGCCGGCGGCGACCAGACCGACACTACGACTCCTTACAGACACATCAACTGGCAGCTTGTGCCATGTGCGGGTCATTGGGTCTGTGTGGCGGCTCCGGCACAGCCCGGCCGGGTCATGGCCGTGGCAAGACGCCCCTTGCGCGCGCACTGGCGTACCATTCTTGCGGGCATGCCCCAGCCGTAAGCGCGCCCTTGCGGCAGACCCGTCCGGCAAAACGGCAGAAGCAGTTTCCGATCCCGCAATCCTTTCCTTGCAAGGCGGGGCGATTTGCGGCACTCTCCGCCCATGCCGCGTTTTCATATTGTTTCGCTCTTTCCCGATTTTTTCAGTTCGCCCCTGTCAACGGCCCTTATGGGACGCGCGCGCGAGGCGGGCCTTGTGGATTTTTCTTTTCATGATCCGCGCGATTTCAGCACCAGCAAACACCGCCACGTGGACGACCGCCCTTACGGCGGCGGGCCTGGCATGGTCATGCAGGGTGAACCCCTGGCCGGAGCGTTGCGGTCCATTGAAAGCCCGGGACGCATCCTGCTCATGGCTCCGGGCGGCCGCCCCTTTACCCAGGACACGGCGCGGCAGCTGGCCGAAGAGCAGGACCTGACCATTATCTGCGGGCGCTATGAAGGCATTGACGCCCGCTTGCTGGATATTTTTGCCATTGAACCCACAAGCGTTGGCGATGTGGTGCTTAATGGCGGCGAAACGGCGGCTTTGGCCGTTGTGGAGGCCGTTGCGCGCCTTATGCCCGGCTTTATGGGCAAGGAAGAATCCGGTGAGGACGAAAGCTTTTCGAACGGCCTGCTGGAATATCCGCACTACACCCGGCCTGAGACACTGGAAGGCCTGCCCGTCCCCCAGGTGCTGCTTGGCGGTGACCATGCCCGCATAGCGCAATGGCGGCGGCGGCAGTCCGTGCAGACAACGCTGCGCATGCGACCCGACCTGCTCGACTCTGCCCCGCTTACCGGCGAAGACGTGCAGACGCTGGCTGAAATTCCGCGGGAAAGGCCGGGGCGCAACCTTTCTTTCTGTCTTGTGCACTATCCTGTGGTGCTCGGCGAAAAAAAATCCGGCGCTTCCTCTTTGACAAATCTCGACATACACGATATAGCCCGAATTTCCCGCAGCTATGCGATGGGTTCTTTCCATGTGGTAACCCCCTTGCAAGACCAGTTGCGGGTGCTGGATGAAATTTTGCGCCATTGGACGCAGGGTCCGGGCGGTTCAGGTAATGCCGACCGGGCGCAGGCTCTCGGTCTGGTTTGCCCTGCGGCCTCCCTGGATGAAGCAGTGGCGCATATGACCGCACGGCACGGTGTACGGCCCAGGCTGGTGGCAAGCTCCGCCGTCTGGCCCGGCAAGGGTAAAAAGCAGGCTCGTACAGAACCGCTCATGACCCCTCAACAGGTGCGGCAATGGTGCAGACAGGGACCGGTCATGCTTTGCCTTGGCACAGCGCGGGGGCTTGCCCCCGAAGTGCTTGAACAGTGTGACGGTCTGCTTCGTCCTGTGCGTTTTTTGGGCTACAATCACCTTTCGGTGCGCAGCGCCGCCGCCATTCTGGCAGACAGAATTTTAGGCGACTATTGCTGATAAACAGGCGGCCTGAGCGCATCGGCGCCGCTACGCAACGACGCAACAATCCGCCCGGATTTGCAAGGAGTTCACGATGGATATCATCAAAAAGATTGAACGGGAAAACATGCGCTTGGATGTACCCGCGTTTCGCTCCGGCGACACGGTGAAAGTACACCTGCGCATTGTGGAAGGCGAAAAACAGCGCATCCAGATTTTCCAGGGCAACGTCATCCGCGTCAAACGCGGTACGACCTGCGCCACCTTTACAGTGCGCAAAATTTCTGACGGCGTGGGTGTGGAGCGTATCTTCCCCCTTAACTCGCCCTTTATCGACCGCGTTGAAGTGGTCACCCAGGGCCGCGTTCGCCGTAGCCGTCTGTACTACCTGCGCGCCCTCAAGGGCAAAGCCGCACGCATCAAGCCGCGCGGCCGCTTCTGATAGCCCTGCGGCATCAGAAAAAACACAGCGCCTTTTTTACGGCGCGCCGTGGGATGGCGGGCAACCGCCCTTCACGGCGCGCCTCTTGTGCGTTTGGGCGTTCAACTTCAACTCGTTCTGGCCTGGTCGTCCTATGTATCCAACGTTGAGCACGCACACCTTCAAAGCCGAAATGTCTGCTACGGCGCTTAACCACTAAAAAACATTGCGCTTGCGCCTTCACTGCGACTGCTCACGCAGTCGTCAGGGCAATTTAAAAATTACCGTGCTCTAAGACTTGAAACAGCCTCGGGTTCATGCCTGTAACTCTTACGGAACAAAACGGCCCAACGTGTTTTTGCTGTCCCTTTGCCCAGTCCCCAAACCGGCCTCACTGACGGCACTGCGCAGCGCGAAGCGGAAAAGTTCCCGCGGCATACCCCGGGTAGCCCTCGTAACTGCGCGGCAATTGAAAATCCAGAGGATGTGTTTAGGGGACAACCCCTGGCAGGCTCCTTTGTGCGCGCCGCGCAGGCGTCCCCAATAAAGGAACGGGAGCATTTCAAACGCTACCGGTGCACTGCCGGCTTGCAGGGCTCGCCCGGCGACGCAGGCCGACGCCGGAACAGGCACAAAAACAACCCGGCATAAACGGTCAGGCATGTTGTGCCACCCGCGCAAATATTCCACAGCTGCCGGCCTTCCCGCGAGCACTTCACACTCCGGCAAGTGCCGCAAAGCCGCACCAAACAGGAACATGGCGTGAAAAAACATCCCTCCCACCAGCAAGGCCTGCTTGAACTGCCGGGCACGCCTGCTATTCCGGCCGCCGGGCAAACAGCCGGTATTGATGAGGCCGGACGCGGCTGTCTGGCCGGGCCGGTGGTAGCCGGAGCCGTAATCCTGCCGCCGGAGTACGATCTGCCGGGCCTTGCCGACTCAAAGGCCTGCACAGCCCGGCAACGCGGCCTGCTCGCCCCGCGCATCAAAAAATCTGCGCTGGCCTGGGGCCTGGGAATCGTCTGGCCCGACCGCATCGACCGCATCAACATTCTTCAGGCCACCTTTGAAGCCATGAGCATGGCAGTGCGCCACCTGCGCATCACGCCGCAAATCCTGCTTGTGGACGGTAACAAGGTCATCCCCGAACCGGCACTCGCGCCGCAGTGGCTACGGGCACATGGCGATACCCTGCCGTTGCAGCGGGCCATTGTGGGCGGCGATGCCGCAGAGCCCGCCATTTCCGCAGCATCCATTCTGGCAAAAACCTGCCGTGATACCCTCATGACAAGCCTGGACAAACGCTGGCCCGGCTATGGTTTTGCCATCCACAAAGGCTACGGCACAAAGGAGCATTACGAGGCTCTGCGCCGCCTTGGCCCCTGCCCGCAGCACAGGCTGACCTTCCGGGGCGTCTGCAAAGACTGTACGGTGGAACAGGAACAGGGCTGCCTGTTATGAATCTGCGCAAGTTGCTGCCCGCCTTTTTTGCCGGAAAGTCAGGTAAAATTTCTCCGGAAGGCAAAATGCCTTCCGGTTCCGGAAACACGGCGAAAGACGCAACAGCCTCCGAATCCGGCAAATCCGTCAGGCCCGCTACCGCTCCTGCAGCCGCCCACCTGCGACTCGGCAGCGCGGGAGAAGACGCCGCAGCCGAACTGCTGACTGGCGCGGGCTGCACACTGCTTGCCCGCAACTGGCGGCAGGCGCGGCTTGAGTTGGATATGGTCTGCCTTGACGGCGACACTATTGTTTTTGTTGAAGTAAAAACCCGCAGCAGCGAGCGCTACGGCGGCCCGGCGTACGCCGTCGGCCTGTCCAAGCAGCGCGTCCTGTGCCGCGCCGCCCGCGCCTGGCTGGCCGCGCACGAGGCATGGGACAAACCCTGCCGCTTTGACGTCATCTGCGTTCTGCGCAATGGCGACACCCTGCACCTGGAGCATTTTCGCCATGCCTTCGACTGCCCCCCGGCTCTGGATAGTAGCCACACCTCTTGGCAACCCTGGTGACCTTTCTCCCAGGGCAAGCGCCGTACTTGCCGGAGCCGACCTCGTGCTGGCCGAAGACACGCGCCGCGCCGCCCGCCTGTTCCGCGAATGTGGCATCGAGGTCCACCGTCTGCTGAGCTTTTACGACCACAACGAAGCCGAAAGGCAGGAGCAGGTACTACGCGCCCTGCGTGACGGGCAGACCGTGGCCCTCGTGTCCGACGCGGGCACACCGCTGCTGGCAGACCCCGGCTATCGCCTGGTACGCGCCTGCCGCAAGGAAGGTCTGCCGGTCTCTCCCCTGCCTGGTCCCTCGGCTCCGGTAGCCGCCCTTTCCGCAGCGGGGCTGCCCCCCCTGCCGCACAGTTTTCTGGGATTTCTGCCCCGCGACGCCTCCGGACGGGATGCGCTTTTTACCGCCTTTGCCCATGTGCCCGGCTCTCTCATATTTTTTGAGCGCAAGGACAGGCTCAAGGAAAGCCTCACCCAGGCGGCCCGGCTGCTTGGCCCCCGTGAAGTGGCGATTTGCCGGGAATTGACCAAGGAGCACGAGGAATTTATACTGACCAGACTGGAGCACAGCGCCAGCTTGCCCGATGACCTGCTCGGCGAGATAACCGTTGTTGTCGGGCCGCCGGAACAGGTGGAGCGCAGCCCTGAAAACGATGTTCTCGCCCTGCTGCGCCAGGAGGCGGAAGACGGCGGCAAGCCCCGGCAGGTGGCCCGGCGGGTGCAGGAGCAGGTGCGCGGCTGGAGCGTCAAAGAAATTTATGCCCTGCTTACATCGCCTCAGGGCAGCCCACACAACCATTAACTACCGCAACGCCACCGGGCCTGGCAAAAATCCCGGAAACGGCGGCGTCAGGCCACGGCACGGCGGTATCCCAAACCGCGCCGGGCGGCATGCGGGCAGGATTGCCACATGTACCCCACACGCATCGCACTTGCCTGCCTGAGCCGTACCTGCTGCATCAACGCGGGTACAACCGCCAGAGGCATGCAGCAGGTCGGCCTGCTTTTTGTGCTGAGTCCCGCCCTGTGCTGGCTCTATCCCGAAGGCGAAGCCCGCGCCCGCGCCTTTGCCCGCTATGGCGGGCACAGCAATACACATCCCTTCATGATTCCGCTTTTTGTGGGTATTCTACTTTCCCTTGAAGAAGAAATAGCCAAAGGAGCCTTGCCCGAATTTGCCGTGTCATCGGTGCGAGAAACCCTCGCCACCACGCTTTCTGCCCTGGGGGATTCTTTTTTCAGCGGCACACTGCTGCCCTTGTGGGCGCTTCTGAGTGTAAGCCTGCTGCTGTCGGGCCATACGGCGCTGACATGCATGGCTGCCGCGGCGTTTTTTCTCATCCTGCTGCTTTTCAGGGCCGGCAGCTTTTTTTCCGGCCTGCGCCACGGCATGCCCGTGCTGGTGCGCCTTAAACGGCTCAACCTCATCAACTGGGTGGACAGGCTCAAGATGGTCAATGCCGTGCTGGTAGCCCAGGTGATCTGGCATCTGCCCCTGAGCCGCATCAAGCCCTTCCCCTGGGATGTTTACATACTGGGGGCGCTGGCGGTACTTATGGCTTCATGGATGGTAGCCCGGCTGCGGCTGCCGCGCCTCCTGCTGTGGGCCATGACTCTGGGCGCCCTTATTCTCATGGACGTTGACCTGATAGGTATGTAGTATGTGCCTGACCGGAAAAACGCAAAAGATTACATCAGGCGAAGCCGCCGTGCTGCGCCGTCACGACCAACACACCTCGTCCGGCCCTATGGCCCGAGAAGGTGAGGAAATGGAAGAAACCATTGAAGAAACGCCACGCGGGCTGTCCCTGAAGCTTTGCCTGGGCCTGCGCAACGGCCTGCATGCCCGGCCGGCGGCGCGCCTGGCGCAAGAAGCCCAGCGCTATGCCTCAACCATACAGCTTATCAGCGATACCGGCGAAGTTGACGCTAAAAGCATGCTTGATATTCTTTCTCTGGCCCAGCCCGCCAATGCGGAACTGACCCTTCTGGCGCAGGGGCAGGATGCCCGCGAGGCCCTTTACGGCTTGGCCCGCCTTCTTAACACCATGCAGGACTGACATGGCCCGCGCGGTACTTTTCGGTACTCCCGTTTCTCCCGGCATTGCCATTGGCCGGGCGCGCTTCATGCACAAGCTGCGGCAGGATGAAGAACGGCATATCATGCCCGCCGAAATTGCCGCCGAGCAGGAGGCCCTGCGCGCCGCGGCTGAAAGCGTACGCGCTTCGCTGCAGACCACCATGGACAATGTGCCGGAAGACCTGGCCGAATACCGTGAAGTGATCGCCGCACAAATGGAAATGGCCCGCGATGCCAAACTCCTCAATGCCGCCCTGTCACGCATAGAGCACAAACTTATTGCGGCTCCCTGGGCCTTGCGCCTCACCGTGGAAGAACTGTGCGCCCTCTTCAGAGGCATGGATGATCCTTACCTGCGTGACCGCGCCCAGGATATCCGCGCCGTGGGCCTGCGCCTGCGCAAGCACCTGGTCATGGGACCGGTGGATGCCCCGGAAACTGCCGCCCCCGGCGTTCTGGTGGCTGAAGACCTTTCCCCCGCTGACGTTATGGAGCTTAACCTGGACTGCGTGCTGGGCATCCTGACCACAGAGGGCGGCCCCACTTCACATACGGCAATTCTTTCACGCAGCCTGCATATTCCTTGCCTGGCGGGCGTTACCGGCCTTGTGGCCGTAGCCAGGGAAGACGAGCAGGTCATCGTGGACGGCCTTGGCGGCTGCGTGCTGCTGGACCCGGATGAAGCCGATCTGGCCCGCTATGAAAGCCGCCGCCGTGAATACATGGCGTGGGAAGAACTTACCTTGCAGACAGCCCACTGGCCTGCCGAAATGTGCGACGGTGTGCGCGTGGTGGTGCAGGCCAACCTGGAAAGCAGCGACGAACTTGCCTCGGCACCGCGCAGCGGCGCGGACGGCGTAGGCCTGTATCGCACAGAGTTTGCCTACCTCAAAGGGCGTTTGCCCGATGAGCAAGACCTGCTGACAGAATATGCCACGGTGGCGCAAAAAATCGCTCCGGAGCGCGTGGTATTCCGCACGCTGGACGTGGGCGCGGACAAGATGCTGCACGCCCAGGCTGCACTTAAAGAGCCAAACCCGGCCCTGGGCCTGCGCGGCATACGCTTCTGCCTGCGCCATCAGGGGCTTTTCCGCACACAGCTGCGGGCACTCATGCGGGCAGGTGTGCAGGGCAACGTGGCCATCATGCTGCCGATGATTTCAGGTCTGGACGAAGTACAGCAGGTGCGCGGTATCATGCAGGAGCTGCATCAGGAACTGGCGGCACGGGGCCTGCCGCACGCTCCCACCCTTCCACTGGGCGTCATGATAGAAACCCCGGCGGCGGCCATCATCTGCGATGCGCTTGCCAGGGAGTGCGATTTTTTCAGCATAGGAACCAATGACCTTATTCATTATATCATGGGCATAGACCGCAACAACCATCATGTGGCCTATCTTAACGAGCCGCTGCACCCCGCCGTGGTGCGCTCGCTCAAACATATTATTGATGCCGCCCACCGTGAGGGCATTGGTGTTTCGGTCTGTGGCGAGCTTGCCTCCGACCCGCTGGGCATGGCCCTGCTGCTCGGCATGGGGGTGGATACCATCTCTGCCGCGCCGCGCTTTGTGCCGGGCCTGAAACACCTTATCCGCCAGCTCAAGTCCGAAACCTGCATGGAACTGGCCCACAGCGTGCTCATGAGCACAGATGTGGCCGCTTCCCGCCGTATGGTGCGGGAAACCCTGCACCAGACCCTGGGACCGGAACTGGCTTTTCATACCACAAGCCTTTTGACCCACAGCCAGCCATGAGCCAGAAAACATCTCCTTCCACCATTGCCGTCAATAAGAAGGCCCGCCACCTTTATGAACTTTCAGAGTTCACCGAGGCGGGCGTTGTGCTTACCGGACCCGAAGTTAAAAGCATACGCGCGGGCAAGGTCAACTTCGTCGACAGTTATGTAGACTTCCGCCGGGGCGAAGCCTGGCTGCTGTCACTGCACATCGCCCCCTATTCCAATGCGGGCTATGCTCCGCAGGAACCGGAACGCGCGCGCAAGCTGCTGCTGCACCAGCGCGAGATCGCCAAGCTGTCGGGTATTGTGGCCCAAAAGGGCCTTACCGTGGTTCCTGTTCGGCTCTACCTCAAGCGGGGAAAAATCAAGGTTGAAATCGCCGTGGGCCGGGGCAAAAAGCTGCACGACCATCGCGAAAGCCTGAAACGCCGCGCTGAAGAGCGCGATCTGGCCCGCGAGCTGTCGTAAACGCCGTTCCTGCGCAAAAACTGCCCGGCGTGACCGATCTCCCCGAGGCAGGGCGGGTACACGCTGTTACCGCCGGATCTCGTCTGCGCACAGCCGGCCGCGCCGTATGAGGACAGAAAATATTTTCGCGCAGCGGGTGGCACAAGCGCCCGGCGTCAATCGTGCGGGCGTTGCGACGCTTCGCATTGCAGAGCATCTCGTCCGGCAGATAGCGGAATGCTGCATGCTCCACAGAGCAAAAGCATGCGCCATCCACCACTGCAAGCCCCGCTGTTATGGCAGCTCTGCCTTTGCTTCTGGATAGGAGGCATAGCTGCGGCCGTATGGCCCTGGCAGTCTTTGCTGTGCCTGCTGCTGCTTGTTCTCGCAGACCGCCGCCTGTGGAAAGCGGGGCGCATTGCCTTCTGTACCCTGCTGGTCCTGGCCGGGCTGTTCACAGCTCGATGGCAACTTTACGGCAGCCCCTGGCACGGCGGTCTTCCTTCAGCTTCTCCACCCTTCTGGCTGGCTGAAGCCCCCAAAGATATCCGCGTCTGCGGCACAGTGACCGACAGCCAGGGCCTGCCGGACCAACGCCTGCGCCTGATTCTGTCTCACATGGCTCCTGACGCGACAGCTGCGGCAGACGATGCGTCGCGCCGCGCAGACCTGCGAGCAGCCTTTGCCGCGCCCTTGCCCGGCCTTGTGGCCTTTACCTGGGAAAATCCCACACTGCGCCCGTTACCCGGCCAGACATTTTGCCTGGCACGCCGCCCCATGCCCATGCAGGGCTTCGCCAATGAGGGACAATCGGCCTGGGAGCTGTGGTGGGCCGCGCAGGACGTACGCTGGCGTCTATGGACGCAGGCGGAACGCGGCGAGCCGTTCGTCTCTGGCGAAGGGGGGCGTTCCGCTCGCTGGCGAGAATCCCTGCGCGAAAAATTCCTGGCAGCCCTGCAAGCTCCTGCGCAACCGGGCGATCTTCTTCCTGCGGCCCGGAACGGCAGCCCCACGACGCATGGAGGGCATACAACAGCCTCGGGGCAGATAAAAGAACTCTCCGGCGGGCATGCCGCATCCGGTGGCGAAATGCCGCCCGGCCCAAAAAGCCTGAGCCAGGGCAAAGCCATTGTACTGGCCCTGCTCTTTGGCGACAGGCAATACCTCGCCCAGGCGACCCTGAACAATTTTGCCGCAGCCACCCTGGTGCACAGCCTGGCCCTTTCGGGCCAGCACCTTGTGGTAGCAGGCATGATCGGGCTGTTCTGCGTACTGGCGGCATCACGCCTGCGGCCGGGAATCTATCTGCGCCGCCCCAAAGTCCTGTGGGTCATGCTGGCCTCGCTGCCGCCCGCCCTGGGGTATCTGTGGCTGGGCAACGCCCCGGCATCCTTGTTGCGCGCCACAGTCATGATGCTTGTGGCGGCCCTGTGGATGGCTTCCGGCCGTCCGCGCACAACCCTGGACGCACTGGGCGCGGCACTTCTTTGTATCACGGTATCCTTTCCCCTGAGCGTGCTGGATACCGGATTGCAGCTTTCAGCCCTGTGTGTGGGGGCCATCGGCCTGAGCCTGCCCTGGTTGCGGCGCATCATTCCCCTGCCGGACCGTGGTGCGCCCGACTCGCCTTCGCGCGTCACGGCGTGGCTGCGCGCTCTCATGCGCATTTTTCTTGTTTCACTGTTCATACAGATCGCCCTGCTGCCGCTCAATATGCTGCTTTTCGGCAACGCGGGCTTCTGGTTTCCCCTTAATGTGGCATGGCTGCCCGTAGCCGACCTGATTGTACTGCCCGCAGCCGTACTGGGCCTGCTGTGCGCGGCCCTTGGCCTTGAATCACCGGCGCGCCTGATTCTGGATGTGGCCGCCATGCCCTGCCAGTGGCTGGTGGACTCTCTGGCCTGGCTGGCCGAAAGTGGCCTGCTGGCTGCCCCGGCCATGCTGCGCCCCCACTGGACGGCCCTGCCGGCCTTTGCTGCCTTGCTTACGGCTCTTGCTTTCATGGCCGGGCGAAAAACCATGCCTGCGGGAGCAGCACGGCTGCTGCTGGCAGGGGGCGCGTTATTGCTGGCAGGGCCGCTGCTGCGCGTGGAACAGCGCCTTTCACCGGAAATACGGCTGGATGTGCTGGATGTGGGGCAAAGCCAGGCCGTGGCCCTGCGTTTGCCGGGACATGTGCGCCTGCTGCTGGACGGCGGCGGCAGTGCCTCACCGCGCTTTGATCCCGGCCAGGCGCTGGTGGCTCCAGTCCTCCTCTATAATGATTCGCCCCGCCTTTCAGCCGTACTGAACAGCCATCCCGACCTTGACCATATGGGGGGACTGGTACATATTCTTGAGCATTTCAAGGTAAACACCCTGTTTGACAACGGGCAGGACGGACGCAGCGACAGCGGCTGGGGCGCCCTGTGGACACAGGTCAGGCAACAGCACAAGGCCCGCCCCCTTGCACAGGGCGATGTGCTGCAACTGGGCGACCCGATCCGCCAGCTCCAGCTGGAAATACTGCACCCACCGCGCAGCGCCCGTGCTGAAGCACATTCGCCGTGGACCGGAAACAATGCTTCGCTGGTGGCCCGTCTGACCCACAAGGGCCGCGGCCTGGCCCTGATCCCCGGCGATGCCGAACGCCGTTCATTGCGGCACATGCTGGATCAGGGCATTGACCTGCGTGCCGAGGTTCTGGTTTTGCCGCACCACGGATCAGACAGCAGCTATCTGGCTGATTTTTACAAGGCGGTGCAGCCCCGTGTGGCGGTGGCTGCCTGCGGCTTTGAAAACCGCTATGGCTACCCCGGTAAAAAAGTGCGCGCATGGCTGGACAAAGCAGGCATTCCCCTGCTGTTCACCGGGCGTGACGGGCAGGTGCAGCTGACCTGGCCTGGACGTGGCATGCAGTGGCCCCCTACCGACGCTGAAGAACGCGCGGTGCTGCATCTACGGACGCAAAGAGGCACTGCCGGGGTAAACAGTGCCGCGCCGGGCGGCACCAGGCAGGATCATGAAAAAATGCCCGCCAAAGAACATAAAGAGGAAGGCGAACTACGCGGCAAGGCTGATAGCGGACAGACCGAATAGCGGCAGCCCGTCCTTTTTTCTGACCGTCGCGCCTGCACCTTCACAGCGAACGTTGCCCGCGCCGCCGCCAGAACATTCCCAACGTGAAAATGCTCTGGACTGGTTCCAGGCTGCAATGCCGGCACAGGGCATTCCGCCTTGTGGCATTTCAGTGCAGATTCTTACAAAAATCTGCGTATGGCGGAATACGTTTCGCCCCATCATCGGAATACAGATCCCCCTGTGATGGCAGGGCGCCGCGCGCTCCATTTCAACCATTTTCCAAGGAGATAAGTCATGCAGTTTTATGCTGTTAACGGAAGCCCCAGAAAAAAACGCAATACCGCCACGGTGCTCGGCAAAGCGCTTGAAGGCATAGCCGCAGCCTGCCCCGAAGCGCAGACAGAGATGCTGCATCTCTATGACTACACTTACAAGGGCTGTATAAGCTGTTTTGAATGCAAACGGCTTGGCGGCAAGTCTTACGGCCGCTGTGCCGTGCGCGATGAACTGGCGCCGGTGCTGGAAAAACTCTCTCTGGCGGACGGCATCATTTTTGGCTCGCCCATCTATTTCCAGGGCATCACAGGGGAAATGCGGTCATTTTTTGAGCGCTTTCTTTTTCCCTACCTTGTGTATGACGCCGAATATTCTTCCATAGCGCCCAAAAAAATGAAGACGGCCTTTATCTATACAATGAACGTTACGGAAAGTTTTATGCGCGAGATGCACTATCCCGAGCACCTGGGCGGCATGGAATACTTTACGGGCAGAATGCTGACCCCGCCCGCCGTACTCTACATCAACGATACCTATCAGTTTATGGATTACAGCAAATACAAGGTGGAGTGCTTTTCTGAAGAAGCCAAGCTGAAACGCAGGGAAGAAGTTTTTCCGGAAGACTGCCGGAAAGCCTTTGAACTGGGCATGAGCATGGCCCGGGCCTGAGCGGTCTTTGCTGCCGGGGGTGGACAGCACTGCCGGGACAAGTAGAAGGCCACGTCTACATGTTACGGACCGGAGTGCAGCTGGCCAGAGCAGGTTTCGCCCTGAAACTGTTCTGGCTGCTGCGCGAATGCATGCCTGCCACAAAGGCGTAACACTGCATCGGCCGTTGCCGGCACGGCTCACGTTAAAGGCAGCAGAGCCGGATACTTGCGCTGCCAATCACCGTAATGGATGTCATGCTGTCTTGAGATGACATATCCCCATAATTAATGCGCCAGCCAGAAACAGAAAAATCCGGGCAAAGGCGCGAGCGCACATGGGGCTAATGCTGACACTGCGGGCAAAAAACTGTACTCCTGCCAGCCACTTTGGCCTTTTCCAGAAGGCTTCCGCAAGTCTTGCACTTTTGCCCGCCGCGCCCGTACACGGCAAAGGTATTCTGAAAGGCCCCCACATTGCCGTCGGCATCCCTGTAATCACGAATGGAACTGCCGCACTGGGAGATGGACAGTAAAAGCACATCCCGCAGGCATTGCAAAAGGCGGTCGGCCTGAAGCCGCGTCAGCTCAGAAGCTTTCCGGCGCGGGTCAATGCCTGCGGCAAACAGGCTTTCGTCCGCATAGATATTGCCGACCCCGGCCAGCATTTTCTGATCCAGCAGCACAGCCTTGATGGCAGACCTTTTTGCGGCAATGCTTGCGGCAAAGGCCGCTTCCGTAATATCCAGAGGCTCGGGGCCAAGCTCCCGCCAGAAAGGCCAGCGGGCAAACATCTCCGGCGTGCCTGCCAGCATGGTTCCGAAGGCGCGCACGTCGTCAAAAAACAGGCGACGCTCGCCGGACGTCAAACAGTCTTCAGCCCCGGGCACGCCTGCTCCTCCGGCAGGCCCACATTCCGCCGCGGCCTGCCCGCCAGCGGCGGCGGGCAATGCTTTCAGATCAAGGATACAGCGGGTATGCGTGCCTGGCGACGTTTTCGCCGCATAGGTCATAAGACGCCCCGTCATGCGCAAGTGCACGGCCAGACGCAGGTTTTGCATGCCGCGTACACACGTTTTTTCCGCTTCGGTTGGGTCAAGCAGCAGCAAGAGCAGTTTGCCCCGGCGCACTACGTCAGCGATGCGGCATCCCCGCAGGTCCTGCAGGGGCAGGCTCAGGGGATGCTGGCTGGTGGGGCGCAAAACCTGCGCGTCAGCAATAATGCGACCCTGCACATGGGGCCGCAGGGTGCGGGCAACAGTCTCCACTTCCGGCAGTTCAGGCATGGTCATCCTCTGATTGGGCAAATAACATGAACTAACTATAAGGCGCGCCAACTGCATGGCAAGGCCGGGCAGCAAAGGTTCGCAAGTAAAAAACCCGCTTGCGCGGGTTTATATACAGCATGCCCCACATACGGGCTATTTTTCAGAAAGATAGATATCCAGCAGACCTTCCGGCGGATCAATAATGACGGCCGGACCTTCCAGATCAAAGCCCGCAATAAATTCTGGCCTTGCAGGAAAGAGCACTTCGCGGTTGTCATCGGTCACGATGACCCACATCTCAAGCCCCGCGGGATATTCAAAGTGGTCGAGTGTACCCAGGCGTTTTCCGTCCGGCAGAAAAACATCGCCCCCCAGCAGGTCTTCCAGATAGACTTCGTCATCTTCCGGTTCCGGCAGGGCTTCGCGTTTGGTCAAGAGTTTGCAGCCGCGCAGCCCTTCAACGGCATTGCGGTCAACCACGCCTTCAAGCTGAAGCAGCGGACGCCCCTTGTGGCTGCGCACAGCCACCTGACGTACCCGGCGCGGTTCGCCATCGCCCGCCTGAATCCAGAGCGGGGTTGTCAAAAGCAAGGGGGAGTCCGCATACCAGTCGATGCAGATCTCCCCTTTAATGCCGTGGGGCCGCGCAAGCGTACCCATATGAATCCAAGAATCGGCCATAACTTCCAGACGCTATTCCAGTATTTCCAGCACAGTGCGTTTTTTGCACTTGATGGAAGCGGCACTCAGAATGGTGCGCATGGCACGGGCCGTGCGGCCCTGCTTGCCAATAACCTTGCCCAGGTCTTCCTTGGCAACCTTGAGTTCCAGCACGGTAGTCTGCTCGCCTTCCACTTCGCTGACCTGCACCTCGTCGGGGTGATCCACCAGGGACCGGGCAATATATTCGATCAGGGCCTTCATTGTACACCTCCAAGGGGCCTGCGCCGGAAATATCCGGAACAGTAAAAGGCCGCGCGCAGTGCCGATTTGCCCACAAACGGCCATTCCCGCCATGTGTTACGATATGCGGGAGGCCGCAGGGCATCTGCCGCCGTGGCGGAAGCGTAGCGGAATGCGCTAGGCCATGTGTTTTTTAATCAGGGCGCGGACGGTGTCCGTGGGTTCTGCGCCACGGGCCAGCCATTCCTTGATTTTGTCCGCATCGAGCTTGACTTCAACCGGATCAGTCATGGGATTATAGTAGCCCAGAAACTCCAGCGGACGGCCATCACGACGGGTTTCGTCAGTGGCGGCCACCACCCGGTAGAAGGGGTGCTTTTTGCTGCCGAGGCGGGTCAATTTCAACTTTACAGCCATGAGTCCAACTCCCTTTGAGGTGTTATGTTATCGTTGCGCCCGGGAAAGGGCAAGGGCGGAAAAGCCCTGGCGCAAAGAGGTGTTGCCGCTACGGCGGCGCTCCTTGCCGCGAAATGCCTTATTTTTTCTTGCGCTTCTGGCGCTCTTTTTTCTTGCGCTTTTTAGCCGCAGCCGACTTTCCAGAACCGGCACGCCCGCCGGGCATGCCTTCCATACCGGGCAATCCCCCCATTCCGGGCAGACCACCCATACCAGGCAGACCACCCATACCAGGCAGGCCGCCCATGCCGGGCATACCGCCCATGCCGCCGGGGGGCATCATGCCGGGGGGCATGCCGCGCATGCGCGGCATTGAGGGCATTTTTGCGCCCTTGCCGCCCATCATGCCCTTCATCATCTGGCGCATCTGCTCAAACTGGCGCACAAGCTGGTTCACCTGGGCTACGGTTACGCCCGCGCCCTTGGCAATACGCGCCCGGCGGCTGCCGTTCAGAAGGTCGGGATTGCGCCGTTCGGCCATAGTCATCGAATTGATTATGGCCTCGGTGCGCGCCATTTCCTTTTCGGGCATGGCTCCGCTGGCTTCGGCCAGCTTGTCGCGCAGACCGCCCAGGCCGGGAATCATCTTGAGGATGCTTTCCAGCGAACCAAGCTTTTTGATGCGGCGCATCTGGGTACGAAAATCTTCAAGGTCAAAGCTGGCTTTTTTCATCTTGCGGGCCAGCTCTTCGGCTTCTTCGGCATTGATGGCGCCCTGTGCTTTCTCCACCAGAGTAAGCACGTCGCCCATGCCCAGAATACGCCCGGCGATACGGTCGGGGTGGAAGACCTCCATCTCCGACAGCTTTTCGCCCATACCCACAAATTTGACAGGCGCGCCTGTCACCGCGCGGATGGAAAGGGCCGCACCGCCGCGCGCATCGCCGTCCATCTTGGTCAGCACCACGCCGGTGACGCCCAGCCGCTCGTTAAAGCTTTCGGCCACGGTCACGGCATCCTGACCGGTCATGGCATCAGCCACGAACAGAATTTCCTGCGGCTGCACAGCAGCCTTGATGGCCTCAAGCTCCTGCATGAGCGGTTCGTCAACATGCAGGCGGCCCGCCGTGTCAAGCAGCAGCACCGTGGCCTGCTCGCGCCGAGCCTCTTCAAGCGCGGCCTTTGCTATGTCCACGGGGTTCATGTCCACGGTGGAAGGATAGCAGGGCATGTCCAACTGCTTGGCAAGCACCGTCAGCTGGTCAATGGCCGCAGGGCGGTATACGTCGGCCGGCACAAGATAGGGGCGCATCTTTTGCTTGCGCAAAATATTTGCTATCTTGCCCGCAGAGGTGGTTTTACCCGAGCCTTGCAGGCCCACAAGCATGATGACAGCCGGCTCACGCCCCTGAAGGTCAAGCGCGGCGGTTTCACCGCCAAGCAGGCCGACCAGCTCATCATGAACGATCTTGACCACCTGCTGTGCCGGACTTACCCCTTTGAGCACTTCCTGGCCGAGACACTTCTCGCGCACGTTTTCAACAAAGTCTTTAACGACCTTGAAGTTAACGTCCGCTTCCAGCAGGGCCAGCCGCACTTCGCGCAGGCCGGCCTGCACGTTTTCTTCGGTAAGCTGGCCGCGTCCGCCGAAAGAACGGAATACGCCGGAAAGTCTGTCTGAAAGGCTTTCGAACATGCAGTCTCCACAGGGGCCGCCAAGCGGCAAAAAAGCAGTGCTGTCGCCTGCCCCGCGCAGACATGCCTGCACGCGGCCGCCGCACGGCGCATACGCCCCACAGGGGCGAAGTGGTGATTCATAGGATGTTTGCCGCCTCACGTCAAGTCTTGAACAAAAAAGCGCCCTCCGGGACTTGCCAAGGGCGCTCAAAAACTGTACGCGCAAGCACCCGCTCCGCACAGGAGCGGCCGGCCCGGCCCGTGCCCCGACTGGCCCGGCCGCAGAGCCACAGCCTACATTGACATACGGCCCGCAAGGGGATACCCTGTTAGACTACAATTTGAACAATTATTCCAGCATATTACGAGGATGCCATGTTCACCAATCGCGGCAAAGCGCTGACCTTTGACGACATTTTGCTCATTCCCGGCTATTCGGATATTACCCCTGACGCCGTGGATATAGCCACCTGGCTTACCCCTTCCATTCCCCTGCGCATCCCCCTGCTTTCCGCCGCTATGGATACCGTAACGGAATCGGCCATGGCCATTTCAATGGCCCGCATGGGGGGCATCGGCATCATCCATAAAAACATGCCCGTGTCCCGGCAGCGCCTGGAAGTAGAGAGAGTCAAAAAAAGCGAAAGCGGCATGATTCTCGACCCGGTGACCATTTCGCCCAACAACACGGTACAGGAAGCCCTTGACCTCATGTCGGACTTTCGCGTTTCCGGCCTGCCCGTGGTGGCCGATGACCGCCTGGTGGGCATTCTTACCAATCGTGACGTGCGCTTTGTCGAAGACGGCCAGGCCGTGCGCGTGGCCGACGTCATGACCAGCGAAAACCTTGTTACCGTTCCCATGGGCACATCCCTTGCCGAAGCCAAGCAGCATCTGCACGAGCACCGCATTGAAAAACTGCTCGTGGTGGATGAAGAAGGGCACCTGCGCGGCCTTATCACCATGAAAGACATCGACAAGGTGCAAAAATACCCCAATGCCTGCAAAGACTCCGCCGGACGCCTGCGCGTAGGCGCGGCCATCGGCATCGGCAAGGATTGCGAAGCCCGCGCCGAGCAGCTGCTTGAGGCCGGAGCCGACGTGCTGGTGCTTGACTCCGCCCATGGGCATTCTGTCAACGTCATCAAGGCCATCCGTATGGTCAAGGCGTCGTTTCCCAACTGCCAGCTTGTGGCCGGCAACGTGGCCACCTACGACGGGGCCAAGGCCATTCTTGAAGCCGGAGCCGACACCGTCAAGGTGGGCATCGGCCCCGGCTCCATCTGCACCACCCGCATTGTGGCGGGCGTGGGCGTGCCCCAGGTCACGGCCATTATGGACGGCGGCCGCGCCGCCCGCGAAATGGACCGCTGCTGCATTGCCGACGGCGGCATCAAGTTTTCCGGCGATATCGTGAAGGCCCTTGTGGTGGGCGCGCATTCTGTCATGGTCGGTTCGCTTTTTGCCGGCACGGAAGAAAGCCCGGGCGAAACCATCCTGTACCAGGGCCGCACGTACAAAATCTACCGGGGCATGGGTTCCATTGATGCCATGAAGGAAGGCAGCTCTGACCGCTACTTCCAGGAAAAGAGCAAAAAACTCGTGCCTGAAGGCATTGTGGGCCGTGTGCCGTACCGTGGCCCGGTTATGGAAGCCGTGTACCAGCTCATGGGCGGCCTGCGCTCGGGCATGGGCTATGTGGGTGCGCACAACCTCACGCAACTGTTTGAAAATACTACCTTCTGCGAAATTTCCCCGGCGGGCCTGCGCGAAAGCCATGTGCACGATGTGGTAATCACCAAGGAAGCCCCCAACTATCGCATTGAGAACTAGGGCCGCTGCGCCGCAAGGCGTACGCCGTGCAGACAGGCAACCGGCGCGTCCCGGCGCGCGAAGCTCATACAGATCGTGAGGACACTATGCCCAGCAAGGTCATTATAATAGACTACGGCTCACAGGTTACCCAGCTTATCGCACGCCGTGTGCGTGAGGCCGGGGTATACTCCGAAATTCATTCCTGCGTGACCACCGCCCAGCAGGTGGCCGCCATGAAGCCCCAGGCCATCATCCTTTCCGGCGGCCCCGCCAGCGTGGGCGAAGCCGATGCACCGGCGCTGGACCCCGGTTTTCTTGAACTGGGTGTGCCCGTGCTCGGCATCTGCTATGGCATGCAGCTTCTGGCCCGCGAGATGGGCGGGCAGCTGGCCCAGTCTCTCACGCGCGAATACGGCCCGGCCGACCTCAATTTCACCGCACCCTGTGCCCTGTGGGAAGGTATCACCGCACCCACCCGCGTATGGATGAGCCATGGCGACAAGGTGATGGCCCCGCCGCCCGGCTTTACGGTTACTGGCAGCACCAGCACCCTTGAAGTGGCCGCCATGGCCGATGAGACCCGCAAAATCTACGCCGTGCAGTTCCATCCCGAAGTGCACCACAGCGTGGACGGCGAGCGCATGCTGCACAACTTCCTGTTCAAGGTCACGGGCATCAAGCCCGACTGGACCATGTCCTCCTTTGTGGAGCGCGTAGTCAAGGAAATGGCCGAGCAGGTGGGCGACAGGCACGTGGTCTGCGCCCTTTCGGGCGGTATCGACTCCACAGTGGTGGCCGTGCTGCTGCACAGGGCCATAGGCAAGCGCCTGCACTGCATCTTTGTGGACAACGGCCTGCTGCGTCTTGGCGAAGGTGATGAGGTGGTCAGCTACCTGCGCGAGCATTTTGACCTCAACCTCAACTTCGTGCAGGCGCAGGAGCGCTTTCTTTCCAAGCTCAAAGGCGTGGAAGACCCCGAAAAGAAACGCAAAATCATCGGCCACACCTTTATTGAAATTTTTGATGAAGAAGCCAACAAGCTGGATCAGGTGGACTTTCTGGCGCAGGGAACCCTGTATCCCGACGTCATTGAATCCATTTCCCACAAGGGACCCAGCGCCGTCATCAAGAGTCACCACAATGTGGGCGGCCTGCCCGACACAATGAAGCTCAAGCTTATTGAACCCCTGCGTGAACTCTTCAAGGACGAAGTGCGCAAAGTGGCGGCCGAACTCGGCATGCCCGACTCCATCGTGTGGCGGCATCCCTTCCCTGGTCCCGGCCTTGCCATCCGTGTGCTTGGCGAAGTGAGCGAAGAACGCCTCAACATCCTGCGCCAGGCCGACAGGATCGTGCAGCAGGAACTGCGCGAATCCGGCTGGTATCGTAAGGTCTGGCAGGGCTTTGCCGTGCTGCTGCCCCTCAAGACCGTGGGCGTTATGGGCGACGGGCGCACCTATGAACATGTGGTGGCCCTGCGCGTGGTCGACAGCGTTGACGCCATGACAGCAGACTGGGCGCGCCTGCCCGCTGATCTCATCGAGCGCATGTCGGGCCGCATCATCAATGAAGTCAAGGGCGTCAACCGTGTGGTTTACGATGTGTCCTCCAAACCGCCCAGCACCATTGAATGGGAATAGGAGAACCGCATGTTCGGTATAGGCAGCACGGAACTTCTGGTCATCCTTGTGGTGGCCCTGATTGTGTTGGGTCCCAAGAGCCTTGCCAATGTGTCGCGCACGCTGGGCAAGGCCATGGGCGAATTCCGCCGGGTTTCCACCGACTTCCAGCGCACCCTCAATGCCGAGGCTGAAGAGGAAGAACAGAAAAAACGCAAAAAGGAAGCCGCCAAAGCCGCCAGAGCCGAAGCCGATGGCACGCAGGCGGCGCAGCAAAGCACAGAGCAGGCAGCGGAGCAGCCTGAACCCCGTGCCGCGCAGGGTATGACGGCAGCCAAGGATGCACCTGCATCCGAAGCTGTGCTTGATACCACAGTTGTGCAGCCCCCTTCAGAGGCTCCGCAGGCTGAAAGCGTCCCCCAGGCCGCCCCTGCTGCTGAAGCCGCTCCGGAAACTGACACCACAGCTTCCGGCGTGCCGGTTCCTCCTGAAGGCAGCCCCCTGGCTGAAGCCCTGGCCCGAACTGAAGCTGAAGCGCGCGCTGCAGAAGCCCGCATTACTCCGTCCACCCCTGCTTCTGAAAACGGCGGCAAGGCATGACTGAAGAAAAAAAAGTTCCACTGGAGCAGGCCGCGACAAGCGTTTCTGACGCCTCCCGTTCCGAAGAATCCGGCGCCGGGCCGGAAGCAACCGCTGCACTGTCCGTCATCGGCAACGTGAATCTTGAGGCCGCCAGCCATCTGGCGGCCTCTGCCGCACCAAACGGCGGCCAGACGGAAAACAGGGCGAAAGACACGCCCGGTAACAGCACGCGCGCCACCCCCCCCCCGACAGAAGACGGCATAAAAAGCCATGTCGCTGCCGGGGATGCGCAGGCCGCCCCTGACGGCAACGAAGCTGCCACCGTGAAAAGTCCGACACAGAATACACAGCCGGATTCGGCTGAAAATGCCGACACGACTACAGGCACACAGACCTCGGGTAACACGGCATCCGCCGAAGCTGCGGCCGAAACTTCTGGCAAAGCTGCCGCCGCGCCCGCCGTTGCCGCTGGTTCGGGCGGGCAGCCGCCCCTGCCCCCGGCCAGTCCGTTTCCGCCCAACGCATCGGAAGAGCCTGCCCCCGTTCCGGCGGTTTCCGGCGGTCAGCCCCCAGCCACGCCCGATGAGGACGATGACGAAGAAGAAGGCGGTCCGGACAAGCCCATGGGCCTTATGGACCACCTTGGCGAACTGCGCATGCGCCTTGTGCGCTGCTGTATCGCTGTGATCGTGGGCTTTTTTGCCTGCTGGGCCGTGGTGGATCCCATTTTTGACGTGCTGGTCAATCCCCTTCTGGCCGTTTTGCCCAAGGGTTCACACGCCATTTACACCACCTTGCCCGAAGGATTTTTCACCCGCATGCACATTGCCTTTGTGGCGGGTGTTTTTGTATCCAGCCCGGTGATTTTCTACCAGATATGGTCATTCATCGCGCCCGGCCTGTATGAAGAAGAAAAAAAATACATCATCCCCATTGCGATAATGTCTGCCCTGTTCTTCATCTGCGGCGGCGCGTTCTGTTATTTTGTGGTTTTTCCCTATGCCTTCAGTTTCTTTGTGAGCTTTGCCACCGAAGAAATCGTGGCCATGCCCAAGGTGAGCGACTATCTGAGTTTTGTGCTCAAGCTCATTCTGGCCTTCGGCATTATTTTTGAAATGCCGCTTTTTGCCTTCTTTCTCGCACGCATGGGCGTTGTCACCGCTGCCATGATGCGGCAGGTGCGGCGTTATGCGATTCTGGGCATCTTTATTGTAGCGGCCATTCTTACCCCGCCCGATGTGGTCTCACAACTGCTCATGGCCTGCCCCATGCTTATCCTGTATGAAATAAGCATCTGGGTGGCGGCAGCCTTTGGCCGCAAACCCAAAACTGAAAAAGATGCCGATGACGGCGGGCAGGAAAAGACAGACGCAGACGCTGCATCGGATGCAAAAACCGCCAACGCTTCGGAGAAAGCATGACCACCGCCCCGCGCACTTCTACGCAGGCGCGCACCAGCGCCGAAACCGACATCCGCCTTGAACTGAATCTGGACGGTCAGGGCAAGACAGACATCCGAACCGGATTCGGCCTGCTGGACCATATGCTCACCCTCACGTTCTTCTGGGCAGGCATGGACCTGACCCTTGTCTGCGAGGGTGACATGCAGGTGGACGCTCACCACACGGCCGAGGACGTGGGCATGACCCTTGGCAAGGCCCTGCTCGAAGCCCTGGGGGACAGGGCGGGCATTGCCCGCGTGGGTTACGGCCGTGTGCCTATGGACGAGGCCCTTGCGGAAGTTACCGTTGACCTTTCAGGCCGCCCCTGGCTTGAGTGGCGTGGCGACGAACTGTTGCCCCCCGTACTCGCCGGGGAGGAAAAAGACCTCTGGCGTGAATACTATAAAGCCCTTGCCAGCGGCGCGCGCTGCAATCTGCATGTGGACATGCGCTACGGCAAAAACGGGCATCATTTGCTGGAATCCGCCGCCAAGGGCCTGGGCCTTGCCCTGGCTCATGCAGTGCGTCGGCACGGCACAACCATACGCAGCACCAAGGGAGGTCTTGATTAATGCATAACCGCCTGAATATACTGCTTCTCGTCATACTGAGTCTTGCCGTGGTCCTGGGCGCGTGCAGCAAGCGCCCGCGCAGTACCGCCGATGTGCCGCGCAACCTTTCCTCTGCCTACACCATTACCGTGGTTCCCTTCACCCAGCCCGTCAATGCCAGTCAGCTTATCATGGGGCGCATTCCCGAAAACCAGGGGCGCATTCCCGATGATATGCTCACTGCCCTGGACATGCGCCTGCGCCATGTGCTGACCACACAGACCAGCAGGCAATACAAGTTCATCAGCCAGCGCACCCTGCCCAAAAATGCGACCGCATTTCACAGCTCCGAACAGCCGCAGGCCCTGCCCCTTTGGGTAGCCTACGGCAAGAAGCAGGGAGCGCAACTGCTGCTGATCCCTCAGGTGCTGGACTGGCATGAGCGCGAAGGCTCCAAAGCGGGCGTTACCCAGTCGGCCCATGTGCGGGTAGAATTTTTCCTGCTGCGCGTGGATGCAGGCAGCATCATGGACCGCTCTGTCTTTGAGGAACAGCAGGTCGGGCTGACAGAAAATCTGCTCAACGTGGGTTCATTCCTCAAGCGCAAGGGGCAGTGGGTCACTGCCGAGGAACTGACCGTGGACGGCATAAGCAAGGCAGTAAAGGACTTGGGTCTATGATTATTTTTCCCGCTGTTGACATTCAGAACGGCAAGGCCGTGCGGCTTAAGCAGGGCCGCGCTCACGAAAGCACGGTTTTTGCCGAAAGCCCCGTAGATGCCGCCAGAGCCTGGGAAGAAGCCGGAGCGCGCTGGCTGCATGTGGTTGACCTGGACGGCGCTTTTGACGGTGCGGCCCAAAGCCGCCGCATCGTGCGCGACATCTGCGCGGCTCTTGCCATTCCTGTACAGCTTGGCGGCGGCATACGCGACATGCATACGGCCGAAGCCTATCTGGAAGCCGGAGTCAGTCGCCTTATTATCGGCACCCTGGCTCTGGAGCAGCCCACCCTGTTTGCGGACATGTGCCGCGCCTTTCCCGGCCGGGTAGGCGTTTCTCTCGATGCCGAAGGCGGAAGGCTGAAAAGCCGCGGCTGGGTGGAAGACACGGGCATGACCGTGGATACGGCCTTGCCCCGCCTGCTTGACGATGGGGCTGCGTTTGTCATCTATACAGATATTGAACGCGACGGCATGCAGTGCGGCGTCAACGTAACCGCGCTGGAGCATCTGGCCCGTCTTTCCACCGTGCCGGTCATTGCCGCCGGGGGCGTCGCCACCCTTGAAGATATACAGAAACTCTACCCTCTCACCCTTGAAACCAGCCTTATGGGCGCGGTGAGCGGGCGTGCCCTCTACGAGGGAACCCTTGATCTCAAAGAAGCCAACGCCTGGATAGACGCCCGGAAAAACACGCCCGAAAGCGCCTGACCAGACCGCTCGAACAGTTCACCAAGACAGTCAAAACAACGCAAAGAGCGCGTCACGGTTCAGTCCGGACGCGCTCTTTGCGTACACAGGCACAGCGCAGTCTGCCCCCATGCAACATCCGCGCAAGCCAGCGCAACCGTGCGCCCTTGCCAAGCCCGGTTGCAGAACATATACTACAGGCATGAATTCGACGTCCTGTTATTGGTCCCGCATACGCAGCCGCCTCTTTTGCGGCTACCCTGAAGAACGTTACTGGCGTTCATTTCTTTAATTCCCCGTCTGCAAAAACTGTCTGATGCATGGCCCCTGCGGGCGGCCAGGGCTTTTTCTGTTTCAAAATCGGGCTGAGGCATCAGTCTGACAGCGCAGCGAGGATACAATGCTTGAGACCAAACCCTATCACTGGCTCTGCCTCATGGGGGCCATCATTTTTGAAGTGGCCGGAACCACAGTCATGAAGATGGCCCAGGGCTGGGGCTTCGCCCATGCAGCCATGCTGGGCCTTGTACTCATGTGGCTGGCCATCGCTCTTTCCTATTACATGCTGGCAAAAGCCACCACCGGCCTGCCCGTGGGCGTTGCTTTTGCCTTTTGGGAAGGCCTGGGCCTGACCTTCATCACCATATGCAGCGTGCTGCTGCTCGGCGAAAGCATGACCGTGACACGCGGCCTCGGCCTTGTCTGCGTGCTGGCCGGAGCCTTGCTGGTACACCACGGCACAGGGCACGGCAAAGAAGACATACACCCGGCTGCCCGCCCCACGTCCAGCCTGAATGCGGGCGGCAATGCCGCTGGTGAACGGGGGAACGCATAATGCAGCCCCTTACCTCTTTTTTCAGCCTCTCCCTTTTACTGGTGGTGATGGCGGCGGCACTGGACGTACTGGCAAACCTGCTGCTGGCAAAATCCGGCGGCTTCAGGCGGCGCTGGCTGGGATTTTTCTCTCTGGTGCTGGTGGGCCTTGCTTTCTATTGCCTGTCGCTGGCCGTACGCCATATGGATCTGGCTGTGGCGTATGCCATGTGGGGCAGTTTCGGTATTCTGGGCACGTCGCTGGGTGGCTGGCTGTTTTTCAGCCAGAAGCTGCGCCCCTGCGCTTTTGCGGGCATGGCTCTGCTCATGACGGGCATGGCTCTTTTGCATATGAGTTAATTACTGCCCTGCAAATAAAAAACATACCCGCCGGACAAGGCAGAGCAGCGGAAAATGCACGCAGCGGCCTCGCCCGGCCAATGCACTGCAGACGAAAGAACCACAGTGTGAACCGCCCTGGCGCGGCCCGCACGCTCCGGAGGCAAGCATGAAAAAAGGATTCTGGAATTATCTTGAGAAATGGCGCGGCCTTTTCCCGCGCCGCAGGGTACTGCGCTGGCGCGGCGGCTGGCTGCAAAACGGCTATTGCCGTGATTGCCGCTATTGCTGTGGCCCACAGGATTCCAGCGAGCCTTTTCCTATGGCCCTGCTGCCCCGGCAACTGCATGAGGGCATGGAAGAAGACTTTTATATGCTTGACGGCCACACCGCCTATATGGACGGGCGCGGCTGCAAGGCCTGTACACGCACCGGCTGCGGGCTGCCGCGCGAGCAGCGGCCCGTGGCCTGCGGACTTTTCCCTTTTGTGCTTGCCAACGGCAGCCTGTACGCCTACAAGACCTGCCCGGCTGTCCTGCTGACGCCTCCGGCGGAACTGGCCCTTCTGGGACTTGAAGCGGCCCGCTGGCTTGCTGCCTTCAACCTTGAAGACCTGCGCCGCCTTTCGCTCGACATTGCCACCCCCGTGCTGGCAGAAAAGTACATTTCCCTGAGCATACAGGTTTTTGACAGCGAAGGCGTCAACCTGCAACTGCGCTGAGCGGATGCGTCCGGCCAATGCCCCGCAAGCCCTGCAAACCATATGCCCGCAAAAATGCGGCCGACCGGGGCATCATTACCATTCCGGCACAAACGTCCGGCAGCCGTATTCCTGCGGGATGTTCAGCGCCTCTTCAAGCGGCAGCGCCATATAGTGGGCCAGCAAACAGCGTATGACGCCCGCATGCGCCACCACAAGCACAAGCCCGTCAGGATACTGCCGTCGCCAGCGCTGCACGGCCTCAAGGGCCCGCTCCTGAAGGCAGGCGAAGCTCTCGCCGCCCTCGGGCCTGAAGCGGGCAAAATCCTTGCCCCGCACAGCGTACTGACCGGGAAAGCGCTGTTCGATCTCGTTCCGGGTCAGGCCCTGCCACTGCCCCATGTCTATTTCCCGCAGGCCCGGCTCGGCATGTACAGGGGGCGGGCTGGCGGCCCATTCATTTCCGGTCAGAAGAATGGACGTGGTTTCACGGCAACGCCCCAGGTCCGAACTCACCACTGCCGCCAGTCTTCCCGCCAGGGCAGGCATGAAGTCGCGGGCCAGACGGCGTATCTGATTTCGCCCGGCATCGCTGAGCGGGATATCGCGGTTGCCCACAATCCGCCGCTCGGGATTGGGCGGCAAAGCGCCGTGCCGCACGAGCCACATGCCGTTCATTGAGATATCTCCTTTGCTCCCTGCAGCGCGGGGAAACAACTTTATTCTGGAACTGTGCTGGCGGTTACGGGCATACGCTCGCGCAGCCGCCATGAAAAACCGCGTGCAATGCGCTGGTCCACCTGGTGCGGAACAGCCTGCCTGTTTTTATTTCCGTCTCAAGGCCCTGACGGCCTTTTACCCAGCCGCGACATTTTTTTCTGAGGCCAGCCGCTCCAGAGCCGCGCGGGCGACATCTGCCGGAAGGGACCGGCAATGCGCCTTCCCATATGCCTGATCGCACACCAGCTCTCGTGCCAGCCTTTCTTCCAGCGCCAGAGCGCGCCCAAGGCGGCCCCTGATGGCCGTGGCCGCCGCCGGATCAGCGCCAAAGATTTCCAGCTTTTGCTCAAATCGTCGCTGCACAGGCACAAAACTTGCTCCATAACAATATTTGTCCGCCAGAAAAACCAGTTCCCGTTCAGTGATGGGCAGATCGTCCGGCAGGTCCAGATCACGGTGATCCTCCACCAGACGTGCCATTACAGGCAGTTGCAGACAGCGCAGCAGGCGTCCGGCAGCCGATTCATGGCCTTTTTCTCCTTTACAGATATCATGCAGCAACCCCCCGGCCAGAGCAAGGCCGGAGTTGAGGAGCGCCTGTCCACTGCGGCAGGCTTCCGGCGTCTGCCCCATCTGCCGCGCCTGTGCAAGAGCTTTTGTCAGGGCAGCGGCAACAGCACCCACAGCCTTGCCGTGGCGCACGCCTTTTTCAGGCACCTTGTGCAGGCGCAGCAATTCCACAGCTTCGCACGGCCACAGGGCATTTCTGTGCGGCGCCAGAAGCCGCAGGCTTTCGTAGTCTTCCGGCCTGTCCATATCAGGCAGCACAAGACTGTCCGCCACGGCAACCAGCCGCACGGGCAAGCCCGCCAGAGCGCCGCGCAATCCCCCTTTGCCGCCCGCATGCCCATGCCCCAGCACCTGACGCAAACAGCGGCCCGGCAGCAGCGGCGGATGTCCCTCTTCACCAGCAAAGGCTGGAACAAGCACACTTTCCTGATCGGTTGCGTGGGTTTCAAGCAGGGCCTGCAGCGTCATGGGCCGCACAAGAGGCACATCCACGGGCTGCACCAGAACCGAGCCTTCCATAGCAAAGGAGCCTGAAGCGCCGTTACGGCCGCAAAGCGCCCGAAGCCCGGCACATACGGAAGAAAACATGCCGTCTTCAGGGCGGGGATTACGAGCAACCGCAAGGCCGAGGCCCCGTGCCGCCGCCTCGACGTATTCCGCATGAAAGCCCGTAACAACAGTGACCTGCGCAATACCTGATACGTGAAAAAGGCGCACCAGCCCTTCCAGGGCTGTACAGTCGCCACCGCCGGGGCCAAGCGCCAGGGGCAGAAGGGCCTTGCAGCGCCCCATGCGTGAAGCCTGTCCGGCGGCCAGAATAAGCGCGTGGCCGTTCATGCCCAGTCTCCCAGAAGGCAATGGGGCGCATCTGCCGTATCCGGCTGGCGGACCGGACCGGAAGCCGGATTACGTCCGCCTTTTTGCAGACTCACCACCCGCACACGCCCGCCGCAACGCTCCAGTCTGCCGCGCACCGGACCAAGACGCGGCAACGGACTGCCGCAGGCGCAGGGACCGGCCAACAGGCTTGCCACATCACCCGTACGGTAACGGACAAGAGGCATGGCTTCACGTTCCAGTGTGGTAATGACCACCTCGCCTGCTTCACCATGCGGCAAAGGCTCGTCGCCACAAAAATCAACAATTTCCACAATCATATCCAATGCTCTCAAATGATAACCGTCGTGCGCGGGGCATTCCACAGCCCCGCCGTAGCCCACTTCCGTCAGGCCGTAATGGTCGAGGACAGTGCAGTTCCACACGCTGGCAAGCACATGGCGCAATACCGGATCAAGCCTGTCGGCGCTGCTGAGCAGGCCGCGCAGGCCCGGTGGGCCGCTGCTGGGAAAATAACGCAGCAATCCCTCAAGCTGACCCGGAGCCGCCACCAGACAATGTGCACCCGCTTCAGCCAGCCAGTGCGCCAGTTCGGCACGTATCCCACGCGCAGCAAAAACGGATGCGGGCGCGGCAGCGGGCGAACATATTCCCGGCATGCCCGCGGCATGGGGCTGCGCACCTTCCCCCATATCCTGCCCTGTGCCGTCTGCACTTGAAGACTCTTCGCCCTGGGCGCTTTCACCGGAAATTTCCCCATCTTGAGGGGCATGAGCCGCCATTTCCACTGCCGGCTCCACTGCGGCAAGCAGATGCTGCGGCGGGCAGCAGACCTGTACCCCACAGGGTTGCAAAGCCTGCCGCAGCAGGTCTGCCACGCCGTTGGGACGCTCCGCCCCGGGCAGTAGCACGGCCAGAGTCTGCCCCGCACTCACCAGTTGGGACATGCCCGCGCGAAAGAAATCCTGCGTGCGCGCAAGGTCCGCATCTGTAAAGGCCAGACGCTTGGGCTGCCCCGTTGTGCCTGACGTATGCAGCGTAACCATGCGCCGCACAGCCCCCTGCGATACGCACAGGAAATCCTGCCAGCGGGCGATGTCTTCAGCAGTGGTGAAGGGCAGACCGCACAGGTTTTCAGGACGATAGGCCTTCAGATCATGCCCGGCCAGGCGGCGGCCATAGAAAGGGCTGCGGGCCGCGGCGTAGGTCAGGGTGTGTGTCAGAGCGTCCGCGCGCGTCTGCGCAAGGGCCGCCATAAAGGCTGCCGTATCACTTTCCTGCGCGCCGCACAGACCGGCCAGCCATACGTCCACCGGATTGCGGCCCCCCACGGCACAGCCCGGGGCCGGTTTTCTGCCCCCGCGTACGTTGCTGAAAACATGCCGGGCGCTCATGGGGCATCCTCCGCGTACAGGCGTGTGCCGTCACGCGCCGTGAGATTATGCAGGCAAAAAGGAATCATGCGGCCGTCACGCCGCAGCACATGTATGCAGCAGCCCCGCACACGCTCGACATCAAGGCTCAGCGCATCCTGAAAAGCCATGGCCGACAGGGTAAAACGCTGCCCTGCCCCGGCGCTGGATAAAAAGCGGCTGAATCCATCCTGATCCGCCGGAGCTGAACCGTTTTTGCCACAGCAGCTTTCGCTGCCTTCGCCCATACCCGTGGCGGACGCGGCGTCAGCAGAGCTGTCGCCGCGCCAGTGCAGAGCCACAAACTGCCTGGCCTTGCGCGCGCCCTCATGCGCCGCCGGCGGCACAGGGGCAACTCCGGCGCTTGCACCGGAAGCGGACGGAGTCCGGGGGGAGCAGCACGGCTGGCCCTCGTGCGCCAGCCATTGCAAGAAGGGCGCTGCTGTGGCATCCGCGCCGGATAGGGCTGCATCCGGCTGAGCGTCCCCCGCAGGGACGCCATCCGTGCGACGGTACACGGCGCTGAAAGAGCACAGTTCGTTTTCGCAACCCGGAGGGTGAAAGTGTCCGGCGCGTACCAGCTCCGGAGCCTGTTCTGTAAGGCAGGCCATAACTTCGGGCAGGGTGAGCCTGGGGGCTTCCTCCAGTTGCCAGGGGTAACGGCCGAAAAATGCGGCGGGCTGCATGTGCAGCCCCCGCACCGCGGGGCCAAGGCGCAAGGCCAAACGCAGCAGGTCCCCCACTTCGCCGTCATTGACGCCCCGCACAAGAGTCGCCACCAGCACCACTCCCAGTCCGGCAGCGGCACAGGCCGCCACGGCGCGGCGTTTGAAATCCAGACAGGGCCGACCGCGCAGTTTCATAAAAGCCGCGTCGCTTACACCGTCCCACTGCAGATAGACCGAATCCAGCCCGGCCTGCCGCAGGCTTTCGGCATAGCCTTTTTCTTCGGCCAGTCGCAGACCGTTGGTATTGACCTGCACAAGACCGAAAGCCCGCTCCCGCGCAAGGGCAATAATGGCAGGCAAGTCTTCGCGTACTGTAGGTTCGCCGCCGGAAATCTGCACATTACACGGTCCGGACGCTGTTTTAAGCGCATCCATCTGGACAGCAAGGCAATTGAGGTCCGGATCCGCCGACAGGGTTCCGCTCACATTTCCGGCTCCGGCGTAGCAAACCGGGCAGGCCATATTGCAGCGCATGGTTACTTCCACAAGGCCCGTACAGGTATGCTGGGCATGCGACGGGCACAGGCCGCAGTCAAAGGGACAGCCCTGGTCAAGGGCCGTGCGCGGGCGCAATGGATAGGAAGGGGTTTTGGGCCTTGACCAACCCTCGAAGTCAGGCATGGCATACATATCCGATCCAGCCCAGGCGGCCGCCTGAGGTATCCGCCAGACAGGCACGCTGAAGCCGCCGTGATCAGGACAGGTCTTGCGCAGTTCCACACAACGGGGATCGCTTGCGGACCGCGCGTACACAGCATCCACCCTGCGCAGACAGACCGGACACAGGCTTTGTGTGCGGCGCAGGATCATGACGCGGGCGTGATATCCAGATCATAGCTCTGGACAAGTTCCATGATCTTTCCCCAGCAGTCGGCCAGCAGGTCGCCGCATGCGACGGGATTGGGCATTTCGCCTGCCACGCCGGAAAGCGCCCCAAGCCCTGCGGCCACCTGTCCGCAGCTTTGGCCGCCGTAAGGGCCGGTGCGCTCATAAAACCAGGTGGCATAGTCATTGAGCAGGGGCGCCAGCATGGGGTGAGGCGTTTCGTGGGCCGCCCCCTTGCCCGCAGACAACGCCAGTGCGCATGCTCCGCCCGTAAGCAGACCACAGGGGCCGTCGGACTGCCCGATACCGTGGCACAGGCCGTGAACAGCCCGCACCAGGCCGGGATTTTCCTCGTCGCGGACCTGAAGCATGAGCAGCACCAGCAACTGACTGCAACAGTAGCCCTCATGCACCAGAGGCAGAAGTTCCATCATCATTGGATTCATGCTTGCTCCTTTTGCGCTATCCACAATCCATAGCCGAACTTGCGCCCGTTGCCGGAAAAAGAACAGGCACAGCCGGCGGAAGAAACGGAGGCGGCGGAACGGGGAAAAGATGCGGAAGCAACATCATCGGCACCGCCAGCCCCAATGCCGGAATCCGGCATACAGGCCGCCTCGTCCCCGCCGTACCAGAGCATACGGGCGGCCAGTTCCACCAGTGCACGGCTATGGTCTTCATACCGCACAACGTGGAAGCCGGCTTCACCCAGGTACGCATTCCACAACAAGACGCTACGCGCCCCGTCCATACAGGATTTTCCATATGCCCCGTATGCGTCACATGAAACGGATGAGCCGGACACACCGGATGAAGCAGGCATGCCAGGCGAAACGGATACTTTCCCCGAACCGCCCGGGCCGGACAGAAACGCACCACGTGCGCATCTGTCCGCAGCGGCAGGCTCTTCGACGGAAGCAACGCAAGCGCCCTCATCCCGCCGTGTGAGATCGCTGAACAGCAGCACACCGCCGGGGCGCAACACGCGCAGGCAACCGTGCAGGGCCTGCACCGGGTCCGGCAGCAGGGAAAGCACGCATTCGCACACAAGGCCCTGAACGCAGGCATCGGCCAGGGGCAGGCGGGCAATATCCGCCTGCGCAAAACGCCAGCCGTCCTGACCGTTTTCAGACGCCTGCGCCAGGGCGTTCTTGCAGGCAGCGGCATGGTTCACCTGCCTGTCCAGTCCCAGAACGTCATAGCCGGATTGCTGCAAAAGTCTGACGGTTCCGCCCGGGCCACAGCCAAGGTCCAGCACCAGATGCCCCGGCGAAAGGCCGCAAAGCTCCCGGCACAGGATGAGTCCCCGCGCGGTCAGGTCAAGCCCGCCAGGCCGCCAGGCATGACCCGTCGCACGGCGAAAGTTTTCGCTTTCCCACAGGGCCCTCATTTGTCTTCCAGCAGGGCTTCCACCTCTGCCATCTTGCCCTCGGCCAGCGACTTGGGCACAAGGGTCAGCCCGCACTGCGGACAACGCGGCAAAAATACGTCAAAGGCGCTGTTGAGATAAAAAACCGGAACCTTGCCCTGCTCCAGCGGCACACGGCAGCGACCACACACCCACTGGCCGCCGTCCGGCCCGTAACTGGGTCCCATGCTCATGACTGTCCTCCGTTCTGTCCGCCGCGTCGACCGTCTGTGCAGCACTGGTGACTGTTAATCACGTCCGCCGCCTCCTGCCCGCCGGAACCCGGCACTACCATACGGTGGCACCACGCATCGTGCAGGATGAAACCATCGCCATGTGGCTGGTACTCCACCCAAAAGGTCACCTGCCGGGGCCGCCATGAGCCGAGCACATGCCCGTTTTCAAGATTTTCAAACCGGTGCCCGGCGGCCTCTGCCCCGGCCACGGCCGCCTCCACATCCTCCAGCAGGATATGGCGCTCTTCCAGCCGGGCCAGCATTTCGTCAGTCACAAGCACGCGCCCCTTGTCCGGCTCCGGCTCGCCCTGCCCCTGCCACTCGCGTAGCAGGTGGCGGCGCAGGGCTGCCCGGTTGGCGCGACGGGCAGACAGGCCCGGGCCTTTTTTTTCTCCATCCCCCCCGGTACTGCCGGGTACAAGCAGGTCAAGCAGGTGCCAGCACTCCTTGCCGCCTGCCGCCAGCCTGTCACGGCACATGATGCATGAGGCAAGGCCCGCATGGGGCAGTTCCGCCGCGCGGTGCGCCGCCATTTCCGCCGCCGGACCGGGCTGGGCGCACCACACGAGGCCGCCATACCCACAGCAGGCCGTGGCCGCGCCCGTAATGCGCGGTTCTTCCACACGCGCTCCGGCACGCGTCGCCAGCCTGCGCACAGCAGCAAGCCATGCCCCGTCGTACCGCGCGGTACAGGGATCGTGGATAGAAAAAACCTCAGGCAGAGCTGCGGATGCGGCGGGCGGCCCCTCGGGCAGTCCCATGCCGTCCAGCACTTCCCACAAAGACAGCGCCCCTGCTTCCGGCAGGGCCTGACGCAGTGCCGCAAGACAGGATGAACAGGCAGCCATGATGCGCGGCTTGCCAAGGCTTTCCCACGCGGCGCGCAGCTTGTCCACATGTTCGGCAAAAAGCGCGGCACGGCCAGCCCATTGCGCTGGAATGCCGCAGCACGAGAGCATCAGGGCCACCCCGGGAGTGACGCTTGCAGCCATTTTTTCGCGCAACAGAGCGTATACCCGCGCTACCTGTTCCCCGCGTGAGGCTGCAAGCTGGCAGCCGGGAAAAAACAGCCAGGCCGGGGCAACGCCGGGCGGCAGGGAAGCATCGGGCAAAACCAGGGAGCATTCCGGGCCGGAGGCATTTTCCATATCTTCCAGGGCAAATTCGTGTGCTGATGGCGGCATATAGCCGTTTTCCACCATGTCCTGCCGGGCCGACAGGCACAGCTCGGCCATAGAGAAATTTTCCGGGCAAAGCTCCTCGCACTGGCCGCACAACGTGCAGCCGTTAATAAGCGCATTGGCCGTGTGCAAGCCCTTGACTATGGAGGCGTTATTGTGGACCTGGCGTGCATAAACCCTTGGGTAACCTTTATATTTTTGCAAATACACACATTCTCGCACACAGATCATGCACTGGCACTGCAAACAGCGCGTGGCCTCGGCCACGGCTTCTTCCGCAGCGTAGACAGCTCCGGCCGGTTCCACGCGGGGCACGGGAGCAATACCGCTCACATCCGTATGCAGGGGGCCTTGCGTCTTGTCACGCGCCGCGGTGAGGGAAAGCCCGCCAACCACACGCTCCAGGGTTTGAGCCGCGCGCCGCCCCTGCCCCGCCTGCTGGGATGAAGAAAAAAAACAGTGTCCCGTGGGCGTCACGTCGGGCCAGCCCGCGCAGCAGATATTGTCCCGCCAGTGCAGAATATCGGCATCCAGGCCTTCACAGGGGGGGGCCAGATGCGGAACGGCCCCGGCGTCCACCAGCACCCCCTCATACTCGGCTGCCGCCTTGGCCAGCAGGGCCTGGTCAAGCTCTGCGGGGATGAACTGCACTTTCCTGCGGGCCAGCATTTCCATATCTTCAGCCAGAAAATCCTTGGCGCAAGCTGCCCCGCCCTTGCCATAAAGCGCCGGGTAGGCCTCTGCCAGGGCCTGACCGGGGGTACCTGCATGAAAAACCGTTACAGGATACGCCTTGCCGGAAAGGTCCCAGGCCGCTGCAAGCCCCGCCAGGCCAGCACCCACCACAGCCATGTGAAAACGCTTGGGCGGCAGGGGCAGGGGGCGGCTCTGCGGGCCTGCGGCCAGCATGCAGGCAAGCTCAAGGCCGTGCATGGCCACGCTGCCGCCAAGGTCTCGCCGCAGACAGACATTTTCACACGGGGCATCGCAGATGCGCGCCATAATGCCGGGCAAAGGCAGATGGCGCTCCAGAAGCTTGCGGGCCTCACCGGTTTTGCCCTCGGCCATGCGAGCCATAAAAAGGCGCACGTCCAGATCAAAGGGGCAGGCCGCCCGGCAGCGCGCAGGGCTTTCCTGGGTACAGCGGGCTTCGATTTCATGCAGACGCTTCTGATCCATCATACGACATTTCTCGCTGGGGTCGAACTTTTGCGGACAGGCCGCGCCAATGCCGTTTCACTGCAAATGCGGCCGGACCAACCGTAAAAAAACATGTGACGCGGCATGCGGCGATACCGCTCCCGCGTCACAAGAAAAGATACAGTCAGGGAGCGGAATACAGGAGAAAGAGGTTCTTCAGTTGCCGGAAAGCAGCGCCCTCCGGCAACTGAAGTCTCCTCCCCCATATTGCTTTTACCTTACACCTATCTTACCTAGGCATGGCCTCCAAGACCTTTTCGGGCCGCGCAGGCAGATGCCGGACACGCGCGCCGCAGGCATTGTAGATGCCGTTGATGATGGCCGCATGCGGCGCGGTAAGGGGCATTTCGCCCACGCCCGAAGCGCCGAAGGGGCCATCCTTACGGGGTGTTTCCACATAGACGATCTCGATATCGTCAGGAATCATCTTGATGGAGGGAATGCCCGCTCCACCCATGGTGCTGTGTTTCTTGAGGTCTTCGTAGTCTTCACTGAGGGCCAGCCCCACACCCTGGGCGAGGCCGCCGTAAATCTGGCCGTCCACCACAAGCTTGTTGCAGATCTTGCCAATGTCGGCCACGCAGACCATTTTTTCCACCGTGGCTTTGCCCGTGGCCACTTCCACGGCCACTTCGGTGAGGAAAAGCCCGTACATGTAGCAGGCAAAGGGTGAACCCTGCCCCTTGGCGTCACAATCCTTGGCCGGGGCGGTCCACTTGCCGTCATAGCGCATGGGGCGACCTTCGGCCTTCATTTCTGCAGGCGTGAAGAAACCGCCGCCGGGCTTGCGCATGCCCTCGATGAGCATTTCGCAGGCCACGCGGATGGCGTTACCCGTGACCACCTGTGAACGTGAACCGCCCGCAGGCCCGGAGTTGGGGGTCTTGCTGGTGTCGTTCATGACCAGATGGATGTTTTCAGGCGTGATGCCCAGGGGCCGCAGGGCTTCATGGGCCGTACCCAGGCTGCCTGCGTCAGCGCCCTGCCCGTGGTCTTCCCACGAGTTGCCCAGGGTCACGCTGCCATCGTCATTAAGTTCCACCCAGGCTTCGGAGGTGTCCGGCCCGTCCAGACCGGCACCGTACACACCAAGGGCAACACCCACACCGCGCTTGATTTCGGCAGTGGAACGCTCTTTGACGCGCTTTTTTGATTCTTCGTAATAGGGACGCATCTTATCAAACATTTCCGGCAGACTCATGACTTCAGGAATCTGCCCCGAAGGAGTGGTGTCGCCCTCTCTGTAGCAGTTGAGAGCGCGCAGCTCGAAGGGATCCATGCCGAGTTTTTCGGCCAGTTCGTCCATGAGCACTTCGGATGGGAATTCCGACTCCGGTGCGCCATAACCCCGGAAGGCCGCGCCCCAGCAGTGGTTGGTAGCCACAGTGCGGCCCGTGCCGCGGATATTGGCAATACCGTAGCCCGCGCCGATATACTGCGCGCCGCGCAGGGTCAGCAGGTCGCCGAATTCGGAGTAGGGGCCGTGGTCCACGCTCCAGTCCGTTTCCATAGCGAGAATCTTGCCCTGCCTGTCAGCGGCATAGCGCATGGTGGTCCAGAAAGGTGAACGTTTGCCGGTGTAGTTCTGCTGCTGCTCGTAGTTATAGCGCAGGTGGCAGGGACGGCCGGTAGCCATAACGGCCACGCCCACCAGCGCTTCCATGGTGGGGCTGAACTTGTAACCGAACGTGCCGCCCGTGGTGTTCTGCACCAGCACAAGGTCCTTGGGGAATTCCAGACCAAGACCGGGAGCGATCATGAGGGCGTGCAGATGAATGGCTACAGATTTTGAGTGGATGACAACCTGCCCCTGCTCGTTGATATAGCCGTACCCCACGTCAGGCTCGATGGGCAGATGGGGCTGACGCTGGGTATAGTAGCTGCCTTCGGCAACCACATTGGCAGGATCATTGAAGAACGGGGCCGTGTCTTCGCCCTTTTCTTCAAGCTGGTCGTAATAGACGTTGGGTGTGCCGGGGTGGATTTCAATGGCGTCCGGAGCCATCGCTTCGGGGGCGCTCATGTATTCTGGCAGAAGCTCCAGGTCAAACTTGACCTTTTCGGCAGCGGCGCGGGCATTGGCCTCGGAATCGGCACAAACGATGGCGAGGGCATCGCCATACTGGAATATCTTGCTGTCATTAAGAATAGGCCGTTCCCAGCCGTCACCCTTGTTGGTGGGGAAGGTGATAAGCCCTGTAATGCGGTTTTTGCCCTTCACATCCTTATGGGTCAGCACCTTGTACACGCCGGGCATTTTTTCGGCTTCGGACGTATCAATACCCTTGATAAGGGCATGCGATACCCTGGCCTGGGCAAGAGCCAGATGCAAGGTGTTTTCAGGCATGCGCAGGGCGGCGTCCGCGCCGAACTCGGCCAGACCCGTCACCTTGGCCACGGCGCTGGGCCGCGGGATACTGCTGCCCCAGATGCGGCCATCGGCAGGCATCTTGAAGCTGATTTCCTCAACGGTTTTTTCGCCACGCAGTATGGCGGCCGCGTCCATGACGGCGTCCACGAGGGGCTTGTAGCCCGTACAGCGGCAGATGTTGTGATGCTTCTGGAACCAGTCGCGCACATCTTCGCGGCTGGGAGCGACATTTTCGTCCAGCAGGGCCTTGGCCGAAACAATGAAGCCGGGCGTACAGAAGCCGCATTGTGCCGCGCCGTGCTGGATCCACGCATGCTGCAGCGGATGTAGACAATCGGGAGCGCCGATGCCTTCAAGTGTGGTTACCGAAGCATTTTCAGCCACCCGGCTCATTTTGATGATGCAGGCCCGCACCACCTTGCCATCCAGAATAACCGTGCATGCACCGCACTGGCCCTTGCCGCAGCCCACCTTTACGCTGGTGAGCTGCAGCTGGCTGCGCAGCACGTCTACCAGAAGATCATTGGGACTGACCAGCAGGCGCCGGGCCATGCCGTTGACTATGAGGGTTTTGGTTTCCATGCGCGACTCCTTTGCAATGATAAGTGCCTGGATATATGCCGACGCGGGATATCCGCGCTCAAGGCCGCAATTTTCCTGCGCGCACCGCAAGGCGCCGCGGGAATCCTGACACGTTGACTGTGATACCGGTACGGGTACACCTCTACTTGCCGAACGGACAAACGGGATAAGCGCACTCCGGGCAGCCGGCGCAAAAACCGCCGTGTCCCAGAGCTGCGACATCTTCAGCCGTAACTTCGACCCCGGCCAGCAGACGCGGCACGATGAGGTCAAAAATGCTGGCCTTGTGGTACATGACGCAACCCGGCAGCCCCAGTACCGGCACGCGGCCGCCGGGGCCTTCCGCATAGGCCAAAAGAAACATGGCGCCCGGATAAACCGGCGCGCCATAGCAGAGAATTTGCGCCCCTGAGGCGCGTATGGCCGCAGGCGTGCGGTCGTCAGGATCAACAGACATGCCACCCGTGACCACAATCATGTCCGCGCCCTGATGCAAAAAATCCGCAATGGCCGAGGCAGTCATGCTCACTTCGTCGCTGGTCAGGGTCTGCCCCATGACGGAACTGCCCAGCGCGGCAAATTTTTTACGCAGCACCGGGCCGAAGGCGTCACGGATGCGCCCGTAGTATACCTCGCTACCCGTGGTCACCACGCCCACTCTGGCGCGCGCAAGAGGCAGCACCTCAATGACGGGCCGGCTTACCGCAGCTTCAAGACATCGCAGCTTGTCCTCGCCGATCATAAGGGGAACCACCCGCGTACCCGCCACAGCGCGCCCTTTTGTCACGAACTGCATGCCGTGCAGGGTGGCCATGGTGATCTCGCCCAAGCCGTTGATCCTGTTCAGGGCTGGCACGTCTACCCGCAACAGGCCGTCACAGGCGGCTACAAGGTCGATACGCCCTTCTTTGGGATCACCGGGCACGAGGTTAGACCCCACGACGGCGGCCACGATGCGGGCGGCGGCGTCATTTTCGTGTACCATTCCGGCAAGCGGTTCAAAAACATAAAGATGCTCCTTGCCTGTTTCGAGCAGCACCTTGATATCTTCGGGCCGCACAATGTGCCCTTTGCGAAATACCGGTCCCTTGCTCTCGCCGGGAACAATTCTGGTTATATCGTGACAAAGAACACTACCTACCGCATCATGAACGTGTATGACCTTCATACAAAGTTCCGCCATGGTTGCTCCTCGGATGATGCATGACCTGATACCCAGATTGTGCTTAGCGTAACATTCCCACAACTAAATGCAAAATAAAATTCATGATTTATAAAGTGTGGTCATGATAACTTGACGTAATCTCACGCATTTGATTTTTATTTTCCCTATTTTAGCAAAAAGCGTGACTTTTACACCCTGTGACAGCAGCGGCAACAATTGACAGAGCAGACATTCTCTGCGAGATGGAGGGGAGAAGAACTACTGTACCGCAACCACGTCAGACAATGATGGCGCTACGGTTTACCCCCGCCAGGAGCCAGCATGAACACAGCTTTCTGTCCCGCGCGCGCATCGCGCATCAGCCGTCTGGCGGCCTTGGCAGCCGCCCTCCTTCTTGTCCTGCCTCTGGCCGCATGCGGCCTTGGCGAAGCCCCGCAAAGGGAAGAAACACCCCCGGGGCCCGTGGAAAGCTTCATGATCATTTCCACCCCCGGCCAGACCACCGTGCTGGACGATGTGCAGTTCGGGCAGGGTGTTAATGTAAGCGTTGATGAAGTCTTTACTTCGGCCAAAGGCGAAAACTGCAAGCGCGGCACGGTGCTGGCCGGGCAGAAAGAGGCCGAAGTGGTCGTCATCTGCCAGGATGACCAGGGCCGCTGGACCATGGCCCCCAGAGTATGGGGCCAGGGTATTTCCAAACCGTAATTGTACGGGGCCAACTTCCGAAACCATAGCAGGCGCGCGGCGCGGCACAGCCGCGAGACCGCGCGTCACATACTTTGAAACACCATGCTGCAACAAAAATATCTTCTTGCCGTTCTGGCGCTGCTGGCTCTTTGCGGCTCCGCCCATGCCGCCGACACTGTACAACCCTATGCGGCCAACCTTTTTCAGGGCAACTTTGCCCAGAACAAGGAAGGTGCGGTCATTGCGCCCGGCGACCGTGTGGTGGTGCGCCTGTGGGGCGGCGACCTCAATGTGGACCGCACCCTCGCAGTAGGGCCGGACGGGCATATGAACCTGCCCGAAGTGGGCGACATGCCCGTGGCCGGCCTGGCCTACGACAAGCTGGCCGATGCCCTGCGCAGCAAACTGGCCGCCAACGGGCATGCTGATGTGCAGATTTACGCAGCGCCACTGGACGCGCGCCCCGTATCCGTTTTTGTAACGGGCGGCGTAAGCCGTCCGGGACGCTATACCGGCGGCCCCAGCGACCCCCTGCTCAGCTTTCTGGACAAGGCGGGCGGGCTTGACCCGGTGCGCGGCAGCTACCGCGACATCCGCCTCATGCGTGACGGCACAACCGTCACCAGCCTCGACCTCTATCCCTTTGCCCGCAAGGGCGTGCTGCCCGCCGTGCGCGTGCAGGAAGGCGACACCCTTGTGGTGGGCGAAAAAGGCCCCACCATCACGGCCACCGGGGCGGTCCGCAATCCCGCGCTCTTTGAGTTTCCCAAGGGGCAGGCCACCGGAACCGCACTTATGGATCTGGCCGACCCCGAGGGGCGCGCTTCGCATATAGCCCTGAACGGAACCCGCAACGGCGCGCCGTACAGCACCTACCTGCCCCTCAAGGATCTGCGCGCCCTGCAGCTTGAAGACGGCGACAAGGTGCAGTTTATCGCCGATGCGCCGGGCAATACCATCATGATTGAAGTACAGGGAGCGGTGCGCGGGGCTTCACGCTTTCCCGTGCGCCAGGGCGCGCGCCTTCGGGACGTGAAAAACTTCATCGCCGTGGAACCGGAACGCGCCAACCTTGAAGCCATGTACATCAAGCGCAAAAGCGTGGCTGCCAGACAAAAAAAGGCCATTGCCGATTCCCTGCGCCGTCTTGAAGAAACAGCCCTTACCGCCTCGTCGGCCAGTACCGAAGAAGCGCAGATACGCGCCAAGGAAGCCGAGATGGTGTCCAAGTTCGTGGAGCGCGCCAAGGCTGTCGAACCGGAAGGCGTGGTGGTGCTGGACGGCGGCCCGGACAAGGCAGATCTGAGCCTTGAAGAGGGCGACGTCATCGTTATCCCCACCAAGAGCGATGTGGTACTGGTAAGCGGCGAGGTTATGGTTCCGCAGGCCATGCTCTGGGGCAAAAAGAAGGATGCCGACGACTATATCAAGGGTGCAGGCGGCCTGACCAGCCGTGCAGACAGCGGCAAGATTCTTGTCATGCACCAGAACGGTTCTGTAACTCAGGGCGGGGGCGACATCTCCCCCGGCGACCAGATACTGGTGCTGCCCAAGGTGGAATCCAAAAGCATGCAGGCCGTCAAGGACATCTCGCAGGTGCTCATGCAGGTGGCGGTATCTGCCCGGGTGCTGCTGGGGCTGCCGACCCTGTAACAGAAATTCCCTGGGGCTGTTTTCAGATATTGCGTATTTGAAAGCAGCCCCTCATAGGCATTGTTGCCTTTTTTATGTATACTGCTCTGGACGGCCCTGCCGCCCGGCAACATTTCCGGCGGCTTCTCCACCCCTGACGCTGGAAGAACGCATGAACCAGGCCCTGAAAAGCTGCGATCTTTTCGCCCACATGAGCCCGGATGAGGCAAAGCTTTGCCTGGGGTGCAGCGGCGCGGTGGAAGAAAAATATGGCAAAGGGGGCATGGTTTTCTGCGAAACAGATGCACCCACCCGGCTTTTCGTCCTGCTGGAAGGCGCTGTTTCCGTAGGGCGTGACAGCGCCGACGGCAGACGCGCCGTGATGGCCCGTATTGACCGCCCCGGCGACCTCTTCGGCGAAGTCTATGTTTTTCTTGATCAGGCCAGCTACGGCTGTAGCGTCCAGGCCGAAAGCCCCGTGCGCGTGCTGGCCATACCGGCAAAATTTTTCTATTCCACCTGCGAAAAACGCTGCAGCATGCATGCACAGATCATACGCAACATGCTTTCGGTATTCGCCCGCAAGGCTTTTTTTCTGACGCGCCGCGTATCACTGCTTTCATCGGGCAGCCTGCGTCGCAAGATCGCCTCTTTACTGCTTGAGCACCGCAACCCTGACGGCTCGCTGAATCTGCTCATGAACCGTGAACAGATGGCCGACTTTCTGGGCGTCACGCGGCCCTCGCTTTCACGCGAGCTGGCAGCCATGCGTAATGAAGGCCTGCTGCACATCAACGGAAAAAACATCTCCCTGCCTCATCCCGACCGCCTGAAAGAATTTTACGATTATTCTGTTCCGTAACAATTGTTACGGACGTCCACACTCCCCCTTGGTATACAGGAGTCATCAAAAGCAAGGAGGGAACCATGCAACGCCTGCTCAAGAATCTGGATTACGCCACCGCGCTGCCCCTGGCCGCGCAGGTGGATTGCCAGCCGGGCCAGGTAGCCAGCAAGACGCTTGTTCAGAATGATGCTGTGGGCATAACCCTTTTCGCCTTTGACAAGGGCGAAAAAATCAGCGCCCACACCTCCACGGGCGACGCCTTTGTGCTGGCCCTTGAAGGACAGGGGCAAGTGACCATCAACGGACAGACCAGCCCCCTCAAGGCCGGAGAGTCCATCATCATGCCCGCAGGGCAGCCCCATTCCGTCAGCGCTGTGGAGCGCTTCAAGATGCTGCTGATTGTCATTTTTCCGCCGGAATAACGCCAGCCCGCCCACCGGCGGCACAAAAGCGGCCCGGACAGTTTTTCATACCCTAAACAGTTTTTCATACCCGATGCCCGCCCGCTGCGGGTTTCACCCAAGCCTCCGCCGCAACGGAGCCATATAAGGACAAGACACCATGAGTAATGCCATGTTCTGCTACCAGTGCCAGGAAACCGTGGGCAACAAAGGCTGCACCCAGGTAGGCGTGTGCGGCAAAAAGCCTGAAACAGCCGCCCTTCAGGACGCGCTGATCTATGTGACCAAGGGCCTCGGCCAGATCGCCACACGCCTGCGCGCCGAAGGCAAGGCCGTTGACCACAGGATAGACCGCCTGGTTACCGGCAACCTATTTGCCACCATCACCAATGCCAACTTTGACGACGACATCCTTGCCGAGCGTGTACGCATGACCTGTGCCGCCAAAAAGGAACTGGCCGCGTCCCTTACCGACAAGAGCGGCCTCAGCGATGCAGCCTTGTGGGAAGCATCCGAAAAGTCCGCCATGCTGGCCAAGGCCGGAACCGTAGGCGTTATGGCCACCACCGATGATGATGTGCGCTCCCTGCGCTGGCTCATCACCTTTGGACTCAAGGGCATGGCGGCCTACGCCAAACATGCGGATGTGCTTGGCAAGCATGAAAACAGCCTTGACGCCTTCATGCAGGAAGCCCTTGCCAAAACCCTGGATGACAGCCTGAGCGTGGCCGACCTTGTGGCCCTGACCCTTGAAACGGGCAAGTTCGGCGTATCGGCCATGGCCCTGCTGGATGCTGCCAATACCGGCACCTACGGCCACCCAGAAATTACCAAGGTCAACATCGGTGTGGGCAGCAATCCCGGCATCCTCATTTCCGGGCATGACCTGCGCGACCTTGAAATGCTGCTCAAGCAGACCGAAGGCACAGGCGTTGACGTGTACACCCACTCTGAAATGCTGCCCGCCCATTACTACCCTGCCTTCAAGAAGTACGCGCACTTCAAGGGCAACTACGGCAATGCATGGTGGAAACAGAAAGAAGAATTTGAAAGCTTTAACGGCCCCGTGCTGCTGACCACCAACTGCCTTGTGCCGCCCAAAGACAGCTACAAGGACCGCGTGTACACCACCGGCATCGTGGGCTTTACGGGCTGCAAGCATATCCCCGGTGAAATCGGCGAACACAAGGACTTCAGCGCCATCATTGCCCATGCCAAGACCTGTCCCGCGCCTACGGAAATCGAATCCGGCGAAATCATCGGCGGCTTCGCGCACAATCAGGTACTGGCCCTGGCCGACAAGGTGATTGACGCGGTCAAATCCGGCGCCATCAAAAAGTTCGTGGTCATGGCCGGCTGCGACGGCCGCGCCAAGTCCCGCAGCTACTACACCGACTTTGCCGAAGGCCTGCCCAAAGACACGGTCATCCTTACCGCCGGTTGCGCCAAATATCGCTACAACAAGCTCAACCTGGGTGACATCGGCGGCATCCCGCGCGTACTGGACGCCGGGCAGTGCAACGACTCCTACTCCCTGGCCGTCATCGCCCTCAAGCTCAAGGAAGTATTCGGCCTCGAGGACGTCAACGACCTGCCCATCGTCTACAATATCGCCTGGTACGAGCAGAAGGCCGTTATCGTGCTGCTGGCCCTGCTGAGCCTCGGCGTGAAGAATATCCACCTCGGACCGACGCTGCCCGCCTTCCTTTCGCCCAACGTGGCCAAGGTGCTGGTGGAACAGTTCAACATCGGCGGCATCACCAGTCCGCAGGACGACCTCAAGGCGTTCTTCGGCTAACCCTTCCCACAACACACCCAAACAAGCAGAAGGCGCGCACTCCGGTGCGCGCCTTTTATTTCTTTGGTCCAGATTAACGCTGGAATGTGAAGTATTTCAACGTGGTCATTCTGCCCAAACTTGCAATATCCGGCAGAATCCACGCCGTATTGCGGCGAGCTGCACTCTCGTGCAGCGTTAGCCCATGTAAACCTTTTCACAAGGTAAACAGCGCTACCGCAGTTCGCCTTGCAAATAACCGACGATTATGCCCAGACAAGGCACACCTGCGCCAATCCGCCGCAAGGCCTTGCCCTCAAGCCCGTGTGCGCCCTTCAGGCATAGCATGCTCTGCGGCCAAACATGCTGCAACTCTACGCGCTTTCAGGATGCCGCATTTCCGGCTTTGCGTTTTTGCACAATACTCACAGCCGCACCGGCTCCCAGGGCCGCGACCACGGCCAGAGCGTAACAGAACCACAAGGGCGTACTTTCCACAAGGGCCATGACAATGGCAAAAAAAGCTATGCAGCCGAACCAGCCCGCCATAAGCCCGCGGTACACCCGCACTACGGCCCAAGGTCCCTGGGTGGCGTGAATAAAAGGGACCATGGCGCAGATCATAACGGGAAAAAACATAAGGATGCCGCTCCAGCCCGCCCCGAGCCAGTGCGCCACCTCAGTGACCACGTAGACCAGCAGCGAGCCAAAAGCCATCTGCACAGACATGAGCCAGCGATGCGACTGCGGCTGCGGCACGGCTCGGGCCTTCTGCCGGGGCAGGCAGGCCAGCACAAGCAAAGGCGAAAGCAGGGAAAGCCCCACCGCGCCCAGGGGTCAGTGCGGCAAAAACTGCACAAACCAGCCGCCCAGAAAATAGATGCCTAACGAAAGCACAATCGCCAGATACCAGGGCACACCAAGCACGGCCAACCAGGGGTAGGCCACGGCGGCCAGGCCGTTGGCATCAATGCCGAGCAGGGTATTATATGATGCCTGGGCAGAAAAGGCCGCGCCCTGTTCAAGGGTAAGAAAAAAAGAAAGCGGACCGGACACCACCGGCAGCCCTGCCGCCACTCCTCCGGCAAAGGCTCCCCAGCGCCGGGTGATGAGCATACAGGCAAGCACAAGCAGTGGGGTAAGCGTCAGCTTGAAGATAAGAATGCGGTCCACGGCGCTCTCTCTGAAGGATAAAACGGGCGCCGTACAACATGCGTCACGGCGTGCAGCAGAAGCCATAACGCCCTACCTGCTGCAAGGCAAGGGCGGGCATGGCTATATTATATCTTCGGCCGTCTATATCCCCCTTCAACACCTCTTGGCGAAAGGACGATCTGCCATAACTGAAGGTCACGGGCGCGGAAAGCCCCGGCGCAGCTTAACAGATAGTACAGAAACATGCGGCTCTGTGCCTCGCTGCACTGGAATCTCCCCTCTTTTCTGCCCCGGGCGAAATTTTCGGCCCAACACATGAGGGTCTTATCATAATACGCGCCGAAATTTTCCCAGTCTTCCATCACCATACGGCCTTCAACACAGTTGCCGACCAGATGGATGCTGGGCAGGATGCCGTTTTTGAAGATGTATTTTTCAATCCAGGGGTCCACGCAACGGCGCGCCTTGTTCCCTCCTATGGTGTGCAGTAAAAAAAGGCCGTCTTCTGCCAGAAGACGGCGAACGGTGTCCATATAAACAACATAGTTCTTGCGCCCCACATGCTCGAACATGCCCACAGAAACAATACGGTCAAACGTGCCGGAAAGCGTACGGTAGTCCTGCAACAACCAGCGGAGGTCCTCGCCTTCGCCGTGTTCTCGTGCATAACGTGCCTGTGCCTCGGAAACCGTCACTCCAGTGACCCGTACGCCGTATTCCCGCGCCATGTAGCGTCCAAGCCCGCCCCAGCCGCAACCGATGTCCAGCACGTTCATACCCGGCTGCAACTGTAGCTTGCGGCAGATCATATCCATCTTCTGCCGCTGTGCTTCCTCCAGATTCGTGGCATTTTCCCAGTAACCGCAGCTGTACTGCATGGCCGGATCAAGCATGGCCTCAAAAACGTCATTGCCGAAATCATAGTGGTGCACCGCCACCATACGCGCCCGCTCAGGGCTTTGCAGATTGCGGAATGAATAGGCAAGAACCTCCAGCAGAACAGGCAGGGTAAAACGGAAACGCTTTTCCAGACCACCCCGCAGCACACGGTAAAAAAACTGGTCAAGGGCCGTGCAGTTCCACCAGCCTTCCATATACGCCTCACCCAGACCCAGGTTGGCGAAACACAGGACACGGCTGTAAAGTTTAGTGTTATGAACCTGAATATCCCACGGGCGGGATCCACCAATCTCCACATCTACTGAAGCCAGCATTTTTTTGATGTCCGATTCAAACATAACTGATACTCCTGATCGATCTTGACGCAAAAACATGCGTAAGCCCTTACAGAAAGCAAATAATTTTGCTAGTTACGTAAGTCAGACTCCTCCATATAACCTCACATGCCAACAATGGTACTGCTGTGCTTTAAAAAACACAACATCCCTTAATATGCTCATACATGGTAGGTAAAAATATCACCCATGCCAGATGTGCTCAGGGTGCGTACAATAAAAAACGCGGCGAACGGTCACGGCAGGGCCGCGCGTTCGCCGCGCCCGGATGTCCGGCGGGCAACACTGTCAGTGCAGTCTACAAAACTTTCATACGGGCGAGGTGGCGTGTCATGTGCAGCAGGTCTTCGCCGTAAAACCACCACGTCAGCCCGACCACACAGGCCAGAAAACAGTATTCCCCAAGGCTGCCGGTGGAACAGAGCCTGAGCGAAACCCTGTTGCGGCGTGAAAACGGCGTCAGCGGAACCCCGGAAGGCGTCAGCATGTCCAGAGCCACATGGCTTAAGCCGCCAAATCCCAGGCCCAGCAACACATCACGCCCTATGGGGCCAAGCTCGGCCGCCGGCAAAACAAAGGCAGCCACGCACAGGCCCAGCCACCAGCCAAACCAGTGTGTAATGCCCCGGTGCACGGCATTGAATATTCTCTGTCTTCCCCGTCTGGTGGGGGCCAGCCCCGCCATGCGCTGATCCAGCACATCGGGCAATACGGCTCCGGCACAGGCTGCCGCCACTCCGGCGGCAGGCAGGTGCAATGCCAGGGCAGCGGCCACGGCCGTGGCCTGATGGGTTATCCACTTCATGCAATTCCTTCAGAACCTTTGACCTAAACATGCATTCCAAAGGTTCAAGACGCTCCTACGGCGCGCAACGCCGCCAAGGCACAGCGCTGCCGGCTTCAGCCGGTACCGGGGGGCTTGCGGCTGAAGCCGGTTTAGCCTGAACGGCGAATATCTGCTCACGCAGGCATCAGGGCTGTTTCAAAGCAGCATCACTCTAGAGCAGATACCTTTGAGAACATATACTCTCAAAGGTTAAAACACGCTTACCTCGGCGTTTAACCGCGCAGACAAGCTGCACTTACGCCTCCGTAGTGAACGTCTGCTCACGCAGCCGTCAGAGCAATCTAAAAATTAAACTGCTCTAGCCGCAGCGGGAAAAGCCACAGGCCGGACAAATGAGGCAGCCTTCCTGAAACACCAGCTTTTCGCCACAGTCCGGGCAACGGCTGACGGCAATATCACTGACTGTATCCACCACTTCGTCCTTGAGATAGCGCTGCTCCAGCACCCAGGCGATGGCATCGGGTATGGAAAGCAACAGCCCCTTGCCCCTAAATACAGGATGCTCGCCGCCGATGCCCTTGATCTGCGCCACCACGTCACGCACATGCACGCCGGAGCGCAACGCAAGGGACACGAGCCGCCCGATGGCCTCCGCCTTGGCCGTGATGGAACGCCCGGACTTGCCGATGGTGGCGAACACTTCAAAAGGTCTGCCGTCCACCTCGTTCACCGTAAGATACATGGCCCCAAGACCCGTCTGCACCTTGCGGGTGAAGCCCTGAACCTCATCCGGCCGCTTGCGCACCAGTGACGGCACGGCGGCAATGGGGCCGTCTGCCGCAACCGCATGCGCGCCAGCCCGATGGTCTGCATGTTCGGACGCATGCCCGCTCTGGGCACTGCCGCCCGCCACTTCAGCGGAGCCGCTGTCCATTTTTTTCTGCCCTTCGCCGGTAGCCAGCACCTGAATGCTCTTGCAGCCGTCGCGGTATACGGTGACGCCCTTGCAGCCTTCCTGATAGGCCAGCCAGTAAATCTCGCGGATGTCCTGCTCTGTTGCGCTGTTGGACAGGTTGACGGTTTTGGACACGGCATTGTCCGTATGCCGCTGAAAGGCCGCCTGCATGCGCAGATGCCACTGGGGCGCAATATCCATAGCGGTCACAAAAGTCTTGCGCAGCGGGGCAGGCAGATAGTCCATATCCTGAATGGAGCCTTTGGCTACTACGGCATCCATCAGCTCATGGCTGAACAGGCCTCCGGATTCCAGCGCTGCCTCAAAATGCGGATTGATCTCCACCAGGCGCTCGCCGTCCAGAATATTACGGGTAAAGCAAAGGGCAAAAAGCGGCTCCACGCCGGACGAGCACCCCGCGATGATCGACAACGTACCCGTGGGCGCAATGGTGGTTACCGTGGCGTTGCGGTAAGGCCCGAGTTTCTTGCGGGCAAACACAGAAGATCCGTAGGCCGGGAAAGGCCCGCGCTCCAGAGCCAGTTCCGCCGATGCCCTGTGCCCTTCTCCCTGCACAAAGGCCATGATGCGCTCGCCAAGATCAAGGCCCTGCTGCGAGTCATAGGGCACGCCGAGCTGAAAGAGCAGGTCCGCAAAGCCCATAACGCCCAGACCGATCTTGCGGTTTTTGCGTACAGTTTCGCCAATGCGGTCAAGCGGAAAACGCGAAGCGTCAATCACGTTGTCAAGAAAACGCACAGACAGATGCACCACGCGGCGCAGTTCGTCCCAATCAATGCCCGCAGCGGGGTCAGCACTGTTCTCATGCCCCGGCACATGAAAGCACGAAAGATTGATGGACCCCAGATTGCACGCCTCAAAGGGCAAAAGCGGCTGTTCGCCGCAAGGGTTGGTGGATTCGATCTCGCCTTGATCAGGCGTGGGATTGTCGCGATTGATGCGGTCCAGAAAAACAATACCCGGATCGCCGGACTGCCACGCCTTACGCACCAGAAGGTCAAAAACATCACGCGCGGGCAGACGCTTCATGACTTCGCCGTTATTGGGCGAAACAAGGTCATACTGCTCGTCGTTTTCCACGGCCTGCATGAAAGATTCTGTCAATCCGACGGAAAGATTGAAGTTATTGAACTCTCCCTCTTTTTCCTTGGCCCGGATGAATTCCAGAATGTCCGGATGATCCACCCGCAGAATGCCCATATTGGCCCCGCGCCGTGTGCCGCCCTGCTTTATCTGTTCAGTGGCGGTATTAAAGATGCGCAAAAAGGATACCGGGCCGGACGCCACGCCCCCGGTGGAGCCTACGCGGCTATCTTTGGGCCGCAGGCGGGAAAAGGAAAAGCCCGTACCACCGCCGGACTTGTGTATCATGGCGGCGTATTTGACGGCGTCAAAAATTTCTTCAATGGAGTCGCCCACGGGCAGCACAAAGCAGGCCGAAAGCTGCCCCAGTTCCGTACCGGCATTCATGAGGGTGGGCGAATTGGGCAGAAATTTCCAGCTGGTCATGAGGTCGTAAAAATCACAGGCCAGTTGGTTCGGCGTACGGCTCGAATTTTTATAGTTTTCTTCCTGGGCGGCAATGGCGGCGGCCACGCGCCAGAAAAGATCGCGCGGCGCTTCGATGATTTTGCCGTCCAGATTTTTACGCAGATAGCGCTTTTGCAAAACAACTTCGGTATTGGGCTTCAGTTGCGGATGGGGCAGATTTTTGGGCATTGCAAGCATGGGAGCAGTAACCTTTTCTTGAAGTTACAATGAGCGAAAACGGCCCTGCGGGCCAAAAGACACTATACACGCTTACGGAACAAATAAAAGCCGTCAAAGCATGTCATTATGATAACAGGCTGGTTTTTATTATTTTTTATAACGATAAATCATACCATTAAGCAATACTTGACAAAAATCCGCCCCGCGTTCCATACAGCGGTACGCGGGGCGGTAAAGACGGGCAGGCACGGCAAACCCTAAATATCAAAAGTTGACGCAACCTTGCCTTGCAACGGCCCTGACGACTGCCCTGGCCCGCTGGACGGACGGCGGCGCGGGCAGCCCCCTCGCCACAGTGGCCGGCGCTGTACGCATGCACGGTTGCACGCCATAAAAGGCGGCCTGCATACGTTGAGAAGACATATTTTTAGCCTTGCAACACCCGGGGCCAGTCTATCTGCCACCCCTTTCATTACGCCCCTGCCCACGCCGGGGAGCTTGCACCGAAGAAGAGATGCCGGGCCGCCGCACAATGCGTGCGCCGCTTTTGGCATCGCGCGCCGCATCCGGGGGCACGTTCACGTCAAGCATATGCCCGGAGGGCAGCCCGTCGGCATCTTCCAGCAGCAAAAGGCCGCAGGCCGAACAGGCGTAGCGTCCCCGCCCCGCCAGACCGGGAACCGCAAAGGGGGCCGTGAGCACGCGGGCTTTCATGACGCCCGAGCGCGGCGGCCTGCCATGCCCGTGCGGCCCTTCAGGAGCCATGCGGGCGGCTTCTGCCGGGGGTACGGGTGCAAGCAGCAGGGGCGCCAGGCTCAGGCCGCTCTTGGCAAGGCCGGATTCCGCAGAAAGCCCTTCAAGCCAGCGCGGCGCACCTTCGCTGCCAAAAGTGAAGTGACACCAGGTACGCCCGCCCTGACCGCCGGACAGCGGGCAGGTTGCCTGATGAGGGCAAGGGGCCAGCGCCGTAAGCCCGCCTTCCACAGCAAGCTGCCGCAGATCCATGATGGTGGAGCCGCCGAGGCGCGTACCCGGCTCCACAAAAAGCAGGGCCGGACCTTGCGGGGCCGCGTAACGACTGTGGAACAGGGGCGCCAGAGAGTCCAGAAAGCGCACCAGTTTTTCCTGGCGGCAGTCTTCAGGCCGCTCGCCATCAGCAGTCTCGCGCCCGCGTGCACGGCCAGACCGCAGAATGTGGCTGCCCCCTGAAAGTCCGTCATCGCCCATATCTTCCATATCGTCGGCACTGCCGAAGTCATCCGGCGCGTCGTCGTCCAGCAGGCCGAGCCGCTCTTCAAGGGAACTTCCCCGCCCGCTGCGCTTGCCGAAGCGCAGCTCATTAAGCACATTGGCCGCACTGACCAGCCAGGGCCGAGTCTCCCCCCCGGCAAGCAGGGGTGCGGCATGCCGGGCAGCATGCTCCATCTGGCCCCGGGCCACCTGCACGGCCCACGGCTCATGAAAGGTAAGTCCGGCCAGCTCTTCAAGCAGGGCGCGGCCCAGATCCAGCGGCTGCGACGAATTGTCCAGCGCCAGCACCTGAATGGGGGCCTGACGCCATTGGGGCCGGGCCAGCCACAAGGCCAGGGGCAGCGTCAACGGGCCTGAACCCACGTCCAGCAGCAGCGCCTTGCCGCCCTGCGGCGCGGCAAGATGCGGGTCGGGCAGCGGCATGGCCGACAGCAGCCGGGTGAGCCGCACGAGATTCCAGGGCAGAAAATAATACAGATAAGCGCTGACGAATGCCGGAGAACTCCAGTACGGACGGTCCAGCGCGGCGCGCTCGGTGGTAAGCAGGCGTGAAAGACGGGCCACGTCGTCAGGCAGGGTCCGGCGGTGCGCCTTGCTCAAAGGCCACACGCGCGACAGGGCCTGCGGCAGTTGCTCAAGGATATGACGCGCTTCTTCCATCAAAGGCGGAAACAGGGCCTCGGCTCCCTGCCATGCGGTTCCGTATGCGCCGTCGCGACGCGGGGCACGAATTTCGCGGGCATCACGCAGGCCACGCCCGGGCGTGTGCTCCTGCCTGCTCTTGCCGGAAGGCCTGGCCGCCCCCCTGCCGCCAGAACGATTATCATCCGGCCCTTTGTGGCCCGGCCGACCACGCCCGTCACGCCCGGCCTCGCCGGGTTTGCCGCCGGGAGCCGGTCTTTCGGCGCGTTTTTTGTCCGCTCCGGCACCGCGGGACGTACCGCCCTTCTCCGGACCGGCAGGTCTGCCGCCCCGGGAGCGGCCATTGCCCGCCGTATCGCCGTGGCTGCCCTGATCGCTGCGGCCGCCGGTTTTGTCCTTGCCCGGTCTGCGCCGCTCCGCCTTATCCGCCCCGGCTCCTGCGGGTTTTCCGGGACGGGACGGCCTGTCGCCTCTGCCGCGCGTTTTTTCGTCCTGCTGCGGACGGGGAGGCCGGGAATCCTTTTTGCTCTGATCAGACATTTATGCTCCGAAGCGCATGTGGCGCAAATAGTTCTGGTGAAAATTCTTTTCGTCTACAAGAGAAAGCACGTTGGCCCGGGCGCAGAGCCGGGCCAGTTCCTCACGATGACGCGGGTGCACGGCCAGAAGCGCCGCGCCGTCAAGTGAGGCATTGCCCACAGCGCGCAGGCGCGGCGCCAGGGCTGGCGAAATTAAACCAATAGTTTGCAGGTCATGCGCCCGCACATGTTCGCCCAGGGCGCCGGCCAGACACAGGGAGCTTACGTCCTGCGGGGCAAGCCCCGCCGCTGCGAGCAGACTCTCAAGAGCCAGGGCAAAGGCCGCCTTTACCTTGAGCAGTTCCTCCACATCCGCGGCGCACAGCCACTGTCCGTAAGGCAGGCGCAAACGCGCCCCGCCGCTTCCGTTTCCGGCCTCCAGCGCAACGGCCAGCCTGCGGGCCAGCGGCATGGCCGGGTCCGGCACAAACGCTCCATCTTCGCGCAACAGACCGACACGCAGCAGCACCGCCAGCAAAGACACATAGCCCGTGGCGCTGATGCCGCGCACCGGGGGCAAGGCCCCTTCCGCCGGATCGCGTCGTTCGGTTTCGCCAGTCGCAGTCTGGCAGGCCGGACAAGGACAATGCCCGCCATGTGGCACTGTCCCCCACACGGTATCCGGCATAGCATCCGGCACAGGCCCCGGCTTTGCTGCGGCATGCGGCTCCGGCATAAAGAAATGCGCTTCAAGCCCGGTGGGCGCCAGGCTGAAATCCGTGATCACCCCCGGCCCGGCAAGCTGCCCGCACTGCGGGCCAATACCCTCAAGGGCCGGGCCAAGAGGCACGCTGGCAAGCAAGAGGCCGCCAGCCTCGTCCATCAGGGCCAGTTCGCCGTTGGTGCCAAGGTCTGCCAGCACAAAGGGACGCGGCACATCAGCGGCAAGCAGGGCCGCCAGCCCCGCGCTCACATCGCCCCCGGCAAAGGGCGCGGGCAAGGGGGGAATATACACGGGGGGAAAGCCCGGCACGTCCGCCCATTCATGCCCTTGATGCTCAAGGCGGTAGGGCGCTGCACAAAGGCCCTCCACCGGGCGGTCGAGAAAAATATCCGTCATGGCCGTATTGGCCGCCACGCACAAACACTCTACACGGCCCACGCCACCGCGCTCAAGCGAGTCCGCCACCCGCAGCAGGCTCTGCCGGGCAAGACGGGACAGTACGGCGCGCCCCGGCTCGTGCCTCGCCACGGCCAGACGGGACATGACATCAGCCCCGGCCCCGGCCTGCGGATTCAGAAAATGCCCCTGCCCCATAACCTCCGGCGCACCGCTGTACTTTCCGGCAGCAATGCCGGACGGAGCAGACCGGGCAGGCACGCAACCCCTGACAGGCAGGCCATTGCGAGCCTGGCCGCAAGCATCGCTTTTTAGGCATGCTTCTGGCAGGCGCACGGCCCGCCAGTACACGGAGGTGGTCCCAAGGTCCACGGCCAGCGCCAAAGGGACAAGCCCTGCCGGGGACGCCGGAAGTGCACCTTCGCCTGTGGGTGCAGACGCGGGCTGCGGGTACTCCCCGTCCGGCCTGACCGGAAGTTCCGCATGCCCTGCAAGATTTTCCGGCGGCAGGGCAATATCCAGTTGCGCGGCGTCAGGCACTTGACGGCGGCAGGCCAGCCGCCAGCCCTGTTCCAGTTCCCATACGGAAAAAACCTCCGCCTCAGCAGGCAGGGGCGGCGGCACAGGACTGGAAAAACGCACCCGGCAGCGCCCGCAGCGGCCAAGCCCTCCACATAACGGCAGAGGGGGCAGCAGCCCCGAAAGCCAGATGGCCCGCGAAAGACTGTCGCCCGGTGCAGCCGCAAGCTCCAAAAGCGGTACGGATGCGCCTTCCACAGGGTTAGCCTTGCCGGAGGCGGCAGAAAATATTCGTAACAGCATGGGCTTTGCTCCGGCTGTAGACTGCCTCAAGGGGCCGTGGTTGGCAAGAAAAAGGGCATGTATGAACGGCCCGCCGCCCTGTGGACGCATTCCACAGCTTGTCAAAATGGCCTTTTTCTTGCATGGTTGCTCTTGCTGACGAAGAATACCAAGAACCATCACAGGATGTTTGTCGAGGCTGGCATGAACAAAGTTTTGGCGCAAGATGAAGTGGATGCCCTGCTGCGCGGGCTTTCAGGCGGCGAAATCGAAAGCGAGGTTGAAGTGCCGGAGGACGATTCCGGCATAGTGGCCTTTGACCTTGCCAATCAGGACCGCATCATACGCGGGCGCATGCCCGTGCTCGAAATCGTCAATGACCGTTTTGCCCGGCTGTGCACCAACGCGCTTTCCAACTCTGTGCGCAAACGCGTGGAACTGAACCCCATATCCATTGATATGACAAAGTTCGGCGAATTCATGCGTTCCCTGCCCGTTCCCACTTCCATCAACATCTTCAAGATGGATCCGCTGCGCGGCAATGCCATCATGGTGGTGGACTCACGCCTGGTCTTCGCCCTTGTGGAAAGCGTCTTCGGCGGCGCAGGCTCCCAGCCCAAGGTGGAAGGACGCGAATTTACCCGCATTGAACAGGCCGTGGTCGACAAGATCGTCAAAATTGCCCTGGACAATATGGAAGAATCCTGGCGACCCGTGCACGATGTCAAGCTGGAGCTGGTACGCAGCGAGATCAATCCGCAGTTTGCGGCCATTGTGCCGCCCAGCGATGTTGTGGTGGTCATCACCTTTGAAGTTGAGCTGGACACGGCCCTCGGCTCCATGATCATCTGCCTGCCCTACGCCACCATTGAACCCATCCGCTCCAAACTGCACGCCAGCTTTCAGACAGAACGGCTTGAGGTGGACCATGCCTGGGTGGCGCGCCTTAAAGAGCGCCTTATGGAAACTCCGGTAGAACTCAAAGTATGCTTCGGCAAGACCACGATTACGGGCAACCAGCTTCTGCGCATGCAGGTAGGAGATATTCTGGTGCTGGACAAGGATGAGGAAGACATGCTCGACTGCACTGTGGCGGGCGTGTGCAAGTATCAGGGCATTGCCGGAACAATCAAGGCCATGAAATCATTTCAGATTATCAAAGAAAACGAGCCACAGTACACCTGATCATACAAGCACGGCAACCTGCACAGATGGGCTGACACAGACGGGCTGTACATGAACCGCCCTTGCGCTCTGGTGGCTTTGCCGCCAGCCCGGCAACTGCCAGAACAATGCTGCAGCACAGCATATCCGGCCGGCAGCCTGCCATACCGGCGGAGCCTGCCGTGACGGGCCGCCCTTTTTGCCGGACCTGTTTGCGACAAGGCAGCCCTGCCCGACTCACTCCTTCATCTTTTCCAGCAGACGGGCCGCGCGCAGTTCACGCATGCGCGGAGCCAGAATGTGCACCCCCGCCGCCGGCAGATGCGGTGCTACGGACACGCCGTCCGGCACGTCCCCGTCATCCTCATGGCCGCCGCTTTCAGGATGCAGCAGAATGCTGCGGCAGCCCGCCGCCAGCCCGGCACGCACGTCGCGCACGCGGTCGCCGATCATCCACGAATTGGCAAGGTCCAGATCCAGATCGCGGGCAGCCCGGAGAAGAAGCCCGGGCTCAGGCTTGCGGCACTGGCATGGGCCGGTAATTTCAGGCAGGTGCGGGCAATAGTACCATGCATCAATGGCGGCATTTTTGGCCGCAAGGTCGGCATTGACCCATTCTTCCAGACGCTTCAGGGCGTCATGGTCAAACATGCCCCGCGCAATCCCCGACTGGTTGCTCACCACCACCAGCACATAGCCCACGGCGCGCAGACGCTTGAGCGCCTCGGGCACGCCGGGCAGCCATTGCCAGTCTTCCTTGCGGTGTACATAGCCCGTATCCCTGTTCAGGGTTCCGTCGCGGTCAAGAAAAATAGCCCGGCGCAACGCCGTTTTTTCCGTCATGATTCTGCTCCTGCCCCTGTGTTCTCTGCCGTATTCCGGCGCTATTTCTGCTTTTGGTAACCGCGCAGGGTGGCGGCCTCTTCTGCAGCCTGGGCCACCGCAGCGGGTACAACGGCTTTGCCGATGGGGCAAAGGGCCAGGGCCGCCAGCTTGACGTGCTGCCAGGCAAAGGGAATGCCGATAATGGTCACGGCGCAGGCCGCCGCAGACACCAGATGCCCCAGGGCTATCCATATGCCCGCAAAGACGAGCCACAGGATATTGCCCACTGTTCCCAGCACCCCGGTTCCCACATCGGGCTGCCCGGTGAGCACCTCGCGCGAGACGGGCATTTTGCCGAAGGGAAAAAAGGTGAAGTTGCCCATGACAAAACAGGCGCGGCCCCAGGGAATGCCGATGATGGAGATAAAACAGAGCACGCCGAACATCCACCACACAAGGCCCATGACAAAGCCACCGAGTATGAACCACAGGGCATTGCCAAGGCAGCCCAAGGTACTGTTCATGTTTCCCCCAGTCCGGCGGCAGACGCCAGAGTAGCACCGCAAACGCAAAGGAACATGGGACACAACGCTTTCGTCCATCGGCGTGTCCCGGCCATACGACATGAAAACAGCCCGCCCGCGAAACCGGCGCAGACGGGCTTTGGCCGCCCGGGGCGGCTGTAAACTGATGCGCCGGAAATCAGAAGTTTACAATAACCTGTTCATTTTCGCCGCCCGCATCATTCTTGCCACGGCGGGCCACATTGCCGATATGCCAGGCGCGCAGGTTGAACGCCTGAATACGGCTGATGGCTTCTTCGCTCTGGTCAGGGGGCAGCACCAGTACGTAGCCGATGCCGCCGTTGAATATCTGCAGGATTTCAGGCCAGGAAAGGTCGCCCGTTTCCTTGAGCCACCTGAAAACCGGAGCCATCTGCCAGCTGCCGAAATTGATGCGGGCCTCCACCTGCGCAGGCAGGACGCGGGGGATATTGTCATAAAAGCCGCCGCCCGTAATATGGGCCATGCCCTTGACGTTAAGGTCGCGCAGGAGGGAACGCACGGCCTCCACATAAATGATGGTGGGGGCAAGCATTACGTCGCGCACTGTGGCGCCGTCCGCGCCGGGAAAAACATCGTCGGGGGCAAGGCCGCTCTTTTCCAGCACCTTGCGGGCCAGGGAATAACCGTTTGAATGCAGGCCCGACGAGGCAATGCCCACGATGTGGTCGCCCACCTGAATGCTTGAGCCGTCAATAAGTCTGGCATTGTCCACAATGCCTACGCAGAAACCGGCCAGATCATACTCGCCGGGGGCGTACATGTCGGGCATTTCCGCTGTTTCGCCGCCCAACAGGGCGCAATCGGACTGGCGGCAGCCTTCGGCCACGCCGCCGATGACGGTCTGGGCCGTGTCTACGTCCAGCTTGCCAGTGGCAAAATAGTCAAGAAAGAACAGGGGCGTGGCCCCCTGAACAAGAATATCGTTCACACTCATGGCCACCAGGTCGATGCCCACGGTGTCGTGCTTGTCAAAAGCGAAAGCCAGTTTGAGCTTGGTGCCCACACCATCGGTGGAAGAAACCAGCACAGGCTCGCTCATGCCGCTGAGATCGGGACGGAAAAGGCCGCCGAAGCCGCCTATGTCTGAAATGACACCCCTGGTCTGGGTGCTCTGCACCATAGACTTGATGCGCGACACAAGGGTGTTTCCCGCCTCAATGTCAACGCCTGCCTGAGTATAGGCTTTCGCGCGATCGCTGGACATCCGTAGCCTCCTTTGGATTGCGGTTCTTTAGCAGATTTTGCCGCAAAGCCCAAGCGACTTTTTTGCATGGCCGAAGCAGTACCCCGCGCATGGCGCGTCGCGCCGCGCCCTTGCTGTTGCCGGATATTTTTGCCCGTCTTCAGGCCGATGCGGCGCCTCAGCACAGTTTTTCCGCCAGTGGGTACCTCTTTGCATAAAAAACGTATGGGCTGACAGAGGCCGCTGCATCGGGCTTCATCATTTCAGGCAAACCATTCCCGGCAAAAAATCCCGCCAGGTCCAGCTTCTTTATGGACCGTCAGGCCCGGCGTTGCTAGACTGACAACGCGGATAGCGCCAAATCCGGCCAGCACCGTGCCATTCCAGACACGGGCAGCCGGCATGCGCATCGCGAAAAAGCACCGCCTTTCCGCCGGATGCCAGGCTTTACCCGCGTGGCATAAGGCATAAAATTTGCTACTGTCTGTTCCGGAAGCACTCGCGGGCCAACCGTGCGGCCGCCTTCTGCCTGCAACAAGACTGCATCGGAAGCCCCCTCCCGAACACGTGCTCCAAGTGAGGACAATCATGAAAAATATCGCTGCCATATGCCTGCTGTGCGCATCTTGCTGCCTGTGGGCCTTACGCCCGGGTGCATCCCTGGCGGCCGGACAGGAAAATTACGTTCCCCCGCCCGGCCAGCAGGGCGGCGCACAGGTTTGGGGGACGCGGGATCTTGAAGCGGAAGGACTGGAACGCCGGGGGCATACCCGTACATGGCGTGACAGCAACGGAGACATCATCACGTCGGTAACGCCGCCACCGCCACCGCCGCAGCCGCAGCAATGGAACGGCTCCATCTACGTAACTCCGTGGGTATCCCCTGACGGCAGCTACGGACCGGGCGGACAATGGGGCGGCGTTACGCCGGGCATACCCCTGCCCGGCGGACCGTACCCGGGCATGCCCGGTCCCGGCTCACATCCGGGACAACATCCAGGTACATATCCGGGACAGCATTACGGAGGCCAGCGCCCCGAACACCGCCCCGGTCCGGGCGGTATGCGGCCCACATATCCCCACCAGCGGCCCGGTCCCCAGACAGGCGCACCCGGCTACAACTGGCAGCAGGATCCCTATTTCAACAGCAATCCGCAGCCCGGCGGCCCGACATGGCCCGACGGCGCCGCCCGACCGGGTGGCAGTTACGGCAATCAGGGCTATACCCAGGGTTTCGGGCAAGGCTATCATCAAGGCTACGAACAGGGGTATGACCGAGGCTACAGGCAGGGCAACGATGGGCTGCCCCCCCAGAACTCTCCGCCGCAGTACGCTCCCCCCACCCTCAATCAGCGGGCCAATGACCAGGCTGACACCCTTGCCGACGAGCAGGCATGGCGGCAGCAAGGGGCGCCGCCGACGCCGCAGTCCTTTGGGGTTCCCACAGGATCGTCCCCGGCCGCCCCGCCGCAAAACGGCATACAGTCTGCGCCGGGACAAGGCGGCACGGCCCGTTCCATGCCATTCAGCAGCATATACCCACCCGGTTCCGGCACGGAGGAACGCTGACATGCAGACACAACTCTGGCAGCCTCTTCAAGGGCACGATCAGGGCAGCGTGCTGTGCCGCCTCTGCGCACATGGCTGCCGCCTCAAAAAAGGGGCCAAGGGCCTGTGCGGTGTGCGGGCCAATATCAATGGAGAACTTGTCTCGGTGGTGCGTGATGTGGTCACCGCCGTCAATCTGGATCCGGTAGAAAAAAAACCGCTCTACCACTTTCTTCCGGGCAGCCGGACTTTTTCTGTCGGCAGCGTGGGCTGCAACTTTTCCTGCAAGTTTTGCCAGAACAGCGACATTGCCCACATACCCGCCAACGGCGTAGTTCCCGGCAGGCGCGCCACGCCCGAAGACCTGATACTCCTGGCCCAGGAAAACCGCGCCCGCAGCATGGCTTTTACCTACAACGAGCCTACGGTTTTTTTTGAGCTGGTTTACGAAACCGCTTCCCTTGCCGTGGCCCGGGGCATGCGCAGCCTGCTGGTGACCAACGGCTATATGTCGACGGATTGCCTGACGGTTCTGAGCCGGAGCGTTCAGGCAGCCAATGTGGACCTCAAGGCTTTCAGCGACAGCTTCTATCGCCAGTACTGCGGCGCGCGCCTGCAGCCGGTGCTCGACAATCTCAAGACCATCAGGGCCATGGGCTGGTGGCTTGAAGTGACAACCCTCGTCATTCCCGGCGTCAATGACAGCCCGGGCGAACTCAAGGCCGCCGCGTCCTTTATCCGGCAGGAACTGGGGGCCGATACCCCCTGGCATATCTCAGCCTTTCACGGTGCGCACCTCATGGCCGACCATCCTTCCACCCCGCTGGCAAAACTTGAAGAAGCCTGGGCCATAGGCCGTGATGAAGGCCTGCATTTTGTATATATAGGCAATGCGCAGAGCGCGTTGGGCGGCAATACGTTTTGTCCCCAGTGCGGCAACCTGGTTATAGAGCGCCGGGGCTACAACATACGGTCACTCATGCAGGCAGACGCGCCCGGCGCGTGTCCTTCCTGTCACGCGGCCCTGACAGGAGTGTGGAGCTGATGATTCTTGTTTATACGGGTGACGGCAAAGGCAAGACAAGCGCCTGCACTGGGCAGGCCGTACGCGCCATGGGCCAGGGCATGACCGTGGCTTTTGGTCAGTTTATGAAACGCGATGGACAGGCAGGTGAGCAGGCCATGCTGGCTCAATGGCTGGGGGCACGCTTTCTGGCCGGGGGCTGCGGCTTTCTGCGCCGTGACGAAGACCGCCCCGCCCACCGTGAGGCCGCATTGCAAGTGCTTGCATGGGCGCGACGACAGATGGCCGAAGCCGATATGCTGGTGCTGGACGAAAGCCTTTACGCCTTTGGCGCGGGCATTCTTTTGCGCGAGGAGATTGAAGAACTCATGGCTCTGGCGCGGCAGCAGGCTACGCACCTGGTGCTTTCGGGCCGGAACGCACCGGACTGGCTGGTGGACGCCGCGGACCTTGTGACCTCCATGACCGAAATCAAGCATCCCTGGCGCGCCGGCATCAAGGCCGCGCCCGGCATCGAATATTGAGGGCCGCGCCGCATGAAAGCCTTTACCCTTTCATGCGAGACAGCACGCCCCTTGCAGCAACACGTTCCCACACTCTGTAAAAAAACCGTAAAGGACTGTTCATGGCGGCATTTACCATCTACGTGGCAGGCTCTTTCAAGCATAAACACGGTGTGCGCCTTCTGGGCCGCGAACTGCGCGGCATGGGCTGCCGTATTCTGGACTGGACGGAAAAAGCCGTGCCACCCCCGGGCCTGACCCCGGCTGAACGCCGCATCTGGATGGATACAGACCGGGACGGCGGCCAGGTGTATACCTTTTGCCGCGATGCCTGCCTTGAGGCGGACATGGTCATCTATTACGGAGCCTCCGGCCAGGATGCCGGTGTGGAAGTGGGGCTGGCCGCCGGAGCCGGGGTACCCGTGCTCGGCATATGCGGGCCTTTGGAAGGCCCAGGTCTCATGCTGCACGGGGCCGTGAGCCACTGGGTGGATAGCGCCGAAGAAGCTCTGGACGCGATCGCCGCTCTCGTGCGCCACAAGGAGGCTGACTGGGAAATGCTGCCCGCCGAACCACAGGAAGGCATCCGCCGTATGGGGCTGGCCCTGGGCCGTAAAAAATCCTGAAACGACGCACAACAGCCTATCCGGCGGACTTGCAGCCCGCCTCTCAGGCGGCCAAGTACGCACATAGCCTGACGGCCCGAACCGCAACCCGTTGCCGTCTTGTTTTCCAACAACGTTTCAGACGCAGCAGGGGCCGCCCGCGCCATGTCATGCGCCGTGCGGCCCCTGCTGCGTAAACCTCAAAAATTTCACCGGAAAGGCACTGCGCAAAAATCCGGGAATGTCTTTCGCCGGATCGTCGGACATGCGGCAATCCGCCCGAATCAGGGCAGGTCGCGACTTTCTACATTGCCGGAAGCGCCCGGCGTTCCGCCCGAAGATGCAGGAGAGGTATTCATGCCCCCCGAACTGCCCGAAGCGCTGTCAGGCACAAAACCGCCATCGGCCGGTCCCATGCCTTCATGCTGCTCGGATGCACCCGCGCCAAGCTGTCCGGCTTTTTGCGGCAGCATAAGGTAGCTTGTTACCGAGGTTACTCCCGGTACGCTCCGCGCCGCCTGTATGGCAAGCTGCTTTTCAGCGTCATCCTTCACTACCCCCAGCAACACCACCCTGCCCGCGTTCACTTCTGTATCTATACGGGTGGAAGAAAGCCCCTTGGTTCCGATAAGGTCCTTGCGCAGCCTGGTTGCCAGTACAATGTTGCTGGTATCGCTCCTGCCCGGGGTAAACCAGTGCGGCGTTACCGAAAGCGGATTATACCGGCGGGCAATGGTCAGGGCCTTGCCCTGCATGTCCGGCGGAATCTCACCCACCAGAAAAACATGCCGGTAAAAACTGTATACCGCCACAGACCAGCCCCCGGTAAAGCTCTCATTCATAAGGGCTGTCTTGATTTTGGTCGCCATTCCCTTGTCGTCCGAAATGGTATCCATAAGGCGCTGGTCGTCATACAGGCCATACCCGCTGTAAGCGCAGCCGTTAAGACCGGCCAGCATGAACAAAAGCAAAATAAGCGCCAGGCGTTGCATGGTTTCTCCTTGGCTGTTTACTGCTTTTCCCGCCGGATGCGCGCGCCCACGGCGTTAAGCTTGTGCTCGATATGCTCGTAGCCCCTGTCCAGGTGATAAATGCGCCGCACCTCTGTTACGCCCTGGGCAGCAAGGCCCGCAAGCACCAGTGAAGCACTGGCCCGCAGGTCTGATGCCATAACAGGCGCGCCCGTAAGTTTCTGTACGCCGCGCACCATGGCCGTATGGCCCGAAACCTTGATCTGCGCGCCCATGCGCATCAGCTCAAGAACATGCATGAAGCGGTTTTCAAAAATGCTTTCTTCCACCACGCTGGCCCCCTGCGCCAGGCACATGAGCGCCATGATCTGGGCCTGCATGTCTGTAGGAAAGCCGGGGTATGGCTGGGTTTTCACGTCCGTGCCGCGCAGGGGGGCCGCGCAGCAGCGGGCCAGCACGCCGCTGCCCTGCTGCGTGATCTCCATCCCCATGCTGCGCAGTTTGAGGATAACGGACTCAAGCTCGTCATAAGGGCAGTTGTGCAAAAGAAGTTCGCCACCTGTAATGCCCGCCGCCGCCAGAAATGTTCCGGCTTCAATGCGGTCCGGCATGACGGGATACGTAGCCTGATGCAGGGAGGTGACACCCTCAATACGTATGCACGATGTGCCCTGCCCGCTTATGCGCGCGCCGCAGGCGCACAGGAAATTTGCCAGATCCACCACCTCAGGCTCAAGAGCCACGTTTTCCAGCACGGTCTTGCCCTCGGCCAGTACAGCCGCCATGAGCAGGTTTTCCGTGCCGCCCACCGTGGGCATGTCAAACGTGATGTGCGCGCCCGTGAGCTTGCGGCAGCGGCCGATGATATAGCCTTCTTCCAATTGAAAGCTCGCGCCCATCTGCTCCAGCCCCTTCAAGTGCTGGTCCACGGGGCGCGCGCCGATGGCGCAGCCGCCGGGCAGCGCCACACGGGCCTGGCCTATGCGGGCAAGCAGAGGCCCCAGGCAAAGCACCGATGCCCGCATGGTGCGCACAAGGTCGTACGGGGCTTCGGGCAGCAGACTGCCCGGAACGATACGCACCTGCCCGTTTTCGTACTGGCAGTCGCAACCGAGCACCTTGAGCAGGTTGAGGGTGGTGTGAATATCGCGAAGATCAGGAACATTGGTAATAGTAACAGGCTCTTCAGGCAAAATTGCAGCAAAAAGGATAGGCAGCGCAGCATTTTTTGAGCCGCTCACCTCAATACTGCCCGTAAGCGGCACACCGCCCTCAATGACCAACTTGTCCATATATATCCCCGAAATATTTTTTTATGCTTGTGGCCGCGAAAATCCGGCCCCGGTCACCAGGCTTGCCCGAAAGGGACGAAAAGCAGCCGGGCAGACAGTGGCGGACGGGACGGCAGACCTGCCGTAACAACGGTCGAAAAAGTGGCTGCAGGCCACCCCTTGCGGCGGTTGGCGCAGTGTAGTTTTTTTTCTAGATAAAATCCAGAGCCGCAGCAATGTAAAAAAAGCTTGCCAAAAGGAATTATCCTGCTTATAAGAATTTTTCTGTGGCGGAAGTAGCTCAGTAGGTAGAGCACCTGGTTGTGGCCCAGGTGGCCGTGGGTTCAAGTCCCATCTTTCGCCCCACAAATTTCTTTTTGCGGAAACGTCTGTGAGGCCTGCCTCCCGGACGTTTCTTCCTTTCCCGCCCTTTCCGGCACAGGCGTAAACCTTTCGAGCCACCTGAACGCATGATCTTTGGTCAGGCACATGCTATGAACGGCGGCCCTAGCGGGACCGTTCCCCTGACCCGGCACGAATCGGCCCGGAGCCGCTAACAGCCGGAAGGGCAAAAATGCCTTGCCCGTACGCCCCACCGGAACCCAAGGCAGGGCTTGACACGGGGCATGGCAAAATGGTTAAACCGACAGCGCAATGGTCCCGCGCAAAAAATGCGCTTTTATGGGGACAACTTTCAGACAGATCGTGGGCATGTCGGGGCAGACGCCCCGTCGGGATAGCAAACAACAGTTTGTTTTCCCCCCACTGATTCCGCGCCGGCATTTGCCACGGCGCATTCCTGCGGAGCGTGGCGCAGCTTGGTAGCGCACCTGCTTTGGGAGCAGGGGGTCGAAGGTTCGAATCCTTTCGCTCCGACCAGATTTAAAAGGCATTGCCGTCCAAAGGACGGCAATGCCTTTTTCATTTGCGATGCTTTTACAGTTGCCCGCATGCCCCAACCGACTTTTAGGGTAATCCGCCGCGTGTACGGTCTTTGCAATTTGCGCGCACCGAGCACCCCGGTTCCCCTTATACTTGCCGGGCAGTATTGTAGCGCGAGGATTGAATGCCTTTTTATAAACATACTAGTTTAGTATTAATTAAAGCATACTTTATTGGTTTAATTGATTTATATGGTGCACATTAAAATTTTTTATGCTAGGACGAAATAATACCCCACAGCTAGGATATCCGCCGTGCCAATATCGGTCATCCATAGTGGGTGAGGCTTGTTCAAGACAAACCGCTCTATATCTCAATTGGAGTCAACTAGATGAAAAAATTGCTTATTCTTGGTGCTGGCGCTGGTGGAACCATGATAGCCACGAAGATGAGAAAACTGTTAAGCGAAAGAGAGTGGCAAATCACTCTTATAGATAGAGACCCTGTCCATCATTATCAGCCGGGCTGGCTGCTGGTTCCGTTTGGTGTAGACACGCCGCAGGGCTGCGTTCGCCCCAAAAAAGATTTCATCAGCCGCGGCGTCAATTTTGTCATCGACACCATCAATTCCCTTGATCCCATCGCCCGTAAGGTTGAATGCAAAAACAGCACGCACACCTACGACTGGATCATCATTGCAACAGGCGCAAGAATTGCCCCCGATGAAGTGCCCGGCCTTCTGGATGACTGGGGCGGCAAAATCCACAATTTCTACACCCATGACGGTGCAGAAGCCCTTTACGGCAAGATGAAGCATTTCAAAAAGGGAAGACTGGTTCTTCATATTTGCGAAACGCCCATCAAGTGTCCTGTCGCGCCGCTGGAATTTGTGTACATGGCTGACTGGTATCTGCAGAAAATGGGCGTGCGTGACAACGTGGAAATTGAGCTTGTCACTCCCCTTACGGGCGCATTTACCAAACCTGTGGCAAACAACATCCTTGGCGCGCTTTGCGAGCAAAAGGGCATCAAGGTCACCACCAACTGGACTGTGGACAGCGTTGAAGCCGACCGCTCTGTTATCACCTCGGTCACCGGCGACGAAATCAACTATGACCTGCTGGTGACCATTCCCCCCAACCTGGGCCAGGAATTTCTTATTGAGTCCGAAGTGTCCGACGTGACCGGCTACGTTGATACGGACAAGGAACTGTTGCGGGCAAAGAAATTTGAAAACATGTACATCATTGGCGATGCCACCAACGTTCCGGCCTCCAAGGCAGGCTCTGTAGCCCACTTTGAAGTGGATGTCATCGCCCAGAACATGATGTCCGACATTGAAGGCACAGACAACTACTACAAGTTTGACGGGCACACCAACTGCTTTATTGTTACGGGCTTTGAAAAGGCGTCGCTCATTGACTTCAGCTATGCCATCGAGCCGCTGCCGGGCATGTTCCCGCTCCCCGGGGTTGGCCCGTTTGAACTGCTGGGCGAAAGCCACATAAACTACTGGGGCAAACTCATGTTCAAGTGGGTATATTACAACCTTATGCTGAAGGGCCACGAGCTGCCGTTTGAACCCAACATGTATCTTGCAGGCAAAGACACCTCCTTGCTGAGAAACAAGTAGGCTGGGGGACGCTATGACACCTGAAGAAAAAATTCTCGAACGGCTGAATGCCATTGAAGACAGGCTTACTGACCTTCAAGCTGCCAAAGAAAACAGCAGCATGCTCATCGAGCAGCTCACGCCCATCGGCAATCATGCGTTCCGCCTTGCGGTTGAAGAGCTGGAAAGCCTCAATGGCCGGGTCACGCTTGATGACATACTGGACCTGGTCAGAAAGGGACTGCTGACTGTCCCCAGGATTACGTGGCTGCTTGATCAGCTGGAAAATGCCACCGACCTGTGGCATGTCCTTCACCCGGCACTTGGCCCGACATTTCCGCATATCGTCGAGAAAATGGGCCAATGGGAACAGGACGGCGTGTTCGCCAAAGCTTCTGCCCTCAAAAACGCGGGCGGAAACATGCTGGACGCCCTGAGTCCCGAAGACATTGCAAAAACAGGAGAAGGTCTCACCTTTGCCATCGGCCTGCTGCAACGCCTTGCCGATCCCGGATTGCAAAGCAAGATAAACTCGCTGATCGACCTCATGAGCGTGATCGATACATCCAATGTAAAGCCGACAGGCATATTGGGCCTGGCCGGAGCGCTGCGCAGCGACGAAGGCAAACAGGCTCTGGGCCTGATCGTGGAGCTGCTGAAGGCAAGCGGAAAACTTCCCGCAACGCAAGGTGCATCCAGGTAACAGCGACAGTCTGCAACAAAAGACAGCGCGCCCCGCAGCCTGAAAATTCCGGTACGCGGCGGCCCTCTTGCAACGCGGCCAAAGCCACACAGGCTACGGCCCAAAGAAAAACATCCGGCCATCTGCCACAATGTAAAAAGCGGGGACTACCCCGCTTTTTACATTGGCCCCGAAGCTCGCCCGGCCAACAGGCGCTTACTGCATATCCCGCAGCATCTTGAGCTTGGAACCGCCGAACTGGCCGCCATCAGGCAGCTTCATGTGGGCAAGCCCCTGCACGAGCACCTTGCGGTAAAACTCGTCCCCGGCGGCCACAACCTTGGGAATGGCATAATAATCCTGATCTTCAATGCCCACAGAAACTTCCAGCGCAATCGGCTCTCCGCCCCAATGCTGCGTCCATGCCTCGAAGGTTATCTCCGCCTCAACTCCGGCCAGATCCACAAACCCCATCTTGGCAGAATAGGTGCAGACAGTTACGGGTTTAAGGGGTGTTTCAGGGGCCAGCCCGCTCCTGGCCAGCGCTGGCACGAAACGAGAAAACTGCTGCAACTGCGGCCGGTCGAGATCGCCGAAGGTATGCTCTTCGCCGCGTATGTTCACGCTTTTTTCCAGACGGCTGCCCATAGTACCCTGGGTGTCAAGATACGGGTGGTCTTCAGCGGCGATCTCGCCCTTGATGCCCACCGGGTCCAGCGGCGTGCCCAGAATAAAGGCAGGATCCTTGCCGGATGTTTTTACGGTCAGTCTTCTGCCGTCTTTGGCGCTGCCGTCCTTCTTGTGGTTGGTGGTAATCCGCACCACAAAGCCCGCATCGCGCAGGGCGAGATTTTCCGTGTCATAATAGCTTCTTGCACGCAGGCGTAATTTGTCTTTTTCCGATTTTATCAGCACGAAACCGTTTTTTGAAGCTGCGGCAGACAGGGCATCCCAGAGTTTTTTAAACGATGCCTTGGCCTTGTCCGTATTGAACAGGGCGGGGTTCAGGGCCATTTTGTACTCAAGGCCGTTCACGGCCCCGTGGGGCTTCCAGGCCGCCACATTTTTTTCATAATGGCCCGGCCCGGCAGCCAGCGCCATAGATGCGGAAAGCAAAAGCCCCATTACCAGCAGAGTTGTCAGTCTGTACATAGGAACTCCTTGCGGCTACTGAAATTATTTGGCGTAACCATGCCACACGCACCACGCCCCTGTACAATAAAATCGGTGGATGCAACGCATAAGAGCATCTTATGCAAAACCGCGCACACGCGCGATCCATAAGTATAGCTTATGGACAATGCAGGCACTTCTGATTTTTAACTTTTGCCCGCCAGCGATACGTTAGCACAAACGTCAACGGGACGTTTTCATGAAATCCAAGGAGAACGACAGTGGCTAAAGAAATTGAACGCAAGTTCCTCATAAAGGGAGAAGCATGGCGCGCTCTTGCCGAGGGCACCATGTACCGCCAGGGTTACCTCAACAGCGCCAAGGAACGCACCGTGCGCGTACGCACCGTGGGCGACAAGGCCTTTCTGACCATCAAGGGTATCACGGTGGGCGCCACCAGGGCCGAGTATGAGTATGAAATTCCCTTTGCTGACTGCAATGCTCTTCTGGACGACCTGGCCGAAAAGCCACTGATCGAAAAAAAGCGCTACAAAATCAGGCAGGGCGAATTTACCTGGGAAATCGACGAATTTTTTGGCGACAACCAGGGGCTTATTGTGGCTGAAATCGAGCTGACCAGCGAAGACCAGCAGTTCGGCAAACCCGACTGGATCGGTGAAGAAGTAACCGGCGATCCCCGTTACTTCAACTCCAACCTTATCAAACATCCCTTTACCCGCTGGTAGGCAGGAGAATCTTCATGGCTGACGTCTTTGCTAAAAACGTATCCACCTCTGCGGCTGAAGCCGAAAAAATCGTTCCGCGCGCCGAATTCCGCGTTTTTGGCCACGGCATTATCGACACGGTCAGAAAAAAAATGTGGGACTGCGGCGCGGTGCTTTTCAAGGCCCGCAAAATGCCCGCTGAAACATATTTTCTTTCAGTGCATACCACCGAAGCCAACGTCAAGGTGCGCGACGGGCTGCTGGATATCAAGACCAAGGTGGGCGAAACTCCTGAAGGATACGAAATCTTTCAACCACGCGGCAAATTTCAGTTCCCCGTTCCCAAGTCCGACCTGGCGCTGATTCTTTCCCATCTCAAAGTCGACATGCCCCTTGCCAAAGAGCAGTACGACATTGAAGAGTTTATCGAAATGGTCCGCAAGCACCCGGACATGACCGCTGTAAGCGTAGAAAAGATGCGCTACGGCTTCACGGTCGACGGCATTATCTGCGAGTACGCTCAGGTCTGGTTTAACGGCGCCCTGCTCGAATCGGCCTGCTGCGAAAGTGAAAATTACGCGGGCATGAAAAAGGCCGTGGAGGCTCTGGGCATCGCCGAACTTCCCAATACCAACTATCTCAAGGCCGCGCGCCGTGTTGTAGGTATGGAGTAATCTGCTGGAGCATCCGCCGGTTTCTCACTTCCCGGCGGTGTTTCAGCACCTTCCCAAAGGCCCGTCTCTCCCGAGGCCTTTGGGAAGGTCGCAGATCAAGGAGGCAACGTGTCGCAAGCAGCAAGCACCAAGGCCTTTGACCCCTTGGATATCAGCAATTACTCCCTTGAAAAGCTTCCGGAACTCAAGGGCGGCGTGTGGATGGACCGCATCAAGTTTGCGGGCGTTCCACTGGGCATCATTTCCTTTCTTTATTTCTACCTGCAATGGTGCGGTCCCATCGGCGTTTTTGAAGAGCAGGCAAAAGTTCCGCCGGAACATTGCTATGCGGCGCTAGGCATCTTTGTTTCTTCTCTTGTTCTCTGGCTTTCCGAGGCCATACCCAACTATCTGACTTCGTTTCTGATTATCGTGGCAACCATACTTACCGGTGTCATGAAAATGCGCCCGGCCTTTGCCATGCTGGGCGAACCCGTGATGATCCTCAACATCGCAAGTTTCATCATGGCCAGCGCCCTTGTGGTCACGGGCCTTGCCAAGCGGATATGCCTTTATGTCGTTCTGTCCATGGGCAATAACGTCACGCTTATCCTGGCCTGCTTTATCGCGCTGAACCTGCTTCTTGGCGCATTCATCAGCGCCACATCGGCAAAAACAGCCCTGCTTCTTCCGCTCTTTATGGTCATTTCGGCCATGTACGGCTCTACCGGTGGCGAAAGCCGCAATAATGTGGGCCGCAACATGGTGCTTCAGAACCTGCTGGCAAACAATGTTTCCGCCTCCGCCTTCATCACCGGCTCGGCCGCCAACCTGCTGGCGGCGCAACTGCTCGAAAACACGGGCTACAAGGTCTATTACAGCGACTGGCTCATGGCGCTTCTGCCCCTTTCCATCATCCAGTGCGCCTTTGCCTGGTACACAGGAACCCGCTGGATATTCCCCATCCGCAAGGAAGACTCCAAACCCAGGCTGGCCGGGGGCCACGAGCGCCTGCAACAGGAACTTGGCAAGCTTGGCCCGGTTTCGTCAGCGGAAATCCGCGCGGGCATCGTTTTTCTGACCGTGCTGCTGCTCTGGGGCACTGACCGCTACCACGGCATCCGGGCCGAGGTTACCGCGCTTATGGGGGCCATTGCCGTACTTATGCCTGCCGTGTGCAAACTGCCGCGCATCGGCGTCATCAAATGGAACGATGCAGACATCCCCTGGCACATGCTCATGTTCAGCTGGGGGGCCTACGTGCTGGGCGGCCTTATGGACAAAACAGACATTGTGGGCCTGTGGATGCACTATTCGCTGGACACATGGGACGCGGCATCCCTGCCCAAGGTGGCAGTATTCGCCCTGCTGGCATCGCTCTTTGCCCTGACGACCCTGGTGAGTGAAAGCAAGACGGCCCGCACCATCGTGCTTTTTCCCATCATCATCAGCGTGGCAAAAAAATTCGGCTGGGACGTCATAGGCTTCTGCCTGCCCATGGCTTTTCTGATCAACCAGGTTTACGTGCTGTATTTCAACTCCAAACCAGCCAACATCAGCTATCTCACAAACCAGTATACCAGTTGGGAATCGTTCAAGTTCGGCATGTTCCAGCTTGTGGCCTGCGTACTGATGCTCATTCTGTGGACGCAGTACGTCATGCCTCTCATGGGTTTTGACAGCAGGCTCTGGTAGCGCGCTCCGCGCGCGGCAACCTCCAACGGAGGCTCTTATGCGCAAGATATTCGGCTTACTGTTCTTGTTGGGTCTTATGACCGCCCTTCCGGCAGGCGCGGCGGACCTGTACCAGCAGAATCTTTCACAGTGGAAGGGGCAGGTAAAAGAAATCACCGGCCGGGAGTACAAGTTTCTTGTAGCTCCTGAAAAAGTGAATGCCGACGTCACCGAGGCATTCAGGGAAATCTGGAACCAGACAAAAGCTGTGGCGGACTCGCTGCACATTGTCATGACAGAAAAAAAGAAAGATCCCTTTGCCCTGGCTCCGACAATCAAAACCTACTTTGACACGCCGGACCTGGCCCTGTGGAAAAAGGGCTACCTCATCCGCGTCACCACCAACTACCAGCGCGGCTACCCCGCAAGCCCGGTGCGCGTTTCGGTCAAAAGTCTCAACGGTCCTTTCGCCAAGGTGTTCGCTGCCAGGCTGGAAACAAAAGGCGTGAAAAGCAAAACCACGGTAGAGGACAATATCGGCATCGGCAAAGGCGGCCAGCTTGTCAGCTATCTGGACAAGTCCACCAACTTCAGCCTTACACGGGGCGAACTTGGCGCCATGAACCTGGCCGACTTCGGCGCGTATGTGCCGGAGTTGCTCCAGCTCGGCCTGCCTGCAGACACGAAGCTGACGGCCCACGTAGCCTACGGCGTGCGTTGCCGCCCGGGCCATATGGAACTGCCCGGTCTGGACAGACCCCTGTCCGTTTCGATGGAGGCATGGTCGCGCACCGAGGGCGGCGCACCCTTTGTGTACGATTTTTCCTTTGGCTATGACGGCGACTTCAGCAGGCAGATCGAAGCCCACAAGGCCGGTGAAAAACTCATGCAGGCCCTGAACGCCCGACTGGGAGAAAAGCTGGCCATGAAGGACGTGCACAGATGGCTCGGCTCCAAGGTACGCGTACTGCTTGACCAGCCGCTGTAGGGGCTAACCACAAGGAGCAATAAAATGAAAAAATGCCTGATCCTTCTTGGCGCACTCTGCATCATGCAGGGAACAGCCCTGGCCGCAGACAATCTTGACGCCCTTTACGGCATTGCCAACAGACCGTCCTACATCAAGCACTACGAGGCCGACAAAGAGCACAATGTGCTGCTCAACCCCTACCTTCAGGTAGCCACCAAGGATTTTCACGCCGTACTTGACGCCAAAAGGCCCGTTTACAACTACGTCATCACCCCCGAGGGCGGCGTGGCCCTTATTGAAGAAGCCCCGCATCCTTACGGGCGCACCTATCCCAACGGCTTTTTCCGCCCCGAGGACAAATCGCAGCGCAAAGCCGGCACCACCGAAAACTACGGCCATGTGTCCGGCACGGCGGGCGGCCCCGGCCGCATCAGCGGCGAAATAATCAACGACCGCAAAAACGGATGCTGGCTCGTCAACAACAAGTCCGGGCGTTATTCCAAACGGAATATTGACCGCACGCCGGAACAGCTGCTCAATGCCTTTGTACTCATGCAGGAGACCATTGATCCCGGCAGCCAGCCCTGGTGCAAGGGAGCGGCCTACCTGCTGGGCTATGCCCCGGACTACGTGAGCGAACCTCTGCGCAAAAGCCCCGATATGCGCTATGAAGACCCGGAAAACAAAAAAAACGCCCACATTCTGGTCGTTCCCGGCGTCAAGCCTCCCCATTTCGACATACCGCAGTACCAGCATATTTCGCTTGATGCCGTTGCCCCCGGGACAAATTCCGGCACAGCGCCCGCTGAGGCTGCCAAACCGGCTGGCAAAACCGCCAAGGGCGTTCCGGCCCCTGAAAAGGCCGCCTACAATGACGACCCGTCCTAGGACGTTCGGTTTTAAAAATATATAATCTCAAAGTGTTATGGCGCTCGCTACGGCGCTTAACAGCGCAAGTAATTCGCGTTTACGCCTTTGTGGCGGCCGCCTGATGCGCAGCCTCCCGAAGAATTTAAAAATAAAATTGCTCCAGAACATATGACTTCTGTAACCATTTAACCTGCCTATTAAGATGTCATGGTTCACCGCTATTACCATTCAGGAGCGTGATACAATGAAAAGATTCATATTCCTCCTTGCCATATGCCTTCTTGCCATACCCGCAGCGTCTTTTGGCGAAACCGCGACAGCGCGCGCCCAGCAGGCTGTGCTCAAAGGAGAAAAAAACTATCTTACCGGCTATCCGGCGCACAATGCTGACGGAACCGTCAATGTGATCATTGAAATACCCGCCGGAACCACGGCCAAATACGAAGTGGATCATGCCACCGGCCTTATGGTTCTTGAGCAGAAAAACGGTCAGCCCCGCTACGTGCAGTACCTCCCCTATCCCGGCAACTACGGTTTTGTGCCACGCACCGTTCTCGCCAGAGAACTGGGCGGCGATGGAGATCCGCTTGACGTCATAGTTCTTGGCGATGCCGTATCCAGAGGCAGCATCCTGAAGGCCCGCCCCCTGGGCGTACTGACCCTCAACGACAGCGGCGAGGAAGACAGCAAGATCGTCATGGCCGCCGTGGGTTCGCCCTTTGAAAAAGTACGCGGCGTCAAGCAGCTGGACGAGCAGTTTCCCGGCGTGACAGACATACTTCAGACCTGGTTCACCTCATACAAGGGCAGAGACGGGAACGGCAAACCCTATCTGAGCAGCAACGGCATGCTGGACCGCACCGAAGCCATCCGCATTATCGGCGATGCGGCCCTGCAGTTTGAGCGCTCCGTCATTACCGAGGCCGACAAACCCGCCCTTGACCCCGACGGCAATCCCCGCGTGTATTTTTCTCCGCAGGCCCGCAACATCAGCGACTAGGCCAAGTAATTCTTGAAAACGTCCTTGGCCTATGCCCGAGACGGCTAGAGCCGTTTACGAATGAAATGAGTTACCTGCTCTGCAAGAATTTTCAGGAAAATCCTTGCCACGAAATGCGGGCAGGCAGGCTTTGCCTGCCGTACGTGAGTATTTCAAGTGTTAAATACTCCAGGAAACAACGAGCCGACAACGTTTTTACTGTCCATTGCTCCCGCGCGGGCATCAGCCGTTGCCTGTAAAAAAAGCGCCCCGTTCGGGGCGCTTTCAATGTAGTGTATCGACAGAAAACAGTCTGACTCGTCCACTGCCGGGCGCGGCTGGACCGGTGCAGGCAGACGGCAGACAGACCTATGGCAGGCGCGACAGAATTTCTTCGGGCAAAGGTACGCCAAGCTCAAAAAGCAGCGCCAGAAAATGCGTTACCGTACGGCTCAGGCGCTGTCCTTCCATATAGACCAGCGAATAGTTCACATGCAGGTCAAAAGATTCCAGCCGCAACTGCGTCAGCTGTCCCGCGGCCAGTTCCAGAGCGGCCGCGTACCGCGGCAGGGCCGTAACCCCCAGCCCGTTGATCACCAGTTGCTTGGCAACCTCCATATTGTCCACGGTCATGAATGACGGCCGTTCGGGACGACCGGCATGTGTCTTGAACCATTCCTGCACCTTGTTGGTCACGCGGGTTCCCTGCTCCCGCAGGATAAAGGGGTGCGCCAGAAGATCGTCGGCACAGACCGGGCCGTCCTTTTGCGCCAGGGCGGACTTGCGCCCCGCAACCACAATAAGCGGCTCACGGTGCAAAAAATGTGCGCGAAGATTGGGATGCGACGACGATGAGCCGCAAAAACCGATCTCCAGCTCTCCCCGGTATACTTTTTCGGCAATGACGTGCGAATTGTGCACAGCCAGATCCAGAGTGACGCCGGGATGACGCTGATGAAAAAGTACCATATAACCGGGCAGATAGTAGGCGCTCATAATGGCCGATGCGCCAAGCACGAGGCGGCCGGTATCAAGCTGGCTGAGGCTCTGGAATTCGTCCTGCATCTGGTTGACAAGACTGAATATACGTTGGGTGTATTCGTAGAGCACACGCCCTTCGCTTGTGAGGTTCACCTTGCGTCGCGACCGGTCGAACAGGGGAACGCCAAGACTGTTCTCAAGGCTCTGTACCTGCATGCTCACTGCGGGCTGTGTAAGAAAAAGGTCGCGCGCGGCCTGGGTAAAATTGCCGGTTTCGGCAATTTTATGAAATGTTTTCAAGTGATCAATGTTCATGCGGGCATCAACCGGCCTTGTTGAAAAATGCTCAATGTCCGCAAATGCTCGTGCAGATGACGGTGATTGTCAACCGCGTCGCCGTGGTACGCCTTTGCCACCATACCAAACCAGCCAGTTTTATTCCGGTAAATTTTATGGATAACGTTTCATTATCTTCCCCATTGGCAATTCTGATTTACATGCCATCGATGAAACATTGTAACCTCCATGCAAGACACCAAAAAGCGTAAAGCGACTGAACAGGGTCAACCTACTGCCGGGCAGAGGGTAAAACCTGACACTGGATAAACCACATCCGCGTCATTGCATGGAGAATGCCGATGAAAAAGCTGTCCTCATTGATTCTGGCTGCCGCACTTACGCTTGGAGGGGTAAGCACCGCCAGCGCCATTGACTTCAAAATCAGGGGCTACTGGAGTTTTTCCTACGAAGTTGCCACCAACAGCGCCTTTGTAAACAGCCGTGCCGGCGGCAGCACCGGAGACGACTTTTCTGCCGGTGAACGACTGCGCCTTTACCTTGAGGCCAAAGCCTCCAAATCCCTTTCCGGCACGGTGGGCATTGAAATCGGTGATATCTACTACGGGCAGGCGGAAAAAAACAACCGTGCCATGGGCGGCGCCCTGGGAGCCGACGGCACCCTCATCAAGCTCAAGCGCGCCTTTCTTGACTGGCAGGTTCCCAGCAGCCAGATCAAAGTGCGCATGGGCATTCAGGGCATGAAGCTGCCCCTGTTTGCCTCCAGCGGCAACTTTGTGCTGGATGACGATGCCGCGGGCATTGTGGCCTCTTCGCGCGTCAACGAAAACTTTTCGGTCACGGCCATGTGGGCACGCCTGCTGAATGACAGCCCCCTTGAAACAACGCCGTCATACTATAATGGCACCGCCTATGACCCGGACCATCCCGACAACGATGCGCTCGACTTTTTCGCCCTGCTTTTTCCCGTGCGTTTTGACGGTTTCAACGTGACCCCCTGGGTGGGCTTTGCCGCCATGGGCGACGGCATCGGCCGCAACCCCAACAAGGATTACAGTGAAAATTTTATCAAAACCTCACGTAAAAAACTTCAGGAAGGCATGGGCGTTTACACAGGCACGGGCAAGGCCCCCATGCTGCTCGAATACGGCGGCGGCGAAACCTACACCTGGTGGGGCGGGCTTTCCGCAAACCTCAACCGTTTCGACCCCTTCATACTGAAATTTGACTTTATGTACGGCAACAAGCAAGGTAACGGCATGTACCGCGACGAGACCTATACCAAGGATAACGGCAAGGTCAAAAAACTGGGCAAGCACGGGCCTCTTGATGCCGACCGCTATAACCGCAGCGGCTGGTTTGCAAGTATACTTGCCGAATACAGGTTTGACTGGGGTACGCCCGGCATCTTTGCCTGGTACAGTTCCGGCGATGACGACGACCTCAATAACGGTTCGGAACGCATGCCTGCCATGTCGGGCAACTGGGAGTACACACACACCGGCTTTAAGGGAACCACGGCTTCAGGCGCGTATGACGGCATTTTCGCCTACCAGCCCCTTGGCCTCTGGGGCCTTGCGCTGCAACTGCGCGAAATCCCCCTGATGGAGGACCTTACAAGCCATATCAAGGTACTCTACATGCGGGGAACCAACTCCGCAAATATGCCCAAACAGATCGCGGAATCACAATATCTGTTAAAAGAAAACATCAACGGCATCTCGCCGGCCGGGGCCATCGGTTCCTACCTGACCACCAATGACTGGGCCATGGAAGTGGACTGGAATACCGAATACAAGATTTACGAAAATCTCAAACTCGTTGTTGAAGCATCGTATCTTTATGTGGATTTCGACAAGGATACCTGGAGCTACACGGCCCCCGACGGGGTAAAATACGGGCGCGAATGGGCGCAGCGCCCCGACAATCCCAACGTGTTCAAGGTGGGCCTCAACTTCCACTATTCGTTCTAGTATCCTCCCCGGCCTTTCCGCATTTCCTGCGGCAAGGCATTGCAGCCCCTCTTACGCAAAGATAAGGGGGGCTTTGCATCTCGCTGGCGAAGGCCAAGGCCGCCGCGTTCAAACATGGCGAACGCGCGAAGCATCTCTTGATAGCCGGTGTAAAGAACTGCAATATAATGAATACCTCCATAGCTGAAAAAGAAAAGACCCCGCACACCCCGCAGCCGGGCATGGATTCTGCCCCCCCGCACTGCGCGCCGTGGCTTTTTGATCCCCAGGACCATCAACTGGTCCGCCTCGCCAACGATTTTTCTGCCGCCCGTGCGCGCAACCAGTCCCTGCCCCAGCCGGACCCGGCCCTGCACCCCAACGGCGTTATCGAGCTGACCTCCGAACCGGGCCTGCGCATGGCCCGGGCCGTCATCATCCTGCTTGAAAGCCTTGAAGACGGCGGTCCCCAGGAAAGACTGCACGCCCTGCGCCGCCTGCATGACGAAGTACTGTATTCCGTGCGCTCTCCCTTGCAGAAAAACACCGCGCGTGTGCTCATCCAGCTTATGAAGGATCTTGTGCGCTCCAGCCCGCACACCCATCTGCAACTCCCCCTGGCCCACGAATTCCATCAGGCCGTGCGCGGCACACCCCGCATCATACGCAAGTTGCTGTGCCGCTATCACCTGCTGGAAATGCCCGAGGCCTGGAACCAGCAGGCATTTGACCATCACGTGCACGACGCCAACACCAAGGGGCGCAAAAGCCCGACACATCTGGTCATGGACGCCTGGGTCAAGGGCATCCGCTTTTTAACGGTCATCTACTACAATACCGTTGACCCCGAGGCTGCCAGCGAACTGCTGCGCGCCGCACGCATCATGGGCATTACAGTGCGTATCGGCATAGAATTTCGCGCGTCCTTTCGCGACAAGATGGTGGAGTTCACCTGGGTTCCCCTTGACATCAACAGTCCCAAGGCCTTTGCGGACCTGCTGCGCAGGCCCGACATCGCCGGGGCGCTGTCGGAATACGCCGCCGTGAATACGTGGATGCAGGAGCATGTGCTGCGCCTGCTGCGTGCCTGGAACACCATTCACGCCCCCCGCCTGGCCGGACAACTGGGCATCCCCGTGCCTTCGCCGCTGAAAGAAGGGGGGTTTCTGGCCTATGTGGGCCACCGGCAGCCTTCATCCCTGCATCTGGCAGAGTACATTTTTTCCCAGTGGGCGCCGCTGGCGCATGAGGCGGCGGGCAACCTGCGCCGGCAGATGGAACAGCAGCACGGCGACGCGCGCGCCGCAACCAGAGCCCTTGTGGAAAGCCTTGAAGACTTCGTACCTGATACCATCCGCGCGGAATGGCTGAGCCCGGCCGCCAACCCGGACATGGTCTTTCCCTACACGCCGCACAAAAGCCTGCCCGACGTGCTGCTGCGTGAACCGGAAGCGCTGCTCGAAACCCTTACCCCCCTGCATCCGTGCCAGATGGTACTCAACCTCGCGGGTCTGACTCCCCAGGATGTTCTGGAACTGCTGTGGCGCGGCAAGGGGCACATCACCCACCTTGAGCTGTTCAACCTGCGGGAATGGACCGGCGGACAGCTCGACCATGTGGAAGCCATCAACTGCCTGCAGCGGGCCATTAATGAAGGCAGCATACTGCGTCTTAAACAGGTCGTTCGCCAGATCGTGCGGGAAGAACCGGAAGACTCCGCCCGCCGTCCGCTGTTGCAGGCCATACTCGACCAGTTGCCGCGACTTCAGGAATTCTATGCGTCCGCCCAGCTTGGTTCGCGCATTGGCACAGATTCCACAAGCCGCTCGCACCACACCCACGGCATGGGGCTTGTCTTTGTTGAAACCCTGCCGCAGCAGGCCCGCGATGCCCTTGCCCGGGAAGACAAGGAGCAACGGCTGCTTCTGCCTGTGCATACGGACATTTACAGCTTCGTGCAGCACCACGAACCGCCGTATGCGCAGCCGTGGTGGATAAAGCGCCTGCGCCGCCTGCCCGGGCTTCGCCATCTTGGCTGCCACTGCGTACACGGGTGGGGGCTTGAAAAAAAGACCACCACTGTGGGGCAGGATGGCAACCTCGTTACTCTGGGCGGCGTCGACGCCAAGGGCATGAACAGGGAAAATATCAAGGACAGCGCCAAACCCGCCTTTGATGTCAGCCCCTGGAACCCTACCTACATGAATAGCGATGTGGTCAACCTGCTCAAGATTCTGGTGGGTTTTCTGCCCGCGCAATGGGCCTTCTGGTATGTGGGGAGCTGGTGGGTGCTCACCTGGTTCGGCGCGCTGCTCTGGTTTGCCATCACGGCCGTGCGCAACGTGGCGCAATCTATGGTGGGCGGCGGAGCCTTCAGCCGGTCCATGCTTGTGCCGTGGAACCGCTATGTGAGCTGGAGCCGCATGGCAGATTCCCTCATGTATACGGGCATATCCGTACCCCTGCTTGAAGTGGCCGTACGCCTGTGGCTGCTTGAAGACCTGATGGGCATAACCGTGCAGGACAATGCGGTCATGGTCTATACGGTCATTGCCCTTGTAAACAGCATCTATATTTCCGGGCACAACATCTTCCGGGGCCTGCCCAAGGAGGCTGTGGTCGGCAACCTGTTCCGCAGCGCCCTGTCCATACCGCTGTCCATGCTGCTCGGGCACGCGCTTCTGCAGTTTTTCATTTTCCTGCAACTGCCGGATCCCATGATACTGCTGCAAAACTGCGCGGCCATTGTGTCCAAGTGCTCTTCAGATCTCGTGGCGGCCGTTATTGAGGGCTTTGCCGACCGCAACCATTACCTGCGCATGCGGCAAAGCGATTACGACAGCAAATTTGCCCAGATTTTCAAAAGCCTCGCCACCCAGGAACTGCTTTTTCCCCACCGCAACCTGGCAAAAATGCTGCAACATCCCCAGGAATACTGGAAAAAGCTCTATAAAAATGACCCTGTAGCGGCAAAACAGGCCCTGGAGCACATGCTGGACATGATGTACATGTGGTACTTCAAGCCCCGCGCCAGGCAGGTTTTCTGGCAAAAAATCAATAGCATCCCGCCAGAAGAAAAGCAGGGCATCCTGGCCTTGCATTCGCTGCTGCGCCTTGAGCGCGAAATTACCACCCAGCTTTTGCAGGGTTTGCTTGGCAAGGATTTTTCCCGTGTGCTGACCTTTTATCTGCAAAAAAACAGGGAATACCTGCATGAACTGAAGGAGGCCAGATTCCGCGCAGCCGCCTGACAGAAATCCCGGAGCTGGCCGCCGGCCGACCACAGAAACAAAAATTAACAAAACATCGTATACCCGCGTGCAGATGGAAGCACTGCACCTTGCCCACCCCTGCCACCTCGTCCACATGAACGTGCGTAACATTCTTGAAGGAGCCGCCGGGGCGGCCGAAGAATGCACGCGCGTGCTTGAAGCCGTATGCACACCCCCGGCGGGCGCCACGGTTCTCGGCATCTGCACGGCAGCCAGCAAGGAAGACGTCTTTTCCCTGGACGACATGTCACGCCGGATGAACCTGACGCATGCGGAAATTTCGTTGCGCATAAACAACGCCATCGCTGATGTGACCGACCGCTTACCGGAGCCTATGCAGACACCGAGCCGCGCAAGGAATCGGAACTGCCCCCCTTCGGCAGCACCCTTTTTGTGGTTCTGCTGCCGCTTCTGCTCATGATTGCCAAAACCGTTGTGGAACTGAGCATCGACAAGCAGAATCCCCCCGCCTATATGACCTATGTGAACTTTATCGGCACACCCATGATAGCCCTGTTCATCTCGGCGGTGGTGGCCTATTTTGTACTGGGCCGCGCTCGCGGATTCAACTGGGACCAGCTCGGCCGCTTCAGCGAATCCGGCATGGCTCCCCTGGCGTCCATCATGCTTGTTATCGGCGCTGCCGGAGCGCTCAACCAGATTATCACCGACAGCGGCGTGGGCCTTGTGCTCAAGCAGGTGCTTACCAGCCTTCAGGTAAGCCCCCTCATTCTGGCCTGGATTATTGCCATTACACTTCGTTTTGCCCTCGGCAGTGCCACCGTGGCCATGATGACAGCGGCAGGCCTTATCCTGCCGGTGCTCAGCGCCAATCCCCAGCTTGATCCGGCACTCATGGCCATCGTCATCGGCGCAGGGGCCATCGGCGCTTCGCAGGTGACGGACTCCGGCTTCTGGTTCGTCAAAGAATCACTCGGCATTCCCATGGCTTCCATGTATGCTACCTACACGGCGGGTACTACCATCGCCGCAGTGCTCGGCTTGGGCGGCACACTGCTGTTACAGATGTTCCTCTAGGCATCCCGGCCTTGAGATCATACATTTTCAAGGCTGTTACGGCGCTCACTGTGGCGTTTACGCCTTTATGGCGAACACCGGCCCGGCACATGCCACCCGCTCCAGACCGGATTTCACGGCTGTGGAAGCCATACGGCAGCATGTCCGGCCAACGCGGGCTTTTTTCCCGGGCAGAAACCCTTTCTGCCCGGGAGCCTGCCCTTGAAGCAACAGGGCATCAGGCCGGAGCCGAACGCCCTGTGACGGTCAACTGTTTCTTTTCAGGGTATATCAGTGCTGCCCGCCCTGATGCATGAAAAATCCCGGCGGTGCGCTGCGCGGCAATGCCCGCGGAATTGCGCAGACGGATCCGGCTGCGCCAGGCGGCTGTCTCAAGCGTAACATGCCATAAGGAGCATTGCATGAAAATCGTCATTGCGCCGGATTCATACAAGGAATGCCTGTCGGCCCTGCAAGTCGCCACACTTATAGAGTCGGGCTTTCGCGAGATATTTCCCGGGGCCGACTACATCAAGGTTCCCGTGGCTGACGGCGGCGAAGGCACGGTGGAAGCTATGGTGGAAGCAACCCGGGGAACCCTTGTGCCGGTGACGGTCAGGGGCCCCCTCGGCGAAGCCGTGGAAGCTTTTTACGGCCTTACGGGCGATGGCGGCACGGCCGTCATTGAAATGGCCACGGCCAGCGGCCTGGGGCTTGTGCCGCCGGAACAGCGCAATCCCCTGCGCACCACAAGCTACGGCACAGGCGAACTCATACGCTCGGCTCTGGATGCCGGGGCGCGCAGATTCATCCTCGGCATCGGCGGCAGTGCCACCAATGAGGGCGGCGCAGGCATGCTTCAGGCGCTCGGTGTGCGGCTGCTCGATAAGCAGGGCCAAGAAATCGAACCTACGGGACTCGGACTCGGCAAGCTTGCGCGCATAGACCTGTCCGGTATTGATCCGCGCCTGAAGGACACCGTCATTGACGTGGCCTGTGACGTAGATAACCCCCTTTGCGGCCCGCGCGGCGCATCGGCCATTTTTGGCCCGCAAAAAGGTGCCACACCCGAAATGGTACAGCAGCTTGACGGCTACCTGCAAAATTTCGCAGCCATAACCCTCCGTGACCTTGGCATTGATATGGCCCATATCTCCGGTGCCGGAGCCGCCGGTGGCATGGGCGGCGGCATGTACGCCTTTTTGCGCGGGCGCCTGCGTCCGGGCAGCGAAATTGTCACCGAAGCCGTGGGGCTTGACGCGCTTGTCAGGGATGCGGACCTTGTCATCACCGGCGAAGGCCGTATTGACGGGCAGACAGCTTTTGGCAAGGCCCCGGTGGGCGTGGCCCGCGTGGCAAAGCGCTACGGCAGGCCCGTAATCGCCATCGGCGGTTCCCTGCGCCATGACGCCCATGTGGTGCATGAGCACGGCATTGACGCCATTTTCAGCGTACTCTACCGCCCATGCAGCATTGGCGAAGCCCTGGCTGAAGGCACGGACAATCTGCGCACGGCTGCGCGCAATGTTGCCGCCGCCATATCCGTGGGCGGCGGGCTTGGCTCTGTGGCAACGCGGGCGGGCAGATGATCGCCGCCTACCTTGCCAGCTGGCGCAGCCACCCGGTGTTCAACATCCTGTTTGTCTGCGCCATGGCCTTTTCCTGGGCCATATACGCGCTTCTGCACCTCAAGGGTATTCCCTGGGGTTCGCAACAGGCCAATATTTTTGTATTTGTCATTGCGGCCCTGTGCTTTGTCTTTATTTTTGTTTTGCCCCGCTATGCGTTCCGCCCGGTGGCCGTACACTATTTCATCATGGTGGGAACCCTGCTGCCCTCACTGGCCAACGGGCAGGAACTCATGCGCCAGAGCGGGCTGTTCAACTAGAACATTTCAACGTTGAAAACATTCTTAAGGGGTAGACACGCCCGTTACGACGCGCAACAGCGCAGATACACTGCGCTCAGGCTGCCGCCAAACGCCTGCCCGCACAGCCCTCAGGACAAATTCAAAGCAAGGCTGACCCAAGACAGTTCACTTTGAAATGCCTGCCGGGCAGCAAACATCGCTGCCGTCTTCGCCGTAAATGGTCTGGGCCGCGCATGTGCGGCGGCATGGCACAAATAAAAACAGCAGAGGCGGAACAGTCCGGGCAGCTTGCCCCGCTGTTCCGCCTCTGCGTATTTTGTTGCGTCTCCAGAGCAAGTTAACTTTTAAATCGCTCTGGCGGCTGCGTGAGCATCTGTTACCCGGCTGCAAGCAGCGGGACCAGCACCTGGCCCAGTTTTTTGCGAAACTCCTTCTGGTCCAGATCATTTTTCTGATTGCCGCGCAGCAGGCTCACGACTATTGCCGCCCCGGTCAGAAGCGAAAAAACCGCATCTGCTCTGACGGCAGCACCGGGGCCAGTCAATCGCCGCGCCAGTCCCTTACGTCTTTTTTCAAAAAAATCGGCTATAATATCAGAAACTTCCTGATCAAGCGCCGAAAAAAGGATTATGCGAAACTCGTCCAGCCACTGGCTATGTTCTCCTTCATGCACAATGCTGTTCAATGCCTGATCCAGCAGATCAGCCACGTCGTCCTCCACGTCTCTCGGAGGTATCAGTTCACTAAGGGATTCCACTACGGCCACAAAAAGCTTCTTCTTGGAGCCGAAGTATCTGTTGATAAGCGTGGCATTGACCCCGGCCTTGGCCGCTATTTCCCGTGTGCCCACGCTTTCGTAGTTATTGTTGGCAAAGAGGCCACGCGCCGCCAGCAGTATTCTCTGCCTGGTCCGGGCCGCGTTGCGGGTTTGCCTGCCCTGATCCGCCACAAAGGGGGAATGTTCGGAAGGTATGGCGGTTACAGGGGCCTTGCCGTCAGTTTTCACGGTGTTGCTCATGGCGTCCCTGCACTCGATTATGATGACCGGAAAAGGCGGAAGCCATGCCCGGCCATGCGTGCGTAGAAAAATCTATTCTTCCGGCGCGCACCCGCCCTGGCACAGGTGTTCTGTGCCGAAAGCCGCCAGCCTGCCGGCGGCAAAAGCATCAAGACAGGAGCCGACACTGGGCAGCCCCGCATTGTGATATACTGCGATGCCCGCAGCCTGCATGGCCTGAAGCGGGCGCAAGCCCATACCGCCTGCCAGCAGAACCGTCACTCCCAGACGCGACAAAAGCTGCACGGGGCCACCGCAGTCGCCCGGCATGTGCCCCAAACTGGTCCGCACCGCAACATGCCCGACCTTGCCGTTTTCAACCCTGGCCAGCGTATAGGCAGAACAACGCCCGAAATGGGGATGCGGCGCGGATTCAAGGCCGCCCTGCCCCTGTGATGGTACGGCCACGAGCACACCTTCGGCATCCGGAACCGGCGCTGCATCCTCCGGGGCGTCCACCGCGCATACGCCGCCCTCAATGCGCAGGGCAAGCCCGTCCACCAGGGCCTCGGCCACACAACGTCTCGCGCGGCGCAAAAGTCTGCCGAAGGTATGTCGTGAAACGCCCATGTGCGCGGCGGCCTCATCCATGTTCAGACCTTCATAGTCGGCCAGGCGCAAGGCCTCCAGGCCATCCAAGGGCAGGATGGTTTCTTCAAGATCGGTCAGGGGTACACCCTTGGGCTTGAAATAACTGTTCTTGGGAAGGGCGCTGACACGGCGGCAATGACAGGGTCTGGGCATAAAATTTTAATCTTCCAGTGCTGAGACTGTTTACTGGTAGCTCTTATACACAAGGTAGGACATGGTGTGGCTATCGTCAAGGGAAGGTAACGCGGCAGAACGTATTGCGCGGAACCGGTGGGGTAAACCGGTTCCGCGCATGGTCACCGCCGCAGGCTTTCAGCCTGCGGAGCGGTAAGACGGATGAGTGATCCTGCTCCGGCAAGGCTCAAGGGCTGTTGTGCCGGGAACAGCCCGTTCCTGAAACAGCTCCTGCTTTATGCCCGGGACGCCTGTGAAACAGCGGGCTGACAACTTTTTTCTGTCCATTGCCCGGGCTTGCCGCACCGGCGGAAATAACGCCGGCAAGAGCCTTGCAGACGGCAACGGCCTAGTGCTCGCAGCCGCCGCAGGTCTGGTCCAGATTGAAACGGTTGAGCTTGTTCTGCAGAAAAGCCTCCACAGCCTGCCCCACGGTGGCGCAGTTGCCCGCAAAAAAGACCTCTATGTTCATCTGGTTAAAGCCCGCGAGAGGGCGCATGCCCATGCCGCCCGCCAGCAGGGCCGTGACGCCGTGACCGGCAAGATACTGCACCGGCGCAAGGCAGCCTCCCTGCTGATGCGGCACAGCCGCCAGGGTGGACTGGGCCGTCACAGCCCCGTTTTCTATTTCAACAATAGTGTAGATGGCGCAGTGCCCAAAGTGCATGCCCATGCCTGCGTCCATGCCGCCGGGAAGTTCGGAAGGAATCGCCAGAACTGTCTTGCTCATTGTACTACATCCTTTACAGGGTTTTTATGGTGCTGTTTGTATTGCGCCGGGTAGCCGCATCCGCCGCCCCGGCAATGCGCCGCCAGATGCGGGCAAGTTCATCAGCAAGGGGCGAGTCACGCTCGGTCAGCGCCTCGCCGCGCGCCATGGCCTGTACCACAAGCGGACTGAAAGGCAGCCGGCCTGCCACAGTATGGCCCATGCTCGCGGCCTCAGCCTCCAGGGCGTCGGCTTCGTGGGTATTGAGGTCGGCCTTGTTGATGATGATCGCCACAGGTATGCGAAAATGCCTGCACAGATCAGCCACACGGCCGAAATCGTGACGCCCGGACGGTGTCGGCTCAACCACGGCCACGGCCAGGCTGGCCCCTGAAAGAGAGCTGATCACAGGGCAGCCCACACCGGGCGAACCATCACAAAGCACAAGGTCGCTGCCTTCACTCCGGGCTGTTTCGCGCGCCTGCTGTTTGAGCAGGCTCACCAGGCGGCCCGAATTTTCCTGACCGGGATCAAGCTGGGCATGCACAAAAGAACCGAACCGCGTGTGGCTCAGATACCATGTGCCGCAGTGGCGCTGCGGAAATTCTACAGCTCCGGCCGGACAAAGCTTGTGGCATACGCCGCAGCCTTCGCAATCAAGAGCGTCTATATGATAGAACTCCCCTTCCCGGCTTACGGCCCCAAACCGGCACAAATCCATACAGCGGCCGCACAACGTACAGGCCTGCCGGTTGATGACAGCCGTATTGCCGGAAATGAAAGCCTGCTCCTTACGTACCTGGGGCTTGAAGATAATGTGCAGGTCAGGCACATCCACATCCAGGTCGCACAGCACGGGCTTTTCGCCCCCGCGTGCAGCCAGCGCCGCCAGCGAAGCGCAGACCGTGGTTTTTCCTGTTCCGCCCTTGCCGCTGATAACAACTATTTCGCGCACGGCTTTCCCCCTCTGCCGGCGGATTCGCCGCAAATTCCGGAAACCTGCGCTCCTTCTGCGCGGCCTTGCGTTGCGGCAGCCCATCGCCGCAGGTCTTTGCCAAGAGTTTCAAACCGCCGCCGCCAGGCCGGTGCACCGGCACTCTGCCCCACAGGCGGCAACTGCCCGCGCGCGTAATCTTCGGCAGCCTGACGGTCAAAAGGCAGGCGGGCCAGCAGTGGCAGAGCTTTTTCCGCGCAGTAGCTGTCAAGAATTTCATCGCCGGACTCGTTGCCCGGCATGCCCACGCGGTTCATCACCACAGCCAGCGGCATGCCCAGCTGGCTGAATGCCTGATGGGCCAGCGTAAAATCATACATGCCAAAAGGGGTTGATTCGGCCACCAGCACAAGAACGTCCGCCAGGCGGGCTGTGGTCATGGCCGGACAGCTCACGCCGGGAGGCGCGTCTATCAGAACATCCGGCAGCACATCTGAAGGCGTCTCCGGCGGCACGGCAGCCGAAGCGGAGTCCGTAACGGGAGCGGATACGGCACTCACGCCCGACGGAGCGCCCAACCGGGCATCAAGCGCTTTTTCGAGTGCGCGCAGCAGGGGCGGCGACATGGCTTCACCCACACGGCTTCTGCCCATGAGCAGGGTATTTTCCCAACCCTGGGCCACGCCCCACACACCGTACTGCAGGCTGCCAAGTTCGCGCCGCCCTTCGTCCAGCGCGCCGGACGGGCATACTGCAAAACAGCCGCCACAGCCGTGGCACATGTCTGAAAAAATGACTGGCTTGCCGCCAAGGATCGCAATGGCCTTATAGGCGCACATTTCTCCACAGGCTCCGCAGGCCGTGCACTTTTCCTTGTTCAACTCAGGCACGGGCAAAAAAACGCTCTCGGGCGCTGTCAGTTGCGGGCGCAGGAAAAGATGCAGGTTGGGCGCCTCCACATCCGCGTCCACCAACATGCAGGAGGCGGGCCATGTTACAGCCAGTGAGGCCGCTACCGTGGTTTTTCCCGCGCCCCCCTTGCCGCTGGCAAAAGCAATACGCATGCCGCCCTACCTGTTGGGAGCCTGGGCCGGGCTGGCCGCCCCACTTGTATATATACGTACGGCTTCGCCTACGCTGCGGCCGTCCATATCCTGGTACACTTCCATCCCCGCAGCCTGGAGCGCCGCAAAGGCTTTGGGGCCTACATAGCCGCTGAGCACGGCTTTGACTCCAAGGGCAGAAAGGCGCTCCGCCGTCTGGATGCCCGCACCCTGAGCCATGACCTGCGATTCCCCGTTATCCACATATTCCGGCTGCGCACTGTCTGTATCCACAACCACAAAGCCCGCAGCACGCCCGAACCGGGGATCGACCTGCGCATCCAGGCCCGGGCCTTCACTCGAAACGGCAACTTTCATAGTCCGCTCCTTTGCGCGGCAGAACCGCGCTTTTTTGTTTTGCTCAAACGAGCATAATATTCAAGCAGCGGATGTCAAGAAAAAATCACGGCCGGTGCAATACAAAAAGCGTCCCTGCGTGCGGCATGCCGCACGCAGGGACGCTTGTACAAAACACACGGCGGATTATGCCCGCAAAAACATTTCTGCCAGAAACAGGGTTACGCCAGCCCGAAACGCAGCCCCGCGTAGCCGACCACCCGGCTGGTATCGCCGGATGCGGCCGCCGAGGTATCGTACAACGCCAGCTCGGCCCAGGGGCTGCCCATGGCGTGCGCTGTAAACAGGGCCAGTGCCATGGCCCCTGCACCGCACATGGTGATGCTTTCACGCTCCACCACGGTCAGCAGCCCATCGGGATCGCAGGCAAGCACCTGGGCAAGGGCGAGGGCATCTTTGTGCAGGGTCAGTTCCTGGCTCTGATAATGGTTCAGGTCAGAACTGACAACGATGCCGACACTGTGCCCCTCCGCCTCAAATGCCTGTATGACCCGCGCCAGGGCAAGGCCCGCTGCACGCAGGGCATCCGGGCTGCGCGTACCCACACATACGGGTACAATGCTGCGCCCGGACTCGCGGGGCAAGGGCAGGCTTTGCAAAAACGGCAGCAATACCTCAATGGAGTGCTCGCTCACATGGCAAAGCTCGTCTTCAAAAAAACCTCCGGCAGCCTGCACCAGCGCCTGTCCAAGCTTCTCGTCCACCACAACCGGCCCCAGGGGGGTCAGCCAGTGCCCGCCGGTCCAGACGCCCAGCGCTCGCCCCTGTCCGGTATGGTTCGGGCACAGGATAAAAAGCCGTTCGGGCAGATTGGCTCCGGCTGTGGAGCCGTCCCAGGCGCTGGTCAGTGTGCCGCCAATAACGCGCCCGCAGTAGACATAACCGGCGTGAGGCAGCATAAGCCCCAGCAGGCGTGCGTTTGCCTCACGCGGTATTTCACCGGGGACAAGGTTTTCAGGCACACCCCCGGACATAAGCCACATGCGGATTTCTTTTTTCAACTGTTCGGCGTCAGCAGGATAAAAACGTCCCGCCGCGATGGGGTGTCGTATGCTCATGGCTGCTCCCGGAATTTGGCGTATATAAAGAACGCTGCGAACCCTGCGATCAGGGCAGGCCGGGTATTGGTGCCCGGTATTTCCGCGCGCTGCCGCCGTATCAAAACACTTTATAACATAATCTATGGACCCTTTAGAGCACATTTACGGGTTTTTTGAAAGACCCTTTTCTGCGGCCACCTCGCCGGCGTCCCGGCCGCTCCCCCCGGCAACTGTCTGCTGCCGGGGGAAGAAGCCTGAAATATGGTGCAGGAATGGTTGCAGGCCGGATTATGCCTGCGTAAGACCGCCCAGCAGGGCGTAATGTGTTTCCATATATTCCAGCAAACCTTCCCGGCCGCCCTCACGGCCGAGCCCGCTGCCCTTGACGCCGCCAAAAGGCGTTTCGGCCGAGGCCAGCGCCGCATCGTTGATGCCGACCATGCCGAAATGCAAGCCCTGCCAGAGCCGCCACACACGCGCCATATCCCGTGTGCAGACGTAGGACGCCAGCCCGTATTCCGTATCGTTGGCAAGGGCAATGGCTTCCTCTTCGCTTTCAAAAGACATGACGGCCGCTACAGGCCCGAAGATTTCTTCGCGGAAAATACGCATCTCGGGGCGCAACCCTGTGAGGAGCGTAGGTTCATAAAAATTTCCCCCAAGGCTGTGGGGCTGCCCGCCCGTCACGCGGCATGCGCCCTTTTCCTGCGCATCACGCACAAGCGCATCCACATGTGCCACGGCCCCGGCGTCAATGAGCGGTCCCATTGTGGTATCGGCTTTCAGACCGTCCCCCACATGCAGCCCGCGTATGCCGTGCAGCAGACGGCGTACAAAGGCATCAAGAACGTCCTTGTGCACCAGAAAGCGGTTGGCGCAGATGCAGGTTTGCCCGGCATTGCGAAACTTGTTGCCCATGGCCATGGCTGCGGCCTGATCCAGGTCTGCGTCGTCAAAGACGATAAAGGGTGCGTTGCCGCCGAGTTCCAGCGATACGCGCTTGAGGGTGGGACCGCACTGGGCGGCGAGCTTTCTGCCCACAGGTGTGGAGCCTGTAAAGCTGAGTTTGCGCACAAGCGGACTTGAAGTAATAACTGCGCCGATGGCCCCGGCATTGCCCGTAATGACGTTGAACACCCCGGCGGGAATGCCCACCCGCACTGCCAGTTCCGCCAGGGCCAGCGCGCTGTACGGCGTAGCGCCGGCGGGCTTGACAATAGCCGTGCAGCCCGCGGCCAGAGCCGGAGCCACCTTGCGGGGTATCATGGACATGGGGAAGTTCCACGGCGTAATGGCCGCCGCCACCCCAAGGGGAGCGTGCCGGGTCAGCGCCTGAGTGCCGTGGCGGAACGTGGGTACAACCTCGCCGCTTACCCGTCGCGCCTCTTCGGCATACCAGGGAAAGTAGGATGCACCCTGAAGGATCTCTGCCCTTGCCTCGGCCAGCGGCTTGCCTTCTTCAAGAGTAAGCAGCCGGGCCAGGTCTTCAAGGTTGGCATGTATGGCCTGTTCCCAAGCGTGCAGATAGGCTCCGCGCTCCTGCGGGCTTTTGGCCTGCCAGATCTCAAACGCCGCATGCGCGGACTCCACGGCATGCCGGGCCTCGGCCTCGCCGCAGTTGGGCACATGGCCGAGCAGCTTGCCGTTGGCCGGATTGGTGACTTCTATAACGCTTTTATCCGCCGCATCGCACCACTGCCCGTTGATCAGGCAGTGGGGACGAAAGAGGCTTTTATCCTGCAATATCCGGTGCATGTAAACCCCCGTTGCGGCGCGGGCGGGGGTCAGAAGAGCTGTTTGCCCTCCATCCAGTGATGCTTGACGCGCCCGCGCAGTGTCTGCCCCAGAAAGGGCGTGTTCAGGCTTTTGGAATACATGGTTTCCCGTGAGGCAACCCATGTTTCGTCCGGGTCAAACAAAAAGAAGTCTGCCGGGTCGCCGGGGATAAACCCGTTCCACGGCAAAGCGAAAATTTCGCCCGGGCGGCGGCACCACAGGCGGTGCGCATCGGCCTCGGCCAACACGCCTTCGCACACAAGCCCCCAGGTAAGGCTCAGGGCCAGATCAAGGCCGGTAAAACCGCAGGGTGCTTCGTCCAGGGTACCGTCCTTTTCATGGGCCGCATGGGGCGCATGGTCGGTAACAAGAATATCCACAACACCCGTTTTCACAGCGTCACGCAGGGCATCGCGGTCGCGCGCCGTGCGCAGGGGCGGACTGACCTTGGCCTGGGTACTGTAGTTCTCAAGTGCGTGCTCGTCCAGCAGCAGGTAATGCGGGCAGGTTTCTGCGCTGACCTTGACGCCGCGCGCCTTGGCCCAGCGGATGATGTCCACCGTCAGTTCCGCCGAAACATGCGCAATATGCACCGGAATATCAAGATACTCTGCAAGCATGATGTCGCGGGCGGCCTGTACGGCCTCACCGGCGGCGGGCTGCCCCTTGAGGCCCAGCAGGCCGCTGGTATGCCCTTCGTGCATGATCCAGCCACGGGCCAGGTGCGGGTCTTCACAATGGTCAATGAGTACAAGCCCCAGATCCGCCCCATATTCCATGATACGGCGCACAAGCTCGGCATTTTCCAGCGGGCGGCCGTCATTGGAAACAGCTACGCAGCCGGCCTCCTTGAGTTCGGCCAGGGGAGCCATCATTTCTCCCTTGAGACCCACGGTGGCGGCGGCCACAGGGAACAGGCGCGGGCCGTGCGGATGGCTCCGGCGGGCCTTGTCCAGCATGTGGCGGGTAACGCTTGCCGTATCGTTGACGGGCTTTGTATTGGCCATGCACATGACACCGCCAAAACCGCCGCGCGCGGCAGCCTCAAGGCCCGAGGCCACGTCTTCCTTATACTCAAAGCCGGGTTCGCGCAGGTGTACGTGGGCGTCGATAAGGCTCGGCATGAGCACAAGGCCGCGCGCGTCAAAAATCTCGCAGCCTTCGGGGGGCGTGTGATGCCCCGCAGGGGTCATGGTCGTAATTTTTCCGCCGGTCACCAGAAGGTCCACCGGGGCTTCCAGGTGGCGGGCATTTTTGATGCAAAGCCTCATGCGCGTCCTCCATCATTGCGCGTGGCCAGAAGATACAGCACTGCCATGCGCGTGGCCACGCCCGCAGCCACCTGATCAAGCACCAGGCTTGCGGGGGCATCAGCCATATCGTCTGAAATTTCCAGTCCCCGGTTCATGGGACCGGGGTGCAGCACACCGGCGCCGGGCCGGGCCAGCGCCATGTGTTCAAGGCCAAGGCAGAAGCGCCGCGAATATTCGGCCAGATCGGGCAAAAGCCCGGCCTGCTGGCGCTCCAGTTGCAAACGCAGGCACATTACGGCGTCCACATCGCGCACCGCCTGTCTCAGATCGGTATATACCTCCACCGGCCAGTGGTCCACCCCGGCAGGCAGCAGGGTGCGCGGAGCGCACACCCGTATGCGTACGCCAAGGCTGGTAAGCAGGTGGATATTGGAACGCGCCACCCGGCTGTGTGCGATATCGCCCAGAATAAGCAGGGTACGGCCCTCAAAGGAATTCGCCCACGCTTCACGCAGGCTGAAGCAGTCCAGCAGCGCCTGTGTGGGATGGGCATGCCAGCCATCGCCGCCGTTCACCACGCCGCAGGGCAGCAGGTCTGCCACATAGCGAGCCGCGCCGCTGCTGGAATGACGCATGACAATGACATCCGGCGACATGGCCTGAAGTGTCAGGGCCGTATCCTTGAGGCTTTCGCCCTTGTTGAGGCTTGAGCCGCTCTTGCCCAGCGCAAACGTGTCTGCCGAAAGGCGCTTGCCCGCCACATCAAAGGAAGTTTTGGTGCGTGTGCTGTTTTCCACAAAAAAAAGCACCACGGTCTTGCCCTTGAGAGTGGGCACCTTTTTGACCGGGCGGCTGTTTATTTCCTGAAAGCTGGCGGCCAGATCAAGCAGATGCAGGGTATCCGCCCTGCTCAGCTGCGTTACATCCAGCAGGTCCTTGTGCGGCCAATGGTAGCGATTGTCGGTATTCATGGCAGTGCTGTGTAAAAGGTAAAAAAAAGCCCCGCTTTTCAACGGGGAACGACGGGTACGGCTGCGGCCCTGAACGGCGGAAACTTCAAAAAATCCGGCAGACCGGGCGCTGGAAAAAACGCCCGCCCTGAACCACACGTTTCGGGAGCGACAGACATCATGTCTTTTATGTAGGCGCGCCGGGGTGCTTTGTAAAGCAAAAAGTCTGTTGACGCCCGCAGGGCCATTGTCTAGTTAGAAGAAGGCCATACCACCGGGCGCGCCCGAAAGGCGCTTGCCCGGCCTTTTTCGGCGATTTGCCCGGCCCGGCTTGCCGCCTTTTTGTCAGGGCCGTTTTTTCGTATTTGTTTTCAGTATGTTCCGGAAATTTTCAGGAGGATGCGACCAATGCTTACAACGCTTGTGATCTATCTTGCCTGTGGCGCGGTGGCTGGTGTGCTGGCCGGGCTTCTGGGCGTGGGGGGCGGCATTGTGCTGGTCCCCATGATGGTGGCTATTTTTCCCACCGTGGGCGTTCCGGCGGAATATGTGCAGCAGATGGCGCTCGGCACGTCGCTTGCCTCCATCATGATCACATCCATTTCCAGCGCCCGCGCCCATAACAAGCGCGGGGCCGTACACTGGGACATCTTCCGCAATATTACCCCGGGCATTCTTCTGGGTACGTTCGCAGGCGGGCTTATTGCCACACACATGCCCACCCTGGCGCTCAAGGTCATCTTCATCTGCTTTCTTGTTGTGGTGGCGGCGCAGATGCTTTCCGGCTACCGCCCCCCGGCCACACGTAGCATGCCGGGCTTTGCGGGCACATCAGGCGTGGGCCTGGGCATAGGACTTCTTTCAAGCTTTGTGGGCATTGGCGGCGGCACTATTTCCGTACCTTTCATGACTACATGCAACGTTCCCCTGCACCATGCCGTGGGTACTTCGGCCGCCATCGGCTTTCCCATCGCCGTGGCGGGCACGCTTGGCTATATTGTAGGCGGCTGGGGGCGTCCCGACCTGCCTTCAATGGCTCTGGGTTTTGTAAACCTGTGGGCGCTGCTCGGCATTGCTTCGGCCAGCTTTCTTACCGCACCCCTGGGGGTAAAACTGTCGCACGCCCTGCCCGCCGACAAGCTCAAGCGCGGCTTTGCCTGCTTTCTGATCATTGTGGCGGCCAGGATGGCCTGGGGATTGCTGTAACCATAAATTGCTGTCAGGATGGCGGTATGAAACTTTATACCTACAACCACAAGCTGGCCGAATCCGTCTGGTGGAACCTGCTCTGGCTGACTCTCGGCGGCCTGCTCATGACCATCTGCGTGCAAAGCGTGGCCGCACCCCACGACTTTCTCGCCGGGGGCATCATGGGCGTGGCCCTGCTGACCAACTACTGGACAGGGACGCTCACCCCCCTTGTCTGGTACGCACTGCTCTGCGCGCCGGTGTATATTTTCGGCTGGTTTTTTGTGGGAAAGCGCTTTCTGCTCTATACGGCGTACGGGACCCTGTGCACCACGGTTTTCGGCTTTTTTATCGACTTTACCATCCCCGTACAGGACGACCTCTACGCCGCGGTTGTAGGCGGCGTACTGCACGGCACGGCCTGTGGCATGATGCTGCGTACCCTGGGCAGCGGCGGCGGCACTGACGTTATCGCCGTGGTGCTCAAAGACCGCTGGAATTTTTCTATCGGCCAGTTCAATGTCATTTTCAACGGTCTGCTTTTTCTGCTTGGCGCGTACCGCCTGCCCCTGGACCTTATCGTGGCGTCAATGATCATGATGTTCATCTCGTCCAGCGCCCTTGAGTACGTGCTGGGCATGTTCAACAGGCGCAAGCTGGTCATGGTCATCTCCGACCACGGCGAAGAAATCAGCGAGGCCATTCTGGTAACGGAACGCTTCGGGGCGACCATGTTGCGCGGCAAGGGAGCCTACTCCGGCTCAGACCGCGAAATCCTGCTCACCGTCACCACCAACATCGCCCTCAAGCGACTGGAAAACCTGGTGTACAGCATTGACCCCAATGCCCTCTTTATTGTTGAAAATACCTTCTATGTCTCCGGCGGGCAGTTTGCCCGGCGCGGGCGGTAGGAACACGCATGCACCCCAAGGGGCCTTCAGATTTACCTACAGGTTCACGAGCGGCCTTCGCGCAACCTCAAAACGGAAACGCCGACGGCCGTGCGGATCAGTTCGCCGGGCCTGCGCTGGCGATCAGGGCCAGAAGCATTGTGACCCTGGCGGGCGAAGGCCCGTCCAGAGGGGCGCGGCTGTTTGCGCCCCTGAAAAAGATCGACAATGCCGTGCTTATCGTGCGTGGCGGCCTGGTGGAAGAGGTGCGCCCCTGGTCTGCCGCTGCGGCGCCCGCCGGAGCTGTCGTGCGCGATGTGGGCGCTGTGTGCCTGGCCCCGGCCTGCGTCAACGCGCACACGCATCTTGAACTCTCGCATCTTGCCGGGCGCACGGTATGGGGCAAAGGTTTCACCGCATGGCTGCAAAGCCTCGTTCCTTTGCTGCCTGAAGCCCCCGATGCGCAGGCTGTGGAAAATGCCTGCGCTCATCTGGCCGGAACCGGCACCCTGTACGCGGGTAATATTACCGGCTCGTTGCCGGGCGGCACACTTCTGGCTGACGCCGCCTGCCGGGAAACGGGCATTGCCGCAAGCCATTTTTGCGAATGGTTCGGTTTTGGCGCGCCCTTTGCCGACGGTATCCGCCCCTGGCCGCCCCGCTGCCGCCAGGTTCTGCAGGACGATCCCTTTCTGGCAGCCCGATGCGCCCCCGGCGGGCATGCCCTTTATTCCACCGGGGCTGACATCTTGACTGCCGCCAGGCAGGACTGCGCCCGCATGGGCCGTATTTTCAGCTTTCATCTGGCGGAATCCCCCGATGAGACGCAGATGCTGGTCACGGGTGACGGCCCCTTGCGCCATTTCTACGAAAAGGCGGTCCTGCCCGAAGACTGGCAGGCCCCCGGCCTGCGCCCCCTGGCCTACGCCGTCAAGCTGGGGCTTCTCGGCACGGGTACCCTTGCTGTACACGGTACACAGCTTGACGCCCAGGAAGTGGAGGTGCTGGCCGCCAGCGGCACGGCCCTGTGCCTGTGCCCGCGCTCCAACCGCAATCTTGACCTTGGCGTGCCGCCGGTGCGCGACCTGCTTGAAAGCGGCTGCCTGCTCTGCCTCGGTACGGACGGTCTGACCAGCAACCGCGACCTGGATGTGCGGCAGGAAGCCGTATGGCTGCGTGACAACCTTGACGTTCCACCCGAAGCCCTGGTGCGCCTCATGACTGTCAACGGCGCTGCTGCCCTCAACCTGCTCCCCAGTGGCGCAGGCCGTCTGGAACCCGGCAGTCCGGCGGCATTCTGCGTATTGCCCGAAGCCCTCGTCTATTAGAGCACCTTACCTTGAAAATGCTTTGGCGACTGCGTGAACAGCGCCCGCCGCGAAGGCGCAAGCCCAGTGTATTTGCGCGACTAGAGCAATAACGCTTCAAATGACTGTTTAACGGTCGGCAAAGCCGCCCTACAAGCATTTGGCGACAAGGATTTGTCTCCAACTCCTTGTAGAGCATTTCATACTTGAAATGCTCTAAGCGCAGGAGCTGGCGCGTAGCAATACTTGAGCGTATATATTTTCAAAGGTAAAATGCTATAACACACATCAAATGCAGCCTTTCCCCGGCAAACTGCTCCACGCTTACCGCGCAGTTTCGTTAAGCGCATACATGTTCCTCTGCGTACCACCCTCCGGCGTCTTTGTTTTCCGCACACACAGCGGCTGTTTTTTCTCCCACCAGACCAGCCGGAAAAAACGGCAACCGGCATTGCCCGCCTCTTTCACCCAATGAGATCCGAAGCGCCCCTGCGGCAGCCGTCTGCCCCGGATGCGGGGCATGCGCTCCTTTGCAACAATCGGCACTTTATGCCAATAAAATTATTGTCATGCGCAAGCCTAACTGGCAGTATTTGACCACACCAATTCTGCTTGTCTGAAGTCTCAAGGGACCATTGCCCCGCGCTGTGGCCCTGACGGCATCTGCCGTCTGTTATCAACCCGCGCCAAGAAGGAAACCATGACCGAGGAATTACTGGACTGGAAGGACGCCATGAGCCGTGTGCTCAACAAGCGTGACCTTTACGTCAAGCTGCTGGGCAAATTTATTGAAACGGAACGCGACACTCCCGACAGGGTGGCTGTGGCTCTCAAGAACGGCAATGCCGATGAAGCCAGACAACTGGTGCACAGCACCAAGGGGGCAGCGGCCAACCTGGGGGCCAAGGCGCTGGCCGCCGCCGCGCTGGAGCTTGAAATGGCCATCAGGGCCGGGGCGGACACGGGCCGCGCCCTCAGCCACTTCAGCACCACCGTCATGGAAACCCTGGTAACCATGCACGCCTTCATGACCCAGTAGTTCCGAAATTTTCTGATTTCGCTCCGGATAGTTAGTAAATAAAAAACGCCCCCCCCCGGCCGATGCCGGCCGGGGGGGGGCGCAAGCCCATGATTTTGTCCGTCAATGCCCCAGCCGCGTTTCATAACCGCAGCTATGGCAACCTGGTCTTCTAGCGCAGTTAACGCTTTAAACGGTTGCCTGGCGACAGATCACCGCTGCTGTCTTCGTCCGTAATTTCTTTTGCCGTAACGGTCAAAGCAGGCCCGCCTTGCAACCATTTCACGGCGCGTAATTTAAAAAAAAGCCCCGCAGTGCATGCCAGCTTTTTCAAAGTTGTCATGCTGCCGTATTACGGTGCGCTGCACCCTCATGCGGCATCAGCGCACATTTAAACTTTTTCAAAACTAGAATGCTCTATCTTGAAAAAACGCAGTCTCAAGGCGTTGGTCACCACGGACACTGACGACAGGGCCATGGCCGTACCCGCTATCATGGGCGAAAGCATGGGGCCGCCAAAAACATGTAAAAGACCGGCCGCCACGGGCAGGCCCAGCACGTTGTAGCCAAATGCCCAAAAGAGATTCTGCCGGATATTGCGCATGGTGGCACGCGAAAGCGCCAGCGCGGTAAGTACGGCCTCCATGCCGCCGCGCATCAGCACGATGTCTCCGGCCTCGGCGCTCACATCCACGCCTGTTCCCACAGCCATGCCCACATTTGCCAGGGCCAGCGCCGGGGCATCGTTGATACCGTCACCCACCATGCCTACCACATGCCCCTCCTCCTGCAGACGACGCACATAATCGGCCTTTTCTGCGGGCAGCAGACCGGCCGCCACTTCATCCACACCTACCTGCGCGGCCACAGCCCGGGCCGTGCGCTCATTGTCGCCCGTAAGCATGACAACGCGCACGCCCATTTCACGCAGACGCGCCACCACTGAGGGCGATTCCGGTCGTATGCCGTCCGCTAGCGCCAATATGCCAGCCAGACGGTTTTCTCCGCCCCGGTCAAGAGCCAGCAGCAAGGGAGTCTGTCCGGCCTCGGCCAGCACGGCCAGCCGGTCCACAACATCCCGGGAAACCTCAAGGCCGCACTCCTTCATAAAAGCGCGATTGCCCACGGCCACCCGGCAGCCCTGCCCATCGGCAAATACCCGTCCTGCGATGCCCATGCCGGGCGTCACCACCACGTCCTCTACACGACGGGCGGGCAGGTTACGGTCATGGCCCGCCTTGATAAGGGCCTGGGCCAGCGGATGCTCGGAACGCGCCTCAAGGGCGGCGGCCAGACTCAGAAGACCGTTTTCGTCAAGCTCTCCGGCCCCCTCCAGCAGGGTCACCCCGGTGAGTACGGGCTTGCCCGTAGTCAGGGTTCCGGTCTTGTCCACGGCAAGCACATTGATATGCCCGGCCTGCTCCAGAGCGGAGCCGTTCTTGATGAGCACGCCAAGCTGCGCGCCGCGCCCGGTTCCCACCATGATGGACATGGGCGTGGCGAGACCCATGGCGCAGGGGCAGGCCATAACCAGCACGGCCACAAAGACCGTCAGCGGCGTGGTAACCGGTTCGGAACTGAACACCAGCCATGCCAGCGCCGCCAGTACCGCATATATCATGACCGCAGGAACGAAATAATAACTCACCCTGTCCGCCAGGCGGGCAATGGGAGCCTTGCTGCCCTGAGCCTCGCGCACCAGACGGATAATGCGCGCAAGGCGCGTATTACGGCCCACCGCATCGGCCCGCAGGGTAAGCGAGCCTTCACCGTTAACACTGCCCGCCACCAGTTTGTCTCCCGGCCCCACTGCCACAGGAATGGACTCGCCCGTAAGCAGTGAAAGGTCCACGGCGCTCTTGCCGGTAAGCACCTCGCCATCCACAGGCACACGACCACCGGGGCGCAACAGCAGGTGATCACCCGCCTTGACCTCAGACAGGGGCACTTCGCGCGGCGGCTGGGCCTCATCCGCAGAGTCAAGCCGCAGGGCCGTTTCAGGGGTAAGGCTCATGAGCGCGCCCATGGCATCGCCAGCCTTGCGCTTTGCCGTGGCCTCAAGAAACTGCCCCAGCTCTATCATGGTCAGCAGCACGGCCCCGGATTCATAATAAAGATTCATGGCCCGTTCCACCGGGTCCAGCCCCATGAGGCCCAGCACCGTGTTCACCAGGCTGTAAAGAAAAGCCGCGCCCGTACCCACGGCCACAAGGCTGTCCATGGCCGGAGCCTTGCGCAGCAGCGCGCGGATGCCGTCCACATAAAAGTGGCGTCCAAGCCAGACTATGGGCAGGCTGAGAAAAAGCTGCACCAGCATAAAGGCGCGCGGCGAAGCGTGCGGATCAAGCCAGCCGGGCAAGTCAAGTCCCACCATATGCCCCATGGATACAACAAGCAGAGGCACGGCGAAGCAGGCCATGGGCACAAGCCTGCGCAAACGGTGGCGCGAATCTTTAATGGCCCTTGCCCTGCCTTCGGCAAATTCGGTCGAGGCGTCATCGTCGCTGGCAGGGGTGGCACTGAAGCCGAGCGTGGCGACCCGCCCCATGATCTGGTGCTGCACCTCGTCCTCACGGCCGGGGCTGGCCCACACTTCTGCCTTGGCGGTGGCAAGGTTGACGCTGATTTTTTCCACCCCGTCCATGCGGCCTACCACGCGCTCGATGCGCGAAGAGCAGGCAGCGCAGTGCATGCCGCCGATATCAAACTGCAGGGGGCATGCCCCTTCAGCGGCGTCCTTACCAGCAATGGCCTCGCTCATATTCGTCCTCCAGCCCTTTCTGTTCCGGGCAGCACGGCGCTGCACAGAGCACCCCGCCTGTCCGACCCAGGTTTGTTTTGCCGTGGCTTGTCATTTGCCATGACCGCGCGTAAACTTGCACCACATTGAAATTGAAAACTGTTTCCCCAAGGAGGATATGATGAAAAGCCTGAAAGTCAATGGTATGAGCTGCGGACACTGCAAGGCCGCTGTGGAAGAAGCGGCGGGCAAGGTTGCCGGCATAAAAAATCCGCTGGTGGACCTGGACGAAAAAGTCTTGCGCTATGAAGAGGACGGCCCCGTGGATATGGACGCCCTGCGCACGGCCATCAGCAATATCGGTTTTGACCCGGAATAGGCCCCGCCTGAGCCTTTTCGGCAATGCGCGGCGGCTCTGCGCCGGTTTTTTCAGCAGAAAAGACCGGCGCGGGCTGCGCACCCGGACAGGCACAACGTCACTTCGCCTCAAGCCCCATCATCTTGCCGTTCGCGCCTGCATGGCGTACATGTAGCCCGCTATGCCCGCACCGCCGCGAAAAAATTCCGGCCGGTTCGCTACAGGCCGCGAGGGCAAAAAAACGCAACGGCATGACATGTCCGGGCAGAGACCGCGGCATGCCGTCATCCGCGCGAAACAGGCCGGGCCGCAATGGCCGAAACCGCGCCGGACAGGCACCACGGCCCGAGGTAGTGCAGCGGCCATAACCTACAGGCAGACCGTCCGGACAACCATGCGCCCAAACCGTACCGCCATGCAAGTATACAGACCTTTCTCACAAGCACACAAGAGGCACAGGGGCCTGTCCACGGCACAGCAATGTGTCTGCAGCCTGCTGATGTGTTGCGCCCTGCTCAGCCTGGCGGCCGCCGCGCGGGCGCAGGATGCCTTTTCTCTGGATTTTACCGTGGTGCACCTGGGAGGCGGGCCGCGCACGGTGCTGGTTGTGGGTGGCATACAGGGAGATGAGCCGGGCGGCTTCTCGGCCGCAAGCCTGCTGACCACCCACTATACCGTGGAAAACGGCAGTGTATGGGTAGTGCCCAACCTCAATTTTCCCAGTATCATCAAGCGGTCGCGCGGGCTGCATGGCGACATGAACCGCAAGTTCGCCCGCCTTGACCACAGTGACCCGGAGTATGTCACCGTTCGACGCATACAGGATATCATTGACCACCCCGATGTGGCCCTGGTGCTGAACCTGCATGACGGCAGCGGCTACTATCGCCATCAATACGAGAACAGGCTGCGCAATCCCGCGCGCTGGGGCCAGTCGGTTATCATTGACCAGGCCAGCCTGCCCGGCGCATTCATGAGTTCTCTGGGCGCGATGGCCGACGAAGCCGTGGCCGCCGCCAACGCGGGGCTTCTGGCCCCCGACCACCGCCTGCATGTGCGCAATACCAATACGGCGGCGGGCGACCGCGAAATGGAAAAAAGCCTTTCCTACTATGCCGTGCGGCAAGGCAAGGCGGCCTTCGGCCTTGAAGCCAGCAAGGAATTTTCTGTGGAACTGCGTGCCTATTACCATCTGCTGATGGTGGAATCCTTTTTGCGGCAGGCAGGGGTGGACTTCAGCCGCTCGTTTTCCCTTACACCCCAGGGCGTACGCCAGGCGCTTCAGGACGATCTGGCCGTATCTTTTGCCGACAACCGGGTCTTTCTGCCCCTGGAAGACGTCCGGCCTGCCATAAACTATTTGCCCCTGCCCAGAAGCGCTCCGGCCCGCGCCGTGCCGACCAAGCCCATCATGGCAGTACTGCCCTGTGCCAAAGGCCATGAAGGCCAGTACTGCGTCCACTACGGCAATCGCATGATTACCCTCATCCGCCCCGAATGGCGTGAAGTGGACGACAGCCTTGGCGCAGCTCCGGTGCGCGTGGACGGGCAGGACACCCTGGTCCCCTTCGGGCAGATCGTTTATGCAAAAGACAGCCTGCTGGTGCACCCTCTTGAGGGCTACAGGGTCAACGCCATCGGCTTTGAGAACGGGCAGCCCGACGAAACGGGTGTGGAACTGCGCCGCAAAGACTTCATGCCGCGTTTTTCGGTGGACAGACAGGCCCGGATATTCCGGGTAGAAGTTTACCGGGGTCAGCTTTTCAGCGGCATGTTTCTGGTCTGCTTTGGTGATGGAGACCGGAAACGCCCAAGCGGATCGCACACCGTCCGCAACGCCGCGCCGCTGCCTGCTGTTCCCGGGCCGGAGTCTGCCCTGGGCTTTTAAGCTGTGCCCCACAATTCCCTGACTGCTGCACCTCCGGGCGCTGCCCGGAAGGGGGGCTTTCCCGGGCAGCAAATCGGCATTTTTACGTTGAACTGCTTTATAAAGACAAGTACAGGAAAAACATGGCTGATAAAATATCCGTCTGTGTAGCCGGGGGCGGCAGTTGGGGCACGGCCCTCGGGCATCTGCTGGCCCGTGGTGGACACGATGTCAGCATATGGCTGCGCGATGATGCTGTGGCCCGGACCATCAACCGGAAACACGAAAATCCGCGCTACCTGCCCGGCCTGCCGCTTGATCCTCGCCTCGCGGCCACAACAGACCCGGCCGTGCTCGCCCGGCCTCTGGTGGTGCTTGCTGTTCCCTGCCAGCAGTTGCGCCCCTGGCTTGCCGGTCATGCCTGCCATTTTCAGCCGGGCGTAACCCTCGTCAATGCTGCCAAAGGCATAGAAACAGGCTCTCTGGCAACCTGCGCCGAAATAACGGCTCAGGAACTGGGCGGCCTCAACCCGCGCTACGCGGTTCTGTCCGGCCCGTCCTTTGCCGCTGACGTGCTGCGCGACCTGCCCACGGCCGTTGTGCTGGCTTCGTATGACGAAGCTTTGGGCCGTTACCTGCGCGGCGTCTTTTCCGGCCCTGCCTTTCGCTGCTATTCCAGCACGGATGTGGTTGGAGTGGAAATGGGCGGCGCGCTCAAAAACGTCATGGCCATTGCGGCAGGCACATGCGACGGTCTGGGTCTTGGAGCCAACAGCCGCGCTGCGCTCGTCACCCGCGGGCTGGCGGAAATGAGCCGCCTTGGTGTCGCGCGCGGCGCGCAAGCGCACACCTTTATGGGCCTTTCCGGATTGGGAGACCTTACCCTGACCTGCACCGACGACCTTTCACGAAACCGCCAGGTGGGGCTGCGGCTTGGTCGGGGAGAAAAGCTCGAGCATATCACGCAAAGCCTCGGCATGGTGGCCGAAGGCGTAAAAACCACTGCCGCCATCCATGAGATGGCGCAAAAGCTCCAGGTGGAGGCCCCGCTGACCAGGGCTGTTTACGGCATCCTTTACAAGGAAATGGCCCCGCCCACCGTGCTGAGCGACCTGATGGCCAGGGACCTGCGCGAAGAATAGCCCCCACACCCAGCCCGCACTTCAGTTTCCTCCGGGTACACCTTGCGTGTTTTTGCAGGCGAAGCAGTCTGACGTTAAAATACATTCGACGGCTGCGCCAAAGCACACGCCAACAACTGCTATTGCCCCAAGGGGCATGAAAAAAGCCGCGCCGTCATGCAGTTGTGCGATTCAACGCCGCAGTCCGCCGCAACATACCGGGAATAGACATCCCCGAAACAACACGCTCTGAGGAGCGGCCCGCTTCCGCAACACCTCCAGCCCGCCTGTTGCGTCACCTGCACGCTCACATCTGGATTCTTGCCGGAAAACTTCAGTAACACAAAAACATTGCTGAAGAATCAAAAAAACGCACCGCCATCGCCCAATAAATCACATATTGAGTTCCGTCACAAAACCATTCGCGCTGATAATTTTTTTCAGTAGCACGATATTTATAAAAACGCCTTCTTAACCAATGGTAGCTTGCAACACATCCAGACAGATGAAAAGCGGGGCGTGAGCGCAATCATTTAAAGACATAAACAATTCAAAAATTGTTTGTGCGTACAACTAACATAGCGCAAGTATAGACTGAATGCACAGTCAACACACAATTTTATACAATTTAAACATACGTCACATCACTGTGAATTATTGCACACACTGCAAGTTTACGGGAAAAACCTGCGCCACACCTGTGCAATTTAACGTAACCTCTATTTTTTTGGTGGAATAATCAGCACTTGCGCAGAGTAGCGAAGTGCGATAAGGCTGGTAACACTCTTTTTACTATTTTTTTCACGATACGGTATGGATGTGATACCATGTCAGGAGAGAGCATAGTCGGGGCAAGCACGGGGCTGGCCCGGAAGACCCGCAAACTACGGGGCGAATTATGACGGAATCATTGTTCTCGGCTGGCGGCCTGCTGGTGCCGCTTCTGGTGGGCATGGCCCTTATGCTGTATGCCGCGGCTCAGGCCGTGCGCCAGCGCAAGGACCCGCGACGCCTGATCCTCTGGGGCGCCCTGCATGATGCAGGCATTGTTTGCCTGGGGCTTGGGGCGGGAACCGCCGCCGGCGCCACCGGCTTATGGCTCTTCATACTCTTCCAGGCAGCCGCGCGCGGACTGGCCTGGACGGCTCTGGCCCGGCTCTCTTCGGCCTGCCATACAGGCACTGCCTGTAGCCGCGGGTCCGTCACACTGGCCGACCTCGGCGGCTCCGGGCAGCGCCACCCCTGGACGGCGGCACTATTCGCCCTGGGCCTGCTGGCCTCAGTGGGCGGCTCGCCGTTTCTCTTGCCTGAAGCCCGCCTTTTCATCAATGCGGCGGTGCTTGAAGCCATACCCGGCGGGCTTGTGGCCCTGCTGGTCATGGCCCTGGCCACCACCATTTTCATCTGGCTGTATGTTGACGCCGTGCGCCGCGTGGCGCTGGAAGATGCGTCGGAAGACACGCACACGGCCCTTGGCCCCATGCGCGGCAGCAGCCTGCCGGTGCTGGCCCTGGCTGCGGCTGTGGCCCTCATGGGCCTTCTGCGCGGTCCGCTGACCGGGCTTATCGGCGGCCAGTACGGATTTGCCGCGCCCCATGCGGCCGTGCATCCGGCCTACTGGTGCTATTACCTCGGCGCCTTTATCGCCGGGGGGGCTTTTCTGGCCCGCCTGCGGCAGGCGCCAGTGGTGGGCACGGCATTCGCGGCCCTGGCCTTTGTTCTGGCCCTTGCCATTGAAGCCGGCCCCACAGCCAAACTGTTTTTGATCATGACCAGCCTGGTGGCCCTGGTGGTCTGCGTATACTCGCAGGGCTACATCCACGGGCGCCATCAGGGGCGCTACTGGTTCTTCCTGCTGCTCACCTTCGCCTCGCTGGCCGGCATAGTCTCAAGCTCTGATGCTCCAGGCCTGTATGGCTACTGGGAGCTCATGACCTTCGCCTCCTACTTTCTGGTGGTACACGAAGGACGCCGCAGCGCGTTTGACGCCGGCCTCAAATACTACATAATGTGCGCGGGCGGCGCGCTTTTCATGCTGCCCGGCCTGCTCATGCTCGGTCAGGGTTTTGTACCCACGCCGGTGGTGCAGGCAGCTTTTGTGCTCTGCCTGGCGGGATTTGGCGTCAAGGCCGGCCTTGTGCCTCTGCATTCCTGGTTGCCCGACGCCCATCCGGCCGCGCCTTCTTCGGTTTCGGCCCCCCTGTCGGGCATCATAACCAAGATGGGCATCTTCGGCATTGTGGCCGTGCTGCTCATGCGGCCCATGGTCAGCAGCCTGCCGGGCCTGTTCGGGCTTTCCTGGCTCGGCACGGGCCTGGTCTTCACGGGTGCCGCCACCCTCATCCTGGGCGAGGTCATGGCCTTGCGGCAGGACGACATCAAGCGCATGCTGGCTTATTCCACACTGGGACAGATCGGTGAAATCGCGCTGGTGCTCGGCATCGGCACGTGGCTTTCCACAACCGGCGCGCTGTGGCACATGTTCAACCACGCCATAATGAAGGACCTGCTCTTCCTCGGCGCAGGCGCGCTCATCCTGCGCAGCGGCAGCCGCAAACTTGCCGACCTGCGCGGCCTGGGCCGCCAGATGCCCTTCACCGTGGCCTGCATGGGCATTGGCCTTGTGAGCATTATGGGGCTGCCGCCGTTTGGTGCGTTTTACAGCAAATTCCTGATGATACAGGCCGCCACAGAGGCCGGGCAACTCTGGCTGGCCGCCCTTATTCTCGGCGGATCACTGGTGGGCCTTGTGTACTACACACGCATCCTCAAGACCTTGGTCTTTGAGGAACGCCCCGACTACCTGCCCAAAGCCACCGAAGCGCCCCTGACCATGCGTCTCGGCATGGGAGCACTTGCCGCCCTGTGTCTGCTGCTTGGCCTTGCGCCGCAACTGCCCATGCAGATTGTGGTTCCCGTAGCCAGCCTTGCCTTCGTACCCAACCCCTCCGACGCATCGGTGCTGCTGGCCATGAACGTGAGCTGGCCCATATATGTGGTCGTCCCCGTATTTGGCGCGCTTTTGCCTGCCCTATTCCACAAGAACCGCATCATGGCGGGCAAAACCAGCGTGGGAGTACTGCTTGCCACCGCCCTGCTGGTGATCCTGTTCGGGCGCGGTCTGGACACGCTCTCTTTCTGCTTTGCCCTTATCGTCCCCCTGCTTGGCGCGGTCAATATGGCCTATGCACTGGGCTATATGGAACACAGCCATCGGCAGTGGCGCTTCTACTGCGCCTTTACCGCCATGTGCGGCGGTCTGGTGGGCATGGCGGCCAGCCAGTACCTGCTGAGCTTCTTCCTGTTCTGGGAAATCATGAGTTCGTGGACGCTGTACCTGGCCATTGCCCACGAAGGCGACAAGGCATCCCTGCGTGAGGCCTTCAAATACTTTATCTTCAACGTGTTCGGCGCGGGCTTCATCTTTGTGGGCCTGTGCGTTATCGGACCCTTTACCCCCTTCAGCACCCTGCTGCTGGAAGGCATGGCTCCCAGCCTGTCGCCGGGCGCGGCCTGGCTTGGCATGGCCCTGCTGGCCGCCGGTTTTGTCATGAAGGCCGCCCAGCTGCCGTTCCGCATTGACTGGCAGATGCACCCGGCCCTTGCCCCGACCCCCGTGTCCGGCTACATCTCTTCGGTTCTGCTGAAGAGCGCCATACTGGGGCTTATCAAGCTGTTCATGCTGCTCGGCGGCGGTTTCGCCCTCGCCGGGGTTCTGGGCGGGTTTGAACAAGGCTCCATCAGCGTGGCCGTCATGTGGATAGGCGGTATCACCATCATCATGGCCGCCCTTCAGGCGCTGCGCAGCAACGGCATCAAGCTGATATTCATCTACTCGACGGTCAGCCAGCTCGGCTACATGGTCCTCGCCGTGGCAGCAGGCGGCGCGCTTGGTTACGCGGGCGGCATGTTGCACGTCATCAACCACGTTTTCTTCAAAGACCTGCTCTTCCTTGTCTGCGGCGCAGTCATGTTTGCCAGCCACAAGGAAACACTGGACGACCTGGGCGGTATCGGGCGCAAGATGCCCTTTACCCTGGCCATGTTCGCCATTGCCGGGCTTTCGGTGGTGGGTGTTCCCCCCACCAGCGGCTTCTCGTCCAAATGGCTTATCTACCATGCCCTCATGGAAGCCGGTCAGCCCTTCCTGGCGCTGCTTTCCCTCATCGGCAGCGTGCTGACCATGGCCTATATAGCCAAGTTCCTGCACGCGGCCTTTCTGGGCCAGCCCGCCCGCGACCTTGACGAAATCAGGGAAGTGCCGCGCATCATGCGTGTACCCATGGGCATTCTGGCCGCAGGTTGTCTGCTTACGGGCATATTCCCCGGCCTTGCACTCGGGCCCATCAATTCGGTGCTGTTTGAATACGGCTTCATGCCTCTGAACGTGGGCCTTTCCGGCGTGCTTTCAGGCGCGGGAGCCTGGAACGCCACGGGCATGTTCGTGATGATGGCCCTGGCTTTCGCGGGCGGCTGCTGGTTTGTGAAGCGCTTTACCCGCCTGCGCGAAATCGACGTGCACACCTGCGGCCTGCCGCCCGAAACGGCCACCAGCCGCATGACGCCTTCCAGCATTTACGGCGGCCTCACGCGCCTTCTCGGCAGTGAGCGCGCGCCCAAGGAGAACCGCTCATGAGCGATACCCTGCTTGCCATACTGCATATGTGCGTCTTCCCCGGCGGGGCCTTTGCCCTCATGGTGGCCATGTTCTTCAAAGGACTGGACCGCCGGGTAGAAGCCCGCCTGCAACGCCGCGTGGGGCCGCCCCTGGTGCAGCCCTGGCTGGACATTGCAAAGCTGCTGACCAAGGAAACCATGATTCCCCGTACCGCCTGCCGCCCGGCATTTTTGCTGGCCCCGGTTTTCGGCTTCACGGGCATGGCCGTTTGTGCCGCCTTTATCCCCATCTCGGGCGTATATAACGGCCTGTTCAACATGGGTGACCTGCTGGTGATCTTTTACCTGCTGCCCATTCCGGCCATGGCCATCATGCTTGGCGGCTCGGCCTCAAGCTCGCCCTTCGGCGCAGTGGGCTTTTCACGCGAAATGACCCTTATGTTCGCCTATGAAACGCCTCTGCTCATGATTCTGCTGGCTGTAGCCATGCTGACAGGCAAAACCCTTGCGGGCGGAGCCTGGGGCGCGGAATTCTCGCTTTACAAAATCGTGGCCCTGCAGCAGCAGGCCGGATCTTTCGGCTTTAACCCGTCCATGATACCGGCGTTTCTGGCCTATCTGATCTTTCTGCCCGGCACTATGGGGGTTGTGCCCTTTGACATCCCCGAGGCCGAAACAGAAATCATCGAAGGCCCGCTGCTGGAATACGGCGGCCCGCTGCTGGCGCTTTTTCAGATAACGTCGGCTCTCAAAACCTTCGTTGTTCTGGGGCTGGGGGTTGCGCTTTTCTTTCCCGGCACCATATCTGAATGGTGGCCCATCAATCTCTTGTGGTTCCTGTTCAAGTGTTTCGCGCTCATGCTGGTTTCGCTCACCCTGGTCAAGTCGGCCACCGGGCGTTTCCGCATTGACCAGGCGTTTCGCTTTTATGTGACTGTGCCCACAGCCCTTGCGCTGTGCAGCCTGATACTGGTCTGGGTGATGTAAGGAGGCCGCCGTGTCGCTTGACAATATGCTTAAAAAACTTTCCGTGCGTTCGCCGTGGCTGTTCCGCATCAATGCCGGTTCCTGCAACGGCTGTGACGTGGAACTGGCCACCACGGCCTGTATTCCGCGCTATGACGTGGAACGCCTCGGTTGCCGCTACTGCGGCAGCCCGCGCCATGCCGATATTGTGCTTATTACCGGCCCCCTTACCACAAGGGTGCGCGACCGTGTGTTGCGCGTGTGGGATGAAATTCCCGAACCCAAGGTCACGGTGGCCGTGGGCATATGCCCCATATCCGGCGGGGTCTTCCGCGAAGGGTACTCCATTGAAGGCCCCATTGACCGCTACCTGCCCGTGGATGTGAACGTACCCGGCTGCCCCCCGCGCCCCCAGGCCATACTTGAAGGCGTAGTGCTGGCCCGGTCCATCTGGCTGAAAAAACTGGGCGTGGAGGAATAATATGGCGGGCTTTCTTAAAGTTTTATTCCGCAACCTGCTTGAAGGCCCCAGCACCGATCCTTTTCCTCTGGGCGAAACCTTCACCCCCGAGCGCCTGCGCGGCAGGGCCGTTGTTGACCCGGACCTGTGCATGGGCTGCGGCATCTGCCGTCACTCCTGCGCTGCGGGGGCCATCCATATCGGCCAGTTGCCCGACAGTTCAGGCTTTACCATAACCATCTGGCAAAACTCGTGCTGCCTGTGTGCCTCGTGCCGCCACTACTGCCCCACCGGGGCCATGAGCATCAGCACAGACTGGCATTCGGCGCACGCCCAGACCGAAAAATATAAAAGGCTTGAGCAGCACACCATCAAGTATGAACCGTGCGCCCAGTGCGGCGAGCTTATGCGGCCCATACCCAAGGCACTGGCTGAAAAGCTTTATGCCTGGAACGACGAGATCGACCCCGAGCTGACACGCAGGCTCTGTCCCAAATGCCGTCAGATTGAAGACGCCAAGCGCAACGCCTGCCTGCTGCCGGAACCGGGCGAAACCCCGGTGGAAAAGGCCGTAACCTCGGCGGCTCCCACAAAAGATTAGCGGTCTGCACCGCGGAGAACATATGCAAGAGACCATTAACGGCAACGCCAAAGTCATCGAGGACCTTTCCGCCCTCTGCACCGAGGCCGACGCCATCCACCACAGTACCGACAGTTTCGGCAATGCCTTCCACTGGTTCCGGCTGGGTACGCCGCGCATGCTCACCCGCGGCGCGGAAATACTGCGCCAGGCCGATGCCCGTCTGGCCATGGTGACGGCCTATAACCGCCGCCAGCTCAGCGAGCCCATGCAGGAAGTGTGTTACCACTTTGAACTGGATGGTGTTGTTTACAACATGACCGTGACCCTTAACGGCGAGTGGCCCACCGTACCCTCCATCACGCCGCTCTTTGCCAACGCGGACTGGCACGAACGGGAAATGATGGAACTTTACGGCATTCAGGTCACGGGGCAGCCCAATCCCCGCCGGCTCTTTCTTGATGAAGAGCTGGACGCGGGCATTCTCAACGAAGCCGTGCCTCTTTCCATCATGATGAACGGCGCCTGTACCACCGACCTGTGGGAACGCATCCTCAAGGATAAGGAGAACCAGTCATGACCAGCACCTTCACCATGCCTCTCGGGCCGGTACACGTGGCCCTTGAGGAACCGGTATACTTCCACCTGACGGTGGACGGTGAAACCGTGCGTCACGTGGAACTGACCTCCGGCCATGTGCACCGCGGCATGGAGGCCATGGCCACCCAGCGCAACCTGGTCAAAAACGTCACGCTTACCGAACGCGTGTGCTCCCTGTGCTCCAACAGCCACTCCTTCACCTACAGCATGGTGGTGGAAAACGTGCTGGGCATCACCATCCCCGACCGCGCGCGCTATTTGCGCGTAGTGGCGGAAGAAATCAAGCGTATCGCCTCGCACCTGTTCAACACTGCCATTCAGGCGCACATCATCGGCTTCAAGTCGCTGTTCATGCACGTCATGGAAGTGCGTGAAATGATGCAGGACCTGAAAGAAACCGTTTACGGCAACCGCATGAACCTGGCTGCGAACTGCATTGGCGGCGTAAAATACAATGTCAATGCGGAGCTGCTGGACTACATGCGCAAAATGCTGGACAAGGTGGAGCCGCAGGTGGACGAAATCCGCGAGATTTACGACACCAACAGCATGGTTCTGGCCCGTACCAAGGGCCTTGGCGTGCTGCCCAAGGAAGACGCCATCCGCCTTGGCGTGGTTGGCCCTGTGGCGCGCGGCTCCGGCCTGCAGCTGGACGTGCGCAAGGACTCGCCTTACGCCGCCTATCCTGATGTGGAATTTAAAACCATTGTGGAACAGAGCGGCTGCATCCACGCCCGCACTATGGTGCGCATGCACGAAGTGCTCGAATCCTTCAGCATCATCCGCCAGTGCATCGCGCGCATGCCCGAAGGCGAGGTAACGGCCCCCATGCGCCAGATACGCACGGCCGAGGCCTGCGCCCGCTCTGAAGCGCCGCGCGGCGAGGTTTTCTACTATATCCGCACCAATGAGACGGACATACCCTCGCGCCTCAAGTGGCGTGTGCCTTCCTACATGAACTGGGAGGCTCTGGGCGTGATGATGCGTGACTGCAAGGTGGCCGATGTGGCCCTGATCACCAACAGTATCGACCCCTGCGTGTCCTGCACGGAACGCTAGGGCAGTACGGCGATGCATGCCGGATGCTGCCGGAAGAACGGATTTTTCCGCGCGGAACGCCCCTGCGGCGTTCCGCCGGATAAAAACCGGCCCGGCGCACGGCAACAGCCGCCCCATGCCACAAACGTCGAAGCGGCGGACAAAGCCCATGCATGAAGCGAGTCTGGTTCAGGGCCTTCTGGACATCTGCCTGAAGTCTCTGAAAGATCACAACGAGGCGCACCCTGAAAACCAGGTAGAGCGCATACACAAGGTGGAATGCCAGCTTGGCCTTATCGCCTGCGTGGAGGCGCAAACCCTTACCGCCTGCTTTGAGCTTTTTGCGGAAGGAACCCCGGCCGAAGGAGCGCAATTGCTTTTGCATACAGCGCCCCTGCCCTGCCGCTGTACTGATTGCAGCCATGAATTCAGCCTGACGCAACGGCATTTCGTCTGTCCCAGTTGCGGCGGCGAGAACATCCACTTCAACGGGGGCCACGGACTTACCCTGATGGCCCTGCACGTTGCATCCGAGGAAACGGACCATGACTGAACATATCCAGGTCGTACCCGACAAATGCCGCGCCTGTCGCCGCTGTGAAGTGGCCTGTATTGCCGCCCACCACGGCATGAGTTTCAAAGAGGCCATGAAGCATCGCGATGAACTGGTATCGCGCGTGCAGGTGGTCAAGGCCGAAGGCTTCAAAACCACCGTGCGCTGTCACCAGTGCCCCCATGCTCCCTGCGTCAATGTGTGCCCCACCGGGGCGCTGCAACAGGATGAGCAGGGGCGCATCATCATGCGCGTCCAGTATTGCGTGGCCTGCAAAATGTGTATGGCGGCCTGCCCCTACGGAACCATCACTATGGAAACCATCGGCATGCCCACGGTAGACGGCGAAGACGGCGAAACCATCGCCCAGCGCGCCCGCCGCGAAGTAGCCGTGCGTTGCGACATGTGCCGCGCGTGGCGGATGGAAAACGGCAAACGCATTACCGCCTGCATGGAAGCCTGCCCCGCCCACGCCCTCTCGCTGGTGCTGGCCGACGGCACGGTTGTGGAAGCACCCAAGCCGGAAAAGAAGGCTGTGGCCGCCGCAGCCAGACCAGAGGCTCCCAAGGCTGAAACAACCCCGGAAAACGGCACACAAGCTGCCGCAGGCACCGAAACCGCAGCCGCAGAAAAAAGCATATCTGCCGCCAGTGAGCAAGAAATTTCCGTAACATCGGCCACGCCCGCTCCCCAGACGGCATCCGCCGCTGCGGCCGCACCCGTGGCGGAGAAAAAAGATCCTGCGCCCGAAGCCGAAAAGGCAGACGCCGCCGAAGCTGAAAAAATATCCGTCACCGAAACCGCCCCTACTGCAAAGGCAAAGGCCGATGAGCCTTCCGCCGGGCAGGTACAGGCGGATGAAACTCCCGCTGCGGAAAATGCAGAAGATGCCGCGTTCTCTCCCGCCGCAACGGCCAAAGACAAACCCGTAAGCGCTCCGAAAACCGCTCCCCAGGCCCCTGCCGAGCCTGCTGGATCCCATGCTGCCGCCAAGGTTGAAGAAGCCCAGCAAACTGTAAAATCCCCGGCCCCCGCGACAGCGGAAAAAAAGCCCGCAGCCGTAACAACGGTTGAAAAAAAATCCGCAGCCGCAGCAAAAAAACCTGCGGCGAAGGGCAGCAAAAAAACGGCAAAAAAGAGCGGCAAAAAATAGGGCAGGCCATCAGGGCTGCGGATGCCCTGAAAAATAGCGCTGCCCTGAAAAAACCAGAAAGGCGGACCAGCCCGCCCCCCAAATACACGAGGCCCGTTCGCATGCAGATGCGAACGGGCCTCGGCTTTCTGGCTGTATGGCAAATGCTACTGCTTTTTATCGCGCTTCTGTTGCCGGTTTGCCGGAGCGGCCTTGCGCGCCTGCTGCGGCTTGTTGTTCTGGGCGCGCACCACGGATCGGGCATCGGGGTCGCCATTCTTGGCGGCCAGATTGTACCAGCGGTTGGCCTCGCTCAGATTGCGCGGCACGCCGGTTCCCTGATCATACATGAGTCCCAGGCTGTACTGCGCGGCGGCCTCGTTCTGCTCCGCAGCCTTGCGGTACCAGTCCACGGCCTGGTTATAGTCCTGCGGCACGCCGCGGCCCTGTTCGTACATAAAGCCAAGGTTATACTGGGCTTCGGCATAGCCCTGTTCGGCAGCGCGTGTGTACCACTGCACGGCCTTGGCCGGGTCCTGGGCATAGCCCCGTCCCTCGGCGTACATGAATGCCAGATTGTTCTGCGCCTTGGGGTGATCTTGCTCCGCGGCTTTTTCAAACCAGTGGGCGGCTTTGGTGTCGCTCTGGTTTTCACCCTTGCTGTTCAGATAGGTCCAGCCCAGGGAATACTGGGCCGATGCAAGGCCCTGATTGGCGGCACGGCTGTACCAGTCAATGGCGGCGGCCTCATCCTTGCTGACGCCGCGCCCGTGGGCGTAGAGGTAACCAAGGTTGTACTGGGCCATGGCCAGCCCCTGTTCGGCCGCCTTGCGGAACCAGCGCGCGGCCTCACGGTAGTTGCGCGGCACACCGTCGCCCGAGGCCAAGGCTGTGGCCCAGGAGTTCATGGCGCTCACGTCGCCCTTTTCCGCAGCCAGGCGAAAAAACTCCGCCGCACGGGTGCGGTTTTTCTTCACGCCCTTGCCGTCCAGAATAAGACGGCCCATAACGTACAGGGCTTCAGCATTGCCGCCGTCAACAAGCGGCTTGAGCAGGCGCACGGCCTCATCGTAATCGTTTTTGCCCAGTGCCGTCTGCACTTGGCGCAGGCTTTCCCCATCATCAGCGCGGGCGTCGCCCTGTGACAGCCACAAAGGCGAAAGGCACAAAAATGCCAGAAAAACTATGATAACTAACCGGATTTTCATGTGTTATAAACTCTTCAACGTTGAGATCCAATAATGGTTTTCATCACCCTTGAGCGTAAGAGCCTGCAGGGCGCAAAAGGCGCGGCGGGCGTCCTGCACAGAAGTGCGGCTCCACCATGCGCGGGGGTCTTCCCACACCTCGGCAACCTTGGCGGCGGCCTCTTCAGGCGTGGCGTACAGTATGCCCGCCCTGACAAGCACGTCCAGCAGGGCGTCGCTTTGTGGGGTGACGGGCCACACATCGCGCCGCCAGAACAGAATGGTCGGCACGTTGGCGACCAGAGCCTCAAGGGTCGTGGTGCAGTTGTGGTCCACGACCAGCAGACGGCAGGCAAGCATCTGCGGCTGCAGAGGCCCCGTGGCCAGGCGCACCTGAGGCATGCGCTCCAGCAGCCAGTCCGCATCGCGCAGCGAGCCGGGCAACGGAAAATAGGGCCGATACAGGGAACTGCCCCGTATGCTCTTCTCCAGTGATTCAAAAAAGCGCAGCTTGTCTCGCCTGTAATCCACCAGCTGCAGCGGCGTAGGATGCGCGTCCAGCCGATAGCCATAGGCGGGCATTTCCGTCCCCACGAAGAGCAGGTTATGCCCGTCCTGGCCGTGCCAGAGCTTTTTTATGCGGGCCAACTGCGGATACGGCAGGGGGATAAAATTTCCCCGGCTGCTGCCGTGCTCGCTCCAGCCCCAGGTGGCAAAAGCATGCTGGCTGTACTCCACCACGGCCGTATCACAGGCGCAACGCACCTGGCCGTAATTGCCGCCATGCTGCACATACATGAGCCTGTGGCCTCGCCCGCGCCAAAGAGCGAGCTTTTGCCGGTATTCTGCATCCTCATAGGCCAGAATGCTGGCTACGCGCAGGCGTGGCGCCAGCATACCGGGCGAAAGGCGCTTCGGATGGTCCAGTTTTTTCAGGGAACGCGGCATCCCCGCACGAAAAAGCGCCATGACGTCGAGATGCTCCGGCAGTGCCGCGTCATATCCCGTGGCAGCCCTGCCATAGGATGAAAGCGGTTGCGAGCAGTCATGCCCCCGGCTTTTGTGCAGCAGGGCCAGCGAAAATCGCAGGCTCTGCCCGAGCCTGACGCCCTTGAGACGGGGAAAAGGCAGCCGCAGCATGGCATTGCGCAGTATGCCGCGCAAGCGCTCCTTGCCGGAAAGACATTTGGCCGCCCCATATTCGCGGTTTACAGGCTCAAGGTATTCCCAGGTCCAGTTTTGCGGCCATCCTTCATGAAAGAGCGCCTCAAACAGCCGCGAAAACAGCCAGTGATTAAAGGTATGGCCGAGCGCGCCGTGCAGGGCGAAGTCCGGCTCCGTGTGAAAGGTGAAGCGGCAGTCCGGTGGCAGCAGGGGTACGTGCAGGGCATCGTTGCCCCACACTTCGGCCATGCTTTTGACCCGGTCCCAGCGTTCCACTATCTGCGAAGCCATATTCACGGCCCACGGGGCCAGAAGAGTCTCCCAGTAGGTGGCGGGCAGCGAGGCGCTGTGCGGGCACAGTTCTGCCGCCAGCGGAGCGATGCTGTCTGCGCAGAGCGCCTTGGCACGCCGGCAGGCGCGCTCCATGGCGGGCACTTCCGCCAGCGGTTCGGGCGGAAAGGTAAAACGCCTGTCCCAGGCGGGGAAAAACTCCTCCTGCTCCACAAAGCACCAAGGCCCGGCAGGCCGGTGCGTTTCCGGTTCTGCCCCCCGGGGCATGCGCCCAAGAACGAGTATGCTGCGCCCGTGATCCATGATTAACCCTTGTGTCCGTTTTCCAGATCAGACCAGTGCAGCACCGTGTCTTCCGCCAGATCGTGGCGGGCGCGCATGCCCAGCACCTCGTCATAATTACGCGGCGAGATGCCGTGGGCCGGGCGCTTCCATGTCAGGTCGGCGGCGGTGACAGGCGTACCGGCAGGTATGGCCCGCGCCGTAACCAGAGAGCGTCGGGCATGCTGCCTGGCAGGTTCTTCTTCCGGCAGGGCGCGCAGGCTCAGGTCGCCCACACTAGCAAGAGTGGCGTTAAGCCTTTCAAAGAAACGACGCAGGTCATTCTTGTCCATAGCGTGGTAATGGTCATTACCCGGCAGGGACTTGTCGTGGGTAAAATGCTTCTCAAGCACTCGGGCGCCCAGCAGGGTGGCTGTTTCAAGAATATGCATGTCCCTGGGCAGGGTGTGGTCGGAATAGCCGATGGCATGCTGCGGAAAGTGGCGGGCGAGAGCCGGAATCATGCCCAGAGCCGCGTTTTCGTCTGCCGTGGGATAGTTGAGCACACAATGCAGCAGGGCAAGCTTGTTGCCTTTTGCCTCGATCCATTCCACAGCTTCGGCAATTTCGTGCAGGTGGGCCGCACCTGTGGAAAGCAGGATGGGCTTGCCGAAATCGCAGAGAATGCGAATAAAGGGCTTGTTAGTGATATCCGATGAGGAAATCTTGAACACATCCATAAGATTATTGAGAAAATGGGCTGATTCAACATCAAACGGCGTGGACATGAAGGCAATGCCCGCCGCATCACAGTATTTTTTGAGAGCTTCAAATTCATTTTTCCAGAACGAATCATGCTTTTTAAACAGCTCGTACTGGCTCCGGGTGGGTTCCTTGCTGGTGTCCCAGTAGGCCGGAGAATCCTTGGAGGCCAGGGTTCCCGCCTTGTAGGTCTGAAACTTGATGGCCTGCGCGCCGCCTTCGGCGGCTTCGTCAATGAGCCTGCGGGCAATGTCCATGCTGCCCTCATGGTTCACCCCGGCTTCGGCAATCACATAGGGGACGGGAATACACACTTCGGGGGCAGGAACAGCAAATATATCCATGAGTTTCATGCTCATTTCCTCACTGGTGAATTTTAGGGTTTCAGTATACTCCCTTGCCGGGCAAAAGAAAAGCAGCGCAGCGAGGCACAGCACATAATCATATTGAATAATTACAAATTTTTATATCCTCTCTGTCAACTACACATGTAATTCTTCGTTTTTACAACGTATGCACAACTTTGCCTTTGCGCCACACATGCACTATATTGATCAGCTGCCGCATGAACGGCGCCCGGTGTTTTATTCCGCTTACAGTGCAGTACGCCGCGTTTGGATACAACTATGCAAAAAAATGTAACGGGCTATGCCTCCGCCCTTCTGGCCGTCATCATCTGGTCTGGAAACTTTGTGGTTGCCCGGGCAGTGGCGGGGCTTATCCCCCCCTGGCAGTGCAACTTCTGGCGCTGGCTCATCGCCCTGATCATTCTGCTGCCCTTTGCCGGAAAGCACTGGCGCACTGACTGGCCCGCCATCAAAAAAAACTGGCGCGGGCTTTCTCTTTTGGGCATTCTTGGCGTCACCCTGCTCAATACCTTTCTGTACAAGGCCGGGCAGACCACGGAAAGCATCAATATGGCACTGCTGGTTCCCACGGCCCCGGTGGTTATCCTGATACTTTCACGCGTGCTCTACAACGAACCGATTTCTCCGCGCCGCATGGCGGGCGTGCTCGTGGTCCTTGCAGGGGTAGCCATACTGGTCAGCCGCGGCCAATGGGACCGGCTGGCCCACCTGCGCTTCAACGAAGGAGATCTGTGGGCCCTGGGCGGCGTACTGTGCTTCGGCCTCTATTCCCTGTTCATACGCCAGCGCAGTCCCGACATCTCGCCTATGGGCTTCAGCATAGCCACCTTTGCCCTGGGTTTGCTGTACTCCCTGCCCTTTACCGCCATTGAAGCCTTTATGCTGCCCCTGCCGCAGATGTCCGCCACGCTGGTCATAAGCGTGCTTTACGCAGGCATCGGCTGCTCAGCCCTGTCGTTCTGGCTGTGGACCGTTGCTGTGGACCGTATCGGCCCGGTACGGGCGGGCATGGTCTATTACAGTCTGCCTGTTTTCGCAGGCATTGCCGCAAGCATTGTGCTGCACGAGCGCGTGGCCCCGGCCCAGCTGGCAGGCGGCGCACTGGTTATCAGCGGCATCATCATCGCCACGCTGGTTCTGCCCCAGCACAGGGCAAAAGCCTGAAACCACCTGCGGCACAGCCGCCAAGGAGCATATATGAGTACACAGCCCATACGTATCGTGCTGGCGACCCACAATGCGGGGAAAGTACGCGAACTGGCCGACCCGCTGGCCCGATTCGGTGTGGAGGTACTGAGTCTTGAGGCCTTTCCTCACATTGGTGAAATTGAAGAAACCGGTGTAACTTTTGAAGAAAACGCCTGCATCAAGGCGCGTGAGGTAGCCCGCCTGACCGGCCTCGTGAGCATTGCCGACGATTCCGGCCTGGAGGTGGACGCCCTGGACGGCAAGCCCGGCGTCTATTCGGCCCGCTATTCCGACGACTGGCAAAGCCTGCCCGACGAAAGCCGGGATGACCGCAATATCCGCAAACTGCTGCACGAACTGGCGGATGTTCCGGAAAATAAAAGAGGTTGCCGCTTTGTGAGCTGCATGGCCTGCGTGCGGCCCGACGGCGCGGAAATGGTCGTTCGCGGCAACTGGGAAGGCACACTGCTTCATGCCCCGCGTGGCCAGAACGGCTTTGGTTATGACCCTGTCTTTTTTGATAAAGACATACAAAAAACCGCAGCAGAACTGACCAGGGACGAAAAAAATGCCCGCAGCCACAGGGGCAACGCCCTGCGCGCGCTTCTGGCAAAGTGGCAGAGCTTTATGGGCGCGTAACCGGCCATGCCCACAGCGGCATACGGCAGCGGTTTTTTGTTTTTCCACCCTTTTCTGTTAGAGCATACGCACCTTGAAATGCCTGCCCGACGGCGAAACAAGTTCGTCCTGCAAGCATTTGCAGCGAGGGTTTTCAAGGAAAGTCCGCGCAGGGCAGTAGACCATTTGCAGTGGTAACCTGCTCTGCTTCAGGACTGTTTTCTGGCGAAACTTGTGGCAAAAACAACACAGCGTTACAGTAGGCGTATGCTACTTCCGGTCTCCGCCAAGGGCAAGGCCATACAGCATACGGTTAACATAAAAGGATTCTTTCAGAAATGCAGCCTCTGTTGCGCCTGGACAGCCTGTCCATCACATTCCAGACAGATGATGGCCCCCTGCCTGCCGTGCGGGATGTGAATCTCAGCCTGGAGCAGGGACGCATCACCTGCCTTGTCGGCGAATCCGGCTGCGGCAAAAGCCTGACAGCCCGGGCCATACTGCGCCTCATGCCGGATAACGCCCGGCTGGACGGCAGCATCATGCTGCACGGGCAGAACCTGCTGCAACTGCCCCCCCGCGAAATGCGGGCCATACGGGGGCGGCGTGTGGGCATGGTTTTTCAGGAGCCGATGACATCCCTCAATCCCGTGCTCAGGGTGGGGGAACAGGTGGCCGAACCCTTGCGCCTGCACCTCGGCATGAACCGGACAAAAGCCCGTGAAGAAGCCGTGGCCCTGCTGGCAGAAGTGGGCATTCCTTCGCCCGAAAGCCGTTATGCCGATTATCCGCATCAGCTTTCCGGCGGCATGCGACAAAGGGTGATGATCGCCATGGCCCTTGCCTGCCGCCCGGACCTGCTGCTGGCAGACGAGCCGACCACAGCGTTGGACGCCACCATCCAGGGGCAGATACTGCGCCTTATGCGTTCCCGCAGCCAGCAGCGCGGCATGGCGGTGCTGCTCATCACGCATGACCTGGGCGTAGCCGCCCAGATGGCCCACAACGTGGGCGTCATGTATGCCGGACGGCTTGTGGAACACGCCCCGGCGGAGGAGCTTTTTTCCCGCCCGCTGCACCCCTACACCCAGGGCCTGCTTCAGGCCGCCCCCAGCGCGCTTTCCCGCGGGCTCAGCCGCCTGCCCACCATCCCGGGCAGCGTGCCTACCCTGCGCGCCATGCCTCAGGGCTGCCCTTTTCATCCCCGTTGCGGCAAAGCCATGCCCATATGCAGCGAAAAAATGCCCCCGGACTTCGTTAGGGGTGAACGCCGGGCGGTCTGCTGGCTACACGAAAATCAGGCATAAACCCCGGCGCAGGCCCGAGGCTGCCCATATGCGGCCATGTTCTTGTGCCATGTCCCACCATGCCCGCAAAGCAGGTATGGCAAAAATCGGGTACAAGGCAGCGCCCGGACAGAATCACCAGAGATGCAGTCCGCGGCGATGTGAGCGCATGACTCGGACGAAAAAGGCGGCATGGGATCCATGCCGCCTTTTTCTGTTCTGCCGCCGCGATCCACGTCGGCCGGGCAATGCCGCTCAGGGCCTGATGACCTTATCCGCAAGATCAAGGCTGGTTACAATATCAAGCATGTTTGACGTTTCCCCCACGGCCTTGGCCTCCAGCAGGCCGTAATGCCCAAGACAGGCACCGCATACCAGAATGGAAACACCCGATGCCGCCAGCCGCTGCAGCGACTCAAGCGCCGGACCCGGTCGGGCCGCCAGCTTCACGCCACCGTTGACAAGCACCAGACGCCACAGACGTGGTCCCAGTTCCGGCAGTGTCGCCAGAAAATTTTCCATAAGTTTCGCACCCAGGGTGTCATCACCTCGCCCCAGGGTTTCTGTGGTCAGCAAAACAAGGGTCTGTGTACCCAGCCCTTCCTCTCCATCGCTTTCTGCGGTGCGCGACAAAGCCGCCGGAGCAGCCCCGGCGGACAGCCCGCTTTCGGCGGTATGCAGTGCGGCCGTGATGCGCCAGCACTGGGGGGTTTCTTGTATAGCTTCAGATGTATAGCCGCGACTGTGAAGAAAACGCTGCACATTTTCCAGCGCAGGTGCATTGTCGACCACTACTTCCAGCGCCACGGCTCCTCCGTCAACGGCAGTGCGGCAACGGATGACCGGCTGGGGGCAGGCAAGTCCTCTGCAATCGAGAAGATCCATAATATCAACCTCTTTGCTGTTTTGCGGTTTTATTTACATTTCCTGCTGTTAAGAGTAATTATACTATTGCCGATAAGCAAGCAAACCAAGGCGGAAATATATGGGCATTATACTGCAACTCTTTATATTGTGTTCTCTCTGCGGCATGGTCTTTATGGAAAAACCGCAAGGCCTGCAATGGCTGCTGCCTGCCTTTGCCGCAGCCTGTGCCGTGGCGGATGCGCTCCTTTGGTTAAAACGCAGGGCCGGGGACAAAAAACTGCGGGAGCAGAGCGACGCTCTTTTTGCCGAAGGCGCCCCCGCCCGTGAAGGCGACGTGGCGGAACGGGCCGAATACTGCTTCAGCCACCTGCACGATGCCGAACAGGTTGTGGCGGAAGACGCCGAGGCCATCAAGGATATGCGCGCCATGGCCGAAGAGTTCAAAACGCGTCTGGCCAGTGTTGAAGAAGAAAAAAAGAAGCTGCACAACAAATCCGAGCGCGGGGCCATGGTCCTGCACAAGGCGCATACCGTGTGCAGCAATCTTTCCACCGAAGTACGCGATCTGGCGAGCCTGGTCGTCGAGGTAAGCAAGGGCGTTGAGTCGCAGCGCGCCAGCCTTACTGACACCAGCCGGGCCATGGAAGAGGTTTCACAGGCGGCTTTCGAATCTTCAACCAGGGTACAGGAACTTTCAGAAAGCGCCCAGCGCTCCAGCGCCAGTGCTGCCACAGGTGAACGCGAAGTGGAAGGCGCACTGTCTTCCATCGAAAAGCTCAAAGACATTATCGTGCAGCTCAAAACCGCCATGGCCGGACTGGGAGAAAAAGCCAGCAACATCGGTCATGTCATGGCAGTCATCAACGAAGTGGCCGACCAGACCAACCTGTTGGCCCTCAACGCCGCCATTGAAGCCGCCCGTGCCGGAGATGCCGGACGGGGTTTTGCCGTGGTGGCCGACGAGGTGCGCAAACTGGCCGAAAAAACCATGGGGGCCACCAAGGAAGTGGAAGAAGCCGTGCACGCCATACAGGCTGAAACACAGATCAATGTGCAGACTGTGGACAGGGCCGCCCGCCTGAGCGTGGACGGCGCCGAACAGGCCGCGCGGGCCGGGGCCTTCATGCGTGATATTCTCCATGCCATGAACGAAACCGCCGATCATCTCCAGACCATAGCCAAAAGCGTCAAGGAGCAGTCCGAGCAAAGCGTCGGCACCAGCGGCACCATGGGCGAAATCCGCCACATATCGGAACAGACGGCCGCCAGCATGGAAACATTCATCGCGGCCCTGCTGAGTTTCCAGAGCGGCATGGAAGAACTGGACATGACCATCAACGCACTGGTTACCGGCGACTACGAGCAGGCCACCTCGGACAAGTTCGTCCAGTGGACGCCCAAGCTCGACCTGCATGTGGCCATGGTGGACAGGCAGCACCGGCTGTTGGTTGACTATATCAACGAGCTGTACACGGCCATGGCCCACAACCGCACTTCAGAAGACCTTCAGGCCATCCTGCGCAAGCTGCGCGACTATACGGCCACACACTTCGCAGATGAAGAAAAACTGTTTACCGCCACCGCCTATCTGGGCGCGGCGGAGCATATGAAAATACACAGAAAATTTGTGGCAAAACTGGACGAAGTGGAAGAGCAGCTCAAATCCGGCACTGCCACCGTGAGCATGGACCTGCTGACCTTCCTCAAGGACTGGCTCGTACAGCACATTATGGGTACAGACCCCACATACCTGCCCTACCTCAAAAAAGAAGACTTCGAGCAGGATCATGGCCGCTAGGCCGTTTACAGAGCATCCGATGCCATGCGGCGTGTTTTCCACAACAGCAGGAAACCCCGGCATGGTAATGCCGGGACTCACGCGCAAACCGGCCTGAGGCAGGCAAAAACAAAAAATCCCTTCCCTGAAAAACACGCCAAAACAGCCTTGCCGAAGTCTGCGGCAAGGCTGTTTTTTCTGTGGCGTTTCCGGTATGGCGAGCCTCAATGGCAGGGGCGGGATGGTCAGTGGTTACAAGCACACAACGCCCTACCGCCCTTTCCAGCGCGGTAAATCCACTCCGATGCCGGGGCATGAGCCGCGCCTGACGTCCGAGGCCGTCTGCCAGGCGGCGCAGGGGGGAGCACCGGCCCCGCCCCGACCTGACGGCTTCCGTTCCGGAGCCAAAGGGAGCATATCCGTATTGCCTTGCATACGGATATCCTGATATTTTGCGGCGTCAGCAGAACAGGGACCATGATTCTGTGCAGGTTCCACGCTGCACTGTCGCCGCCAGTGGAGCAGCCGCGCGCTCCTCCTGCTGCTGGCAAGAGAAGCAGCGCACAGTTCCCGGAGCGGCCACAAGGCGCTTCAGCGGGATATCCTCACCGCAATCGACACATTGGCGCGGGCCATTGTGCCGCAGAAGATGCAGCAACCGCTCAAGATCGTGGATGCGCTGAACACTGCGCCGGGCGCGGCAACAGGCAATATGCGCCGCCTCCATATGGCTGGCGGCGTCTGCTTCATCAGAAAAATGCTGGGCCTGAAAGCCTGCGCGCAACAGGGACATGCGCCGCAATTCGTCGACCAGTTCGGCCTGTATCCGTTTGAGCATGGTAGTATCGTGCATGGCTGCCTCCCCGGATTTACCGGCGGTTGAACCGTTGTTCATGAGGCAGTGTGCGCCCGTATTTGGGCGATAAGGTGCCGGGCATGTTACAACGTGCGGCGCATTGACGGCAAAATGGAGAAAAACGATAACGGGGAGAAACGCCAGAAGCGTTTCTCCCCGTTATATTGAAAACACGATTGCGGACTATCTTGCCGCATGTTCAAAGCATCCACATACCGGGCCTGCACGACGGCCTGTATGCCGCCGGAAGCCGCCCTTTCGGCAGGATGTTTTTGCCTCAGCTACCGCACATGCCCAGAAAGTAGCCATGCAGACGCGTATCCGGCGTCAGCTCAGGATGAAAGGACGTGGCCAGAATATTGTTCTGGCGCACCGCCACAGCCTGCCCCTTGACCTCGGCCAGCACCTTGACGCCCGGCCCCACGCCAGTGATGACAGGAGCACGGATGAAGACCGCCGGAACAGGTTCCGGCCCGATTTCCGGCATGGCGAGATCGGTTTCAAAGCTGTCAACCTGACGGCCGAAAGCGTTGCGCCGCACGGTGGCATCCAGCACGCCCAGCCGGGACTGGTCCGAATTTTCAATAACGCGGCACAGCAGGATAAGTCCGGCGCAGCTGCCGTATACCGGCATGCCCTGCTCAATGCGCTCGCGTAACGGCTGCAGCATCTGCCACTCGTTGAGCAGTTTGCCCATGGTGGTGCTTTCGCCGCCCGGAATGATCATGGCGTCAATGCCGTCCATATCCTTGAGCTGGCGCACTTCGCGGGCCGCCACGCCCAAACGGGACACGGCGGCCACATGCTCACGAAAAGCCCCCTGAAGGGCCAGCACACCCACACAGCGGGCCATCTACCAGCCCCGCTCCTGCATGCGCTCACCAGAGGGAATGGTGGAAATTTCAATACCCACCATAGGTTCGCCAAGATCACGGGAGATTTCGGCCAGCAGGGCGAAATCCTTGTAGTTGGTCACGGCCTGCACAATGGCCCTGGCGCGCTTGGCCGGGTCGCCGGACTTGAAAATGCCGGAACCCACAAATACGCCGTCGCAACCAAGATGCATCATCATGGCGGCGTCAGCCGGGGTGGCGATGCCGCCGGCGGCAAAGTTGACCACGGGCAGGCGGCCTTCTTTGCGTACGAGCAGGCACAGTTCAAGAGGAGCGCCCATTTCTTTGGCAAAGTTGGGCACCTCGGCTTCGGGCAGGGCGCAGAGCATGCGCACTTCGTCCATCACCTGACGGCAATGGCGCACGGCTTCAACCACGTTGCCGGTTCCAGGCTCGCCCTTGGTGCGAATCATGGCCGCGCCTTCGGCGATACGGCGCAGGGCTTCGCCCAGATTGCGGCAGCCGCAGACAAAAGGCACGGTGAAATCGCGCTTGTCGATATGATACTTGTCGTCAGCGGGGGTGAGCACTTCGCTCTCGTCAATATAATCCACCCCCATAGACTCAAGAATACGCGCTTCCACAAAGTGGCCGATGCGCGCCTTGGCCATAACGGGAATGGTGGCTACTTCCATGATTTTTTTAACAATGGTGGGATCAGCCATGCGGGCCACGCCACCGGCAGCGCGAATGTCCGCAGGCACACGCTCCAGAGCCATTACGGCGCAAGCGCCAGCTTCTTCAGCGATTTTAGCCTGTTCGGGAGTGGTGACGTCCATGATCACGCCGCCTTTCAGCATTTCTGCAAGGCCTGTCTTCAGGCGAATGGTGCCCTGTTCCATTTCTTCTACTCCTTCTGAGCCGGGTCTGCCGGCGAGATGTTTGGCAGTCTACCGCTCACGCTGCGGCGTTGCTGGGATGCTTTATATGTCATAAGCGTTCGCCTGACAATACATTGCGCAAAGGTGAAACAGGTCCGGCCCGCCCCCGGCTTGCGCTCGCCCCCGGCTCTGAGTATGCTGTATTTTTCCAGAGGATGCCTATGATGACCACACCCAGTTTCTGTATAAGGCTGCCTTTTCTGCGCGGTTCCCTGACGGACAGGCACATGGCCCTGCCCGCGTCCCTGCTTTTGTGGCCCGGGCTGCCGCAACCGCCGCAGACGGGGGCGTACTGCCCGGCGGGCTATCCTTTTACCCCGCGCGAGGCCGCGGCCTGCCTTGAAGACCTGCGCCGCATGGGCGACGAGGCGCTTTCGGGCCTGCCTGTGGGGGCAGCCTCAACAGGTAATGCCCGCGCGGCCCGCCACGCTTCGGAAATGGCGCTGCTGCGCGAGTTCGGCAGCGCAGACAGCGAGGCTGCCCACAAGGCCGAAGCCGCCCGCAAACGGCGCATTGAGCAAGAGCAGGCGCACAAGGCCCTTATCTGGACGTGGCTTCAGGAAGAACGCATGGCCGAACTGGCAGACATGGCCCGCGCCCTGGCCCGCAAGTCCGAGTCTTTTACCCGCTCTCTCGGCGTGGAAGACGGCGAAACCCCGGGATTCGGCGCTTCTGAAGGGCATGCCGGAGCAGGTATTCTGGGTACGCCCGTCAGCCTCGACCTTGGCCTCATGCCTCCCTGGCGGCTGGTAACGGCCAATGCCATGTATTTTCTGCCCCCTGACCTGCCCATTCTGGCTGAAGGCCCCATGGCCGAAGATATCCAGGAAGAAGCGGAGTTCGGCCCGGCCCAAAAAGACACCTCGGCCCTGCCCGCAGACATGCCTGGACTGCTGCAGGCCCGTGCCCCGGCATGGCGGATTCTCGGCCGCAAACAACCCACCGGTTCTCCGCCTCTGGATGTCGAGCGCCTGTGGCTCGTATGGAGGCCCACATCATGAGTGTGCTGTTTCCCCACGGCCTTGCAGGAGTCATCTTTGACTGCGATGGCGTGATGATAGATTCGCGCGAATCCAACAATATTTTCTACAACCGCGTTCTTGAACACTTTGATTTACCGCCCATGACGCCGGAGCAGGAAGAATACTGCTTTATGGCTACAGCCGTACAGTCCCTGCTGCATATTGTGCCGCCGCACCTTCACGGGCAGATAGAGTATGTAACACGCGAGGTTGTCAACTACCGGCGCGACATTTTGCCCATGCTGCGCCTGCAGCCGGGATTTACCGGATTTATTGATGACCTTCGCGACCGCCGTGTGCGCATGGCCGTGCATACCAACCGCAGGTTTGAGGGAATACAAACGGTTCTGGACATTTTCGGCCTGCCCACCTATTTTGATCCTGTGGTCGCGGCCGATACGGCAGCGCCCAAACCGTCTCCCGAAGGCACACGGCACATCTGTTCCGCCTGGGGAGTTTCGCCCGAAACCGTGCTTTTTGTGGGCGACAGCGAACATGACAAGGAAGCGGCCCGGGGGGCGGGCGTAGTATTTGCGGCATTTGGCAGCGGGGCTCTCCGGGGGCAGATAACAGTCACGGATTATGCAGGCCTGCACGCCGCGCTGGACCGGACTTTGCCGCCCCAAAAGGCCGAGGCGTGAGATCAGGCCCCGCCGGACCTCCCCGAACGTATTTTTTGACACAAAGACCGCCATTCTGGAGGGCGCATGATTGTTCTGGCCAATACCATGAGCGCCGTTGCCATGATTCTCGGCTCACTGCTGAACCTGTATTTCTGGATAGTCATCATCGCGGCCGTGCTTACCTGGGTGCGGCCCGACCCGTATAATCCCATAGTGCGCACCCTGCACGCCCTCACGGAACCCGTGTTTTACCGTGTGCGCAAGTGGCTGCCTTTTACCTACACCACCGGCATGGACTTTTCTCCGGTGGTGGTGCTGCTGAGCATTGAGCTTTTCAACCGCATTGTGGTTGCCTCTCTTGCCCAGTACGCGCTTGCCATTCAATAACCCTGGCTTCCTCGCGGGCTTCCGCGTTCGAACATCTAACAATGGAGATTTCTTATGGATCAGCATGAACTAGAACTACTAAACAAGTATGCGGCTACTGATCCGGAGCTGAAATCCCTTTGGGAAGATCACGTGCTCTACGAAAAGCAGGTAGAAAAGCTTGAAGGCAAAGCCTTCCGCACCCCTACCGAAGAACAGACCTTGAAGCAATTGAAAAAACAGAAGCTTGAAGGCAAAACCCAGCTCATGGCAATCCTCGACAGGATAAAAAAACAGGATTGCTAGCAGGCTGTTAAGGAGCCGGCTATGGAATGTACAGGTGCGCAGATTCTCCTTGAGTCCCTGAAGAGAGAAGGCGTTGACGTGCTGTTCGGGTATCCCGGCGGCGCTGTGATTGACATCTATGACGAACTGCCGCGACATCAAGAAATACGTCACGTGCTGGTACGACACGAACAAGGGGCTGTGCACGCGGCTGACGGCTATGCCCGCGCTTCCGGCAAGGTAGGCGCCTGCCTGGTAACCTCCGGTCCCGGAGCCACCAATACGGTGACGGGCATAGCCACAGCCTATTCCGATTCCATTCCTCTGGTAGTGATTACGGGGCAGGTTCCCACACAACTGATCGGCAACGATGCCTTTCAGGAAGTGGACATCGTGGGCATCACCCGGCCCTGCACCAAACACAATTTTCTGGTAAAGGACATCAGCAAGCTGGCCCTTACCATCCGTCAGGCTTTTTATCTGGCGCGCACGGGCCGCCCCGGCCCCGTACTCATTGACCTGCCCAAAGACGTCATGCAGGCCAAGGCCGAGTTCGTGTGGCCTGAAGAAGTCTACATGCGCAGCTACAACCCCACCTACAAGCCCAACCTCAACCAGTTGCGGCGCTCGGTAGAAGAGCTGGCCCGGGCGGAACGCCCGGTCATTCTGGCCGGGGGCGGGGTTATCATGTCCGATGCGGCCGAGGCCCTCACGAGCCTTGCGCGCAAGCTGCAGATTCCCGTCACCTGTTCGCTCATGGGCCTTGGGGCCTTTCCCGCCACCGACCCGCTGTGGCTCGGCATGGTCGGCATGCACGGAACCTATGCCGCCAATCTGGCCATCAACAATGCCGATGTGCTGGTATGCGTGGGCGCGCGCTTTGATGACCGCGTCACCGGAAAACTGGCGGGCTTCGCGCCCAAGGCGCGCATTGTGCATATTGATATCGACCCCACATCCATACGCAAGAATGTGGAAGTACACGTTCCTGTGGTGGGCGACTGCCGCCTGGCGCTTGAAGGCATGGGCGAAATCTGCAACGCCAAGCTTGAAGGCAAAGACTGGAGCAGCGAACACGCCGCGTGGCTTGAGGCCGTGGGCGAATGGAAGAAAAGCAAGCCTCTCTGCTACCAGAAAAACCACAACATCAAGCCGCAGGAAGTCATCCAGACCCTGTACGAGCTTTCCAACGACGATGCCATCATTGCCACCGAAGTGGGCCAGCACCAGATGTGGGTAGCCCAGTTCTATACGTTCACCAGGCCGCGCACCCTGCTCACCAGCGGGGGCCTCGGCACCATGGGGTACGGCTTTCCCGCGTCCATCGGCGCACAGTTTGCCTTTCCCCACAAAAAAGTCATCACCGTCGCGGGCGACGCCTCATTGCAGATGAACATTCAGGAGCTGGCTACCGTGGTTGCCAACAGGCTGCCCATCAAGGTGATCATCCTGAACAACCGCCATCTCGGCATGGTGCGCCAGTGGCAGGAGCTCTTTTACAACCAGAACTACAGCTCCACCAACATGGAGGCCCAGCCGGACTTTGTGAAGCTGGCCGAAGCCTACGGGGCCGAAGGCTACCGCATTGAAAAACCCGAAGACCTGCGTGCCACGCTTGAAAAGGCCCTTGCCACACCCAACCCGGCCTTTATCGACGTAGTGGTTGAACGCGAGGAAAACGTGTACCCCATCGTGCCTGCCGGCGCGGCGCTTGATGAAATGTTGCTGGTGTAAAGGAGGGGCTATGACCAAGACACATGTGCTTTCCGTGCTGGTGGAAAATGAACCCGGCGTGCTTTCCCGCGTGGCGGGGCTGTTCAGCGGGCGCGGCTTCAACATCCATTCGCTCAATGTGGCCCCGGCCCTGGAAGAAGGCGTTTCGCACATGACCATCACAACAGAAGGCGACAGCCTGATTTTAGAGCAGATAATGAAACAGCTGCATAAAATCGTGTCTGTCATCAAGGTGGTGGACTTTGCAGACATTGCCGCTGTCGAACGCGAAATGATGCTTGTCAAGGTGCAGGCTGAAGGCCCCATGCGGGGTGAAATTCTGCGCACCGTTGAAATATTCCGCTGCAAAGTGGTGGACGTAAGCCCCAATGAAATGACCATTGAGGCTACAGGCAATCAGGACAAGCTGGATGCCATCATCAATCTTTTACAGCGCTTCGGCATCAAGGAACTGGCGCGCACAGGCTCTGTGGCCATGCGTCGTTCCAAAAAGGCGGATTAGGGATTTTCACCCGTGAGCGGATTTTCATGAAAATATTTATCCGCTCTGCCGCCGCACACGTGCGATACGCCGCAACGCCGCGTAAGTGCAGAAAACACGCGTTTGCGCTGCACACGCCTTTGAGCCTTCGCGACGTTTCAAAGGCACTATGGTTCAGAACTGCCCGTTCCCGCGCCTGACGGCCCACAAGGCCCTCTCCGGCATGGGGCGGCGCAGGCCGCCTGCGCCCCTTATCCCCAGGGGCCGGCCCTGCGTGCAGGCAGTTCCGCTCCCGCACCTGCAGCCGCCTGACAGCGCGCTGCCGCCAGAGGGCGCAACAACGCCCGGCGCTTATGTCCAGGCCCCACGTTCTTTCCCACCGGTGGAAAGAAATACAATTTTGTTTAACCGTGAGTGATCTCAGAGGAAGTTCAGATGAAAGTTTATTACGATCAGGATGCCGACCTTAATCTCCTGAAGGATAAAACCGTCGCCATCATCGGTTACGGCAGCCAGGGCCACGCCCACGCCCAGAACCTGCGCGATTCCGGCGTCAAGGTTGTGGTGGGCCAGCGCCCCGGCGGCGCCAACTACGAACTGGCCAAGGAACACGGCTTCAATCCTGTTTCCGCCGCTGAAGCCGCCGCCCAGGCCGACCTGATTATGCTTCTGCTGCCCGACGAAGTGCAGGCTGCCGTTTACGAAAACGACATCAAGCCCAACCTTGCCAAGGGCAAGGCCCTGCTGTTCGCCCACGGCTTCAACATCCACTTCGGGCAGATCCAGCCGCCCAAGGATGTGGACGTGTTCCTCATCGCGCCCAAGGGACCGGGGCATCTGGTGCGCCGCACCTACACCGAGGGCGGCGGCGTACCCTGCCTCGTGGCCATTGAGCAGGACGCTACCGGAAAAGCCCTTCAGATGGCCCTGGCCTATGCCAAGGGTGTTGGCGGCGCGCGCTCCGGCGTGATTGAAACCACCTTCCGTGAAGAGACTGAAACCGACCTTTTCGGTGAACAGGCCGTGCTGTGCGGCGGTGTTTCCGCCCTGATCAAGGCCGGCTTTGAAACCCTGGTAGAAGCCGGTTACCAGCCCGAAATGGCCTACTTCGAATGCCTGCACGAAATGAAGCTTATCGTGGACCTCATGTACGAAGGCGGCCTTTCGCGCATGCGCTACTCCATCAGCAATACCGCTGAATACGGCGACTATGTCACCGGTCCCCGCCTTGTCACCGATGAAGTGAAAAAAGAAATGAAGGCCGTGCTCAAGGACATCCAGAGCGGCGTATTCGCGCGCAACTTCATTCTTGAAGCCCGCGCCAAGTACCCCATGTTCCTTACCACCCGCCGCAATGAATCCGAGCACCAGATTGAAAAGGTGGGCAAAGAGCTGCGCAGCATGATGCCCTGGCTCAAGAAAGACAAAAAAGACTAGAACGGATCAACTTTGAAATATGGAGTATTTCAAAGTTGCCATTCTGCCGGAAACTGCATTTTCCGGCAGAATCCACGCTGTGTTACGATGCGCTGTACGAAAGTGCAGCGTTAGCGCCTGTACACGTTATTCAAAGATAAAATGCGCTACAAGGATTTGGAGACAAATCCTTGTAGCCAAATGATTATAGGGCGGCTTTGCCGACCGTTAAGCAATCATTTGAAGCGCTAATTGCTCCAATGCCTGATCAGGCCACCTGCAAATAATCGGCCGCCCCTCCGGGCGGCCGATTATTTGCGCGGCATCCTGCCGTAAAATATTGCGGCGGGATGGTTGCAAACTCTTTTGTTCTTCCCACTTGCCCGGCGGTGCACGTACCGGCCCTTGCAACCGTGATGTATTGTGCAAAAAACATATATCCTGCAATGCCGTCCCACGTAAGCCTGCCATACAGCCTGCGGACAGGCAACGCCGTCACGCCCGAGCGCTGCATGTTTGCGTCTTTTCTCATAACCTGATACGAAAAACCGTGGCTTTGCACGTGTTTCGCTCCGGCTGGCACGGCCAGCGGCCACCATACCGCATACTGGCGACAAATCCCGCCCTTCCGGCCCCGAAGCCGATTGTTCCTAACCCCATGAGGTCGCGCATGGCTGCCCAAAACGCCCATGAAAATACAGAAGAAATCATCGACCTGACAGAACTTATCGAAAAAGGCGAGGTTCCGGCAACCGACGAGGCCGCCCCCGCTCCCACCGATGACGATCAGAGCGGTCTGCATTCGCACATGCGCAGCCTGAACGAAGAAGGCCGCCAGGCCGATGCGGAAATTGACGATCTGCTGGCGCAGATGGAAGCCAGGGACGATAGTGAAGACATTCCCGCCGAAGGCGAGATGCCACCCGCAGACACAGACAATATTGCGGCTCCGCAAGACGATGAGCCTGCTTTTTCAGGCACTGGCGTTGCGCCTGATGGTCATATTGTGGACCCCAACGAAAAGCTGCATATGCCCGGCATGGGAGACGTCGACAATCTTTTGAATTCTCTCGATATTCCACCACAGCCTCCGCAACGCTCCACGGCGACTCCGTCGCCCCGCAACACGGATGAAGCCGTGGACCAGATGCTGGACGGCCTGACGGGAGCCGCATGCCCCACCGCTGCCCGGCCTGAGACCGCTGCAAACGGCACACACGCCGACACGCCGGATGTGGATGAACTGCTGGCCGCCGGAACCGTGCCGGAGCCTGTTATTTCTGACGAACTGGAAGCCCTGCTCAGCGCAAGCGATCCCGCGGCATGGCACGCCGCTCCCGCCCATGCGGGCAAAGCCGCAAATGACGCTCCAGGCGCCGCAACCGAAGAACGCCCGATGGCACAGCCCGCACCGACGCCCCCCGGATCGCCGGCCGCTGCCCCGCAGGCAAGCGCCGCTTCCGGCAATGACGCTGCGCCCCTGCCGGACTCCAGCCCGGAAACAGACACGCCCTTCGATCCCGAAGCGCTTGCCGCAGACCTCGACACACTGCTGGCCGCCGTCAACCCCGCCTCGGACATTCCGGGCACGGGGCAACCCGCCGTTGCGAAGACCGGCGCCGAGGAACTGGACTTTGACCTGGATGCCCTGCTGGCCGCCGCGGATGCGGAAGAACGCGAAAGCGCGCACACAGTGGCAGAAAAGACGGACACCCCCGCAGGCAATACCGCGCAAGCTGCGGAGCAACCCGCAGCACAGCCCGAACAGGTTGCTCCGGCCGCCCCTGCGGCTACAAAAGAAGCTCCGCAAACGACAGAACTGCCTGTTACAGAGCCACCCGCACAGCCGGAAGCCACAGCCCAGCCCATGACGCAGGACGCGACCTCCGGCGCGCCCCAGGCCCCGCTTTCAGATCTGGATATTGACTCCCTGCTGGCCGAAGCCGCCGGAGGCGCAGCAGCCGCTGCCGCCCCGCTCCCGGGCGTGACGGACGCGACGGACGCCGAAGCCCCGCCCGCCCGGCAGACGGAAGAAACGCTCCCCACCGAGCAGCCCCACATGGGCGTGAGCGAAGAAGGCGTGGATTCTCCTGACATTGCTGGCAATTATGACCATACAGAAACCATAGGCACAGCGGCGGCCACTGCAAATGCCGCGGAGGCCCTGGCCGAAACGCCCTATACGGAAAAACCGGCAGCCACAGAGAGCACACATGTTGCCGATGCAGCAGCTGTAGCAGATCCTCCCCCTGCCCCGGTCGCCGACGTACTTGCTGAACGCCTGGACCAGTGCGAGGGACTGCTGCGCCAGGCCGAAGAGCGCGCGAGCGCTCTGGAGTCAGCCATGGCTGAAGCCCGTGAAGCGGCAGAACAGGCCCGCGCCCTGGCGGATGAAGCGCGCGAGGCAGCCGGCCTGGCCCAGGCAAGCGCCGAGGAAGCGCAAAATACGGCCCGCGCTGTTGGCAGAGATTCTGCCCGCGCTGTAGACGAGGCCCTGCAAGCAGCCCGCAATGCAGAAGAAACAGCCGGGGCCGCCATGCAGCAAGGCAGCGCCGGTCCGGATACTGCCGAGGCACTGGCCGAAGCCCTTTTTGAACCGGGCCATCCCCTGCACCAACGCTTCATGGACGTCATACAGGCTGCCGCTGCCCAAGCCGCGCAGCAGGCCGCACAATCGGCGCTTCAGGAGACTGCCGGGCAGGCTCCTGCTTCCGGCCCCAGCGAAGACCCCGCCCTGGCAGAGCGTCTGGACAATGCAGACCTGATGTTGCGCGGCACTTCAGCCCGCCTGGATTCCATAGAAGAACGGCTGGACGGTCTTGAACCCCGCTTCAACGAGCAGGTGGAAAAATCTGCGGCAGCCGCGGCAGCCCGCATATTACGCGAAGAAATCGCCCGTCTGCTGGAAAGCGAGGCATAGCAGGCGCGGGCTGCCCCCGGACAAGAAGACAGCCCCCCATTGGCAGCGGCAATCTGCCCGGTGCGGTTTTTTGCAAAAATTCGCACCGTAAAGCGTGTCAGGCCTGCCGGGCATTTCCCTGGCGACAAGCGGTACGGGGAAAAATACCGCAAAGCCATGTCTGCAAGGCAGGCTTCAGCCGTTACGGTGGAAAGGAATCTGCAGGCAAAAGCAGCAGAGAGGCGCCACCTGCGTGCAGGCATTTCAAAGTGCCACGGCGTCAAGAGGGACTGTGTCGCTAACCTGTGTTTTTGCCCTGTGCGAAAACACAGGTGCGGTCGGCTCCTGCCTGGCAAACCGTGCCGTCCTGGCGGCGGCAGGCTTGCCAAGCAGAGGCGGAACGCATATGCTCTTGCGCGATTTCTCCTGCATGGGACAGTTGCCCACCAAGTTCGCCGCATGCGGTTTTGTTCAAGACCAAAGCCTGGCGGGGTGGTGTATTTTTAGCGACCGAGCTGACCGCGAAGCACGGCACAGGCCATGCCACAGGTACAGCGTGCGGGCGCCTGCCCACGGGTAGTGCCATGCAGCAAACCGGGAACATGCCCGGTGCGTATATAAAAAAGGGGGCGGGGGCTTTCGTTTCCGTTCTTTTTCCCGTCCAGGCAATGCCCGCTGTGGGTCATGGCCATTCCCCAAAGGGCGGGTTTTGTTTTCCGGCAGCGCGGCCGGACGGCAGTAACGAGGCACGAGGACCGTATGGATAAAGATCGCAAGGAAGCCCTGCAGGTGGCCAAGGAACTGACCGCCAAGTTTATTGAAACACGCACGGTTTCGCCCGGCAATTTTGCAGAGGTCTTTCCCTCTGTCTACCGGGTGGTCTGCACGGCCATCGGTGTTGACGCGGATCAGGACAACAAGGGTAAATAAGTGGACTCTTCTCGGCTTTCCGGGCAGCAGGACAGGGCTTCGTCCCCGTCTCCCGTGCCCTCACATGATGCTGCCGTGGCCGGCATGTTCGGCCGCATTGTACGCTTTTACGACCTGCTCAACCGCGTTCTCAGCCTGGGCCTTGACCAGCACTGGCGCAAGGTGCTGGCGCGCAACGTGCGGATGGGTGAAAGCGGTGTGGTGCTCGATCTGGCTGCGGGAACCCTGGATGTATCCCTGGCCATCCGCCGCCAGTACCCCACGGCTCTCGTGCCTGCGCTGGACTTCTGCCCTCCCATGCTGGTGCAGGGCAGCCGCAAGCTCAAGGGCGACAATGCCCGGCGCATCCTGCCCGTGGCGGCCGATGCCAAACGCCTGCCTCTGCCCGATGCCTCGGTAGACTGCCTGACCATCGCTTTCGGCATACGCAACATCATCCCGCGTGAAACGGCCTTTGCCGAAATGCTGCGTGTGCTGCGCCCAGGCGGGCGGGCCTGTATCCTGGAGTTCGGCTCCGGCCGCGAGCGCATCTGGGGCGGCCTGTACAATGTGTACCTGAACCACCTGCTGCCCCGTGTGGGCCGTATGTTTTCCAAAGATCCCGCAGCCTATGCCTACCTGGCGGACACTATCCGCGCGTTTCCCTCTGCCGTTGAGCTGGAAAAAGAAATGCGCAAAGCCGGATTCAGCAAGGCATGGTATCAGAAGCTCACGTCAGGTATTGTCTGCCTGCATGTGGGCGAAAAGGCCCGCTAGGCGTCCGGCACAGGCGATCCCGGGCTGTACGGTGACCGCCCGAAAACCGGTAAAAAGCATAATGGCTCTATGCGGGCTGATGCGACAGACGCAGCCTTTTGGGCATGAAGCTTGCCCGCAGGAGCAGAAGGGGGCAGAAAATACCCGGGCCTCTTTGCAGTGCCGTATGACAGCACCGGCTTCTCTACGGCACGACAGACAGCAATATTTGCGTGAGGTTGCCCGGCAGGCACAGGAATATCGCAGCTTCGAGAATATACTTCTCAAAGTTTTTACGGCGCTCACTACGGCGCTTGAGCGCACAAGTGCCCTGCCTAGAGGCAATTAACGCTTCAAATGACTGCGGAACGATCGGCAAAGCCGCCCTGCAATTATTTGACGACAAGGATTTGGAGACAAATCCTTGTAGAGCATTTCAACTGTGAAATGCTCTAGCGTGAAGCCAGCCAGACGACCAGCAGCCCCAGGGCCAGGGCCGTCAGCCCGACCACACGCAAACGGCTTTCGGGCAGGGGAAGAATGCTCAGCAAAGCCCGGCGCATGCCACCGGGAAAAAGCGTCCAGCACAGTCCCTCAAGCACGATGGCAAGGCCCAGGGCGCGGAAAAAAAGTTCGATATCAAAGTCCATGCTTTTCTTGGTGACGAAAAAAGCCTGTTTTGTAAAGGAATGAAATTATGGTGACATTCGAGGCCCTGCAACAAGGCAAAGAAACCCTGGCCGTCGTCGGCCTCGGCTATGTGGGTCTGCCCCTGGCCGTTGCCCTCTCGCGCCAGATGAGCGTACTGGGGTTTGATATCAGCGCCCCGCGCATCAAGGAACTGCAAGACGGGCACGACCGCACACGCGAAGTGGACGACCACAGGCTGCAGGCCGCCAATGTGCGTTATTCCTGCGACCCGGCCGACCTCAGGGAGGCCGCCGTCATTATTGTGGCTGTTCCCACCCCCATAGACGATCACCGCTCGCCGGACCTGACTCCCGTGGTGGGAGCCAGCACCACCGTGGGGCGCCACATGGGCAAGGGCTGCGTGGTGGTGTACGAATCCACCGTATATCCGGGTCTTACCGAAGAAATCTGCGTCCCCATCCTTGAGCGCGAGTCCGGCCTCACATTCGGCCGTGACTTCACCGTGGGCTACTCGCCCGAGCGCATCAACCCCGGCGACAAGGTACATACCCTTGAAACCATCACCAAGGTTGTTTCCGGCTCCGACGACGCTACCACGGACCTGCTCGTTCAGGTTTACGGCTCTGTGGTCACGGCGGGCATACACCGCGCTTCCAGCATCAAGGTGGCCGAGGCCGCCAAGGTTATCGAAAACACCCAGCGCGACCTCAATATCGCACTCATGAACGAGCTTGCCATCATCTTCGGCCGCCTCGGCATTGATACCCTTGAAGTGCTGCAGGCCGCGGGCAGCAAGTGGAACTTCCTGCCCTTCCGGCCCGGTCTTGTGGGCGGCCACTGCATTGGCGTGGACCCCTACTATCTCACCTACAAGGCAGAAGAACTGGGTTTTCACCCCGAGGTCATCCTGGCGGGCCGCCGCATCAATGACAACATGGGCAAATACCTGGCCGAATGCACGGTCAAACGCCTGATCAAGAGCGGCCGCGTCATCAGCGGCGCGCGCGTGGGCATTCTCGGCTTTACCTTCAAGGAAAACGTGCCGGACCTGCGCAATACCCGCGTGGTGGACGTCATCCGCGAACTTGAAGACTACGGCGTGCAGGTGCTCGTGAGCGATGCCGAGGCCGATCCCGCCGAAGCCCTGCACGAGTACGGCCAGGCCCTGCTGCCGCAGAGCGACCTGCGCGACCTGGACGCTCTTATCCTGGCAGTGGGACACGATGCGTACAAGGTATTATCCCCCGATGCCATAAAAAGTCTTTTCGCCCAGCCGGACAAGGCCGTGGTGCTGGACGTAAAAAGCTTTCTCGACCCCGCTGCCATGCGCAGCGCGGGCATAGATTACTGGAGGCTGTAAACCGCGTGAGCCTGCTCATCTGCGCTGCCACTGGCCCGGAACTGGGGGGCCTTCTGCCGGATTTTGCCCCGCCTTCCGCGTCTGGGGGGCATGGCGGAGCACACGGGGCCGAGAGGTATACTGCGGATGCCACGGCATGGCCCGAAATGCGGCTCTGGCCTGTACAGCTTAAAAAAAGCGCGGCACTGTGCTGCCTTACAGGTATCGGCCCGGTTAACGCGGCCCTTGCCATGGGGCATGCCCTGAGCCGCGCCGAAGCCGAAGGCTCTCCCATAAGCGCAGTGCTTAATGTGGGCCTTGCCGGAGCTTTTGACCTTGCAAGCCACCCCCTGCTTTCCCATTGCCTGGTGCAGGAGGAAATATGGCCGGAATATGGCCTGCATGACGGCCAGACCGTTATTGCCGGAGCTTTTGGTTTTCCGCAGTGGCAGCCCCCGCAAGGAGAGGCCGTGCGTGACCGCCTGCCGCTTTGCGGCGTTGAGGCCCTGTCGCCGTTCGGGGGCAGATGTGATGACGGCACACTGGCCCCTTGCCGCTCGCTGACCGTGGCGGGCGTCAGTGCAAGCTTTGCGCGCGCGGCGGATCTGCGGAGCCGCTATCAGGCTGATCTGGAAAATATGGAAGGCTTTGCCGTGGCTTATGCCTGCGCACGCCAGGGCATCGCCTGTGTGGAAGTACGCAGCGTGTCCAACAAGGTGGGCCCCCGCGCCAGAGAGGAAAAAGATTTTCCCGGCGCATTGCGAGCCCTTGCCCAGGTGCTACCCGCCCTTAACCTCATCTGAGTAGTGAAATGATTCAACTCAAAGCACGCATTGCCCTGGAACTTCCGGCCATCAACCGCGCCCTTGACCGGGCTGTGGAGGTATTGCCCGAACCGGTGCGTCCGGTAACGCGGCACATTTTTGAAGCCGGGGGCAAACGTCTGCGCCCGCTTCTCACCGTGCTGACCGCCCGCCTGCTCGGGCATGACCGTGAAGACATACACGACCTTGCCGTCACCCTTGAAATGCTGCATGCGGCCACCCTCCTGCACGACGATGTGCTGGACAATGCCATGAGCCGCCGGGGCAAACCCGCCGCCCACACCCTGTACAATGTGTCCAGCGTGATCCTCGCGGGCGATGCCCTGCTGGCCGAGGCCAACGCGCAGGTGGCCCGGCGCGGCGACCCGCGCCTTACGCGCTGCTTTTCCGAGGCCACCAGCCGCACGGCCGCAGGCGAGATACTTGAAATCGCTGCCCAGGGCCGCGTGGATACAAGCGCCGGGCATTACGAAGAAATCGTGCGCGGCAAGACAGCGTGGCTCATCCGCGCCGCCTGTGAAATGGGCGCACTGGCCGCCGAAGCTGATGAGGCGAGCGTGGCTGCGGCTGCGGCCTACGGCGAAAACCTGGGCATGGCCTTTCAGATGGTGGACGATGCGCTGGACTTTGCGCCCGAAAGCGCCACAGGCAAACCCACAGGCGGTGATGTGCGCGAGGGCAAGCTGACGCCGCCCCTGCGTCTTTACCGCGACAGCCTGAACGATGCAGAACGCGAAGCCTTTGACGTGGCGTTTGCCGGTTTTGCCATGAGCGCGGCCGATGCCGAATCCGTTGCCCTGCGCATACGCGAGGCCGGTTTTGACACGGCAGTGCGCCGCCAGGCCGACACTTTTCTTGATGCGGCCAGGCGTGCCCTGCATAGCCTGCCCGACAGACCAGAGCGCAAGGTCATGCTTAAAATGACCGACTATGTGCGCGACAGAAAAAAATAAGCTGTAACCGTACGAGGAAGCACCAATGCTCTACCGGGTGGAAACCGGCCTGCACGCCGGACTGGACGATACACAAGGCCGCAAAACGGCCCAGCACCTGCGCAAGGCTCTTGACCTTTCCACAGGCTCAGTGCGCCAGATCAAGGTATTCACGGCCGAAGGATTCAGTGAATCCCAGGTAAAACGTCTGCTTGACGAAGGCATCTGGCACGATCCCATCCTGCAGGCAGCCTCCCTTGAGCCACTGCCTTCGGGAGATCCCACGCCCGACTGGTATGTGGAAGTGGGCTTTCGCCCCGGCGTGACGGATAACGAAGCCCGCACCGCCCGCGACACGGCCGCCATGGTGCTGGACGTACCGCGCGACTCCCTGCACGTATATACGGCTGTGCAATACCGCATTGTCAACGATCCCGCCGCCCCGCTCAGCCGCGAGCAAGTGGATACGCTGACCCGCGACCTGCTGTGCAACACCCTTATCCAGCGCTATCGCATCAAAAGCCGTGATGAATGGCAGGCCAATCCCGGTTTTGAGGCGCAGGCCGCCCAGGTTACCGGCGAATCCAACGATACGGTGGAAACCATCGGCCTTTCCGACATGGATGATGAAGCCCTCATGCAGGCCAGCCGCTCCAACACCTGGGCGCTGAACCTCAAGGAAATGCACTGCATCCGCGACCAGTTTTCCGCGCCGCAAGAAGCCCGGCGCCGCAAGGCCCTCGACCTGCCCGGCAATCCCACAGACGTGGAAATGGAAGTGCTGGCCCAGACGTGGTCCGAGCACTGCAAACACAAGATATTTGCCTCGCGCATTGAGTATGCCGATGAGGATACCGGCCGCCGCGAAGTGGTGGACAACCTCTACAAGACCTGCATCCGCGATGCCACGGCCATCCTGCGCGAGCGCATGGGCGAAAACGATTACTGCAAATCCGTGTTCAAGGACAATGCGGGCGTTATCGCCTTTATCAACGGCTACGATGCCTGCATCAAGGTAGAAACCCACAACAGCCCCTCCGCGCTTGACCCCTACGGCGGTGCGCTGACAGGCATTGTGGGCGTCAACCGTGACCCCATGGGCACGGGCATGGGCGCTGAACTGGTATGCAATACAGACGTGTTCTGCTTTGCTTCGCCTTTTCACGACAAGCCCCTGCCCCCGCGCCTGCTGCATCCCCGCCGCGTGCTTGAAGGCGTACGCGAAGGTGTGGAGCACGGCGGTAACAAGTCCGGCGTGCCCACGGTCAATGGCTCCCTTGTCTTCGACGAGCGCTTCCTGGGCAAGCCGCTGGTCTATTGCGGCACGGTCGGCATTATCCCGGCTGAGCTGCACGGCCGCCCCGGCTGGTACAAAAAAGCCGAAACCGGTGACTTCATCGTCATGACCGGCGGGCGCATCGGCAAGGACGGCATCCACGGAGCCACGTTCTCCTCCGAAGAGCTGCACGAAGGCTCCCCCGCCACCGCCGTACAGATCGGTGACCCCATTACCCAGCGCAAAATGTATGATTTCATCATACGCGCCCGCGACCTCGGCCTGTACAACGCCATTACCGACAACGGCGCCGGGGGCCTGTCCTCATCAGTGGGCGAAATGGCCGAAGATACGGGCGGCTGTGTGCTTGATATCGCCAAAGCTCCCCTTAAATACGATGGCCTGCGCCCGTGGGAAATCCTGCTTTCCGAAGCGCAGGAGCGCATGACCCTGGCCGTGCCGCCCGCCAAGCTGGACGAGTTCATGGCCCTAGCCGCGCGTATGGACGTGGAAGCCACCGCCCTGGGGACCTTCACCGAGTCCGGCTACTTTGAAGTGCGCTACAATGACCGCATTGTGGCCTCCATGCCCATGAGCTTCATGCACGAAGGGGTGCCCCAGCTTGAGCTTGAAGCCGTGTGGAAAACACCGGAAGTTAAAGAAATCACCGTGGATATGGCCGATGCCGATCAGGGTGCGTTTTTGAAGCGCATGCTCAGCCGCCTCAATATCTGCTCCAAGGAATACATCATCCGCCAGTACGACCACGAAGTGCGCGGCGGCAGTGTCATCAAGCCGCTGGTGGGCGTCAAGCGTGACGGCCCGGCCGACGCGGGTGTGCTGCGCCCCCTGCTGGAATCCGATGCCGGCCTTGTCATCTCCCACGGCATCTGCCCCAAATTCAGCGAATACGATACCTACTGGATGATGGCCAACGCCATGGACGAGGCCATACGCAATGCCGTGGCCGTGGGTGCGGATCCCGATGCCCTGGCCGGGGTGGACAACTTCTGCTGGTGCGACCCGGTGGTCAGCCCCACCAATCCGGACGGCCGCTACAAGCTGGCGCAGCTTGTGCGCGCCTGCCGCGCCCTGCGGCAGTTCAGCCTGGCTTTCGGCGTTCCCTGCATTTCGGGCAAAGACTCGATGAAGAACGACTACACCGGCGGCGGCGAGCGCATCTCCATTCCGCCCACGGTGCTCTTTTCGATACTGGGCGTCATCCGTAACGTTACCGCCACCCAGACTTCGGACTTCAAGAAAGAAGGCGACCATATCTATCTGCTTGGCGGCACGTGGCGCGAAATGGCGGGCAGTGAAGCCGCCGATGAGCTGGGCCTCAAGGGCGGCCGTGTGCCGCACGTGGATGCCGGAACAGCCATGGCGCGCTACCGCGCTGTTTCCGCCCTCATGGGGCAGCGCGCCATTTCCGCCTGCCACGACTGCTCGGACGGCGGGCTGGCCGTTGCCCTTGCAGAAATGTGCATCGGCGGCCGCCTGGGTGCGGAACTCAACCTGGATGCTGTGCCTGCCTTCCAGGCCATGAACAAGACAGAGCTTCTGTACAGCGAAAGCGCCAGCCGCCTGCTTGTGAGTGTCAAACCGGATCTGGCCATGATACTTGATGCTCTGGGCCAGTGGCAGATATGCACCCGTATCGGCACAGTGACCGGAGACAGCCATCTGACAATGAAGTCCGGTGACAGCGTCATTGCCCACGAACATGTGGATGATCTGGCCCGCGCCTTCAAGGTGACTCTGGACTGGTAGGCACCGCCGCCGGACAGGGTGTGGATGCAGACTGCTGCAAACTGCCTCTCGGGCGCACTGAAAAACACCGCCATATACAAGGCCGCCGCAAGAAAATCTTGCGGCGGCCTTTGCATTCATAACGCGCTGCTGCTTTACATCTGCTCTAACTGTCCGCGTCTACCGGGGTTTATTACAGATTCGTGCAGGTATTCAACCACGGACCAATGCTTTTTCCGGGGAGTCTGTTCAGGCAAGGCTCTGTTCCTTTTTAATGACTGCGGGCCATGCACGGCCCGTGGAAAAGCTTATATGGATTGGCGCACGGGTCAAGGCGGCAACACAGGCCATCCCCAAGGAGCGGGCAGTTGCACCACCGGAAACCTGCCGTAAAAACACCCGCGCCGCAGGCACATGCCGGCCGCCCAACTGCCACTAAACACACAGCCCTCCGCAGGCAGACTGCGGAGGGCTGTTATCATTGACGGCCATGCGTTTCAGAAATCAGGATTCCCGGCAACCGGGGCCATCCGGGGCCTTGCGATACAGCTAACTGGCGGGGTGTCCCTGCTGTTCACAGTCCAAGCCTGCCAGACCAGCTTCGTTAATGCCGCTGCACGGTGCGAAGGGAGGTCGCCGGACAACACGGGGAAGCCCACGGCAAAAACAGCACAGCCTTCGTGGCTGCAGCATATTCCCTCCCCCGGGAATGCCCCGGGATGAGTGCAGTACGGCCCCCGGGGCACAGCCCCTGACAGCCCAAACGGAGGCCATGAAAGCATGCAAATGCCCGTTGCCCTAGTTGGTCACGTCACCGTCATAGTGTTGCGGGCCGCGACGCTGACCGTCAAGACCATTATGCGGCCTGTCCTGACGGGACTCAGGGCGTTCCATACGGGGCTCGGGACGCTTGCCGGGCCGTTCTGCAGAACGGGCTGCCCTGTTGCCGTTGCCGGGCTTGCCGCCGGGATGGACAGCCTTGTCACCACGCTGGCTCTTGCTGCCTGCGGGACGGGCAGCCTGATGTGGTTTGCCGGCTTTTTTAGCGTCATTTTTGGCATAGGTCGCGCCTTTTCCGGCTTTAGACGCACCCTTTACAGCCTTGCCCTTGGCGCTGCCGTTCTTTATGCCGGTCTTGCCGTCATTTTTAACCTTGTTTTTGCCATTGGCTTTCGCGCTGCTTTTGGCAGTGCTTTTAGCCGCCTTGGCATCTTTTTTGTAGCTGCCCCGCGCGTCAGCGCTCCTGCCCCTGTCCGTCTGCTGGTCATTACGGGCCACAAGCTGTGTACCCGGTTGCATACGGAAACTGTCCGCATGGGCCTGCGTCGGAACTCCGATGCACAGGGCCGCGGCCAGGGCGCACAACCCCAAAGGCCGCCAGAGATTTTGCATGGTCATGATGGTAATCCTCCTTGAAGGGCGCAATGCCCTGAGCTTCCATATGCCTATGCAGTTCCGGACGCAAGAGCTCTTTGCGTATTGCGGGGTTTCTTATTGTAACTATTGCTCTTTTTTTTGAATTTTCTATTCAACAGGGCCGCCTTCTCCGGCTTCGGGCTTCAGGCGCAGGGCGGGTGCTCCCAGGCCTTCTGCACGCGCGGCCCGCGCCACGGCCCCGGCCTCGGGGCGCACATAGCTGCGCCCCTCGATCTCGTAGAGCTTGGCGGGCATATCCTGTCCGGCAAGGCGCGTGCTTACGCCCCGCCGGGGCAAAACAAGGCGCTCCACACGCTGGCGGCGCAGACCAAGGGTATGGGTGTGGCGCAAAACAGCACGGCTCGCCATATCCTCATGCACGGGCAGGCAGAGCACGCGCAGCAGTCCGGAGGGCCGGTTTTTCTTGCCCACGCCCGGCAGCCACAGCACATCAAGCACTTCAGGCATTTCGGCCAGCGCACTGAGGGCCAGCCCCAGTTCCTCACCGGTCAGATGGTCCAGGTGAGTTTCAAGCTGGCTGACCACCTCCTGCCCGCCCATACTGTGGTCTGCCCCGGTCAAGTCCGCTTCCGGGCGCACAAGCCATGCGCGCAGGCCGCGCACCGCCGGTCGTGAGCCATAGCCCGTACCTAGGGCCGACGGCACGCCACGGGGACCATTGGCAAACTCGTCTGCCAGTGCATGCAGCAAGGCCGCGCCTGTCGGCGTGACAAGCTCCTGACGGGAGGGTTCTTCCCCTTCGGATGAAAAAACAGGCTTGCCGCGCAAAAGCCAGGCCGTGGCCGGAGCAGGCAGGGGGATGCGCCCGTGCTCGCAAACCGTGGTGCCGGAAAACCAGGGCAGGGGCGAAGCGATAACCCGGCGCGCACCCAGACACTCAAGGCCGTAGCATACGCCCAGAATATCAACCAGAGTATCCACGGCTCCTACTTCATGAAAATGCACATCTTCCGGCCGGATCTGATGGGCATGGGCCTCTGCCTCAGTCAGGGCATCAAGTACGGCCAGTGCGCGGGCCCGCACTCCGACGGAAACCTCCACAACATTAAAGATGGCTGCAATATCCGCAGGATGACGCAAAGGCTGTTCTTCCTGCCGCCAGCGCACATCGGCGCACCTGCCCGGCCCCCCGGCCCTCAGCTCTTCACGGATATCCAGCTCACAGGCTATGCCCGCCTTTTCCAGCGCTGCCGTCAGCGGCGCAAAATCCACACCCAGGTGAGCCAGAGCGGCCAGGGTCATGTCGCCACTGATGCCGCCGCTACAATCCAGATACACTTCCATCACGCCTCCATCTCCATCGCGCCCCGCGCCGGACGCCCTGCCGGCCGCACTTGTGCAGCATCCGCCTGTTGTTGTATAAAGAGAAAAAGGCCGCTGCCTTCCGCAGCCGCCCAACTCTGAAACGTATCGAAAAACCGGAGGGAAGCATGCCCGTACAAAACTGGATGACCACCGATGTTGTGAGCGTCACCCCGGAGACGTCTCTGCTAAAGGTGGGCAAGCTCATGAAGGACCACCATGTCCGCCGCCTGCCCGTGCTTGATGACAAGGGCCGTGTGGTCGGCATCATTTCTGACCGTGACGTGCGTGACGCCTCCCCCTCCAAGGCCACCACGCTCGACATGTACGAAATGCACTACCTGCTCGCCGAGCTCAAGGCCAAAAACATTATGACGGCCAACCCCATGACCGTCAAACCTTCCGACACGGTAGAGCAGGCGGCCCTGATCATGCTCGACAACAAGATCGGCGGGTTGCCCGTGGTGGAAGACAGCGGCAAGCTGGTGGGCATTATTTCAGACCACGATGTTTTCAAGGCCCTGGTCGACATCACCGGCGCGCGCCTTGGCGGCCTCCAGTTCGCCATAGAGCTGCCCGACCTGCCCGGCACGGCCCGCCCCCTCTTTGACCTGCTGCGCGCCCACAACGCGCGCCTGCTGTCTGTTTTGACCGTAAGTAACGAAGATGGCAATCGTCACATATTTATCCGGGTGCGTGATCTTAAAAACGCCGCGGCCGAAAATACCCTGATGGAAGAGGTTGCAAAGCTCGGCCGGGTGCTGTATTGCATTCGGCAAAATGCCTGATCAACTCAATCAAGATTGGCTCATCCTTTCAGGATCGCTGAAAAAAAATCTTGACTGAATCAGTGGGGCAGACCAAAAAAAGCTGCCGGGGCTTGCCATCAAAATTTTTTTATGGCATAAAGGCATTCGTTGTGATTGCATTATGCTTTCGCGCCCATTGGAGGAATTCGGCCGGGTAACCCCGGTTGGCTGCGCCAGGAGCATATCGTTCCGGCGAGGTTGAGTACTATCTGTCCAAGGAGGACACACGCATGGCTGAGATCACCTATAAAGGCAAAAGCTTTGAAGTTGACGAAGACGGTTTCCTTCTGCGTTTTGACGACTGGTGCCCCGAATGGATGGATTATGTGAAGGAATCCGAAGGCATCTCCGAAATCACCGCTGACCACCAGAAGATCCTTGACTTCCTGCAGGACTACTACAAGAAGAACGGTATCGCTCCCATGGTCCGTATTCTGTCCAAAAACACCGGGTACAAGCTGAAGGAAGTGTACGAACTCTTCCCCTCCGGCCCCGGCAAGGGCGCCTGCAAAATGGCCGGCCTGCCCAAGCCCACCGGCTGCGTGTAGTCCGACCACTACATTCGGAAAAAAAGCGGAAGGGAAACCTTCCGCTTTTTATTTTTACAAAAAATTGGGTAAATTGTAATTTACATTTTTTTGTAAACGTCCGGCCAGGGCTTGCAAACGCCAGCAACTGAACTATCCTCAGATGCAGAGCATAACGCTCCGCCGCGCAGGTACTTTCTGCATCCGGCTCTGCTTCATCTCTTCACCATGCTTTTTCGCCCCTGCCGTGCAGGCCCCGGCAAAAAGCTTTTCTGGCGCGCCATCCGCAACAACCTGCCCGGCGCGGGATCGCGCGCATACTTTACGCCGGGGCAAAAAAACGGTATCGCCCTGCCATGAAAATTCGTCTGTCATGGAAAAAACTCACCCTTTGGCTGGTGAGTATACTGCTGGTCTGCGGCCTTCTTGGCGGCGGCGCTGTGGTCATGCTGTTTTACTGGGCCTCACGCGACCTGCCCGACATCAACCGCATTGCAGAATACAAGCAGCCTCAGGCTACTGTCATTCTGGCACGGGACGGCTCCACACTGGGTACGCTGTACCATGAAAAACGCTTTGTTATCGGTCTCAAGGAAATGTCGCGCTTTCTGCCCATGGCCTTTCTGGCTGCAGAAGACGATGCTTTCTACCGGCACATGGGCGTAGACCCTACAGCCATTCTGCGCGCGGCCATCAACAACTTTCGCAAGGGGCGGCAGGGCGAGGGCGGCAGCACCATCACCCAGCAGCTTATCAAGCAGCTTTTGCTGACCTCCGAGCGCAGCTATACCCGCAAGATGAAAGAGGCCATTCTGGCCTATGATCTGGAAAAAACCTACACCAAGGACCAGATACTCACCATCTATCTGAACCAGATATATCTGGGCGAGCACGCCTATGGCGTGGAGGCGGCCGCGCGCACCTATTTCGGCAAGCACGCCTCGGACATCACCCTGGCTGAAAGCGCCGTTATTGCCGGCCTGCCCAAGGCCCCCAGCACTTACAATCCCTTCCGCCGCCCGGAAGAGGCCAAAAATCGCCAGATGTACGTTCTTGGCCGCCTGCGCGACCTCAAATGGATCAGCCCCGAAGAATACGAAAAAGCCGCCGCCGAACCTCTGGTATACTGGAGCATGCCCGAAGGCATGGGGGGCGCGGCCCTGTGGTATCTTGAAGAAACCCGCCGCCTGCTCATAGAATTTTTTACGGAACAGAACCTTAAGGCGCTGGGGGTTGAAACGGACAAGTTCGGCGTGGACTATGTGTATGAAGCGGGCCTTACCGTGCGTACCGCCATGGACCCACCCCATCAGTACGCCGCCGGGGCAGCCCTGCGGCAGGGCCTGGAAGAGCTGGACAAGCGCCAGGGCTGGCGCGGCCCGCTGGAAAAACTGGATGCTGAACAGCAAAAAGCCTTTCCGGCACAAAAAGCCTTCAGTCCCCTGGACCTTGCAGGCAACAACTGGGTCAAGGCCCTTGTTGTTGCAGCAGACGCCAAAGAAGCCCGCGTAAACCTGGGGCAGGGCTATACCGGCCTTATCCCTGTGGGCAACATGTCGTGGGCGCGCAAGCCCAACCCCAGGGTGGCGGGCATCTACGCTCCGGCTGTCAAGGACGCCCGGCTTGTGGTCAGCCCCGGCGACCTGATCTGGGTTTCCGCTACGGAAACCACGGTTACCGAAACCAATGCCAAGGGCCGTAAGGAAAAGAAAACTATCCCCTTCGACCCGTCGACTGCCAAAAAAGGCACTCCCATCGCCTTGCTGCTGCAACAGGAACCGGCTGTGCAGGGGGCCATTGCCTCGGTAGAGGCCGAAAATGGCGATGTGGTGGCCCTTATTGGCGGCTACCAGTTTGGCGACAGCCATTTCAACCGTGCCACCCAGGCCCGCCGCCAGCCCGGCTCCAGCTTCAAACCTGTGGTCTACTCCACGGCCCTGGATATGGGCTTTACCGCCGCCTCCACCGTGCTTGATGCACCCTTCGTCTATGTGAACCCCTATACCAACGAGGTATGGCGGCCCTCAAACTATGAAAAGAACTACAAGGGCGAACTGCCCCTGCACCAGGCCCTGACGCTCTCGCGCAATACCTGCACTGTGCGCATCGCCCAGCAGGTAGGCATTGCCAATGTCATCCAGCGGGCCAAGGCGCTGGGGCTTGAACCCCACTTTCCGCAGGAACTTTCAGTCAGCCTCGGCGCTGTGGCCGTTTCCCCCCTCAACCTGACCCAGGCTTACGCCGCCTTTGCCAACAAGGGGCTTGGCGTGCGCCCGCGCATCATCACCTCCATAAGTGATCCGCAGGGCCGTGAGCTTTATCGCCAGAACGTGGAACAATGGCAGGCCGTCACCCCGCAGAACGCCTATATCATGGCAACCCTGCTCAAGCAGGTGGTCAATGCGGGTACGGGCAGTCGCGCCAGGGTGCAGGGATTCAACATCGGCGGCAAAACCGGCACCACTAACGAAGAACACGATGCCTGGTTTGTGGGCTTTTCGCCCCACCTTGTCACGGGCGTCTATGTGGGCTACGACCAGTTGCAGTCTCTGGGCCGTCTGGAACAGGGCGGGCGCACCGCCGCTCCCATCTTCCGCTATTACCGTGTGGAGGTGGAAGACCGCTACCCCGCAGACGATTTTGCCATGCCCGAGGGCATCACCATGATGGACGGGCTTGCTTTCCGCACCGACATGCCCATACAGGGCGTTTCGGCCACAGCTGCCACCACCGAGGATGGCAGCGTGGTGGACACCTCGCAGGGCGGCGAAGACCTCATGCGCCAGATGTTTTAAAGCATTTTCAAAGTGAAAATGCCTGGCGGCTGCACGGGCAGACGCCCGCCGTGGAGGCGCAAGTGCAATGTATTTACGCTGTTAAACGTCGGCGGGCGCGCCTTTGCTTTGAGAGTGCACATTCTCAAAGGTAAATGCTATAGGACAGTTTTGCTTTCAGGGCAGGCTGCTGAAATATCAGCATGCCAGAAATAACCTGACCCCGGCGCAGACCGGAGCCGTGTTTTTACAGAGGGGGGCCGCACGGCCCCCTCATGATGCCCGATACCGCGCGTCAGCGCCGCAACACAAAGGAAATTCATGATTCCCTACGGTTCTCTTGTTGTCTATGTGACCCCCAAGGGCCGCCGCTATACCAAAAAACTGACCGAAGGTCAGGACTGGCACAGCAATGACGGCGCTTTGTCGGCCGCTGATGTGGCCCGCTGCGACTTTGGCAGCGTGATCTACACCAACCAGCAAGTGCCCATACAGGTCATGGAAGCTACCCTTTATGACCGCCTCAAGACGCTCAAACGCCAGACACAGATCATCTACCCCAAAGACATCGCCTATATCTGCCTGCGCCTAGGGGCCGGACCGGGCCGCACCATCATTGAAGCGGGCTGCGGCTCCGGGGGCCTGACAACAGGCCTTTCATGGTTCTGCGGTCCCACGGGGCGCGTGGTCAGCCACGAGGCCCGCGAAGAATTTATGGCGTTGGCCCGCCGCAATCTTGAGTGGGCAGGCGTGGGCCAGAACGTGGAGCTGCACCACCGCGATGTGGCCGAAGGCTTTGCCGTTACCGGCGCGGACGCGCTCTTTCTGGACGTGCGCACGCCCTGGGAATATCTGGACCATGCACTTGCGGCCGTGCGCCCCGGCGCAAGTTTCGGCTTTTTGCTGCCCACAGTGGATCAGGTGAGCAAGCTTTTGCTGGGCCTTGAGCGCGGTCCCTTTGCCGATGTGGAAGTCTGCGAGATTCTCATTCGCCGCTGGAAGCCGGTGGCCGACCGCCTGCGCCCCGAAGACCGCATGAACGCCCACACGGGCTTTCTGGTCTTTGCCCGCCAGCAGGAGCGCAATCAGGACTTTGAATCGCGCAAGCCCCTCGGCACACGTGAACGCAAACAGGAAGCCGCACGTCTGGCCCGGCTGGGGCTGGATAACGCCGCCCCGCAGGACGGCGCAGCCGCACGGGATATGACAGAAGACCAGAATCTGGCATAGCGCCCGCCCCTGTTGCGGGCAAACCCGGCACGATGATGTTTTTTCACGCAACAAATGGATATTATGTAATAAAAACCCCGCTCCGGCAGGACTGTGCACAACGCGCAGAGCCTGCCCGGGAGCGGGGTTTTTATGTTGTGGAAAACCATGTTCGGCCCTTCCTGTATAATACACCGGAATACCTCAACGGGTGCAGTGCGCGCTCTTTGGCAGAAAGGCACGGCCCGGAAAGGGGGAGGCTTTGCCAGTTGCCCCGGCGGCGCAGTCCCGGTCGTAAATACAGGTACGGCACAACCCGCAGCCGGAGAAAATCCGCGCCTGCAAACCCGGTCCCTACAGATAGGGGTCTTCTTTTTCCAGATAGCCCTTCACATAGTCTGCCACGCCTTCTTCAAGCGGTGTAAATGCAAGCGGGCAATCTACCTGCCCGAGCCAGGCCATGTCTGCCTGTGTGTAGTGCTGGTAGCGCCCCCGCAGGCTGTCGGGCATATCCACATACTCTATATGGCAGGGCCGGTTCAGGGCCGCAAACACGGCCTGCGCCAGATCGTTAAAGCTGCGCGCGGTTCCTGTACCCACGTTGTGGATGCCGCAAACATCGTTGCGTTCCAGCAGCCAGGCCATCAGGGCAGTGCAGTCCTTGACGTAAACAAAATCGCGCTTCTGTTCCCCGTCCGCCACATCCGGGCGGTCGGACCTGAAGAGCCGCAGCAAACCTTCCTGGCCTATCTGCCGGTGGGCCTTGGCAGTCACACTCTGCATATCGCCCTTGTGATATTCGTTGGGACCGTAAACATTGAAAAATTTCAGGCTGGCCGTTTCGGCCTGCAAGCCCTCGCGTAGCAGCCATAGGTCAAAAAGCTGTTTGGAGTAGCCGTACATGTTCAAAGGCCGCAGGCGCGGCACAAGCTGCTCGTCATCGCTGAATCCCAGCGAACCGTCGCCATAGGTCGCGGCGGAGCTGGCATTGATGAAGCGGCCCCCCTTGTCCAGCGTGTAACGGCACAGGTCGCGACTGTAATGGAAATTGTTTTCCATCAGAAAATCCGCGTCCTTTTCCGTGGTGGACGAACAGGCTCCGAGATGCACCACGCCGCTGACCTTCCAGGGCAGGGCATCACGCTGCATGAGATCGTAAAACTGGTCCCTGTGCAGATAGTCCACGTAGCGGCGCTTGACGAGATTACGCCATTTATCGCTCCGTGCCAGGTTGTCCACAATCACGATATCGTCAATGTTCATGCAGTTAAGCTGCCATAAAAGAGCGCTGCCCAAAAAACCCGCTCCACCGGTAATCACGTACAATGGACACCTCCATTACATCTTTGCGCATGGTAGCCAGTGCGGGCCGCAACCGCAAGGCCCGCCACGTGTTTATCCTGTTCGCGCGCCTTCCTCTGGACACGGACAGCCAAGTTTGCCACTATGCGGCATCTGTAAAACCAAGGGGACTACCATGAAAGTGTGCATCGCCTACATGCACGGCAAACCGGTCATGCTTGAACTGCGCGATGGCGTCGCCTATATCGATGACGAAGCCCAGCCCATCAAGAACCTTGCCCCGGAAATGCTGCAAAACTTCAGCGAAAGCATCAGCGCCATACCCTACAGCGCGGACCAGGGATATGACGCCCTGGTCAATGCCAAAAGAGCGGCCTTTATCGTTGACCTTCTGGGCAGGGCCGTGGGGGACGAGTGCGTCTCCAGGCTGACCCATATTCTGGACCATGTACATTACGATGTGATGGAATATCTTGGTGAAACCGGAGACAATAATGCTTGAAATCCGTAACCTGCATGTGGAGGTCAAGGGTACTCCCGTACTTAAAGGTATTGACCTGCACGTCAAGCCCGGCGAAACATTCATACTCTTCGGCCCCAACGGTTCCGGCAAAACAACCCTGCTCATGACCCTCATGGGCGTTTCGGGATATACCGTCACCCAGGGGCAGATCATCTTCAAAGGCAACGATATCACCCATGCGCCCATGTATGAGCGGGCGCGCCTTGGCATAGGCATGTCTTTTCAGCGGCCGCCCACCATTCACGGCCTACCCACGGGCAAGCTGGTGGAACTGTGCGGGCGCGGGCGACCGATGGACGTGGAAGACATGGCCCGCAAGGTACACTTTGACCAGTTTTTGAACCGCGACGTCAACGCAGGCTTTTCCGGCGGCGAGATAAAGCGCTCAGAACTGCTGCAGCTCATGGCCCAGCAGCCCGACCTTCTGCTTTTTGACGAACCGGAATCCGGCGTGGACCTCGAAAATATGGCGCTTGTGGGAAAAACCGTGCGCAGCCTGCTGGACGGCCTGCCCGACCGATGTTGCGCCACCCTGCGGCAACGCGAAAAAGCGCGCTCCACCAGCGGCCTGATCATCACCCATACGGGGCATATTCTTGAATATGTCAATGCCCACCGGGGGCAGGTCATGTATAACGGCAAACTCTGCTGCGAGGCCGGGCCGCGCGAAATTCTCGACCATATCGCCAATCACGGCTATCAGGAATGCCTGCGCTGCCTGGCCGGCGACATGTTTGGCAAAATTGCGGAGGCCCCCCTCAAATGAGCACAGTCAATCTCTCCCGGTACAGCTTCAACGGCAACGAAGGTGCCGCCCCCATAGAAAACCTCGCCAGCCTGCCCGCCGCGGACAAGGAACGCCTTGTACACGCGGGCATTGACGTGAACGATCACGCGGTGAGCGGCGCATTCATGCAGCTCAACCATGCGGGGGTTCACTGCCATGCAAGCCATGAAGGCCTTGACCTTATGGACATCCGCGAGGCCCTGAAAAAATTTGACGGCCTGCCCCAGTATTACTGGAAGCTGCTTGATCCGGAAAAAGACGAGTTTACCCGCCTCACGCGCGAGCATTGCAACGGCGGCTACTTTGTGCGCGCCCGCAAGGGAGCCAAAATCACCCAGCCTGTGCAGTCATGCATGTTCATCAAGGGACACGGTGCGGGACAGAGCATCCACAACATCGTGGTGGTGGAAGAAGGAGCCGAGCTGCATATTCTGGGCGGCTGCGCCACGGCCCACGATGCCAACGATACGGCCCACCTGGGCATCACCGAATATTATGTGGAAAAAGGCGGCAAGCTCACCTTCACAATGATCCATAACTGGGGAACGAGCACCACGGTCCGCCCCCGCTCCGCAGGCATTGTGGAAGCCGGAGGAGAGTTTCAGAACAACTACATCCTGCTCAAGCCCGTGGCCGACCTGCAGATGTATCCGACCATGAAGCTTCAGGGCAGTGGTGCTGTTGCGCGCTTCAATTCCGTTATTGTCACGCCCGAAGGCTCCCATGTGGACTGCGGCAACCGCATTGAACTCAATGCGCCCGACACACGCGGCGAAATAGTTTCGCGTACCCTCACCACAGGTGGAACCATAATCAACCGTGGTTTCATAGGCGCATCCGCCGCCCCCGCCAGGGGACATCTGGAATGCAAGGGCCTTATCCTTGGCGGCGGGCGCATACACGCCATCCCCGAGCTGGACAGCAACCAGGACGGTGTGGAACTGTCGCACGAGGCCGCCGTGGGCAAAATAGCCCAGGAAGAAATAGAGTACCTCATGGCGCGCGGTCTTGATGAAGATGAAGCCGCATCCACCATTGTGCGCGGCTTTCTCAATGTGGACATTATGGGCCTGCCTGACCAGTTGCAAAAGGCCATGGATGAACAGATCGCGCTGCTGGAAACCGGCAACGCCATGTAAGACCACTGCGGCGCAAACAGATTGCCTGCCCGCATGTGCCGTCACGCAAAAACAGCGGCCGAAAATGCCTGTACGGGCATCTCCGGCTTGACCGCCAAACAACTTGCGGCTATAGTCCTCCTCCTTGGGGCCTATAGCTCAGTTGGTAGAGCCTCCGGCTCATAACCGGCCTGTCCCAGGTTCGAATCCTGGTGGGCCCACCAAGAAGATCAGTAAAGCCCGTCAAGCTAATCCCTTGACGGGCTTTGCCTTTCAAGAATCCCCGCGGTATTGCAGCACGTGCACAATGCCTGCCGCCAAGAACCGGATGCGCTTTCCGCCGGAAATACCGCCAACGCCCCTCGCCTTTTCGCGCAGCCACGAGGCCGCCCCACAGGTCAGGCGCTCCAGCCCCGGCAAATGGCCTGCTCCGTGGGGGCATCCATATCCCCCTGTCGGGCCGGGCGGCATTGTTCAGGGCGCCCGCTCTCCGGCTCCAACCCGCAACAAGCATACACAACACCTATGGAATCGTTAAATCATCAGCTTTTTCTGGCCCTCAATGCCGGTGACGCGGCATCGCCTTTCGGCATATGGGCCGCGCGCATCCTGGCGGAATGGCCCATAGGCATTGCCGTTGCTCTCGCGCTCATAGCCCTGCTCACGCAAAAACCGCACGGCGTGCTTGCAGGCCGCCTGATACTGACAATGGCGCTGGCTATGGGCACGGCGTACTGCATCCGCAAGTTTCATTACAATCCCCGGCCCTTTGTTATGGGCCTTGGACGCATGCTTATTGACCACGCGCCCACATCTTCTTTTCCCAGTTTTCATGCCACCTTTGTGTTCTCTCTGGCCCTGCCGCTGCTCTTTCTGCAGGGTACACGCCTTTTTTCTCTGGCAATCATCCTGCTGGGCCTCATGACCGCCTGGGCAAGAATTTTTGCAGGCGTACACTACCCCCTGGATATGGCAGGCGCGTTTGTAACGGCGTTCGTGGCTGCCGTCGTGGCGGGCATGATTGTGCGCCCCCGGCGATCATACCGGTCAGAGAAACGGTTTCGCTGAAATGTCCGTCGGAAAAGCAGTCTCACAACATGTACTAATGGCTGAAAAAAGCAGCGCATATAGAAAACTGTTGACACAATTCAATATAAGTTGAAATATCAATTCATGGAAACAGTACAAGCCAGCAGCATTTTTGAAGCCCTGTCGTCAGAAGTTCGTCTGGACCTGTTCAGACTTCTCGTAAAGTCAGCACCCGACGGGCTTGTGGCCGGAGAAATTGCAAAAACACTGCAAGTGCCGGGAACCAATCTTTCCTTTCACCTCAAAGGTCTGCTGCACTCCGGCCTGATCAGCGTGGAAAAAGAGGGACGCTTTCTGCGGTACCGGGCCAATATTCCCCTAATGCTCGATACGATCGCCTACCTGACTTCAGAGTGCTGCGCGAACCAGCCGGAACAATGCCGCCGCTACCGGGCGCAAAGCGCTGTTTCGCCTGCTGTTCTTCCAGGCTGGAACGACTAGAATATTCACAACAGATGTGTGATGACAACATTGCCCGTTTATGGGTATGCCTTGCACCAACAAGGCAACATTAGTTGAATAGTCAAAACATTAAGGATGCATCATGAAATCTGCAGGCAAAGAAACAGACAGGCAGACCATTACAGAAACCGTGCGCTCCGGCTACGCAGCCATTGCCTCCGGGGCGCAGCGCTCCTGCTGCTCCAACCGCCGGAGCGGTCAGGCTGATCCCGCCAGACTGGCAGAATCACTCGGCTATGACGCAAAAACCCTTGCCCGCCTCCCCGAGGGGGCCAATATGGGACTTTCGTGCGGTAATCCTGTAGCCCTGGCAGCCCTGCTGGAAGGACAAACTGTTCTTGATCTGGGCAGCGGCGGCGGCTTTGACGTTTTTCAGGCTGGGGAGCGCGTAAAGGCCTCCGGCCGTGTCATCGGTGTGGATATGACCCCCGAGATGCTCGCCAAAGCCCGAAAAAACATCGAGTCGTACCGGGAGCTCACCGGGCTGGACAACGTGGAATTCCGGCTGGGAGAAATCGAGCACCTGCCGGTGGCGGACAACAGCGTGGATGTGGTTTTATCCAACTGTGTCATCAATCTTTCGCCGGACAAGGCGCAGGTATGGCACGAAATTTTTCGCGTACTGAAGCCGGGCGGCAAGGTGGCCGTTTCTGATCTGGCGTTGCTCAAGCCGTTGCCCGACAATATCCGCGACATGGCAGCCGCGCTGGTTGGCTGCGTTGCCGGGGCTGTCCTGATAGATACAAGCGCTGCCCTGCTTGAAAAAACAGGCTTTTCCGGGGTCACACTGACGCCCAAACCAAGTTATGTGCAAAGCATGCAGGACTGGAACGACCCCCTCTACGCCGAAATAGCCACCAACCTCCCCAAGGGAGAAGATCTGACGGACTATGTGGTGAGTCTCTCCATTGAAGCCGTCAAACCCTAGCAATCAACGCTTCAAATGATTGCTTAACGGTCGGCAAAGCCCCCTACAATCATTTGGCTACAAGGATTTATCTCCAAATCCTTGTAGAGCATTTCAAGTGTGAACTACTCCAGTGTTCAGACTCCCGCCAACCCGGCGGCAGTTGTGCATCAATAGAGCCTGACCTGTCCTGTCCGGGCAGCCCCGGCCGGTGCGGCCGCCAGTGTATTCGCGCTGGGGGCCGCATGTTTTTCACTTTCCCTGTCACGGCCTTTCCCTGCGCAACGGCGTTATCCCCCCCCAAAAAAAATGGCCGCTGCCGCGAAGGTGCGGGTACGCCGCAGGCCGCTCTTTGCCTGTAACCATTTTTCATAGTTACACACTATGCTATTGCCATCGCAGGCTGTACTATCGGCCATCATACCCGTACCAGGGGGGCTATGGCGAGCACCTGCCTGCCGTGCAACAGCCGGACACGCGTGTGCAATAACGCAGCCTGTGCCGTTTTTTTGCTATCAAAAGGCATTATCCTTGTGCTTTCGCCCGTTTTCCTGCGTGTTTCACTTGACATGCTCCAATACCCTTCGTAGAGTCTGTCCACTTATTGGGTCCAGTATTTTTTTTGCCAGAGACTTTACACGGGTGTAAGGCTTCAAGCGGAAAGTCTGCACCCAGAACACAATACGGAGTCTCTAAATGGCTACTTCCATCTATGTCGGCAATCTGCCCTGGTCCGCCACCGAAGACGCTGTGCGCGATCTCTTTTCCGCTCACGGTGATCCTATTTCGGTCAAACTGATCTCTGACCGCGAAACCGGCCGCGCCCGCGGCTTCGGCTTTGTGGAAATGGAAGACGACGAAGCCCAGAACGCCATTTCCGCCCTCAACGGCATGGACTTTGGCGGCCGCGCTCTTCGCGTCAACAAGGCCGAAGAACGCCGTCCCGCTCCCCGCCGCTGGTAGTCCGGCAGCAGGGCAGGACGTCTGCCTGACAGTAAAAGGCCGCAAGCAATTGCGGCCTTTTTTATTGCATACCCTCTTCAGCGTTAATCCCCGCTGGGCGTTTTCAGGCTTCACAAAACTCCGCCATTTTCCTCCCAGCGGTGAAAGATGTTATGCAAAAAGGCCCCCGCATCAATGCTACGGGGGCCTGAGTATTCAAGACATGTATGCGGCGGCTATACCACGCCGTGCTCTCCCGGCCGTTCGAATTTGTCTTTCTTCTGCACCAGGCTTACGTAAAAATCCGTATCGCCCAGGGCCAGCAACATGGCGGAAGACACGTAAATGGACGAAGCCGTGCCCACCACCACACCAATGAGCATGGTCAGCGCAAAGTCATGAATGACGCCACCACCAAGCAGGTAAAGCGCAAGGGTAGACAGGAAGGTCGTGCCGCTGGTCAGGATGGTGCGTGAAAGCGTCTGGTTGACACTCTTGTTGATAAGATGGGCCATGTCCAGTTCTGGCGTGGCGCGCAGGTTTTCACGCAGGCGGTCGTAGATGATGATGGTGTCGTTGAGCGAAAAGCCCACCAGAGTCATCAGGGCCGCCATGACGTTAAGGTCAATTTCCACATCCAGCAAAGACAGTAGTCCTACGGTGATGGCCACGTCATGTATCAGCCCCACCACTGCCCCCAGGGCAAAGTTCAGCCGCAACACAAAGCAGACAAGCACGGTTATGCTCAGGGCCAGCATCACAAGCCACCCCATGCTGAGTCCGGTAAGCCCCGCCAGATAGATGCCGCCCCACAAGGCTCCGGCCATGATCACGCCTGCCATCCAACGCTGCTCGAAGCGGCCGGAAATATAGACCGCAATGAGCAGAATGGCGTAATAAAGAGCGCTCAGGGCCTTGTTTGTCAGGTCTGCGCCCACCTTGGGGCCGACAATTTCAAGGCGCACAATTTCGGCGGCATTGCCGGGAAAGGTCGCCGCCAGCGCGTCCACAACCGAGGTGCGTAACTGCGTTGCATCGGCGTTTTCCGCACTGCTGAAGCGCAGCAGGTAATCCCGCCCGCCCTCACCGAAGCGCTGGGTGCTGATGCCGGGCAGCGCCGGAATATCCAGACTCTTTTTCAGGGCTTCGTCGGCGACGGGCTCCTGAAACTGTACCTGGACGATAACACCGCCCGCAAAGTCGATGCCCATCTTGAGGCCATTGCCCCAGATGGCCGAAGCTATGCCTATAAGAATAAGGGCTACGGAAATGCCGTACACCCAGTAGCGCTTGCCAATGAAATCGATATTGGTGTCGTGCTTGACAAAGGTAAAACTCATGACAGCCTCCCGGCGCGCTATATGCTCAGGCCCTTGGGACCGCAATGGCGCGCCCATTCTTCAAAAATGGCCCGCGAAACGAAGATGGCCGTAAACATGGAGGCAACAATGCCCAGCCCCAGGGTTACCGCAAAGCCTCTGATGGGGCCTGTGCCGAACTGGTACAGAATGACCGTGACAATAATGGAGGTCAGGTTGGCGTCCGTAATGGAAACCATGGCCCGGTCAAAACCCGCGCGCACTGCCGCCAGTGGTGTTAGCCCCAGCCGCAGCTCTTCGCGTATTCGTTCGTAGATGAGCACGTTGGCGTCCACCGCCATGCCGATGGTCAGCACTATGCCCGCAATGCCCGGCAGGGTCAGGGTCGCGCCGAACGCGCCCATGCCGGCCATGACGATAAGCATGGTGAAACACAGCATGAGGTCGGCAATAAGGCCGCTGACGCCGTAATAGAAACCAATAAAAATGACCACGGCGGCTGCGCCCACCAGGGCCGCACTGATGCCGCTGTCAATGGCTTCCTGCCCAAGGGAGGGGCCAACGCTGCGTTCTTCAAGCACCGAAACAGGCGCAGGCAGCGAGCCGGCCCGCAGCACAATAGCCAGGTCCTGGGCCTCGGCGGTGGTGAAGTTACCCGAGATGCTGGCCTTACCGCCGCCGATGCGCTCACGGATAACAGGGGCGGAATACACCTTGCCGTCCAGCACAATGGCCATGCGCCGCCCCACGCTTTCACCGGTGACGCGCTCAAAAATACGCGCTCCGCGGGCGTTGAAGCTCATGGTCACATACGACTGGTTCATGTTGTCAAAGGCAGGACGGGCATCAGCCACATCTTCGCCGGTGAGCATGGCGTCCTTTTCAACCGCAATACGGCCTTCGGCCGCCTGCTGCCCGGGATTTTTCTCAAGCATGGGCAGAACGACAACCCCGGGAGGCAGCACAGCCTTGCCGGGGTCCACATCCTCCCGGACCAGATGAAATTCCAGATGGGCCGTCTGGCCGATAATCTGCACAGCGCGGCGCGGATCGGAAATGCCGGGCAGCTGCACCTGAATGCGGTTGCCGGCCTGCTTGCGTATGTCGGGTTCGGCCACACCGAACTGGTCAATACGGTTACGGATAGTGCGCAGTGCCTGGTCAAGGGCCATGTCTTCAAGTCTTTTCACTTCGGCCGGGGTGAAGTGGGCCACATAGCGCAACTGGCCGCCTTCGCCCGCCAGGGGCTGGGCCACGCTCAACTGGGGGAAATGACGGGCCAGAATCTCGCGCAGCTTGCTCTCGTTTTCAGCGCGGGGCAGAATGAATTCAAGGGTTGTGCCGCCCACAACGCGGGGGCGCAGCACAATGATCTTTTCATCCTGGGCCATACGGCGCAGATCCTGCCCGGCCAGAGCCAGGGAATTGCTCACGGCCTTGGCCACGTCCACGCCCAAAGTCAGGTGTATGCCCCCCTTGAGGTCAAGACCGAGATTGATCTTGCTGGACGGCAAAACGCGCTCCAGGGCAGGCCCGATAACGGGCACGCTCGGCAGCGCGTACACAAGAGAAACAAGAAATACCAACGAAGCCAAGATCAGGCGCCAGCGCAGACCCATCGTTCACCTTCCAGACAACAGATTTAAAGCACAGCATGCCCAGATGGGCACTGCACGCCCGGAGCCTTGCAGGCCGTGGGCAGGGCGGACGCCCACGGCGGCGAAATGATACGCGGAACGCGGAGACCGCGTTCAGTCAGAAGAGAAGGGCCGATGCCGCTTCCCGATAAAAATCAGATCCGGCAGGCCGGCTCAAGGGCAAAAGCCCCTGAGCCGGCCCTTATAAGGCCAGCTCACGGGCCGGACATGCCAAAAAACCTGGGCTGCTACTTGCTGTCGCCCTTGCCGGGCACCAGGCCGCCAATGGCGCCGCGCGTAACGCGCAGCTTGGCTTCGCCGCATTCAAGCAGCACCTGCTCGTCGTCAATTTCAAGAATGCGCCCGATAAGCCCGCTCGATGTGAGAACGTGGTCGCCCCGCTTCAGTTCGGAAAGCATGAGCTTGTGAGCTTTGGCCCTCTTCTGCTGCGGACGGATAAGCAGAAACCAGAAGATGACGAACATCACGATGAGGGGAAGGAACTGCATCAGCATGTCGGCGCCGCCGGCGGGGGCGCCGCCAGCCTGGGGCGTACCCATGGCGTAGGCTACGGATTCAAACAAAACGCACCTCCAAAGGTGTGGCTGAGTCATATGCCAGTGAACTTCACGCACACCGGGGGCGGCCCCCAAAGCCGTCCTTGTGCCGGTTTGCGCACAATACCAGCGAATTTCTATATACGCTGGCGTTCAATCTTGCAAGCTTTTCCGCCGCGTCCGGCGCGGTAAAACGCCCCACAGCCGCAAGATGTTTTTTTCCGCAGCGTCCTGGCGCACGTCGGGCAAAGCCGGAAGCGCATGTGCAGCGCCGCTTCGGCACATGTCACGCACGGGATAAGGATGCATGCCACACAGGAACTTGCATCCCGTAGCTGACGGGGCTACAGAATATTTTTTCGCAAACGCCGCACAGGAGTTGCCATGCGCCCCTGCCAGACACTTGTTCACGCCGCCCTCATTGTCACTCAGGACAAAGAACGCCGCATTCTTGAAAACGCCAGCATGGCCGTTACAGACGGCATCGTGGCCGATCTCGGCCCGCGTCATGAAATGATCACCTGCTGGCAGCCTCGCCACGAAGCCGATTTCGGCCGGTGCCTGTTGCTGCCGGGCCTTGTCAATGCCCATACGCATTCGGCCATGACCTTTTTGCGCGGCCTGGCCGATGACATGCCCCTTATGGACTGGCTCAACAAGCGCATCTTTCCGGTGGAGCAAAAGCTCACGCCCGAAATCGTGCGCCTTGGCAGCCTTATGGGCTATGCGGAGATGCTGCGCACCGGCACAACAGCCTGCGTGGATATGTACATTTTTGAAAAAGAGGCCATGGCTGCTGCGGATCAAGCCGGGCTGCGCTGCCTGGGGGGCGAGGTGGTTTTTGCCTTTCCTTCCGCCGCCTTTCCCGGCCCGGAGGCGGCCCTCGAGGAAACCCGCGCCCTGGCACAAAAATACGCGGGGCATCCCAGACTGAGCATAGCCGTCAACCCGCACAGCGTTTACACCACGACGCCAGAAATACTCGCCGCCTGCCGCGACCTTGCCCGCGAGCTGGCCCTGCCGCTTCACATGCATCTGGCCGAAACAGCCGAAGAAACACAGATATGCCTGCATGCGCACGGTAAAAGGCCCGTGGCCTGCTGCCGCAGCCTTGAGCTGCTGGATGGCCCCTGCACGCTGGCCCATGTGGTGGACGTCACCCCGGACGAACTGGACTTCCTGGCCCAAAGGGGCGCGGTGGCGGTCCATAATATTTCCTCAAACATGAAGCTTGCCTCCGGCGCATCCCCCGTACCCGCCATGCTTGAGCGGGGCATGCCCGTCGCCTTGGGAACAGACGGAGCCGCCAGCAACAACCGGCTTAACATGTTTACCGAAATGGGTCGTGCCGCCCTGCTGCACAAGCTCACCGGCATGGATCCTACCCTTCTGCCGGCCCAGACCGTGCTGGACATGGCCACTCTTGGCGGAGCGGCCGCCATGCACGACAACCGCCTGGGCAGCCTGGCCGTGGGCAAGGCGGCGGACTGCGTGGCCCTGGACCTTGCGGCCCCCAATATGCAACCCCTGTACAATGCCGTTTCACACCTTGTTTACGCTGCCACCGGCATGGAAAACCGTATGACGATGATTGCCGGAGAAATTGTTTATGAGGATGGAAAATTTACCCGTTTCGACTATGACGCCCTGTGCCGCGAAATGACCTCCATACGTGACTTTGTACGCCGTCAGGCCGGTTTGGCCTGACCCGCCCACGCGGGGCGGCAGGGCCGCATTTCCGGCCCGGGGCATGGGGCATATCCGCCCTGGCCGCCGCTGCCAGGAAATTCTCGCCTCTCGCCTCTTGACAGCGGCTTGCGTTCGGCTATATTTCTCCATTCCGAACCGGCGGCCCAGTGCCGCCGCTATTTCGCAATACGGCGCTTCGGCGCATGGAGGATTTGCTATGACCGCTCTGGAAAACGCCACCAAGACCGACGAAGGTGTGGTACTCAACGGCTTTGTTCTTGCCCCGGTGGTGGAGCAGTGTGCCGGCTGTGAACGCGTGCGCGAATTTGAAGACGAGCAGTTCTGCTCCAGCTACCCTGTCCCTGCCAAAAAATGGGTCGGCGGTCGCTGCAATTTCGCCACTCATGTGAAAGCCCAGTCCGCTTCCGGCTCCAAGGTCAACCCCCTCAAGGCGTCCAAGCGCGCCGCCAAGGGCCGCTAGAGCACGCACAATCGGGCGAATGCTCCGCAGGAGCTTTACACAGGCTCTTGCTGCGAAACAGGTGCGGATTTTTTCGTATCCCTGTACAGAGCAGTTTTTACTTTGAAATTGCTCTGGCGACGTGCGGGCAGACTGATCACCGAGGCTATGCACGGCCAGACTGCACGGCTAAACGCCACAGTGGCCGCCGAGGCGGACTTCGGGAATACAGATTCGCAAAGTTGCACTGCTCTGGCTGGATGTGAAAGACGTCGGATTTTCGGCTTTTGTTCCGCTGCGGACCAATCCGCACGGCACAGGCCGTTTTTCCGTTTCTTTAGCCGTGCGGCGGCCACATCCGGGCCATGCTTCCCCCCAAGGGGCTGCGCAAGCAGCCTCTTGGTTTTTCATTTCTGCGCCACCGCACGGCCTGTGGCACCTGCCCATGCCGCAACGGGCGAAGCCCGCACAACTATTGCAGGCACAGCATCACGGGCGTTCTCTACGGAATCCTTACGGGGCAGATAAAAAAGTGGCCGCAGCAGATGTTGCCCGCCCTGCGGCGACGACGGCATGAAAAACATTGCGGCTGCACGGATTCAGTGCGAAACTGGGCAAGAGGAAAAAGATGCATAAGGATATGGACGCCCTTTTACACGGCCTTGCCGGGCGCGAGGACCGCGTGGTGACGCTGCAAAGCGCGCTTACGGCCTGCCCGGCTCTGGGACCGGATAACGGCGGTGACGGCGAGCAGGCCAAGGCCGCCATTATCGCCGCATGGCTCAAGGCCTGCGGCATAAAGGACCTTGTGCATGTGGACGCCCCTGACAGCCGTGTTTCCTCAGGTGTGCGGCCCAATCTTGTTGCCCGCATCCCGGGCAGGACAAAACGTACGCTCTGGCTTTTCGGCCACATGGACGTTGTCCCCCCCGGCGATCTTTCTGCCTGGCAGTCCGACCCGTGGCAGGTACGGCGCGAGGGCGACATGCTTTACGGCCGCGGCGTGGAGGACAACCAGCAGGCCATAACAAGCATGCTGCTGCTGGCCGAAGAACTGCAACAGCGCCACATTACGCCGGAACTGAGTCTTGGCCTTGTCTTTATGGCCGATGAAGAAACAGGCAGCACGTACGGGCTGGAGCACGTCCTCACTGCCAGGTCCGGACTTTTCAGCCAAGACGACCTGTATATCGTACCTGACGCCGGTTCGCGGCAGGGCGACGTCATCGAGGTGGCAGAAAAAGGACAGCTCTGGCTCAAGGTCCGCACCATTGGCGTGCAATGCCATGCCTCAACTCCTCACAAGGGCCGCAACGCCTTTCTGGCCGGGGCGGACATGGCTCTCGCCTGCCATCACGGCCTGAACGCGGCTTTTGATGCTGCCGACCCGCTTTTCAATCCTCCCGCTTCCACCTTTGTACCCGGCAAGCACGATGCCAATGTGCCCAACATCAACACCGTGCCGGGCGATGACGTTTTCTATGTGGACTGCCGCCTTTTGCCGCAGGTGGACCCGCAGGCGGTGCTGGACAGGACGCGCGCGCTGGCAGACGTGGTGGCAGAACGCCACGGTGTGCGCATAGAAATCAGCGTTGTACAACAGCAGGCCGCTTCGGGCCTGGCTGAAGACAGCCCGATCATAACGGCCCTCAAGACCGCTGTGGCCGAAGTATATGGGGTTGAAGGCAGGGTCGTGGGCATTGGCGGGGCTACCGTGGCGGCGCAACTGCGGCAGCGCGGCCTTGCCGCCGCCGTATGGAGCTGTGTTGAAAACACCTGCCATCAGCCCAACGAGCGCTCCTCCATCACCGCAGCCATTAAAGATGCCCAGGTGTTCACCCACATACTCATGAATTCCGCCCATGTCTGATTCATACAACGCAAGCACATTTGACTGCATCGTGGCCGGAGGCGGCCATGCCGGCTGCGAAGCCGCCGTGGCCCTTGCCCGCATGGGACACAGCGTGCTGCTCATCAGCGGCAACCTTGACCGCCTGGGCTACCTTTCCTGCAATCCCGCCATCGGCGGCCTTGCCAAGGGGCACATGGCGCGCGAAATCGACGCCCTGGGCGGCATGATGGGCCTGTGGGCCGATGCCGCGGGCATACAGTTTCGCATGCTGAACATGAGCAAAGGACCGGCCGTGCGGGCTACCCGCGCGCAGATGGACCGCCTTGTCTATCAGCGAGTGGTGCAGCAGACGCTCTATTCCACGCCCGGGCTGCGCATCTGGCAGGATTCTGTCATCGAGATCACCGCGGGCGACAGCCGCGCCACAGGTGTGCGCACGGCACAGGGGCTTGAGTTTTCCGCCCGCCATGTGCTGCTGACCACGGGAACATTCCTTGACGGCCGCATCCATATGGGGCTGACCAGCATCCCCGGCGGCCGCCTTGGCGATGCGCCCGCACTGGGTCTTTCCGACAGTCTGCGCACTCTGGGCTTTGAACTGGGCCGCCTCAAAACAGGCACTACCCCGCGGCTGTTGAAATCATCCATCAATTATGCCGTGCTGGAAGAGCAAAAAGGTGATGATCCGGCACCGGCATTCAGTTTTCACGGCCCAGGCCCGGTCTTGCCTCAGGTTCCCTGCCATGTGACCTGGACCAATGAGCAGGCCCACGAGATCATCCGCAGCGGCTTTGACCGCTCGCCCATGTTCACGGGCGTTATCAAGGGAACGGGCGCGCGTTACTGCCCCTCCATTGAAGACAAGATCGCCCGCTTTCCCGACAGGGAACGGCATCAGATATTCCTTGAACCTGAAGGCCTGGACAGCGCCGAAGTTTATGCCAACGGCATCTCCACCAGCCTGCCGCTGGATGTGCAGATCGGCATGATCCACGCTGTTCCCGGCCTGGAAAACGCCGTCATGCTGCGCCCGGGCTACGCCATCGAATACGATTTTTCCGATCCCGTGCAGCTTATGCCCACCCTTGAAAGCAAGGCCGTTCCCGGCCTGTGGCTGGCGGGGCAGATCAACGGCACTTCCGGCTACGAAGAGGCTGCGGCCCAGGGCCTGTGGGCGGCGCTGAACATTTCGTGCAGGCTGCGTGAAATGCCGCCCTTTCTGCTGGGACGCGACGAGGCCTACATGGCTGTTCTGGTGGACGATCTGGTAACTTCTGGCACTCAGGAGCCTTACCGCATGTTTACCTCGCGCGCCGAACACCGCCTGCTGCTGCGCGAAGACAATGCCGATACACGCCTGACGCCCCACGGGCGGCAGCTGGGCCTGGTAAACGATGCCCATTGGGATGCATTCTGCCGCAAGCAGGATGCCGCAAACCGCCTGCGTTCGGGCCTCGAGCAAAAACGCATCCCTGCCCCAGGGCGCGGCTCTCTCGCGGATGGACCTGCAACGGACTCTGGGCAAGATAAAGGCACCGTAACAACGGGCATGTCCGCGACAGGCAAGACCGCCGACCTGCCCGTTGGGCGCACCCTGGCCGAGGCCCTGCGCAGGCCCGAACTGGACCTGCACGGCCTTGCGGCACTTCTGCGCTCCTGTGCCTGTGAAGACACGGCCGCCGCCGCGGAATTTCTTGAGCATGAGATGGCGCTGGCCGGAGCTGGCGTGTGTGAAAGCGTGCAGACAGAGATCAAGTATGCGGGATATCTGAGCCGTCAACGCGAACTGGTTGCGCGCGCGGCAAAGCTTGAGTCCACAGCCTTGCCCCCGGATTTGGATTATGCCACAGTAGCAGGGTTGTCCCGTGAGGTGACGGAAAAGCTCGACCGTGTCAGACCCCTGAGCCTTGGCCAGGCCGGGCGCATTTCAGGGGTCACCCCGGCGGCAGTGGGCTGCCTGGAAATACACTTGCACAAACTGGGCCTGCTCTGATGTCGGCAAGGCGGCACAGCAGGCACACGGCAGGCCCCGGGCCAAAAATTATTCTTCCTCCGGCCGGACCGGAAGGGCCGCAAGGCTCCTCACGGCACAGCGGAACGTATTCGGTGAGTCTATGACAGGCAAACAACTTCTCCTGGTCTTCGCCGTGGTGCTGATCATTTTCTGCACGATCTTCGTCGTCGTTCAGGCGCGTGTACAGCGGCAGCGGCAAGAGGCCCGGCGCAAGGCCATCATCCGAAAACTGCTTGAAACGGCGCAGGAACAGAACGAAATCTTCGATATCAACGTGCTGGACAAGGCATCCACCCACAAAGGCCTTGCCGCCCTGCTGCAAAGCATCTCTCCCACGGTTCTTGGCATGGAGGTTCTGGGCTTTATCTCGCAGGAACTGGCGGGCATGCCCGTGGAAATCTATTTTCGGGCCACCCTGCCCGAAGGCGCGAGCTTTTACAAATTTCGCTCCACCATCGTGTCAGTAGAAGCTGGACGGGAAAAATCCCGGCTGCACCTGGCTTCTCCCGAAGATCTTGATGCCGGGCAAAAACGCCTTTTCATCCGCATCAAACCACCCAAAGAAAAAATACGCGTTATCGGCGTGTGGGAGCTGGACCCCAACAAGGCCATGCCCCGCAATACGGCCGAAATAAACCGCCCGCTTCTGCACTACCGGCGCGGCATGGAAAAAGAGTCGGTGCAGGTGGAAAACATCTCGGCCACAGGCATGGCCCTGCGTTTTCCCATGGAAGATCTGGATGTCAAGCCGGTTGACCTGGACAAAGGTTCGCAGTTACTTTGTCTTATAATTTACGGCATGGGCAAGGAAGAAAAAATCGTTACTTTCTGGTGCACCTGCAATGTGCTCCACGCCCGTGTGCATGAAGGCCCCAGTCCGGCCCTTGTGCTTGGCACCGAATTTACCAACTGGGCCGTACTTGAACAGGGCAAGTCCGACATCCACTGGTTCCACAGCCCGCAAGCGCGCGGTGTGTCGCCCATAACCCAGTGGGTCATGTATATGGACATGGAGCAGCGCAAACTGCTTTAACGGCCGGTTCCGAAGCGGCGGCCCCTGAAGAGTTTTTTCGGGCCGTAAAGTACGGCATCATCGTGAACGGCGCACAAATCTTGCGCAGTTGCGGTGTTATGGCTACAGCAGACCACATAAACGCCCTGCTGAAGCCGCCGTTGAGCAAAAGAACTACAACCGAGTGCAGGCCGCAAAGCACGGCCGCACCGGGGACAGCATTTGCCGCCATCGGGCAAAGCCGCGGCAAAACCGCCAGAAGCATCCGCAGGCGCGGCATGCCGCGCGGCGAACATGGCCCACGGGGCGCATAGTGCGGCCCGGTCCCATTCCCAACCAAGGAGACTACATTGGACGGTGGTTCGGAAGGTCATAGTACCATCTGGTCGCGCCTGAGCAGGCTGTTCGGGCACGATGATCAGGAATCTCTGGAAAAAGCCATTCTTGAAGCGCGCGCCGAAGGCGAGGTGGAACCCGATGAGGAATCCATGCTGCTCGGCATCTTGCGGTTCAACGACCTCCAGGTGCAGGACACCATGATTCCGCGCACCGATATCGACTGCGTGCCTCATGACATGCCCATGGCGGAGGTGGCGGCCATCATTGTCCGCTCCGGGCACTCCCGCATTCCCGTCTACAAGGAAACCCGTGACAATATCGTGGGCATCCTGCATGCCAAGGACCTGCTGCGCAGCATGCTTGACGGCGAGGGCAACGTGTCATCACTGGCTGGCCTCATCCGCGAGCCGTTCTTTGTGCCCGAAACAAAATCCATCCGTACTCTGCTTCAGGAATTCCGCGCGCGCAAGCAGCACATTGCCATTGCTCTGGACGAGTACGGCGGAACCTCGGGTCTCATCACCATTGAGGACGTGCTGGAAGAAATCGTGGGCGACATTGAAGACGAACACGATACCCCGCGTGAAGAAGACATACGCCCCGTGGGCGACAATATTTACGAGCTCACCGGCCGCGCGCTGCTTGAAGACCTTGAAGATATGGGCGTGGACCTCGATTCGGACGAGGTAGACACCATCGGCGGCTACCTCAGCATGGAGGCAGGGCATGTACCCGCCCCCGGCGAAAGCTTCACCTTGCGCGGCTGGACGTTTACCGTGCTTGAGGCCGACCGGAAACTGATTCTGCGTCTGCGGATGGAACCGGCCGACAGCGCTGCCAGCCGGCAGACTGCCGGACAGGATACCGCACAGCAGGATGGAGAACAGGGCGCCGGGCCAGAGGCGGCACAGGACGCCGCGCAGGATGAGGCATCTGACGATCCTGCCGTGGCCCCGCGCTACGAAACACTGCCGGGCAGCCTTGGCGCTGCCGCCCCCCTGGACGATGCAGCGGCATCTCCCCAGGCCGCAGTGCAAGCCGCCGAGGAAATCCTCCGCAGCACGCCGCCCCCGGCGGCCGAAACAGGAGATGACGCGCCCCGCCCTACGGAGTCCCCACGGGTATGACCTTTTTTCCGTCGGCTGCATCTCGGCCCGAGGGACGCATCTTGCCCGTGGCCCTTGCGGGGGCCTTGGGACTGTGGCTCGGTTTTCCCAATGACCTTGCCGGCATACCGCCCCTGGTCCTGCTGTGGCCGCTGGCCCTGGCCTGGCTGGGGCTGCACGCCGCCACGCGCGGCGCCGCCATGCGCTACGGCTGGCTCACAAGCCTGGCCGGAAGCATAGCCGCCCTTTACTGGCTCAGTCTGCCTGTGCATAATGTGGGCGGCCTGCCCTGGCTGCTGGCTGTTCCCTGCGCCCTGCTTATTGCGGCCTGCATTTCCAGCGCAGGAGGCTTTTTTTCAGTGGCAGCGCATCTGCTGCGCCACCGTCCGCCCTGGCTATGGGCCGTGATGCTGGGGCTGTTGTGGTATGTGCTCGAAGCTGTGTACGCGCTGGTGCTGGGCTTTCCCTGGCTGGAGCTTTCGGGCGCTCTGGCGGCATGGCCCTTGCTGGTTCAGGGGGCAGACGCCATCGGGTCCTACGCCCTCGCCGGGCTGTGGACCACCATCGCCCTGTGGTGCGGGCTTGCCTTGCTGCCGCACCCTACACAGACCGCGCCCGCAGCGGAAAAAAACATGCGTCAAAACGGCAAGGCGGCCCACAACTGCCGCATGCCCTGGCGGCCCGCATGCCTGGCATCAGGCCTGCTCATGGCTGCCCTGCTGCTCGGCTACGGAGCGCTGCGTATGCACCGCCAGCCGCTTACCAGCGATCCTGGCGGCCCGCAAAGTGTGCTGGCCCTGTTTGTCGAAGGCAATGTGGACCAGAACCAGAAATGGTTGCCCGCCTTCCAGCGGCGGACCGTTGACCTGTATCTGAAACTTACCTACGACGCGCTGGCGCAGAAACCTGACGAAAGGCCCCTGATCATCTGGCCGGAAACGGCCCTGCCTTTCTTTTTCGAAACCAACCAGCTGCACTCGCCGCGGGTACGGCAACTGCCTGCGATCACGGGCTGCCCCCTGCTTTTAGGTGCGCCCGGCGTGGAACGGCTGCCGGACAAAAAAGAACCGGCTGTCTTCAACCGCGCCTTTCTGCTCACGCCGCCCTCCGGCGAAGCAGCCGCCCACTACGACAAGGAGCATCTGGTTCCCTTTGGGGAATACCTGCCGGAATGGCTCAACTGGGGCTTTCTGGAGGCGCTGCTGCAAGGCGTGGGGGTCTACGAGACCGGCACGGCCATCGCGCCCCTGCGCTACGGCAATCTTGCCCTGGGCATGCTCATTTGCTATGAAGGTATATTTCCCTGGCTGGCCCAGGCGCGCGTACAGGACGGAGCCAACATTCTGGTGGACATCAGCAATGACGGCTGGTTCGGCGCGACTCCCGCAGCGCGGCAGCATCTGTACCTTACGGTTCTGCGTGCTCTTGAACAGAACCGCTGGATTCTGCGCGGCACCAATACCGGCATCTCCGTAGTGGTAGACAGCCGGGGCCGTCTGGTCATGCGCGGCGACCAGTTCAGGGAGCAGGCCATCTGGGGCCGGGCCGCCCTTGAAAGCAGGCCGAGCCTGTACCACCGCCTGTGGCCCTGGCCCCTGCCCACAGCCACAGCGCTGCTGACCGGTCTGGTTTTATGGGGTCCCGGCGGCAGTATCCGCCGCCGCACCCGCGTCTGACACAGCTCACGCGCCTTTTCATATTTGTTATATAACGTGCAGCCGCATAGCGGCTTTTCCGGCAAAAACGCCGGGCCACCTTCAACCCACAGATCCACCATGTTGCAACTCACCGACCTTCGCGCCGCCTGCCCTCCTCTTGCCCAACGTTTTGCCTCCCTCTGGGGGCGTCTTTGACGTGGCGGCCAGCGAAAAACGGTTGCAGGCCATTGAAACAGAAATTTCACGTCCCGGCGCATGGGACAAACCCGAAGCGCTCACGCCCCTGCTTCAGGAAAAACGCCGCCTCGAAGATGAGGTGGCCCGCCTGAACAAGCTCAAAACCTGCCACGACGATATGAACGAGTGGCTGGCTCTGGCAGCGGAAAGTGAAGATCCTGAAGCGCTGGAATCCCTGGCGCAGCAGCAGAAGGATCTGGCCGCCCTGCTGGACGAAACAGAACTTGTGATGCTGCTTTCCGCAGAAGAAGACAGCCAGGACGCCATACTTGAAATCCATCCCGGCGCGGGCGGCACAGAGTCTCAGGACTGGGCAGAAATGCTGCTGCGCATGTATACCCGCTGGGCTGCCGATCATGACTACAAGGTTGAAGAGCTTGACTTTCTGCCCGGCGACGAGGCCGGCGTGAAAAGCGTTACCCTGCGCGTGGGCGGGCCGCATGCTTTCGGCTTTCTCAAGAGCGAGCGCGGCATCCACCGCCTCATCCGCATTTCGCCCTTCGACTCCTCCGGCCGCAGGCATACATCTTTTGCTTCGGTGGATGTTATCCCCGACGCTGGTGACGATATTGAACTGGACCTCAAGGAAGCCGACCTGCGAGTGGATATTTTCCGCTCCAGCGGTCCCGGAGGCCAGAGTGTCAACACCACAAGCTCTGCCGTGCGCATAACCCATATTCCCTCGGGCATATCCGCCCAGTGCCAGAACGAAAAATCGCAGCACCACAACAAGGAAACTGCCTTGCGCGTCCTGCGCGCCCGCCTCTACAACATGGAACTTGAAAAACGCGAAGCCGCGCGCCAGGCCCAGTACGCCGGCAAGGACGCCATTGCTTTCGGCAGCCAGATACGCACCTACACCCTTCAGCCCTATCGCCTGGTCAAGGATCACCGCACAGGTACAGAGGTCGGAGATGTAGATGCGGTTCTGGACGGGCAGATTGACGCCTTCCAGCACGACTACCTTTTGCACCGCCATGAGCAGCAACGCTGAGTTTGAAGCCCTTGCGCGCGAAATGCTGGCCCTGAGCCAGACCAGCGCCCCCGATGCGGACTCCCCGCGCAAAGCTGACGGCCCGGGCCGGGGCGGGGTGCTGGTGGCCCGCCTTTTGCCCGACTTCAACCTGGAGCGCTGGCGGCATTTCTGCCGCGATCACGCCAAGGGGCGCTGGTATGTATGGCCCGCAGGGCCAGACACCCCGCCAGACCTCGCCCATATGGACGCCTGCGGCGGTTCGCCGCCTGCCGACGATGCCCTGGTAGCCGGGCTTCTGCTGGAGCAGATCCGGCGCGAGATGCTGCGCGGTGCGCGCTCCGGCAGCGAACTCAGCCTCATATGCGCCGCCTTGCCCCAGCGGGATGTAATGGCTCCACAGCTCGGGCAGAACATGACCGCCCTGATGGACGCGGCCCTGGCTGCCAGCCTGCGGGAGCACAGCGAAGCCTGCGACAGCCTGGGGCACCTGGCCTGTGGCAGCTACGCCCTGCTGCTCCCCGGCGTGGGTGCGCTCAGAGCGCGCCTGCTGTCCAGCGCCATACAAAAAACCTTTCTGCAGCAAGCCATGCTGCGCTGCGGCAAGCCGGACACAGCCCCGCCCGCCTGCGCACTTGGCATCGCCTGTGCCGATTCCGGCGCGGCCATTACCGCCGAAGCACTGCTGGCAAAGGCGCGCAGCGCCCTGCAGGATGCACTGCTGCAAACACAGCAGCAAAATTCCGGCCGGATCTGCCTTGCAGACAGCACCAGCCTGGAAGAGCGCGCAAGTCTGGTACATTCCAGCGAAAAACGCTTTCTTTTTTTCGGGAGAAACAACTGATGGCAAATAAAACCCTGAGCGTGGCCCTGCTGAGCGGCAAGGGCGGAGTCGGCAAGACCAACATAACGCTCAATATGGCCTGCGCCCTGTACCAGATGGGTTTTAAAAACCTGCTGATGGACTGTGATCTGGGCCTCGCCAACCTTGATGTTCTGCTGGGCATCACCCCTGAAGGCAACCTGCAGAATACCCTGCTTGGCGAAGCCGGCATAGGCGATGTGCTGTACCATGTCGAAACACAGGGTTTCGACGTACTGCCCGCCGCCTCCGGCGTGCCGGAGCTTACCGAGCTTCAGCCCGACATGCGCAACATGCTGCTGGACCGCCTTGAACCGGAGCTGGACAAGTACGACTTTGTTTTTATGGACGTGGGCGCGGGCATTTCCGGCACGGTACAGACCTTTGCCGCCCTGGCGGCCATGCGCATTGTTGTCATCACTCCCGAACCCACATCGCTCACAGACAGTTACGCCCTCATCAAGGTTCTTAATGCCCGCTACGGCCTGCAGGACTTTATGGTGATCGTCAACCAGGTGGCTTCTGCCAGCGAGGCCAAAGCCTCGTTTGACAAACTGTACGGAGCCTGCCGCCATTTTCTGCACATCGAGCCGGTACTGCTCGGGCATATCCGCGATGACAAGAAAGTTCCCGAAGCCGTGTGCCGCCAGCAGCCGCTTATGCGCATCGCCCCCGGCAGCCCTGCGGCCCAGGACATACAAAATCTGGCCGCACGCCTGCAAAGGCTGCGTCTTGGCATGGCCGACTGGCTGGCCCCCAGAAAGGTGCTGCAGTCCATATCCGCAAAAGGATGAAGAAGACGGCCTAAAAACCACGCGGACTGTTTACCTTGTTGCATAAAAGGTATAGAGATGCATTAATACTAGATGCCTATCGTTAGCCCTTGGGCATTCAGGCAGCAAAGCACTTTGACAGCGCGAGGCGACACGGCAGAATCGCCAGCAATATCTTCAAGATAGTGGACGAGCAACGCTGTTTCAGGCAGAATGCCTTTGCGGGCAACAAACGCAGTCACGGAGGCGTGATGAACAAGAGCGAACTTATCAAGGCGCTGGCCGACGAAACCAACATTCCCTTTGATGATGCGTCAATGGTGGTCAACACCTTTTTTGACGCCATGAAACAGTCCCTTCTTGCCGGCGAGCGTATCGAAATACGCGGTTTCGGCAGCTTCAAAATCAAAGAGTACGAAGGCTACGCGGGCCGCAACCCCAAAACCGGTGAAAGCGTCACCGTGGCCTCGAAACGTCTGCCCTTCTTCCGCGCTGGCAAGGAACTGAAAGAATTCATCAATCAATAGGCATTGTTGCATAACGCGGCCTTGCCGCCACCTGAGCCGAACCACGTGAAGGCCTGCCTTCAGTTCTCGGTGCTCGGCCATCCATGGGCGCGCAGAGCGCGCCAAGGAGTTTGTCATGCTGTTTTCAGGTGCACTGACAGCGCTAGTCACCCCGTTCAAGGATGAGGCCCTGGACGAGGAAGCCTACCGGAATTTCATCGAATTCCAGATTACGGAAGGCATCCACGGCCTGGTACCCTGCGGCACCACCGGTGAATCCGCCACGCTCAGCCACGAAGAGCACGAAAGGGTTATTGAAATCTGCATTGATCAGGCCAGGGGCCGCGTACCCGTGCTGGCCGGGGCCGGGTCCAACAACACGGCAGAGGCCGTGCGCCTGACCCGCTTTGCCCAGAAAGCCGGGGCAAACGGGGCCCTGCTTATCACCCCCTACTACAACAAACCCACGCAGGAAGGCCTGTATCGCCATTACAAGGCCATAGCCGAAGCCGTGGAAATGCCTCTTGTTCCCTACAATGTGCCTGGCCGCACGGGCTGCAACCTGCTGCCCGAAACCCTGGCCCGCCTGGCCAAAGAATTTTCACACATTGTAGGCGTCAAGGAAGCTACCGGCGACATGGCCCAGGGCAGCAAAACCCTGTCGAGCTGTCCCGCGGGCTTCAGCGTGCTTTCCGGCGACGACTTCACTGCCCTGCCGCTTATGGCGCTGGGCGGCAAAGGGGTCATCTCCGTTACGTCCAATATCGTGCCTGGCCGCATGGCCGCCATGTGCAACGCCTTTAATAAGGGCGATGTGGCCGAAGCCGCGCGCATCCATCACGAACTTTTCCCCCTGCATGAAGCCATGTTCTTTGAGAGCAATCCCATTCCGGCCAAAACGGCCCTGAGCCTTATGGGCAAAATGGAAGCCGGGTTGCGCCTGCCGCTCTGCCCCATGAGCGCGGCAGCCAAAGAAAAACTCGCAGGTGTGCTGCGCGGATTACAGCTTATTTAAGGGATTGCAGGGTACGCTTGCCTTTGAAGCTGCCCTGACGGCTGCGCAACAGACGCGCGCTACTATGGCGTAACGAAAACCGTTGCCCGAAGGACATGCTGACGAAGGCAGCAGTGCTGTGTTTGCGCGCACATGCCGTAGTGGGCGCAGCATGCCGTTGCAAATGCTTCAGAGTCCGCTGGCCCTGATTGGATCCGCTCTGCATCTGTAAAAGCAGGCTGCTGCAAAAGCGCATGATATTGCCACACAAAAGGGCCGCCCATATGCCGGGCGGCCCTTTTGTGTTTTCTGCGGTCCCGCCAGGGCGGGACCGCAAGGCACTGTCAAAAACCTACATGGCAGCCTTGTAAATGGCAGCCACAGCGGCATCAGTCATGGTGCGAGGATTGGTAAGGCCACAGGCGTCTTTCTGGGCATTGGCGGTCATAGTGGGAATGTCCGCTTCTTTCACATCCTTGCCATACTTTTTGCCAAGAGCCTTGAGTCCCTCGGGAATGCCCACATCAGAAGACAGGGTATTGATGGCGGCAATGGCCTTTTTAGAAGCTTCGTCGGCGCTCAGCCCGTCGGTGATTTCACCAAGCAGGCGGGCAATGCGGCCGAAGCGGCGGCGGGTCGCCATGCGGTTATACTCGCAAACGTGGGGCAGCAGAATGGCATTGCATTCGCCATGCGGCAGGTCATAAAAGCCGCCCAGCTGGTGCGCCATGGCATGCACATGACCGAGGCTCGCGTTGTTGAAGGCCATACCAGCCAGATACTGGGCATAGCACATGCCTTCGCGGGCTTCTTTGTCCTGACCGTTGGCCACAGCGCGACGCAGGTAGCGGTTGATAAATTCCATAGCCTTTTCAGCGCAGGCATCGGTCATAGGAGTGGCTGCCGTGGACACATACGCCTCTACAGCGTGGGTCAGGGCGTCCATGCCCGTGGCGGCGGTAAGCGCCGGGGGCATGCCCATCATGAGCAGGGGGTCGTCAATGGCCACACCGGGCGTACAGCGCCAGTCAACAATAGCCATTTTCACTTTGCGCGAGGTGTCGGTAATGACGCAGAAGCGGGTCATTTCAGAGGCGGTACCGGCCGTGGTATTGACGGCCACATAAGGCGGGAAGGGCTTGGTGGATTTATCCACGCCTTCATAATCATGAATTTTTCCGCCGTTGCCGGCAAGAAAGCCCACGCCCTTGCCGCAGTCATGCGAACTGCCGCCGCCAAGGGTGATAAGGCTGTCGCACTTTTCTTTCTTGTACATCTCGAAGGCCGCGTCCACGTTATGGTCAGTGGGGTTGGGCACGGTCTGGTCGTAAATGGCGTACTGCATTTTGGCAGCATCAAGAATACCGGTAATCTGTTTGAGAATGCCGGCCTTGACGATGCCCTGGTCCGTAACGATCAGCGGTTTGCCGCCGCCGATATTTTTGAGACGGGCGGGAATTTCCTTGGAACACCCTTCGCCCACAAGAGTAACATTGGGAATGAAGAAGGAGGTAACCTGCCCCATATGCATGCTCTTAAGCTCCGTACTCATATGCGACTCCTAGCGTTATGCGGACACAATCGCGCGACATGTACCACTATTGTACCGCAGTGATAAGGAAATAACCTTGCAAAAAAGAGTACAGCATCAAAAAATTCAATGCAAGCATCTTGAAGCACAATGTAAAAGTAATTTGTATGGTTATTTTACGGCACAGTACATGTTACTTTTTACACAATTCATCACAGATAGTTCATTTTTGCACAATAGTACATTGTTTGATTGTTCACCCAAAAAATGAAAAGCGTGATTACAGGCCGAATCATGCGCATCGGGAGTGGAATTCCACACTTTACCGCCTGCAGAAAACGGGCATATTCACGCTCAGCCATGCACGCAAGACGCTGTTCCACTACAGGAAAAGGCTTCCGGCGAGGTGCCCTTGCACACGGGTGACTGTAAAAATGATCAGATCGAATGGTCTTGCCTTGGAGCATGCGCAGGGCGTCTTGAAACTTCTGCTTCAACAGTTAGAACAAGCACCGCTTCAAATGATTGCTTGACGTTGGGCAAAGCCGTCCGCCAAGCATTTGCGACAAGGAGTTAGAGATAAATTCTTGTAGAGCATTTCAAGTATGAAATGCTCTAGCAACGCAACGACATGGCAGCACAGCCTTACGCCCGCAAACGCCTCACTCCCCAAGAGCATCTGCGCCTGAAACAGGCCTTGATGCATACCGTGCCTCTTCCGGGGAGCAGCACACCGCAATGTATTTCAGCTGCCATTGCCTGTCCCGCGCAATCTTGCTGCTGCACTGTGTGCTGCGGTGGGATCATCAACCAACACGGGCAAGGCAATAAAGCTCCACAGCATGCGCTCAAAACAGGATATGCCTGCTGTCATAAAAAAAGCCCGCGCCCATTCGCCCGTCCTCTCGAGGACGGACCTGTGAACAGACCCGGACCGTTGACACTGCACCGCGCCGAAAACGCATGCAAAAAGGCCGTCAGAGCAGCGTGACGTTACAACTGCTCTGACGGCTGTGCAAATCGCTATCCACCAGGAAGGCGCAACACGGTTTCAGCGGTGCCCCAAGAGCTACAGCATATCAGCAGCACGGTATCGGGGCAAACGTCGCAGCGGGCGTCTTGCAACCTTTTTAAAAGCATCTCTTCTCAAAGGCAGAATGCCGGAGCAATTTAAAAGTTAACTTGCTCCAAACGCTGAGAGTCTATTTTCAGAATTAGCCTACTTTGGGCGCTACCGGCCTTTTCTGCGTTCTGTCCACCCGCGCCATTCCCGGTTCGCGCATCTTGCCGGGGCGACACATACGGCTCAGGCGACGCAGGTATGCCTTGCGCTTATCAAGAAAAAAGGCCAGCGGGCGCGAAAAATTGCGACCCAAAAGCCCGTCCACCAAAAGCTGGCTTATCTCCCGCTCACGGGTAAGCACCAGTTGCGAACGCGCCAGCACGTTGCGGTCAGCCTCGGGCATGGCCCGTGTGATCTGGCGAAAGGCGTCCTGCGCCCGAGGCTGGTAAAACCATATATACATGAGATCCAGCGCATTGACGATGAACGCGCGCTCCAGCTCCTTGCCCTTGACGCCGCCACTGCCCTGAAGGCCGCCGGGCCGCGCCAGCTTGATCAGCGCGTCTTCATGCGGAAAGAGCAGTTCAAGCCGCGTATAGCAGTCAAAGAGATTATTGAGCTTGCTCCTGTAATCCCACCGTCGCATGCGCAGGTTTACCTGGCTGTCGGCGTATCCCTCAATAAGTGCCGCCACCGAATCCGAAGACATCTTTGAAACCACGGCGGCGCTGGGAACAAGATAGAGTTCCGGGCTGGCTACCCCCCATGCGAGAAGCCCGTAATACAGGAGCGAATTGTACAGGGAAGAGACCGGAATGGACAACACGCTGCGAAAAAGGTTACCGATGGCCGCTTCTTTGGGGAAACCGCGAAACACGTTGTGCGCGCAGATATAAAATCCGTTGATGATGCTCAGAACGGTAAAGACCGTCCACGGGCTTTGGGCCACGGTGATGTTGAAGGTCCTGTCCAGCAGCCACACGCGCACCATCACTTCAAGCAACAGAACAGAAATGCCCGTATACATGAGCGAATCGCATAAGCGGTTTACGCTGACCTGATCCCGCCAGTGGATGAGGGTATCACGCGTGGCCCCTTTGGCGGCCAGCACCATCTGCACAACGTTGCGCACCCCTGTGATGCCGAACCAGATGAATGTGCCGCCCCAGGCAAGAACCCACCAGTCCTGCGTATACAGAAAAGAAAAAAAGGCGGGTACGAAGCCCAGCAAGACCTTGAGCCAGTTGCAGAATGAGCTGTTCAGATAGGCTGCCCCGGGCTTTGAGGCGTCGACCTCGTCCTTCTTGCCCAGCAGGTTGTTGCCCAGCGCGGCGCTGAGGCCGCCGAGGTTCATGATATTGCCCTGACTGCAAACGTGAAAGTCCTCGCTGGCTGTTTTCCACGCCTTGCGGCACTCAAGCCCCAGATGGCGGCAACCGGGCAGCCAACGCAGACACCTGGCCGCGCGTTGCCAGATTGAGGGATTGCGCGGCTTGGTATAGCTGAGCACCTCTTCCACCGGTGAGCAGATGGGGATTTCAAACAGCTGCCGTCCCCTGTACCGGCGGGCCGGGCGGCCTTTTCTGGGCAGCGTGTCCTTGATGGCAAAACCCATGCCGTAGGTAATACGGCTTGCGGAACTTGTACCCAGGCGAGATCCCAGGGGCTTGTGGCGATAATGTTCCCACAACTTTGGCACGTTATGCAAAATATCGCGAAACTTGGCGGCCCGTTCTTCGTCAACGGTGCGCATGCGCCGCACCATCTGCCGGATGATCTGCTTCACGCGCGGGCCGAGGCCTTCGTTGAGCGCCTGTTGCAATTCGCTGATGGGCTTGAGGTTGGCCTGCTGCCGCTCCATCCAGCTTTTCATGTTAAAAATTTCCAGATGGGTGATATTGCCCCTGGAATCCCACAAGAGTTCGGCCACGTCCTCCACGCTCAGGCCAGAAGTACACAGCACCAGCCGGTAGCCCGGCGTAAGCTCCACGAGTTCCCGCGTAAGTTCCAGTATTGAAAGACGCATGAGGTGCGGCATCTCTTCCTGCGGGGGCGGACAGTCCAGATCGGGCAGTTCTGGATGCAGCGCGGCCGACAGCCATTCTTCAGCGATATGCTCCGGCCCCATAGTTTCGAGCACCGCCAGTTCAGCCCGGGCAGTGGCATCGTCGCGCTCGGCAAGCCTTGCGGCCCGCTGCCGTAACGAAGGCTGGACATGGCGGTGCAGCGCTTCGGCCAGATGCAGGCTGCTGGCCTGACCACGGCCCACCATGCGCAAAAACTCCTCGCCCGACAGTTCGGGAACCTCCACTTCCCAGGCGGTTTCCATCTTGGCGCGCTGGTGTTCATTCCAGAGCGCAAGGCAATTGAGCACCCGGTCACGCCGCCAGCGCAGCACCTCGCGCCCCCGCTTCATCATTTCAGCCATCTTGGGGCTGTGCAGAAACTCCAGAAAATCCTCATTGGAGCTGAAGCCGCGCGGGATCCAGAACAGGCTTACAAAGCGTCCGTAAAACGGAACCTGAAATTCCAGGCCGATGCGCACGTCAATGCCCGTGATTTCGGCCGCACGCAAAATTTCGCGCGCTGCATCGGGCTGCACCCAGTATTCATAGGCCACGGTCAAGGAGCGCAGCCCCTTGATCCATGCGTCCATTATAAGATGCGTGGGGCTTTTACGGCCCTTGGTGTTGGCGTCGTACACATGGTCGTCAAAGGCGATCTGGTTCCAGGCCTCGGGCATTTCCGGCAAATGATAGCGGGCCAGCATGCGGCGCACAATACGCGGCGTTCCCTGTACGGTGCGGCGAAAGTCGTGAGCCAGCTTTAACTGCTCCATAGGGTTGTCATGCGCGCGCACGATACTCTTCATAATCTGCATGAGCACCCGTGCAGTATTGCGTCGCAAAGACGAATGCGCACTATTCAACACTTCATCATACAGCGTCTGCAAGGCAAGCAGCCTGTCTCTGGCCTGTGTGCGCCCTGCCTGAAGGTTGCGCAGCAGGTTGATGACGGCATAGGCCATACGCGAAACAGGTGAGGCCACCAGTTCCTTGATGCCGTGCGGGTGCAGGCTGGGGTCGAAAAGGCAGGTATCCGAATGATTATTATCGGATTCCAGAATGCGATTGACGAGGACAAGTATCTCTCTGTCCTGCTTGTCAAAATAAATGCCACGCCATACGAAGCTCACGCCACACACTCCTTTAAAACCATTGCAGCGCAACAGTTAAAATAAACCTTTTGCAACACTTACCCCGACCCTGCGTTCACGTCAAATAGCCAGGCCTTGTGGAAAAAACACGATAGCGCCCTGCGGCGGCGGGCTGCAAAAATGCATGAAAAGCTGTTGCGGCAAGGCTCAATGAAGAACGTGACCATGCCCCATGTGAAGCGTCCAGCCATAAATGGCTGGACGCTTCGGCCAGAGGCCCCGGGCTGTCGCGCGGCAGCCCGCAGTAATCGCAAAGTCTGCGGCGAAATGCCGTCAGATGAACTCGTCCATACAGCCCGCCCGCACCTTCTTGAGCAGGCGATCTGCAGCGCCGCGCTCGTGAATGGGCATCCTGTCCAGCTTTTCCTTCAAAAGGCGTTCGCCCATCATGCGGGTATAGGGGGTGGCATAATGCAGCAGAAATTCCATAAACGACGCCGCCGAGTTCGGCCCGCACTGCCCCTTGATGCCGCATTCACGCACCATGGAAATGAACTCTTCACCCCTGCGGCCCAGGCGTGGACAGGCAGCGCAAAAGGACGGCAGATGCCGGGCCTCTTCAAGCAGAAAACGCACGACCTCATCCACATGGCAATCTTCACCACAGGGAAAAGGAACCTGCTGGCCTGAAGCGGTAAACCAGCCGTCGTAAGGATTTGCCACGCTGCCCGTAAGCAGTTGCGAACCACCGGCATTACAGCCGTCGCGCCAGAGGCCGGACGGTTCCCTGGTGGTCAGGATAAGGCCGGCATAGGGCAGGGCCAGCCGCGCAAGGGCCACGCAGCGCAGATAGTCCGCATCGCTCACCGGATAGGGAGCCTCCATAAGGCTGCCGGGGGCGGGACGCATACGGTGCAGGCTTACAGTACGACAGCCCATGCCGTACACCCGCTCCAGATGGGCCGCATGCTGGATGAGGGCCAGCAGGTCAAAGCGCCAGGGGCCGAGGCCGAGCAGAAGCCCCATGCCTACATCAGGCACCCCTGCCGCAAAGGCGGTGTCAGGAGCCTCAAGACGCCTGACGTAATCGCTTTTGGGGCCGGACACATGCGCCGCGCGGTAGCTGGCCTCATGATAGGTGTCCTGATAGATGAGGACGGTTCCCACATAGGCGTCAAGCAGCGTTTCGTACTGGGCGCTTTCAAGCGGTCCCACATTGACATTGACGCTGTGGATTTCGCCCACACCGTCAAATACCGTGTACAGAATGCTGATGGCCTCGGCCAGATATTCCACATCGGCGTTGGGCAGTTGCCCGCTGACCAGAAAAATACGCTTGTGCCCCTGACGAATGAGGCGCAGCGCAGCTTCACGCATTTCCGGCGATGTCATGTATTTGCGTTCTATCTGTCCGTTTCCCCTGCGGTTGGCGCAATACAGGCACTCGCTGCCGCAGTGGTTGGAAAGGTGCAGCGGCGCGGAAAGAACCATGCGGTCCCCGTAAACCCGCTGTTTGACCTCATCAGCAACAGCGAGGATGCGCTCATGCTCCACGGGGTCGTCAACCCGCATAAGAGCCACAATTTCATCTGCGTCCAGCGGAACCATCTGCATGGACTTATCAAGAATATCACGAAGCTCAATGGCGTCCGGGGCATCCTGACGATCCAGGGCGCGCTCAATGGCAGCCACACTAAACCACCGGGGCAATGATTCCACAGACATGCTTGTCAACCTCGCACAAGTTAAGAGCTATGTAAAAAAATGCAGAGCTATCTTGCCTTTCAAAATACTCATTCAAATTCGGTAATTTGATTGTCCATTATTTCACATATCTCGTCAAGCGCAGGGGGGTGCGGATCCATGAGTAATTTTGCGTTCTGCCGGGGCAACCGCCAGCCATGCGGCAAAAAGCCTCAATGTGTGCCGCCCCAAAGGCCGAAACGCACATCTCCCACATAAGACGTGCGCTGCAAAAGTAAAAAAATACCGTTCATCGTTTCCGTAAAATCATACCATTCCAACAGTCCCCTTACGACCCCGCTGCCGCCTGGTGCCGGTCCGTCCTGTGTCCTGCCGCCGCACAGCCGTATGACGTACTTGCGGACCTGACAGCGTGGACGTATGCTGTAAAAGTCAAACCCATTCAATTCAGACTTTTCCGGGAATCCCATGCACTACTGCCAAACCCGTTTTTCTGCACACGCCTTGTCTGTAGCGGCGTTTTTCCGCCTGCTCCTGTTTTTTACCGTTTGTATCCTTGGGGCGGGAGAAGCCGCGGCCGCCCCTTCAGGACCGCCTGCCCCGGCCACGCCCGAAAATCCTTTGCGCGTGGCCCTGCTGCTGGAGCATCCCGGCGGCGACAACGGCTGGAACGATGCCCTGCTGCGCGGCCTTGAGCGCGCCCGCCGTGACCTGCCGGTACGGGCCGATGTGCTCGTGGCCCCGCCGCAAGCCGATGCAGCCGCGCTGCAAGATTTTTTTCAACAGGCCGCGACAAGCCACGATCTGGTTCTTGTGGCCTCAGACCGTATGCACGAAAGCCTGCGCAACAGCGCCGCCAATTTCCGACGCACCATGTTCGGCTGTATTGACGCAGGCATACGCGCGCCCAACATCATGTGCATCACCTTTGCCGATGAACAGGCGGCATACCTTGCCGGAACGGCCGCAGCCATGCTCACCACGCAAACCGCCCTGCCCGGCATCAATGCCGACAGAATCATCGGCTGGCTTTCGGGCGAGGATGTACCCGCCATGCGCTCACTGCTCAACGGCTTTGTAGAGGGCGCCCACCTTGTGGATCCGGAGGTGCGCGTCATCAACAAGATTACCGGCTCCTTTACCGATGCCGCAGCCGGACGCGAGGCGGCCCGCCAACTGCTGGATCAGGGGGCGGATGTACTGGTGCTGGCCTGCGGCGCAGGCAACGGACCTGCCATGGATGAAGCCGCCGCCCGCGGAGCCTATGTGGTTGGGCTGGACAATAACCAGGACAACAGGCTGCCCGGCCGGGTGCTCACTTCTATCGTCAAAAAAGCCGACACCGCGGTATACGACCTGGTGGCAGCGGCCACTTCGGGCAATTTCAAGGGCAAGGAAATTCTGGTACGCGACCTGCAAAATGGCGGTGTGGACATTACAGACATGGCCCCCTTCAAAGCTGCGGCTGGCAAAAATGTTCCTGCGGGGCTGGAACGGCGCCTGCGTGAACTGCGCGGCGAATTGATGCATGGAGGCATCCGGCTCAAGTCATTAAGAGAAAAAACCCTCTGCGACTGCCTGTAGCCGCTTGCGGCAGCCCAGCATGCGCATGCAACGGACACAGGCTCCAGCGTGGTCGGGCTGCGGAGTGTGCGTACCCGGCACAGACGGCAGCCATGCGCGGCAGACGGCCAGGCCATGCCCATCTATCGGTTTTTACATTGCCGAAGGGATAAAAAACAGATAAACATATTCAAAACCTATGGACCGCCCACCCCGGGCGGCATCCACAGGCCGGGCCGTAACACCGTTTCTGCTTCCCGCCCCTTCGGACTTCAGGAGAAAAGGCATGCGTAATATAAAAAAATACATTTCTCTGGCTGTCGCAGTGCTCATGCTGCTGCATCTGGCGGCATCCGGAGCCGCAGCCTCGCGCCTGGTGCGCGTGCCCACTGCCTGGATGGACGAATTTGAAACATTTCTTATCTGGTATGCCAAAGATAAGGGGTGGGACAGAGAAGCCGGGCTGGACATAGAAATCAGACAGTACGATTCCGGTGAAGAAATACTTGATGCCCAGCCCACAGGGGCATGGGTCTACGCCGGTATGGGAACAGTCCCGGCTGTAATGGGCAACCTGCACAATAATGTCGTGGCCATTGCCACAGGTGTGGACGAATCCGCAGCCAACGGCGTTGTGGTGCATGCCAACAGCCCCATAGCGGCCGTCAGGGGCTGGAACAAGGAATACCCCGAAGTTCTCGGCAGCCCGGATACCGTACGCGGTAAAACCTTTCTGGTTTCAGACCTCAGCTCCGCGCACTATGCGCTTTCGTCCTGGCTGCGCGTACTGGGCCTTCAGGACAGCGACGTCATCATACGCGACATGATGCAGGGCCTTGTGGTCGCCAGTTTTGAAAACCATATCGGCGACGGCGTGGCCCTGTGGGCACCGCAGCTGTATCTGGCCCTGAACAAGGGCGGCGCTCTTGCCGCAACCCTGAAGGACTGCGGCAGGGACAGCCCCACCTATATTGTGGCCGACACGGCATATGCCAATGAACACCCTGAAATCACTGTTAAATTCCTTACAGTCTACTTCAGGGCCGTTGACGAGTACCAGAGCAAAAATCCTGAAAGCTTTCTTCAGGATTATCGACGTTTTTACCTGGAGTGGGCCGGAAAAGACTTTGACGATGAGCTTATGCTGCGCGACATGAAAAGCCACAAGGTCTTCAACCTGGCCGAGCAGCAGGCAGATTTCGACACCGCTACCGGGCGCAGTGAAGTGCAGAAAAAGCTGGAAGCCATTGCCCGTTTCTTCGCCGACCTGGGTCATCTGGGCAAGGACGAGGCGATGTACGCCGGTACGGCCAGCTACGCCACAGACAAATACATCAAGCTTGTGCCGCCCAACCTGAAGCTGAAAAAATAGGGCAATCCCATTTCGGGGCTGCCCGGATCATGTCCTGTATGAGAACATGTTTTCAGAATTTTTTACATCGCTCGCCACGGCACATCACAGCACCGGTAGAGTGCGCCTCTCCCCCGCAGCCGCCAGCGCACTGTAAGAATCCCCCGGCAAAGCTCTGTTCAGATATACGGCGGGCCGCACTGCGGCCCGCCGTACTGTTTTCACTTCCGCAACGCGCCACCGCCGCCCCCGGCGGGTATGTCAAAGCGCGGTACGGGCATGTGGCAGCGTCCCCGCCCCGTGCGTTCTGCAAAACGCTGATGATACTCTTCGGCCATGTAAAACGGCCCGGCCGGTTCAAGCCGTGTCACCACATCGTATCCCAGTTCGCGCAGGCGGCTCATAAGGCTGCGCGCCACGGCTTCCTGCTCCGCATCAAGAAAAAATACAGCCGAGCGGTACTGATCGCCCACGTCCGGTCCCTGGCGATCAAGCTGCGTGGGATCGTGGATTTCAAAAAAACGGCGCAAAATCTGCTCGTAGCTGACCACAGACGGGTCAAAGCTCACGCGCACTGCCTCGGCGTGTCCGGTATTGCCGCCGCACACGGCCTCATAGGTCGGGTCCGGCGTACGGCCTCCGGTATAGCCGGAAACAGCGGCACATACGCCCGGCATCTTTCTGAAAGCATCTTCCACTCCCCAAAAACATCCTCCGGCCACGATGGCGGTGGCCGTACAACCCTGCGGGGCGGACCGGGCCAGCGCCTGCGCCTCTTCCGGGCTGCCTGCCGGATAAAAGGACATGGACAGCGAGTTGACGCAATGCCGGGTATTCTTGGCGGTGAAACCCTCGCCCGCAAAAACATGCCCCAGATGCCCGCCGCAGTTTGCACAGACAATTTCCACCCTTCTGCCGTCCGCATCGGGCTGGCGGCGCACCGCACCAGGCAGTTCGTCGTCAAAGCTGGGCCAGCCGCAGCCGGATTCAAACTTGTCGCGCGAGCTGTAAAGAGGCGTGCCGCACTGGCGGCACACATAGGTCCCGGCTTCGCGTTTGTTGGTATATTGCCCGGAATACGGGGCTTCCGTGGCTTTGCGCAAAATAATGTCCGCTTCCGGTCCGGAAAGGGGCGGCATGGGAAAAGATGGTTTCATGGCAGTCTCCGGTAAAGCTGCATCAACTGGCCCGGCAGCGGCGCAATCCGCTGCGGCCGGGACAAAAGCGCCGCAGAGCAGCCATGCGGTCAGAATCAGAAAAAAGACACGTTGGCTCATAATTGCCTCTCAGTTCTTTCTATAAATAAGGCCTCTGCGTTTACGGTCAATGCCTTGCCGCATCCGACAGCATGCAGGCCGGGCCGTGCGGGCGACACTCTTTACAATTGTTCTGGCGAAGTAACCCCGCCGGCAGCGCGGGCGGGCATTCCCCCACGCATACATTGCTCAAGCTCACCTGCCACTCAAAGCTGCATGGTGATGCCATCGCGCCGGACGGCCTGCTGGTCCTCCACTCCGGGCAGCAGCGGATCAAAGCCCGTTCAGTACCGGACTGCGCGGCGCGGAGACAAACGGAGGCAAAAACGGTGCGCCCACCCCGAAAAAACGGAGCAGGCGCAATGTTGCCGTTTTTATGCAAGGCCGCGCAGGCCTCAGGCAGAAAAGCCGTCAGGATGATTTTTATGCCATTCCCAGGCGGAAGCAATGATGTCGTCAATACCCGCCCTGGCTTCCCACCCCAGCAGTTCCCTGGCACGGTCGGCCGAGGCCACCAGCCGGGCCGGATCGCCATAACGGCGGGTGGCCATGGTCACGCCGATGTCGTGCCCTGTCACCCGGCAGGCAGCGGCGACCATTTCGCGCACGCTGAAACCCTTGCCGTTGCCAAGATTGCATACCTCGCTGCCGCCGCCCGCACGCAGGTAGTCCAGGGCGCGCATGTGTGCATCCGCCAGATCCATAACGCCGATATAGTCGCGAATACACGTACCGTCGGGCGTGGGATAGTCATTGCCGAAGATGGTCACGGTTTCGCGCCTGCCCAGCGGAACCTGCAGGATGAGAGGAATGAGGTGGCTTTCCGGCCTGTGGTCTTCACCAATAATACCGCCGGGCCAGGCACCTCCCACGTTGAAGTAGCGCAGGCTCACAAAACGTATGCCGTGCGCCTTGCCCACCCAGTGCATCATGCGCTCCATAATGAGCTTGCTTTCGCCATAGGGATTGGTGGGGCTGAGGGCCGCATCTTCGCTGATGGGTACATTGTCCTGTTCGCCGTAAACAGCCGCGGATGAGGAAAATACGATCTTGTCCACATGGTTGCGCACCATAGCCTCAAGCAGGCTTTGCATGCCGTGGACATTGTTGTGAAAATATTTCAGCGGCTGTTCCATGCTCTCGCCCACCAGCGAGCTGGCGGCAAAGTGCAGCACGGCATCCACCCGGTGTTCGGAAAAAATCCTGTCCAGCAGTTCGCCCTGGCGAATATCTCCTTCGTACAGGGTAACGCCGTCAGGCAATGAAGCGCGGTGACCGGTAAAAAAATTGTCTATGACAACGACTTCTTCACCGCGCGCCAACAGGGAACGCACATTGTGGGAGCCGATATATCCGGCTCCGCCGCAAACCAGAATGGGCATTGGCATGTCTCTTTTGTTGAAAGCTGTCCGGCGCGGACTCCGCGCCAACAAGGTTTCGCTTTTTGCACAACAATTGCCGTCATGGCAAGCCCCGCCATGACTGGAGCATTTTCAACCCTGAGCATGCTCCGGCGGCTGCCGGAACGGATGCCCGCCATGCAGGCCCGGCACATACCTCGCCATCCACATCGGGATGCCGTGACGGAATACCGGAAAGCGACTTTGCAAAAGAACAAAATCCATCCGCTCTGAACTCATGTTGCCATGACTTGAGCCGCGATGCCAGCGCGGAATTATATTTTTTTTACGGAACAAGGCCCGGAACCTCAAAAAAAGTTCCGGGCCTTGCGAAGGGCCGTCTGCCGTACGGCCCCATCTTCGGGACATCCGAAGTTTTTTCGCCGCAGGATGGTGCCTGGGTCTGACGACGCCTGTGGCTCCGCCCACCGCGTATCGCCGCGCGAACGGCCGATACGGTCAGGCCTGCCGACGCCTACAGCTTCTTGAGCACGTCTTCGGCAAAGGCGCTCACGGCATCCGGATCGCTGGAGGCATCACCTTCTATCTTGAGGCCTTCGCAGATGACTTCCGCGCCCAGCCCCCTGGCCTTTTCTTCAATGGCAGGCACCGCGCCGCAGTAATGCTCATATTCCATATCACCCGAGGCAAAGGCGGCCAGCTTCTTGCCCTTGAGGCCCATGTTTTCCATTTCGTCAAACAGGGGGGCAAAGTCATCCTGCAGTTCCAGATCTTCCATGCCCCAAGCCGAGCAGCCCATGAGCACGGCGTCATAACCGTCTGCCAGATTGTCGGCCGACGCTTCGGCGGCATTCAGCAGGGTCACTTCATGCCCGCCAGCCGCTACAAGCTCTTCCAGCTTTTGCGCGATGCTTTCCGTATTGCCGGTGCTGGAACCAAAGAGAATCAAAACCTTGCTCATGATACGCTCCTTCCGGCTATGGCCGGACAATTATAAAATGAAATTCATTTTCAACTGAGATAAATACCTTCCACTCCCATGTCAAGACCATGCAGCCGAAAATACAAACTTTTCCCTCGGGAGCACACTTCCGGCCCGGCTTGTGCTGCACGGCAAGCGACCTATGCAGAGATGAAGGCCTGAAACAGTAAAGACGCCGGCCAGCCAGCGTCTTTACCATATGAAAATGTGTGCACAATTCTGTGATCGCGCTCACAAAAAAAGCACTCAGGAATTTTCGTCTGCAACAGGCTCGCCTGCAGCGCTACCCGCGTTGCCGTCCGCACTTTCACCGGGTGCCAAGGCCCCTTCTTTGGCACGGGGCGCGGGCATGCTCCAGTCACCGGGCGCAGGCGCCTCAAGTTCGGCCCTGTCTCCCACATACGGGTTAAAATAGCCGTAACGCAGCCAGGGACAAAGCTTTTTCAACCGCTTCATGAACTGCGTCAGCCCCATGCTGGGCGAAAACTCAAGCCGCCCGCCGCCGGAACCTTCGCCCCCGTTCATGAGCCTGAAGTACCATTCGGGGTCAATGTTGAGGTTGCGCCACTGTATCATGCTCACACCGTTTTCGCCCACCATCCGCGCCAGGGCGTCAAGCTCTTCTTCCGTGTCTGTGATGCCGGGAAAGAACAGCAGGTTCAGGGCCACAAAAATTCCGCGGCTTCTGGCGGCGCGTATGGATTCTTTCACATCATCCAAACAGTAGTCCACCGGGCGGTAATAGCGCTCATACAGAACAGGACGGGCGCTGTTAAGGCTGACCCGCATGCTGGTCAGCCCGGCTTCTGCCAGGCGGGCCACAGCCTGCGGCCGCGAGGCGTTGGTGTTGCAGTTGACGGTTCCCGCGCCGCCGCCGGAACGGAAGAGGCGTATGCTTTCTTCCAGCAGGTCCGCATTCATGAGCGGGTCACCCTCACACCCCTGACCGAAAGAATAGATGGGCGCGCGGCTTTCACGCCCGGCATGGATGTGCATGACCTCGGCCACTTCCCTCGGATCCGGCGTAAAAGCCAGCCGGCACTGAGGGGTCACGGCCACAGGAGAATCCTTTTCCTGGGCCGAAATACAGCCCACACAGCGGGCGTTGCAGGCCCGGGAGGTGGGCAGGGGCGCTTCGTAGCGGCCCAAGGCAAAATTGCGGGCCGCCGGGCAGTCATAACGGGCCACGCAGTTGTCCAGAATATGCCGGACAAGGCGGTTGCCGGGGTAGTCCCGCAGCAGCCTGCGCGCGCCCTGCTCTATACGGTGTCGCGGAATGCGGCTAAAAACCTGACGCTGATCGGCATCAACCCTGCGCGCGCAGACATAAAAGCGGCCTCGCGCAAAACCCACGGCTCCATAGGCAAACAGGGGCAGCAAAGGCGCGCCGGGACCGCTGGTATAGGCGGGATGCGCCGAAATGGTGTGCGCCGGAGCGGCAAAAGCCGCCACTGCAAGCTGGGCCTCGCCCTCGGGCTGGACTATCTCGCCGCTGTCCGGGTCAAGGCCCACGGCCTGACGCCCCGGCAGCAGAAAGAATTCACTTTCTTCCGGCAGGGGCATAAGTTCATCCGGCCGTGGCAGGCCCCACTGCGCACCGCGGCGGCAGACCATGAGCAGGCGCTCATCATCATAGATATTCCCCTGCTCATCGGCCATGACCAGATGCGGCTCAATATGTTGGGCAGCCATAAAAGCTCCTTGCCCCGGCGCGGGCGAACGTATATAACGGCCCTACGTGGCCGGGGATTCCCGGCCCGTACTTTTGGAGGCCTTTCATGTTTTCCATAATGCTTTTCATCTTTTTGTGTTTTTTCGGCATTCTCGCCGTGCTTGTGTATATGCTGCGCGGCCAGGAACGGCTGGTAACGCAGTTACGCGACGAGCACGCGCAGTTGCGGGTGCTGTTGCGCGCCATGGAATCCCGCCTGGACCATCTGGACGGAACCAGCCCCGCTGACGCCGGGCCGGACGCCCGCCCCCTGGCGGATCAGTCCCGCCCGCAGGCTGTACCCACAGAAAAAATTCATGGCACAGACCCGCTGGAAAATTTTTCTGGCCAGACGCGGGCCGCCAGGCTCACGCCTGCGCATGAAGGCCGCGCTGCCGATACCGCCGATGATCCGCTGCTGCACCTGAGCTTCGACCCGCCCGCAGCCCATGCCCCCGGCCGCCCCACTGCCGGGGCTGCTGCCGTGGACCCGGCCCTTGACCTGCACTTTGACCCTCTGGATATGCCGGACATGCCGCAGGGCGCAAGGCGCTGAGCCTCGCCACGGCACAACATCGCAGGGCCGCAGATCCGGTGCAGCCAGACTGCGGGGTGCCTGCCCCGGCAGCAGAACAATGCCGGCAAACACCGGTCGGCCGCGCTTTGACAGGCCCCGGGCGACACGCATTCCGCCGCTGCCGTCCGGTGTGAAGCGTGCTGGCGTGATGCACTGGCGCAGGCCAAGTCAGACGCGTATACACTCCGCCTGTTGCCCGCCGTCCCCGCCGAGGCCGAAACGCCCCCCGGCTGCGGCCAGATAGGCCTGCCGAACGGCCGCATCGGCGCATTCTTCGGCCCAGTGCAGATAGAGCAGCCTGAGCGATTTTTCAAGCACAGCCCCGGCCCTTTCCCGGCGGCGCGCCACAAGGGCTTCGTGTCCCTGCGTCCACACATCGCACAGGCCATCGGTAAATGCCTGCGCCCTGTGCCGGGCGCGATGGCGGGCATTGACCTCGGCCAGCCCCGCCCCCCTGATGTGGGCCGCAACATCGGGATGTTCAAGCAGAAATCTGATGCGAAACTCGGCATCCCCCACGTCGCCGGGGGCATAGCCCACAAGATGCTCGCCGTCTACAAAAAGGTCGGCCAGGCCGTGCCCCACACGGGGCGTCACCAGGCAGCCACCGCAACCGAGCGCCTCAAAAACCCTGAAATTCAGATCCCCGTGCTCGCAGTGATTCAGCAGCACGCGCCCCTGGGGGAAAAGCTGCCTGTAGTTGCCCCGGGCAATGTGCAAGCCGGAGATCCGCTCCCCCAGGCGGCGCATAAAATCCGCGCGCAGGGGCATCTCCGGCGAAACTGTCCCGACAAAAAGGCAGTCCCACAAATACCGGGCATCGGCATCGGGCTGATCCCGCTCATGAGCAAAAGGCGGCGACCACCACACACGTTCCTGCTCTAAAAAAGGACCGGAAAAACGCGCAAGATGGTCGCGCAACGACACAAGGCATATATCAAAGGCCTGGGCATAAAAGGGCTGCCAGCTATGGATATGCGAGTCAACGCTGTAATGAACTGTCAGACAGGGAAAATTCTCCACCCCGAGCACGAATGGCGGCCGGCTTTTGTCAGCCACAACGAGCACATCCGGCACAAAACCGGCAAGGCGTACCAGATCATGCCAGCCGAACACGCAACTGGCATCAAAGTTGTGCAGGGCCACATCCTGCCAGCCGCAGGCGCGCAGCTCCGCACCGAAAAAGGGGCTGCCCAGCCACAAAAGTTTTTGCATGATCCCCCGGCAGTTGTCAAAAAAGTCTTTTGCATGCCGACAGTTGCCAACAGTGCCAAGATACAATAGGTTTGAAACCTAGCCTTGACGCCCTGCGGCGTCAAGATACGAGACTGCAACATGTTTCTGAATGCCCGTCGCCTACGCCTTTTCGCGCGCATATTTCTGGCGCTTTTTCTCCTGCTGTCGGCGTTGACGGCGGGGGCCTTTTACCTGTTGCAGCGCAACCCCCAGGCCCTTGCCGGGCATTTTATCAAGGAACTGAGCGCCCGCACCGGCCTGCATATCACCGTAGACGCCGTCAATGTGGCTCTTTTTCCCGTTCCCGCACTGGCCGTAAGCACGCTGGCCGTCACGGGCGAAAACTGGCAGTTTACCACCGCCTACGCCACCCTCAGACCCGATTTCGCCGCTCTTGTGCAGGGCCGTCTGGAGCCTCGCAACATATCCCTGCTGCGTCCCCGTCTCAGCGGCGCTGTTGCCGTTTCTCTCAGCCCGGATATGGACATCAAGGCTCTGCTGGGCAGCGGCGGCGCACAGGACAGCCTTTTGCCCGGCCGTTGCCGCTTGACTGTGCAGCAAGGGGATGTGCGCGTTCAGGGCGCAGAAAATTCCAGCCTCACCATTGAAGGCATGCAGTGCGATCTGGAGGCAAAGCCCGGCGACAGCATAAGCGGCAGCCTCGGCTGGGCATCGGCCGCCCTTGTGCCGCCTGACGGCCAGCCGATACTTCTGGACAGCCTGTATCTTGACGGCAAAGGCAGCCTTAAAGACATGCTCGCGCAGCCGCGCCTTGCCGCCAGCGGAGTGCTGCGTGCGCCCCAGTGGCTGCCCGAGATGAAATTCTCCCTCAAGCTTTCTCCCGCCAGCGTGCTCCCCGGCAGTGTTCTTCCCGGCAAGCAGGGGCTCAACCTCACTGCCGACCTTGAAGGCAGCGTCAGCAAGGACGACACCGCCCTGCCCTTCCGTTTTATGGGCGGCGCGAGCTGGCGGCAGGCCGATCCGCGCAGGGTGGACCTGGAAAAGCTGCGCCTCACCTTCGGGCCTGACGATGTCAGCTTCAACGGTGCGCTGACCATAAACGAAAGCAGCGCGCCGTCCCTGGCGGGCCGTCTGCAACTGCACCGCGCAAGCCTCACCCGCTGGCTGGGCTTTGCCCGAAATCTGGCCCCCGGGCTGCAAATTGCCCTGGACGAGCTCAGCGACGGCCTGCTGGTCTTTGACCTGGATGCAGCGGGCCTGCGAGTGCCGCATATTGAAGTGACGGCGGCGGGCAGCCGCTTTACGGGCAGCGGCGGCGTGGCGGACTGGGGCAAGCCCGAAGTGGCGCTGGACCTCGTTTCGGACAATGTGAACCTTGGCCGCGCCATCCCCGAAGCCGTGGGTGACCTGCCCGCAGAGCCGCAGTTCGGCCACGGGCCGTTCACGCCCATGCCCGGAGCCCCTCTCATGCCCGGTGAGACCGGTGTGGACTACAACATACGGCTGGCCGCCAAAAAAGTGGTGTACGGCAGCATTGTCATTGATGAGGCCCTGGTGGTCATCCGCCAGGGTCTGCTGGACGCCAAAACCCGCCTTGAAGACACACTGCTGCTGGTAGAAGGCAAACTGTACGGGGGCAGCGTCAAGGGTGAGACCATTCTTGGCGGCGATAAAAGCACCCCCTACTCCATACGCCTGCGCGCCCGCGACGTGAACGGCGCGGCCCTGGCCAATGACCTCAAAGTCATGCCTGTGGGCAGTGGCCGTCTGCGGGCGGATGTGGACGTCATGAGTCAGGGCCGTGAGCTGGATGTTTTTTTGGGAAAACTGCGAGGCAGTGTGACGGCCCGCGCTGAAAACGGTTTTTTACGGCCGCCGCCGCGCATCAGCGGAGGCAAAAAATCTTCTCTGGCCTTCTCGCTTCTGGATGTCGGGCTCAAGGTACGCACCGCGGCCTGGGACGGCGAGCGCCTCGGCCTTGAAGGCCAGTGGACAGCCGCACTGGCCGCGCAAGGGCTGAACGCCTCCACCGACATCAACGGCAGACTGTGGTTCAGCGGCGATGGGGCAGACGGCGGGCAGATGGACTTTACAAACCTGCCCGGCTCCTTTTCCCTGCGTATGGATGCGGAGCGGTCCCTCAAGCCGGACGGCCTGCACGTGCAGACATCGGGCCGCTTCAGCGGCCAGTCCAACCGCAATGAACTTTCCGTGTCCGAAGCTCACATCAATGTTCTCGGTGTGGAGGCACACGGGCAGGCGAGCCTTGCCTCCGGCAAGGACGGTCCCTTCTGGCAGGGCAAACTTTCTGCCTACAGCCCGGACATCGCCCGAACCCTGCGCATGGCAGGCATGGGCAGGCTAAGCGTTCCGCCGTCCCTGAACCGGATAGAGGTGGAAGCGCGCTTCAGGGGCACCCCCGACACTCTCACCCTGCGTGAAATACGTGCCAAAACAGACCAGAGCGTCATTACCGGCACCCTGAATGTCGACTGGCGCGAGCAGCCCGCCCTGAATTTCAAGCTCAACGCCGACCAGATCAACCTTGACCGCTACATGAGCACAGCCCCTGCGGGCAAAAGCAAGGCAGGCAGCAAGGAATGGGACTTCCGCTTCATGCGGGCCTTTCGCGCACAAGGCGAAATGAGCGTAACCAGGCTAACGGTCATGCGCTTTACGGTGCAGAATCTGCGCAGCCGTTATAAACTGGAAAACGGGCGGCTCACGTCCGATTCCATAACCGGCCAGTTTTACGGCGCGCCCATCATAAGCAAGGGAACCATCACCTTCAACAAGGGCCTCAGTTTCAGCAACAGCCTCACGATCAACAACTTTGACCTTACCGAAGCCAGCAACGCCCGGGGCGGCAGCGCAGCGCTCAGGGGCAAAGGCTCTGTCCACTCTGAAATCCACGCCAGCCTCACCGGCCCCGACCAGCTCCCCGCCCTGCTCAACGGCAAATGGCGGGTCGAGGTGCTCAACGGCTCGTTTCAGCACAGAACCCCGGAAGGCAAGCTCAAGGGCAAACCCACCCCCATTACCGCATCAGGAGCGTCAGGCAGCATTACCAACGGCGTGGCGCGAAGTAGTGATTTTTATCTCAAAGGGTCTGGCCTTCAGGTCAACGGCGGCGGCTGGATAGACTTTAACAGCGAAACACTGGACTGCAACTTTAACGTCAGTATGAAGAACGTGCCGGACTTTCCCCTGCGCCTGTACGGCAGCCTGGACAATACCAAGACATCCATCGGCGCGGGTACGCTCATACTGAACACGCTTGGCGACATTACCAAGGGCTTTGTGGACGTTCTCGGTGGTATAGTTGAAGGAACCTGGAAACTTTTTCGCTGACAGATGACAAGATTTCGCAACGTAAAACACAGGTATTTTGTCGACCATTCTTCCTGCCTCCCGTTGACAGGAGCGGCTTTAGGGTCTAGGTTGGCGATGTGTTCTTTTTTGCACAATCAAAATTGCGGTTCCGCCAAGGAGAGTGACGGTGAACATTCTGATTTTCGGCCCCAACGGCAGCGGCAAAGGCACTCAAGGCGATCTTATCAAGCAGAAGTACAATCTCGCCCACATCGAATCCGGCGCCATCTTCCGTGAACACATCGGCGGCGGTACGGAACTGGGCAAGAAAGCCAAGGCCTATATTGACCGTGGCGACCTTGTGCCCGACGAAATCACCATTCCTATGGTTCTTGAAACCCTGAAGACCAAAGGCCAGCACGGTTGGCTGCTGGATGGTTTTCCCCGCAATATGGTGCAGGCCGAAAAACTGTGGGAAGCCCTGCAGAAAGAAGGCATGCGCCTTGACTACGTGGTAGAAATCCTGCTGCCCCGCGAAACGGCAAAAAACCGTATCATGGGCCGCCGCCTGTGCAAGAACAACAATAACCACCCCAACAATATTTTCATTGAGGCCATCAAGCCCAATGGCGATGTCTGTCGCGTCTGTGGCGGTACCCTTTCGAGCCGGTCCGATGACCAGGACGAAACCGCCATCAACAAGCGCCACGATATTTACTACAACACCACCGATGGAACCCTGGCCGCCGCCTATTTCTTCAAAAAGCTGGCTGATCAGGGCAAAACCAAATACATTGAGCTTAACGGCGAAGGCAGCATCGAATCCATCAAGGAAACCCTGCTGTCCAAGCTGGCCTAACGGCCTTTCCGGCACGGGCTGCGAGCTGGTTTCACTGAAAAGCAGCCTGTGCAAAACCCGCCCCGATGACCGCAAAAAAAGATTCCCGCAGACCATGCGGGAATCTTTTTTCTGTCACAACGCAAATCCGGCATATGGGCAAAGCCTTTGCGCGGCGCGGCACAACGCTGCTGCCGCGCCAGCAGTTTTTACCGCTGCCTGCCCGCCACGCGGCTTCCAGCAGGACCGGCCGGTCCGCAACTCTTGCCCCCGGCGGCAAGCTGCGCTACTACTCGCCAATGAGCAATACACAAAACAATACATTTACCCAGAGCGCTTCCGGCCTGCTGGATGAGGTGATGGGCATGCCTGGTACCCGTGCTGCAGACGTGGCCCTGGCCTTTGTACGCCCCGGCGCCCGGGAATGTTACGCCCGGGACAGTAAGGACTTTCTTGCTCCGGCCACCAGCCGGTCTGCCGGTTTCGACCTGCGGGCCTGCCTTGACACGGCCGAGGCGGTCATTGCCCCCGGGCAGCGCCTCAAGGTCGGCACGGGCATTGCCGTGCAGCCGCAGGCCGCAGACGTGGCGGGCTTTGTTTATTCCCGCAGCGGCCTTGGCGCGCGTGACGGCCTGACCGTGGCTCAGGGCGTGGGGGTCATTGACCCTGACTATACCGGAGAAATTCTGGTGGTTCTTCTGAACACCTCCGGGCAGGAGCGTCGCATCGCCAATGGCGAGCGCGTGGCCCAGCTCATCTTTCAGCCCTTTATACGCCCCCGCTGGCACGAGGTGGAGGAACTGGCCCCCACCGGGCGTGGTTCCGGCGGCTTCGGGCACACAGGGCGCTGACAGCGCCGCGCCCCTGCGGCGCGTCCAAACCAACCATCTGTATTATCGAGAAAAGGAGTCCGTCCATGTCACAAGCCTTTGCTGCCGTCAAAGCCGGGGAAGAAAGCCTGCTCTGCCGTTCTTACAGCCGCTATCCCGTGGCCGTGGTCCGAGGCAAGGGCGCGCGATTGTGGGATGTGGACGGTAAGGAATATGTCGACCTGCTGGCGGGCATTGCCGTTACGACCCTCGGACACTGCAACGACGAAGTAAACGCCGCTCTGGCCGCACAGGCCGAAAAACTCTGGCATGTGAGCAATCTCTTCTATCAGGAAGAGCAGCTTGAGCTGGCGCGCCTGCTTTTGTCCACCAGCCATCACAATAAGGCTTTTTTCTGCAACTCCGGGGCCGAGGCCAACGAGGCATGCATCAAGCTGGCGCGCCGCTACATGCGCAAGATCAGGCAGCGCGATGCCTATGAAATCATCACCCTGAACGGCTGTTTCCACGGGCGCACACTGGGCGCGCTTGCCGCTACAGGACGTGAAAACCTCAGCGACGGCTTCACCCCCCTGCCTGAAGGATTCAGGCAGGTTCCGGCCAATGATCTGGACGCCATGAGCGCGGCCATCACTCCGGCCACTGCCGCGGTTCTGGTGGAAGTGGTACAGGGTGAAGGCGGCATTGTCCCCCTGTCCGGCGACTATCTGCGGCAGCTTGAGGCCCTGTGCCGCCAGCGCGGCGTGCTCTTCATGTGTGATGAAGTCCAGGCGGGACTTGGCCGCACCGGCACATTCTGGGCCTTTCAGAATCACGGGCTGACGCCTGACGCCATCAGCGTCGCCAAGGCCCTTGCCAATGGCCTGCCCATGGGAGCCATGCTGGCTACAGACGAGGTCGCCGCAGGTTTTGAGGCGGGAAGCCATGCCACCACGTTCGGCGGCGGCGCTCTGGTCTCCGGCGTGGCGACCAAGGTAGTTGAAATCCTGCTGCGCGACAGGCTGACCGAACGCGCCGCCCAGCTGGGCGCGCACATGAAGCACACCCTCGCAGACATGCAGGAACGCCTGCCCGGAAAAATTGTCGAAGTGCGGGGCATGGGCCTTATGCTGGGCATCGAGCTTGCCGTGGACGGCAAGGCCGTGTGGGACGAATTGCTGCACCGGGGCTATATCTGCAACCTGAGCCACGGCACGACCCTTCGCCTTCTGCCGCCCCTGAATATTGACCAGGCTGACCTGGATGGCTTTCTGACGACGCTTGAAGACATCCTGCGGAATTTTACCGCCTGAAAAGCACCGCAGGGGCTTTACAGACAGATCATTGTAGACTAAATAGTCTGCGTTGAAAATCAGGTACGACTATTACGGCAACCCCGCTTCGGCGGGGTTGCCGCTTACTTTGACAAGGAGAAAGCATATGGACGTTTTTGACCAAGCTACGGAACTGGAGCGTCTGGACCGTGAATCGGCCCTCATGCGCGCCCGCGCCGCCATTGACCGGGGAGGACCGGAAATCATCGACGGCGTGGCCTGCTGCCGCGACTGCGGCGACCCCATCCCCCAGAAACGCCTTGAGGCCCTGCCGGGCGTAGGCTTGTGCCGCACCTGCCAGGAAGAACGCGAAAGCGGCAACTAAGCCGCTCCCTCCCCCACATACAGGCGGGGCGCAAGCCTGCGCCGCTGTTTTTCCGGCTACCGCCGGGTCTTGACGCTTGCCCGTTGCCCCAGAACAGCCACCAGCCGCACCGCGCATTCCGTCTTGCCATTACGCTCGGCGGCGTCATGAACGGCGCACCGGCCGACACGCTTTCGCCAGCCAGCGGCCGCCTGCTCTGCCCCCCGCATACCCCTGCCCTGCCCGCGAAAAAGATATACCTTTGCAACAAAAAAATGTGAGCGTACCCCCTGCTTCAGGGGGTACGCTCACAGCAGAATTTTTTACCCGGCGCTTGCCGGCGCTAGTTCCAGATAAAATGCAGCAACCAGTAAGAGATAAAGCCGATGCCGCCCGCGGCGGGCAGGGTAAGCACCCAGGCAGTGACCAGGCTTCCGGCCACATTCCAGCGCACCGCAGAAAGACGCTTGGTGGAACCGACGCCAAAAATGCATGCGGAAATGGTGTGGGTGGTACTTACGGGAGCGCCCAGCATGGAGGCTCCCGTAATGACCAGCGCCGCCGAAGTCTCAGCGGCAAAGCCGTGCACCGGTTCCAGCTTGAAAATGCGATGGCCCATAGTTTTCACGATCTTCCAGCCGCCCACAGCGGTTCCCAGGGCCATGGCCCCGGCGCAGGAAAGCTTGACCCACAACGGCACTTCCACAACATCAATCTTGCCGAAAATAAGCAGGGCCAGGGTAATGATGCCCATGGTTTTCTGGGCATCGTTGAGGCCGTGGCTGGTAGCCATAAAGGCTGCTGACACAAGCTGCAACCGCCGGAAAACGCCGTTGACCTTACGCCGGTGCATGCGGGCGCAAGTCCAGAAGATGATCCACATAATCAGGTAACCCACCAGAAAACCGGCCAGAGGCGAGGCTATCAGCGGGATAAGCACCTTGTCCACAATGCCCCCGCCGTTGAGCGCGCTAAAACCGGCATCGGCCACTGCCGCACCGATCAGCCCGCCAATAAGGGCGTGGGAAGAAGAAGAGGGAATGCCGAAATACCAGGTTATGCAGTTCCAGCTTATGGCCCCCACCAGCGCAGCCAGCACAAGCACATGGCTGCCCTCGACCACATGGGGCAGCACGATGCCGCTGCCCAGCGTCTTGGCGACTTCCGTTCCAAGCAGAGCGCCGCCCAGATTCAGCAGGGCGGCGGCTCCCACGGCAAAACGCGGCGTGACCACCTTGGTGGATACCACGGTGGCGATGGCGTTGGCGCAGTCGTGAGCGCCGTTGGTAAAGTCGAATATCAGGGCCACCAGCACGATGAGCGCCAGCAGCACAGGAATATCAAACATTTTTCAGCACCGCTTCCTCGATGGTTTCCGCCAGCGCATTGACCTGTTCAAGCAGGATGCTCATGCGCTCGTACGCCTGGCTCCATTTGAGCGTCCGCATGATCTGCGGCACGGTGATTTCCTGCTGTTCGTCAAGCAGTTCCGCCAGCCCCACGGCCAGCAGCATGTCACATTCGCCCCGCAAGTTGCGAAAAGCGCGGGTTTTATGACAATCGCGCCGGTGTGCCAGCCCTTCGAGCATAAGGCGGCTCAGGTCCAGCATGGCGCTGATGGTGCGGGCCATTTGCAGAGCGGGAAAACGTATGCCGGTGAATTCAAAAATATGCAGGCGGGTGCTGAGACTGTGCAGGCAGTCCATGCATTCTTCCTGCTCCTGATTGATGCGCAGGATGTCTTCACGGTCGATGGGGGTGATGAACGTTTGCGAAAGATCCCGGATTATCTGACTGTGCAGAACATCCGCCTCTTCTTCAAGAAAAGCGATTTCTTTATGCACGCGGTCCATATTGGCCACGTCTTCAAGCATTTCAACCAGCAGCCCCGCCATGCGGCGCAGAAGGCCGTTCTGCTCCTCCAGCATGGCGAAAAACGGTGCGGATTTGGGCAACAACGCAGGGAACATCCTCGCTCCTTGGGCGGTATCAGCTTACATGGGTCCTTGCCACGCGCCATACCGGTTGACGTTCCGGCGGTCGCCCAATCATGTGGGCCGCCGTCTTTCTACCCGGCAAATGTATACTCACAGAGGGGATGTGCCAAGACTTCCTGGCCCGGACAAATAAAACTTTTATTTTCTATAAATATATCACCTTTAATTTCAACATATTGGATGTATTATTTTTATAGAAAAAAAACTGTTTAAACACTCAACTCCTATGTCCCCGAAGGCTCCCTGCCGGTCAAAATTCCGGCCAGCCAGTCCCTTGCGGCCTTCATGCAGCCAGAGGGCAGAAGCCAGGGGAGATCGTCTGTCACTGCCGCACCGGGCAGGCGCAGGCCGCCATGATGCAAAAAAAATCCTGCGCCATCACACAAAGGAGAAAAAACACGAAGACTCGGCATATTGGCATCTTCGGTATTGCCACTGGAGAACGTCAAAGGCAGAGCTACGGCAAGGCCGTCACTGGCCGCCACATGTTCTTCCGGCTCCGCATACAGGCTGTCCCCCCACAGAGGATGTCCCAGACCAGCCGCATGCGCGCGTATCTGATGGCGCGCCCCCCTGCGTATGCGGCAGGCCGCCAGCGTGAGCCCGGCGGCGGGAACCGGCAGCCCCCCTGCTTCCGGCGTGACAACAGGGGCATCGTTTTCAGGCGCTCCGCCCCCTGCAGGCCCAAGCAACGCCTGCAGGGCCTGTACAGACACGTCGCCGGGCCTCCAGACATGCAGGGGCCAAAACTCCGTCCAGCGCGTATGGTGCGCGAGTGCGGGCAGCACACGGCTCTTGCGCCTTTTGCTGACGTCCAGCTCCTGCCGTGCCACAACAGGGCCGGAAAGCACGCCCGAAAGCAGGGCCACATAGCGTTTTTCACACAGCCCGGCCGCTTCTGCGGCACGAAAATCTTCAGCGGCGGAGGTCGAAAGCGCCGCGCACAAAAGGCCTGAAGTGCCGAAATCCAGACGTTGCATCAAAGTGAGCGCTGCCAGATCGAACTCATTGCCGCTGCCGCTTTTTTCAGTCCACCGCACGGCAAGGGCCGGAGCCAGAGCCTCCACACTCACACCGGAAATACCCGCCAGAGAGGCGCTGTGCATACGCGCGGGCTTACTGAAAAAACAATACTCTCCCTGCCTGCCGAGCATACGCAGCCCGCAGGCGGCAACAGCAGAGCCGCAAGAAAACGCCGTGCCGGAAACCTCGCGGCCCAAGGCCACCTTTTTTTTTCGTGCTTCCGCATTGTGCAGGCGCACCACATCCCCCTGGCGCATGCGGCGCGAAGCTTTTGCGGCGCGGCCGTTTACCGATACGCCACCATTTTCAGCGCAGCGCCTGCGCCCACGCAAGCCCATATGCGGCAAAAGATGTTCCAGAGCCTGATCAAGCCGCAAACCTGCATGCTGATGGTCCACACAAAATTCCTGCGTGGCCGCGGCAATGGGATCTTCGCCGGCTGCGTCCGGGGATGCACCGGCGGCTATGGGAGGAGGCAAGGCAGAAAGTGCGGCAGGAGCATCCGCCGCGGTTTGCCCGGCAGGCAGGCTTTCCATTGCGGACCACGCTGTCAGCTCACAACCGGCAACAGCTTCGCTGGCATGCCGGTTTGTGCGGCTCCGGCAGACGTCATCCCGCCTCTTGCTGTCATGCCCTTTGCCGCCATGTCGGTTCGCGCAAAATTTTTTGTGCACGGACTTCATTCATATCTCCGCAGCATTGCCGGGCAAAAGCTCAAAAAGCGCGCGCGCGGTCAGTACCGGATCATGATGCTGCGGATCGTTCTCATACACCAGGGGGCGATCGATCAGGCGTACGCCCATATCCTCCACGGCGCGCTGCACTTCGGGACCAAGCCCGCCCTCATAGCGCCCGTGGCGCGAATCCGCCAGCACATAATGGAGAAGCTGCCCGGTAGCCGCGTCGGGGGCGTCTTCACGCAGGTGCCGTAAAATCATGGCTGCCTGCCCGGCAATACCAAGGCCGGACAGCTCGGCATCACCGCCGGAATTGGGAATAAAAATCTTGGGGCATCGGGCATCGGCCACTGTACGCCCCACGCCCTGAGGCAGGAGGTTTGCAAGCACACTGGTATAGAAACTGCCCATCGGGTAGCATATGGCCCCCGCCGAACCAAGGTATACGCTGGATGCCGGAGCCAGCGGCGGGCGGCAGGCGGTGGCGGCAAGCTGGGAGCAGTCGCTGGTATCCAGCCTTTCCGGCTCATGTACCGTAAGAAAAAGCCGCTTCACGGGCCGGGGAAGATTTTTGAACCTGTGCTGGCCCACAAGAATAGAACCGTCATCCAGCTCAGCCGCCAGATGCAGGCTTTCGTTCACAATGGGGCGCACCACGCCCCGTGTTTGCAGCAGACGGCTGAAAAAGGCCAGCACCGGCCCGAAATCACGTTTGTGGTGCAGATACCCGCCTGCCAGTACAAGATTGCCAAAACAGGCCCGGTACGGGTCAAAATCCGGCGGCATGCGCTGCAGAAAAAAATTCAGATGCAGACGCAGGGCATCGGCAAACACGCCGGGCATGCCCGCCCATACGGGATGCCCGGCCCGGCCCGTCTCCACAAGCTGCCGCCGCAGAATATGGGCAGGGTCTTTGCCCCCAGTAGCGCTTCCTTCGCCTCCCGCCGAAAACTCCTCGCGCGAAGGCAGGCGCCCGGCGCAGAAGTCCAGCACGGCCGCAGGCACCACAGAGCTGTCGGCAAGTGCCAGCAGACGATTGCGGATATCGCCCATGGCGGGCATGGCAAAAGCCTGGCGCAATGCCGCCGAACTGCCGCCGGAATCAAAGGTGGTAACCAGATGAACGGAATTGTGGGTATGCCTGGTCAGTTCGCGGCTCAGGGCACGCAAGGCGGTGCCGCCGGTAAAAAAGGTCAGGCGCGGCCCCAGGGCCGGAAAGGCCGGGTGGGCCGGAAGACCGCTCACGCACCGCCTCCGCAGCTCACGGCAGGCCAACTGGCAGGCCTGGCAGCAGGAATGAGGCCAAGCTCGCACATACGGATAAAGATAAGCCGGCCTATCCAGGCATCGGTGGCGGCGTAGGCGATCTGCCGGGCGCTAAGCTCGGGCAGGCTCCAGTTTGAGCACTGGGACCCCTTGGAAACGCGCCAGCCAAAAAAATTGGCCGCCAGTGTGCGCAACCCCTGGCTGGGCAGCTTGTGCGCACGGGCAACGCCGCCGAGATCCACCAGCCCCGCAGGCTCAAAATCGTGCAGTTTTGCCAGGTCGCGCATGTCATCCCGAATGCCCACGCCCGCCTTGACCTGCACGGGATTGGCGAGCAGGTCCGCCAGGTGCGGCCCGAAGGGCAACCAGGACAACTGGATAAGATAGACAGCCCGGGCCGTTGCCAGCTGGATGAGCGCGGGCGAATTGCGCCTGCCCTTGCGGAAGGACGGACGTGTTTCGGTATCAAAACCCAGAATGCTTTCCTCACGCAACAGGGGCAGCGCAGCCTGCCAGTCCGCCTCGCTGCGTACCACATGCACCGGCCCCTCGTAGTGACACAGGGGCAAGGCGTTTATCTCTTCGCTGCTCAGGCGGCGGCGCAGAACATCCATATCCATAAATTACTTACCAGACTACTTGCCGATACAAAATTGAGAAAAAACCCTGTCCAGCACCTCAGCAGGGCTGCTCAGGCCTGTTACCTCCGCCAGATGGGCGGCAGCCACGTCCAGGCGCACGGCGCAACAGTCATATGACCGCCCGGCATCCACATCTTCCCGCAGGGCCGCCAGTTCGGCCAGGGCCGCTTCCAGTGCCATGCTTTGCCGCGCATTGGGAGCAAGCCCCTCTTCTGCGGCGGCTCCCCCGCCGCCGGCCAGCAGCAGGGCGCGCAAGCTTTCGGCCATGTCCTCCACCTGTGTATCGGAAAAAGCGCTTGTTGTGCAACAGGTTTGCCCCTGAATCCAGCGAGGCGGAAAAACCGAAGGCGTGCACAGATCGCATTTGTTCCATACAACCAGCACAGGTGTAGCACCGGCAAGCTCCAGAACTTCCCGGGCAGCGGGGTCAGGGCAGGTCGCGGCAGCGGCTCCGGCTTCTCCCAACACGCCGCCGTCAAGCACCAAAACAACAGCATCGGCTTCAGCCAGTTTTTGCCTGCTGCGCTCAACGCCCATTTCTTCAATACTTTCTACAGCTTTGCGCAAGCCGGCAGTATCTGTCAGCCGCACGGGCAGGCCGCCAAGATCGCAGGCTTCTTCAAGAAAGTCCCGCGTTGTACCGGGAATATCGGTAACCAGGGCGCGGTTGCGCCCAAGCAGCGCGTTCATGAGACTGGACTTGCCCGCATTGACCGCCCCGGCCAGCACAACCACAGCACCCTGCTGCATGACCCGCGCCCTGCGGCTGCCCTGAAGCAGATGACGCAAGGCCGAAGCCACTTTTTCCACAGCCGCGCTGAACGTGGGCGCATCCATGCCTTCCACTTCGTCCTCGGGAAAATCCACGGCCACGCAGACCTGCATGCGCAGGTCTTCAAGCTCGCGGCGCAGAGTCTCCGTCCGGCGGGCCAGCAGGCCGTCCAGCCGGTTCAGGCCGTAACGCAGGGCTTCGCGCGAAGGCGCGGCAATCAGTTCGGCCACAGCTTCAGCCTGGCTCAGGTCCATACGCCCGTTGATAAAGGCACGACGCGAAAATTCTCCCTGTTGTGCCTGGCGCGCCCCGAGACGCAAGGCAGCCTCAAGCACTGACTGCACAATAAACGGGCCGCCATGACAATGTATTTCAGCCACATCTTCGCCGGTAAAACTGCGCGGACCGGGCATAAAGACAGCAAGCACGTCATCCAGATTTTCCCCGTTCCAGTCCACGACGCGTCCCCTGTGCAGAAACCAGGGGCGAAAATTTTCAAATTTCGGCGACAGGGGCAAAAACATGCGCGCGAGCGTCTGCTTGGCTTCGGGGCCGGAAATACGCACAATGCCGACCCCGCCGGATCCGGGGGGCGTGGCAATGGCTGCTATGGTGTCGTTGGTGCTCATGATGTCGTACTGCCCCGCTGATCGCCGGGCGTGCCGCCGTGCGCGGCGTGAAAGTTCAAAAAATGCGGCCTCCGCCTTTCGCGCAGGGCGAAAAAAGTGAGAGCCGCAATAACTCGGCGTACGGAAATGCTTTTTACGGCAAATTCCGGGGCAGCATACCCGGTACTGCCCTCACAGTCCATACGAAAGCACTTCGCTGATCGGCCTGCACGCCGGAACATATCCGGAATAGGCCCGTAACAGGTGCAAGATCAACCTCAGGCAGGTCTGGATGACAGATACATTTCCGCCATGTCTGTAAGGGGAACCACAGGCACAACGCTGCACGCGGCCAGTCGCGCCTGCATGGCAAACGTAACAAACAGTCCTGTGCCCCTCAAGGGCGCAACAGATGCTTGAGCGTCGTGCCGCACGACCGCCGGGCGAGAATGCTGCCTTGAAGCCGCGGCGTGTCTGCCAGCGCAGACGGCGAAAGAGTCTGCTGCCTCAATGCCACATGCCCTTGGCGCAGGTTTGCGGCAGATGAATTTTACCACCCCGCGACTGCGCCCTGAAACGCTGAAGGGCATTGAAAAATGAGAATACGATCTGTCAAAGGCAAGACGTTCCGACAACCATGAGCGTATAAAATACAGAACATGCAGTGCCTGAGCGCGGGCCGCAAGCAACAAAACATGGGCAGTTTTTCAGAAAAATGACGCTGTGCACTGCTCATTGCGGTCTGCACAGGCAGCACCCGCATCAAAAGCGCTACGGCGCGGACTTTTTACTGATCCGCGCCGTACTGTAGCGTGTTGCCGGGGCAATACGTTAATTTTTTTCGGTCTTTCTGCGCAGTATCACTACCCGCTTCAGGGGGCCGTCGCCCGTGCTGCGCGTCTGCACGTCGGTCGCGTCCTGGAGGCAGACGTGCACAATGCGGCGGTGATAGGAAGACAGGGGACGCGTGGAATAGGAGCGGCCGCTCTGGCGTACCTTGTCGGCCAGGGCAAGAGCCATCTCACGCAGCCGCTCATCCTGACGCCGACGATATTCACCGGCATCAAGCTGTACACGCACAGCGGCGTTCATACCTCGCGACACAATACGAGAAATCATGTACTGGAGCGCGGCCAGAGTCTGGCCTTCGCGGCCGATGAGCAAACCGGAATCTTCTTCACTTTCAATGCCCACCTGCACCCTGCCGCCAGCCACTGCTACTTCAAGCTGTACGGCTTCGCCCACGATGGGGCGCACCAGGCTGCGCACGGTTTCGTGCACAAGGGCCATAAGCTGCTCCTGATCAAGCTGCTCCAGAGGAGTGACGGGCAGCCCTTCAGCCGCTTCTTCAAAATCGTCATCCAGCATATCCGCAGTTCCGGGGCGGGCTTGCCGTACAGCATCGCGTCCGCCTTCCTTCGCGGCGTTGCGGTTGTCGCGGGCGTCGCGCCCCTCGCGGGGGTCGCTCCTGCGGCCGCGGCCTTCGCCGCGCTTGCCGTTTTCGGCATGCCCGTTCTGACCACGCCCGGACGCCCTGTCGGACTTTTCGCCGTTCTTTCCTGCGCCGGCGGTCTTTTCCGCGGTTTTTTCGCTGCTGCACGCGCAGCTCTCGTCAGCGGGCTTTACAGTGCCGTTTTTGCGCGCCCCCTTGTCGTCATTACGCGGGGTACTCTTCTCGCTGCTGCGTCCGGTATTTTTTTCATGCTTTTTTTCGGGTTTCTGGCTGGCGCTTCCGGCAGAACGTTCTGCATCACGGGGGCTTTCACTCCGCCCAGCAGCGACGTCCGCGGCACCTTCAGTTCCTGCCGCTGCTTCTTCCTGACCGGCCTTGCGGCCGCGGGCGCGGTCATGACGTTTTTCCTGCCGAGGGGCAGAAGACGGGGATTCTTCACGCTGCCGCGAAGCCCGGGCCTTGCCGTCCGCGTCTGCAACAGACTGGTTTGCGGTTTCAGCGGGAACATCGGCGGGGGGGGCGGCCTGCCCCCCTTTGCGTCCCAATATGTTTTCAACAGCCTCGCGCAGCTGCACCCGGCGGGCGCGAACTTTGGCCTTACGCGCCCCGACGATGCCGAAGATGCCGGATTTTGAATCCTGCACGATCTCGATTTCCAGTTTTTCACGCGCCGTGTTGAAGTAGCCGCAGGCTTCCTCTATGGCGCTGTCCAGGTCTTTGCCCTGGAATTCCTTGAACCCTTCCATAATCATCCTCGTTCCAATAGGTATCGCAAGCCGTCGCTGCGGCTATTTCGCGGCGGCGTTGGCCTTGAACTTCCGGATCATCATCTGCTGCTGGGCTATGGAAAGCACGTTGTTGACCAGCCAGTACAGCACCAGACCCGAAGGGAAGTTCAGGAAAAGCGCCGTAAAGATAAGGGGAAGAAACATCATGATCTTCTGCTGCGTGGGATCTGTGGCCGGGGGGCTCATCCGCTGCTGCAAAAACATGGTCAGGCCCATGATCACGGGCGTAATGTACAGGGGATCCTTGGTGGACAGGTCAGCCAGCCACAGGATGTCCGTTCCGGGCAGATAGGTGATAAAGGGCGCATGACGCAGCTCGATGGATGTGAGCAGGGCCTGGTACAGGCCAAAGAATACGGGCAACTGGATGAGGATGGGCACACAGCCGCTGGCGGGGTTGACGCCATAGGTCTTGTAGAGGGCCATGACCTCTTTGTTCATCTGTTCCTTGTTGTCCTTGAACTTTTCACGAATCTCCATCATGTGCGGCTGGAGCTTCTTCATCTTTTCCATAGAGGCGTAGCTCTTGGCCGTCAGGGGCCAGAAGGCGGCCTTGATGAGCACGGTCAGCAGAATGATTGCCAGACCCCAGTTGTGCACATACTTGTGGAAAAATTCCAGCAGCCACAGAAGGCCCTTGGCAATGATGTGGAAAAAGCCCAGATCAACGCTCTTGGCAAGCTGGGGCGAAACGGCCTGCAGTTCGGAGCGCACCTTGGGACCAACCCAGTAGGAAACAGAAAGCTCTTTTTCCTGTCCGGGGCCGAGCAGGGTTTCCTGCTCTTCCACGGCGGTGCGGTACACGTTCTGCTGCATTACGCCCTTGACGGTCACGTTATTCACATCGCCGGGCAGCACGGCCGCAAGAAAATACGTGCTCATGGCCCCGGCCCAGTAAATTTTACCCACAGCCTGCACACCGGTGCTTTCAAGGGTACTGGCCGAGCTTTCTTCCTTGAGGCTGCCGTCGTTGTCCCACGCCACGCGCATGGCGTCGTAGCGGTCGCCGGCGGCATTGCTGGCATCAGCGGCCACAGTATAGCTCACACGCACACTGCGGGCCTGCTGGGTCTGGTTCACCACACGGATTTTTTCGCGGATAAGATAGTTGGTGGCGCTGAAGGTCATTTCGCGCACCACACGCAGGTTGTCCACTTCGCCCACGAGGCGCAGCGTTCCCTGCTGGCCCTGTTCAAGAGCAAGCCCGTTCTCGCCGGTGTCCATAGACCACTGGCCCGTACTCCATGAGGGCTGGCTGTTGATGACAAGCCCCAGAGGAGCCACCTGGGCGCTCTTGGGATCAACCATGTTCACCTGGGGCGAGTCGGCCGCAAGGCCTACCTGGTATTTTTTCAGCTTGAACGACCGCAGCGCGCCGCCGCCACTGTAGACCACGGCTTCGTAAAGAGGGGTGTCCACAGTAAGGTCGCGCCCGGGCGCTGGCGTAAAGACGGGCAGGCTGGCCTGTGCGGGCGCGGCCTGCGTCTGGGCCTGCGGCTGCGGATGGGCGGCCTGCTGGTCCTGGCTTTGCTGCGCCACCGGGGCAGGCCGGGTGGCCCAGCCCATATATTCGGCCAGATAGCCCCAGCCAACAATGACAATAAGACAAAGAACAATGGCAATGAGAAGATTTTTACCGTCTTGCATGAGGGCGCTCACTCCTGGGACAATGGCGGAACGTCACGGCGACGTCGTGATGGTGGAACAGGGTCATAACCCGAACCGCCCCAAGGGTGACAGCGGGCCAGACGCTTGAGCGCCAGCCAGCCGCCCCGCAACACGCCGTGGGTCATTACGGCTTCGGCGGCATAGGCGGAACAGGTAGGATAATAACGGCAGGCAGGGGGCAGCACAGGCGAGATGCAACGCTGGTAAACGCGTATGGGAAAAACGCAGATCACGCGCAACATGTGGCTCATGGCAGACCATCCAATGCCGAAGAGCCCGGCAGATGCCGGGCCATACGCCGCAACAGGGGCAAAAGCTCAGCAGCCACACGGGCATAATCCAGTGCGGCTTCTCCAGCATGCTTTTTTGCTACGGTAACAATATCGGCCTCCACGGGCAGCTCCTCTCTGTGCAGGCGGTAAAATTCCCGCAAGAGTCTCTTGACGCGATTGCGCACCACAGCCTTACCCACCTTGCGGGAAACGGCCATGCCGGTACGCGCGCGAAGACCGGGACAAGCCCGCGGCAACACGAATACAAGGAAGTGCTCGGTGTGGTAGCGCCTGCCCCGCTCGTAACAGGCTGTAAACTCCACCCGGCGGCGGATGCGCAACTGTCGGGGCAGGAGGTACCGGCGCATGAAAGCTCCCTAATGACGAACGGGGGCAGTCCCCCCGTTCAACTAGGCGCTCAGGCGTTTACGGCCCTTGGCACGACGACGGCGCAGCACCGCGCGCCCCCCGGGGGTGGCCATACGGGCGCGAAAGCCGTGAGTGCGTGCCCTTCTGATTTTGCTCGGCTGATATGTTCTTTTCATGGCTGACTCCTTAAAATTTCCGGTAGGGCCAAATGCCGGACCGGGGATTTTCGGCACGCAGGGCTTAGCGGTGATGAGGCCGTCAGCCGCCTTGGCGGGCAGGGACGGCAAGGCCCTGGCGTTAAAATATGGAAGAAGCTACATACACGCCCGCAGCCCCCCCGTCAAGCGCGGACTGGGCCAATCCTTTCGGGGTTACGCCCGTAAAGACCGCCGTGTACGGCAAATATCGCGGCTCAAACACCGGAATAAATTTACTGCGCCATTCCCCTACGCCACAGGGCAGCACCTCACGCGAGGAAAACAGACGGGAGGAAAAAACCCCTGACAGATCGAATCCGCGCCATTTCATTGCCCTTGCAGTCGTTTTTTGAAAACCGCATTCTTGAGCAGGGCTTCGATACCCGCAGAAGGAGCGCCCTCTTCCGCCAGCTTACTTCGTACAGACATGGTCCGGCAACAGGGAAGGCGTATTTCCGCTGCCCTGCATCTGCTCAGGGAAGAGGCGCACGAACAGGGGCCGCCCCGGAAGATCCGTTGGATGGCGGCAGCAGGTCGTCTGCTGAAAGCGAGGGGATGGGCGGAGGCGGCAACACGCCTTGCGGGGCAGCCCCCGCGGTATCCCGCGCCACGCCGGAACCTCCCTGGCTCAAAGCACCGGCAGCCGCGCCAGACCCGCTGAGTACTCCAGGCAGGGAAGAAGGCGGGGTTGCAGGTACGGCGGCCTTTTCCGGAACAGTCGCTCCCGGTGCCGCATGACCGGAAATTCCGGCTCCTGCGGGGGTCTTGTCCGCTTTCTCCACGCCGGGCAGCACCGTGCCATTGCCCGCCCTGCTCCCGGTTACGGCAGCACTGCGCTGTGCGGCACTGCTGTTTTGCGTGGCCTGGGGCCTGGGCGTGGCATCAGGCGCAAGAGCGGGGGTACCGGGGGCAACGCCATTGCCAGGCCGGTCCGCTGCCGCGCTGCCCACCCGGGCATCTGTGGCGGCCTTGCCGCTGCCGGAAGCAGACGGCGCGGTGAGCGCAGGGCTTACAGAAGCGGGCTTCTGCCCTGTCACACGGGGAATGGTCGTATCGGCCTTTCTGGCAGTGCCGCCTGTCCTGGCAGCGGAACGCGAAGCTCCGCGCATGGGCATCAGCGGCGCACCGGGATCGATGACCACACTGTGGGGGGCCGTCTTGGCTCCGGCACGGCTTTTACCGACGGACTTGCCGCCAGTCTGCCCCTGGGGCGACGGCATCAGATCGGGTACGGCTGCAGGATCTGCAAAGCTTGCCCCGGCCATGCGCAACTGCCGTGGCTGCATCAAGGTGTTCCAGTAAAGGCGCGCACCACCGTGCCGCACCCAGGCCTCGTTCAGGTTGGCCCCGCCATCCGGCAGCGTTGGCGACGGAGAAGAAGGCAGGTGAACAGTTTCCGCAGCCGCGGCCGGTGTGACAGAAAACATGAAGGCGGCGCACAGGCACAAAAAAGCCGTTCCCACGGGTACGGTCCGTGAAGCGCAAAGCGCCGCTGTTTTTTTGCATAACGTCATGAGCATGATACCACCTCTACAACGCTTATCGGACGGCCGTACATCGTCTTTAGGGTACGCTCCATCAGGAGCAGCAGGTCATGCCTCCCCGCCTGACGTTGTGCCAGCCGCCGGGGCGCAGGCACTGAAAACCGGCATACTGCGGCAGTGTGGCACAAGAGCCACCACGCCCTGCTGGCAGAGGAGCATAATGCGGCCTGTCTGTGCATTACGATACACCCACGCCCTGCCGCAAGAGATCTTTACGCTTTTGCCTCTGCCTGCCTTGACAGGTCGCCGCCGCTTAGGCACATTTTCAAAAAAATTCCCCATCAGGAGTCGAAATGCCCGCGCCCTCCCCTGCCGACGCCCCGCCTGCCATGTCTGGCCCAACCAGGCCATCTCCCTGCATAATCCTCATCGGCATGGCCGGAGCGGGCAAATCCACCGTGGGCGAAGCACTGGCCCGCACGCTTGGCTGGGCCTTTATGGACAGCGATCATCTTATTGAAGCCGTGTATGCCGCCCGCCTGCAAGATGTTACCGATGCGCTCGGCAAGTCTGCGTTTCTGGATGTGGAGTCCAGCGTTGTCAGCGCCATAAAGGCCAATCGCACGGTTATTGCCACAGGCGGCAGTGTTGTTTACCGCGAGCAGACCATGCGACACCTGGCCTCACTGGGACCGCTGGTTTACCTGGATGTGCCTTTTACCGTGGTGGAAGAACGTATTGCCCGGAATCCGCAACGTGGCCTCGCCATTGCCCCCGGCCAGACCCTGCGCGACATTTTTCAGGAGCGGGAAGAGCTGTACACCCGCTACGCCACATTGCGCTGTCCCGCTGCAGACAAAAATCCACAACAGTGTGTGAACTGGATAGTGCAGCAACTGCCCGCTGAAGTGACCATGCCTGACAGGCCGTAACAGCCGCATGCCACGGGACCATACCGTTGCCGTGGCTTTTTTCAACAGCGGCCCTGCCTTTTCCCTTCCGGCCGAAGCCCTACGCAGCAGGCGGCACGCTGTTTCACGCTTCACGTTTCACGCACACGGGGCGTCATATAAAAAAGCGGGGCCGAAGCCCCGCCAGAAAAACATCTCGCTGCGATATCAAGCAAAAAAACATTACCAAGACTGCTCATGAGCATGCGCCCGCTGTGGAAGGTACAGCTTCAGCCGTTGCCCAGAGGTCTTGTGGAAAAGACCGCAGCGCTGTTTATTTGCGTGATCAAGCGCCGTGTGCACGTGCTTCAAATCTTGCGAATAAACATTTTCAAGGCGAACCCACCCCAGAGCAGATCAATCCTGAAATACTTCACATTTCAAAATTGTCATTCTGCCGAAAAATGCAACGCTCGGCAGAACCTGCGCCGTGTTACAGTGCGCTGTACTCTCGTGCAGTGGTGGCGCATATAAATTTTTCAAGTAAATGCGCTAGTACTGCCAGCTCTTGCCATCGTAGCGGATAAGCTCGTTAATCCTGCGGGCCTTGACCTGCTGGCAGGCGGCGGCAAGCGCAGCCTGGCGGCTGGCGCCACGGCACTCAAAAACATTTTCCTTGTAGCGGACAAAGCCCACATACTGCCCGGAAGCCCCGGGGCGCAGCTCTGTGACAACACTGTCCTCATCCACGGCAACATAGCTGGCCACAAATTCCTTGCCGTCCTGCCGTACATCCTTTTTGGATTTGGACGGCACAACGGTCCGGCCAGCCTGGGCAACCAGCTTGCGGCCGACCACATCCAGTTCGGCGGCAATCTGGGCTTCAGTTTTAGCCCCCCTGGCGGCGGGCTGTTTCTTTTCCGCAGGTTTAGCAGCTTTTTTGTCGGCCTTGGCGGGAGCCGTTTTTTCCGGCGCGGGCGCAGGCTCGGCAGCCGGTTCGGGCTGGGCGGGCGTTACCACCGCCTCAGTGGAAGAAGAGTCGCCGCCAAACCAGGCGCAACCACCTGTGGTCAATCCGAAGATCAGCAAAAATGCCCAAAATATTTGCTTGCGCATAGCACCTCACACATTAAAGCCGGGCGGCATAGGCCACCCGGCTTTTGCATGTTATTCCACTGAAACCCGCCCTTCGATTATTCGAAGGAGATTTCGGTGCGCCGGTTCATGGCGCGACCTTCAGCGGTTTCGTTGTTGTACTTGAAGGACTTGCCGCGACCGATGGCGGTCATGCGGCTGGCGGGGATGCCCTGCTTCACAAGATAGTTCTTCACGCTGTTGGCGCGTTCCTGCGAAAGCTTCATGTTGTAGGCGTCAGAGCCGATCCAGTCGGTCCAGCCAGCGAGCACAACGCGCTTGTTGGGGTTGGCCTTGATGAGACCGGCGGCTTCGTTCAGGATGCCCATGGCCTTACCGTCAAGGGCATAGGAGTTGAAAGCGAAGTGCACGCCACGCAGCACGATCACGTCTTCATCCTGGCAGAACACGGACAGAACGAAGCGCTCAAGAGCGGCATCGCTGGTGGCCAGTTCTTCACCACGCACCACGATGGTGGCGGGGTTCAGGGCAGCAACCTGCTTGATGGTTTCTTCGCCGTTCTTGCTGTCGGCAAAGGAGATGATGTGGACAACCAGGTTACGCTGGCTGGCATACATCTGACGGGCCACTTCCACCAGATCGGCGCCACGGTTGTTGTCGCCGTCGGTCACGAGGATAACGGCGGCGTCGCGCTTCATGCTGGAGAGGAAAGGCTCATAAGCCTGCAGGCCGGTGCCCATGCTGGTCATACGACCGAAGATCTGGAAGTCGGAGCGCAGCTTTTTGATGCCGGCAGCCATGGTGTTGCGATCCCAGGGGCCCTGGGCAACGATAACGCCGTTGGGCGAAATGGTGTGCAGGCCACCATTGTAGTCCAGAGCGGGAATAGCGGCATTGATGCGCTGCAGCACATTTTTGGCCACGATGATCTTGTCCTGCTTCAGCTGGGCATTTTTCATCATCATGGAGCCGGAATAGTCTACAACGAAGTCAAAGCTGTTGATTTTCTTGGTGCAGGCCGGAGCGGCCGCGGCGGCCACAGCATAGCTCAAAATAAGAGCAGCGGCCAGAACAAGAAGACGAAACGATTTCATACTGCCTCCCAAACGTTGATAAGTTCGTCGAGTTACCGTCAATAACAGTAATTCGCGGTGTGCCCGCCACGTTGCCAACTCACTAGCAGGAAATACCTTTGGAGGCGGCAACTGCCTTTTACATAACCGTCTTCATGAAAAACCGCAAGTTTTAAATAGGAAATACTCTTCAATAACCAGACAAGGCATCCATTGTCCCAACATCTCCTGAAGGCCATATCCGCCTGAAAACACCGCAGTTACGGCTGCTGGACAGCGCCCCGGCCCTGAGGCATACTTATGTCAGGAGCCAAGGAATATCTCTATGTCAACATTCATGTTTTCCAAATGGAGCCCCGGCGGCAACACCACCCTCCTGTTTCCGGAGCACGGCCTTGTTCCCGTGCAGCAGGCAAACCTTGCCCGCCAGGCCCTGGATCCCTCTGTGCTCGGCGGTGAACAGGCAGGCTTTGTAGATCTTCAGGCCCACAGCCTGCGCATGGCGGGCGGCGAGTTTTGCGTCAATGCCAGCCGTGCCGTGGGCGCGCTGCTGGCCTGTAAAGAAGAACGCACCCAAAACGCAGCTGCGCCCCCAACCCCGGAACAGGCGGCACAAGCCGCCCGGCAGTACGAGATCAGCGTCTCCGGCTGGCAAAGCCCGGTGCGGCTGCTCGTGCGCGGGAGAAGCCCCCTGTGGCAGGTAGAGGCCGTGCTGCGGCTGCCCGACGTTTTTATGGAGTGCCTGACCAACGGCATCTGCCTGGTGCGGCTGCCCGGCATCTGCCATCTGCTGCTGGATGCGCGCACCCACGGCCACCCCGAAGACTGCCACGCCGCTGCCGCCCTGCTGCGCGAACGCTACAATCTGGAGCAGGAAGAAGCCGTGGGCGTCATCTGGTGGCAGGTGCTGCAGGGGCAGCTTGATATGTTGCCTCTTGTGCATGTGCGCGACACCCGCACCGATTATCTGGAAAGCGCCTGCGGCTCCGGCGCTCTGGCCCTGACCCTGAGCCGCGCCAAAAATAACGGCGGCAAACATTTTTCCATCATGCAGCCTGGCGGTTCTCCGCTGGAGGTGCGTCTTTTCAGCGAAGACGGAACCGCCATGGCGGGCATAAACGGCCCGGTAGCCCTGGTTGCCGATGGGCAGGTGTGGTTGCCCGGCGGCGTCATCTGAGTATGGCCGCAAAGCTGCGCGAAGGATTCACCACCGGCTCGGCAGCCACGGGCGCAGCCCTGGCCGCCCTGCACCTGCTGCGCTCCGGCTCTGCACCCGACCATGTGGATGTGCCGCTGCCGCCCTTTGCTGCACAGTCGGCTCCCGAATGTCCGGGCAGCCCCGTAGCGGACGCGGAGGCAGAACAGGTTTCCAGCCACCGCGCAGACACGGGCGCCTACCAGCATGCCGGGCAGGCAGCCCAAAAGAAGACCTTGGAACATCCGGCCCCGGCGGAGCATGATGCACAGAAGCCCGGCAGCGCCACGCAAGACCTGCGTCCCAGAGGCTGGCTGCGTCTTGCGGTGGCGGCCTGTGCCCCCGGCCCGGCCCCCGAACTGGCCGCGTTTGCCGGATTTTCCGCCGGACTGCCGCCGGATGCTGACAAAGTAGATGCCGTCGGATCAGGTACAGCCCGCGCCCCGCTGCGGCTGGCACACGCCTCTATCCGCAAAGACGGCGGCGATGACCCGGATGCCACATCTGGAGCACTCGTTACGGCCACTGTAATTATGGAAGGCCCCTGGCAGACGGACAGCCTTGCACCCGATCCCGGCGGAATGGCGCACGATTCAACATGCCCGGCCCAGGAGCCATCTGCCGACCCCGTCCCGATGCCTCTGAGCACGGGATTGCGTATTACTATTGAAGGCGGTCCGGGGGTGGGGCGCATAACTCTGCCCGGCCTGCCAGTACCCGTGGGTGAAGCGGCCATCAATCCCGTGCCTCGCCAGCAGATCGCCTTTGCCCTGCGTCATGCTGTTGCGTCCGCTTGGTCCCCATGCCCGCCCTTGCGCGTGATTATCAGCGTTCCCGAAGGCGAACGACTGGCCCGGCAGACATTCAACCCACGGCTGGGCATTGTAGGCGGCATTTCCATTCTGGGTACGCAGGGCACTGTGCGCCCGTACAGCCACAAAGCCTGGAAAGCCACCATCGAGCAGGGCCTGGCCGTGGCTGCGGCCACAGGCTGCCGGTCCATTGCCCTGACCACGGGCAGACGCTCCGAACGCCTGCTCATGGAGCGCTACCCCCACATGCCGCAACAGTGCTTCATACAGGTAGCTGACTTTGCAGCTTTTTCCTTGCAGGCCGCCGGAGCCGGAAATTTTGACAATCTTGTGTGGGGCTGTTTTTTCGGCAAGCTGGTCAAGCTGGCCCAGGGGCATGCCTACACCCACGCCCGCCACGCGGATCTGGACATGGCGGGCCTTGCCCGCGTATGTGAACAGTACGGCGCACACTGCGCGGGGCAGGTAAAAAACTGCGTCACCGCCGCCCACGCCCTGGAGCTGCTTTTGCAGGACAGGGCCGGATCAGACGTTATACGGCAGGTGGCCGCCAAAGCCGCTGCAGTGGCGGCAAAATTTGCGGGACACCCCGTGCGGCTGCACCTTTTTCACACCGACGGCAGGGAATTACTGGCATTATGAAAAATCAGGTTGCACTGCCCGGCATTGCCGTGCCCTCCCCCACACCGAGCGAAGACGCGAGCCGGACTGCAGCGACTGGCCCCCCGGAGACGCGTGAGGCCCTGTCCACCGCGGAACATGCCGTCCCTTCTGCCGTTACGGACGCAGCAGCGCAGGTTACCGCCGCCCGCGACACGGCCGGCACAGCACGCGATACTCCCGCAGAGGCCCCCTCTGACAACGGCCAGCCCCCGGCAGACGATGCCCCCGCGGAAGCCCCGGCACTTGTGGCCGCACCGTCACAGTCCAGGCAGAAAAACCCGGTGGAAAGCAACCCCGTTGCCTCCAGGGCTGTAAAAAAACGGCGCAAGCCGGCACAACAGCCGCCGCAGGAGCAAACCCCACCCGCCCAGCCGGACGATTGGCCGCCCATGTCTGAAATTCTGCAATCCTGCTTTGTTTTTGAGCCTACTACAGCGCAGCCCAGCCCCATCACGGTACTTGGCCTGGACTGCGGGCGCCCGCGTGGACTTGCGTCCCTGACAGCCGAGCAGAAATTGCTGTTGCACAAGGCCGATGTGATCTGCGGCGGCCGCCAGATACTGCACGACCTGACGGGGCATGCCCCCGAAGATGGACCGGGCGGCACAGCCCCCGGCCCAGATGGCGAAGCAGCCAGACAGGAAACGCTCAACGCCCGCCTGCTGCCCCTGAGTACGCCGCTGGAACCCGTCATCACCCGCCTGAGCCAGATGCGCGCCGCCGGTGAACGTGTCATCATGCTGGCCGACGGCGACCCCCTGCTTTTCGGCATCGGGGGAACACTTGTGCGCCTTCTCGGGCAGGATGCCGTAGAGCTTGTGCCTGCGGTCAGCTCTCTGCAACAGGCCTGCGCCCGCCTGGCCTTGCCCTGGCACAGGGTGATCTGCCTGTCGCTGCACGGACGCGATGACCTTGGGCCGCTCAATGCGGCTGTAAGCAAAAATGCACCGCTCTGCGTACTTACCGACGCCCGCATGTCGCCGGACGTGCTGGCCCGCCACCTGCTGGACCGGGGGGTGGACTGGTTCACCGTGCATGTTTTCGAGCGCATGGGCGCGCCGGACGAACAAGGCAGTCACCTGAGTATGGCTCAGGCCGCCGGAGGTGTTTTTGGCCCGGCCTGCACCCTTGTGCTTGTTCCCGGCGACGCGCCCCGCCGCGCGCGGCTCGGCCTCAACGCCGGAGAACTGGCTGTGGACAGGGGGCTGATCAGCAAAAAACCCGTGCGCGCAGCTGCTCTGGCTCTTCTGCAGATAGAGCCGCACCATGTGGTGTGGGATGTCGGTTCCGGCTCCGGAGCCGTGGCCCTTGAAGCCACGGTACTGGCGCACGAAGGCCGCGTGGTGGCGGTTGAGCGCTCTGTGGGCCGCGCCATGAGCATCCAGGAAAACCGCCGCCGCTTTGGCGCGGCCACTCTGGATGTACGCCTGGGGCAGGCCCCGGAGTGCCTGCCCTCGCTGCCCGATCCGCACCGTGTTTTTGTCGGCGGCGGGCTTTCCGGCGAAGATGGAGAAGACATCCTGGGGCATGTCTGCCTGCGCCTGCCCCCTGGCGGGCGCGTGGTGGCAAGCTGCGTTCTGCTGGACACCCTATGCCTGTGCCGCCGCTTTTTTGAACGCCTCGGCTGGCCGGTGGAGATCAGTCAGATTCAGGCTTCCGAAGGCAAGGAACTGGGCGGCGATGTGCATCTGGCCGCCATGAATCCCGTATTTCTGCTGGCGGCCCAAAAACCGGCCCCGGAGAGCACCGGCCGCGCCGGTCAGGGGGCGCGCTCATGAGACGCATCCCGAGCAGCGGCAACAGCACACCCGGCAGACAACAGACAGCAGGCGCCATGACTACCTGCAAACATGACGAAAAGAATACGGCCCATATGACGGACGCAGCCGCAGGGCATGCTCCCGGCCAGACGCCGGCCATAAACTCCGGCAGCACTCCCGGCCTGGTCAGCTTTGTCGGGGCCGGCCCCGGCGATCCGGAACTTTTGACGCTCAAGGGGCGCAAGGCCATTGAAGAGGCCGCCCTGGTGCTTTATGCAGGTTCGCTGGTTCCGCCGCAGGTGGTGGCCTGCGCGGCCCCCGATGTGCCTGTGGTGGACTCCGCCCCCCTGAGCCTTGAAGAATGCCACGCGCTGGTGCGCCGCACAGCCCTTGAAGGCGGTACGGTGGCGCGTGTGCACACGGGCGATCCTGCCCTGTACGGCACGTTGCGCGAACAGACGCGCCTGCTGGATGCAGACGGCATCCCCTGGCGCGTCATACCGGGCGTCACCGCGGCCTGTGCAGCGGCGGCCGCCGCAGGCGTAACCTTTACCGTACCTGAAGTCACCCAGAGCCTCGTCATCACCCGGATGGAAGGACGCACCCCCGTGCCGGAACGCGAAGCCGTACGCCGCCTTGCCGCTCACGGCACGTCCATGGCCATATACCTGTCGGCAGCATCCAGCGAGGCGTTGCAGGCCGACCTGCTGTGCCACATGCCGCCTGAAACACCGGTGCTGTGCGCTTGCCGCGTGGGCTGGCCGGACCAGCGCCTCATATGGGCCACCGCCGGAACCCTGGCCCGATGCGTTGCGGAGCACGGCCTGACCAGACAGACGGTTTTTCTGATACTGCCGGGGCAGAATGCGCCGGATACATGCTCGCAGCTCTACGCTTCCGGCTTCAGTCACGGCTACAGGCAGGCCAGAAAAAACTGAACCTTGCAGTCCGGCCCCGACAGACAGGTAAATGCGGGCGATACGTTCAGCCGCCCGCCGTGCAGACGGCCCGCCCGAACACACTGAAAACATTTCATATGGCAGCTGCCCTGGACTGCACCCCGGGCAGCTGCCACAACAAGCTCTTTCCATTGCCCGCAGTTTCGCTGCGGTTAACTATCCCCCTGTTGTACAGGGTACCTCCCCCAGCCCTTTGCCAACGCTTTGGCCGGTTTTTTTGCGCCTGCTCCTGCGCAAGCAGATGCCCTGATTTTTCCCCAATCATATCCCACGTAACTGCACGCGCTCTATTCTGTTTATATCCTGATAATTATGCAGAGCGTGATACTGTTGCGGTTTTTGTTCTTTTGGCGTTTATCTTATATTGTGTGGCAAAGCATGTTTTACAATGTATCAATTGTTCACATGAAGCCGTCAGCTTGATACTTTTTTCACAACATAGTTTATATTTTTCTATTCTCCATCTTTTTACCCCTTTAACAACTTCAAAAAGGACTTACTACTTTATAGCAACATTCACTACGTTGTGCATGCAAACCTTTAACCAAAGGAAGCGTCATGAAAAAAACCGACCTGCAGGATAGATATTCTCTCTTCATTGATGGCGAATGGAAGGAGGCCTCTGACGGAGGAACCTTCGAATCCCTTTGCCCGGCCAATGGCGAACGCCTGGCAACCTGCGCCGAAGCCACCAGGGAAGATGTGGACGCGGCCGTCAAGGCCGCCACAACGGCGTGGGCAAGCTGGAAAAATACAGATGCCGCCGAACGTGCCGACCTGCTCATGAAAATAGCGGATATCATCGACGCCAACAAAGAACATCTTGCCCTGGTGGAAACACTGGATAACGGCAAACCCATCCGCGAAACCGCAAATGTGGACATTCCCTTTGCCGCCGATCATTTCCGCTATTTTGCGGGTGTTCTGCGCTCTGAGGAAGGTTCGGCCACCATGCTTGACAAAAACACGCTTTCGCTGGTTCTGCGCGAACCCATCGGCGTGGTAGGCCAGATTGTGCCGTGGAACTTTCCCTTTCTCATGGCCGCATGGAAACTGGCCCCCGTGCTTGCCGCAGGCTGCTGCACCGTGTTCAAGCCATCCAACCACACCTCGCTTTCCGTCCTGGAGCTGGCGCGCCTTATCAACGGAGTGCTGCCCAAGGGCGTATTCAACGTGATCACCGGGCGCGGCTCGCGCTCCGGCCAGTATATCCTCGAGCACCCCGGCTTCAACAAGCTGGCCTTTACCGGTTCCACCGATGTGGGACGCAGCGTGGGCATGGCCGCGGCCAAACGCCTGATCCCCTCCACCCTGGAGCTTGGCGGCAAGTCGGCCAATATCTTTTTCCCTGACTGCCAGTGGGACCTTGCCATGGACGGGCTGCAAATGGGCATCCTGTTCAACCAGGGGCAGGTATGCTGCGCCGGTTCGCGCGTTTTTGTGCATGAAGACATTTACGACAGGTTTGTGGCCGAAGCCGTGGAACGCTTCAACCGCGTCAAGGTGGGCCTGCCCTGGGAAGCGGACACCCAGATGGGTTCGCAGATATACGAATCGCACCTCAAGGCCATTCTGCTTTGCATTGAGCAGGCCAAGGGCGAAGGGGCCACAGTGCTTTGCGGCGGCGAGCGCGTCACGTCGGGCGATCTGGACAGAGGGTGCTTTATGCGCCCCACCCTGCTCGGCAACGTCACCAACGACATGCGCGTTGCGCGGGATGAAATCTTCGGTCCCGTTGCCGTCATCATCAAGTTCAAGACTGAAGAAGAAGTGGTCCGTATGGCCAATGACAGCGTCTACGGCCTTGGCGGCGGTGTATGGACGCGTGACATCAACCGCGCCATCCGCGTAAGCCGCGCCATTGAAACAGGCCGCATGTGGGTGAACACCTACAACAGCATCCCGGCGGGCGCTCCCTTTGGCGGCTACAAGAAATCGGGCATCGGGCGCGAGACGCACAAGACCATCCTTGAACACTACACCCAGCAGAAAAACATCATCATCAACCTGTCAGAAGCCCCCACCGGCTTTTACCCCTAGGGACTGATGCCTGCCTGTGTGGTGCGGAAGCTGCTGTGCATCCGCGCCACACAGGCACAAGGAACAGACCGCTACCGCAATGCCTGCACAGGCACGGCAAAGAGCCGGGCGAACCGGCAACGGCAAAAATCCCGGGGCTTCGCAATACGGCAGCCGCGCAACATATTTTGCTTCCGGCACAAAACAGGAAACACTGTAAGCCACACTGTGCCTGCCATAAAAGCATGCCAGGCATGTCCCGCCCGGCAACCGAAAAACGGCATCGCCCCGGGACACGGTGAACGGTTTCCCGGGCAGCATTCTCCACATCCGCCCGCGGCGGCCGCTGCCATAAGCGTCAGGCAGTCCGGCAGCCAAGCCCCTTCTACCGGACGCCTGATCCGGTTGCCGCGGGCGGGCACACCGGCGCATGCGGGAACAACGCTCCGCAATCCGTTATAGGGCATGCGCCGAAACAGAAAGAGGAGGGCCCCCACGGCCCTCCTCTTCGCATGAGTGGAGAATTTCTTATGGACTGCGAACCTGCCACGCTCCCGTTCATGTCACGGAAAAGTGATGCTTTTCGTGTTTACAAAGACAGTGTGGCATTGTGCCGCCTGTCCGGTATGCGTGGTTAGAGCAAATCAGCATGGAACCTGTTTTATCTGACCCGTGCGTTTTTTGGGTAATCCGCACGGCGAAACAGCCCCGGGCAAGCCCTGCCTGCCCTCAGGCGGCTGTTTCAGGCTTTCTGCGCTCTAGAGCAGTTCAACTTTGAAAAAGCTGGAATGCCCTGCGTGGATTTAAAAAATCCGCGCCGCAAAATGATTGCAAGGTGAATCTGATTCGCCGTCAAGCAACCATTTCAAGCGTTACGTGCTCTAATGGTCCACGGCGTTTCCCGCTGGGCCAACGCCGATTATTGTTGAGGCGCGTCCGGCACGCGCTGCACTAGGGCCAAAGCCAGCAGCGCGGGCGATATGGCGTGCCTTTGCAAAGGGTTGCGCAGCTGACGCCGCACAAAGCCCGCCATGTCCATAGCCATATCCGCGTCGGTGATGGCCGCGCGGCTGGCCTTCTTGTTTTCTTCCAGTACGGCAAGGTACCGCTGTATCACGGCAAGGTCGTGCTCTTCAGGCGCGAGCCTTTCCGGCGGTCCGGCTTCCGACAGGAATGTGTCAGTGATGCGTTGCGACATGACCATTCCTCCCTGAATGGATCACTGCTTCCCTGCATCCGGGGGGCTGGTTCGCCTTTTTGTGTCTGTACACGGTCTCCCCTTCCCCACTCATCACCAACCCTATCGGAATGCGCGGCAAAAACCTTTAGAGTTTCTGACCGGGAAAAAGCAGCACGAACGCCCGAAACGTCAACATACGTGGTAACAGCATAAATATATTGCGTTTGCACAAGTACACCAGTACATCAAAACACGTTTTCCTGCAGACCGGTAAAGCGGGTTCAAGACAAGCCGCCCTGCCGCCGCTCCACCCCGCGCCGTACCGCGTCAGCGACTGCCTCGCCCGGGGCTGGTCCGGGGGCCATTTATACGCGCCCCGCGCTTGCATGGGCGCGTATTCGCAGATACCATAGCGCACCAAGCCAGAAGAGGAGAGTCTATGCCAACACCCATACTGCACAAGGAAAGCCTGATCCCGGGCAAAACCAGCAAGATGGTGCTTGATGCGCCGCAAATTGCCCGCAAGGCCCGGCCCGGCCACTTTGTCATGCTGCGGATGACCCCCACGGGCGAACGCATTCCCCTGACCATTGCAGATACCGATGCCGAAAAAGGCACCATTACCATCGTGTATCTGGTCATGGGCAAAAGCACTGCCATTCTCGAAGAACTTGATACCGGCGACTCCATTCTTGATGTCTGCGGCCCACTGGGCCACCCCACCCACATTGAAAAAAAAGGCACTGTCATCTGTGTAGGCGGCGGCACGGGCATTGCCGCCATGCACCACATTGCCAAGGGGCATGCGCGTGCCGGCAACAGGGTGGTGGGCATCATCGGCGCACGCAGCAAGGACCTGCTGCTTTTTGAAAAAGAACTGAAACTTTTTGTGGACGAGCTGCTCATCTCTACCGATGACGGCAGTTACGGTCACAAGGGCCTTGTAACCGACCTTCTGCGTGACAGGCTTGAAAAAGACAAGAGCGTCTTTGAAGTGGTGGCAGTCGGCCCTGTGCCGATGATGGCCGCCGTGGCCGAAACCACGCGCTCTTTTGGCGTAAAAACCACTGTCAGCCTCAACCCCATCATGGTTGACGGCATCGGCATGTGCGGCGCCTGCCGCGTCAGCGTGGGCGGCAAAACCAAGTTTGCCTGTGTGGACGGCCCCGAATTTGACGGGCATGAAGTGGACTTTCCCGAACTGCGCCGCCGCCTGGCTGCCTACCGCGAACAGGAAAAGGTCTCCATCGACGATTATCAGCTGAGGATTGCTCATGGAAACTAAAACCCAAAAAAAGAAACCCATCGCTCCCAGGGTGGACATGCCCTGCCAGCCCGCCGAGGTGCGCCGCGCCAACTTCGATGAAGTGGCCCTGGGCTACACCAAGGAAATGGCCATTGAAGAAGCCCGGCGCTGCCTGCAGTGCAAAAAGCCCTTCTGCGTCAGCGGCTGCCCTGTGGAAGTGCCCATCCGCGACTTTATCCGTGAAGTGGCCCTGGGCAATATGGATGCGGCCTACCGCATCATCAAGAGCACCAACAGCCTGCCCGCCGTGTGCGGCCGCGTTTGCCCGCAGGAACATCAGTGCGAAGGCAAGTGCGTCCTCAAGGCCAAGGGCCAGCCTGTAGCTATCGGCCGCCTTGAGCGCTTTGTGGCCGACACCTATATAGCGACCACAGCCTGCGAGCAGGTTACCGGAACCAACGCCTGCGCCCTGCCCAGAGGCGACCTCAAGGTGGCCTGCATCGGCTCCGGCCCCTCATCCCTCACCTGTGCGGGCGTCTGCGCCGCCGCAGGCATCAAGGTAGACGTATACGAAGCCCTGCACGAGGCCGGTGGGGTGCTCATCTATGGCATTCCGGCGTTCCGTCTGCCCAAGAACGTGGTCGCCACAGAAATTGACGGCCTGCGCCAGTCTGGTGTGGACTTTCACCTGAACGCCGTTGGCGGCCGTACCGTGGACGTGGACGAACTGCTTGAAAGCCATCATGCCGTCTTTATCGGCGTGGGTGCTGGCCTGCCCGTATTCCTGGGCGTGCCGGGAGAAAATCTTGTGGGCGTATTCTCGGCCAATGAGTATCTTACCCGCGTAAACCTCGGCCGGGCCTACGACTTTCCCGGTCAGGACACCCCGGCCTTTCCCGGTAAAAACGTCACCGTGTTCGGCGCGGGCAACGTAGCTATGGACGCGGCGCGCACAGCCCTGCGCATGGGCGCGGAAAGCGTGCACATTGTCTACCGCCGCACCAGGGACGAAATGCCCGCCCGCCTTGAAGAAATAGAACATGCCGAAGAAGAGGGCGTACAGTTTGCCATGCTTTCCGCGCCGGTGTGCTTTAACGGCGACAGCGAAATGCGCCTCACCTCCGTTACCCTGCAAAAAATGGAACTGGGCGAACCAGACGCCTCCGGCCGCCGCCGCCCCGTTGCCATTGAAGGCGAAGTGTACGACCTGCCCACCGACCTCGCCATTGTGGCTCTGGGCACACGCTCCAATCCCATACTTCTGGAAGCCACACCCAAGCTCAAGCTGAACAAGTGGGGCTATATCGAGGCCAATGAAGAAACAGGCGAAACATCCATACCCAACGTCTTTGCCGGCGGCGACATCGTTACCGGCGCGGCCACCGTCATCCTTGCCATGGGCGCGGGGCGCAAGGCCGGACAGGAAATCGTAAGGCGCCTGCTGAAGTAGCCCGAGACACTGCGCTCAAACATCCGCGGGGGAGAAAGCTTCCACTGTCTGCGCGCGCCTCCGGGTTGCGGCAAGACAGGAAAAGGCTTTCTCCCCCGGTTTTTTCCGGACGGCATGCCGGCGCAGCCCGGCGGCACAGGCCGTCACATCTTGCCAGCCGGGACTTTCAGGGTCATACTGGTCATAATAACAACCCTCCCCGCCAATGGGGCCGGAACCATCCCGGAGCACTCAGGAATACCCGTCATGATCCTTGCAGACCTGCACACCCATACCAAATACTCGCACGGCGGCAACAGCCCGGCTGAAATGCACGCGGCTGCACAGGCCAGGGGCATTGAACTTATCGGCTTTACCGAACATTCTCCCCGGCCGGTGGGCTTTGACTACACGCACGAATACCGCGACAGGCTCACCCGCCACCTGCCGGACTACGCCAGCGAGGTGCTGGCCCTCAAGGCGGCCAATGCGGACGGCCCCTGCCGGGTGCTTTTCGGCATGGAGATGGACTGGCTGGAAGGGCAGACAGACTTTACCCGCGCCTCCAGCACAGCCTACGATTTTGATTACCTGCTCGGCAGCGTGCATTTTATCGGGCGCTGGGGTTTTGACGACGGCGCCGACCCGTGGAGGGCCATGTCGCAGGAAGAGTGCGAAGTACAGTATACGCACTATTTTGAAGCCTGGGAGGCCATGCTGGCCTCGGGGCTGTTCAATATCGCGGCGCACCCGGACCTTATCAAGATTTTTTCCGTAGAGCAGTTTCACATCTGGCTGCACAAGCCGCAAAGCCGGGAACTTGTACGCCGGGGGCTGATCGCCCTGCGCAAGTCTGGAATGAGTATGGAAATCTCATCCGCCGGTATACGCAAGGCATGCCGCGAAATCTATCCCGCGCCACCCATCATGGTCATGGCTGCGGAAATGGAGCTGCCCATAAGCTTCGCCTCGGACGCTCACGTTACCGATGACGTAGGCTACGGCTTCGCCCGTCTTGCCTCTTACGCCAGCGCCTTCGGTTTCAGGGAGTACACGGTTTTCGACCGTGGGCGGCGCAGCGTCCACCCCTTTTAACGTCTGCCGGATCACGAACGCGCAGCCTTGCCGCATCAGGGTATGCAGGCCGCGGCGCGCCCGGCATATGCAGAATAAAGACGGCAGCAGGAATATCTATGTCAGAACCGCTTGTGACCATTGAAAATCTGAGCCTTTTTCTGCCCGGTGAAGCCAGCCGGCGCTTTGTACTGCATCACATAGACTGGCAGATTGAACGCGGCCGCCACTGCGCTCTGCTGGGGGCCAACGGTTCGGGCAAGTCCACCCTGCTGCGCCTGCTGCGCGGCGAACTGTGGCCCGCCGAAGGGCATATCTGGTGGCATACGCCTGACGGGCGCGAAGAATCCCCTCTGGCCGGGCGGTCCATGACAGCCATGGTATCACCGGCGCAACAGGAAAACTATCAGCGCCAGGCGTGGGACCTTACCGGACTCGACATCCTGCTCACAGGCTTTGAAGACACCCCCCTGGTGTACAGTGACGGCGGCAGCCAGGCCCAGGCCCGCAAGGACGCCGCCGTACACATGGCTGCCCGCCTTGAGGCCGAAGGCCTGCTCGACAGGACCATGCCCACCCTTTCCCAGGGGCAATTGCGCCTGCTGCTTCTGGGCCGGGCGCTGCTGCGTGCGCCCTCCCTGCTGCTGCTGGACGAGTGCGCCGATGGCCTGGACGCCCGCCACCGCCAGATTTTTTTTGACGTACTCGAAGAATGCGCGCTGCGCAGCACCATCGTCATGACGGCCCACCGTCCCGGCCAGATTCCCGACTGGTGTGCGGAACGGCGCTACATACGCCGGGGGCGCCTGCATACAGCGCCGCCGGGGCAGCCGGAGGCCGCTACGGCCAACGGAGTGGAAAACCCCGTCGCCGCGGCGACAGGGCAGACGCTTCAGGGACCAGCGGACAAGGACGGACCGGTCCCCCCCCTGCTGGACCTGGAAAATGTCACGGTGTTCATCGACAGGCAGGAAGTGCTGCGCCATATCGACTGGAGCATGCATCAGGGCGAACACTGGCGTATCAGCGGAGCCAACGGCTCGGGCAAGTCCACCCTGCTGCGCCTGCTGGCCGGAGACGAATTCGCCGCTGCCGATGGCAGGCTGGAACGCTGGCTGCCCCGGCAGGGCGGGGCAGTACACACCCTTGCCGAAGTACGCAAGGGCATACGGCTTGTTTCCGACCTTTCCCAGGCGCTGTACGGCTATTCCCTCACGGCCCATGATATGGTCTGCACGGGCTTTGACAACAGCATAGGCGTGTACCGCAAGTTCAGCGCTGCGGAAAAAGCCGAGGCCCTGCGCCGCATGGAAGAAATGTTTCCCGAAGAAAGCCCGCAAGGTGTGGCGGATATCGGCCAGCTGTCCATCCGCCGCCTGTCCACAGGGCAGTTGCGCCGCCTCTTTCTGGCGCGCGCCTTGGTGGGCGAGCCGGACATCCTGCTGCTGGACGAACCGTGCTCGGGGCTGGACGCCGCAAGCCGCGCCCGCTATCTCGGCCTGCTTGACCTGCTGGCGGCCCGTGGCCTGTACATGGTTTTTGTTTCCCATCACGGCGAGGATGCCCCCCTGTGCATCAACCGCGAGGCACATATGGAAGACGGACAGTTGCGCGTTGTCATGTAAAACCGCAGCCGGTTCCAGAAACAGAAAATCCCGCTTATGGCGGGATTTTCTGTATAAACGGCACGTAAAAAACTCTCGAAATGCCTATTCCCCGCCGCCTTCGCCGGAGCTGCCTTTCCCCTTGCCCAGACGGGAGCGCAGCACTTCGATGACCACAGGCAGCACGGATACAATAACAATACCATAAACGATAATGCTGAAATTCTGGCGCACCCACTCAAGGTTGCCCAGAAAAAACCCTGCGGAAACGAGACTGCCCACCCACAGGATGCACCCGGTCACGTTAAAGAAAAAAAACGTACGGGGATGCATGAGGGCGATGCCCGCCACAAAAGGCGCAAAAGTGCGCACAATAGGTACAAAACGCGCCAGCACAATGGCCTTGCCGCCGTGGCGTTCGTAAAAATGGTGGGCCTTGAGCAGATGTTCTTTCTTGATGAAGCGACTGTCCCGCGAAAAGATGGCCGGGCCTACATGGCGGCCAATGCAGTAGTTGACGGCATCCCCCAGGATGCCCGCCGCCAGCAGCACCAGCATCACTTCAGCATAGCCCATAAGGCCCGTTCCGGCCACCACGCCTGCAGCAAACAGCAGGGAATCACCGGGTAAAAACGGAGTGACCACAAGCCCTGTTTCGCAAAAAACAATAATAAACAGTATGGCGTAAATCCAAAGGCCATACTGTTCAACCAGTTCAAAAAGATGCACATCAATGTGCAGCACAAAGTCAATAAAATAACTTACCATATCCATACGTTCATATGCTCCCGGCCCGTATCGTGGCGGCATGAACCCGCCCGAACGCCCTTGTACCCCAAGCCCGCTTGTGGCACAACACAGGCATGCGACAGAAATTTTCCGTACTGCTGCCCCTCTGCCTCGGCATTTTGCTGCTCTCCTTTTCCAACGCCCGAGCCGACTTTTATCAGGTGGGTTTTCGCACACTTGGGCAATGGGATGCCGAAAACGGCCTGCGGCTGGACGTGAACCTCTGGTATCCTTCGGTGCGCCCCCCGCGCGACATCCAGTACGGCCCCTGGGAAATTTCAGCCGCCCGTGGGGGCAAGCCCGTGGAAGGGCGCTTTCCGCTCATTCTGCTCTCACACGATACGGCGGGATCGCGCTTTTCCTATCACGACACTGCCGCATGGCTGGCAGCCTGCGGCTTTGTAGTGGCGGCTCCCACGCATCCCGGCGACAATATGGACAACATGGATCTGCTCCTGACCTGGGAACAGCTGGAAAGCAGGGTACGGGAGCTTTCGGGCCTTATCACCTTTTTGCTGAACGATGTGGAAGCCGAGCCTACCATCGACCATGAGCGCATCGGCGTTCTGGGCTTTGGCGCAGGCGGCACGGCAGCGCTTCTTCTGGGCGGCGCACTCCCCGGCTGCGAAGGCTGGAAAGACTACTGCGCGCAAGCAGGCCGGCACGACATGTATTGCAATATCTGGGCGCAGAACCGCATGGACGGACTCTGCCGCAGCCTGCCCCTGACAAAAAGCCCTGCCGATACGCGCATCAAAGCAGTGGCGGCAGTGGCTCCCGGTTTCGGCATGCTCTTCGGGCGGGATTCATTCCGCTGGTTTTACCCCCCCCTGCTGCTTGTGGCCGCTTCAGGCGACAGCCTGAACAAAACCGCTCTGCATGCCCGCAAGATTTATGAATGCACAGGCAAAAAAGCCCGCTGGCTGGTTCTGGACAAGGCCGATGCCGGCGCGCTCATGGCCCCCTGCCCTCCCGCCCTGGCCGAAGAGCTGCCGGAACTCTGCCACTCAGTGAACGAAAAAGACAGAGAAGCCGTACACAAAAGCATGTTCGCCGCATTGAGCGACTTTTTTCTGCACTATCTTGGCAGTGGTAAAAACCTGCCCCGCATTCCCGCCCCGCCGGACCTTAGCCCGCCCTTGCCGCCCAAACAGGAAAGCGCCCCGGCGCCAGCACAACCGGTAAAACGCAAACGGTCGCAGTAATACGCTTTTTTCGCGACAAGCGATGTTCATACGGCCCATATCCTTGACAATTGTGCCGCCCCTTACTAAAGCTCTTTAAAGTGTGCTCGTTTTGGCGTCACGCATTCACGAATGGTAAAATCATCAGCTTGACTGTCTGGCCACACTGGATGTTACGGCATGTGTAAAACCACCCGGAAATGTTTTGCAATGCTGCCGCCGGCAGACAGGCAAACATTGCCGTAATGCAAGTTTTTGCACGAAACGGCCTTGTTTGCGCTGCATCGCAGCTTTTTCAGAGCAATGGAAATATGGACGGCATGAAGCTACTGCCCCTTTGTATTCTGTGCCTCGCGCTCGCGATCGGGTCCACCCCGTATGCCGCACAGCCGACGCCAGCCCCCAAAGACACGGCCGAGGTTGAAAACGCCTGGGTTGTCATGCCTGCCGGGGCCAGATCGGCATTTATGGGCATACATGGCGGCACCATGCCTGTCAGCCTGCTGGTTTATGGCGACGGTTCATCACTGGTGACCTTTGTGGGCCGCACGGGCAACGACTTTCTTGATATGCTGCGGCGTACGGACCTGCCCGTACCAAGCCTGCTCAACGCCACAGCACATAACGGAACCAGCGGCGGCGTGCTGCCCTCAGGCAAATCCAGCGTACTTATGGCAGGCAACCCCAACAGCAGTATGCCCGTCCTTAATGTTACAGGAGAAAGACTATCCCACATGGACATGGCCCCGGGGCAATTGCAGCCCTTTGGCCTGTCGGACAAGCCTTTATCCATTGAGGGGGAGGTCAGCAGGCCGCCCCACCTTTCTCCCGCCAAGCAGTACCGGCTGTTTTTTCAGCCCCAATACCTGCAGCCCCGCCGTCCTGTACGCTGACGGCAATCACGCGCCCCACGAACCCTTGCCGGCTTTGTAGCCATTCTTTTTTTATTTCTATCCCTTCCGTCGCGGGAACTATGGAGCAGAATACCTACCCTTATAGAATAATTTATAATTTATAGAAACTATGCTAAAATAATCCAGAATAACCAGCCAGAGGAGCCGACTATGCCACTTTCCAGTCATCACAAGGCAATGGAAAGATTGTATACAGCCAGTATATCGCAAGCCTCGTCCCGACCTGCGCAAAAGCTTTTTTCACAGGGTCTGAAGCACCTTCTGGAAAACAGCCCGGCCTTTGACGCCTGCGTAGGCGAGGATAATCCCTTTTACCAGGAATTTGTTCTGCAACTTCAAACCAACATCTGCCTGGAAGAAGACTGCCTGAGCCTTTTTGAGTGTCTGGCAATTTTTTTCCGCCTGCGCCAGATGGCCGCCAACGGGGTTCCGCTTGACGGCATTGAACGCAAGGTGCTTCATTTCTTTGAAACCTGCGGAGAATGGCAACCCCAGGACCCCACCATCGTCAGTTTCTGGTACTGGTGGCGCATCCCCCTGCAGGCGACCCATTAACAAGTGTAACCCCGGACCGACTGCTGACGGGCAAAAACATATCCAGTACGTGATTTTCCCATTGCCCGGCAGGCATTGAACGGCCCAAAGCTGCGGACAGCCCGCAGACCCCAGTATATCTTCGTGCGGCTCTTTTACGGATATTCCCCGTTCCCCGGCGCCGGCAGCCCTTTCCCCTTGCGGGACCTCTCCATACGTTTCACCGCCGGAATCCGACAGTTTTTTGAGCCGCCAGCCGACCGGCATCACACCAAAACAAAAACGCCGCTTGGATCAGCAAGCGGCGTTTTTGTTTTTACCTGTTTATCGGAAGGGCTTATTTTTTCAGATTGTCGGCCAGCAATTCCGAAATGTGGTCGACCTTGATCTTCAGCCCCTGCTTTTCAGCGCCGCCGCGCAGCTGCATGACGCAGCCGGGGCAGTCCACCACCAGGCGGTCGGCTCCGGTGGCCTTCATATTGTTGATTTTCTTTTCCAGAAGCTGCGCCGATATTTCGGGGAACTTCACGGAGTAGCTGCCGCCAAAGCCGCAGCAGACTTCTTCTTCCTCGCAGGGTACGTATTCCGCCGCGTCAGCGATAAGCTCACGGGGGGCCTTTTTCACGCCCAGGCCACGACAGAGGTGGCACGAAGCATGATAGGTGACCTTCTGCCCGGACTTGTGGAAGTCTTCGGGCTTGAGGCCCAGCACGTCATGCACAAAAGAGCTGAAATCAATGACCTTGGCCGCAAAGGCCTGACCTTCCACCACTGCGTAATCCTTGTCCAGGATCTGCGGATAATGATGTTTGAGGTGGCCGGCGCAGCTTGCGCAGAGCGTGATGATGTAGTCATAGTTGCCGCCGCGGAAAGCCGCGATGTTCTGCTTGGCCACATCAATGGAGGTTTTGCGCTGTCCCATCATTTCCAGGGGCAGGCCGCAGCAGGACTGGTCCATGGGGAATTCCACCGCCACATTTTTGGCGGCAAGAATTTTCACGCAGGCTTCCAGCTGCTCGGGGTAGATGAAGTCCTGGGCGCAGCCGCTGAAGATGGCCACACGCATGGTGGGATTCTGCACCCTGGGCGCAATTTCGGACCAGCGGTCACGGAAGGACTTGTTGGCGATGGCGGGCAGCGCCTTGAAGTTGTGCTTGCCCATAAATATTGAGGGCAGGTGACGCTGGAACTGCGTTCCGCGGGTAAAGGGCTTCTGGGCAAAGCTGGCGAACTTGAGCAGCCGGTGGAAGAGCTTGCGGTTCTTCATGACGGCCGACAGCAGGTTGGCTTCAATGGGAGCGCCCTGCTCTTCATTGAGACGCGCGCGGATTTCGCGGATGAGGCGCGGCAGCTCGATGCCGCCGGCGCACACATTGGCGCAGGATTCGCATCCCATGCAGTTCTGGCTCAGAATGCGCGCGCGGTCTTTACCGTGGAAGAAGTAGGTAAGAATAAGGCCAATGGCGCCAATGTAGATGTAGCCCATCTTGTGGCCGCCCACCAGGCGGTACACGGGGCAGACGTTGGCGCAGGCGCCGCAGCGCACGCAGCGGAAGATCTGCTTGAACAGCGGATCCTTGGCAATCTCGGTACGCCCGTTGTCCAGAAAGACCACATGCATGATCTTTTTATCGTCCGCATTGGCCGCGCAGGGACCCGCGCCGCACATCCAGGTGACGTAGGAGGTGATGCGCTGGGCAGTGGCGTTGCGGGGCAGCACCAGCAGGGCTGTAAGGGCGTCGTCCAGCTTGGCAACGAGCTTGTCCAGACCGGCAATGGCCACATGCACGCGCGGCAGTGTGGTGACCATGCGGGCGTTGCCCTCGTTGGTCACGGTGGACACCGAGCCGTTTTCGGCCACGGCGAAGTTACAGCCGCTGATGCCCATATCCGCGGCAATGAACTTGCGGCGCAGCTGCACACGGGCCACCTTGACCAGGTGCTGCACGTCCGAATCCTGCTTTACGCCGGTGGCCTTGGTGAAGTCATCGGCCACCTGATAGCGTGAAAGATGGATGGCGGGCATGACCATGTGGGAAGGGCCTTCGTGCCGCAACTGGATGATCCATTCGCCAAGGTCGGTTTCATCCACAATGAGGCCCTGGGCCTCAAGGGCAGGATTAAGCTCGATTTCTTCAGCCGTCATCGACTTGGACTTCACTACGCGCTTGACGTTGTTTTCCCTGGCAATGCGCGAAATGATCTCGTTGGCTTCGGCAGCCGTAGCGGCGCGGTGCACATGCACACCACGCTTTTCAGCTTCGGCCTTGAACTGGGTGTACAGTTCTTCCATATGCTGACAGGCGTAGTCCTTGGCATCGGCCACCTGGGCAATGAGGGCGCGTTCGTCCACTTCTTTGAACACGGCTTCGCGGTTGGCGCGATAGGCCACGGCAAAGGTGTCGAGGGTGCGACGCAAAAATTCGTCGTTCAGGGCTTCGTCCAGTTCCTTGTGGTAACCGGAGCTGCTTTTAAGGGCGTCATGCATGGGTTAGTCCTCCAGAAGAATGATGTGGAGTTCCAGCGGGCCATGTACGCCCACGGCAGCCACACGTTCGATATCAGCCGTGCGGCTGGGACCCGTCACCAGAGTGGTGTAGGTGGCCGGGGCCGAGTTCATGCGCTCACGCAAAAACTGGGCAATGGACGGCAGATCGGGATAAATGTCGGACTTGCGCAAAAGAATCATGGACACTTCAGAAATCATGCCCGCCAGGCGCACGTCTTCCTTGTCGGTATCCAGCATGCAGGTGGCGCTGGCCGCCACACCGACAATACCTGTGGAAAGCCCCACATCGATACCGGCAAGATAGTTGCGCAGCCCTTCGCGAATGCAGAGAAAACCCTTTTCGTCGCAGGCGGCGGCCAGGGTGGCGAAGTCCGCATCGTTGAGTTCAGGGGCTGCGATAACACGCTGCACCCGGGTAGGCACGTTGTTGGGGCTCAAGGGGCCTTGCGCGGTGCCAGGCTCATCAGCCAGAATTTCAGCAGGAGCCTTGCTGGCGCACACGTCCACAACATATTGCAGGGCCGCGGCCATGGTGGGCACTTCCTGCACCACTGCGCTGACCGCCGCGGCCTTGGCGGCGAAGGCTTCGACCAGTTCCTGGTTCACAGGGGGCATAGGATTCTCCTTTCGGTCATCATGATTACGCGGCCATGCCGCGTCGCTCCGGCGGGAAATTTCCCGCCGGAGCGGCCGTTCTTATTTCAGGCTTTCAGCGTATATTTCAACGGTATGTTTGACGCGCACACGGTCCTTGTTGTGCGAGAGCACGTCTTCAAGCTGCATCATGCAGGCAGGGCAGCCTGCGGCAACAATCTCGGCCCCGGAGGACACCACATTGTCGCGCTTGCGCTGGCCGATCTTGCGCGAATAGTCATAGTGGAAGAGGTTGAACGAGCCGCCGCAGCCGCAGCAACGGTCAGCTTCGGCCATTTCCACCACCTTGTAGGCGGGGTTGGCCGCCATGACAGCACGGGGCTGGCCCACAACACCCAGCGATTTTTTGAGATGGCAGGAGTCGTGATAGGTCACGGTCGTGGCGTTGCCCGCCGGAGCTTCGGCAGGTTGCACCTTGAGCACATCCACAAGAAAGGCGTTGATGTCCATAGCCTTGGCAGCAAGCTGCTCGGCCTTGCGCAGTTCCGCGGCGCCAAGGCGCCCGGCGTAGCGGGGCCACAGTTCCTTGACAGTAGAAGTACAGGAACCGCAGGGGCTGAGAATGTAGTCAAAATCCGCACCGTCGAGGGCGCGCAGGTTGACCTTCATCTGTTTGACCATGCCCTCGGCATCGCCGGAGGACAGGGCAGGAATGCCGCAGCAGGTCAGGCCCTTGGGCATAAAGACCGCCACGTTGTGATGGCGCAGCACCTTGAGGCAGGCTTCAGCCATATCAGTATACATCTTGTCGCCCATGCAGCCCGGATAAAAGGCCACCTTGATGCCGCCGGCCGGGCGGCGTTCGTCAAGCGCGCCGTAGCGAGCGTGCAGGGGCTTTTTGGCCAGGGGGCGCATATGGCGGTCGCCCAGCATGAAGTTCAGCATGGGCGCGCACACCGTACCCTGAGCCGAACCCGTGCTGCGGAAGATCAGCCCCTGAACAGGAGCACCCATGCGCATGGCGAGGTTAAACACGCCGGGCTGCGGCAGCACTGCGCGGAAGATCATTTTTTTGACCGGATGCAGACCCAGATAGGCGTTGACGATTTCCCGCGCTTCCATAAACACGTCCATAATCTGGACGCCGGGCGGGCAGGACGCCTGGCAGGAGCCGCACAGAAGGCAGCGGCCCAGCTTGTCGGCCACGGCTTCGGGGTCCTGGATCATTTCATGGGCCAGATTGTCGATAAGCGCCAGCTTGCCGCGCGCCACGTCGGCCTCCATACCGGAAGCGCCGAACATGGGGCACACGGCCTGGCACATGCCGCATTTCATGCAGGCCGTGACTTTGTCGTCCAGCGCCATAAGGCGCTGGGCCAGTTCGTGCAGATTACTCATGTAAGGCTCCTAGATTCCCACCAGCTTGGTGGCGTTGAACAGGCCCTTGGGGTCAAGGGCGCGACGCAGCCGCTGAGAGAACAGAATGGTGCCGCGCGAGGTTTCTTTTTCCATCCACTTGGCCTTGGCCGTGCCGATGCCGTGCTCACCCGAAAGCGTGCCGTGCAGCTTGAGGGCCACATCGAACATTTCGTCAATGGCCTCTTCCACCCGGTGGAACTCGTCCTTGTCGCGCTTGTCGCACAGGAAGGTGGGGTGCAGGTTGCCGTCGCCGGCATGGCCGAACGTGCCCACTTCAACCTTGTACTTGGCGGCGATTTCGTTAACGGCCTTCATCATGGCAGGAATCTGCGAACGCGGCACGGTGGCGTCTTCAAGCACGGTAGTGGGACGGCAGCGGGCCAGCACGGGCAGAGCCATGCGGCGGGCTTCCCACAGTTTGAATTTTTCGTCGGCGTCCTTGGGCACATGCACGGCGGTGGCGCGGTTGGCCTTGAGCACACGCTCCACAGCTTCGGCGTCGTCCGCGACCTGGGCGGGGTGGCCGTCCACCTCGATGAGCAGGATGGCTCCGGCTTCGCGCGGCAGACCGGCCTTGGTGAAGTCGTCCACGCGCACAATGGTATTGTTGTCAAGGAACTCAAGCGTACAGGGCACAACGTGGGCGGCAATAATGCCAGCCACGGCTTCGGCGGCGTCCTGCACATTTTCAAACACGGCCATCAGGGCCTTGGAGGCCTTCGGCGGGGGCACAAGCTTGAGAATGGCCTGGGAAATAATGCCCAGCGTACCTTCAGACTGCACCATCATGCCGGCCAGGTTGTAGCCCGTAACGCACTTGACCGTGCGCGAACCGGACTTGACCATCTCGCCGGTGGCGTCAAAAAATTCGATGCCCATGAGATAGTCTTTGGTGACGCCGTACTTGAGGCCGCGCAGGCCGCCGGCGTTTTCAGCAATATTGCCGCCAATGGTCGATACGGCCTGAGAACCCGGGTCCGGGGGATAGAACAGATTTTTCTTGGCCACTTCGGCGGCGAACTGGGCAGTGATCACGCCCGGCTCCACCACGGCATAAAGGTCGTCGGAGTTGATCTCAAGAATGCGGTTGAGTCCGGTGGTCAGAATAACCACAGAGTCGGAATTGTCGGGAATGGTGCCGCCGGAGAGGTTGGTTCCCGCGCCGCGTACAGTCATGGGCAGACCGTTGTCATACAGCTTTTTGACACATGCTCCCAGCTGCTCGGCAGTGGTCGGACGCAGCACAAGCGCAGGCACCACGGGGGTCAGCACTGCCGAGTCATACGAATAGCTCTGCCGGTCAGCTTCGGAGCTGAACACGTTTTCCTTGCCGATGAGATCTTCAAAATCCCTGATCAACGCCTGGCTTGCCATGTGGCCTCCTTAGAACATCTGTAATGGTGGAGGGCGCAGCCCGCGCGCCCCACGCGCCAGCCCGGACATGCCGGGCACATGTGCGGCCGGTTGACCGGCCGGTCAGCTTTTCTACAAGAATAAAGTCATATATCTGCGTTTGCCAGCCTTGCATAGGGGATAAGCCCAAAAACTTTGGTATCACTATCAGACATCAACTGCATTCTCCCCGGTCTCGCGAAAACAAGTTCGTGAAAAATCAGCAACAACCGGAAATAAAAATATTTTTGCAAGATAATTTTACTGGGCAGAAAAAAGAACGGAAAAAATTTCACCGAATTTCACGGAATGACAACCGGCAGCCGTGGCGCTTCCGGCAGTACAGACGTGCAGTCCCGCCGGCAGGGATCGGGCATGGCGACACAACAGCAAATTCAGATCCACATCTCCGGCACAGACGGATAGTTGCACCAGTACAGCAGTTGTCAGGCGCGCCGTCCTTAACGGTAAAACACATGGTCTGCGGCGCAGGCGTATGCGGCTGCCAGAGCACAAACGCATCGTATTGTGTACCCGCCACAAAGACAGAGATACCGTCATTTTTGAATGCACATTTTAAGATCGCCTTACTCCAGATAGATAAGACCGGAAGGGGTCGCGTCAATGCGGCCGCCAGACCCAGAAGGGCCGAAAAAACGCGGCCAGGCGCGAAACAATGCAACCTGACCGCGTGCAACTGTACTACAGGCTCTCCATCCGGAGTGGCTCAACCCCTGGCCTTCATACGAGCCAGACGGGCGTTAAGAAGACTGTTTTCTTTCCAAAGGCGCCGGTTTTCTTCACTCAGCTCCCTGCGTTCATCTTCCAGGCGCTCAAGCCGCTCCTCAAGTCTGCGGCAACGCGCGCATTCCTGCTGGATCATTTTTCCGTCCGGAACGAACGCAATTCCGTTCTGTGGCATGGATGAAGGTGCAACAACCCCCATCATACCCGGCAGGGTCAACGTACCGCCTGCCAGTAGCTTTCCCGGCCCGACAGGCCCTTCTTCATCCGATGCAGCCGGGGCGCCTGTACCGAGTAGAAGCCATTCAACAGACACACCGGTTTCCTGGCATATTTTCAGAATAATATCACTGTTTGGCAGATTTTCATCACGCTCATATCCACCGAGTGATCCCTTGCTGACGCCGATTTTTGCTGCAAAAACTTCCTGCGACAATGCTCCTCGCACGAAACGGATGCGAGATCCAAGCGTTTTCATAAGTAATACTATCCCAATGCCCAATCAACTCCGCACCGTCCTGTAAGATCAAAATATTGCTCACAATCTGAACAGATAGATGAAATTTTAATTCATAATCAATATTCAGGTTGAAATGGCTGAGATTTTGATCTAATAATGCAGTTGGGCGGTTAAGGTTCACGTTTTAGCAGACCAACCATATCCGCCTAATCCGGGGAAAGCAATATTTTCAGCGGCACCATTCACGGATTGCTTTCCCCGCTCCATGCAGAGGACAGGCCACTTTTACGGCCCTGATGGTGACTTTTTAAGGAGGAAGCTCATGATTTTGTCCAAAAACGCGGTTGGTAACCTGATTAACAGGTATAAGGCGGTATTGGGGAAATGCCGCCTGATCAACACCTTCGGCTCGCTGGCACTGGCAGCGGCCCTGACCCTGGGCAGCACCGGGCTGGCTATGGCGGCAGACTGGGATGGAGGCAACCTGACCGTCGGCTCCGGCGGGGACCAGACAAGCCTTGCAGTGAATTCTGACGCGGTAGCACTTACAGGAACCCTGACCATCACTGACGGCGGCACGGTCACCGTGAACAGCCCCGGGAGCATTTCGGCCGGAGATGGCGCTACCCCTTCCAACGGCAAACTGCTGGTAACGGGCGGCACTTTGAACGTCAACGGCTATTCGGATTCCCGCGACCTGCAGATCACGGGCGGAACCGTCAACATCAACGGCACAAACGGTAACGGCTGGCGCGAAAACGGCCTTGGCGGCTATGCTGAAACGACCGATGAAAACGATGCCGCCATTTCTACCGGCCTGCCCACCCTTGTTTCCGGCCCCAATACGGTGGTCAACATCACCTCGGCCAATCTTTTTGGAGGCGCGGCAGCTGACTTTGCGACAGCTCAACTGAAAATTGCCGACGGCGCGACCGTCAACCTTATGGGCCTGTCCCCGAACGAAAACCATACAAAAGATTTTGATGATGCAGGAATGCTTTTTACCGGCAAGGGTGCGGCCTCTCTTGACAAAGACAGCGCCAACCTGCTGATCACCGGCGACAGCACCAGAATCAACGTTGCTCAGGGCAATCACGGTGTATTCAATGCCGGCGTTACCCACATCACAGACGGCGCAACCGTTGATGTGCAAGGCGGTCTTCTGCTGACAGGCTTTCTTAACACGCCCCCATCTGAACCGGGCAAAACTGTCACCGGCGCCATGCCTGGCGCTCTGGATGGATACACTAGGGTTGCTGATGGCGGCAGCGTTATGGTCGGCGACAAGGGGCATCTTTTCCTGAACAAGGGCATGACCCTGGATGTGGCTGCCGATGGCGTGCTGGACAACGGCGGCAAGGTCAACCTTTATGCTGACTCTACGCTTGCCTACAGCGCTGGCGGCGACCACAAGCTGACGGGCATTGTAGCCAACGCAGGCACGCTTTCGGTGACTGACGCCCATCTTGACCTGACCGGAGCCGAGCTTGAAAAATTCAGCGGCACTGCCGGAGCCATCGCTGTCGAGCGTGTTCAGGATGCTACTAGCAACCAGATGGCCCGTGCGGACATGACTGACGCCCAGCTTGCCGGCTGGCTTGAAAAAGACGGGTCCGTAACCGTCCAAGGTACCGCTGCGCGGCACGCCCGCCTGCATCTGGGCGAAAATGCCACTGTGGATGCCGCAAGCATTACCGGCGGCTCCGCGGCCGTAACCGGCAAGGTCACTCTTTTGGGCGAAGGCAGCATTCAGGCGCAAAACATAAAGCTGACCGGCGATGCACTCGCCATTGACAGCACCGGGTCCCAGGGCAACCGCATCAAGGCCAACAGCCTTGCCCTTACGCCGGATACTCCGGATGCGGACTTTACGCTTGCGTCCGGCGAGCTTTTTCTCAAGGGCGAGGCAGGCTCCGCGCTCGGCTTTGCGGGCAGCGAAGGCAAGGGTCTGCAAATAGCCGACAAGGGCATACTGAAGCTTGGCGAGGATGCAAATCCCGGCGGCGACATCAATGCCAACGTTACGAGCGAGGGCGTAGTTAACGTTGCCCAGGGCAAGTGGACGCTGGCCGCAGGCAAGACGCTGGATATCCAGGATGGCAGCCTCACCGTTGGCGGCGGACACGATGGGCGCTCTGCCGAACTGAACATCCAGGGCGACCTGAAGAGCAGCGCAGAGGGTGATGTCGGCCACGACAACGGCGTCAACGTCATGAATAACGGCGTATTGTCAGGCGATGCCGAAAAATTTGTCACATACACAGACGACGTTGCTGCCATCGCAGCGGGCCTCAAAAAAATACATGTGGCCAATGGCGGTACGCTGCGGCTTGACGGGCTGGAAAGCGTCAATACCCAGCAGATGCAGAGCACAAAAACCGGCCTGCTGACTGCGGGCAGCAGCGGCCTTATCAGCTATGGCGCCGCCGCCATAGAAATATCAGACGCCGACAAGGGAACCAGCGACGGTAGCATCACAGGTGCCGCGGCAGAAGCCACCAGCGCAGTGCTGGCCGGTATAAATGCGGAATATGCCAGCACAGGCGACGCCATCACCGTGGGCGGCGGCTTCGGCGTTGATGCTCTTGTCGTTACGGGCAACACCGGCGATGTCGCTGCCGCCATCAACGGCAACCTTACCCTGCTTGGCAATGGCGGCCAGTTGATCATCGCTGAAGGCGATGCGACCACCAATGTCAGCATCGCTGCCGGAAAAAACCTCAACCTTGGCTCCACGGGCGCGCCATCCAACGGCGGCACACTTAACGGCAACGTGGAGCTGGCCGGAGCTGGCTCTGCCCTTAATGTCGCTGCCGCAGACTATACTGTGGGCGACATCACTGCTGGCGCTGCCGATACCGGCAATGTGAACGTCAGTGCTGGCGGGGGCCTTACTGCCGGGGCTATCGGCACTGCCACCGAGGCGGTCAGCAGCGTTAGCGCCGACAAGGGCGCTCTTGCGGCAACGTCCATTGATGCGGGAACCGTAACCGCGGATAACGGCGGCACGATATTGTCCACGGGCAACATCACTGCCGGCGGCGTGAACGTGAATAACGGCAGCACTGTCGCTTCTGCTAAGACCCTGAATACCAGCACGGTACTTGTTACCGATGGCAGCATCGAGGCCAAGACGCTTACGGCCTCCGCAGATGTGACGGTTGCCAACGGCAAACTGCTTGCCACCGGCACCGTTACTGACGCCAGTACGGTGGCAGGCAATCTTACCCTGACCGACAGCGAAGCCGCTCTCGGCGACATGGCTGTAACCGGCACTGCCGCCATTACCGGCAGCAACATTGTGGCCCAGAGCCTTGCAGTGGATGGCGCAGTCAACGTCACCGGCGGCAGCCTTGTGGCTGAAAGCCTTGCTGTGGCCGATGACGCCGCCTTCATTGACGGCGCGCAGGTCAAGGCCGACAAGCTGACCGGAGCATCGGGCAAAACCATTGCTGTCGGCGACGCCGATGATACAAAGGGCGGCACGACCCTCACCGTGGGCAGCCTGAATCTGGCCGGCGGCAATCTCTATGTGGACCCTGCCTGGGGCCTGGCCTCAAGCAACGTGGCTGTAGGCGGCTTTACGGGCGCAACAGTCGCTGATGTCGAAATCAACGGCAACGTGGGCGTGGGCATGAACTCTATGGCTGCCATCGGCACCACCAACATGGGCTGGCTTGCCGGACAGGTACAGGAGGCCACCAACGGCGCGGGCCTGACAGAAAACGGCGTGGACTCCGCCCTGGGCATCTACAGTGCCCAGGTGCTTGACGGCGCTCACGGCATTATTGTGGACGGCACAAAAACAACCGCGGACTTTACCGCCACCCCGCCGGCCGCCAATCATCTTGATTTCTCCGGCAAGTCCCTTCTGGTGGTTACCGCTGCCGCTGCCGTCACCCCTGACGGAGCCATCAGCAGCAACACCGCAGGCGGCACAGCCAATATCGGCGATGGCGCAAAACTGCGTATTACTGATGCCAAAGTGGGTCAGGACTATACTGTGCTCGGCACCAATATAGATACAATCACCCTTGGCACTGACGGAACAGGCTGGACAGGTTCCAACTTCATCACTGACTCGCGCATGATCAACGGTTCGTTTGATGCCGCCACCGGCGTGCTGAGCACGGGGCTCAATTCTGCCGCCAACGTTTACCCCAAGCTTGACGGCGACCTTGTAAAGGTGCTGGACAATGCCTACACCGCCGACCATGTCGGTCCCGCACATGTGGACTCCGACGTGAAGGGCGTGCGCTTCCTGTCCCGTGCCACCAGCGACAACTTCATCGGCAATGATGCCAATCTGGCCGCCAAAACCATTGAAAGCGCCGCCCGCATAGCCGTAGCCGGGGCAGTACCGCAAATGACAATGGCCGCCAACAATGCGGCGGGCGCTGCCATTACCCAGCGCACCAGCATAGCCCAGCCTGACGGCAACGGCATGCAGTCCGTTTCGCTCAACAAGGCGGAAGGCGCGGCCAAAAACGGCATGGCCCTGTGGATCATGCCCCTGTATCAGAGCCAGAATGCCTGGAGTATGGAAGCCGGCGACAGCTACGACCTCAAGTGGCACGGTGGTCTTGGCGGTGTGGCCCTTGGCGGCGACTATACCTTTGATAACGCCCTGCGCGCGGGCATAGCCTTCAATATCGGCGGGGGTTACGCCGAAGGCGAAGGCGATCTGGCAAAAACCACCAACAGCTTCAGCTTCTGGGGCCTTGGGGCGTACGCCGGATGGGCGAAGGAAAACTTCGGCCTCACTGTCGACGTCAACTACACCAGCACCTATAACAAGGTGAAGCAGGAACTGCCCGGAGCCATGCAGATGCGCGACCTCAAGAGCGACATCACGGCATACGCCCTGAGCACCGGCCTGCGTGCCGAATACAAGCTCAATACCCAGTATGTGGACATCATCCCCCACCTGGGCGTGCGCTACATGTACGTGAGCACCGACTCCTACGACGTGAAGAGCAACGGCACCGTCATGCGCGGAGATGAAATGAACCAGAATATCTGGACATTCCCCATCGGCGTGACCTTCAGCAAGCAGGTTGAAACCGGCAACGGCTGGTACGTGAAGCCCAACCTTGACCTCGGCATCATTCCCGCCACCGGCGATATTGAAGCCAGGAGCAAGATCCGCTTTACCGGAACCGGCACCAAGGCCGAGCTGGACACCCATACAATGGATTACATGAGCTATACGGGCGGCCTTGGTCTTGACTTCGGCAATGACAACCTGAGCCTTGGCGTGAACTACAACATACAGGCCTCTGAGCACAGCACCTCGCACGGCGTGTTCGGCACTGTCCGTTACGAGTTCTAGGGACACGCTGATTTATTCCGTTTGGCGGCGTTGCTTTACTTTTTTGAAACAGCCAAGGACGGAAGAGTCCACTCCTGCTTCAAAAAAGATCGCGCCTTGCCAAACGAAACAACTGCGCGTTTCCAGGAGGCCCTTTAACCAGTAACGCAAATCAGACCATAAACATCCGATGCGGGGCGGCTTACGCCGCCCCGCTACATTTGCAATCACCACAAGCGCCCATACGGCTTGTGCGGCCGTCCACGCCCTGCCCTTCCTTGGGCGCGGACGGCTTTTCTTGCCAAGGTACTTTTATGACAAAGCAAATACGTTTTGCAGCCCTGGGGCTGCTCTGCATCCTCCTCACAGGATGCCTTAACTTCAGTGATCCGCCCAAGGTCGGGATAGTGGATGTGGACCGCGTATTGCGCGAATCCCGCGCGGCCCATGCCGCCACCAGACATCTTGAGGCCGTCCGCCAGCGCCTGGATGCAGGCTGGAGCGAACTGCAAAAAACTTACGCCGCCGCACCGCCGAAAGAGCGTGAACAGGCGCTGGTTCAGGGTCTGCGCGCCCTGCGCCGCCAGATGGCGCTGGAAGAAGCAGCGGCCAGACAGGTCGTTGTCAACCACATGCTGGCAGAAACGGCCCGCTGGCGCGAAAGCTACAAGGCACAGATGGTGCTGGCCCGCAACGGCCTGCTGGACGCTGCACCCGGCATGGATATTACCGGAACCATCATGGAGGGCATGAATCTGCATGAGCCAGCATTTGCAGCGCTGCCCACGGTGCACATCGAAGGCGGCGACAGTGCCACAGGAAAAAAGCCGGCCGCCCCTGCTCCGTCCGGCAAACAGCGCCCACCCGCGGAAGCCACGCCAGGCTCCAAGAAAAAATAATTGCGATATAGATCCGTTGATGTTTGAAATATTCTGACTGTCTTTTTTGAAACGCCTGCCCGACGGGCGGCAGAGGGAGGCTGTCAAGGGCTGCACGGCTTGTGCGGCGGGAGCTTCCTCGCTTCGCCCGGCGGTCTCCCTGCACACTGCGATAGCAGCCAGCCGCAGCGCTGCCCTGCCTGGCTGCTACCGCGGCTGGAGGTCATCAGTGCACGCGCAATACGCTGACTGAAACGCGCCGGCCCAACAAAACAAGAAGTCAAAAAGCGCGGCCCCTTTTTCAGCAACTGAAAAAGGGGCCGCGCAAAAGCCGATGCAGGCTCTCGCCGTTCAGGCACAAAAAAGTTGCTATTCCGCGGGAGCGGCTTCGCTTTTTTCTGCCTGCCCGCTCTCGCCAACGGGTTTCAGGCTGTGCATGTATATCTGCTGCGGGCCGTCAGAGCATTGGGGAACCTGAAGGCCAACGCGCTCGCGCGAATTGATGACAATCGGCCCGGCCAGATTAAGCGCTGCTTCGCCGGGCTGCCCGGCGGGAATGGTGACCGTTACCAGAACCGCGGCTTCGTCCAGGTCGGAGATGCGCAGAAGCTGCTTTTCGGCTTCGCCCATGGCAGGCGCATACGCGCTTTTTTCCATAAAACTGTACGGATCAGCCACCAGCAGCCCCACCACGGGATTGCTCATGCTTTGCAGGATAAGCAGGGGAGCCTCGGGCCGTATCTGCAGCAGAATGAAATCCCGTTCATTTTCAAAACCGGCCAGCCCGCGCGGAAAGTGTACAACCTTGTCGGCATCGACACTCCGGCGGCCAAGGCGGGTATCGATTTCTATTTCTTTGTTTCGTGCCATAATTCAGCAGCCACCATAAGGTCGTTGTTACTGGTTTCAAGGGCGCGGCGGTTTTCCTCCACAACCCGTTTATACACTTCCTCGCGGTAAACGGTTGTGTCGCCCGGCACTTCAAGGCCAAGCTTGACCTGTTTGCCCTGCATACCCAGAACGGTTATGCGTATGTTTTCGCCGAGATACAGGCTTTCACCCGGGCGGCGCGTCAGTATAAGCATAGATGCTACCTGTTATATGTACTTGGCAAGACTCATCTGCATGATCATAGAAGAAGACTGAAGCACCGTCTGGTACGTCAGCTGCTGTCGCGTAAGCTTTGCCAGCAGCTCTGTCAGGTCGATGTCCTCGGTATAGCTCAATCGTTCTTCCTGGTCCAGCTTTTGAAAGCTGAGCACGTCCTGAGCCATGCTGACGCGGTTTTCCAGCCCGCCGATGCGGGCTTCGTACGCAAGGATGTGGGCATGCGCCTGCTCTATGGCGGCCAGGCTTTTCTGGCAGCCTTCCTGATTATTGTTTTCACAGTAGGCAATGAATTCGCCCACCACGTCAAAAAGGTTCTGGCCGCCCTCAAGCGACGGCTGCCCCTGATAGTACCCCCCGAAAATATCCTTGCCCACGTTGTTCACAGAGATGTAGGTTCCCTGCATTATTTCCAGGTTCAGGTTGGCGCGCGAGGGATGGATGAGCACCTGCGTGCCTGCGTCAATGACGCTTGTGGGCGGATTGGTGGCTGTGGCGTCCATATCCATGTAGCCGCCCGGCACCGGCAGGCGCACAGTGCCGCCCCCCGTGGTCTGGCCCGAAGCCGTGACCCAGGTGCCGCCGTTATCCAGGCTGTAAGAATAGTTGAACGCCGTGCCGGTGGAGTTCAGGTCCACGGTATTGTCCATACGCACCAGCACGTTATTGCCGAAGGCTCCGTTGGCCGACGTTTTCAGCCCGGCGGGACCGCCCATGACGGTCATTTCCGGCGGCGGATCGTTGTCATCCCCTTGGTAGACGGCCGTAGGCCGTATATAGACGAGCGTACCGTTTTTGGCCCCGGGGCCGAGGCTTGTATCCGCCGCGCTGACGGCCATATCCTGATCCATAGTGATGGTCACGCCATCGGCCACCAGGGTGCGGCTGCCGGCGGGTACGGTACTTGTGGTCCAGGTGTCGCCGCCGTCCTTGGACCAGCGGTAGGTCAGCGTGTCCGTTCCCAGGGTGCCGTCATCCGTGAACTGGATCATCATGGAGGTATTGCTTGCTCCATCAATGGAATAATGCCCCTGGCTGATCTCGTTGTTCCACGTGTCATCCCAACAGGTCAGGGCCAGGCTCTGCTCGTAGGCGTTCAGGTCATACCGCTGCCCGGCAAAGATGCTCTTGCCGTTGAACTGCGTATTGGACAGGTTGAGAATCTGGCCGAAAATTTCACGCGCTTCCTGGGCAATGAGCTTGCGCTGATCAGCCGTGGTGCCGGTGGCAGCCTGTTCCATGCGGCTCTTGAGGCTGATGATGGCATTGCTCAACTGGGTTCCCAGTACGTTATCCGTCAGTTCAAGCCAGCCCTTGGCCGTATCGCAATTGGACTGATACTGCTTGGTGGCGCTGATATCATCCCTGGTCATGAGCACACGGTACATGCCCGCAGGGTCATCGGACGGGCGGTTGATCTTTTTTTGCGTCGAGCCTTGTTCGTTACTTTCCATATATGCAGAAAGGCTCTTCTGCATCTGCCCCACCATGGTATTGTACATGGAGCTTTGTGTTACACGAATGGACATGGCAACTCCTTGAGCATATTCTCGCCGGAAAAACACGTGTCCGATTATTTAAAGCGCCCCTGTACAGCCACGGACAGGCCTGACGGCATTGCGCCTGGGAATGGTTACGCTTGAAGCTATCGTTTAACGGCCGCCCACATGCGCACGACTGAGGGTTCCGCAGATCCCTACTGCTTGAGACCCAGCAGGGTCTGCAGCATCTGGTCAGCGGTGGTGATAAGCTTGGCCGCCGCCGTATAGGAATGCTGAAATTTTATGAGGTTGGACATTTCCTCATCCAGGTTCACCCCTGTCACCGAGGTCACGCGGTCTTCAAGGTCGGTGGCAAGGGCCTTGTGGTATTCGGCATTGGTTTTGGCAAGCCTTTTGTCAGCGCCCACGGTGGTCACCAGAGTCGCGTAGTATTCGCCGATGCTCTGGTTGCTCACGGTCTTCCAGGTGGTGGAAACCGTCACTTTTTTGCTGGCAAGCTCACCTATGGCCGTGGCTGTGACGTTATCGCCCTTGTTGGCCTGGTTCTGCCCGTTCACGGCCCCGGCGGCGATCAGGTTGACATTGCTGTGCAGCTGGCTGCTCACCGCCATGTTGGTGGCGCTGTCGCCCGTAAAAAACGTATTGATGCCAAGCGCAGCCATAAGCCCCGTGCTGTCCACCCCCATAGCAAAGCTGACGTTGCAGGCCGGGTTGGCCTCTATGAGCAGCTTGCCATCCTGAATGGTCGCCTTGAGCATGTTGAGTCCGGGCGCGCTGGCATCGGGAAAGCTGCTGTTGATGACGTTGCACACGTCCTGCAGGGTGTGATGGGCCGGGTCGAAATTCACGGTTCCGGGAGGCGTGATGGAACTGAAGTCCAGCGTATTGCTTCCGGTATCAGTGTTGCGGAACTCTCCGGTAGTCTTGTCGTAAAAAAAGATGTTTACGTTGCCGCTTTGCAGCCTGTCCGCATAGGGCATGATGGCCTGGGGCGAACCAAGGGGCTGCTGCGTGCTCTGCACCTTTTGCGAACCCTGGGCATAGTTCAGCATTTCCGTGCCGGTCCCCTGGCTGTGCAGGCGGTTGACCTCCCAGATAAGGGACGAGGCCACGGCATTAAGCTCATCAAGGTAACGGCCGCAGTTGTCATCACGCACGGTAAAGTACGAAGTCAGCTTGCCGCCGGTAACGCGGTTCTTGTTTTCCGAACCATCAAAAAATGTCTGGGGCGTGACATTCTGCGGCCCGCGCGTCGGCTCTATCCAGTACAGGCCACTCATGGGCACGATGTCGAACTGGTCGCCCACGGTAAAATTGTCTGTGGCGGTGAAGGAAATCTTGAGATTCTTTACCTGTACGGGATCCACCTTGCCGTCACCATCAGTATCGGTGATCTCAAAGCGCATTTCCTTGCCGTTTTCATCACGCAGCCAGGTTTTGCCGCCGTCGAGCGACACACGAAAGCTGGGCGGCGGCACATCACCCGCCTTGCCGCCGGTGACGATATCCACAGTATATTCGTGGTTATCCGTACCTTGAAACTCGATGGAGCCTTTATAGGCCGATCCGACGCTCAGATGACTTTCTGAGCGCGGTCCCATCACCTCAAGCACATTGACGTTCTGCCCCTGCACCAGCGGCTGCCCGGTGGTGAGCTGCACGGTGAAGTTGCCCTTGCCGTTGTCGATGGTCTCCACATCCACAAGGCTCGCCAGTTCGCGCACCATCTGGTCGCGCTGGTCAAGCAGCGCGTTGGGATTGCTCACGCCGTCAACAGTATTGGTGGTGATCTGCCTGTTAAGGTCGGCAATGCCCCGGGACAGGGCATTGATGCGGTCCACAGACTGCTTGATGGATACATCCATCTCGTTCTGTATGGCCTTGAGCCCGGCGGCAGTGCTGCTGAACATGTCGCTCAGGTTGTCGGCCTGAGAAAGCAGGCTTTCGCGGTAGGCGTTATCGTCCGGCAACTGGGTGAGATCTTGCCACCCCTTGAAAAATTTATCCAACGACGAGCTTATGCCCGCCCGGTTGGATTCGTTGAACAGGTTTTCCACTGAAGAGAGGATCATGTCCTGTTCTTTCCAGCGGGAAGAATTGGTGGACTGCCGCACGTAGGAGCGCTCAAGAAAGGCGTCAAAAAAGCGCATGATCTGCTGGGCATTGACGCCAAGACTTTCGCCGCCCGGCTTGGCGGTGATGGTTCCGGCGTCACGCTGGTCCACATACCGGCGGGAATAGCCCTCGGTATCGGCATTGGCAATATTGCTGCCGGTAACCGATATCCACGCCTGTGAGGCCCCAAGAGCCGTCTTGCCGATATTGAGCAGACCGTTAAGCATGACCTAGAGCCTCCCTGAGATAAGCGCCGCCTCGGGATGATGCTGCACACGCATGCCGCCGCGGCGGCCGTAGGTTTCCGCCTTGGGGGGCATGGCCTGACTTGTGAGCGCCTGGAGCGTGCGGCTGCTCTGATCAAGCAGCGCCAGTGAAAGCTGGCTGTTACGCGTGGCCTGGCGCGCCACGCCCTGTTCGGCCTTGTCTATGGCGCGCAGAAGCTCCAGCAGCGCACCGCCCTCTTCTGCAGACAACGAACCGGCGTATTCCGCCACGCGCACTCCTGCCAGCGTCGTGATGACCGTGGCTTTTTCCGCCGCAAGCTGGCGTATAAGCTCCTGAATGGAAAACTCCAGCGCCACCACCGCATCAGTGTTGCGGTCGAGCAGTGCGGTATATTCCTCTTCCATAAGCTCGCACAGCAGGGACAGGGCCTTGCTCTGACGTATCAGGGATGTGTGGATTATCGTATACATGGTCAACCTCACTGGGCGGCCGGACTTCGACGCTGCGGGCAGAATCTGCCGCCTCGTCAAGGATCAAGCAATTTCCGTGCCTCGCCGGCTGCCGGTCTGAACCGCTGTGAAAGGCAGAGTGGTTGTGGCGGCGCGGAGCTACAGTACAGGGCTGCCCGCCGCAGAATCTGCCGCATGGCCTGCCGTATTCGCGGCTGCCACGCCACAGGCTACGGCCAGGGGCGTGGGCACAGCAGGCATCAGCGCCGTAAATCCGTAGCCGTCAGCGGCGGGATGCCGTAACTCTCCATTCCCTGTCGGGCCTGCTGCGCGGAAGGGGCAGAGACCGCCATGCCCGGTTGTGCCGCAAGCGCCTGGCCTGTCATGGCGCCTGCCTGACCACCCGCCGACGCACCTGTCGCGCCCACGGGCGCGCCTTGCCCCTGTGCAGCCGGAGCAGGAACCGTCAACGGCTGCTGCGCGGCCTGCTGTAAGCCCGGCTGTGAAGCCTGTTGCGCATGATAGGCGGCCAGCCCGGCTCCCGCCCGGCTGTTGGGGCCAACGGCATCCGCGCTGAGACTGCGCAGAATGGCGCTGCCGGATGTCTTACGCTTGCTGGGCGGAACGTTGGTGGTATAGCGCACCTTTTGTATGTGCGGCTCCGCCTGCGCGGCGGCTTCCTGCGCTTCATGGCTGGAATCGTGCACGGAAACGCCGGGAACCGACGGTCCGGGCGTCACTATACCGCCTGCCGGGGCAGCCTGGGGAGGCCGGGGAACAGGAGAGCCGGTTTGTGGAATGGTCTGCGGCATGGGCTGCCCGACGGCATGGCCGGAAATTTGCCCTGGCGTCTGGCCTGCGGCATGGGCTGCGGTATTACCCGGCTGGGCATACATGGCCGCCTGCATGGCTGCGGGCGTCCCCATGTTCTGTGCCATAAGCATCTGCATATCTCCGGCGGCCGCCTGCTGCGCTGTCATGGCTTGCCCGGCCTGCGTGGTTTGCCCGGTGAGCGGCGGAATGCCTCCCATATGTCCGGCAGGCCCGCCGGAAGGAACAGCGTGGGGCACCTGCTGCGGCTGCGCAAGATGTGTACGGGGCAGCACCCCGCGCGAACCAAGCTTGCTGCCCGCCTCAAAGCGGGCGGCGCGGGCCAGATGCAGGCCTGTATTCATATTGGGCGGTGTGTGCTGCGTTTTGTCCTGCGCGGCATCCTGCCGGGCGCGCAGGGCGGCAAGCACCTGCTCCACCTCGGGCGGACCTGCCGCCTGGGCAGCCTGCGAAGCGGGCAAACCGGCAGCTCCGGCGCTTTCGGCCGAAGCCGTGCCACCGGGTAATACCTGGATATGTCCGGACTCGCCCACGTCCTGTACAGGAGCTATTCCGTCATATACTGAAGGAATGGGCGCGCCGCCACGCATGGCGCTGTGCCCCGCTCCGCCGCCGGACGCTGACCTGCCGCCCGGGGCATCTGCCCCGGCGCTTTCGTCATTGCTTCCCGCGGGCAGTATGGATGCTGCCTGGGGCGTAAAGCCCGAGGGTGCGCCGCCCACAGAAGACGCCGTGCTGCGGCTGGCCGAAACAAGATTGCGAGAAAGCTGGGCGTACATCATGTCCGCAAGGCCGATGCCGCCCGCAGCCGTCATGGATTTTGCCAGCTCCTGATCATACATGCTCTGCCAGAACTGCTCTTCGCGACCTTGCAGCATATTGGTCTTGGGCAGGGTATTGCGCATCTCCTGCCACATTTTCTGGATAAAGATGGACTCAAAGCCCTCGCAGGCCTCGCGCAGTTTTTTTTCTTTTTCCGCTTCCGTCATTTTTTTGCCGTTGAGATTGCCAATGCCCGCCAGGCGGGACTGGAACTCACGGCGCGATACTTCCGCCGCTCCGGCTTCATGCGGCACAAGGCCGGTGGTCAGGGGAGAGGTCATTTATATCACCTCCAGTTCCGCCAGCAGCGCACCGGAAACCTGCATGGTGCGCAGAATGGATATGAGGTCGCGCGGGGTGGCCCCGATAGAGTTGAGACCGTCCACCAGTTCCTGCAGGGTGGCCCCTTCGATGATGACGAGATGGCGGTTTTCTTCGCGCACATTGGTTTCCGTGGTGGGCGTCACCACGGTCTGCCCCTGCGAGAAGGGACCAGGCTGCGATACCTGCTCGCCCTCCTGCACGGTGATCTGCAAATTACCGTGCGCCACGGCGGTGCGGGTAATGCGCACATCACGCCCAAGCACCACAGTGCCGGTTTTTTCGTCCACTACCACCTTGGCCGCGGTGTCGGGGCTTACGTCCAGATTTTCGATGGAGGCCATGAGAGGCACCATGTTGTTGCGGTACTGCGCCGGGATGTCCATAGTGATGGACATGTCGTCTATGGCGCGGGCAAAGGGACCGCCCATGGCGCCGTTGACGCGCTCGGCGATCTGCTGGGCCGTGCTGAAGTCGGCCGTGCGCAGATGCAGGGTGAGTTTGTCCTGCTGGTTGAACTCAAACGGAATGCCCCGCTCCACAATGCCCCCGCCGGGAATAATGCCCACGGTGGAAATGTTCTTGCTGACGCTGGCCGCCCTGCCCTGACTGGAAAACCCGCCCACGGTCAGCGACCCCTGGGCGAGGGTGTATATCTTGCCGTCCACGCCCTTGAGGGCCGTTTGCAGCAGCACGCCGCCCAAAAGCGATGTGGCGTCGCCCACAGAAGACACGGTGACGTCAAGGCGCGTACCCGGCTTGGCGGATACAGGCATGCGGGCCGTCACCATCACAGAGGCCACGTTTTTGGTCTTGAGCGCCGAAGAATCCACGCCGATACCCATGCGGTCCATCATGTTTTTCATGGAACTCAGGGTAAAAACAGCATCCTTCTTGTCTCCCGTGCCTGCCAGCCCCACCACAAGGCCGTAACCGATAAGCTGGTTGTCACGCACACCAGAAAAAGAGGCTATATCCTTGATACGCACGGCCTGCGCGGGCAAGACCATGCTCAGCAGCAGGGCCGCCGTAAATATCCATAAAACGGGATGGCGCAAAATCGTCAATTTCATGGCGCTGTCTCCTTGCCGGAATACCGGCACAGCCGTCATTGCAGAAAGCGTGCCGAAAATGACAAACGGGGCGCCGTGAGGAGTTGGGAAAAGACAGGGCAAAAGAAAGTGCGACATCCCGCCCAAAGCACGTATGATAATGTGGAAAAGGCCGCCCCTGACGGGGCGGCCCTCATATATTCCGGGCAGAAAGCCCGTTGGCGTAACGCATCTTCAGAAAAGTCAAGCCAGGCGGTATTGGCCCAGGCTTGCCCTTGCAGCCGCACAGCCTGTAAAAATCCCGGCACGGCGTCAGTCTGGCCGGATGAGCTGCAAGGCTTGGCGCCATCACCTGTAACGCTTCTGAAAGCCGGAGCGGGGCAAGAAATGCTGCAACCGTCCGGGCAATCCTGAAACAGCATTACCCTGAAACAGGACAGCTTTGAAATACTTCATATTTCAGAGCTGTCGTTCTGCCGGAAATACAGTTTTCGGCAAAACTCACATCATGTTACGGCGCGTTGCACTCTCATGCGGTGTTGGTGCAGCCAATTTTTTCAAAGGTAAATTTGCGCTAAATGCGGAACAGTCCCGGTTCCTCACGAACAAGGCTGGACGCAATAAGGCGGCTGTCGGGCTTGTAGGTTCCGTTGGCGACCTGGATGCGCAGGGTTTCAACCTTTTCGGAGCGCACATCCGGGGCACTCTGGGCCGCGCGGCGTGCTTCGGTCATGAGCAGGGCATCCTGCGAAACACTGACCGTATCTCCCTGCCCGGCTTCTTCGCCGGCGGTTCCGGCGCGCTGCCGTGCGCGCGCATCGCTTCTGGCCGCGGCGTTCTTTTCCAGACCGGTCGCATAAGGATCAAAAAAACTGTTCGGCGTATTCTTTATTTCCATACACTTTACTCCACTAGCGGCACATTCGGGCCGCCTCGTGCAATCAGCCGCGCTGATCCGGTTCGCGTGGCGGCTCTTCAAGCATGCTCTTGTCTACCTGCTCACGAATGATGCGCCACAAGGCATGCCGGGTGTTGCGCTGCACGTCTTCTGACAGGGGCTCCATACCATCCGGCCCCTCGCCCACAATGTGCAGCCTCTGACCGGGCGGATAGGTAAAAAACACCTCTTGCCCCACTTCCTTGCCCAGTTCCTTACGGATATTTTCTACCACGGGGTTGTCACTGCCGGTGAATATAAGTGTTTCGTACAGTTCGCGGGCGACTTTTTCCACACAGGCCCGCCTGTGGGCGGCGGGGTCCGGGTCATGCGGGTCTTCACCCAGCACAAGACGCCTGCGCACACGAAAACGCGCAAGACGCCGGGCAGCCAGCAATTGCTGCTCGTACCCCTGAAGCATCATGCGCAGTTTTGCAGAGTTGGCGTCGGGCATGCACGTATCCGTCCTTGCTGTCTGTTCGGACGGGCCTGAAAAAACTTTAGACTTTTCTGCCCCGAACATTTCGGGCATTTTTCCCGGTTACGGCGACAAAACAGGGGCAATGGCACATGCAGGCGGCCGCCGTGGAAACCCCAGTGCCCCCGGCTGTCCCCGGGCTTTACAGAAAAGACCACCGCCCTGCGGCTGCGCTGCCCGGCTCACAATACCCATCGAAAAATTATGGATGCAAAATGCTCGACTCTCAGAGCATGCAGCGCCTGAAGTGGCTGCCTGACGGCGAATCATCGCTGCTGTCTCCGTCCGCAACGTCCTTTTTCCGTGACGGCCGAGGCAAGTTCGCCTTGCAGGCATTTCGCGGTGCGAATTTTTTACAACTCCACGCAGGCGTTTCAATTTTTCAAGACTGAACCGCCCGAGCGCGTCAATTGCGGTTGCGGGCCAGCACACAGCCCACAGCCAGCAGGTTGAGCACACCAAAAACAATCAGGTCCAGATGCATGCTCTTCATGAAGGCGTCCACCGTGTCCGGTCCCGCAGGCCTGTCGCCGAGGAAAAATCCGAGCGTCAGGGTAATGACCGCCATATTCACAAGCTGCCCGGCCGTGCGCACCGCGCCGGTAAGGCCCGAGGCCTGTCCCACGTGTTCCGGCCCGGCGCTCTCCAGAATGATGGTGGTATTGGGCAGGGCAAAAAGGCTTATGCCCACGCCAAGCAGCCCCTGGGCCGTCAGCAGTACGCCGATGGGTGAGTCCACCTCAAGAAAGGCCGAAACCAGCAGCCCCAGGCCGCACAGCCCCACCCCCACGGCGCTCACATGGCCGGGATTGAACCTGAGGCACAGGCGGGCGGCCACGGGCGTAGTCAGCGCCTGCACCACAGACTGAAGGGCAAGAAACATTCCGGCCTGCTGCACCGTCATGCCCAGGCCAAATTGCAGATAGAGGCTGAAGAAAAAAAGTATGCCGAAAAATGAGCTGTAGTTGATGAAGGCCGCCAGTGAGGAAAGGGCAAAAACCCTGTTGCGGGCCAGCATACGAACATCAAGGATGGGAAACTCGCTGCGCAGCTCCTTGATGCAGAAAATGACCATAAGCACCACAAAAGCGCCCAGCAGGCAGCCCGCCATGACAGGATATGCCGCCAGTTCCGACGAGCCGAAGGTAAGCGCCGTCATGGCCAGCCCGTAGATAAAACAGCCCGTCCAGTCAAAGGGCCGTCCCTTGGCGGTACGCCAGTCCAGTTTGACGAAATATTTCATGAGCAGCAGAACGCCCACAGAGGTCAGGGCGTTGCCCCAGAAAAGCCAGCGCCAGCCAAGCCAGCCTGCCACAAAACCAGCTACGGGCGGGCCGCAGGCGATACCCGCGTACACGGCTGCACCGCTGTAGCCAAGGTAGATGGGGCGCTTTTCTGCCGGCGCGGCCGAGGCCAGCAGCGCCAGCCCGCAGGCGTTGAACATGGCCCCGCCTATCCCCTGCACAAGGCGCAGGCCCAGAAAGAACTCCACTGAAGTGACAAAGCCCAGTAAAGCCCCGCTGACCCCGAAAATAATCGTACCCAGAATAAAAATGCGCCGGTAGCCCCAGATATCGCCAAGGCTGCCGCTGGCAAGCTGAAAAACCGCCAGCCCCATGGCGTAAAAAGCGCCCATAAGCCCCAGTTCTCGCACACTGGCATTGAGGCTTTCGCCAATGGGCGGCAAAACAGCGTTCACGCCCGCCATCATGAAAGGCATGCAGAACAGGGAGGTACAAACCGCAATCAGCAGCCAGCCATGGCCTTTTTCGATGGATGAAGACATAGCGGCACACTAGCGCCGGGTACGGGCAAGGTCAATACGGTCGGGGCATCTGGGCCGAAACACGCAGGGCTGCCCTCCCGGCAAGAAGCACGCGGGGCCGATCTTGCCCACGCGGGCGCGAGCGCATCAGGCCGCAGGCAGACTCACATCAGGCCCAAGCAGGCCGGATTCCTGCGCGAGGCGCAAACACATGTCGGCCTTGTTCAGGGTGTACAGGTGGACCCCTGGGGCACCGTTATCCAGCAAAAAGCGTATCTGGCGCACGGCAAATTCCAGCCCCACCTCGCGCACGGCCTCTACCCCGCCCTTTTCATCAGCCTTTTCAAGATCAAGGTAGAGCTTGCCGGGAATATTGGCCCCGCACAGCGCAAGCACCCGCCGTAGCGAGGCAAAGCTCTGTATGGGCAGAATGCCCGGAATAACAGGCGTGTGGATGCCCTGACCGCGCAGATGCTCCAGCAGGTCGGCATATTCGCGGGCATCAAAAAAAAGCTGGGTCACGGCAAAATCAGCGCCACTGCGCATTTTATCGGCGGTATGGCGGCGGTCCTGCGAAATGGAAGTAGACTCGGGATGCGGCGCGGGATAAGCCGCCACGCCAATGCCCATATAGGGCTGCTGCCGACGGGCAAACGTCACCAGATCAGATGCGTGCCGGAAGCGGCCGCTGTTCCAGTCCCACTCTTCTCCGGCGGGCGGGTCACCACGGAGAGCCAGCACGTTGTCCACACCAGCGGCCCTCAGTTCGGAAAGATAGGTCGCGATGCTCTCGGGGTCGGCCCCCACACAGGTCAGGTGGGCCATAGTGTTCAGACCACGCCGCGCAAGCTCGGCCGTCACGGCCAGTGTGTTGCGCTGCTTGCCGCCTCCCGCGCCGTAAGTTACGGAAGCAAACAGGGGAGCCAGGGGGCGCAGTTGCTCAACAGTTTCAAAAAAGGCGGGCAGATTGGCCTCATCCGCCGGAGGAAAGAACTCCAGCGAGAAAAAAGGCTTTTGGGCGGCGCGGATGCTGTCTCCGATATGCATGCGGCAACTCCTTGTGGCAGCAGGGTGCGACCCATACGGGTGCGAATCTATTTTATGTTTATATCAAGATAAGTTGATATGTCAAGAAAAAAAGCCCCACGGCCTTGCCAAATGCCACACTTGGTCGTAATGCAGGTGCAAGAGTGCCTGCGCCGCGGGCCTTACCGGCCGCAGATCGGAAAAAACCACTACTATTCCGAAATATTGCAACATACAGCAGGCCGTAGGCAACATGCCGGTCCGGCAACCGCCCCAACAGCGGCGGTGCCATGCCGGCAGATGCACAACCAAGGCGCACAGCCATGATGCATAGCCATGACGCACAGAACTGACCTTTATATTGCCGGGCAACCTGCGCCCGCCATTGCAGCCGACAGGCGCGACACGGGAACGGGCTGCGCCCGCAGATGGCCCTGCGCCGCACGCAGTTTTCTGGCAAACTGCCTGTTTATCTGCTGTCTGGCGACATTTTTGCAGGCAGCCGAGGCAGCCACCGTCCATTCGCCGGCCCGGCCCGGCGCCCGCCCCGCCATTATCCCCGCCGCCGTGACAATGGACGCGTCCACCGCTTCCATCGCCGGAGCAGCGAACCTTTCCGGCGAACCCACCGGCAATCCCCAGCCCCCCACTCCGGGCGTGGCAGCACAGACACCTTCCGCCGCCGGGGTTGATGAACTGGGCAAGCCCGCCTGGCGGCAACTGGAATCCGGCCTTGACTTCGGCGAATTTCAACTGACTGACAGCGAAGCCCTGCTGACAGCCCTGCGTATTGATCCGGCCCACTTTGACTTCATCCTCTGTGCCCGCTCGCAGGACGGCGGCAATCTGCGCTCGCTGAACCAGTGGGCCGAGCAGTATGGCCTTACCGCCGCCATCAATGCCAGCATGTACCTGCCGGACGGCATCACAAGCACGGGCTACATGCGCCAGAACGGGCACCACAATAACAAGCGTGTGGTGCAGCGCTTCGGCGCTTTTTTCGTGGCCGGACCGGACAGCCCGGATCTGCCGGGAGCCGCCATTGTGGACCGCGATGACCCGCAATGGGAACAGCGCATCGGCCAGTATCGCCTTGTCATACAAAATTACCGCATGACCAGCGCCGACAGGCGCATCCTGTGGTCGCCCGGCGGCCCGCACTACTCCATTTCCGCAGTGGCGCAGGACGGTGATGGACACATCCTCTTTCTGCACTGCCGCCAGCCTGTGGAGGCCTACGCTTTTGCCCAGCAACTGCTGCATTTGCCCCTCAACGTGCGCACTGTCATGTATGTGGAAGGCGGCGGTCAGGCCGGACTGCTGGTACGCTCAGCCGACTGGAAACATGAGCTTGCGGGGCTGAGCGCCGCCGGGCTGCTGGTCACTGGCGACCTGCGCGCCCAGTTGCCCAACGTACTGGGAGCCGTGCGCAAAACCACCGCAAAAGACGAGTCCGCCACGCCGCCCGCCGCAGACACGCCAGTGGATGCCCCTGCCGCCACGGCCCCGCCCGCCCGTTCAGAAAGCCCTGACCCTGCAGAAGAGGGACAGGAGTCGCCCGCCCCCCTCCCTTCCCCCGAAGAATCTGCCGGGCAGAATGCTCCGCCGCAAACGGAAAACCATTAGAACATTTTTCCTTTGTCAGTGCCCTGCCGCCTGCCCGGGCAGGCGACCGCTGCCAACGGCGTAAGCGCATTTTTTTTGCGCTGTTACATGCCATCCTGAATGCCGCAAAAACTTTGCGGGCATATATTGGCAAAGCCGTAATGCCCTAGTCATAGCCGAAATAAAATGGCATAGTGGAGATTGGCTGACCGGAAAAGCTTTGCGGCTCACTCCGCGCCCTGATTATTGATAATAATTATTGATTCTCATAAAAAAGACTTTACTTTGGTCAGGACTTCTTACACAATAATTATCGGTATCCGGGGCTACAGGGCATCCGCGCAAGTGCGTGCCTACCGCCCGGGCTGCCCCGGCGGCAACCTAAATCAAGGCCCATGCCGGCCAAAAAGCAAGTGAGGAAACCATGCCCAAGCATCTGGAAGTTTATAAGTGCACTCATTGCGGTAATATTGTTGAAGTGCTGCATGGCGGCGGCGCCGAACTCGTGTGCTGTGGCGAGCCGATGAAGCACATGGTTGAAGGCTCCACCGACGGCGCGATGGAAAAGCACGTGCCCGTTATCGAAAAAGTGGACGGCGGCTACCTCATCAAGGTGGGCAGCGTGCCTCATCCCATGGAAGAAAAACACTGGATTGAATGGATCGAACTGCTGGCCGACGGCAGAAGCTACACCAAGTTCCTCAAGCCCGGCGATGCGCCCGAGGCTTTCTTTGCCATTGACGCCTCCAAGGTGACCGCCCGCGAATACTGCAATCTGCACGGGCACTGGAAGGCTGAAAACTAGATCCGCCGCAAGGCGCATTACAGAAGAGGCGCGGAAGCTCCGCGCCATCTCCCAAGGAGGATTCCCCAATGCAGAAGTATGTTTGCAATGTCTGTGGCTACGAATATGATCCCGCCGAGCACGACAACGTGCCCTTTGACCAGCTGCCCGACGACTGGTGCTGCCCCGTGTGCGGGGTGAGCAAAGACCAGTTCAGCCCGGCCTAACTTCGGTCTTTTCCTGCATTTTTCCCCGCTTTGCCGCTACTTACGGCAAAGCGGGGCTTTTCGTAAAGGGGAAGACCAAACACTTCGGAGAATATATAGATGCAACCTGTTGAAATCAAAAAAGACATCTACTGGATAGGTTATGTAGACTACGACCACCGGGACTTCCACGGCTACTCCCGTTCCCCGGACGGCTCCACCTATAACGCCTACCTCATCAAAGACGAAAAAAATGTCCTTATGGACACGGTATCCTCAGGCTGCGAAGGCACGCTTCTGTGCCGCATGGCCAAGGTTCTGGAACCAGAAAAGGTCGACTATATCGTCTGCAACCATATGGAGCTTGACCACGCGGGTGCCCTTGAAGCCATCGTGGAACGCTGCAAGCCCGAAAAAATTTTCGTGTCGCAGGCGGGCCTCAAGTCCATGGCAGGTTATTTTTCCTGCAAGGACTGGCCCGTGCAGGCCGTCAAAAGCGGCGACAGCATCAGCATAGGCAAGCGCACCATAGTTTTTCAGGAAACGCGCATGCTGCACTGGCCCGACAGCATGGTCTCGTATATTCCTGAAGAAAGGCTGCTCATCAGCAATGACATCTTCGGCCAGAATATCGCCAGCTCCGCGCGTTTTGTAGACGACTTTGATGATGACGGCGAATATCTGCGCCGCGTCAAGGAATACTACTATAATATCGTGCTGCCCTACTCGCCCATGGTGCTCAAGGCCCTGCCCATCGTGGAGCAGCTGGACATCGACATGATTGCCCCCGACCACGGCCTCATTCACCGTGGCGAAAAGGCCGTGCGCCGCATTATCGATCTGTACCGCACCATGGCCGAACAAAAGCCGCAGCAGCGCGCCCTCATTTTTTACGACACCATGTGGCAGTCCACTGAATCCATGGCCTATGCCGCATGCAGCGGGCTGGAAGAAAACGGCGTGCCCACGCGCATCATGTCGGTCAAAAGCAATCACCACAGCGCCATCATGACCGAACTGGCCGACTGCGGCGCGGTGCTGGCTGGTTCGCCCACCCACAACAATACGGTGCTGCCCCTGGTCGCCGCCCAACTCACCTACATGAAGGGCCTGCGCCCCCTGAACCGCGTAGGGGCCGCCTTCGGCTCGTTCGGCTGGTCCGGCGAAGCGCCCAGGCAGCTGCACGAACACCTGGCAGGCATGCACATGGTCATGCCCGTGGAACCGGTCAAGTGCAACTGGCGGCCCGACCGCGATGTGCTCAAGGCCTGCCACGACATGGGCAAAACTGTGGCCGAAACACTGAAAAAGAAGTGCCAGGAAGGATAGCCCAAAGCTTTTCCTGCAACAGAAAAGCGGCGGAAGTGCATACTTCCGCCGCTTTCATTTTTCAGAACAGCTTCACTTCAGGCCTGCTGTCTGCGGCGGGCAAGCCCAGGTTGTACGCCCCCCAGTGAGTGCCTTGAACACATCAAGAGTCCGTACACTCAGGACTGCAAGCCCCTGAAACAGGCTGAAGCTGCAAGGCCCAGCACCAGTGGGCAGCTGACATGCAGCCTACGGATGACACTTGGACTTGGCGCAACCGGTAAGGTCTTTCTTGAGCTCGGGCTTTTCAGCCACCACCTTGCTGTGACAGGCAAGGCAGCTCGTATGCTTGAGCTCGCCCTTGGCGTGAACGACGTAGTACAGGCTCTTTTCGCCCTTTTTGGCGGTCAGGTCGTCATGGCAGCCGGAGCTGCCGCATTTGGCATAGCTTTCCTTGCCGTCCACCAGGTGGTGGCAGGTCACGCATTCCACTTTTTCGTGGGGAGCGTGGGGGAACATGACTGTCTTTTGCGAGCCTTTGACTTCGACAGGCTTGTCAGGCACGGCAGGCGCGGCCCAGGCGCTCACGGCAAGAAGCAGGGCCAGCATACAGGTAAGAGCAAGAGTTTTTTTCACAGCGGTCCTCCAAGGTAAAAAAACAACACATGAGAATTTTTGCAAGCTTACGGCCAGCATGGCAACGTGTCAATGGGAAGCCCGAAACACATTTTCAAGTCATTTACACTGTCATAAACGTCTTTTACGTGCATATCCCCTGGGTGTAAGCATATACGACCCAACAGATCTGCTTTCATTGTTGCCGATAATCAGCAGAGAAAGCATATCCACCTGTGCGACATCAAAGGTATCCAGTCTGTGCACGCTCACACTCTGTCCAGGCCTGTATGCCTGCCGCACCAGCCCCACAGGGCATTCCCCCGCGCGAAAACGGCGGGCCAGTTCCAGCGCATGGTCCAGATGGCCGGGGCGCCCCCTGGAGCGCGGATTGTAGATAACGCACACAAAATCCGCCTCCAGAGCCGCGGTAAGCCTTTTAACAATGGTTTCCCACGGCGTCAGCAGATCGCTCAGACTCACGCAGGCAAAATCATGCGTCAGGGGTGCGCCCAGCAGAGCCGCAGCCGCGCATACCGCGGGAACGCCCGGAACCACACCAAAGGGGACCGTATTGGCCAGGCCCCGCAGTTCAAGTATTTCCAGGGCAAGGCCCGCCATGGCGTAGATACCGGGGTCGCCCGAGCAGACAAGGGCCGTGGGCCGACCGGCCAGGGCCGCATCCACAGCGGCCGCGCAGCGCTCTGTTTCGTGGCGCATGCCGGTGCTTATCAGCTCTTTGCCCTCCAGCAGTTCAGGGGGAACCATATCCATGTACAGGTGATAGCCCGCCACACAACGGGCCTGGGCCAGCACTGCGCGGGCCTGCGGCGTAAGGCATTGAGCGTCGCCGGGGCCAAGACCGACCACATGAAGACTGGCGGCTTGCGTCATATCTGTTCTTCTTTTTTGTTGTTTTCACCGTTTGCGGCCTTGTCCGGCTCCTGCTCGAGGGCCAGGGCCACAGCTACGGTCAACTGCGACTGAAAAATGGTTTTGGGCAACAGCAGGCGGGCCTCGCTGCAGCCCGAATCCTTACGGGCCGCCAGCAGGGCCGCGGCCTCGCACACGCTGAAAGGGGGCAGCCCGAAACGCCGCCCTGCCGCTGCTGATGGGTGCGGCACCGGACAACGCACCAAACGGGCAGCGTCAAATCCCTTGAGCGGCACGCCAAGGCGAAAGGCAAGTTCCTGCAGGGCGGGTTCCTGCAATTTTTCCGTCACCGTGCCCAGAGCGGCCACGGCCTGCATCTCAAGATAATGCGTTGCAAAAAGCTCTTCAAAAGCCTCGAGCGCAGCACCCAGCGAAAGGCCTTTGCGGCAGCCAAGCCCCACATACAGACGCGGTACAGCCACACGCATGAGGCCTTCACAAGGAGAAAGCCGCCGCCAGTGCGCGGCCAGAAGGGGCGGAGCATCGGCTTCACGCTTTCCGGCCAGCAGCGACAGGGGCGGAACTACGCTTTCATCACGGCAGGGCAAGTCCTGCAGCGCGGGATGCGCGGGCACAGCCCCGCAGGGATTCCAGACCTGCAGGCTTTCGCCTTCCAGCAGGGCCGCCTGCGCGCGCGGTAACTGGCCCCAGTCTACAATGCGCAGCCCAGCCTCACGCAACAGCAGGTCCAGAGCCAGGGCGTGGCCCGCAGGCAAAGCCCCCCCTGCCGCTCCTGCTTCTGCATGCCCGTGCCCTGTTGCAGAAAGGCTCCCCTTTTCTATAGAAACATCGGACGCTGTAGTGATGACGGGAGTGGCCCGCAACAGAAGCGCCACATGGCGAGCCAGATGGTTGCCCCCACCCCAGTGACCGGAAATCAGGCTGATGACGTAGTTGCCGGCGGCGTCCAGCACTAGAACCGGCGGATCCTGACTTTTGTGCGTCAGCAGAGGGGCCAGGGCGCGCACGGCAATACCGGCAGCCCCGATGAAGATATGCGCGCCATGCTGCCGGTAGGCGGTGGAAAGAAAGTCGCCAAGCCTCGTAAAAGGCTGCGCATCGGGCGGGCAAAAGCGTTGCGGCGTAAAAATACGGCAATACTCCAGACGGCCGCCCCCCGGCGCAGTCCAGGGCTGGCTTGCAAGCAGAGCCTTGAGCCGCCGGGCAAGGGGCAGTGCGGAAAGGCTCAGGGCATAACAGGCCAGAGAATCTTTTTCAAAAACAGGATGCAAGCAAACCTCCGGCGGCCTTTCGCCGCGCGTGGCCTGGAAAAAGAATAAAGAGCTATGTGAATTAAATATAAATCCACAGAATCATGCAAAAGCACTGCCGCAGGTTTTTTAAAGCCCTTCTGACAGCAGAGTGTGCGCGAAAGCCTGCGACAAAATGGGGTTTTGCCTTCAGGTGAATGCATACGCGCACCCTCCTGTTGCCAAAACCCCATTTTTCCTATCCGTATACAGCGGCTCTGTGCAAAGCGGCCATATAAAAGCAGACCCTAGAACATCACCTTGCGGGCCGCATCCAGGGCGCGGTTGAAGTCTTCATCCGTGTGGGCGAAAGAAACCATGCCGGTCTCATAACCCGAAGGTGCAAGGTAGATACCCTGAGCGCGCATCTGCTTGTAAAAACTTGTAAAGAGCTTTTGGTCGCACTTTTGCGCATCGGCAAAGTCCGTCACTTCATGTTCGCTGAAATAGGGGCAGAACATGGAAGCCAGCGTGGGCATCTGCAGTGGTACGCCCTTGGCGGCAATGATGTCGCGCATGCTGTAGGCAAAAGCGCGGGTACGGTTTTCAAGGCCGTCATAGTCTGCCTTTCTGAGAATGCCCAGTGTGGCAAGACCGGCAGCCATGGCCAGCGGATTGCCCGAAAGGGTCCCCGCCTGGTACACGCCGCCCCGGGGAGCGATCAGTTCCATGTAGCGGCGTTTGCCGCCAAAGGCTCCCACAGGCAGGCCGCCACCGATGATCTTGCCGAAGGTGGTGAGGTCGGGGTCGACCTTGAAGCGCGCCTGCGCCCCGCCGAAGGCCGCGCGAAAGCCCGTGATGACCTCGTCAAAGATAAGCAGGCTTTCATACTGGTCGCATATGGCGCGCAGACCTTCAAGAAAGCCGGGCTTGGGCAGCACAAGGCCCATATTGGCCGCCACAGGCTCCACAATAATGGCGGCAATGCTTTCGCCGTGACGGGCAAAGCATTCCTTGACGGCTTCCAGATCGTTATACGGGGCAAGCAGGGTATCCGCCACCACGGCGGCGGGTACGCCCGGCGTGCCGGGGATGGAAAACGTGGCAAGTCCCGAACCGGCGGCAGCCAGAAAAGGATCGGCATGTCCGTGATAGCAGCCCACAAATTTGAGAACCTTGTCACGCCGGGTGGCGGCGCGAGCCAGGCGCAGGGCGCTCATGGTGGCCTCGGTGCCCGAGTTGACCATACGCACCATCTCAAGGCTGGGCATGGCGGCCACCACGGCCTCGGCCAGCAGCACCTCATCAGGGCAGGGGGCGCCGTAACTGGTGCCGCGATGGGCGGCATCGCAAACGGCACGCGTGACGGAAGGTTCGTCATGCCCAAGAATCATAGGACCCCAGGAAAGCACAAAGTCAATGTACTGCCGCCCGTCCACATCCGTAAGATGACAGCCGTGTGCCTCGGCAATAAACAGAGGCTGGCTGTCCACATTGTGGCAGGCACGCACGGGGCTGTTGACGCCACCGGGTATGACAGCCTGGGCTTTTTCAAAAAGCTGGCGCGAAACAGTGTCCATTCTGGCTCCTTTATAACATTTTGTGCTTGCGGCTGCTGCGTGGCGGCCAATGTTGCCTGCCTGCGCGGGCCGTAAATGCCGTCGCGCTGTGAACAGGGGCGCTATTTCATTTTTGATGAATATTTTCAGCAACAAAATGCTAGGTAAAATACGTCATGGAAGTTTTTTTCAGTTCCTTGAGGCTGCGCAGGATGGCGTGCTCTTTCAGGGAAGTCGTGCGCTTGACGTCCTCAACAACGCCCAGGCATTCAGCCTCGCTGCGGCCGTGTATCATGGTGTACATCTCGTAGGGCCAGTCAGGGGCGGAGCTGGGGCGATAATAGACGTGCGAAATATGGCTGTGCTCTGCCGCCTTGCGGCCGCAATCATCCACCTGGTCGGGCGTGACCTTCCACGCGACCATGGCGTTGTGGGTCCAACCTGTTTTCTGGTGCTTGATGCTCGCCCCGAAGCGACGGATGGCCCCGGACGCCTTGAGGCGGCCAAGCAGTTCAAGCACCTGCGCTTCTGTCATGCCCGCCTGCTCTGCCAGATCGGCATAGGGGGTCAGGCTGTCGGGCAGGTTGGCCTGCACAATGCGCAGAACGGCTTGTTCCTCTGGGCTGAATTGATGGCTCATGGGTTCTCCGAATAGACAAAGAAGATGCCGCGGGCAACAGCACGCGGCAAGCGGCCATGCCCCAAGGCATGGCGCAGGCCGGAAGCCCGGCCCGGGGAACGCCCCGGGCCGGGATAAAAAACCGCATTATCAGCGCGTAAACGAACGGGCAAACAGATTCTGAATGGCTACGCGGCCGTTATCTTCAAGAAAGCGCGTACCCGTCGCAGCAAAATGGGCCTGCTCAATGGCGGGATTTTCCACCTGCACCCATTTATCTTTACGCCAGTCAAACCAGGCGTTTTTAGCCTGATCAAAAACCAGCAGGGGTTTGTTGCATATTTTGGCGAATTCCGCCCCCCAGCCCGTGCCGCCCTTGACCGTGCCGTCGGGCTGGATGGCTCCGACCACTATGATCTGGTCGCCACTGCTGACCTGCCAGCAGATGGACTGCAGCACCTTGCGAAACAGGGGGGCGCGCGTGTACTCACGGCTCATGAGGCGCGACACATAAGTAAGACTCACATCTTTAAGGGCCAGCTCTTCAGACGTAAGAACACGCACCCCACGGGTGCGCTCCATCTGATGCCCCTCAAAACTGTAATTCACTTCCTCCATGCCCCAGCTTTCAGCCAGAGCGCCGAAGAACTGTTCTGTACCGGCGGCGCCGCCGCTGTAAAGCACACATTGGTTGGGGTTGAGCATGCTGCCTCCTCAAGGATTGTTGCGCCGGGCAAGTTGTGGATAGTGGTCTGTGTATCCGGCAGAAGCGTCATGGTCATCATTGCAAAAATTACAGCGCTCGGCAAGGCTGGCCGGATAAAGAAATGGCTGGCAAAAGCCGCCTGGCCGCAAAATATTTTTCCGGTGAAACCCGGCAGGGGTATCGCGCCACAGCCCGGACCATACGGGCGGACTGTCCCGCAACGAAAAGCGGCAGGCACTTCGGCGCAGGCAGGCCAAAAGACGGCAAGGGGCAAAAGACAAGCAAGAGAGGGAAACGGAGAATGGAAGGAAAGGACAGCAGCAAACCGTGTTGTGCTACCCCTGTCGCGCGGGCGGACAAGCGGACAGGCGGGCAGTGCAAACGCAGCCAGCCTTGCGAAGGCAAACACTCAAAACCTGCACTGCGCCGCGCAGTAGCTGCCGGAAAAAGGCAATGCTGGGGCTGTCTGAAGTGCTTCGGCTGTCTGAAGCGCGCTGCGTCTTTTGGACAGGCAGCGCGTGTAACTGTCAGGGGGCTTCAAGACAAACAGCACGAAAACGCAAGCGCAGGTAGCTCTGGCTGCCTGCGCTCATGTGGAGCGGGCTGGCTAAACCCGTGAAGGGGCACACCGTTCAGGGAGTTGCCTGCCCGCCACAGTCAAATAAACTGTGCCGCACCGCCGTTTTTACGCCACAAGGCGCAGTGCCTGTGCGGGGTTAAAAACGCAACGAACAAAAAACGCCCCAAAAAGCGAGGGGCGTTATGTTGCTGCTGAACCCTAGTAGCGGGGCTGACGAGGAGCCCTGGGTTTGGCTTCGTTGACGCGAAGCGTGCGACCGCCGAAGCTGAAGTTGTCAAGAGCTTCAATGGCGGAGTCGGCTTCGCCGTCTTCCATTTCCACAAAGCCGAAGCCGCGGGCACGGCCGGTATCCCTGTCGCTGACAAGTTTCACAGACAGAACGTTGCCGTATTCGGCAAAAAGATCCTGAACCTGTTCTTCCGTAGCAGACCAGGGAAGGTTCCCGACATAGATGGACTTGGACATGAAACACCCTCTCAAAAAAAACAATCTTCCCGCGCTTACACCCGATAAAACGTATTACCGGTACGCGGCCCATGCAAATCACAGAAACACGCTTTGACGAGCTTGTCAACGAAAGTACTAAAAAAAGTTGGCATTGCGCGCTTTTTGCGTGATAAAAACATGTGACGCAATGAAATAACTGGATGTTTTAATCAAAAGATGTTCAATACCTTCAAAATGTTATATGCCTACAGCGCCAGCATATCACCAGCCATCCATCTGCACAGCAAAGAGACGGTGCATCAAAATCAGAGCATTTACATGGGACAGGCAGGCTCTTGTGCAGTGAAGATGCGGACTGTTTGACCACACAATCATGTTACACGTCCGTACAACAGATATAAAAATAAAGGTCTTACGTGTGAAAATATGCGCAATCAACGTCGGATAAAAACAAAAACAATGCCATTGCCAGGTCCAACAACGTAAAAAACCGCTGTATTTTCCGTTTTCATTATAGGATATCGTATGCACGAAAAAATGGATATTTTTTATCTGACCTAAAAAAACGGCGAACATTTACAGAACTATTTACCCGACTGCGTCACGTGTGCATACACCTGCGGATAAAAAATGGCGGTGCATCAAAGGCCCCTGCACGGGCTGGCTGTTGCATATATTTCTTCTCCATCGCAGAGTGGCGGCGCAACAGCGCCCGCCGTGAAACACGCAGAGCACTGAAACCACCGCCGAGCCGAAGCGTTGGGGAATGCCCTGCGCTGTACCGGATGCGCGGGTGGCCCCTTACGTATGCCCATCGTGGATGTTTTCGATGTGCGCAGGGATTCTGTGTTCCGTCTGCAACAGTCCGTCGCGACGCGGATGGTGGGGCGATCACGCCCCCCTGGAGACGCTCACGTGGCTGCATCTGTGCGGCATGGGGCCGCTCAAGGCATCGTTCCCCTGACATGGCTGGGAGTTCTCATGATTTGGCACGAAAGATCTGAAACAGTGCGAGGGCTGAGAAGACCAGTGAAAGACAAAAAAACAGCGTGCCGGAGGGCACGCTGCTGCGGGAATGACTATGAACCGCTTTCAGAAGGCGGCGGCGACCAGTCCGGGGCCATGTCTTCAAAAGATGTGTAAGGTGACATGTACATAAGCTCTGCCACCCCCACAGGCCCGTTACGCTGCTTGCCGATAATGATTTCGGCCACGCCCTGGGGGGGGCGCTCGGCGGGTTTGACGAATTTATAGACGTCGTCCCGGTAGACAAACATGATAACGTCCGCATCCTGCTCAATGGCGCCGGATTCGCGCAGGTCGGAGAGCATGGGGCGTTTATCGCTGCGCTCTTCCACCTTTCTGTTCAACTGCGAAAGGGCCACCACAGGCACATGCATTTCCTTGGCAAGCCCTTTAAGGGAACGGGAAATATCTGAAATTTCCAGTTCGCGCGAGTCAGTGCGGCGGCTGGTGCGCATGAGCTGCAGGTAGTCAACCACCACCATGCCAAGCCCCTTGTCCGCCTTGAGCCGCCGGGCGCGGGCGCGCAACTCCAGCGTGGTCAGAGCCGGGGTATCGTCAATAAAAATGGGTGCGCGGGCCACAACGTCGGCTGCGGCGTACAGGCGCTGCCAGTCATCGTCGGTGAGCAGCGACGGACGGCGCAGCTTGGAAAGGTCCACCTTGCCCCACACGGCCAGCATGCGCTGCATGAGCTGTTCCTTGCTCATTTCAAGCGAAAAGACGGCCACGGGAACATTCTGGCGCACGGCGGCGTGCAGGGCCATGCACATCGAGAAGGCCGTTTTACCCATACTGGGGCGGGCCGCCACAATGATGAGGTCCGAAGGCTGAAGCCCGGCAGTGAGCTTGTCCAGCCGGGTATAGCCGGTGGTGACGCCGGTGATTACGTCCTTGGCGTCGGCCAGGCGGGAAAGGTTGTCAAAAACCCTGTCCAGCAGTTCACGGGTGGGGGTAAAATCGCGCCCGGAAGTGCGCTGCGAAATGGCAAAAACCGCCTGCTCGGATTCGTCCAGCAGGGTTCCCACCTCAAGAGAGGCGTCATAGCAGTTGGTGATGATGCCGGAGCATGCTTCGATAAGACCGCGTTGCAGGGCCTTGTCGCGCACGATGGTAGCATAATATTCGGCGTTGGCACCGGAGACTACGGCCTGGGCAAGGTCGCCAAGGTATACGGCCCCGCCCGCTTCTTCCAGAGCGTTGCGGCTTTTCAGCATTTCTGCTGTGGAGAGCAGGTCTATGGGAGCGGATTTGCGGTACAGTTCAAGAAAGGCGCCGTAAATTGTGGCATGGGTCGGCACATAAAAATCTTCGGCAGCCAGTTGGTCCACAATGGCGTGCATGAGCTGAGGACGCATGAGTACGCCACCGAGCACAGCCTGCTCCGCCTCCACACTGTGGGGCGGCACGCGGCGCAAAAGATCCGCCTCGGCCCTGTCTGCGGCACTGCCCTGCCGGGCCTTGAACGAACCTTGACCCGACTGGCCGCCACGACCGCCGCGCCCGGAAGCACCGTTCTGCCCAAAAGGCGCGCCCCCGGCCTCGGGGCCGGGGGCGGAGCCATGATCACTGTGGGAAACCACTACATCCCCTATTCAGCGGCCTCAGCTTCTTCAGCGGGAGCTTCAGGAGCAGGCTCTTCTTCAAAGGACTGATGGTCGGACACAACCTTCACCGGCACCAGCGCAATAACGCTGGGGTGCAGGCGCACACGCACGGGGTGTTCGCCCAGGGTGCGGATGGGGGCGTCCATAAGAATGCGGCGGCGGTCAACATCCACACCAAGGGCCGCGATGGCGTCGCCGATGATGGTGGTGGTGACGGAGCCGTACAGCTTGTCGTTGTCGCCCACGTGCATGGTGATAACCACGTCAAGGGCTTCAAGACGGGCCTGCATGTCCTGGGCTTCAGCGCGCAGGGCATCCATATGGGCCTGCAGTTTTTTGCGCTCCTGTTCAAAAACTTTCAGGTTGGCCTGCGAGGCCACCATAGCCAGACCCTGGGGCAGCAGAAAGTTGCGGCCATAACCGGGCTTGACATCAACCACATCGCCAAGGCTGCCGAGATTTTCCACGTCGGCGCGAAGTATCAGTTTCATGTGCGCCTCCTTAGATGCTGCTCTTTTTCTGGACGCCGGAATCGTGCGTCGCGGTGTAAATGAGCAGGGCCATCTGACGGGCGCGCTTGATTTCGCGGGTCAGCAGGCGCTGGTGATGCGCGCAGGTACCGGTGATGCGGCGGGCAATGATCTTGCCGCGCTCGGTGATGAAATCACGCAGGATGTCAGGGCGCTTGTAGTTCAGGGGCAGGTCCTTGTCTGCGCAGAAACGGCAGAACTTGCGGCGCGGGGCAAATTTTTTCTTGAAGGCCATTTTACGCAACCTCCCCGGCCACTTCGTCGGCCAGCTTGACGGTCACAAACTTGAAGACGCCGTCGGTCATGCGAATGTTGCGTTCCAGTTCGGCCACCAGAGGAGCCGGGCCCTGGTACACCAGACGCACGTAGTAACCGCGCATCAGCTTGCGCACCGGGTAGGCGAGGTCACGCATACCCCAGTTGTCCACTTCTTCCATAACGCCCTTTTCACGCTCGATAATACCGGTGAACGTGCTGACCACGCCCTCGCGGTTTTCGGCGGAAAGCTCCGGTGAAAGGAGCAGCAGGGTTTCAAATTTCCGCATTGTGTTTCTCCTTGTGGATTGACAGCCCGCACACACAGGTACGGGCAAGGAACGTGTTGTATACTGCCCGCCATGCGCCCTGTCAAGGAGCAATGCGCCCACGCGCCATGCTGCAAAAACATACCCCGGGGCATGTCGCCCTTTTGCCGCGGTGCCGGCGTCCGCCACGGCATCAGGGCAGGTGCGCGGGTTTTTCGGCCAGCAGGCTGTAGTCGTTGGCGATCCAGTCATTGATGGACTGTACGCCTTCATCCCCCACCCTGGCCCACGCGCCCTGCCCGTCACTGTCTGTCAGCCACACCTGTATAAAGCGCAACCGCAGGGCAAGCCGCCGCATGGTGGCGCTGTAAAGCCCCTCCACGCACTGACAGACCACCGGGGCCACACAACGCTTGCGCCCCGGCCTGTTGAGCACAACGCAAAGCAGCATCTGCGTGCCGGAAAGCCTGTGGTAACGGTCTGCTTCTTCCACATCGCCCATTTCAAGACGCGCCCCGCCTGCGGAGATATTAACCAGCCGAAGCTGCCCGGGGCTGTCTTCGCGAAAAGTAAAATCAGGACCCCCCAGGTCGCGCCAATGGGCGGGCAGCCTGCCCCGAAGCCACAGGTCTACGGAATGCACCATACCTGCCGACGGAAAGATCCGTTCGTGCTTGCGCAGCTCCCGCTGCACATAGGCCTCGGGCCTGCTGATCTCGATTTCGCACTGCCGGCTTTCCGGGTCCACATGGTTATGGATAATGTGTGTCTTACACAAAAAGCCCTGACGGGCTTCAACGGCCGACATCTTGAAGGTATGTACAAGCAGTGCGCGCGGCAGATTGAAATGGATGAGGCACTGCTCGCCATTAAGCGCATCGGGCAAAAAATTGACACTGCACACAAGCAGCACACTGGACCGCCGCATTTTGCGTATGCGGCAGTACACGTTGTCCATCTGACGATTGCGATTGATAAAGAGAATTTCTACACAAACCTGATGCGCAAAGGCCGCGTCAAGTACAGCTCCTATAGAGGGCTTCTTGACGGCCGTGTGGCCCAGAGCATGCCTGAAACGGTTGAAGAAAAGCATTTCCTGCCTCTTGCGGGGCTGCCCCCTTTTTCGTGTCTGGAAGCGCAAGACAGAACAGATAGCTCTACCGATAATAGATTCATTTATTCCGGCATACGATCTTTGTCAAACATCCATCCGGCATGTCCGGCGGGCGTCATGCATTGCAGGCCGGGCACACGCAGGACTGCTTGCATCCCGGCCCGCTTGCATATACTGTGCGCGGCATGTCCGATACCATTTTTACCATAGAGCATACCGACGGGGCCGCCCGCGCAGGAACCCTGCGCACGGCACACGGCACGATTCCCACACCTATCTTCATGCCCGTGGGCACAGTAGGCTCGGTCAAGGCCATTGCTCCTGACGACCTGGCCGCCATCGGCGCGCCCGTGATACTCGGCAATACCTACCATCTGTACCTGCGCCCCGGCGACGAACTGGTGGCCCGGCGCGGCGGCCTGCACAAGTTCGCCTCCTGGCCCGGCTCCATTCTTACCGACAGCGGCGGTTTTCAGGTCTTCAGCCTCAGCTCGCTGCGCAAAATCCGTGAAGAAGGGGTGGAGTTCCGCTCGCACCTTGACGGTTCCCGTCATCTGTTCACGCCTGAAAAGGTGTTGCAGATACAGCGCAACCTCAACTCCGACATCATGATGGTGCTTGATGAGTGCGTGCCGTATGGCGCGGACTATGACTATACCGAAAAATCACTGGCTCTCACCACACGGTGGGCACTGCGCGCCCGGGCGGCCTACCCGGCAGGCACGGCGCACAACCTGCTTTTTGCCATCACTCAGGGCGGCTTTCATAAAGACCTGCGCACGCGCTCGGTGGAAGAGCTGTGCGGCCTTGACTTTGACGGCTTTGCCATCGGCGGCCTTTCGGTGGGCGAACCCAAAGACCAGATGTATGACCTGCTCTATCACACCGCCCCCCAGCTGCCCGGCAACAAACCCCGCTATCTTATGGGAGTGGGTACGCCGCTTGATATCGCCAACGGCATCAACGCCGGGGTGGACATGTTCGACTGCGTGCTGCCCACCCGCAACGCGCGCAACGGCACGCTCTATACCTCACAGGGAAAAATAAACATCAGGCGCAGGCAGTTTGCCGAAGACGACGGCCCCCTGGACCCCAACTGCCGCTGCTACACCTGCCGCAACTTTTCGCGCGCCTACCTGCGTCATCTGTATGCCAGCCAGGAGCTGCTTTCTTTTCGCCTCAACTCGCTGCACAATCTCACGTACTTTCTCGATCTGGCCCGCAATGCGCGCCAGGCCATCATTGAAGGCCGATACGCCGCCTTTCTTGCAGGCATTGAGGCTCTCTATCCCGATGAGGCGGCAAGAGCCGCTGCCGGAGCATAGAGCAGTTTCAAAGTGAAAATGCTTTGGCGTATGCTCGCGCAGACGCCCGCCGTGGAGGCACAGGCACAATGTAGTTACGCTGTTACGCGCAGAGCGAACGTGCCTTACTTTGAAAATGTACATTCTCAAAGGCAAGAGGCCAGAGAGCCTGCGAGCAAAGGCGTTATCCAGATCAACTGAAGCCCATTCCGGCTCAGGCGGAGTGTTTGCAGCACTTGCCCGAGCCGGAACGGGCTTTTTTGTCAGCGGGTGCAGCCGTCCCACCGCCGTAAAAAAGCAAGGCCCGGAAAGGGCAAATCCCGCAGGTGGCAGGGCAAAACAATCTATGACGGCCGGGGCATTGCCGCCTTTGCCCCCTGCCCCTTCCTGTGGCATACTGCCCGCGAACATCCGCCAGCCGCGCCAGCGCGCCGAAAACGGGCGGGACAAGCCAGTACGAGGTTCGCATGCAAGCCAGCCACAGGTATTCCCTTACCCTTTCCACTGCCAGCAACCCGCTGAGCCTGCGGGGCATGGTCACAAGCCCCCACTACCTGGCCTCCCAGGCGGGGCGCGACATCCTGCGCGCGGGCGGCACCGCCGTGGATGCGGCCATTGCCGCAGCCGCAGTGCTTTCTGTGGTCTATCCCCACATGTGCGGCATTGGCGGCGATAACTTCTGGCTCATATATGATGCGGCTTCGCAACAGATGCGCGCGCTCAACGGCAGCGGCCGCGCCGCGCGGGCAGCCAGCGCAGGCCTGTACGCCGAACGCGGGCACAAGGCCGTACCCACGCGCGGGGCGCTGGCAGCCGTTACTGTTCCCGGCGCGGTGTCGGGCTGGGCCGCCGCCTTTGATCACAGCAAAAAGCATATGGCTTCGCCCCTGGCCTGGGGGGATCTGCTGGAATCCGCCCGCGAGCATGCCGAAAGCGGCTTTGCCGTGTCACACTCCCTGGCGGGCAGCCTGACGCTTGTAAGCAGCGGCAAACCCAACTACAGCCTGAACGACTGCCCCGAGTTTCGCGAGCTTTTCTTTACACCTGAGGGGCATGCCCCGACATTCGCCTCCGTTCTGCGACAGCCGCACCTTGCCCGCACCCTCGGCCGCCTGGCTGCCGAAGGACCTGAGGATTTTTACTGCGGCGTGACAGCCCGGGCCATTGTGGCCGCCATGCAACGCCACGGCGGGCTGCTCTCACAGGAAGACCTGAGCAGCCACACGGCCGACTGGGCCGAGCCGCTGCGCGTGGACTACCGGGGCTACACGGCCTGCACACCACCACCCAACTGCCAGGGACTGGCAACACTTGAGATACTTAACATCCTCAACCAGATGGATGTCGAGGCCCTGGGCGAAGGCACGGCCGACTACTATCATGTCATGGCCGAGGCCACGCGCGAAGCCTTTATTGACCGCCAGCACTACCTCACGGATCCGGACTTTGCCGACATCCCCACTGCCAGGCTGCTTTCACCGGCGCATGCACGGCAACAGGCGGCACGTATCCGCATGGACAAAAGCGCCGGTCCCCTGCCCCCATTGCCTCCTGGCGGCGACACCATCTGGCTTGGCGTGGTGGACGCGGCCGGCAATGCCGTGTCGCTCATCCAGAGCATTTACCACGAGTTCGGCTCGGGCATTGTGGCGCACGACGCTGGTTTTGTGCTGCAAAACCGGGGCTGCGCCTTTGCCCTTGAGCCGGGGCATGTCAACAGCCTTCAGCCGGGCAAGCGTACCCTGCACACCCTCACGCCGGCCATGCTTCTCAAGGACGGCAGACCCCACCTTGTTTACGGCAGCATGGGCGGCGACGGGCAACCCCAGACCATTGCGGCCATGACCACCCGTATGGTGGATTTCGGCATGGAGCCGCAGGACGCCGTGAACGCGCCGCGCTGGCTGCTGGGCCGGAGTTGGGGAGCGGAATCCAACGACCTGAAGCTTGAGGGACGCATCCCAGAAGATGTGGCGCGGGACCTGGAACAACGGGGACATGCAGTGCGGCGCATCGCGGACTTTACAGAAATGATGGGGCATGCCGGGGCCATTATGCGGCGGGCGGGCGATGTTTGGCAGGGCGCCACAGACCCGCGCGGCGACGGCCAGGCAGCAGCGCTGTAGCAGGCCTGCCGGGCGCTGCGTCAAATGCGGACCTGGGCGACAAGCGTATACAGCGGCACGAAACCTGCCCGGCTCTCCATGCCCGTGCAACATGGGGGGCAGCCGTAGGGCCGTAGGGCGGACATCAGAACCGCACGGCGTGAAAAACATCAGACTGAAGGCCCCGGACACGTGAATGTCCGGGGCCTTCAGTCTTGTAACATATGATTCTGCAAGCAGCGTTTAGCTGATCCAGCTCCCGAGGGCATCCACAATCTTGCGGGCCTGTTCTGCGCTGGATATGGTGAATTTGGACTGCTGGCGGTATTCACCGCCGGATTTCTTGTAACGCCGGATAACATACATGTCCGGCCCGAAATCATCTTTTTCCGGCTGCCATTGCTGGTACCGGAAAAGAATGGTCGTCCACAGCCCCTTGCTCAGTACAACCTTGTCCAGTTCGTTTATAATGATCTGGCCGTTTTCTTCATACTGTACGGTAAGATCGTCAATAGTCTCGTTCAAAATATCTCTCCCTGCGGAGCCTCATGGCCGCCCCCCGATGGAGCGGAATCTATCCGGCGTAATTCGCCAGCATGCCTTTGACGTTTTCAGGTAGCTCGGGCGTCTTGACCACCATTTCCGTAGGGCCGGGGCCGTACGCACTGGCGACAATCGCCCCGGAGGCGGACAGGGCCATCATGCGTTCGGCCATGGTCAGCTCTCTGCCCGAAGCTATCTTGTTGCCGAGAATACCCAGAACATTTTCACTGATGCTCAGCGGGCTGACAGTGTTGAACTTCATAGTATGCTGCCTCCTTTAATTTCTGATAGGCAAGGCTACAATTTTCGCCGCCATCCCGCAAGGGGGCCAGACTGCGGCGCAGCATCACAAAACCCCGTGCGGAGCGCTCCCCGCAGAAAAACGGCGACACGGAAGGCACAGCAGCAGGGATCACTGCCGCAGCAGCATGAGGGCGTAACGCTCCACCGGGGCAAAATCGTCGGTCAGGGGCAGTGTAGCAAAATCCAGCGGCCCTGTGTACCTTGTAGCCAGCATCATTTCCACAGGCTTCTGCTCCGTGAGCTGTACCTGTGTGCTCCCAGCGGCCAGCGGTGCGGCCCTGTCTCTTTTTTCAGGAAAAGCCGCCACCATAAGGTTCTGCACCTCGCCGGGCCTGTCGGGACGCGACACGCAGTATACCTGCACCTCTGCGAATGATGTGGACAATGCCTTGAAAATACTCTGAAACAGGCGGCCGTCCTCTCCTTCCACGGCAGAAATGACGTTCATGAGCACGGCGCCGCCCGGGGCCACGGCCCGCCGCAAAGCCCGCGCCGCCTCTACCGTTCCCATCTGAAAGGGAACCGCATAGTGCGAGTTGAACACATCCACAAAAACCAGGTCAAAACGCCCGTCCTGCCTGTTCAGAAAGGCACGGCCGTCTTCGTGGCGTACCGAAAGGCGCGCGTCGTCGCCCAGGGCAAACCAGCGCCGGGCCACGTCAGTCATGGCCGGATCTATTTCCACAACAGTCATGCGCACATCTTCGGGGGCAGCCAGGGCCGATTTGCCCGCCAGAATCCATTTGGGCACGGAATAGCCCCCGCCGCCCAGCATCAGTATGGAGCGGGCATGAGGCACAAAGTAGGGACCCAGAGCATAAAACCGCGTATACTGAAAATAAAGCTCGTCCGGTGCGTCAAGATACATGCCCGACTGGCTGTACCCCGGGTCCGTAGCCATGAGCCGCACGGCGCGGCCGCCCTCGCCCCAGTCCGTGCCTTCGTAAACGCGGATGCTGTTATAGGGGCTTTCCACAAGATGCATGCTGCCTCTGTCTTCGCGCCAGTTTCCGTACATGCCGTTGATCGCGGTTCCCAAAATGCAGAGGGCCAGCAGGGCTGCCCTGCCCTTGGCCCCGCCCGGCGCATTGCATAATGAAAGGGCCAGCATGCAGACAGCCACCCCCCACAAGATGGACGAGCTGCCAAAAAACGATATGAGCACAAACCCGCCCAGAAAGGTTCCCAGAATGCTGCCCGCCGTGGAAAGGGCGTACAACCGCCCTACCGTGGCCCCGGACGTGTCCAGGCTGCCGATGCGCAAACGGATGGCGTAGGGGCTGACCATGCCGAAAAAAAAGGCGGGCAAGGCGAAGATTCCCACAGCGGCGGCAACAGCGGCCACATACAGATTGCCGATGCCCTCGGTCACCCACTGGCCCACCAGCGGATGACACAGGGCCGTAAGCGCGCTGCCCGCCCCGGCTCCGGCCAGGGCAAGGGCAAGCCCCCTGCGGGAAAGATGCCTGTCGGCCATACGGCCGCCAGCCCAGGCCCCCAGCGCCAGACAGGCGAGCACCACGCCGATAAGGCTGGTCCAGACAATGGCTGATGTGCCCACATAAGGGGCCAGCACGCGCGCGCCCACCATTTCCAGCACCATGACCAGGGCGCCGCTAAAAAAAACCGTCAGTTCCAGCATGGCACTCCTTTCCGGCTTCTTGCTCCGGGACAAGACCCAATGAAAAAATGCTGTCTCAGAAACAGAACGTCTGACCTCCTGCAGCAATGTGCAGAACCGCTAGGGCATCCGGCCGGAAAACCGGGCAGGGCCGCTAACCGGGGGAAAAATCTGCGCGCTCACGCCGCACGGCAAAAAAATCACGCAACAGCGTCGCGCACTCTTCGCCGCGCACGCCCCCCATGTGCCACAGGCTGTGATTGGCGCTCTGGGCGTCAAAATATTCCGCGCGGGAAACAACGGCGCCGGCCAGATCGTCCGCTGCACCGTAAACAAGCCCGGCCAGCCGGGCATGGATGCAGGCCGCCGCGCACATGGCGCACGGCTCCAGGGTAACCACCAGTACGCAGCCGCCAAGCCGGTAATTGCCAAGCATCTGACCCGCGCGGCGTAACGCCAGTATTTCGGCATGGGCCGTGGGATCGCTCAGGGCCACCGGGGCATTGCCCTCTTCGGCCAGCACCCTGCCGTCAGGCGCAACCAGCACTGCCCCCACGGGAACTTCCCCCAGGGCGGCAGCGTGGCGCGCCCGGTCAAGGGCGCGATCCATGAGGCATTCCCATGTGTGACCGGGCGGGGCCGCTGGCACCGGCCCGGCAGGTGCAAAAGCGCGAAATCCTCCGCCCCGGAGGCGTGACCCGCCGGGGAAGGGGAAAGAAGCGTCCGGCACATCACGCCACATGCGGTATCCTAAAGGATGACAATCTTGCGCAGATGGTTGACCACTTCTTCCGGCGTATCACATACGGTAATAAGCCGGTCTATTTCCTTCTCGTTAATAAAGCCGCGCCCGGCCATGTTCTTGCGCAGCCATTCCACCATGCCGCTCCAGAAGCTGGAGTCATACAGCACTATGGGAAAGGGGCGCGTACGGCCGGTCTGGGCCAGAACAAAAGCTTCAGAAAGTTCGTCAATGGTTCCCATACCGCCAGGCATGACCACATACGCCATGGCGTATTTGACGAACATGAATTTGCGGATGAAGAAGTAGCGGAAATTACAGCGGGTTTTAACGTACTGGTTGCAACCCTGCTCGTGCGGCAGATGGATGTGCAGCCCGACAGACTCGCCCCCGGCCTCGCTTGCGCCCTTGTTGGCCGCCTCCATAACGCCGGGACCGCCGCCGGTGATGATGCCGAAACCAGCATCTACCAGAAGTTTGGCGATTTTTTCCGCATCCTTGTATTCCTGCGTTTCGGCGGTGCTGCGTGCAGAGCCGAAAATGGAGATGCAGTTGACCTTGAGCGCATTGAGGGTGTCCAGGGCTTCTACCATTTCGGCCATGATGCGGAAGGTACGCCAGGATTCAGTGGTCACGGAGGCGAGATCGTCCACGATATTCTGTTGCAGTTCAGGCATGGATACTCCTTTTGTATCTTCCGGTATTCCGGGCAGCGGGGCTTGCGGCCGGTTAGCCGCCCGGGGCGGAAGCGCATGAATGTACCCTGCCGCCCGCAGGCGGCAGCAGTGTAATCAGGGTCGCAGTATATGTGTCCCGTTGCGTAAAGGCAATGCGAAGCTTTACCGCGCAACAGGCGAACAGGGAGGACAGCTTGACGCTACGCGCCCCAAACGGCTATGGAAAAAAGTCCTGCGCGGCGTGTCGCAACACACGACCGCGCCGAAGGCGTTTACCGTTCGCGCCCGGGCATTATGGACCGCGCGCAGTCCAAACGCATCTCCATGCTTGAAAACAGCGTTGCCAAGGCGGAAAAACGGACGCGCAAAAGCCCGCCTGCCGCCTCGGTATATCCGGCGGCCTTTTGCCGCCAACTCTTACCGGAGGCCATGATGAAGGTCCAATTTCTGGGCGCGGCGCAAACCGTGACCGGTTCCTGCTACATGATTGAAGCATGCGGCAAGCGTTTCTGCATTGACTGCGGCATGCATCAGGGCAACAAGGCCATTGACGCCCGCAACCGCGAAATCGAAGTCTACCGGCCCACAGACATTGACTTTGTGCTTATTACCCACGCGCATATAGACCATTCGGGCCTTTTGCCCCGGATCGTGCGCGACGGCTTCAACAATCCCGTATACTGCACCAAGGCCACCAGCGAACTGCTGGACCTCATGCTGCAGGACAGCGCCCACATTCAGGAAATGGAAGCACAGTGGGAAGCCAAAAAATACATGCGCCGGGGCCTTAAAAATCCCCCTGCCGCCCTCTATACCGTCGAGGATGCGCAAAAGGCCGTATCGCTTTTTTCCGCTGTGGACTACCATAAAACTTTTGAGCCTGCTCCTGGCATCCGCGTCACGTACTATGATGCGGGGCATATTCTTGGTTCCGGCTCGGTGCGCATCGAGGCCGATGAAGACGACAAAACCACAAGCCTCATCTTTTCCGGCGACATAGGCCGCCCGCAGGCCCTCATTGTGCGCAGCCCAGAAAGCCCGCCACAGGCTGACTATGTGTTTATGGAGTCCACCTACGGCGACCGCGACCATAAAAACGAAGAAACCAGCGACCAGGAACTGGCCGAAGCCATCGCCTACAGCTACGGCAAGGGCGAAAAGGTCATTATTCCGGCCTTTGCCGTGGAGCGCACCCAGGAAGTGCTGTACTGCCTGCACACGCTGAGCAAGCAGGGCAAACTGCCCGAAGACATGCCCGTGTACGTGGACAGCCCCCTGGCCATCCGCGCCACAGAAGTTTTTGAGCGCAACCGGGAACTTTTTGACGACGCCGCGCAAAAACTGCTCAATAACGGCGACAATCCCTTTGCGCTGCCCAACCTGCGCTACACCCTGTCTGTGGCGGAATCCCAGGCCATCAACGACTACAAGGGACCGGCCATTGTCATTTCCGCCAGCGGCATGTGCAATGCGGGCCGCGTGCGCCATCACCTGCGCCATAATATCTGGAAGCCCGGCGCGAGCATCGTCTTTGTGGGCTATCAGGCCGTGGGTACGCCCGGGCGCAAAATTGTTGAAAAAGCCAAGAAAATAACCCTGTTCGGCGAAGATATGGACGTGGCGGCCCGCATTTTCACCATTAACGGCTTTTCAGGGCATGCCGGGCAGAGCCAGCTCCTGGACTGGCTGGCCCCCCTGGCCCACAACTGTGCCCAGGTAGTGCTGACCCACGGCGAAATCAAGGCACAGGAAACACTGGCCGGTCTTATCCGCCAGCGCTTCGGCCTCAAGCCGCGTATTGCCGCCTACCTTGAAGAGATGGTGCTGGACGGCTGCGAGGTTACCGCCACCGTTACCCACGAAACCAAAGCCCATCCCAGGGTCGACTGGGGCTTTCTTACCGGCGAAGTGGAACGCAAGTGGGATATGTTCAAGGGCAAGCTGGCTGATGTTGAAGCCCGCCCCTGGGTGGAACAGACCGACCTGCAGGAAGCCCTGGAAAAAATGGACTATGCCCTCACGCGCCTTATTTCGCGCATGTAGGAGAATGAAAACACCATGCGCATCATAGCGGGCCGCCTTGGCGGCCGTATTCTGAAGACTGTAGAGGGTGAAGGCTATCGCCCCGCCATGGGCAGAACCCGCGAGGCCCTCTTTTCAATGCTTGCCGCCCGTGGACTGATATGGTCCACGGCGCGGGTGCTGGACCTTTTTGCGGGCAGCGGCAGCCTTGCCTTTGAGTCCATCAGCCGGGGCGCCCCGCATGCCCTGCTGGTGGAAAGCTCAACCGCAGCCATGCGCTGCCTTCAGGCCAATGTGGAAAACCTCGGCGTACAGGTCGAGGCCGGACTTGTGAAAGACGATGTGCTCAAAGTGCTCAAGCGGCCGCCGCAGGAGCCATACAACCTTGTTTTTATGGACCCGCCCTATCGCAAAAAACTGGCGGAACCAGCCTTGCGCCTTCTGGCAGCCCATGGCTGGCTTGCGCCCGGAGCCTTTGTGACGGCGGAAATTGAAAAGGAGGCGCGCTTTGCCGTGCCGCAGGGCTTCACCCTGGAAACCGACAGGCTGCTGGGCCAGACCCGCATCTGTATCTGGATAGCATCATGAGAGTAGCCATGTACCCCGGCACCTTCGACCCGCTGACCAATGGTCATCTCAGCCTTATCCGGCGCGGGTGCGAAGTTTTTGACCAGATTATCGTGGCCGTGGCCGACAATACGCCCAAGCGCCCCCTGTTCAGCCACGAAGAACGTGTGAACATGGCCCGCGAGGCCCTCAAAGACGAGCCGCGCGCCCGGGTGGAACCGTTTTCTGGTCTGACGGTGGAATACGCCGCTCAGCGCGGGGCCTGCGCCCTGCTGCGCGGGCTGCGCGCCGCCTCTGATTTTGAATATGAATTCCAGCTGGCCCTCATGAACCGCCGCTTGCAACGCCACATCCAGACGGTTTTTCTCATGACCGACTATCAGTGGCTGTTCATAAGCTCCACCATCGTCAAGGCCGCTGCCAGCCACGGTGCAGACATCAAGGGCCTTGTACCCGAAAACGTGCGCCTGGCCCTTCTGGAAAAATACGAAAAAGGCGAGGTCGCCAAGGGCACCCCATGCCTTGCTCCGCCACACGGCGGATTCCGCACCTCCTGAAGCGATACCCCCATGCCAAGCAACAGCATCTTCGGCGGGGCGGCACAGGCCGCTCCGCCATCCGAAGCACTGCCCGTCATCTGTCTTGCCGGCCCCACAGGCTCAGGTAAAACAGCCGCAGCCCTTGCCGTGGCCGAGGCTCTTGGCGGTGAAGTCATCAATGCGGACTCGCGCCAGGTATATGCCGATTTTCCCCGCATCACGGCTCAACCCTCTGCCGAGGAACTGGCCTGCTGCCCGCACCATCTGTATGGCTTTCTGCCCACAGCGCAAAAAATCAGTGCCGGGCGATGGGCTGCGCAGGCCCAGGCCACAGCGCGGCAGATTCTTTCAAGAGGCAAAATCCCCCTGCTGGTGGGCGGCACGGGGCTTTACTTCCAGACCCTGCTGCACGGCACGGCCGAAATCCCCCCGGTGGATCCGGCCCTCACCGCGGCCCTCACCGCCCGCCTGGAAGACGTCGGTTCGCAGGCCATGCACGCCGAACTGGCCCGCGTGGACCCGGACTACGCAACCCGCATACATCCTAACGACAGGCAGCGCATCGTGCGCGCCCTTGAGGTGCATGCGGCCACAGGCAAGCCCTTCACCTGGTGGCACAAGCACGCCATGAGCCGCCCGCCCTGCAACGGACCGCTGCTTGTGCTGGATGCCTCCCTGCCCTGGCTGGAGCCGCGCCTTGCCCGCCGTCTGGACATAATGCTTGAATCCGGCGCTATGGATGAAGCCGCAGCAGCACTCAGGAATTGTGATGATGCCGATGCCCCCGGCTGGACGGGCATCGGCTGCGCAGAGGCCCTCGCCTTTCTGCGGGGCCGCCTGGGTTTTGACGCATGCCGCGATCTCTGGCTGCGCAACACGCGGGCGTACGCCAAGCGCCAGCTCACCTGGTTTCGCGCGCGGCCCGAGGCCGTGTGGCTGCCCCCCGACAATGTGGATGCCGTAGTCAAGGCCGCGGGGGTGCGCCTGCCAGCGGGGGTGTGACGCCCGCCGCGCAGGCGGCCCAAATAAGAAATAAAGAAAAAGCCCCCGCACCCGCAGGGCGATAAAAATCCCCTCTCAAAGGACAAGCCATTCCCCTGCCCCAGCAACCCCGCAGGGCGACAAAACCCCATCCCGAAGAGCAGCCTTTTCTCTCACCGCAAATGCATCCACTACACACCGCGCATCCCTCAAACATAAAAAGCGGCATAGAGACCGGCGGACAGCGCAGCTTACGTTTGAGCTATCCCCGATCAAAGGCAAGCAGTTGCCGCAGGCGCATCCCCTGCGCGACGAGCGCCCGAACTCACTTGTTCAGTGTAAGAAACTCGTGTTCATCAGGATCGTAATATTCCATTTCGCCGGACTCGATGTGATAGAGCCAGCCGTGGATATGCAGCGTACCCTTGTTTACCTTGCGTCTGACATAGGGATAGGTGAGCAGGTTTTCGATCTGGAATATGATGGAAAGTTTTTCGGTCAGGCGCAGCAGTTTTTCCCTGTCGGCATTTTTGCCCAGGGCCAGCAGGGCAAGGTCCTTGGCTTTCTTGCCGAGGGACAGCCATTTTTTCGTATGGATAAGCTGCTTGCCGTTGATGTCTTTGTACAGCGCCTCAATGGCGCCACAGTGGGTATGCCCGCAGATGATTATTTCCGAGATGTTCAGCGTGGTGACCGCGTATTCAATGCCGGAAGCCGTCGCGTGATAATCTTCGTCCGGCTTATAGGGAGCTACAAAGTTGCCCACATTGCGCAAGACAAAAAGCTGCCCCGGAGGCGCGTTGGTTATGAGGGAGGGAATAACCCGGGAGTCGGCGCAACCGATAAAAAGCGCCTTGGGGTGCTGCCCGCTGCTGACCAGATCCAGAAGCTGGGATTCATTTTTTCTGAAATAATTTTTCTGAAACAGCTCGTTGCCCTGTAACAGGCTTTCAACATTCTTCATCAACGATCCTCCGTTGGGGTTACGCAGCCCTTCATTCCACAGCCATTCAGGCGGCAGGCGCACCCCGTGGATGCCGTCCTCTGCGGAAAGACGGCACGGCCCGTAAAGGGGGGGGCGCATCCCCCGGCAGGGCCGGGGTATCATCACGCTGCTTCCAAATCATCTTGGCACGTAGAGCATCTTTATCTGTAGGTCAAGCGCAAAGCGCACACATCGTCCTTTTCAGGCCACATTCCATAAAATTTTTACTTTTATCTGCCCGCGCCGGAGCATGTGCCAGTTATGCACAACGTGGAGAAACAAATAAAAGCATTGGCGCGAACCGCCAAAATAAAAACCTATTTTTTAATGAAATATTTCTCAATCTCCTTGTTTTTCCAAGCATGAGAAGCCGTTCCAAGTCTCTGACCTCCTTGACGAGTCTTGCAGCCTGCGATACCGTTGCAATATCTGCGTGTTTGCCCCCCGCAGGGATCGGCGGGGCCGGAGGATCCCGCCACCCTTGAGTGGCGGGCTTGGGGTAATGTCTGAATGCAAAAGGACAAGCACATGAGGAACGGCACATCACTGCTTCTGCTGGCGGCTATAGCCCTGGCTGGCGCGGCGTGTCTCACGGCGATGGGAGGCACGGCCAAGGCCGCAGCCCTGGAGCCAACAGACAGCGGCGCGCCATCGGCTATAGTCATGTTTCCGGTCGGCGAAAAGCCCAATCCCAAGGGCGCGGCCATGAAACCCGTGGTTTTCAACCATCTTATCCACGAAAAGAAGATTGACAACTGCGAGACCTGTCACCACACGGGCGATCCGGTGTCCTGTAGCACCTGTCACACGGTAGAAGGCAAGGCCGAGGGCAATTACATCACCCTTGACCGCGCCATGCATGCCACCAATATCGCCAAACGCGCCAAGGGCAACACGCCCGTCAGCTGCGTGAGCTGTCACGAACAGCAAACCAAAGAGCGGCGCGAATGCGCGGGTTGTCACGCCATTGTCACGCCCAAGCGTGACGAGGCATGGTGCGCCACCTGCCACAACATCACGCCTTCAATGACGCCCGAACAGATGCAGAAGGGCATTAACGGCACCCTGCTGCCCGGCGATAACGAAGCTCTGGCGGCAGAAACCGTGCTGGCCCAGAAGACCGTTGAGCCTGTTTCCCCCATGCTGGCCCCCTACAAGGTGGTCATTGATGCCCTGGCTGACAAGTACGAGCCGAGCAACTTTACCCACCGCCGCCACCTCACGTCCCTTATGGAAAGAATCAAGGACGACAAGCTGGCCCAGGCTTTCCACAACAAGCCTGAAATCCTGTGCGCTACCTGCCACCACAGAAGCCCGCTTTCCCTTACGCCTCCCAAGTGCGGCAGCTGCCACACCAAGGAGATCGACAAGGCCAATCCCGGTCGTCCCAACCTTATGGCCGCCTACCATCTGCAGTGCATGGGTTGCCACAAGGGCATGGATGTCGCGCGTCCTCGTGACACCGACTGCACCACTTGCCATAAGGCTGCGCCCAAGAGCGCCGACTAGCATGGAGTAAGATATGAAACGCAGAACATTTCTGACCATTCTGGGAAGCGCGGGCGTGGTCTCGGCCCTTGGCTCAGCCAAGGTGGCCCAGGCCGGCCCCCATACCTTCCCATATTACGCAGACAGTTACGGGGTGCTGCACGACACCACCCGTTGCATCGGTTGCCGCAAGTGTGAAGAGGCCTGCAACAAGGTCAACCACCTGCCCAAACCCAAAAAACCCTTCAGCGACCTTACGGTGTGCGACACGCACCGCCGCACGGGCGAATATGAATGGACCGTGGTGAACAAGTACAAGGTCAACGGCAAGGACGTATTCCGCAAGCTGCAGTGCTTTCACTGCAACGACCCGGCCTGCGCTTCCGCCTGCTTTGCCAAGTGCTTTACCAAGCAGCCCAACGGCGCTGTTCACTACGAAGGCTCACAGTGCGTGGGCTGCCGTTACTGCATGGTCGCCTGCCCCTTCTATGTTCCCGGCTTCCAGTACGATGAGGCCTTTGACCCCCTCGTGCAAAAGTGCACCTTCTGCGAGCCGCTGCTCAAGGAAGGCAAGCTGCCCGGCTGTGTGCAGGCCTGCCCCAAGGACGCCCTCACCTTCGGCCGCCGCAGCGACCTGATCCGAGTGGCCCGCGCCCGCATTGCCGATAATCCCGGCAAGTACGTCAACTACCTCTATGGCGAGTTTGACGCAGGCGGCACTGCCTGGATGGTGCTCAGCCCCGCAGTGGGACAGGCAGCCGCGGCTGTTCCGGCGGATGATGCTCCGCTGGCTGGCGATGAACTGAAGCAGCTCGGCCTTGATACCCATCTCGGCAACCGCCCCATGGGCGAGCTGACCTACGGCGCTCTGGGCGCAGTGCCCATGATCGTGGCCTTCTGGCCCGTGCTCTTCGGCGGTGCTTACGCCATCAGCAAACGTCGCGAAGCCATGTACAAGGCTGAAACGGATGGCAAGGTCAAGGAGGCCCGTGAAGACGTGGCCGCCGCCGTTGACGCCGCCGTACGCAAAATTGAGGAAACCCAGGGGCCGGGCGCTGCCGATACGGCCCGCCGCGCCATGACAGAGGCCCTCAAGGCCCGCGAAACGGCGTGCACGGGGCACGGGGAGGATAAGTAAATGTCACAGCACAGCATCGTCATTCCCAGCAAGGGCAAGCTGTTTAACCTGGACGAGTTTCTCAAACCTACTCCGGGCAATATCATCACCGCCATCATCCTGACGGTGGGCCTGATAATTACCGTTATCCGCTTTACCATGGGCATCGGCTCGGTCACCAACCTGAGCAACACCCAGCCCTGGGGCCTTTGGATCGGCTTTGACCTGCTTTGCGGCGTGGCGCTGGCGGCAGGTGGCTACTTTACCACCGTGGCCTGCTACGTCATGGGCATGAAGCAGTTTCACTCCGCCGTGCGCCCGGCCATTACCACGGCCTTTCTCGGCTACGGTTTTGTGGTCGTGGCCCTTCTGTATGACCTGGGCCATCCACTGCGGCTGCCCTTCATGTTCTTCTTCCCGGGAACCACCTCGGTACTCTTTGAAGTGGGCCTGTGCGTGGCCACCTACGTTACGGTACTCTTCATCGAGTTTTCCGTGGCGCCTATGGAATGGCTGGCACAAAAGTTCCCCTGCCTTATCAAATGGCGCAGGCTCGTGGTGCACAGCACCATCGTGCTCACCATTTTTGGCGTTACCCTGTCCACCCTGCATCAGTCGTCACTGGGCGCGCTCTACCTGATTGCGCCTGAAAAACTGCACCCCCTGTGGTATTCGCCCTTCATGCCCATGTTTTTCTTCGTCAGCTCGATGGCTGCCGGAGCCTCCATGGTCATCTTTGAAGGCATATTTGCCCACAAGGGTCTGCACCATTACATGGACGAAACCCACCTGCGTGAATCTGACGGCGTGGTCCTCAGCTTTTCCCGCGCTGCTTCTTTCATCCTGTTCGCCTACTTCATGCTCAAGCTTATCGACATGCTTGTGCAGGCCAACCTGCCCTACGTTTTCTCGGGCTACGGGGCCTGGTGGCTGGTTGAAATGCTGGGCTTCGTGCTGTTGCCCGCCCTGCTCTATGCCAAGGGCGCACGCGACCGCAACCTGACCCTGTGCCGTATTGCGTCGGCCAATACCGTGCTGGGCATCGTTCTGAACCGCTTCAACGTGTCCATGATCGCCTTCAACTACAACCTGCCCCCGGCGGAACGCTACTTCCCCAGCATTTGGGAAATATGCATTTCCATCTTTGTGGTAACGATGATCGTGACCGTGTACCGCTTTATCATCTACCACATGCCGGTGCTGTACGAACACCCCGACTTCAGGGATGAGCACTAGCCAACAGGGAGAGGAGAATACTATGGAATTCCATACTTTTTACGATTACTTCCTCTATACGAAGAGCTGGGCTTACGCCATGATGTTTGTGGTTCTGCCCCTCTATGTGGTGTACTGGAACTTTGTGCTGTTCCCCAAAAAAAAGGGACGTAACGGCTGCTCCAAGGGCCATTAGAGCATAACGCCTGAATGCTTGCCTGACGGCGAACCATCACTGCTGTCTGCCTGCAGCTTCCTTTGCCGTAACGGTGAAGCAAGTGCGCCCTGCAAGCATTTCGCGGCGCGGATTTTTAAAAAATCCACGCAGGGCGTTCCAGCTTTTTCAAAGTTGACTGCTCTAGAGTCTGCGACCCTGAAATGACAGTCTGAAACACGGGGGGGGCGGCGCCAATCGGTGTCGCCCCCCGTCCATTGACAAAGATTCTTTTTACAGCCACCCTTGCGCGCCATACCACCCATGTCGGGCATACAGGCAAGCCACTGCCCCTTTTGCCCGGCTCGAGCCGATTCGGACCGATTCGAACCGGAACCGGCCCGTCCGGCCATACAGGTCAATGATTCCGCAGCCCTGCTCGGCGCACACGAACCCTTGTGTGTGCCAAAAGCGCACAGCAGAACAATTGACGGCGCATTGCGCCCTGGGGTGGCTTGGGGTATACTTGACAGTGTGTGAAGTGGCTTCGGCGTTGCAATAACGCATACTTGCAGCCATGATCGGAGGCTTGACGTGCGGCGATTTTATCAAGAAAGCTGGCAGGGCATACCCTTTACGTCCTTTTCGCATATCTCCTTTTTCCATCTGGCGGAACCCAAGTTCTATGCGGTGTTCTACGAAGAGCTTTTTCGCCGCTACAAAAACTGGGACGATCTGCCCGCTGTCTGGCGCGAAAACAAACGCAAAGACGCCCGCTGGCTCATCGGCCAGTTGCGTGATCAGGTCGCCAGGGAAGCCCAGCCCCGCACAGAGCCTGTGCGTGTGCTGTCTATCGGCAGCGGCGTGGGCTATATGGAAAAAATCCTGCTGGAGGAAATGCCCGAGCTGGAGTTGCACGTCAACGAGCCGAGCACTGTCGGCATGAAATGGCTGCGCCAGCAGATTCCCAGCGAGCGCATCTATATCGGTCTGCCCCCGGCCTGCCTGCCGCCTGATGTCCACTATGACATGATCTATCTTTCCACTGTGGACTACGGCATTCCCACGCGCGAATTCACCTACCTGCTACAGGAACTGCGCGCCCAGCTGGCCCCCGGCGGAGAGATCATCCTGCTTTCGGCCTCCCTGCTGGAAGAGGATTCCTTTATCGGCAGCTTCGTCAACGCCATAAAGATTGTTATTCGCGGCTTCCTGCATTATCTGGGGATACGGCGTCAGCAATTCTGGGGCTGGCGGCGCACGCGCGATGAATACCGTCAGCTTTTCAAGCAGGCAGGGTGCACCCAGGTGCAGGACGGCTGGCTGCAGGACGGCTTTGAAACCTACTGGATTCGCGGAAAATAGTTTTCCATCACCGGGCTGAAAACGCCGGGCGCATGAACACGTGCAGCCTTTGCGCCTGAAGCCTGTACATCCGGCATTCCAGGTGCACAGCCTGCGCCCGCACAGGAGCCGCCAGTGGCGGCATTGCGGCGCAAGCCGGCACAGTGGCGTACCCAACGGATGTTTTTTTGACGCAACAAAGCCACAATGTTTGCGCAATACATAAAAACCCCCATCAGGTTACAGCGTTCAGCCTAGTGGCCTTTATATCGCTGTCTACTCTGATGGGGGCATATCACAATATCCGTACGGCCTTTTTATTCCGTTGTCGTGTCCTGGGGCCTGGGCGATCCCGCCCGTCATGCCCTTATATAGACTGTACGTTGGGAATACCGCTTCTCACAGGCAAAACACACCCGCTACGGCGTTTGACAACGCAAATACGTTGCGCCTGCTCGCGCAGCCGCCAAAGCATTTTCAAGTAAAAATGCTCTGGTTATGACGGCCATCCTGCCTCCACCCCGGCGCAGCGGCCGTACCAGACAATCTGGCGGTACAGTTCGGGCGAGGTATCCCCTTCGGTGCTGAAAAGCAAAATGCGGGAGGCTGCGTCCAGCCTCAAGGCCTGACGGGCGTCCTGCATCTGCGGATTTTTCATGATCTGCTCGATGGCCCCCAGGGGAGCCGCCCCGGATTCGCCACTGCACACGGGGCTGTCGCCCGGCAGCGGTGCGGCAAGGATGCGCATGCCGTTGGCGGCCACCACATCGTGGCAGGATAGGCCACCCACGGCCCTATCGCGCAAAAGGGGCCAGCACAGGCTGCTCGGCTCACCGCAGGCAAGCCCTGCCATGATGGTTCGCATATGGCCGCTGACCGCGCGGGGAGCGCTGTTTCCGGCCATGAAGGAACGGAAAAAGCAGTCGGCAGCCTGCGGCTCCACAGTAATGACCTGCGGCGCGGCATCACCCCACACGGCAGCAAAATACCCAAGCACCGCCGCCGCAAAGGATCCCACCCCGGCCTGCAGAAAAATATGGGTCGGCGGGCGCAGTCCGCAATCCCGCCACTGTTCGTCTGCTTCCAGAGCCAGGGTCGTATACCCCTGCATGATCCAGAGCGGCACCTCTTCATACCCGTCCCAGGCCGTGTCCTGCACAAGCACGCCGTCCGTTTCCTGCGCGTGCTGCATGGCCAGACGCACGGTATCATCATAGTTGAGGTCGGTTATGGTGCATTGCGCTCCGGTCTTGCGGATGTTTTCAGCCCTGACCGGCGCGGAGCCTGCGGGCATGAAGACCGTGGCCCCCATGCCGAGCTGCTGGGCAGTCCAGGCTACGCCCCGGCCGTGATTGCCGTCAGTAGCCGTCACCAGGGTAATCTTTCCCAGCTGCTCATGCACCTCGGCGGAGCGCAGCAGTTGCGGGCTGACCCGGCTCATGGGCAAATCAAGCCGCCGGGCCAGATAACGCGCCACCGCGTAAGAACCGCCCAGCACCTTGAAAGCATTGAGGCCAAAGCGTTGCGACTCGTCCTTGACCAGAATTTCGCCAAGCCCCAGTTCATGAGCAAGATTTTTCAGTCGTACCAGCGGCGTGGGCGCATAGCGGTCAAAGCCCTGATGAAAGGCGCGGGCAACACGGGCAACTTCCGGCCCATAGACCTCAACATCCGCCGCATCGGCAGTGCCTGTGCACAGGCTGTTGGGACAATAGCTGACAGTATTCACGGCTGCTCTCCTGTAGGGCGTGGCTGCCCGATTGATATATACCGAGGCTTGTGTCCGGCAGCGGGCAGACCCGCCGCAGCATGGCGACAATATCTTCTGGACCAGTTTCGCGTTGAAACGCCCTGACAGCTGCGCGGGCAGACATATGCCACAAAAGTGCAGGACAGTTCCGCTACCGAAGGGCGTATGGATAAAGACCGCAACACATATGCTTGCCATGGCAAACGCGTAGTGAGTGTCTTCAAAAGAGAGTAGCAAGAAAGGCCCCTTATGCAAAAGGGGCCTTTTTCGCTCTTTTCATAAAACCTTGCGCTGCGCCTTGCAGGCCGCAGGGATTTTTGCCCTGTCTGAAAATGCCGCACTGCTTTCCGCGCCGGAAAGGCCTGTTCAGTTGGAATTGGCCGTGCGTACAAAAATATTATAGGCCTGACGACTTTCCTGGGCGGTATTGTTCAGTTCCTGCCGCACCGGGCTGTAAAAGCCTTCGTCCAGCCCCCGGGCCAGAAAAACCTCATACCGGGCAGCCTGTTTAAGAAAATCACGATAGGCCCGCTCCACCTCCGGGGCAGCCGGAAATGGCGGCTGCCCGGCCCGGCGCAGCCCGGCCTCAAGCCTGCTCCGCACCTGCCCGAGAGCCTGGCGGTCGGGTGTCTGGGCGGCCAGCAGCTCCGCCGCGGTGACGTACAGGCTGAAAATATTTCTGGCTTCCAGAATCTGCCGCCTGAGCGGATGCCCGTAAAGCAGCGCTTCTTCGGCTTTGACGGCCCGCTCCTCCACAAGGGCCAGATACCCGTCCCGGGCGGCCATAAAGCGCTCATGCCCCTTTTCCAGACTGGCCGCCAGGGCGCGGCCCTTCACGCCATCATCGCGGATATTTTCATCCCGCACATAGCGCCCCAGCGTCGCGTAGTCGGCCCGCATGCTCTGGATGCTCTTTTCCATATCTTCGACCCACTGGGAAAGGGCCGCGGCTGCATCCTCGCCGAACATATCCGCAGGAGCCGCCAGACGACGCGCAAGCACCTTGCCATCCCCGCCAGGCGCAGGACGCGGGGGCAACGTCCATTCCCGCAGGTAATGGCGCACATTTTCCAGCATAGCCTCGGCCTGGGCATAGTAGGGTTCGGCCAGAGTGGCCGCAGCCACGTTATAGAAAGCCACCAGGGCGTCGGCTTTTTCAAGCTCTTCCTGTGAGGGCGGCGGCCCCTGAACCTGCTCTTCATAGGGCAAGCGGTCCTGCGAAGCCCTGTCGGCCCCGGCGCGATCCGTTTCCGGCGCTTGCCGTGCCTGTTCCTTTGCTGCGGAAGAGGCGTCTTCATTGCCGCCGGAGTCGCAACCCGCAAGGAGCAGAGCCATAAGGCAGGCAAGCAGTATATATAATCTTTTTTTCATAGTTCAGACGCAAAAGCCCCACAGGCAACCTGCGGGGCGTGCTGTTATACGTTGCTCAGGCCGAGGCCACGCGGGCCGCAATCCAGTCATTGAGACCCGTAAGGTCTTCGGCCCAGGGGTAGGCGGTGTCCGAAGCCGGCTTGATGTCCGGCCCCACGCCGTAAAAAAGTGTACCCACGTCTTCCGCTGCATCGCGGTCTGTGGGGGCGTCTCCCACCATAAGCACATTTTCCGGGGCCAGGGGCAGGGGGGCCACAATCTGGGCCAGAAGCCGGGCCTTGGCCGGGGGAGAGCCGTGAATGGACGTAAAGTACTGATCCAGCCCGCGCTCGCGCAGCACAGCCTGCACTTCTTCATGGGGCGCACCGGAACAGACATAGAGGGGCAGCCTGCCCTTCCAGGTGTCCAGCACATCCTTGACGCCGGGAATAAGCGGGCAGCGGCGCACTTCGTCCAGGGCGTATTCTGCAAACAGGCGGCCCAGTCTTTCGGACTCGTCCTGCGTTATCTCACGGCCGAGCACTTCGTTGTAAAGCCATTCAAATTTCCTGTATCTGCTCACACCGCCGTGCAGGCTGTGGTACATGACAAAGCGGTCTTGCGCCTCCTGCCCGTAAGGCGCGGCAATGCGGGCAAAGGCGCGGGTTTTTACGGGCACACTGTCCAGTATGACACCGTCACAGTCAAAAACAATACATTGCAGTGACATAATTATCCTTTTCGGCATCCGGGCGTATGCCTTGAAGTGGTCTTTTCCCGGCAGGCCGGATGTGTCTGCGCCTGTTTTCTGCAAGAGCTTTTGTACTTTCTTACAAGGTATTCACTAATCCCATTGGTGCAACTCCGGGGAATAGGGCTTTTTTATAGAAAGGTACTTGTGCCATGCCTTAACGGCCAAAACTATCTTTTGACGAAGCGCCCGCACAAAGGGACTTGGCGGCAACAGCCCTTACGCGATCTGGCCGCCCACAGGTTGTCCGCTCTGCCCGCGCATGCCGATGACACGGGCCGGAACCCCGCCCACTATGCTGAAGGGGGCCACATTGCGGGTAACCACGGCCCCCGCTCCCACCACCGCACCGCGCCCGATGCGCACATCGGGCGTAATGACGCAATTGGCCCCTATCCATACGTCTTCTTCAATAATGATCTCGCCCGGCACGTGCCCCTGATGCATCATGGGCACATCCTGACTGGCTATGCAGTGATTGGCCGCGCGTATGACCGTTCCCGGTCCCACGGCCGTGTGCGCGCCGATTTCAATGCGGCCCGCATCGGCCCCCACATGCACATAGGGCGACAGGGCCACGTTGTCGTGCAGCACCAGTTCGCCGTCTGTGGCAGTGATAAAGCAGCCGCGCCCAAGGCGTACGTTGCTGCCCAGGCACATACCCCGGCAGCCTGCAAGGCTCAGCCCCGTGCTGAAGCGCACCGAGCCGCAACGGGCAAAAAGCCAGCGCCAGCCTGCAAGCCGCAGGGCCAGCCCCACGGGCGTGGGTATCCAGCCGAGCAGGGCTATCCACAGCTCTTCCAGCGCAGCCCCGAGGCGGCGGCGCCAGCCCGGAGCGCCATGCTCCGGCGCTGCGGTACCGGCGGATTCGGAGGGTACAGCAGGGCCGGCCCGGCCGGCCTGCCCCGCTTCTTGCGTCATGCCCGTTTTTTCGAGCGCAGCCATGATTATTTGCTGTATTCCTTCATAAGGTCGTCACCTTCCATAAGGCGGCAGACGCGCACGAGGTCCTCGGGCGTGTCCACGCTCCAGGTGCGGCTGGCCGTGGGAACCATACGCACCTTTTCGCCGTATTCAAGGATACGCATCATGTCCACGGATTCGTAGATCTCCAGGGGGCTTTCTTCCATTTCGTTAAAGCGCAGCAGATAGTCGCGGCGAAAAGGAATGATGCAGACCTGTTTGCGCATGGGCACCTTGTCCGATCCCTTTTTGCGCGAAGGAATCGGCTCGCGCGAGAAGTAGAGGGCATCGTTGAACTTGTCCACCACCACCTTGACTTCATTGGGGTCTTCAAATTCTTCAAGGGTATCCATATCAGCCATGAGGTTGGTCACGTTGATGGACGGATCAGCCAGCATGGGGGCCACGGCGGCGTCGATCATCTCGGGCCGCACCATAGGCTCGTCGCCCTGCACCATAACAACAATGTCGGCCTTTTTGCCGGTGGCGGCCTCGATCTTGAGCAGGGCTTCGGCCGTGCGCGTAGAACAGCGCACATGATGATCGCCGGTCATGACGCAGGGCAGGCCCGCATCCTTGCAGTAATTTTCTATAATTTCATCGCAGGTGGCCACATAGGTGGAAGAAAGCGTTTTGCTCATGCCCGTGCGAAAGGCCACATGGCCCACCATGGGTACGTTGTGGATGAGGGCAAGCGGCTTGCCGGGATAACGGCTGGACCCCATACGCGCGGGAATAATGGCAATAATGTTCATATAGCGGCTCCTTATGGCCTCAAAATTTCAGAAATATTTTCAGCATGGCTCACCGGACAGGCGTTTTGGCGAGAAAGCCTGTACGAACGAAAGAAAAAAGCCGTGCGCAAACAGCGCCTAGTCGTCTGTAGCCACGAGATAGCCGCCCTCTGACTCCAGATCCGGATGCATTTCCTTATGCTCTTCTTCCATAACGCGCAGGATGCCCTGCCCGAGGTCCACGGTAAGCGGCGGCACCAGCTTGCGCCCCACCTTGGGCATGAAGGCATAGGGCGTTACCTGATAATGCCCGCTGTTGGGGTCGTTCTGGTAATTGATGACCAGTTCCTTGCCCAGCATTTCACCGATCATCTTGAACAGGTCGCCGACCCGCATGGGCTGGTTGCCGGAAATGATGATATTCTGGTTTTCAAATTCCGGAGCCAGCACGGCCAGGGTGGCGGCGCTGGCATCATCCACATGCACATATTCGCGCAGGGCCGTAGGCGCGCCATAATAGGTAATACCGCCTGTGGAAAGAGCTTCGTACACAAAGCGGTTGATGGCGTTACGCCGGTCTGACCGGGGACCGTACAGCGAACCGTACCGCAGTATGGTGTAAGGCAGGTTGTGCATGGCCTGATAATTTTCAATATACAGCTCGCACGCCTGCTTGCTGCAACGATAAAAACCGCCCGACTTGCCATACACGTACAGGGAACTGGCAAAGACATAGCGCTGTACCCCGGCCTGACGGCAGGCTTCGAGAATCATGACGTTGCCGAGCACATTGATGCGCGCTGTGTCCACCGGGCGGTTATTGGCTTCGCCGATGTCGGCTATACCCGCGTAGTTGAACACCATGTCTGCGCCTTCCACAGCCCTGCGCACAGTTTCTTCTTCAAGAATATTGCCCGTGAGCATGGCCTGATCAGGTCGCAGCCAGGGAGAGGGATGCAGATCAACAATTGTGACAGCATGCCCGGCATCAGAAAGCTTGTCGCAAATATGCGAACCCAGAAAGCCGGATCCGCCAAAAACGGTTATTTTCACAGTTATTCTCCCTGATCCGGCCGCTCAGCAGCATGCCAGAGAAAGACGGAATCAATGCCGTAGGCAATAAAACGGCTGCCTGCCGCGATCTGCCGCCCGAGTTCAACCGGGTCGGGCTGCACGATATGCAGTCCCATGCGGGCCTTGTGGCGCGCACAGGCGGCCGCGATGCGCTCCATAGCCGCCTTGAAGTCCTTATGGTCAAACTGCCCCGTAAGCCCCATGGAGCCGGAAAGGTCGTACGGACCGACCATTATGGCGTCCAGGCGCGGATGCGACAGGATGGCATCCAGGTTTTCCACAGCGCGGATATGCTCTATCTGCGCCACAAGAAATATTTCGGGCGCGAGGGAGCCGCGATACTCGTCAAAGCATTTGCCGAATGCATTGGCCCGGCAGAAGCCCACTCCCCTGTATTCACCGGCGGTTTCTCCGGCGGAACGCCAATGGTCCTGGCCGGGATAAACGGCCCAGTCAATGGCGCGGTCCAGTTGCTCACGGCTTTCAATCATGGGAAAAATCAGCCCTTGAGCACCCGCCTCCAGAGCGGACTTGATCTGGGTTTTCCCGGCTTCGGGCAGGCGGGCAAAGGGTGCAGCCCCACCGCATTCGATGGCCCGGAAGATGTCCGGCAGCCCGGTGCGGCCAAAGGAGCCGTGTTCCATATCCACAGCCACCCAGTCATAGCCCGCGCGAGCCATAAGCTCCGCCACATCCGCAGAAGGCAGCTGCAGCCATGTACCTACTGTGGCTTTGTCCGCAGCCAGAAGCGCGCGTATTTCATGTACGGTCATATCAAACGGCATGCCGCCGCAGGGTTGAGGTTACATCCGAACCACCAGTATACGCCCAGCCGCAGCGGCACGCAATACAGCCCAGAGGGGTCTGCTCCGGCCCTCCCATATTTGCAAGTAACGCCGGAACATGTATGTTTGCAGTGTGGACATATGCGATCTCGTCTGCCCCGGCCCACCTTTCCGTGGCAGGCCGGATTTGCAGCCCTGTTTCAACGCAGCCGGATGCGCTCCGGCGATTGACCGCGAACCTGCCGCGTACGCCTTTCCGGCGGGCGCCCGCCCCTGCGGCCGCCAGAGCAACTTCAAGGCAAGATTGCCCGCAAGGAGGATATATGGCTCCCCAAAGCAATATCTACACGCAAACCGTGCCGTTGGGCGACGCGCTCGACAAGCTGCTCGGCGCCCTGGACACGGCCCGCGCCGCTGACGGCCAGAACCGGCTGCCGCAGCCTGTATCCTGCCCGACACAAGCTGCCGACGGGCGCGTGTTGAGTGAATTTGTCATTGCGGCCGCCGACGTTCCTCCTTCGCCCCTGGCCGCCGCGAAGGGATATGCTCTCAGGGCTGCGGACACCTATACCGCCGACAGCAACAATCCCGCTCTGCTGCAGGCGGGAAAAAACTGCTTTGCCGTCCGGCCCGGCGAGATTCTTCCCCCGGGCTGCGATGCCGTGGCCCTGCCGGTTCACGCTGCAGTGGACGGCAAGGGCGGCGTCAGTATTACGGCCCCCATGCTGCCGTGGCTGCATGTGCGCAGAGCCGGAGCGGACATGGCGGCAGGAGAAACCCTCTTCCCGCGCAATCACATCCTCCGCCCCGCGGATATGGGCGCGCTGCTGGCGGCGGGAGTTACCGAAGTTCAGGTGTGGGACCGCCTGCAACTGCACCTCGCGGCTGTGGCTGACCCTGCCCCAACGCCCGAAAAAAACGGGCCTGCCGTAACTGCCGCTGCGGACGGCATCATCCCGGCCCTGGCAGCCCTGGCTCAGGATATCGACTGTCACGTGCAAACAGCGCCCTGCCTGCCCGCCGATGCCGGTGCTGTGCGTGATTTTTTGCAGTCCGCCCTGAAGGCCGGGGCCCACGCCCTGCTGCTGTGCGCCACAGGTGATGACGCCCTGACGGCCGTACGCGACCTGATGGAACGTGAAGGAAGAATTGTGGCCCCCGACATCGGCCTGCTGCCCGGGGCACCGGCCATGACGGCCGTATATGAAGGCAGGCCTGTCTTTTGCCTGCCGTGCTCGCCCGCAGGCAGTCTCACGGCTTTTGACGCATTGGTGGCCCCGGCCCTGCTGCTCATGTCGCGTCGCCCGGGCCTGTGTTATGCCAAAACACTTGCCGGCGATGCCGATGCTGCCGGAAAGCTGACGGCGGAGCTGGCGGCCAGTCTGCCCGCGCACCCCGGCCTTGATGTTTTTGCCCCCCTGGCCCTGGCGCGGGTCGCGGAAAAGACGATAGCCATGCCCCTGCGAATGGGCGAGGGGCATAAAAGCGCGGTCCGGACTCAGGCGCTTGCCCACATCACGGCCAGCGGCAAGGGTATAGCCCTTGGCAGCACGGTGCGCGCCCGGCCCCTGCGCCCGGCCGACAGCCTGTACAACACGCTGTTCTGCGCCGGGGGCGATGATGTGGCGCTGGACCTGCTCGCCGACGGGTTATTGCGCCTGCCGCACGCCGTGCATCTTGTCTGCGCGGGCGCGGATGCCGCCGATGCCGTACAGGCCCTGAAAAACCGGCACTGCCATATGGCCGTGCTGCATATGGCTGACGACGACAAGGGCGGCTTCAACTTCGTCTTTGTGCAACAGCACTGGCCCGAGGGCAAGATTGCCCTGATCAATCTGGTTATCCGTCAGGTCGGGCTGGTGGTTCCTGCGGGCAATCCACGCGGACTCAAAAGCGTGGCCGACATTAAAAACATGAAGCTGCGCTGCGTTAACCGTCAGGCAGGTTCAAGCACCCGCATGCAGTTTGACGCCCTTTTGCGCCATGCCGGCATGACCCCGCAGGATGTTCCGGGCTATGAAAATGAGGTGGAAAGCCAGCTTGCCGTAGCCGCCGCCGTACTTACGGGAAAGGCCGACTGTGGTCCCGGCGTGGCGGCCGCAGCCAGAGCCGTGGGACTGGATTTTATACCCCTGGCGGGCGAGCGCTGGGACCTTGCCGTTCCCGAAGCATTCAGGGAGGATCCCCGAGTGGTCAGTGTAGAAAGCCTGCTGCAGAAACCGGAATTCAAAAAACGCCTTGAGGCCCTTGGCGGCTACAACACCCGTCTGACCGGGCAAAAACTTGAGCTTGGCGTCCGCCTTGGGGCGTGATAAGAAAAAGCCCCGCCGTCGGCAAACGGAGGGGCTGGGTATGGACCGGACTGCGGCAGATCAGTCCGGCCCTGGAGGAGGATGGGCAATTTCACATCATGGGGCGCAACGATTCAGTGTAAACTCTTGCCACAAGCTGGCGGGAAACACTGACCGGCGCTACCGAGAGCAGAAGACCCAGCGAAGGCGTCTGCTCGACGAAGTTGCAAAACTCTTCCACATCGAACTCCTGGACTCCCAAGTCCAGGAGTTTTTGCGTTATGCCCAGGCTGAATATCCAGCGTTCCACAGCCCGCGCCGCTTGGTCAGCTTCTTCGGGCATGCCCCGCAGGCCCGGGGCCACCGGCCCAAGCACATGCGCCAGCACATCGGGCTTGGCGGCGTAACATGCGCCAATCACAGCAGGCAGCAGAATGGCCAGACGCATGCCGTGAGGCAGATTTCGCAAGCGGCCCAAAGGCTGCTCCAGCGCGTGCGCCAGGTGCAGATGGCTGTTGTCAAAAGCCACCCCGGCCTGAAGGGCTGCCAGGCACAGCCCGTAACGGGCCTTAAGATTTTCCGGCTCATCCAGCGCCACCGGCAACCAGTGATGAACCAGGCGCACGGTTTCGCGGGCCAGCGTAACCGCCAGGGGGTTGGCTGCCGTGGCTGTGGCAGCTTCCACAACCCTGCAGAACGCATTTATGGACACATAGCGGCTCTGCTCTGCCGAAAGCCCGGTCATAAGGGCGGGGTCGTCAATGGCGTACCGGGGGTACATGCAGTCATGCCCCACAATGGACCTGTGGCTGCGCCCCGATACGGTGACCACGGCAAAACGGTTTACTTCACTGCCCGTGCCGTGGGTGAGATTGACGGCAACTAGAGGAAGGGCCTTCTGGGGCGTGAAGCGAAAACAAAAAAGATCTTCAGCGCTTTTACCAGGATTGGCCAGCAGTATGGCCGCACTCTTGCCACAGTCCAGAGGGCTGCCCCCGCCTATGGCAAGCACCGCTCCGGCATTGATGGCCCGCCCAAGGGCTGCGGCGTCATCCACAGTATCTGTGGTGGGGCTGGGGGTAACCCTGTTGTACAGGGCCAGCACAATGCCGTGCCTGAGGGCGGCGGCCTCGGCTTTATCCCACGCGCCCGAAGCACGGTAGGCATGCCCGCCGCAAACACAAAGAACTGCTGTTATCCCTTCGCTTTTCAACCTGCCCAGGATGGGGTCTATCTTGTCTATGGCTCCCACGCCGAGGTAAGCAATGCCTTTTACCCGTACTTCGCGAACCATATTGTAATCGCAGCAGTCATCCCACATGGCAACCTCCCGCGATCACGCTGGGCTTTTATTGCGCTGCATCAAGCTAGAACGAATATAAGCTTAGGTCAAGGAGCTGCGCAATTTTTCACATAATTTTCGCGCAAATAATCCTATTGATAAAAAATTCACAACAGTGTAAATATAAAGATTATGCATTTTTTGTAATCTTTTGATGAACTTTTTTACGCCAACTCCCTGCCCCGTATCATCTTTTTTTCTCGACCTTTTTTTCTGCGCGCCGTGCGGCAAAATCTGCGCCAAATTCTCCAGAACAATATTCAAAAAACGCGTATCCCGCTACGCCGCCAACAAGCCCCATGCCCCGGCCATATCCTGCCCTCCAAAAAGCCGGATCAGCCAGCCCCGCACAATCTGCCGCACCCGCCTGCTCCCGGAATATCCGCGCAGCACGCCCTCTTCCCACTCTCCTGCGTTCGTCGGAACAGCAACATTTGCCCCGCCGGCCACATACGCCGCATTTCCGGCACATCCCCCCGCCCGCCCGCAGCTTGCCCACAGACCGGCCCGGCGGGACGGCATGGACACCCCAGGAGCCAACAGCCTGTGCCTGCGAAATACACAAGGCCCGGAGCCTTTCATGCTCCGGGCCTTTCTGCGCCAGCTGCCTGTGCGTTCACATGAACATGCGGGCAGCAGATTGCGCACAATAAAAACAGGGCTATTTGGGCACGGCCAGAATAACCTGCGAAGCCTTCACAATGGCCGTCACTTTTTTCCCGGCGGCCAGGGCCAGCTTTTCCACACTGCCCATGGTCACAATGGACGTAATGCCCGCGCCGCCGGGCAGGTCTACCTGCACTTCGGCGTTGACCGCACCGGGCGTGACCTTGCTGACAGTACCCGGAAACTGGTTGCGGGTGGAAAGAAGATAATTTTCGGCGTCATTCATCAGCAGCACAAAGCTCGCCTTGATCAGGGCCATCGCTTCAACACCGGGCTTGAGTCCAAGCTTGCGGGTGCTCACCTGGGTAATGGAAGCCACGATGGTCAGCCCGCCGTCAACGGCCAGCTCCACTTCGTCATTGACAGCACCGGAACGCACCGCCACCACTTTACCTTTGAAAACATTTCTCGCGCTGGTTTCCATAGTTTTATCCTCGTATGGGGTACTCTTTCACCCGTGACGGGCAAAAGCATGTTTTACATGTTGCCAGTATAGAGCAGGACAACACACAGCGCCACCATGACACGCTGAACAGCATAAACTGCAACAAAGGCTGCAATGACCGCCAGTTAGATCCACACGAACAGGAATCATTCCTGAAACGGCATAAAAATAAAAAGATTCTCCGGCTGCGGAAGCAGACACACATCACACCGCCGCGCAATTTCTGCCATTGGCAGACGACATGCGGCGGAGATGGCTGCCGCGCTTTGCCTCTCACGCACGGCGCGAACTCTTTGCAAGCCAGCGGGGATGGTCGCAATACGGCACACCCCAAAAAACCACAGGAATCCATACAGGAAAAGCCGGTCCAGGGACCGGCCTTTCATCATTTACGGCTTCTGCTCACATGGCCGACCGCTAAAAATATTGCCCGTGCAGATCGCAAGAGCGGCTTCAGCCAGCACGGCCGGCGTTCATGCAGGAGCGCAGCATGCCTCTGGTCCGACCTAAATATTTTCCGTTACCCAGTCCACCACCTGAGCCATGCGCTTGAGCGTATAACGCTGATGCGGATTTTTCTGGGCCAGATCTTCCAGCGTGCCGTCCAGCCGGTAGATGCGCCAGTCACCTTCGGGCAGCGCACCCTTTTCCATGCCCTCATTGATGGCGGTACGGGCCGCGCCGGGCGAACAGAAAAGCTCAAACTCCTGTACTCCGGGGTCAAGCACCACCTGCGAGCCGCTTGCAATGTCTACAATGTAATTGCCCGGAGCAAAAACATAGACAAAGGGGCAAGGCTCTGCCTGGAATTCCTGCTCCGGCTCGGGCGCCGGGCCAGCCTTGACGCAGGCCAGCAGGGGCAGGGCCAACAGTGTAACCAGCAAAAGGCGTGCTTGCATTGTCTACCTCAGTATGACGGGCGCTCGCGCCCGGTTATATGCCGCCTTTGGACGGACTGTCAGCGCCGGGAAGCAGCCATGGCCTGAAGCCTGCGGATACGCTCTTCCAGAGGCGGATGTGTGCTGAAAAGATTGGCCATGCTGCCATGGGCAAACATGGGGGACACAATGAACATCTGCTCGGTGCTGGGATTGCCTTCACGCATGGGTATGCGCCCGCTGGCCGCGCCCAGTTTGGCAAGGGCGCCTGCCAGGGCCAGGGGCTGCCCGCAAAGCTCCGCCCCGGTATCGTCGGCCAGATATTCGCGCGAGCGCGAAATGGCCATCTGCACCAGACCTGCAGCCATAGGGGCCAGCAGGGCCATCACCAGCGCCGCGATGGGGTTGACGCCGTTACCCTCGCTGTCGCGGTTGCCGCCGAAAATGGCCGTAAACTGAAAAATATTCGCCATGGTCACAATGGCGGAAGCCATCACCCCGGCAATGGTCTGGATAAGTATGTCGCGGTTGACGATATGCCCGATTTCATGCGCTACCACGCCGCGCAGCTCTTCGGGCGGCAACAGGCGCATAAGCCCTTCTGTAACGGCAACCACGGCATTTTCAGGATTACGCCCCGTGGCGAAAGCATTGGGGGCCTCTTCGGGAACCACGCAGACGCGGGGCTTGGGAATGCCCGCATTGTGCGACAGCTCTTCGACGATCCTGTGCAGGTATGGGGCTTCCTCCGGCGCGAGTTCACGCGCACGGTACATGGATAGCACGATCTTGTCCGAGTACCAGTAACTGCCCACGTTCATGATCAGGGCCATGCCAAAAGCGATGATGATGCCCGTGCGCCCGCCCAGCAGGCCGCCAAGCACAATGATGATCCCCGAAAGCAAACCCAGAAGAAGAACGGTCTTGATCTGGCTGGTCATGCAAACTCCTCACCTTGCGGAAATTATACAAACGCGTTTCACGGTGTATTGCCGGAAAATCCTCATGCCGCGCGCTGAAACGCCCTGACAGCATATAAGCATCGGGGCACGGCTGGCAAGAAGAGGCACCACGAAAAAGGCAGCAGGGACCGCACTGACCGCGCAACTGCCAGGCAACCGGATACCGCGGAAATAAAAAACGCCGCGCGGCCCCGGCGGGGGGCACTCCCCGGCAGCCCTTCTATTGCCGCCGGGCAGGCGGCCCGACAACGATGATGAAAGCATTTCCAATGGCGGCTGTCTATATACCTGTTCCGCTTCCGTTGCGCGCCTGCCACCAGAGCTGGAAGACCAGCAGGGTCCAGAGCGGCTTGCGCAGGTCCGCCCTGCCCGAAACATGTTCGTCCACAAGGGCGCGCACGGCGGCAGGGTCAAAAATACCCTGCACCCTGAGGCTGTCTGCGCTGAGCAGGTCTTCCACAAGCGGCCGCATGCGTCCGCGCAGCCATTCAGCAACGGGAATCTGAAAACCCCGCTTGTTGCGATACAGTATCTCTCTGGGCAACAGGTCGGCAAACGCCCGCTTGAGCAGCCACTTGCGCTTGAAGCCGTGCAGTTTGCGGTCCACAGGCAGACGGGCGGCGAATTCGGCCACATCCCTGTCCAGAAACGGTGCGCGCACCTCAAGGCTGTGCAGCATGGAGCAACGGTCTACCTTGACCAGAATGTCATCCAGCATGAACTGGCGCACGTACACATGAAAGGCTCTCGCCAGCGGCGCGGCCGTGTTATGGGGCCAGTGCTCATACTGTTCGCGCGTGGGCGCAAACAGGCGTTCCGGCGCAAGAAATCCCGGAGCCTGCGCCCTGAAGGAGCCGGACAATATCTCCGCCTGCATGTCGGGCGTAAAGGCCGTCAGCATGGTCTGCACCCGCTGCCAGGCCGGAGCCTGCGCGGCGCGCAAAAACGTGGCTACCGCAAGGCGCGGATTGATATATCCGGCGGACGACGGCAGGCGGCGGGCCAGAGGCTCCACAACCTTGCGCCGCAGCACGGCGGGCAAAGCGTTATACCACTCCGCCACCTTAAAGCCGATATAGTGCTCATACCCGGCCCACAGTTCGTCCGCGCCATCGCCCCCCAGCGCCACAGTGACCTTTTCGCGGGTCACGCCCGAAAGCAGCCAGGTGGGCGCAACCGAAGCGTCCGCCATGGGTACGTCCATTTTGCTGATGATGCCGGGCAGATTGTCGGCGCATTCTTCTGCCGAAAGTACGCGCTCGTGGTGGTCCGTGCCGAAGGTCCCGGCAACAATACGGGCATAGCGGGACTCGTCGTAGCTGGCCTCGGTAAAGCCTATGGAAAAGGTCTTTACCGGCGAGGACGACTGCCGGGCCATCAGCCCTGCCACAATGGACGAGTCAATGCCGCCCGAAAGAAAAACGCCCAGCGGCACATCGCTGACCATACGGCGGCGCACGGCCCGGGCCAGCAGAACCCGCAGCTCTTCGCAAAGTTCATCGGTGCTGCGGCGGTCGTTTTCGTCCGGCACGGGCATGTCCCAGTAACGGCCGGTGCGCAGGCTTCCGCCTTCAAGCACAAGCCAGTGCGCCGGGGGCAGGCTTTCCACCTCACCATACACCGTCTGCGGGGTCGGCACATATTCATAGGCCAGATAGCGCATGACGGCTTCGGGCCGCAGGGTCAGGTTCAGCCCGGCGCCCTGGCCGCGCAGTTGCTCAAGGGCCGTCAGCTCCGAGGCGAAATGCAGCCTGCCCTGCTGCACCGTATAAAAAAAGGGCTTCTTGCCGAAAGGATCACGCGCGCAAAAAAGGCGCTGCTCCACAGCATCCCACAGGGCAAAGGCAAACATGCCGTTAAAACGGGCAAGGCAGTCCACGCCCCACTGGCGGTAGCCCTCAAGGATGACCTCTGTATCCGAACTGGTCTGAAAGCACGCCCCGGCGCTGGAAAGCTCTTCTTTCAGTTCCGCAAAATTGTATATTTCACCATTGAAGACGATGGTATAACGCCCATCAACACTGTGCATGGGCTGACCGCCCGTGCCGAGGTCAATAATGGAGAGCCGCCTGTGCCCAAGGCAGACCGGGCCGTTCAGCCACTGCCCTTCGCCATCCGGTCCCCGGTGGGCGATGCGGTCGGTCATGGCCTGCACCCAGTGGCGGGCCTGGGGATCAAGGGGCGAAGCGTCCAATCGGCAGATACCGGCTATTCCACACATGATTCTTTCCAGCATTTGTAATTATTGGTAAATATGCGGGCCAAACGATCATTGTTGGCTTCAGGATCAAACATATGGGCTGCCAGCAACCGGCCGTTGCGGGCCAGGTGCGCCGCCAGGGCCGTGTCTCCGGCAAGCAGGGCAATGGCTTCGGCCAGGGCTTCGGCATCTCCCGGAGGCACGGCCAGACCTGTTTTGCCGTGCCGTACCACCTCGGGCAGGGCGTTGACCGTGGTGCTGACCACGGGCAAGCCGTAGGCCAGCGCCTCGATAACCGTATTGGGGATGCCGTCGCGGCGGCCCGAGGCGTGCACTACGCAGGGAGCGGCAAAAATATCATGCTCACCAAGAAGCCGGGGCAGTTCGTTATGCGAGATCAGACCGGGCATGGTCACATACCCTTCCAGTTTCAGCTCCTTGTACAGACGCATCAGTTCTGCCTGCATGCAGCCAAGGCCCATGGCCTTGCCGCCGCCGCCCGCCAGCGTCAGCCTGAAGTCCAGCCCCTGCCGGCGCAGAATGCCGCAGGCACGGAGCAGTACGTCAAAACCCTTGGTAACGTCAAAACGACCCAGGGCCAGCAAACGCACAGGCCGCGTCATGGGTTCGGGTACGGCTGAAGGCCGGGCTTCTTCCAGATGCGGCATCGCGCAGGCATAACCGTGCACACCGTCGCGTACGGGGGTGGCCGCAGACGCATCCTCAGCGGCCGATCCGCTCCTGCCGGGGGGTGGCGGCAGGGTCAGGCCGTTATAGACCAGTTCCACCTTGCCCTTGGCCTGTCCCCTGTCGAAATTCTCAATACGCCCCTTATCGGCGGCATTGTTGGCGCGCACAAGAAAGGCAGCCTCCAGCTTGTCACCAAGGTCCGGGTCGGCAGGCTCAAGGTTGTCGCCCCGCGCGCAGGTGGCAAAGGGCAGTCCGGCAAGGCTCCCGGCCACCCAGGCGGCAGTGGCTGTACCGCGCGGCCAGGGGGCATAAATCATGTCTATGCCTGCCTCCTTGAAACGGCGAGCCAGATAGACGCCGGCGCAAAAAGCCCAGAGATTTTCACCCAGGGTTTCAATGCAGCGCCAGCGGCGGAACATGGTGCGCCTGAAAAGCCGCCCCAGCCGCAAGGGATGTGCGACCATCTGGCGTAGCAGTTCACCCAGTATGGCCGGTAGCGCACGCGTACCCATAGTGATGGTTTCTCGCGCCGCACTGCGCATTTCCGTAGAACAGTGGCGCAGGTTGGGACCATACAGGCTGTAAACCGAAACGGGGAGGCGCTGACGCAGGCCCTGCACTTCACGGAATATAAAAGGCTGGGTGAAAAGTGGGTACCAGAGCAGCACACAGGCCACATGGGGCAGGCCGGGCGCAAATGGCGGCGAGGTGGGTTTTCCGCTTGTCGTGTCTTTTGTCATTACTTGCTCCTGAGCGTCTGCAAGGGGCAAATCCACAGGTTGTATTCCAGGGCATGCACTTTGTTTCAAAGACAAAATGCCCTAAGGCCGCACATGATGCAACGCGCCGCGAGGCGGCGTTGATTCCGCCGGGAGCCACCTGAAAAATGGAATACGCCATTGAAACGCACAGCATGGCAGCGCTGTTCCGTTGTGTGGCAACTGTGCGTGAACATTTTCCTGCCCGCAACAGTTTATGAAAAGCAGGCCCAGTCATTTGGACTGCCGTCTGCGGCCCGGTGCAGACTGCTGCTGTCCGGAGCAACTGGCCCCAGGGTTTCGCGCAGCTGTGCCATCGTCAGGCAACGCACGTTCCAGCGGGCCATGAGCCAGTCTGTCCAGGCCAGTATTTTGCCCATAAGCCTGTCCACAGCGGCGGCATCGGGCAGATGCGGCGCGCCGCCCGGCATCATTTCTGAAGAGTGCCACGTAAGGGACAACACCCGGCCGCCCCGTGCCACAAACAGCCTGGTTATGGCCTGCATGGCCCACAAGGGATGATAGACGGGCAAAAGACTCAGGGCACCCCAGTTTTTGAATCCGGGGCGCAGGCGCGGCGCAGCGCGGCCCAGCAGGCGGGGCAGGCACGGCAAAAGCGGGGTTACGCTGAGGGGAACTTCAAAAATCCGGCCCTCCGGCATGGATACCCAGTACGGATCGCGCGGTGCGCTAAAATGGTCCGGCCCGGCCTGCGGTGTGGCCCCGCAATGCAGCGGACGCACCGAGGCATCCACCAGGATACCGGCTTCGGCCAGCAACGGCCAGAGGGCGCGGTGCAGGTCCCAGCGCCCCATACGAAACGATGTCAGCGCTGCGCCCTGAAAATCCCGGCCGGCGGCCATGAGGCTTGCAAGCTTGGCAGCCATGAGAGGGCCGGGAACTGCGGCCGCGGGTACACTGGCGGCATTGTCGGCAAGGGCGGCGTCGGCCTCGGGTCCGTCAAGGGTCAGAGGCGGCGTGTTCCAGTGGTGCAGATGCGCGCCGATTTCCGCCCCGTACCTGTCGCGGGCATGAGCCAGAGCACTGCGGGAAGCCGCATCGGCCAGCACACTGTGCGCACAGAACAGTGTGGGCCGCACCCCCCGTTCGCACAAGGGGGCAAGGCGCGTCAGACTGGCCGTATTGGCAGTGGAACAGCCCCGGCGGGCGTACTGCCCGCCGAACAGCCCTTCTTCTTCCACATCAAGGCTGACGGCAAGATAAAGATCCGGACGGCTCATGCGCCCTCTTCCGCCATGCCGGTTACGGCAAAGCTCCGGCCGGCTGCATCGTGACCATTGTCCCGTTTCCGGGCGGCGCGGGCGCATTCCGCTACATACAGGTCGTATACGGCCGTAATGTTGCGGGTGGGGTCAAAAAGGTTTTCCACCAGGGCGCGGCCCGCTTCGGCCATATCCAGCGCAGCCTGCCTGTCGGCAAGCATGCGGCGCACGGCCCCGGCCAGAGCGCGCGGATCGCGCTGCTGCACCAGCAGGCCGGTCTCACCATCAATGATCACCTCGGAAATACCGCACACATCGGTGGCAATAACCGGCATGCGGTGTGAAAGGGCCTCCATGATCACATTGGGGATGCCGTCGCGGTCGCCGTTGGTATGCACAACGCTGGGCATGACAAGCATGTCGTGATCCAGCATGAAGTCGCAGATTTTATCGTGGGGGATGAAGCCGGGCATGTCCACAAAACCGGCAAGCCCAAGCGCATCACGCATTTTTGTCAGCTTGCGCCGCCAGTTGCCGTCCCCCACAAGGGTCAGGGTCACCGGCACGTTTTCACGCCGCAGACGGGCCATGGCCGTGAGCAGTTCGGGAAAGCCCTTGGTACGGGCAAAGCGCCCCACGGCCAGCAGGCGGTACGGCGGCTGCATGGGCATGGCACACCGCCCGCGCGGGCGGAATGTGAGGCTGTTATAGATGGCGTGCACCTTGTCCCCGCCTTCGGGCGGGCAAAAGCTGCGCAGCCACTGCACGTTGGTGCGGTTATTGGTGCGGATGAAGAGCGCATCGCGCGATTTTTCCTGCAACAGGCCGTCTTCGGGATAGATATCACCCGCACGCCCCGTAAAGGCAAAAGGAATACCGGACACACGGGAGGCCACCCAGGCGGCAGTGGCAGGCCCGTTGGCCCAGGCCGCATGAATAAGCTGCACACCGTCCCGGCGACACTGCTCGGCCAGCAGAAAACCCGCCAGAAAACACCAGGTATTCTCGCCCACGGCCTCAAGGTTGCGCATGCGCCGGAAAAGCCCCTCGCGCATAAGCCCCCACACCTTGCCCGGCCGCTGTCGCAAGGCGCGCCAGAAAGCGGCCAGAACCCTGCCCGCAGCCCTGAAACCCATGCGCCGCACAGGGCCGTCATAATCGCGCATCTCTTCGCTGCAGCCCTTCAGGTTTTCACCGTACATACTGTAGGCATAGACCGGAAGGCCCCGCTGCCTGAGCTGCACAACCTCACGGAATATGAAGGTCTCCGAGGATAAGGGGAACCATAGAAGCACATAGGCGACAGCCGGAGGTGCTGCCGGCCGGCCGCGTTCCGCTCCCGCTTCTGTGGCATCGCCACTGGTAAAAGACATGTCGGTCTCCGCAGCAAACGAGAGCCGGGCCATAAGGCCCGGCCGGAGTGTTATTTTTTATTCGCCCAGGGATTCTTCGGCGTGGTCGTTTTTGTATTTTTCAACAATGGCCTGCGCCTTGGGAATCTCTTCTTTCACAGCATCGAGCGCCTTGCGGATATGCTCTTCCGTATGGGCGGCCGAAAGGAAGAAACGCAGCCGGTCTGTGCCTTCCTTGACGGCGGGGAAGGTGATGGGCATGACGTAGATGCCGCGCTTGAACAGGGCGTTGGACAGAAAACCCGCCACCATGGGGTCACCCACCATGACAGGTACAATGGCGTAGCCCTGGGCCGCGCCCGTATCAAGGCCGATGCTCGAAGCATACTCCACAAAAAACTTGGAAATCCGCTGCAGCTTGTGTACCCGTTCCGGTTCGCGCAGCATGATGTCCAGAGCCTTGTGGCAGGCCACGGCAATAACCGGGGGCATACCCACGCTGAACACAAAGCCCGGCGAACCATACTTGAGAAATTCCACCAGCTCATGCCGGCCGGCGATAAAACCGCCGCACCCGCACATGGACTTGGAGAGCGTGCTCATCCACATGTCCACTTCGTTGGCGTCAATGCCGAAGTGCTCGTGAGCGCCGCGCCCGGTTGCGCCCAGCACGCCCAGCGAGTGCGCCTCGTCCACCAGCAGCATGCAGTCGTACTGCTTTTTCAGCTGAATGATGCGGGGCAGGTCGGGAATGTTGCCGTCCATGCTGAACAGGCCTTCGGTAACGATAATGGCCCGTTTATGCTCTGCGCGCTTGGCCTTGAGAATCTCCTCAAGGGCATCGCAGTCGTTGTGATTATACGAGTAGCGCGCCGCATGGGACAGGCGTGCGCCCTGAATCAGCGAATTGTGGGCCAGACCGTCGTGAAAGATGGCGTCGCGGTGGCCAAGCAGAAAACCCAGAGTGGATACGTTGGTGGCGTGGCCGCTCACGTATACGATACTGTCTTCCACGCCGTACAGGTCAGCGAAGGCGCGCTCCAGCGCACGGTGGGGCGGGCGCTCGCCACCCACAAGACGGCTGGCTCCGGCAGAAGTGCCGTACACGGCGGCGGCCTCGGTGACGACCTCGGTTATTTCCGGATGGGCGTTGATATCCAGATAATCGTAGGTGGAAAAGTTCAGATATTCCTTGCCTTCAATGAGCGTTGTGGCCTTGGCCGCGCGCTCGTGGCAAAGAAAAAGAGGATTCTCCATCCCCATCTTGGCTCCCATCTCCACAAGCCGGTCAAAGGCGAGCTTGGAACGCATGCGGCTGAAACCGCCGGCGGAGCTTTCAGTAGCGGCAGCGGTTGTTGATGCCGCCTCTTTTCCGGCCTGACAGGAATGGTCTTTCTTCATGCCTTGTCCTCTTAATTTGTCCAAAAAACGCGCCTATCCGCACCCTGCGGCGAGCCGCCGGGCACAGAGCGCAACTTTGTAAGGATTTAGTATAGCCAAAGCGCGAAACTATGGCAAGTGCGGAATGACAAATACACAGCAGACCGCAAAACCGGCTTCCTGCAAGACTTCAGGGCACTGCGGCCGGTTTCCCGCGCGCATTTCCGGCGCATATTTACCGCTGCTCTTCTGGACAAGCACTGCGATATAACCTAACATAACACCCTTAGCCGATCTGAGATCACGGTTCGGCCCCTTTTGACCAACCGCGCTCCACAGGCTTGAAACTTTATGCAGCAAGATCCTGCTCCTCAATACGGTAAAAACCGTACAGCGCAAAGCGCCGTTCTTTCCGGCGGGCTGCTCGTTGTGTCGCTTCCCGGCGCAACGTTTTCACGTCCCGGCTCCGAGGATTCCGGCCCTGCCCGGCAGTCTGCCCTTGCAGGGCAGGCCTGCGCCCAGACCATGGCCCGCCAGTGCTTTGACTGGCTCACCCATGCGGAAGATTCCGGCCCTGTCATGCTCTGGCTTTGCTGGAACGAGCAGAAAACCCCCACCCCGTTGGCCCAGCCTCTGGCGCTGGCCCTTGAAGGCCTGCAAAACCTCTGGCGCATCGGTCCGGTCCGGCTGCAGTGCGACCCCTTCGCCCCCGGCCTTGTGCAGGAGGCCGAAAAACTTTTGCGCCATATGCCGGAACAGGGAAGCGACGCCGTGGAAGCCCCTGGCGAAAGCGCCTCCGAAGCCCCGCCACAATGCCCTCTGGGAGTAGACCAGCCCCTATGGCCCCAGACAGGTCGCGTACCTACCATCCTTCTGCTGGACTTCACGGCTGATGAGGACAACAGGCTGCATTGCCAACCCCTGCTGCTGCGCCTGCCCACAATCACCCCGCCCTGCTGCGACACGCTTACGTGCCGCAAAAACCCGGCACGCGACACACCGGAGCAAACAGCGCCGGCGCACGCCGCCCCCGCGCTCCGCCAGCAGCCCGAAACAGACACGTCTGCCGCGCCCGACATGCCCGGCACATCCGGCGCCCATGCCGCGCCAGGCGAGATCATTCTTGACGGAGTGCGCTACGCGGAACTTCCCCAGGACGGCACAGTATGGCGCATAGGCGCCACCAGTCCCCTGTGGCGGCAGGAGCTGCTCGCCCTGCCGCGCAACCCCGATGCTGCCGCCCTTGCGGCCCTTGAGCCGCGCGGCCTGTGGCTGTCCCCTGCCCATACGCCGCCGCCCCTGGCCGTCATGTGCTGCGGGCTTGGTTCGGTCTGGCCGGGCATGGGCCGTGAGCTGTACGACAGTTTTCCTGTGGCGCGCGCGGCCATGGACCGCATCGCCGCCGTGGCGGACTGGGACGTGCTTGGCCTTATGGATGAAAAGGATGTGGAAAAGATCAGCCTCACCCGCTGGCAGTCACCCTACCTTTTCATGCTCGAATTTGCGCAGTGGAGCGTACTTTCCTCCTTGGGCCTGCGTCCCTCGCTCTTTTGCGGTCACAGCCTGGGCGAACTTATCGCCCTCTGCTTCAGCGGCATCTATTCGCCCGAAGTGGCCTGGTATATCCTGGACACGCGCGCAGTGCACATGGCCGAGCTGGAAGCCGCGGCCACGCGTGAGACAGGCATGATGGCCGTGCACGCCAGCGCGGAAATCGTGGAAGAAATCCGCGCCGCCTGGCCGACCTTGTATGTATCCAATTACAATACGCCCCAGCAATTCATCCTCAGCGGCCCGCGCGAGGCCCTGCAGGAAGCCCGCAAGAACCTGCGCAAGCGGCGCATACCGGCCATTGTGCTCAACGTAAGCCTGGCATTCCATCATCCGAGCATGCGCGTACTGCGCGATCTTTCGCTGCGCCGCCTCAATGCCCTTGAGATGCACGCTCCCAGCAGTCCCATGCTGAGCTGCATCACCACCGGCTTCTACCCGGATGACCAGCCTTCCATCTGCCGCCACATCACCGACCTGGACGAAAATTCCGTTCGCTGGACCGAGTGTGTGCATGCCATGTGGGGCAGGGACGGTATCCGCCATTTTGTGGAGCTGGGTCCTCAGGATACCCTTTGCGGCCTTGCCCGAGACAATGAAGCCCGGGCCCTCTGCCTGTCGGCCGGACGCAAGGGCAAAGAAATTGAAGGGATGCGGCAGACGTGCGCCCGGCTCTACGCCCTCGGCCATCTGCGCGAAAGCGCCATCCGCGCGCGCTTCACCGCCATGCATGACGGCGAAGATGCCACAGCTGCCGCGCGCATGCCGCTGCCCCACTGCGGCCTTGTGCCCGCCGGAACTCCGGACGCCGCCTGCCCCGTGGAGCACGGCGCGCAAGACACGCCATCCGCAGAACATGCGCTGCCGCCCGAAAGCCGGTCCGTTCCCCTTTCAGGAACCGAAGCAACGGCTGCCTCCGTTTCCGCCTCCGCGGCCCTGCCCGTGGTCATGGACGTGCTGGCGCGCGCCAGCGGGCGTCCTGTGGAAGATCTGCGTCCTGAAATGGACCTGCGCTATGATCTGGCCCTGCGCTCCAGCCGTTTTCCGCTCATTATCCAGGAAGTGGAAAAAGCGCTGGATATCACTGTCAATTTTGAAGACCTGCTCAAGGTTTCCACCATAGGCGATCTGGCGCGCATTCTGGGCGGTCACCCCCTTGCCGAAGGCAGGCAGGAACGCGCATCAACAGGCGCAAACCCTTCCCGTCGTGCAGCCCAGGCCTGCGCCTGCGCGCCCCTGTGCCGTTTTGCGCCCTTGCTACGGCATCAGCCGGAAGAAAGCGCCCGGGCCGAAGATGACGGAAGTCAGGCACAAGGTGCCCCTGCCCAACTGCCGCTGGATCCCTGCGGGCAGGGACTGCCCATACGCAAGGGCGACGTGCTGGCCCTGCTCTTTTTTGAACCCGATCTTTTGCCCGCGCTCATGAGCGGGCTCGCCCCGCTGGGCTGCGTGCTGGCCGTGCCGAAGGAGCAGCTTGAAGCCTGCGCTCCCCTGGTCAAGGCCGGCTCGCGCCTTGTGCCTCTTGACCTGCGTATACGCCTGCCGCAAAGCGCCACAGAAGCCTTGGCCCTGGCCGAAGAAGCCCGCATGGTTCTTGACGCGCTGGCCCACCGCGAAGGCCGCGTGGACGGCCTCATCTTCGCGCCCGCCGCCCTTGCGCAGCCGGCCGGAACAGCCCGCGGCCCGGCCTCTTCAGATGCCGGTTTCGCCGCCGCCCGCATGCCGGAGGTTCTGGAAGCTGCCATGCGCTCCGCCCTGGGGCATGGCTTGCGCTATGCCTGCCTGTGCAGCCTGCTTCTGCCCACGCAGGAAAACATGTATTGCGACGGCCCGCTGGAAAAGCGCCTTGACACTCTGGGACAGGAAGCGGGAGTAGCCGTACGCGCCGTACGCCTGCTTGAACGCGGCCTGCGAGCCGGGCTTAACGAGTGGGGCGACCTGCTGGCCCGCGAACTGCTGCGTGGCACAACGGAGCGTGTATTCTGGGCGCGGCACACCACCCTGCCGTGCAGCGATGAACCCGGCCGCCGGGGGGAGCATCCCTCTGCGAGCACCAGTCTGGCCATGGTCGAGCGGCCACGCTTCTACCCCCTGGTTTTTCCCGATCCGCACCCGCCATACCGCGGCACGGCCACACTGTTTCAGGGCGGCTGCCATTACTCCCGCTTTGCCGACACTGATCTGGCCCTGCATGGCGGCCAGCCTGGCAATGCCCTTGACGGAAACACTCCCTGGCTGCCGCCCGGCCGCGCTCTTGCGGCCCTGCTGGAAGCCTCCAGCCTGTGGCTGCCCTGGCTTACCGTAACCGGATTTTCAGACCTGCGCTTTCATGAACCGCCGCTGTTGCCGCCCGGCATCACACGCGAATGCCGCCTGACCGTGGAGGCCGAACCCTGGCTCATGCAGGACGGCGTCATGACCAGAATGTGCCGCGGCGAGCTGGCCGTACGCGAAATCACGGCCAACGGCAGGCATCTCGGCCAGTACACCCCTGTAGCCGGAGGCATGACCTTACTGGCTGCGGGCAGTGGGCAGGTGCCCCCCCTGTGGTCGCACGAGACCGGAATTTCCGGAAAAAACAGCGCTGCCGCAGTTCCCGGTCTGGACACCGAACTTTTTTATGAGGCCACCGGCCTTGGTGCGCCCTGGCGCATGTTACGAAATTTTTTGGTTTTACCAGAGCACAGATACGCGGCGCGCCTCAATCCGCCGCATGCGGCCATTGCCCCCGAGGGCAATAAAGGCTATGCTGATGTTCTGCATGTGGTGGAGGGAATGGTGCAGGCTGCCTGGCTGTCTATAGCCCAGGAAGCTGAACATGCCAGCGCGGGCATAACAGCAGTGGCCGATGCGGTACGCTGCTGGCGGCTGCACGCGGCTGGTTTTATCCGATTCGGGGCCGAAAGGGGCAAAGGGCCGTGGCATGTGGTGCTGCGCCGCTCCTGGTCGGATCCCCGACTGCTGCGTTTTGACGGCCAGGCCGTTGACGAGCGCGGCCGCGTCTTTCTCACCCTTCATCATCTGGAATTTGACCGGCGGGACCACGGACCCACCGCGCCTTAGCGCGTTCCCGCCGCAACAACCGTGACCATACCAACGCGCCGGGCGCGCGAGCCTGTAAAGGGTGCCAGATGCCGCATAACGCACGTACTTTCCTTCCAGCGCGGACCTATCTTCCGCTGCTGCTCGTTCTGACCCTTCTTTTCTCTGCCTGCGCCTCCAACAAGGCCGGACTCAAGTCGCCGGAACTCCCCGCCAGGCACTGGCTGGAAGAGGCTCCCGGGGTGCCGGTGGAAAACAAGGCCAAGCTCGAGGCTGCGGTTCCCAACCTTTATGATCCCGCCAAGGTCTTCACCTTTGAGGACTGCGTCTTTCTTACCATCCAGCAGTCGCCGCTTCTGGTCAACAGCGCGGTGGATCTGGAAATCAAGCGTGTTGCCCTTACCGACGCCGTGTGGAAATACCTGCCCGAACCACGCATGACCATGCAGGTTACCAACAACCTCACGCGCTACAACATGGACCACAAGGACACCCCCGGCGACTACGGGCGCGCCAAGTTTACCGTGGGCTTTCACGCTGCCTTTCCCAATCCTGTGGCCGCCTATTTTGAACATCAGGTGCAAAAGGCCATGGTCAATCTGGCCATCTCCACCCACCGCAAGGCCGTGGGCGAGGCTATCTACAAGATCGGTCAGGCCTACCTGCAGCTGCAGGCGCAGAAAAAAATCGTCAAAGCACAGAAAGATCTGCTGCCCATCGGCAAGGAACTGGTTTCCTACTGGCAGCAGGTGGAAGCCGTTGACGGCCGCCAGGGGGTTTCCCTCAATCTGGCAATGCAGCACCAGCGCGAGCTTGAGCTTATGCTGGAGCAGACCAAGATGAAAGAAACCATGCAGCTTACCCAGCTCAAGATCCTCGCGGGCGTGGACCCCCAGCAGCGTCTGGATGTGGACACCTCCAGCGCCGAAGAAATCCTGCGCGGTTTCAACGGGCGCAAACTCAAATGGGATGAACGCTGGACCACTACCGAAGACGACCTGCTGCTGCGCGGCCAGATCAAGCTCGGTGACTATAACATCATGGTTGCCTGGGCACAGTATATTCCCGACATGAGCATCGCCATCGACAAAAACCCGCCCGCCGGTCAGTATCAGCCGGCCAGCGGCAGTGAGGATACCTTCCTGCACCTGAACTTCAGCTTCCCCCTGCTGGACTGGGGGCGCCGTTACCGCGGTGTGCAGACTGCCCGCATGCAGAAGGCGCAGGCATTCCACGAAATGGCACGCAAGCGCACCGACTATTCCAACCGGTGGCTGCAGGCCGAACAGAGCGTGGCCCTGGCCGAAACCGAACTCAAGCTGGCACGTACGCGCTTTGACACAGCGGCCATGCAGTTCAAGGAAGCCCATATTTCTTTCAACGAAGGCATCGCCGAACTGCCCGCCGTGGCCGACAGGCAGGAAGCCATGGTGCAGGCCCAGGTGGCCCTTATCCGCGCCGAGCTGTCCTGCGAGCTGGCCCAGCTTGAATGGATGTATCTTTCCACGGCCCTTCAGGAACATTTCCTCGGCCTGCCCGCCAAAGAGGTGCTGTAATGCAACGCCTTGCCCGTCTACGCTTTTTCGCCGCGCCCGGCCTGTTTCTGACACTGGTCCTGCTGTGCAGCCTGGCATTCGCTGCCGCTGCCTCCGCGGCCGAAGGCGGCAAAAGCGGCGTGACCATCCTTACCGGCAAAGTGGTGACTACTGTTATGCGCGCCATACCCATGCCCTTTAACGGGGTGGTGGATGATGTGCTTGTCAAACCCGGCGAAGCCGTTGAAGAAAATGCCCCGCTCATGCGCTATCACCTGCACGAAGACGCCGAACGCGCCTTGCAGCGCGAAGTTATGCAGGGGCCCGGCACAGAAAGCCTCAAGAGCCAGGTGCTTGACCTTGAACGCAAACTGGCCGAAACCATCGCCCAGCGCAACAAGGCGCGTCAGCTTGCCGCCTCGGGCCTTGGCTCCCGTCAGGCTTCCGGCCGCCTTGAAGAAGACGTAACCTCTTTGCAGCGCCGTATCGAACTCACCACCACTACCATCAAAAAAGCTGAGAACAGCTTTGCCATTCGCCTCAAGGAACTGAGCAGCTATTTTGGTCAGGAAATCAGGGAGGGCGAAATCCTGCCTGAAACCCTCACCCTGACCTCCCCCATCAAGGGTTATGTGCTCTCGCTTGACGCCACCCTCAATCCCGGCACCCTGCTGCAGGCAGGGAGCATGCCCATCAGGGTAGGACAGCTTGACCCCGTGCTGATTCAGGTGCCTGTGTACGAGGCCGAAATCAGCGGCATTTCGGAAGGGGATAAGGTAGACGTGGAGATTCCCTCGCTCGGCAACAAGGTATTTCCCGGCAAGGTCAATGAAATATCCTGGGTTTCCAATGACATGAGTGTCTCAAATCCGTCCTATTACACGGTGGAGATCACTGTTCCCAACCCTGATCTGGAACTCAAGCCCGGCTTCAAGGCCGTTGTGCGTTTCGGGGGCGGCAGGTAAAGCCGAGGCATGAAGCTCAAAAGCATCCCCCGCAGGCTCGGGTACATTCTGGGTGCGCAATGGACGCGCGACCTGGCATGGACGGCCTTTACCATATTGCTGGCCCGCCGCAGCCCGGATATTATGGGTCAGATCGTGTTGGCCCTCACGTTTGGCTATCTGGTGAAAACCATTGCCGATGTAGGGCTTAACGATTTTCTGCTGTCCACCTTCGCCCGGCGTGAGGGCCGCCCCCGGGCGCTGCTCGGCGAGGTTACATGGCTCAAGCTTGTTGTGCTGGTGCTGGCGCTGGTCACCACATGGCTGGTGACAGGCTGGCAGAACTACAGCCCGGAACTGCGCCTCATCGTGCTCTGCATTGCTGCAGGCCTCGGCCTCGACGGCGTCAGCGACTCCTTTTTTGCCCTGTGCCAGGCCCGTGGGCGGCAGGATGTCGAAATGCGCATCCGTGTGCCGTCGGCCCTCATCGGCATCGGCTTTGGTATTGCCTGCGTGGTTATGGGCGCCCCGCCCATTGTCATCGCCTTGTACAAGCCCATCGAGTCCGTGCTCTGCATCATCTTCGCGCTGGTAGCGCTGGGGCGCAATCCCCTGACCGGCGTCGGCAAGGCCGGTATGCTTGACCTTGCACGCCAGATGAAACACGGCCTTATTTTTACCTGCATGGCCGCCTGCGCCATGTTCTACAACAAGATCAACGTTATTTTTCTCAAACAGTACGGCGGCAATGCCGATGTGGGCGGTTACGGCGTTGCCTGGGAAACCATTGAGGGGCTGTCGGTTCTGGTTTCCAGCGCCCTGCTGGGCAAGGTCATATTTCCCCTGCTGGCCAGGCACTGGCAGCAAGATCGGGCAGCCTTCAGCCAGCTGGCCGGCCAGACCGCCCGGACACTCTGGGCCGCAGCCCTGCCCATAATTTTTCTTATCTGTGTGGAAAGTGACCGTTTTTTGCCCTTCATCTACGGGCAGAACTATGAAAGCGCCGTCCGCGCCCAGCAACTGCTCACCCCGTGCCTGGCTACAGCCTTTCTGCACAATCTGGCAGCCTATGCCATGATAGGCATGCGCCGCCACCGGCTGCTGCTGGCCTTTTATGTGAGCGGACTTGTACTCAACATCATCTGCTGCTTTACGCTCATTCCGGCCATGCCGCTGGAAGGCGCTGCCCTGTCTCTGACCATCACCAAGGTGTGGGTCGCCATTCTGACGGTGGGTTTTTTCCAGTGGGCCGCCCGCCCAATGAGCGCAGGGCAATGGCTGCTTATGCTGGCGGCCATTATGGTGAGCCTGGCCCTGTGGTGGCTCACCGGCAAGATGGCCCCGCGCGAGGTGGCAGAACTTGTCGGGCTTGTTCCCCTGCTGGCCCTTTTCTGGCGCTGGCGGCCGCCGCCGCCCTTTGAAAAAAAGGCGGCCTGACCCGCCCATCCGCTTTCCGGCGCACCGTACGCCTGAACAACTCTGCCTGCACGGTTGCAACAAAGGACCATCGCAACAGCTGCCGCGCCGCCGGCATCGCTGCATCAAGCGGCGATTCCGGCATGGCGCTCTTCTCTTTTTCCCATTTCTGCCGGGCCGCGCGTTGACGCGAACATCTCGCTACGCGTACTATGTGTATATAATCCATAAAAAGACATGGCAAAGAATCTCTCAAGGGGCAGCATGGCAAAGGATTTTCTACCAGAACGCAGGCGCCTGCTCAAAGGGCTGACATCCGCCGCGGGAGTCGCCGGTCTCGGACTAGCAGGCTTTCAGCCCGCCCAGGCCATGGCCCTGCGGCTGTCTACCGATGATGTGGACTGCTGTACCATTATTGATGTGGACCGTTGCACCGGCTGCGGTGCGTGTGTCGCTGCCTGCCGGGAGCGCAACCTTGCCGGCCTGCCGCTACCGCAGAAACCCATCCCCCGCACGGTTCCCTCCTGGAAACCTGTCATCGACTGGTCTGACCGGCAGGATGTGACAAACCGCCTTACCCCGTACAACTGGCTGTACATCCAGTCCTGCACCCTTTCCGGCCGCCGGGAGGGACACAAGGTGTTCATGCCGCGACGCTGCCTGCATTGCCTCAATCCTCAATGTGTGAGCCTGTGCCCTTCCGGTGCGGCCCGGCAAAGCCCACAGGGGGCTGCATACATTGATGAATCCATGTGCCTGGGAGATGGCCCCTGCCATCGGGCCTGCCCCTGGGGCATTCCCCAGCGCCAGTCAGGCGTTGGCCCTTATCTCAAACTGGCACCCCGCTATATCGGTTATGGACTTGTATTCAAGTGCGATTATTGCCGGGACTTGCTGGCACAGGGGCAGCCGCCCGTTTGTGTGGCTGCCTGCCCGTCCGGAGCACAAAGCATCGGCCCGCGCAACAAAATGGTGAGCCGTGCAAAAGAAATGGCGAGCCTGCGGCGTGGAGAACTCTTCGGCCTTACGGAAAACGGCGGAACCAACACCATCTACGTTTCTTCCATCCCTTTCAGGGACATTGAAGCCGCCATGCTGCAGCAGGAACAGGTAGACTTTGGGCAGCCGAGCCTGCGCCCGGCCAGGGCCAGTATGGAGAAAGAAAACAGCCTGCTTGATATCGTGCTGGCGGCCCCCCTGGCCGGAGCCGCCCTTGCTTCATTGCGCCTGTGGCGCGACCGGAAAAAGGAGCGCAAGCCATGATGCGGTCGCAGCACCGGAACCGGAAGCTTTTTTCCGGCCTGTTTCATATCCTGTGGCCTGCAAGCCTGATGGCCGCAGTGCTTTCCGGCCTGGCCCATTTGCCTTTTGCCGTACGCTACGGCCTGGTGGACTGGGACAACCGGGCCTCCCTGTGGCACTACTATGCGGCTGCGGCCCTGCTCATGCTCAGCACCTACGCCGTCATCATCTGGTGGCGGCAGGGCCGGGGGTATCTGCGTCTCACCCTTGGGGGATGCCTGCGGGTGGTACTGCTCGGCGCCCTTATCCTCAGCGGCCTGACCCTGGTGCTGCACAATCTTCCGGACGTGGCTTTTTTTGGTAAAACCTATGCCGTGATCAAACTCTGCCACCTGTTTTGCGCCCTTATACTTGTGCCGGTTCTGCTGGTGCAGATAGGCCTGCGCCTGGCCGGACGCTCGCCCTGCCTCATACCTCGTGAGGCCTCGGCAGCACAAACCACGCAGCCCTCGCCACCACAGGATAATTGAAAGGCCTGGGGTGCGAGTACGCCCGGGCAATGGCGGCCCGAGCAATGAGGGAAAGGGCTTGTCTTCGGCAAGGAGGCTTGCTGATCAACGGGGAAAGGAGTTGTCCTGCGGCAGGTTCGTTATTTTCGGTCTTGCAACGGACCCGAATTTTTCATGCAAGGCGAAAGCGATGGATGGTATTGCGCGGCGCGCAGGGAGATCACCCGAGCGACCAGCGAGGGAAGCTCCCACAGCAGAGGCCGCGCAGCCCTCGCGGAATTACGGAAGCAGGAAAACCCAACAGGATTGCCCGGAGTGAGCGCAGATGTAGCCTGGAGGGCTGATGGAATATGGAAAGCCCGGCGGGGGTGCTTCGGGGGGGGCTGCAAGGGGGGCCGAGAAGGGGGCGCAGCCCCATAACCGGCCCCGCCTTGCCGCACGCCGCGCAGGCGGCCAAAATAACAAACAAAGAAAAAGCCCTCGCGCACGCAGGGCGACAAAAAACCTATCTCAAAGAACAAGCTCTTTCCCACCCCAGCCTGTTACAGCGCAAAGCCGCCCAATGCATAGGCGCACCCCCGCAGGGCGGCAAAATTCCCATCCCAAAGGACAAGCCTTCTCTCTTTCAATCCCTGCGGATCACGCAATACTGCCCGCCGCGAGGCGGCCCACCACCACCGCAGAGGCGTCCCTTATGAGCGGTAATCGGCGTTTTCCGTCACATACTCATGCCCAAGATCCGAAGCCTTGAACGTATACGAGCCGGATCCGCCGCCAAGATCAATATCCACCTGCACATCCTCACCCTTGAGCAGCTCGGTAAGCGCGGTTTCCTGGTCCTCATTGACCGGGCAGCCCTTGCGAAAGCGCTCAATGCCGCAGAGCTTCATACTCACCGCCGCCGGATCAAACCTGGCCCCGCTGTACCCCACGGCCGTCACGATACGGCCCCAGTTGGCGTCCCCGCCATAAATGGCCGTCTTGACCAGTTGCGAATGCCCCACGCTGCGGGCCACCAACTCGGCATCAGCGTCGTTTGCCGCTCCGCTGACCGTAATATGAATAACCTTGCGCGCGCCTTCGCCGTCCTTGACCAGCATGTAAGAGACCTGCCCCAGAATGGCTGTAAGCGCCTCCTCGAGCAGGCCGATATCTTCCGGTCCCTGCGCAGCCACGCCCGAGGCTCCGTTGGCAAGGCCCAGAATGGTGTCGTTGGTGGAGGTGTCGCCGTCCACACTCACCCTGTTAAAGGTCTTGTTCACGGCGCGCCCAAACATGGCCTGCCAGGGTTCTGCGGCTACCTGCGCATCTGTCAGGGCCACGCAGAGCATGGTTGCCATGTTGGGGCAGATCATGCCGGCTCCCTTTGCCATAACCGTCAGGCGCACGGTTCCGCCGGCAAGCGCCACATCGCGCGTGGCAAACTTGGGAAAAGCGTCGGTAGTCATGAAAGAGCGGGTAAAGCCCTCGGCATCGCGGCTGCCAAGGCTTTGCACCAGCGCGGGGACAGCATCAAGCCAAAGGTCCATCTTGAGATGCGCACCCACAACGCCCGTGGAAAGAGGCAGGATTTCATCCTGCCCAAGCCCGGTAAGGCCAGCCACCATAGCCTGCGTGGCACGGCAGTTGGCAAGCCCCTCTTCGCCAGTGCAGGCATTGGCCTGCCCCGCATTGGCAAGCACGGCGCGTACTGCCCGCCCGCGCGCCAGAATCTCCTGGCAAACCAGCACGGGCGCAGCCTTGAAAAGATTTTGCGTAAACATGCCCGCCAGCACGGCGGGCGTGTCGGAAACAATGAGGCCCAGATCGTCGCGACCTGCTTTCTTGAAGCTGGCTGCTGCGGCCCCGGCCCTGAACCCTTTGGGCAAATCATTCTGCATGGGTGCTCTCCTCAAAGTATGCCATCGGCATCAGTGCCGGACGTCTGCGCCAAAACCCCGGGCTGCGCGCCATTGTGCTGTTTTCACATGGCACAGGCACGTGCGCCCAGGAAGGAACCTTCCGGCAACTACGCCAGCCGCGTAACCTGTGCCGTTTTTTACAGCAATACCCGCGGCGCGAAAAACAAAGGGAAGGACCCCGCACCCGCGCGCCGGATATCCTTCCCCGGCCTTCGCTGCCAATGGGCGGCAGCAGCCTGCCCGTGACGCGAAGGACAAGGGCGGGCGCTCCGAGGAACGCCCGCCCGCATAATGCCTATGTCCTGCTTTTCTGAATTTCTTCAGAAATGGCCTGGGGCACTTTTTCGTAATGGTCAAACTGCATGGTGAAGGTGGCGCGGCCCTGAGTGCGCGAGCGCAGGTCAGTGGCGTAGCCGAACATGGCGGACAGCGGCACCTGAGCGCGCACGCTCTGCGCACCGCCGGCGCGGGCTTCCATGCTCTGCACACGGCCGCGGCGGCCGTTGAGGTCACCCATGACGTCGCCGAGGTATTCCTCGGGCGTCACCACTTCCACGTCCATTATGGGTTCAAGCAGCACGGGGCTGGCCTTGTGCATGGCGTCCTTGATGGCCATGGAGCCTGCCACGTAGAAGGCCTGTTCCGACGAGTCCACTTCGTGGTAGGAACCGAAGACCAGATTGACCTTCACGTCCACCACGGGAAAACCGGCCAGAACACCGGACTTCAGGGCATCGTTGATACCCTTGTCCACCGGGGTGATGTATTCCTTGGGAATGACGCCGCCGGTGATGGAGTTGATGAACTCATAGCCATTGCCCGGGTTTGGCTCGATCTCGATAACAACGTGGCCGTACTGGCCGCGCCCGCCGGACTGCTTGGCGTGCTTGAGGTCGGACTTGGCGGGCTTGGAAATGGTTTCGCGATAGGCCACCTGAGGCTTGCCCACGTTGGCGTTCACGTTGAATTCACGGGTCAGGCGGTCAACGATGATTTCCAGATGCAGTTCGCCCATGCCGGCGATGAGGGTCTGGTTGGTTTCTTCGTCGCCCTTGACGCGGAAAGAGGGGTCTTCCTTGGCGAGCTTGTTGAGCGCGGCGGAAAGGGCGTCGCGGTCAGCCTTGGTCTTGGGCTCAATGGCCACTTCAATGACCGGCTCGGGAATATTCAGTGACTCCAGAATGACCGGGCGCTTTTCATCGCACAGGGTGTCGCCGGTGGCGGCGTTCTTGAGGCCCACAAGAGCCACAATGTCGCCCGCGCCGGCCCATTTCACGTCTTCACGCTTATTGGCGTGCATCTTGAGGATGCGGCCGATGCGCTCGCGCTTGCCGGTGTTGGAGTTGTACACCGTGCTGCCGGACTCAAGGAAGCCCGAGTAAATGCGGAAGAACGAAAGATGCCCGATGAAGGGGTCGGAGAACAGCTTGAACAGCAGGCCGGCCAGGGGTTCCTTGTCGGTGCAGTGGCATTCGATGATTTCATCTTCCTTGCCGGGCACATGACCGGGCATGGGCGGAATGTCCACAGGTGAAGGCAGATAGTCCACCACGGCGTCCAGCAGGGGCTGCACACCCATGTTGCGGAAAGCCGAGCCGCACATGACAGGAACGATGGAGCGGGCAATGGTGGCCTTGCGGATGCAGGAAACTATTTCCTCTTCCGTAAGGGTTTCGCCGCTCAGGTACTTTTCGAGCAGTACTTCATCTTCTTCCGCCACGGCTTCAAGCAGTTCGTGCCGCTTTTCCTCAAAGAGGTCTTTCATGTCGGCGGGCACGTCTTCAACCAGAAATTCCTGACCCTTGCTGAGCTTGTCAAAGCGGATGGCCTTGCCGCGCACGAGGTCCACGACGCCTTCAAACTTGTCTTCAGCGCCGATGGGCAGTTCCAGCGGCACCGCCTTGGCGCCCAGGCGGTCATGGATCATGCCCACGCAGCGGAAGAAGTTGGCGCCGATGCGGTCCATCTTGTTCACAAAGCAGATGCGGGGCACACCGTAGTGGTCGGCCTGGCGCCACACGGTTTCAGACTGGGGTTCAACACCGGCCACGGCGTCAAACACGCAGATGGCGCCGTCAAGCACACGCAGCGAACGTTCCACTTCAATAGTGAAGTCAACGTGGCCCGGGGTGTCGATGATGTTGATGCGGCAGTCTTTCCAGAAGCAGGTGGTGGCAGCGGAGGTAATGGTGATGCCACGCTCCTGTTCCTGCTCCATCCAGTCCATGGTGGCCTGGCCTTCGTGCGTTTCGCCAATCTTGTGGCTCACGCCGGTATAGAAAAGAATGCGCTCGGTGGTGGTGGTTTTGCCGGCGTCAATATGGGCCATGATGCCGATATTGCGCTGTTTGTCTACAGGAACGGTGCGGGACACGGGGTTATCCTCCATACTGCGGATGCGGTGTGGTGTGGTGCAAAACCGACGCCGCTTCCTTACGGATGCGGCGTCGGGATACATTCATGAGAAAATCGGGACGGCCTCTTACCAGCGGTAATGAGAGAAGGCCTTGTTGGCATCAGCCATGCGGTGGGTGTCTTCGCGTTTTTTCACCGCGCCACCGCGCCCGTTGAAAGCATCCAGCAGTTCTGCGGAGAGTTTCGCGGTCATGCCTTTTTCGCCACGGGAACGGGCGTAGTTGATGAGCCAGCGGATAGACAGGGAAACCTGGCGTTCGGGACGCACTTCCATGGGAACCTGATAGGTAGCGCCGCCTACGCGACGGGCCTTGACTTCCATGTGGGGCTTCACGTTGTCCAGGGCCTTTTCAAAGGCGCGCATGGGTTCTTCACCGGTCTTTTCGGCCAGGTGCTCCAACGAGCTGTAGAAAATTTTTTCAGCGGCGCCCTTTTTGCCGTCATACATGAGCCGGTTCACGAACTTGGTGATGAGACGGCTGGAATAAATCGGATCGGGCAGCACTTCCCTTTTGGGAACAGGACCTTTACGGGGCATGGGGTTTCTCCTTCATGCGGGTTTTCGGCGTCACCAACCCCGCAACGCACCGGCGCTCGAAACAACGGGCGGCCAGGCGCGCCGCATGGCGCACGCCGTACAGATACAAAAGGCTACTTGGGACGCTTGGCGCCGTACTTGGAGCGGCTCTTGCGACGGTCGGCCACACCGGAGGTATCCAGGGTGCCGCGCACAATGTGGTAACGCACGCCGGGCAAGTCTTTTACACGGCCGCCGCGGATGATGACCACAGAGTGTTCCTGAAGGTTGTGGCCTTCGCCGGGGATGTACGCTGTCACTTCAATGCCGTTGGTCAGGCGCACACGGGCAACCTTACGCAGAGCGGAGTTAGGCTTTTTAGGGGTGGTGGTGTAAACGCGTGTGCACACGCCGCGGCGCTGCGGGCAGGCCTGCAGGGCGGGGGTCTTCTTGCGTTTCAGCACGGCCTTCCGCTCGATGCGGATAAGCTGGTTAATCGTGGGCATTCTTTCCCTCCATTTGGGATTTTTCAAAAACTAGACACCTGAAGAGGACAGGACATAGCTTACCTGTCAAAGGCTGTCAATAGCGCCCCCCCGGCGAAAAGCCGTGATCCGGGCATGAAAACACCGTCTGACGTCACGTCGGCAATGTCTTTTTACCGTATCATTGCGCCACGTTGCCCGCTCGTGATCAATGCGGCACGGAGCTGGAAAAAAAATTGATGACAAGCACGCCCACAACAATAAATCCAAGCCCTATGCAGGCCGCCATGTCAAGTTTTTGCCCGAAAAAAACAAGGCCGATGATAGAGACAATAACGATGCCCACGCCACTCCAGATGCCGTAGGAAACCCCCATGGGTATAACCTTGAGCACCAGTGATAGCAGGAAAAATGAAAAGCCGTAACCGACCAGGGCAGTCACAGTGGGGACAAGACGGCTCATGCCCTCGGACTGCTTGAGGCATGACGTGGCAATAACCTCAAGCAGAATGGCTCCGCCCAGTTGCAGATAGGCCAAGGTGGCGGGATGCATACTTTCCTCATACAGGCCGTCATAAGCGGCCACAACTAGAGCTTCAACATTGAGAAAGCGTACAAAGCCTGCATGCTCGCCCGGCACATGACCGCCAGAAAGGCGCTACGCCCCTGTGCGCCACGTGGCGGGATCTGCCCGGGCACCCGCAGAAGGCAGCATGAGGCAAAACAGCATAAAGGCATGGCGCGGGCATACTGTGCCACACGCCCGCGCCATGTCCTTCTATTCTTCGTTCAGGGCCTCGGCAAAACGGGTACGCAGAGCTTCCAGCTTGGCCTTGGCGTCCAGCAGCTTCCCGGCGCGCTCGCGCTCGCGCTCGACCACGTCGGCCGGGGCGCGGCTTATGAAGCTCTCGTTGCTGAGCTTCTTGTTCACGCCCACAATGTCTTTTTCAAGCTTGGCAAGTTCTTTGTCCAGCCGGGCCAGTTCGCCATTAAGGTCCACTGCCCCCCTGAGCGGCACAATGACCTGGCAACCTTCCACCACGGCCGAAGCCGAGGCCTTGGGCGCCTGTACGTCCGCTCCCACGGTGAGCTCTTCCAGACGGGCCAGGGTGAGCATGAGGTCGCGGTTTTCTTCCAGCAGGGCCTGCTGGGCCGCATCCACGGGATGCAAAAGCAGGCCTACGCGATGCGCGGGGCTGATGCCAAGCTCGGCCTTGATGGTACGCACGGCCACGATAATACCCTGAACAAGCTCCATGCGGGCAGCCTCGGCCGGGCGCACGCAGGCCGGGCGCAACGCGGGGTAAAGCTCACAGGCCAGGTCAGTGCTTTTTTCACCGGCAGGCACGGGCAGGGCCGCCCATATCTCGGCCGTGACAAAAGGCATGACCGGATGCAGCAGCAGCAGTATTTCCCGCAGGGCCAGCCACAGCACGTACTGGGCGGCAGCCTTGCGCTGCTCGTCTTCACTCTGCATGTCCGGCTTGACAAGCTCAAGATACCAGTCGCAAAACTCGTTCCAGAGAAACTTGTACCCAAGCTGGGCCGCATCGTTAAAGCGGTAGTCCTCAAGGGCCTGGTCCATGTCCTGCTTGACCATCTCAAGCCTGTGCAGCAGCCACTGATGGTGCAGCCCCTGTATGGCTGCAAGGTCCACGCGGGCCGGGGCCTCCTCGGGCAGGTTCATGAGAGTGAAACGCGCGGCATTCCAGAGCTTGTTGACAAAGTGGCGGTAGCCTTCGATACGGTCTTCGGAAAGACGGATATCGCGCCCCATGGCGGCAAAGGCCGTCAACGTGAAGCGCAGGGCATCACAACCATACTTGTCTATCATTTCCAGCGGGTTGATGACATTGCCCGTGGATTTGGACATTTTGCGGCCGGATGCGTCACGCACCAGCGCGTGCAGGTACACGTCAGCAAAGGGCGGCTTGCCCATAAAGTGGATGCCCATCATCATCATGCGGGCCACCCAGAAAAACAGGATGTCAAAACCCGTTACCAGTACGGATGTGGGGTACCAGCGGTGCATCTCTCTGGTATCGGCAGGCCAGCCCATGGTCGAAAACGGCCAGAGCGCCGAAGAAAACCAGGTGTCCAGCACGTCCTCATCCTGCTTCAGGGCGGTGCTGCCGCAGTGGGGGCAGACGTCCGGGGCCTCTTCGGCCACGATAAGCTGGCTGCACGCCTCGCAGGTCCAGGCGGGGATGCGATGGCCCCACCATATCTGGCGGCTGATGCACCAGTCGCGGATATTGTCCAGCCAGTGATAATAGGTCTTGAGCCAGGATTCCGGCAAAATGCGGGTCATGCCTGGCACGGCGTCACGGGCAGCCGGGGCCATCTTTGTGGCGGCCACGAACCACTGGGTGGAAACGTGGGGTTCCACCACGGTGTGGCAGCGGTAGCAATGGCCCACGGCGTGTTCCAGTTCTTCCACGCCTTCGAGCTGTCCGGCGGCTTCAATGTCGGCCACGATTTTTTCGCGGCATGCCGCCTTTTCCAGCCCCTGATAGATTCCGGCTTCAGCCTTCATGATGCCGTTTTCGTCAATGGCCTGAATAAAGAGCAGATCGTGCTTCTTGCCCAGCATCCAGTCGTTGGGATCGTGGCAGGGCGTCACCTTGAGTGCGCCGGTGCCGAACTCGCGATCCACGTAGGCATCGGCAATGATGGGAATTTCGCGGCCCAGTACGGGAACCAGCGCCGTCTTGCCCACCATGTGGGCGTAGCGTTCATCCTCGGGATGCACGCAGATGGCCGTATCGCCGGGGATGGTTTCAGGCCTGGTGGTGGCGATGGTGATGGAGCCGGAGCCGTCCGCAAGGGCGTAGCGCACCTTCCAGAGCCTGTCCCTGCTCTGCTCGTGCTCGACCTCGTCATCGGCAAGCGCCGTATGGCATCGGGAGCACCAGTTGATGATATAGTCGCCCTTATAGATAAGGCCGTCGTTGTACAGTTGCACAAAAACCTTGCGCACGGCGGCAGAAAGGCCTTCATCCATAGTGAAGCGCAGGCGCGACCAGTCCACCGAAGCGCCCATGGCGCGGATCTGGTCAAGGATGCGGTGGCCGTAGTCTTCACGCCATTCCCACACGCGGTCAATAAAAGCCTCGCGGCCCAGGTCCTTGCGGCCTTTGCCCTCAGCAGCCAAAGCACGCTCCACCACGTTCTGGGTGGCAATGCCCGCGTGGTCAGTACCGGGAACCCAAAGCACATTCTTGCCCTTCTGACGGGCGTGACGGCAGAGCACGTCAATGAGCGTCAGGTTGAGGGCGTGGCCGATGTGCAGCGCGCCGGTGACGTTGGGCGGCGGAATGACTATGGAAAAAGGTTCGCCAGGGGCATCCGGGTCGGGCGTGAAGGTTTTGTCTTCTTCCCAGTGCTTGCGCCACCGGGCTTCCACGTCATGGGGCTCGTAGCCCTTGGGTAGGGTATCCGCCATCTTGCATTCTCCGTAAAAGGCGGCAATAGTGCAGCATTATGCATGCCGCTCAGCCAATCTGTATTTTATGGGATTCGTCTCACATCTGGGGCCTCATGGCCTGGCGCGCCGTGCGCGCCATGGGACTGCCCTGCCGCCTGGTTAAGGGAAAAGAGATAGCTCAAGGCGCTCTTTTAGGCAAGCCGCACGGCGGCAATGCCCCTGACACTACGCAACCGCCCGCTCATACGGAAAAACAGCCGTCCGGGCGCGCCTCCCTGCTGCTGGTTCCCGGCGGCAACGCGCGCCTCAAGGCCGCCGGTCTGGGCGACGACGGCATACGGGCCGTGCGCCGCTGGATGGAAGAAGGCGGCAACTACCTGGGGTTCTGCGGCGGAGCAGGGCTGGCCCTGAGTCATGCAGCGCCGCAGCAGGGCCTGGGCATCTGCCCCTGGGGGCGGGCCACCTATCCAGAAAGGCTGCACCATCTTATTTCAGGCCATGCGCGGGTGCGCGTCTGCGATAACGGCGAATTTTCCTTCCGCCCACCACCACGCCCCAACAGCGTCTCCCCCAAAAAACAGCAGGCCGCAGCGGCCCCGGCAGCCAGAACCTGCCCCGGCGCGGGAAAAGCTGCGGGCAGGGTTTCCGCTCGCTGTCTACCCCTGTCCGCCGGAACGGAGCGCCCCCCAAGCCTGCCCGTGTGGTGGCCCGGGCGCTTTGCTGCCGAAGACAACAGTGGTGTGCATGTGCTGGCCTCCTATGATGCGCCCGATGCCGACTTCTGGCTGGCCGACCTGCCGCTGCAAAGCATACCGCCGCATATTTTCGGGCAGTGGCAGGAGCTTTACGGCGTGAACCTTCTGCCCGACTTTCTCAAGGGCCAGCCTCTCGTGGTCAGCGGCCGCCATGGCCGGGGAAACTATGTACTGAGCTATTCACATCTTGAAACACCGCACAGTCCCGATGCCAACGCATGGCTGGCCCAGCTGCTGCACCAGCTTACCGGCCTTGAGCCGGACAGGGCGGACGTACCCCTGTGGCAACTGCGCCACCCATGCCATGCCTGGCCCGAAGACAGCGCCCCCCTGCTGGACGCCCTGCGCCACATGCGCGACCTGCTGGATCTTGCCGTGGAGCACCATCTTTTTTTTGCACGCACCCACTGGCTGTGGGGCTGGCGCACGGGCCTGCCCGGCGCGGCGTGCAACAACCTGCATGCGGCCCTGTGCACGGCGGCCAGCCTCGAACCTTCTGCGACGGCCCTGGCCTACTGGCGCGTAGTGCGCCCACGTTTCAGCGATCTGGCAGACCGCTTCGCCGCCGGGGCCGAAGGGTATTTTCTGGCCTGCCGCCTGGCCGAAACCCTTTCGCCCAGCCTGCCGGACGCCGTGAACAGGCGCGGACTGGACTGTCAGCGGCAGGCGCTTTTCGGCCATCCCATGAGCGGCGGCGGCCTTATGGAAGAACTGCTGGATATTACGGAAGAACTGGTTTTTCTTTCGCAGGATTCGACTCCCTGCGACTTGCGGTAACAGGACAGCCCGCGTAAACAAAACGAAAAACAGCAGAAACAACATGCTTGGATTCGATCTGGGCCGCACAGGCTATGAAGACGCCTTTACCCTGCAAAAACAGGTACAGGCAATGGTACAGTCCGGCGGGGACGACATCCTGCTTCTTCTCGAGCACCCGCCCACCGTCAGCATCGGCAAAAATTCCGGTGCAGAGAATGTTCCGCCGCACCTGCAAGACATGTGGAACGGGCATGTGGACATTGTGCACAGCACCCGGGGCGGCAATGTGACCTGCCATTTTCCGGGCCAGCTTGTGGCCTATCCGGTTATCAGCCTGAAAAAGCGTTCCGGCGGCATCCGCGCCTATGTGCATGACCTTGAAGAAGCCGCCATACGCATGCTGGCCCGCTTTGGCGTAACGGCAGCACGCCGTCAGGGCTTTCCCGGCGTGTGGACGGGCGAAAGAAAGATCGCGTCGCTGGGCATCGCGGTGAGCCGCTACGTCACCATGCATGGCATGGCTCTCAACGTGGCGGAAGACCTGTCCCTGTTCAATATTATCTCGCCCTGCGGTCTGGAAGGCGTGGCCGCCACATCCATAGCGCGGGAAACCGCAGGCCCGGTTCCGGACATGCCCGCCGTAAAAACAGCTTTTCTCGAAGAATTTTACCATATTTTCCAGCCCGCCGGGGACCATGCCCAGCCTCTGCCCACCCTGCGGACCGCCCAAGACCTCATGACACTGTTGCAAGACGCGCAAAGGACTGAAAAGTGACCTGCAAAACCTCCACATCCGGCTCCTGCGGCGACAGGCCGCAAAAAGCCATGCGCATGCCGCCCTGGCTGCGCCGACCACTGGCCTCGGACAAACGCTTTTTTTCCACCACCGGCCTTGTGGATGACCTGGGCCTTTTCACCGTCTGCAAGGCGGCCAACTGCCCCAACCGGCAGGAATGCTACTCCGCCGGAACAGCTACCTTTCTGATTCTGGGCGAAACCTGCACGCGAAACTGCCGCTTCTGTAACATCCACCCCGGTCAGACCGCTGCCCCCAGCCCCGATGAGCCGGAGCGCGTGGCCAAGGCCGCACGCACCCTGGGCCTGCGGCATATTGTCATCACCTCGGTCACGCGGGACGATCTGGAAGACGGCGGAGCCGGGCATTTTGCCCGCACCATCACCGCCGTGCGCATGGCGCTGCCCCAGAGCAGCATCGAGGTACTCATTCCCGATTTTCAGGGCAACGAACAGGCCCTGCGTACGGTTATGGACGCCGCCCCCCATGTGATCAACCACAATGTGGAAACCCATCCGGCGCTGTACAGCAGGGTGCGCCCGCAGGCCCGCTACGAGCAGAGCCTGGAACTGCTGCGCAGGGTACATGCTGCCGGGGGTACGGCCAAAAGCGGCCTTATGGTGGGCCTTGGCGAAACTGATGACCAGGTGCGCGAAGTCATCCGCGACCTGCACGCCGCAGGCTGCTCCATCATCACCATCGGCCAGTACCTGCCCCCCAGCAAGGAGCACCACCCCCTTGACCGCTATGTAACGCCGGAACAGTTTGAAGCCTATGCCGACTACGGAAAATCACTGGGCGTCAGGCACGTCTTTTCTGCCCCGCTGGTGCGCAGCAGCTACCAGGCGGGAAGTTTCGTGCAGCCCGGGGCGTAACACGCCGCGCATTGAAAACACGCACTCCCGCGCCGGAGCGGATTTTTTGCTGAAATAATGCCGCAACTCACCTGCGGGTAAAGTGTATCCACAAGTAAAGCCCCGGCCTTTTCCCGTGAAAGTCTACCTCGCGGGAAAGGGCCGGGGCTTCGCCTGTCGGAAAAACCCCTGTTTTTCAGGCTGTCTTCGCAGCGTTTGCACGTGCGCCTGCTAACGCATCGCAGCTTTGAGAACATGTATTCCCGGCATTGAAAACACGCTCGTTATGGCACTTAACCGCGCAGACAAATTGCTCTAAACCATGCCCAAGGTCTGAAACAGCCAGACAAAACCAGTGAGGGTCAGTATGCTCAGGCCGTTATTGACCACAGCAGTCAGGGCGGCTTCTTCCGGCACAGCGTTGTAAACCTGGGCCAGCACGCTGACCAGCAGGGCTGTAGCTGTAGCGCTGATAAGCACACCAATGGTCAGCCACAGGCCCGTAATGCCGAGCGCGTACATAATCCCCCAGCACAGCAGGGGGTGCAGCACAAGCTTGCACAGAGAAAACCATATCTGGCGCAGCAGCACTCCCCCCTGGGCGCGGCGTGTGGCCACGGCCAGTTTTTGCTGCAGATCCAGCCCGAGCGCCAGCAGCATGCAGGGGGCGGCGGTGTAGCCCACAAGGCTGATGGCACGGTCCAGCGGCTCCCACAGGCCAAGCCCGGTCAGGGAAAGCGCCCCCCCGGCCAGTGTAGCCAGCAGGATGGGATTACCCAGGATGAAGATACGCGCCACGCTGCCCGCAAAAACCAGCGGATTACCGCCCTTCCAGGCCAGAGAGCCGGACAGGATGTCCAGCCGGGTCTGCGCCATGATCATGACCACATTGGGCGTGAGGATAGCCAGACCCGCAACCAGCATGGCCTCGCTGTTGCCCGGCCAGAGGTTTGACACAATGGGCAGCCCCACAAAGGCTGCGTTGCAGGCCGAGCAGGAAAGCCCGCTGATTACCGCCGGACCGGCCCCACGACGGCAAAACAGCCTGTCGCCCACATAGCCGAGCATGTAGACAATAACCTGAGAGCCGATAACGGCCAGCCAGAAGCCACCTCTGGCCAGGTCCTCCGGACTCGCTCCGGCCAGCAGGTGAAAAATGAGCAGGGGCAGGGCCAGCTTGAGCACATACACGCCGAGTACCGGCCCGGCGTTTTCGGGCAATACATCACGCGCCCTGAGCAGCACTCCGAGGGAGATAATGCAAAACACCGGAAAAACAGCAAAAAAAGCATGAAACATGGCAATTCTCAAGAACGGAAAAGGTGAAAAACACAAACGGCCGCACACTGTCGCGCGGCCGCATCATGACCCTGCGGGCCGCTGCTGTCCAGCACGCACAGCCGGAGCACAGTACACCCTGGCAGGATCGTGCCAGCGCTTACAGGATACCCCACGAGATGTTCAGAAAATGCCCGCGCACCCCTGAGGAGCCGATCACGCTGACGCCAGAAAAACAGCTACACGCACTGCTTCAGCCGTGGGGGGACAAAGACCTTTCGGCCGGACACCCGAAAATATTGCCATGAAGCATGTTGCGGTTCCGCCAGGGCGAGGCGGCACTGCGCGTGCAGGCCGGACAAAAAAACAAAAACCCCGCTGCTTGGAACGGGGTTTTTGAACAGTCATTATCCGGCCTTGGGCCGGCAATGGAAAGCGCGGTGCTCAGGTTATTTTTTGTCGGCCTTCGCAGCCTTGTCAGCCTTTGCGGCAGGCTTTTCAGCAGCTTTTTCAGCGGGCTTTTCGGCCTGTCCGGCGTCCTTGCCGGCTTCGGCTTCAGGGGCCTTTTCGGCCTCGGCCGCGGGCTTGAAGTCGACCTTCTGCTTGTCCATGGCCGTGATGATATCGTTGGTCACGTCAGCCTTGGGGTCAAAAGAAGCGGCAGCCTCGGAGCTGATGATGAGGGCGTAGCCCTTGTCGGCACGGTAAGCGTTGATGATGCGCTGCATGGTGTCATACAGCACGTTCACAACGTTCTGCTGCTCCACCTGCATGCGCTGCTGCGAGGCCATATATACGGTCTGCAGTTCTTTCTGTGCATCGGCGTCGTCGGCGTTCTGCTCCAGACGCTTCTGGATGTCGTTCAGCTGGGCCTGCATGTCGGCCTGCAGACTTTCAAGGTGCTTCACGCCGGCCTTGCCGGCTTCGCTGTCGCGCATGACGCGCGTCATATCAACGACCGCCAGTTTGGCCTGGGACGAGCCTTCACCCTGTTGGCAGGCAATAAGCATCAGGCTCAGCAGAAGGGCCAGCGGCATAAAATAACGGATACGCATGGTAATGAACACTCCTCTCAGAATTTCCGCGTGGCGTTGCACGGCCTGCGCGGCGTGTTGTCAATGGTGTACGTTGTTTTTACTGCCACCTCAACCGTTTTTTCCCGGCGGGCCTTGCTTTCTGTTCAAAAACATTGCCGCCGCCGCAAGCGCGCATCCATCCGCCCGCGCGCCTCGCCACCGGGTGGCCTGCCGGAGGCCGCGCCCCGAAACATATCAATCTTACGATATATGTTTCAAGGTTCTTGAATACGCGCATCTGGGCCTGGCAACGAAAGCACCTGCCGCCGTCTTCATCCGCAAGCCCTTCGCCAACGGCCAAAGCCGGGCTACAACCTTGTGCCTGTCCCGCGCAGCAGCAGACAGGATTACGGCAAAACCCTTTATTGCAGCGCGGCGTAATGCCCTTTCATCCTGGCGACCTTGGCGACATAGGCGCGGGTTTCGGCCACGGGCAGGCGGATGGTCAGGTCTTCGTACAACTGTTCTGCTGTCAGGGCGTTAATGGCGTCAACAGCTTCTTCCGGACTGTTGCCGAAAAGCCGCAAAAAGCGGTTCGGCCCCATATTGTATGCGGCTACGGCACAGTATTCACGCGCCCTCGGGTCATGCACCCCGGCGAAATACCGAGTGAGCAGAATGTGCAGATAGGTCGTACCGTAGCGGATATTTGTTTCCGGCACGCGCAGGTCTTCAAAGCTTACGTCGCCCGTGCGCCCGTACAGATAACGGTGCACCTCGCCCCCGGCCGTGTCCGGCAAAATCTGCATCAGGCCCATGGCCGACTTGTGGCTCACAAGGGTGGGGGAAAACGAGCTTTCGCTGTGGATAATGGCGTACACAAGTTCGGTGCTCAGATTATAGCGCCCGGCAAAGCTTTCCACTATCTGCTGGTAGCGCCGCGCCCTGGGCGGGAGCATATCGTTACCGTAAAAGGCATTGGCCGCAGACATACCCCTTGTACCGCCCTGCCCGGCGGTCTTGCCGGTACGCGGCGGCAGGGGGCTGTAGCCCTCAAGCAATGTTTCGGCAGCCAGCCAGCGCAGGGGCAGCCCCCTGGCGTCAACAGCGTCCCCGAAGCGCGAGGGCTGTACAGCCAGCAGCGGCGGCATGGAAAATCCATCAAGCGCCAGCAGAGAAGCCAACTGCCCCGTGCCTGCCGGAACCTGGCTGAAAAAACCGTCGCCGTCCTCTGTCTCAGCCCGTGACGAAGCATCGGCCAAAGACACCGGCGCCACCACGGGCGATGCCGCGCGGCGCAAGGACCACTGGCGCGAACCGTCGCCCTGCGGAACGATGGGAACAGGCATGTCTTCGGGCCGCAGGCTGACCACAACAGGGCTTGCGCGGCGGCGCACCTCATACCCTTCATGCTGCGGCACAAAACCCGCCAGCAAGCCCAGGAGCAGCAATGTACTGCCAAGGCAACCGGCAAGGATGGCAAGGGTTTTATGGCGCTTCATGAAAAATCCTCAAATCTGATGGCCTTGGCCTGTTCTTTGCCGACGCGCCGTCACACGACGCAGGCCGCACAACAACGCAACCGGGCAAAACGAGCGCTCCCGCCTCTTTGGCGCAGGCAGCGCGCGATGCGCACCACGGAGCGTGAAAAGCTTAATGCAAATTTGCTGCCATTAATAAAATGGCTTATGGTTCTAAAATATTACAGATAGTATCCGCAGCTGTCACGTGAGCGGGTCAAAATAATGAATGCCGTTGACCTGCCGTCCGTTCAGGACTATGCTGGCTACCCTGCGGCAAGTCCTGTTTTTACTCGACCGGCGCGGCTCTGCGCCTTACAGACCACAGACAGCCCCTGCCAGAAGTTTTCAGGCGGCTGCGGCTTGACAAGGCCGCAGCCTTCTGCATTTTCATGCAATGGAGCATACGGTGCCACAGCACACGAAAGAATATATCCGTGAGGAGATCATCCGCCTTTTAAAGTACGCCCCGCCGGAAATGCGCGTGGCCGTCCTGGGCCTTTTGCCTGCCGCCAGGAGAACGCTTAACCAGGGCTATCGCCCCTCGGTGCGCGGCGTTCCCCTGCGCAGCTGGCGCTGCCTTTTGCACCTGCTGTCTTCTGTTGCGTCCATGCAGAGCGATACGGAAATGCTGCTGCGCGTCTCAAGCGACCTGCTGGCCATTGCCGACCGCATGGCTCCTCCGGGCGAGGTACTGCGCCAGAGTGCCGAAATTCTTGTGCACGCCCTGCACGCCGAACTCTACGTCTGCCGCCTGCGCAACAAACAAGGAGAGTGGGTGGCGCGCTCGGCCAGCCATGTGAACGGCAAGGCCATCCCCATCGTGGCGCCCATGCTGGAAGAAGGCCTGCGGGAACACCCCGTGATGAACGCCATTCTTCAGGGGCACACCCGGTATGTGGTTTCCAACAATCTTCAGGCCATTGAAAAGGGCGGTGACTCCTTTGACTGCATGATTTACAAGGAAGGCTACCGCTCCCGCCTGGCATTTGTGCTGCGCGAACGCAACGACCGCCCGCCCTTCGGCCTTGTCATGCTCTATACCAAGCGTGAATACGGCTTTGAAAATTATGACGAGCGCTTTCTCGGCAAATGCGCCCGCCTTGTTTCGCTTACCGTGGGGCGCCGCATTGCCGTGGCCCGTGACGCGCTGGAAAAAGCCGCCGGGGCCATGGCCCACTACGGCAACAATGCCATCAACGTCATGCGCAACCAGGCCGAATACTGCGGCGAACTTGTCGAAGATATTGACGCAACCCAGGCTCGCGCCCTGCGCCTCACCCGCGAACTGATGGCGGAATTTCCCGAAAACACCCGGGGGCGCATCCTGGCCGAAGAGCTGGAAAGCGCCCTGGCCCGTGCCGACCTTACCGAGCTTGCGGGGCATCTGGGCGGAGTGCTTGAAGGCACACGGCGCATGACCCGTATTATCAGTTCCCTCAAAAAATCCGTGGAGCGTCCGCGTCTTATGCATTACGCGCTGGGACATGATGTCCTGCGGCTAGAAGACGACGCGCCAAGGGAGGACTAGCATGCGCCTGTCGGCCATCTTTCCTTTTCTGTCCACACTCAAAACCTACTCGCCCCGGGATTTCAGGGCAGACATAACGGCCGCCCTTACCGTCACGCCCATGGCAGTGCCGCAGGCCATGGCCTATGCCATCATTGCCGGGGTTCATCCACAATACGGCATTTACGCCTGCATGCTGCCGGTGGTCATGGCGGCCCTGTGGGGGTCTTCGCGCTTTATGGCCGCCGGCCCTACCAATGCCATCTCTATGGTACTTTTCTCCACTATGGCCACCATCAGCGTGGGCGGCACCCTCATCATCAACATGCCCGAAGAAATACGCATGACGTATATCTTCGGGCTGGCGCTTTTTTGCGGGCTGATACAGGTGGGCATGGGCCTTGCCAGACTGGGCGACCTTGCCAACTTTATCTCGCATTCCGTCATGGTGGCCTTTACCACGGGCGCGGCCCTGCTTATCGGCATGGGCCAGCTCAAAACGGTTTTCGGCATCCCCGGCCCCAAGAAAGCGGGATTTTTTCACCAGATGTTCGATGTGCTGCACGGCCTGCCCCAACTGAACGAATGGTGCGTGGGCCTGGCTGCCCTGACCATTGTGCTTGCGCTGGGCCTCAAACGCATTTCGCGGCGCTTTCCGTCCTCATTGGCGGCCCTGGCCCTGGTTACCGCAGTTTCGTGGTATCTTGAGGCAGACAAACACGGCGTACCGCTGGTGGGGGCCATTCCCAGCGTCATCCCGCCGCTGTCCATGCCTCCGGCTTTTGATCTTGCTGCCGTGCGCGACCTTTTCATGCCTGCGCTGGCCCTGGCCCTGCTGGGAACCGTAGAATCCCTGGCCATCGGCAAACAGCTCGCCAGCGTCAAGAACGACAACTTTGACGGCAGCCAGGAACTTATCGGGCAGGGGCTGGGCAATATGGCCGCGGGCATTACCTCCGGCATACCGGGCTGCGGCTCCTTTACACGCAGCGCCCTTATGGTCACCTCCGGCGGGCGCACCCGCATGGGCACGGTATTTTCCGGCCTGCTGGCCCTGCCCATGCTTTTTGCGCTGGCCCCGTTCATTGCATGGCTGCCCTTACCCGCGCTGGGCGGCATTCTGCTCATCATCGCCGCACAGATGATCGATATCGAGGCCATACGCCTGTGCCTGGTAGCTACGCGCATCGACAGGCTGGTGCTGTCCCTTACCTTTGCCTCCACACTTATCTTTGATCTTGAAAAAGCCATCTTCATCGGCGTGCTGCTGTCGCTGGTGCTTTTCATCTACAAAACAGCCCATCCCCGCGTACGCCGCCTGCGCCCCAATGATCCCCTGCTGCGCGAGGCCCCGGCGGACCGGCCCGACGGCATCGCCGTATATGTTGTTGAAGGCACACTCTTTTTCGGCGCCATCCACGAGCTTGAGCGCCAGCTTTATGAAGAAGATGACGAGCCGACACGCCTTGTGGTCCTGCACCTCACCCGCGTTTTCTGGCTGGATGCCTCGGGCGCGTACGCCCTTTCGCAGTTTGTGGAACGCTGCTACGCCCGCAGCATTCCCGTCATTCTGGTTGTGGGCAGCCGTTCCGTAAACAGGATACTTCAGCGCACGGGCATACTGGATTATCTGAGCAATGGCTTTGTGGCCGAAACCATCAACGAAGGGCTGCGGCAGGCTGCCCAGCTGCTGAGCCGCATTACCTGCCGCGACGGCCTGTGCACCTATCCCGTGCCGGGCATTGCGCCCCTTGCCGAAACCGCCGCCGCAACCTATGCCGGGGCCTTGCCGGAAAACGCCGCCGGCAAGGATGCAGATGAAGACGACACCCCGCCCCTGCTTGAAGCGACGGAAGCCGGAGCCGCCGCCAGCACCGCCCCCACGCAGATCGACCAGCTGCCCCTGGATATGGACCATCATGACGACGAAGAGCACGGCGAAGCTGGCGAAACTGATGGGACCGATGCAACAGGCCTGGAAAGCCGGACTGACTGCGACGGCAACGCTCACACAGCCTCCAGCGCTTCTGCCGCGAGCGCTTCCGGCCCGCGCTGCGAAGACTCCGCCCCGGCGGGCAAGGCCGTTCCTCTGCCCGATGATGCACCCCAGGGCAGCATTCTTATTGTCGGGCCGCGGCCCCCGGCAGAATTTCCCGGCGTGGATGACCTGCAAGGCCCCCCCATGCCCGAGGACGAACGCAAGGCCCCGTAACCCTGAACCAGCAACTGAAGCCAGCGTGTCGCCGTAACGGCGTATGCCCTTCTCCGCAGAAAAACCCGGCAGCCTTGAAGCTGCGGCGTACGCCGGCACGGTCCCGAACGCCGGCACGCCCTGCCGCAGCCGGGGCAGAACATCCGCGGGACGACACGCTTCTCCATAAAGGATCACCGTGAGCAAGGCCTTTTCCCTGCCCGTCTGCCCCTGTAACCCGGCAAGCCTGCCCATTGGTCGCGAACATCCCTGGCTGGCCCCGCTGGCGGGCTACAGCGACCTGCCTTTCAGGCTGCTCTGCCGCCAGTACGGAGCCGCCGTTTGCGTGACGGAAATGGTCAGCGCCAAGGGGCTGGTGTACCAAAGCCCCGGCACCAACGAGCTTCTGGCGAGCCTGCCCGAAGACCAACCGCTTGTTGTACAGCTTTTCGGAGCCGAAGCCCCGTTTCTTTCCCGCGCCGTCAGCCTGCTGCGCGATGCGGGCTACGGCTGGTTTGACCTCAACATGGGCTGTTCTGTGGCAAAAGTGCTGCGTCAGGGCGCGGGAGCGGCCATGCTTGGCGATACAGGCAATATTCTTGAAGTGGCCCGCGGCATGATCGCAGCCGCCGGCCCCGGCCGCGTGGGTTTCAAGCTGCGCCTCGGCCTTGACGACACGCGCCCGGTACTGCCTGACCTGGCCCTGCGGCTTGAAGACGCGGGTGCGGGCTGGCTTGTGCTGCATCCGCGCACGGCCCGTCAGGGTTTTGGCGGCACAGCACAGTGGGAAGCGCTGGCCGACCTTGCCCCGCGCCTGTCCATTCCCCTGCTGGCCAGCGGCGATCTTTTTTCCGCCGCCGAGGGTATGGCCTGCCTCGAACAGACCGGCGCTGCAGGCCTCATGTATGCGCGCGGGGCCATGTACAATCCCGCTATTTTCGCTGATCATGCCGCCCTGTGCGCAGGCGGCCATCCGCAGGCCCATGACGCAGCCTCGCTCAAGGCCATGATTTTGCGCCACATGGAACTTGCACGCCTGCACTGCCCCGGCAAGGCCGCGGTATGGAAGATGCGCAGCGTCGTGCCGCGCTACGTGCGCGCCCTGCCCGGCGCACGGGCCTTGCGGCAGGAACTGTGCCGCTGCTCCACCTGGGAAGAACTGACCGAAGCGCTGGACAGATGCCTGACGGTTTGAGACTCTGGCCGCCTGATACCGGGCAACCGCCCAGATGAGACGCAGGGCCGCGCCTGCAAGCGCGCACGCCCTCCAAGGAGAATATATGAACGTACGCCGTGCCAAAACAGCGGGCTTCTGCATGGGCGTGAGCCTCGCCCTGCAAAAACTCAATACCGCCCTGGAGCGCCGCGCCGGCCAGAGCGCGGGAGCGGGGCGCATATGCACGCTCGGCCCCATTATCCACAACCCGCAGGTACTGGCGGAGTATGAGACCCGTGGTGTGGTCTGCGTCAATGACCCGGCGCAGCTGCGCCAGGATGATGTGGCCGTCATACGCGCGCACGGCATCACCCGGCAGGTGGAACAGGCCGTATGCGCAAGCGGGGCCACCGTGGTGGACGCCACCTGCCCCAAGGTCAAAAAGGCGCAGCTTTCCATCGCCCGCGCCACATCGCAGGGGGCGACCCTGCTGCTTTTCGGCGAAGAAGATCACCCCGAGGTACGCGGCCTCATATCCTACGCCTGCGGCCCGGCCCACGTATTCGGCAATGCCGTAGAACTGGCGGCCCTGCCTCTTGACCCCGCGCAGCCCTACGTGCTGGCTTCGCAGACCACGCAGGACCGCGAAATATTTACTTCCATTCAGGAAAGCCTGAGCCGCGCCCTGGACGACCTCACGATTTTATCCACCATTTGCGATGCCACCCGCGAGCGGCAGGAAGAGGCCAGAAACATTGCCTCATCGGTAGATGTCATGGTAGTCGTTGGTGGACGACAGAGCGGCAATACCCGGCGACTTGCGGATGTGGCCGCACTGAACGGCATCGCCACCTATCATGTGGAGAGCGCCGAAGAGCTTGAACCGAAAAATTTTGCAAATAAACCCCGTGTGGGCCTTACGGCTGGCGCATCTACGCCGAAAAGCCTGATAGACGCCGCCGAAAAGTGGCTTTCTTCGCTATAACGTCCCGCACGCGCGACACGATTTTTGGGAGGCAGCATGTCCCAGACCAATATCCTGCTTGAAGCCGGCACCAATGAGCTGGAAGTGGTAGAATTTTATCTTGACGAATTCGTTCCACCTTCCACCGATGCGCCCCAGACGGACGAAAACGGCCAGCCCGTGGCCCCGGCCTCATACCGGGGGTATTATGGCGTCAACGTAGCCAAGGTGCTGGAGATCATCCGCATGCCCAAGGTTACGGAACTGCCCGAAGTGCAGCACCCCAGTGTACTCGGGGCTTTTAACCTGCGCTCCCGCATCATCCCCCTGGTGGACCTTGCCATGTGGCTCGGCAAAACGCATCCGGCCAATGAAGAGCAGCCCAAAACCATTGTGACGGAATTCAACAATGTCACCACGGCTTTTATGGTATCCGGCGTCAACCGTATCCACCGCATAAGCTGGGAGCAGGTTGAGCCGCCGAACAAATATGTGGCCGCCGTCTCCAACAATACGGTCATCGGCGTGGTCAAGCTTGAAGACCGCATCATTTTTCTGCTGGACCTGGAAAAGGTGGTGGCCAACCTCAATCCCAAGCTGGGCCTGCGCCTGGACGACCTTGGCGAAGACTGGACCAACAAGGGCTACCGTGCCCTTGTGGCTGACGACTCTGCCCTGGTACGCGAAATGCTGCGTGATCTTATGGAAAAAGCAGGCTTTACCGTTGAGGTTGTTTCCAACGGCCGCGCCGCATGGGAACGGCTTGAAGATATCAAGCAGCGCTGTGAAGACAGCGGCAGACCCGTTTCGGACTTTGTGCATGTGATGGTGTCGGACATTGAAATGCCGGTGATGGACGGTCTTAACCTCACCCACCGCATCAAGACCGACCATGTGCTCAACAAGCTGCCCGTGATACTGTTTTCTTCGCTCATCACGGACAAGCTGCGCCACAAGGGCGAAAGCGTGGGCGCGGACGACCAGATATCCAAGCCGGAAGTCACCCAGCTTGCCCGCCGCGCCATGGCCCTTATCAGGGCATGCGAAGAAGAGGCCGCAGCCCGTTAGCGCAATGTGACTGCAAGCTGCGCTGGCGGCTGTGCGGGCAGGCCCCGCCGCAAAGGCGCAAGCGCTTCAGCCGTTACCCGAAGGGTTTATGGCGAAGACAGCAGTGTTGATGATCGCGCTGGCAAACACCGCGGCAGGAGCCTGGCACATCGGGAATATATATTCTCAAATACCGGAGATGCGGGCGCTGCGCGTCCGCCACAACGGCAGGTGTACAAGGGTAGTGCGCGCCGGTGGTGACACGTATTTTATTACAATAGCACAATAGCCGGCTCCGCACCGCGCCGGGCCAGCTCGACTCCGCAAGGGGAAAATGTGAGGCGGAAAAATTCGGCAAAGGCAAGCCATGCCCGCTGCCACGATGTTCTGGCGAGCCTGCCCCGGGGCGGGGGCATCCACATGCCCGCAGACCTCTGGGCCTGCCTGCCGTCAGGTCCGCCGCCATGCCTGCCCGCCAACCCTGTAGCCTGTCTGCCCGCTGCACCGCCTTCTCCGCACGACCACGGAGAAGATGCCGTCCGCAAAAACGGCGGGCAGACAGGCCGCCTTGCATGGCCGCATGCTGCCTGTCCCGGACAAACCGTGCTTTTTTACCGCGCCCGCGGGATCCTGGGGCTGGCAGCCTCTCTGTTTCTGCACGCCATTTTTCTGTCGGCCCTGCTGGGCTTATCGTTCCAGGCGGTTCAGAATGCTCCCGGAAACGCCATTGCCGTGTCACTGATGCGCCTTGGCGCTGCCCCGGTTCCTGCCACAGGCACCACCGGGCTTCCTGCGGATGCTCCGCCGCCTCTCGCTGCTCCCGTGCAGCCGGAACCCGCCGCGGCCGAGCGGCAACCCGCAGCGCCCCCGCCGACGGCAGACACCCGGCCCAAAACGGTTTCGCCCCAAAAAACGGCGCTTGCATCCGCCGGCACAAATAAACGCACTACACCTCCATCCGCGCCTGAAAAACACCAATCCGCCACACCGCCCGCAGCCACGCCCGTGCAGGCTTCCACCGGCGGCGCTGCCGCAGACGCTTCAGCCTCCTCCGCCACTGACGCTGCCACAGCGGCAGGCGCTGACAAAGTGTACTCTCCCCGTCAGCTTGACCAGTCCCCCGCCGTGACCAAAGGAGTCAGGCCGGAGTACCCGCCTTCCGCCCGCAGCCGCAAGGTGGAGGGGCGCGTTATCGTGCGCATGGTGGTGGAGACCAGCGGGCAGCCCGGACAGTGCAGCATCCACAGCGCCACCCCCCAGGGATATTTTGAAGAAGCCGCCCTGGACGCCGCCCGCCGCATGCGGTTCCGCCCCGGAACCAAAGCCGGTAAAGCCGTCCGCACGCTGGTACTGCTGCCCTTTGACTTCAGTCTCCGCTAAAAAATCTTTCAGGCGTTGACCGTAAACAGATTTGCTGACCGGGGCTTACGCAGCCCCGCGTATTTTCCTGCGCGTACGCAGCAACGCGCCGCTTTGCAAAAAATGCCGCGTCCACACTCCCGGGACAGCGCCGTCATGGGCCGGGTAACACAGATGGCGGCAAGCTGCCCATATTCTGCCGCGGCCCGCGGGTCCCTCCCCGCACAAAAACAGGCCCCGCCGCATTTGCAAAGGCCCGTTGCCGCATGTTATCCTGAATCCAATAACTTCAGGGGGTACCACATGGCTGTAGTGCTGGGCACAGCCGGACATATCGACCACGGCAAAACCTCTCTGGTGCGCGCGCTCACGGGCATCAACTGCGACCGGCTGGAAGAGGAAAAACGCCGCGGCATCACCATTGAACTGGGCTTCGCCTGGGTGGACATGCCCGGTGGCGAACGTCTGGGTATTGTGGACGTGCCGGGCCACGAACGGTTCGTAAAAAATATGGTTGCCGGGGCTGCCGGGGTGGACTTTGTAATGCTGGTCATCGCGGCGGACGAGGGCGTCATGCCCCAGACCCGAGAACACCTTGAAATATGCTCTCTGCTCGGCATCCGGAACGGCTTTGTGGCCCTGACCAAGACAGACATGGTGGACGCCGACTGGCTTGAAATGGTCACCGAGGATGTGCGTGGTTTTCTGGCCGGAACCTTTCTTGAGGATGCGCCGGTTTTTCCTGTCTCGTCGGCAACGGGTGACGGGGTAGACGCGCTGCGCACCCATATTTTTCAACTGGCTGCCGACCTTCCCGCCCGGCGTCGTGTTGATATCTTCCGCCAGCCCGTGGACCGCGTGTTCAGCATGAAAGGCTACGGCACGGTTATCACGGGCACGGTCATTTCCGGCAGCGTCAAGGTCGGTGATGACCTCCGCTTCATGCCGCCCGGCACTCCCACCAGGGCGCGCGGCCTGCAGCGCCACGGAAAAAGCGTTGACGACGTGCCGGCCGGGCAGCGCTGCGCCACCAACGTTCAGGGGCTGGAGGTCGGTGATATCGAGCGCGGCCAGGTGCTGGCCCATCCCGATGAGCTTTTTCCGGCCCGGCGCTGGCTCATGCGCCTGACCTGCCTTTCCTCATCCCCGCGCGCCCTGCGCCAGCGGGTGGAGATACATTTTCACCACGGCACAAAAGAATGCGCGGCCCGCGTGGTTTTTTGGGACAGGGACAAGCTGGCCCCCGGCGAAACCGCACTGGCGGAAATCCGCTTCAAGGACGAAATGGTGGGTGTTTTCGGCGACCACTGCGTACTGCGCGCCTATTCTCCCCTGCGCACTGTGGCAGGCGGCCTGCTTTTAAGCCCCCTGCCGCCCGACCTGCGCCGCAAGGATCCGGACCTGCAAAACAAGCTGACCCTGCTGGAAAAACTGCCAGTTCTGGACAGAGAGGCTGAATCCACCCCTGCCGGCAAGGCCGGGGCAAAAGCACGAGACGAAGCCCGGGCCGCCTTTATTGACACGGTGCTGGCCCTGCGCGGGACCACAGGCGCGGACGAAGCGCGCCTGCGTGTGCTTACGGGCTTTCCACGGGCAGTGCTCGAATCGGGCCTGCAACTGCTTTCCACACGCGGCGCCGCTTTTTGCTGGGACAAGGAAGGACGCCTCTGGATAGGCAGGCAGGCGTTTGAAAGCCTGCAACAGGCCTGTCTTGAACGTGGGGCGGAACTGCACCACAAAGATCCCCTCAAGCCGGGCTTCACCCGGGGAGCACTATGCTCGGGCTGGAGCAAGGGCCTGCCGCAACGCCTTATCCAGCGCGTGCTGGACACGGCGCTCAAGCAGGGGCATCTTGCTCTTGAAGGCGAAGGATTGCGGCTGGCCGAGCACAAGGTCAGTCTTGCGGCGGATCAGGCGGGCCTGCGGCAGAAGCTGCTGGACGCCCACGCCGGAGCGGGCCTTGCCCCGCCCAACGCCAAGGACGTACTGGAAGAACTGGGCGTCAGCGCCAAGGAGGCCGCCCCCGTGCTGCGCCTTCTCTGCGAAGAAGGCGCGCTGGTCAAGATCAAGGACGGCCTTTACTATCACGGCCCGGCCCTGAACGATATCATGGAGCGTGTGCGCCGCTGGTTCGAGACCAACGACAATCTGGACGTGGGCGGCCTTAAAGAAATACTGGGGCTTTCGCGCAAGTATCTCATTGCCCTTCTGGAATATATGGACAATGAACGTATTACCGTGCGTGTGGGCGACCAGCGCCGCTACCGGGGGCGCTGAACGCCGGGCGGCCCGCAACGCGGAAGTGTCCTTGCCGTACCCCGGCGCAGGACGGACCAGGGCTGTCGCCAACACGGCAGACCTGCACATGACGCTGCGCAAACCCTGCGTAAGGGCGCGCTCCAGCCCCATGCGGGATATGCCCCGGCCGCAAACGGACGGCGCCGGGTGGCCGGTGTCTATCGCATCCGATGGTATCGTGTCAGATGCTATCATGCCAGCACGGCTGCAAGGCCTGCCGCAGACCATCTGAAAACCGCACAAAATATGGGCGACAGCCCCCTGTTTTTATTGCGGTGCATACATAGTGTACGTTAATAATGCTCATTTGCTCATAATACTCACAAGTAAGGAGCGCAGAAATGCCCGAAAAAATTCTGGTAGTGGGCGGTGTAGCCCTTGGTCCCAAGGCCGCGGCCCGTTGCAAGCGTCTCATGCCCGATGCGGAAATCACCCTGGTGGATGAAAACGTTTTCATTTCTTACGGCGGCTGCGGCATACCCTACTACGTCTCCGGCGAAATCCAGAATCTGGACGACCTGCGCTCCACTCCCTATCATACGGTGCGCGATGCCGATTTTTTCCGCGACATGAAGGGCATCACTGTCCGCACCCAGACCCGCGCCACTGCCATTGACCGGACGGCCAAAACCCTTGCCGTCAAAAACGTGGTTACCGGGCAGGAAGAAAAGCTGCCCTATGACAAGCTGGTACTCGCCACGGGTGCGACCCCGCGCGTGCCGCCCGTGGAAGGCAAGGACCTTGAAAATGTCCTCTCCCTCACCCGGCTGGAAGCCGCCGGAGCCATCCGCACAGCCTGCCAGGAAGGCAAAATCACCGAGGCCGTCATTGTGGGCGGCGGCTTTATCGGCCTTGAGGCCGCCGTGGCCCTGGCCGACATGTGGGGCGTCAAGTGCAGCGTAGTGGAAATGGTCGACCAGATACTGCCCGGCGTACTTTCGCATCCCGTGGCCCGCATGGCCGCCCACGACTGTGTGACCCATAACGTGAATGTCTACACCGGAGAAAAAGTCCTGCGCCTTGAAGGCAAGGACGGCAAGGTCTGCAAGGTCGTCACCGACAAACGCGAACTGGAAGCCCAGCTGGTGGTCTTTGCGGCGGGCTTCATCCCCAACGGGCAGCTTGCCGGGAATGCCGGGCTTGACGTGGCCCCCTTCGGCGCCATTGTGGTGGACCGGCACATGCGTACTTCTGACCCTGCCATCTATGCGGGCGGCGACTGCGTTGCCATCAAGAACATCATTACCGGCAAGCTGGGCTACCTGCCGCTGGGCAGCATGGCCAACCGCCAGGGGCGCGTCATCGGCACCAACCTTGCGGGCGGCGATGCCACATTCCCCGGCTATGTCGGCTCCTGGGCCGTGAAGCTCTTTGATCTTTCCTTCTGCGGCGTGGGCCTCACCGTTGAACGCGCCCGCGCAGAAGGTTTTGACGCCTTCAGCGTAAGTGTGGAGCAGTTTGACCACGCCCATTTTTATCCCGAAAAGGCCATGATGACGCTGGAACTTGTGGTAGACAAAGCCACAAGCCGCGTGCTCGGCATGCAGGGCGCCTGCGCTGACGGCGACTCCCTCAAGGCCCGCGTGGATGCCGTGGCTGCCGCGCTGCAGTACTCGCAACCCACGGTGGAAGATATTTCCAACCTTGAGGTGGCCTACGCCCCGCCCTTTGCCTCGGCTATGGATGTGGTCAACGTGGTGGGCAACGTGGCCGACAACGTGCTGGCCGGACGCTTTACCCCGGTGACCGCCGACCAGTTTATGGACATGTGGAAAAACCGCGAAAAAAATAACATGTTTTTCATTGATGCGCGCCCCGCTGCCGCCGGACGCGCCGTGCAGGAAAAACACCCGGACTGGCACGCCATACCGCTTGAAGAAGTGGCTGCCCGCATCAGCGAGGTTCCCAGGGACCGCCCCGTTGCCATCATCTGCAATACGGGCCTGCGCGCATACGACGGCCTGCTTGTGCTGGCCCGCCACGGCATCACCGATGTGGTCAATTCCACCGGCGGCATGCAGGCGGCCATCAAGATGGGCCTGTCGGTCTAGGGCAACTCAAGCTTGAAACTGCCCTGACGGCTGCGCGGGCAGGAGCAAGCGCAATCTGTTTGCGCGGTCAAACGCCGTAACGGGCGTGTACTACACGTTGAAAATATCTGTTCTCAAAATCGAAATACCCTGAAAAACAGATACACAAAAACCGCCGCCGGGTAACCCGGCGGCGGTTTTTCTTGGCTTTCACAATGCAGGGCGGGCAGACCGCGGCGTTTATTCCTGCGTAAAGCGGTGCAGGCGAACGGCCAGCGGCTGCATGCTGCTTCTGTTCATGGCTGCAACCACAAAGGCATAGTCCCTGGCCTGTCCGACAGGCGGGCAGGGACCGCGATAGTGGCGCGTCAGGCCACCTTCAGGTATAACGCCCGAACTGTCATTATCCCACAGGCCGCCGCCAAGGAAAAGCTCCTGGGCGTCGCCGGTGTATTCCACCAGGCGCACATCAAAATAATCCGTACCGTTGGGAGCCTGGAGCACCGTTATTTCAGGCGAAATACGCGAGCAGCGGTGAACGTCGCGCAGGTTTACCGTAAGGGTCATGCCGCTGGGTGCGGCTTCCGGCTCCTTGGTGGAGCAGGCGGGCAACAGCAGGGCCGCGCACAGCGCGGGCATCAGGACGCGCACGGCTTTGCCGAGAATATCAAAACGCATCAGAGCCTCCAAATGACAATTGCTTTATGCGGCTTTTGGAAGCATAACCAATAGTCATGGCGAATACAACAACCACTGGGAGTCGTTTTATGTCTATTCTTGCCGACAGTGTTACCGGCTACCTCGAACACGCATCGTGGATACGCCGCATGTTTGAAGCCGGAGGACATCTCAAGGCGCGTTACGGCGCGGACAAGGTGTATGATTTCAGCCTGGGCAACCCCGACCTGCCCGCCCCGCCCGCTGTGGCCGAAGGTTTGCGCGCCTTTGCCGCGCACGCTCATGAACCGTTTGCTTTCGGCTACATGCCCAACGGCGGCTTTGCCTGGGCCCGGGAAAAACTGGCTGACTACCTGAGCCGCGAGCAGGGCGTAGCCCTGACGGCTGAAGACGTGATTCTGGGCTGCGGCGCGGCTGGCGTACTCAACGCCTTTTTGCGCGCCGTGCTCAATCCCGGCGAAGAAATGCTGGCTTTTGCTCCCTATTTTGTGGAGTACGGTTTTTACGTGTCCAACCACGGTGGCGTCTTCAAGGCCGTGCAAAGCAAAAAAGACACCTTTGCGCCCGATCTGGACGCGCTGGAAGCCGCCATCAACGAAAAAACCCGCGTAGTGCTCATCAACTCGCCCCACAACCCCACGGGCGTAGTCTACAGGCGCAAGGAAATATCGGCCATTGCCGACCTGCTGCTCAACAAGAGCCAGGAATACGGCAAACCGATCTGGCTGGTGGCTGACGAGCCTTACCGCTTTCTGGCCTATGACGGCGTGGAAGTTCCCTCGGTGCTGCCTCTCTATCCTTATGCCATTGCCATCAGCTCTTTTTCAAAAAGCCTTTCCCTGCCGGGTGAACGCCTGGGCTATGCCGCTGTTTCGCCCAAGCTGCCCGCAGAAGAGAAAAAGCTGCTCATGGCCGCCCTTACCCTCACCACCCGAATTCTGGGCTTTGTCAATCCCCCCGTGGTTGGTCAGCACATCATGGCCGCGGCCCTGGGCAGCCAGGTGGACCTTGAGGTCTACGCGGCCCGCCGCAAGGCCATGGCCGAGGTGCTTGAGCAGGCAGGCTACGAATTCCAGATGCCTTCGGGAGCCTTTTACTTCTTCCCCAAGGCTCCCGGCGGCGACGACGTGGCCTTTGTAAACGCCCTGCTTGAAGAGCGTGTGCTCGCCGTACCCGGCACCGGCTTCGGCTGCCCGGGCCATTTCCGCCTGGCCTTCTGCGTGGACGAAAGCGTTATCCGCAATGCGGCCGAAGGCTTTGCCAAAGCCCGCGCCACAGTAAAATAATATTGGCGCAAACACCTGTTCCGGCGACAGTGCCGCGCCCTGCTCGGCAAAGGCGTGGCACTGCCTGCCCGACCCGCATACCGGCCGGCACGCGCATACGCACCGCAAGTGCGTGAACCGTCCGCCCCTCACTGAAAGACCAATGAAAACGCCGTGCCAGACGCGCCGGGGCCGGATACAGCACCCGAACCGATGGAGTCTTTATGCCACACAGCATGCAAAACAGCGTATCCCGCCGTTTTCTCTGCGCCTTTGCCCTGCTCACCCTCGTCATGCTTGCGGCATTGCCCGCAGCCGCCCGGGATATAAGCGTGCAGGACGCGGCCGACCTGCTACAGAATCCGCCGCAGGGCCTGATTATTGTAGACGTGCGCACACCCGCCGAATTCCGTGAGGGACATCTGCCCGGCGCGGTGAACATAGATTACTTTGGCGGGCCGTTTGAAGCGCAGATTGCCAACCTGCCCAAGGATGCCCCGGTGCTGCTTTACTGCCGCACCGGCAATCGCTCCGCCGGAGCTTACAAAAGCATGCAAAAGGCGGGAATCGGGAATATTCTGCACATGAACGAAGGCATCAGCATCTGGCAACAGCGCGGACTGCCAGTAGAAAAATAGCTTTCACCAATCTGGCACGCTCTCTGCATTATTGGGGCGGGGAGGAATGTTTTTCCTCCACCGCCCCTATTTTTATGGAGGCCAGCGTGAATTCGTCACTTTATATAGGCGCTACGGGCATGAAGGGCTTGGCGGAGGGCATGAATGTCACCACCAACAACCTCGCCAACGTCAGCACCATCGGCTACAAGCAGCAGGGCATTCTCTTTTCCGATATTTTTTATGCCGAACAGGGCGGTATGGGAAACTGGTGGAATGCGCAGGATAACTCGCGCGTGGCGCTCGGCCAGGTGGGCATGGGCCTTCAGGTCGAATCTGTCCGCACGCTTTTCGGCCAGGGTGCGCTTGAATCCAGCAATACCGTCACAGACATGGCCATCAGCGGTAAAGGCTTTTTTCAGGTGACGGACGGCGTGGACCTCTACTATACCCGCGCCGGAGACTTTCGCCCCGACCGGGAAGGGGTTTTGCGTACGCCCTCGGGCCTGGCCCTCAACGGCTACAAATACAATGCCGACGGAAGCAAGGGCGGCCTGCAGCAGATCACCATAGACAAGTTTGCCACCATGCCCTCAAAAAGCACCACGTCTGTGGATATGCGCTTCAATCTAGGCCTGGAAACGCCGAACAGCACCGATGCGGCCAATCCCTACTTCAGCCTGCTGAACACCTACGACGCCAATGCTTCTCCGCCCCTTTCCAATCTGGCATACGGCTATGCCCAGAGCATCACCCTGTATGGCGAAAACGGCAACCAGCAACAGGCGACCATATACTTTGACGCCGCCCCCAGCGACCGCCCCGGCAGTGTGGTGCAATACCTCATATCCACAGGCAACACGCCGAGGGATGAAAACGGGCTTGCGCCCGGCACAGGCGCGCTGATGACCGGAACCCTCACTTTTGACGCCAAGGGGCAGCTGACCGACATGACGGCCTTTACCCCGTCTGCAGAAGGCAGCAAAGACCTGGCAGACTGGGCCCCCTCTGCCCTGTCGGATGGCGGCCTGCCGCAGATGACGGTCAACGGCGTAGCCACAACGGTGAACCTTGGCATCAGCGCCGCCGGGGGCTGGCAGAACGCACCGGCCAATGCGGCTGCCGTAGGCGCCAGCCAGAATGCCCTGGGCGGCATGGGGCAGGACGCCACCGTGGCCGTTGACGCCACAACCAACTACAAGGGATCGTCGCCCGTCACGCGGCGCAATAACCAGAACGGCTATCCCGAAGGTTTTTTGAGCAATATCAGCATTTCTGCCAACGGAGATGTGGTGGGGCTTTTTTCCAACAACCAGAGCATGGACCTGTGGCAGATCCCCGTATGCCGCTTTACAAGCGAAGACGGCCTGCGGCGTGAAGGGCACAATATGTTCGGCGCTACCCCTGATGCAGGACAGATGGAGATGGGCGAAGCCGGAACCGAAAACTACGGCACCATACGCGCGTACAACATTGAAAATTCCAATGTGGATGTAGCCACGGAAATGGCCAACATGATCATTACCCAGCGCGGCTTCCAGTCCAACAGCAAAGTGGTCACCACTGCCGACCAGATGCTGCAGAAGGCCGTGGAACTGAAGCGCTAGGCCGCGCCGCCGGCATAACAGCACACTGTGCCGCCCGTGCCCTGAAAAACAGGATATTCCTTTATCTGAAGCCCAAAGGGGCGCGCAGCCGTGCTACGGCAGCGCGCCCCTTTCCGTGTACCGGACGTGCATTATGCAGAAGCCAGCCTAAAAAACTCCTCGGGCTGCAAAATCACCACCGCATTGCCCTCAAAGGGACCAAAAAGCCCTTCCTCTTCCTGCTGCTTCAGTACCTTGTACAAAGAAACGCGGTGTACCCCAAGCAGGCTTGCCATCTCCTGCCGCGAAATACCCAGGTTCGCCGTAAGGGGGTGACTGTCCGGCTCAAGATGCTGCGCCATAAACTTGCAGACCCGCACGAGCAGGTTATCCACGTACAGGGAAGAAGCCTGGTTGGACAGTATCCGCAGCTTGCGCGACATGGAGAGCAGCAGGTTGGACACAAGGTCAGGCCGCTCCCGGCTGATCACATCAAAGCTCTCTTTTGAAAAACCGTAAACCACGCAATCCGTGGCACACGTGAAAAAACTCTCCAAAGGCATGGGATCCAGAAAGGGCGTTTCGCCGAAAATGCAGCCCTCGTGAATGTACCAGAGAATTTTCTCCATACCTTCAAGGCTTTGATGCGTCAGCCTGACGCGACCTTTCTCTAAAAAATAAAGACGGTTGCGAAACTGCACTTCATGTCCCTTTGCCCAGGCAAAACGTCTGGCAAGATACAGTACCGACCGCCAGGGGGCGTTCATGCCCTTCATTTCTTTAAAGGCCCAGTTGCGACTGCCCTTGACGCCCTCGGCAACCATCTGTTTTTCCACGAAGTTACCTCCCAAAAGCAGCGGCCTTCATACAGCCCGCGCCATCCCGAAAAATTTATTGTGAAAAATGTTGCATACGGAACACGCCCCCAGACACCCTGCCGCTACCCTGATTCTGCAACACACAAAATTTTTATCCACATGGAGAAAAGGCGAACTGCCATTTCGCCTTTTGAAACATCAAGGAGGATACATCATGGGTCATCCGACAATTTACCCCACAGGAGTCACCCTGTTCAAGCCAGAAAAGTGCTGGGGAGGATTCACCATTTTTCAGGCTCAGGAAGTCGGTGCTGTTCTTATGGACATGAATGGCCGCGAGGTCAACGTCTGGAAAGGTGTTCACGGCATGCCAAACAAGATGCTTCCCGGCGGATATCTTGTTACCAGTCGTGGCCGCCGCAGTGGCAAATACAGTGTGCAGGACGGTCTTGACATTGTCCAGACCGACTGGGACGGCAATATTGTCTGGAAATTCGACCGCAACGAATTTATCGAAGATCCCGGCACCGAAGGCCGCTGGATGGCGCGCTATCATCACGACTTTCAGCGCGAAGGCAACCCTGTGGGTTATTTCACGCCCGGCATGGAGCCAAAGGCGCTGGAAGGCAATACCCTGGTGCTCTGCCACCGCAACGTCCGCAATACTGCCATCAGCGACAAGCTCCTGCTGGACGACCTTATTCTTGAAGTCGACTGGAACGGCGAAATCCTCTGGGAGTGGTGCTGCAACGAACACTTTGAAGAAATGGGCTTCAGGGAAGGCCCCAAAAACACCCTTGCGCGCAACCCCAACTACCGGCCCACGCAGCCCGAAGGTATGGGCGACTGGATACATATCAACTCAATGTCCGCCCTTGGTCCCAACAAGTGGTACGATGCGGGTGACGAGCGCTTTCACCCCGACAACATCATTGTGGACGGGCGCGAGGCCAACATCATCTTCATCATCAGCAAAAAGACCGGCAAGATCACCTGGAAACTCGGACCGGACTACGACAGCTCGCCGGAACTCAGGGCCATCGGCTGGATCATCGGCCAGCACCATGCCCACATGATCCCCCGCGGACTGCCCGGCGAAGGCAACATCCTTATTTTTGACAACGGCGGATGGGGCGGCTACGACGTGCCCAATCCCGGCGCTCCCACCGGTGTCAAGGCAGCCCTGCGCGACCATTCGCGCGTGCTGGAAATAGACCCCGTGAGCCTCAAGATTGTCTGGCAGTATACGCCCAAAGAGGCGGGCTTTCTTGAGCCGATGGACAGCAACCGTTTCTACAGCCCCTTTATCAGTGGCATGCAGCGCCTGCCCAACGGCAATACCCTCATCACGGAGGGTTCGGACGGTCGCGTTTTCGAGGTCACGCCCGACCATGAAATCGTGTGGGAATTTATCTCGCCGTACTGGGGCAAGCATGTGCCTATGAACATGACCTACCGCGCCTACCGCGTGCCGTATGAATGGGTCCCCCAGGTGGAAAAACCCGTGGAGAGCGCCATTGCGCCCCTGGACGTGGCCACCTTCCGCGTACCCGGCGCAGCCGCGGCCGGAGACCGCGACAAAGAGGTCACCGTGGAAGGCTGCCAGCCCTATGAGGGCAGCAATGCCCTGTGTGTGGCCTCGGTGGAAGACCCCTCCGGCAACTGACCTTCCCTCCACATCCCGCCCCGGTTTGCCGGCCGGGGCGGGGCAAAGTCCGGATACCCCACGAGGACGCCATGCTTGTTAAAACTTCCGACCTTACACCGGCCATGCTGGCAAAATGGGCATTCAGCCTCATACTGCCGCTTGCCGTCTACTTCGTCATGCCCCGCAGCGAAGCCTTCACCGATCCCATGGCGGCATTTCTGGCCGTCACCCTGTGGGCTGTCATCGCCTGGGCTGTGGACAGCATGAACGAAGTGGCCGTAGGCATTGCCCTGCCCATACTGTACACCCTTTTTTGCGGCGTAAGCCAGAAGGTCGTTTACGGCCCGTGGCTTTCCGAAGTACCCATCATTGTCATAGGCGGATTCACGCTCGGCAAGATCATTCAGGAAACAGGCCTCGGCAAGCGCATCGCCCTCACCTGCGTCAAGCTGACAGGCGGCAGCTTTGCCGGAGCCTTGGCAGGCATGACACTGGCGGCAGCCATCATCTCTCCACTGGTTCCTTCCATCATGGGCAAGGCAGCCATCATCTGCGCGGTGGCCCTGTCCCTTTGCGATGCGCTGGACTTCAAGCCCAAAAGCCGCGAGGCCACGGCCGTGGTGCTGGCTGCCTGCCTGGCTGTCGGTTCCACAAAGCTTGCCTACCTCACGGGCGCGGGGGACCTTGTCATGGGCATGGGTCTTGTGGACAAGGTGATGGGAACCCAGACCACATGGATGGAATACGCCAGGTTCAACTTTATTCCGGCCATGCTGTACACGCTCATGTCTCTGGGCCTGGTGCTGCTCGTGCTGCGTACCAACGTCGACAAGGAAAGCCTCTGCCGGGCCGTGCGTGAAAAACATGCGGAACTTGGTGTAATGAGCGATGAGCAGCGCCGCGCCCTGGTGTTGCTGTGCGGCACGCTGGTGCTGCTTTCCACCGACACCCTGCACCATCTGAGCGCCGGAACCGTGCTTGTGCTCGTGACGGCCATATCTTTTTTGCCGGGCGTAAGCCTCATGAACGGCAAGCGCATAAGTGCCATCAATTTCGCGCCGCTCTTCTTCATCATGGGTTGCATGGCCATCGGCAGCACCGGGGGCTTCCTCAAGGTCACTCAATGGCTGGCGGGCCTTGTTCTGCCCCTGTTCAGCGAAACAGGAACAACCCTCGCCACCATCTGCTCGTATGTGGTGGGCGTGGTCATGAACTTTCTGCTTACGCCCCTGGCGGCTACCTCTACCCTTTCGGCCCCCATTACCGAGCTTGGCGTGCAGATGGGCATTGATCCCCGGCTGCTCTATTTCTCCTTCCAGTACGGCCTGGACAACCTGCTCTTCCCCTATGAATACGCGCTGTACCTCTATTTTTACAGCAGCGGCTATATCCGGTTCAAGGACATGCTTGTGGTCATGGCCCTGCGCATGATCCTGGCAGGCATTTTTGTGGCCGTCATCGCCATGCCCTACTGGCGCATGCTCGGCTAGACAGCGGGCAACACATTCTGTCAACAGACATATGGGGATTCTTCCGATGAAAAAACTAACAGGTTTTCTGCTGGCCGCCACTATACTGATGGGTGCGGCCACTCCGGGGCAGGCTGTGGAATTCAAGGTCAGAGGCAGCTGGCAATATGCCTTTGACTACATCCAGGGCGGCAGCTTTATGGGCAAAAACCGGCAGGGACAGCGCGAAATCGGGCAGCAGTGGGCTGCCGTACACCAAAAGAGAGACAATTTCGAGGCCATCCAGCGCCTGCACCTGCAATTGCACGCTGTGGCATCTGAAAATCTTTCCGGCACGGTATTTTTTGAAATCGGCGAGCAGCGCTGGGGCATGGCCGCCCAGGGCGGCGCCCTCGGGGCTGACGGTGGCAACATGGTCAAGATCAAGCAGTCCTATCTTGACTGGCGCGTACCCGGCACCGGACTGAAGCTGCGCATGGGCCTGCAAGGCATGAAACTGCCCGGCTTCGCCATGGACAGCCCGGTGCTGCATGACGACCTCGCCGCGCTCAGCGCCGCATGGACCTTCAGCCCCAAGGTGACGGCAAGCACTGCATGGATGCGCCTGCTTAACGACAACTGGCAGGGCGACGCCAGCCGGCCGGCAAACTTTATTGACAACTTCGACCTTGTTGCCCTTACCGTGCCGGTCACCCTTGACGGCCTGAAATTCACACCCTGGGCCATGGCCGGAGGCATGGGACCCAACAGCCTTATGCCCGCCACCGTTACGGGCATGCCCGGCGGCAGCAAAAAATTCACGCTCAACAATCCCATGGCAAGCACCCAGGGCATTGACGGCCTGCAACTGCGCGACGGCCTGTACCCGGCCGCATTCAGCACAAGGCGCACCGGCCCGTCCATCTGGGATGACGAGTACAGCACCCTCTACTGGGGAGGCATCACCGGAGACTGGACCGCCCTTGACCCCTTCCGCGTGCGCGCCGACTTTGTTTACGGCGGCGTCAAACGGCAGCATGAATACCTCAACCGCCAGGGCTGGTACGGCATGCTTGTTATGGAATACGCCACGGACTGGGGCCTGCCCGGCATCTACGGCTGGTATTTCAGCGGCGATGACGATAACCCCCATAACGGCTCGGAACGCCTGCCCTATATTGCCACCACCAACAATCTGCACAACTCCCTTTCCACCTTCGGCTACAGGGGCAATCCGTCCATGGGCGGAGCCAAGGGGGTGCTCGGCACCAACCCGAGCGGCACCTGGGGCATTGGCGCACGCGTCAAGGATCTGAGCTTTCTTGAAAACCTCCGTCATACCCTGCGCCTAAACTATTTCGGCGGAACAAACAGCCCGGAAATGGCAAAATACATCACCGGCCGCAAGGCAGAGGACGGGGCCGGCCGTCAGATCTACCGCAACAATACGGATTTCAACTCCTTCGGCACCTATCTGACCACCGAAGACAAAGGCATGGAAATCAACCTGGACAGCACGTTCAAGGCTACGGAAAATCTAAATTTCTTTGTCAATCTTGGCTACATACACCTTTGGCTCGATAAAGACGTGTGGGGCCGGTATCAGAACACCTCCGGCGACAGCCTCAATGTTGCCGATGCCTGGAAAGCGTCACTCACGGTCGTTTACTCCTTTTAGACAAACCGCCGGTTGCCGCGGGCAGCCGTGGGGCACCACCCGAAACTCACACGGGTCGCCTGCTTGTGCAGCAGGCGACCCGTATTTCTTGCAGCCCGGCGGCTTCTTTTCCGCCCATGCACGTGCTCTGTTACAACGTCCGCGGAATAAAAACATCCCATAATAAATGCCATACGCAATTACATATACATTCCATTGCTGAAAGCCATGAAACCTTTTCTCCGGCACAGGTGGCCCATGTGCTGTCAAAATTAACCTTCACATGCTGTACAGGGCATGCGGAGCGCCATGCAGCCCGTGTGGCGGCTTCACATCAGCATTGCTCTTGGCTCTGTCATGCGTTATGCTGCGCCATATTTTTATCCGCAAAGATACCGTCTGCCGCGCCTCCCGCAGGCAGGCAATACGGAAACCGCAGGAACGGAGAGCCGGACAATGAATGCCGTAACAGCAGAAGCCAGCATTCCCGCAGCCACGCACGCTCCCGCCCCGGGCATCGGTCGGGACGGGGCAGACGCGCTCCTGTACGGTGTTGTGGGCTGGCCGCTGACGCAGAGCCTTTCTCCCCTGCTGCACAATACCGGCTTCAAGACTCTCGGCCTGCCCGGTCTTTATCTGCGGTGGGAAGTACCGCCGCAGCGGCTGGCCGCATTTGTGGACAGCGTGCGCCTGCTCAACATCCGCGGCTGCTCCGTTACCATTCCGCACAAAGTTGCCCTGCTGCCCCTGCTGGATGAGGTCAGCCCTCTGGCCCGGCGTGTGGGCGCGGTCAACACCATCTACTGGCGTGGCGGTCTGCTTTACGGCGACAATACTGATGTCGCGGGGTTTATGGCCCCGCTGGCGCAGGAAGCGCTTGGCGGCGCGAATGTGCTTGTTCTGGGCGCAGGCGGCGCGGCCCGGGCCGTGGCGGCCGGTCTGACTGCCCTTGAGCCGGGCAGCAGGCCCGAAAATATTTATGTGGCTACACCCTCCGACCGTTCGCACCTGCCCCTGGCCGAAGAATTCGGCCTGAAGCCGCTGGACTGGAGCCGCCGCCACGATGTGCCGGCGCTTCTGGTCGTCAATACCACTCCCCTGGGCATGCGGGGCAAGGCCGAAGGCGAAAGCCCCTATTCATTTGAGACCACAGGTAAAAACCTGGGGCCACATGCTGCCGGGGCAACGGCCATTGCCTATGATATTGTATATAACCCGTTGAAAACACGCTTCTTGCAGGAGGCCGCCCGGGCGGGCAGACGCTGCCTGACGGGGCTGGACATGTTTTTCGGTCAGGGAGATGCCCAGTTCCGCCTGTGGACGGGCCAGCCCCTGCCCCTGAACGCGCGGCACGCGCTGGAGACCGCGCTGGCCGCAAGCTAGGGCATGGCGCCTCTAAGAGTACGGGGTCTCAACAGATTGCAGACGCCGCCACAGCGCTGAGCAGTACAAGTGCACTACGGTGCGCCGTTACCGCAATGCCTGCGGGCAACGGCCGAAGCTGCGCCACTCCTTCATGGCGGGCACCTGCGCACGCGACGCAACCGGGCCTGGGCGCAATGCAGCCTGGTTACGCCGCCGTTTCGCGCAAAAGCCCTCTTGCGGCAACCCTCGCCGTTGCAACAACTGTCCGCCCGAACTCCCGGTGGACGCAAACGAGGTTCATATGCGCATACTGGTCCTGCATGGGGTCAACCTGAACATGTTCGGCAGACGAGACCCGGCCCACTACGGCAGCGCCACCCTGGCCCAGATAGATGACGCCCTGGCGACTCTGGGCAAGGAACTTGGCGCTACGGTGGAAAGTTTTCAGACCAATCACGAAGGCGTCATGGTGGAGCGCATCCACAAGGCTGCGGATGAGGACGTACAGGCCGTCGTCGTCAATGCCGGAGCCTGGACGCATTACAGCCATGCCATTGCCGATGCCCTCGCCATACTGGAAATCCCCGTGGTCGAGGTGCACATGTCCAACGTGCATGCGCGAGAAAATTTCAGGCACCATTCCGTGCTGTCGTCCGTCTGCACAGGCAGCATCTGCGGCTTCGGGCCGTCGAGCTATCTTCTCGGGCTGCGTGCCGCGCTTGATGCGGCGGAGGCCTGCGCAGCCGGAAAGGTGCGAATCTGAAAGGTTCCACTGCCCTGGAACTAGCTTTTTGCGGTGTTCTGCGTTACTCCCTGAGACATTCTTGACTTGTCCAGGGTTCCCCCCAACAGCCTCTAACCAGAGAGTTCACATGAACGACGCCATCAATCTGAGCCGGATGCGCGACGCCGCCTTTACGGCGGAAGTGGAGGCGCTAAGCGGCCAAAATGTTTCAACCTGCTACCAGTGCGGCAACTGTACAGCCGGCTGCCCGGCAGGCTTAGTCTATGACCGGCAGGTCAGCCAGATCATGCGCGCCGTACAGCTTGGCCTCAGGGATGAAGTGCTGAATTCGCGCTCTATCTGGATGTGCCTTTCCTGCTCTACCTGTAGCCTTCGCTGTCCCAACAACATCGACGTTGCGGGCATAATGGAAACACTGCGCCACATGGCCCGCAAAGAAGGCCGCGTGACCGTGCCCAAGGTGGAAAAGTTCTGGTTTTCCTTCCTTGATACGGTGCGGGCCTTTGGCCGCACCTATGAAATCGGCACCATGGCCCTGTATATGATGCGCTCCATGCGCGTGTTCACTGACGTGGACCTCGCCCCGGAAGCTCTCAAAAAAGGCAAGCTGGGCCTCAAACCCCACGTTCTGCCCCAGGGAGCAGCCCCGGTTTCGCGCATTTTCCAGCGCTATAAAGAACGCGCCAAGCGCGAGGGGGTACGCCCATGAATTTTGCCTACTACCCCGGCTGCTCGGCCCGAGGCTCTTCCAAGGACTACGAAATGTCCACCCAGGCCGTGTGCAAGGCGCTGGACATGAACCTTGTGGACATTCCGGACTGGAACTGCTGTGGCTCCACCCCGGCCCACGCCGTGGATACCGAGCTTTCCGCGGCCCTGTGCGTGCGCAACCTCGACATTGCCGCCCAGCAGCAGGCCGAACTGCTGCTCACGCCCTGCCCGAGCTGCCTTTCCAATCTCAAGCTGGCCGCCAGACGTATGGAAGACCCCGCGTTTCGCCAACGTGTGGACGAACTGCTCGACGGCCCCTCGGCCAAGACCTTTCCGCCCGTGACCTCGGTCATGCAGGGCATTGCCGAAGCCTATGATATGGAAACCATCGCCGCCCGGGTGCGCAAAAGCCTCAAGGGTCTCAGGCTGGCCGCCTATTACGGCTGCCTCATGAGCCGCCCCGCAGAGATCATGAACTTCGGCGATCCGGAAAATCCCACACTTATGGAAAGCATGCTCGCCGCCTGCGGCGCTGAAATGGTGGACTTTCCCCTCAAAACAGCCTGCTGTGGCGCGTCGTTCGGCATTCCCGAACGCGTGATGACGGCCCGCAATTCCGGGCGCATCCTCGACCTTGCCACGCAGCTTGGCGTGGATGCCGTCATCGTGGCCTGCCCGCTCTGCCAGATGAACCTTGATCTGCGCCAGCAGCAGGCATCCAAAGAAATGGGCACGGCCTTCCACCTGCCGGTGCTCTACTTCACCCAGATGATGGGCATAGCCTTTGGCCTTGACCACAAGGAACTGGGGCTTAACAAACTGCGCGTCAGCCCTGACGGCCTCATCCGCAAGCTGGACGAACTCCGGCGCAATTCCGCCGCCGCAGACAAGGCCGCTGAAGGAGGCAGGTCATGAGAATAGGCGTTTTCGTCTGCCATTGCGGCAGCAATATCGGCGGCACCGTTGACTGCGCCAAGGTGGCTGAGATTGCCCGCACCTACCCTGACGTGGTGTACGCCGACGACCCCATGTACACCTGTGCCGAACCCGGCCAGGCAGCCATTGAGGCAGCCATTCACGAGCACAAGCTTGACGGCGTTGTGGTGGCTTCCTGTTCGCCCCGCATGCACGAGCCGACCTTCCGCCGCACGGTGGAACGCGCGGGGCTCAACCGCTACATGCTCGAAATGGCGAATATTCGCGAGCATGTCTCGTGGATTGGCCGCGACAAGGAAGCCAATACCAACAAATCCGCCGAACTGGTCCTGCTGGCGGTTGAAAAGCTGCGCAACAACAAGCCGCTGCTCGCCAAAAGCTTTGACGTCAACAAGCGCGTGCTCGTCATCGGCGGCGGCGTGGCGGGCATTCAGGCCGCCCTTGACTGCGCCGACGGCGGCGTGCCCGTGGTACTTGTGGAGCGTGATGCCACCATCGGCGGCAAAATGGCCAAGCTGGACAAGACCTTTCCCACGGTGGACTGCTCGGCCTGCATTCTCGGCCCCAAGATGGTCGACGTGGCCCAGCACTCCAACATCACGCTGTATGCTTATTCCGAGGTGGAAGACATCTCGGGCTATGTGGGCAACTTTACGGTGAAAATCCGCAAAAGGGCCACCTATGTGGACTGGAGCCTCTGCACCGGCTGCGGAGCCTGCACAGAAAAATGCCCCAGCAAAAAAACGCCTGACGCCTTTAACGAAGAGATCAGCAACACCACGGCCATCACCATTGCCTTTCCGCAGGCCATCCCCAAAAAGGCCGTCATCAACGCCGGGCACTGCCGCCAGTTCATCAAGGGCAAGTGCGGCGTATGCGCCAAAATATGCCCCACCGGGGCCATCAAGTATGACATGGAAGACGAGATCATAACCGAAGAGGTGGGCAGCATCGTGGCCGCCACCGGCTATGACCTCATGGACTGGACCGTGTACCAGGAATATGGCGGCGGCGCTTACCCCGACGTTATCACGTCCCTGCAGTACGAGCGGCTGCTCAATGCCTCCGGTCCCACTGCCGGGCATATCAAACGCCCCTCGGACGGCAAGGAACCCAAAAACATCGTTTTCGTGCAGTGTGTCGGCTCGCGCGACAAATCCATCGGGCGGCCCTACTGCTCCGGCTTCTGCTGCATGTATACGGCCAAGCAGGCCATCCTGACCAAGGATCACATTCCGGATTCCCAGTCCTATGTCTTCTATATGGACATCCGCGCCGCAGGCAAGATGTACGACGAGTTTACCCGCCGCACCATGGAAGAATACGGTACGGAATACATCCGCGGGCGCGTCTCGCAGATATACCCCGATGGTCAGGGCCAGCTCGTGGTTATGGGCGTAGACACGCTTATGGGGCAGGCCATTGAAATCAAGGCCGACCTTGTGGTTCTGGCTGTAGGTATCGAGGCCAGCAAGGGCGCACCTCAGCTGGCTGAAAAGCTGCGTATTTCATACGACAGCTACGGCTTTTTTATGGAAAGCCACGTCAAGCTCAAGCCTGTAGAAACCAATACCGCCGGTGTGTATCTGGCGGGCGTGTGCCAGGGGACCAAGGATATTCCCGCTTCCGTGGCCCAGGGTTCAGCTGCGGCCGCCAAGGTGCTGGCCCTCTTTGCCAAGGACAAGCTGGAAAGCGACCCGCAGATCGCCCAGGTGGACATGCGCCGCTGCGTCAACTGCGGCAAGTGCATCCAGTGCTGCCCCTTCGGAGCCATCAAGGAAGTGGAAGTCCGGGGCGAAGGTAAGGCCCAGGTTATTGAAACCGTGTGCCAGGGCTGCGGGCTTTGCACGGCCACCTGCCCCCAGGGGGCCATCCAGCTTTCACACGCCACAGACAACCAGATTCTTGCGGAGGTTAACGCGCTATGCCAGCTTTAGAAGGCAAAGAACTGCGGATTGTGGGTTTTCTCTGCAACTGGTGCTCCTATGGCGGCGCCGACACAGCCGGTGTGGCCCGCGCCACCCAGCCCACAGATCTGCGTATCATCCGCGTGCCCTGCTCGGGCCGCATAGACCCGCTGTTTATCGTCAAGGCCCTGCTGAACGGGGCGGACGGCGTGCTGGTTTCCGGCTGCCACCCCCGCGACTGCCACTATGCGGCAGGCAACTTCTATGCCCGCCGCCGTCTTGAAGTGCTCAAGCAGTTTCTGCCCGTGCTTGGCATTGACGACCGCCGCTTTGAATACACCTGGGTTTCGGCATCCGAAGGCCAGCGCTGGCAGCAGGTGGTCACGGTCTTCACCGACCGCATCCACAAGCTCGGCCCCGCGCCCCGCCTGGAAGATCCCGAGCCGCTGCTCAAGATCGCCGACATGGCGCTTACCTCCCTGCGGCCCTTGGGCACAGGGCAAAACGCCGCCCTTGGCGAACTCAAGGAAGCCATCAAGGCCAAACTGCCCGAGCTGGACTTTGTCATCGGCTGGGGCGAAGGCTACGATGCCGCCCATACCGTACCCATCTTCATGAAAACTCCCGAAGATGTGGACAAGCTCGTGTGGGGTCCGCTCAACGTCAACAACCCGGCCGTCTACCTGCCATCATTCAAGGGCAAAAAAGTGGGCATTGTGGTCAAGGGCTGTGACTCGCGCTCTGTGGTGGAGCTGCTGCAGGAAAAGCTTATCCGCCGTGAAGACGTGACCATTTTCGCCATGCCCTGTGAGGGCACGCTGGATATGGCCCGCGTTACCCAGGAGCTTGGGCGCTACACCAGTATCGACAAGGTGGAATATGACGAGGCCGGGGTTACCATTACGGCCGACGGCAAGCCCCACCGCTTCTGCATGACCGACTACGCCCAGGGCAAGTGCTACGGCTGCACCACCCCCTCGGCCGTTCTTGCAGATACACGCCTGGGTACACCTGCAAAGGTGGAAGCCGGCCCCCACACCCCGCCCGAACTGGCCCTGCTCGATTCCATGACGCTTGAAGAGCGCATGGCCTTCTGGCGCGGCCAGATGGAGCGCTGCCTGCGCTGCTACGCCTGCCGCAATGCCTGCCCCATGTGCGTCTGCCGCGACTTCTGCGTTTCAGACAGCCGCGACCCGCACTGGATGACGCAGGAAGACAGCGTGAAGGAAAAACTGTTCTTCCAGACCATACACGCCATGCACCTTGCCGGGCGCTGCACGGGCTGCGGCGAATGCCAGCGGGCCTGCCCCGTGGGCATTCCCATTCTGGCCCTGCGCCAGCAGATCGGCCGTGCTGTGGGCCAGCTCTTTGACGGCTACAAGGCGGGCCTCAATGCCGAAGCCGTGCCGCCGCTGCTGGGCTATGAAGTGGAAGAAAAGAACATCCATGAGAGGGACTGGAAATGAGCATGACCCGCTTTGTAACCCCCGACGGCCTGCCTGCCTTTCTGGCCTTTCTCTCGCAACAGGGCAACCGCGTGCTTGTTCCCGTGGAAAAGCCCGCGGCCAAACACTCCGTGGTCTTTGAAGCCTGGGAAGAAGGCAAGCCCTTTACCCTTGCAAAAGCCACCGTGCCTGCCAAGGAGGCCGTGCTGCCCCAGTGTGAAACCCTGGTAAGCTACAAAAAAAGCAAAGACCCGGAAAATCCGGCCCGCATCTCCATACAGGTGGACGATACGCCGCAGGCCGAAGCCACCGTGGTTTTTGCCACCCGCCCCTGCGATGCGCGCGGCTACGCCATCCTTGACCGGCCCTACCTTAACGGCCCCTTTGCCGACCCCTATTACAGGGCCAGGCGCGATGCTCTTACGGTCATCAGCCTTACCTGCAATTCGGGCTGCAATACCTGCTTCTGCCACTGGGTTGGCGGCGGCCCCACCTCGCCCGAAGGTTCGGACATTCTCATGACCGAAATCGAGGGCGGCTATGTGCTCCAGGCCATCACGCCCAAGGGCGAAGCGCTGCTTTCCGCCTCTTCGCTTGAAGACGGCGGCGACCGCTTCGGCAAGGTGGAGGAAGTACGCAAGGCGGCCTGGGCCAGCCTTGTGCCTGCCCCCAACATCAAAGAGGCCCCGCAAAAGCTGGCGGCCATGTTCACGGATGTGGAGTTCTGGCAAAACCAGACTGACCGCTGCCTGTCCTGCGGCGCCTGCACCTACTTCTGCCCCACCTGCTATTGCTTCAATATCACGGATGAGGGCGAAGGGCTGAGCGAAAAAGGCGGACGCCGCCTGCGCAGCTGGGACAACTGCATGTCATCCCTGTTCACGCGTGAGGCCAGCGGGCACAACCCCCGCACCACCAAGGCCCTGCGCATGCGCAACCGTGTTTCGCACAAGTACTCCACCTATCCTGAAAACTGGGGTTCGTTCTCCTGCAGCGGCTGTGGCCGGTGCATCAGCAACTGCCCCGTCTGTCTGGACATCCGCGCCATTGTGCTGGCAGCGCTGGAAGCCAAGCAAGACAAAGCCGAGTAGGAGCAGACATGGCAACCAAAAAAAATACCGCCCAGGCCAAGGGCGGCTCCAAGGCGGCCGCCCCCGCAGCCGCAGCCAAGGCCGCTGAAGTCCGGACCGAACAAAACGCTCCGGCTGCAGCCGCTGCCAAAACCGCACCCAAGGCTCCGGCCAAGGGCGGCATGCTGCGTGAAATAACGGCCCGTCCGCAACCCACGGGCAACCCCTATCTGCCTATGACCGCCACCGTGGCTGAAGTTATTCAGGAAACCGGCAATATCCGCACCCTGCGCGTGGTGCTGGACGATACCGAAACCATGAAGAATTTCGTTCACGAACCGGGGCAGGTGGGGCAACTTTCTGTTTTCGGCGCGGGCGAATCCACCTTTGTTATCAACTCGCCGCCGTCACAGAAAGACTATCTGCAATTCTCGGTCATGCAGGCCGGAGAAGTGACCGCAGCCATCCACCGCCTGTCGCCCGGCGACAAGGTCGGTGTACGTGCACCGCTGGGTAACTTCTTTCCCTACAACGACTGGAAGGGCAAAGACGTCTTCTTTGTGGGTGGCGGCATCGGCATGGCCCCCATCCGCACCATCATGCTGCACGTGCTGGAAAACAGGAAAGACTACGGCAAGGTGAGCCTGCTTTACGGCGCGCGCACCCCACGCGACATGGCCTTCAGCTACGAAGCAGAAGAATGGCTGCGCCGCGATGACCTGGACTGCACACTCTGCATCGATGCGCCCTTTGAGGGTTGGGAACACAAAGTGGGCCTCATCCCTAACGTGCTCACCGAACTGAACCCCGACCCAAAAAACTGCGTGGCCGTGCTCTGCGGGCCGCCCATCATGATCAAGTTTACCGTGCAGGCGCTGGAAAAGCTGAACTTCGCCCCGGAAAACATCGTGACCACACTGGAAAAGCGCATGAAATGCGGCATCGGCATCTGCGGACGCTGTAATATCGGCGGGCGCTATGTCTGTGTGGACGGCCCGGTGTTTACCTGGAAAGAACTTCAGGAACTGCCGCCGGAACTGTAGTTTCCTGCCAGTAATCCTTTTTTAATAATTCATTGCGAGAGAGGCCCCTTTTTGAAAAAAGGGGCCTCTCTCGCGCTCTCTCCACCAAAAACTTTTATAGGGCAATTTCACCCTGACATTACAGGGTAGCTGCACAGACCACCAGCGACCACGAACCTCGCCAACGTGCTGGCTTCGGTTCATTATAGCCCCCGCCAACAGCTTGCTCCCTGACCGGGAAACAGTACAGACATACCTTCGTTGCCTGCTGAACCCAAACCCAACGCCACACAAAGCCTACGGTTGAGGGGATTGCTCCGGATGCTTCGTGCCCGCCGGTATAGGCAGTAGCCGATCAAAGCTGATATCACGGATGGCATTGCGCGGCGCGCAGGGAAATCACCCGAGCGAAGCGAGGGAAGCTCCCGAAGCAAAAGACGCGCAGCCCTCGCAAATACACGATAATTGAAAACCTGAAGGGGGTGCTTCGGGGGGGATGCAAGGGGGGCCGAGAAGGGGGCGAAGCCCCATAACCGGCCCCGCCTTGCCGCACGCCGCGCAGGCGGCCAATAGAACAAAAGCTGAAAACCTCCCGTCCCGCAGGGCGGCAAAATTCCCTTTCGAAGGGCAAGCTCATTCCTCGCATCGCCTGCCGCGCAGGCGGCCCAAGCAAAGCCAATTGGTAACACTCTTCCACACTTACCGCCCGCCGCGCAAACGCCTGACGCCAATAAAAGCATTGCGCCATACAATAACCGCTCTGGTATGAAGCCTCAGGCTATATGATAGCTCAGCCCGATGCCTGCAAGCCCGTGAATATCAAAAAGAAAGAAAATGACTGGCAACTTTTGCTGAAACATGTTCTCATACTAAAAAAGTATGTAACAGCCCCGCACGGACAAATGGAGAATACATGTTTCAGCACCGCCCTCAAAATCCCCGGTTCTCGCGCGCCCGTCATACCGGCAGGCCAGCCCCCAGAGCAATGGCAACCCAAACAGCAGCCCTGCCCACCCACAGCCGGTTGCAGGTCTTTTATTTCGCCCTCGGCATCTGCCTGCTTGCCGCCGCCTGTGTGCTCATGGCGGCTCCGGCCAAGGCCGGTCCTTTCGGCGGTCTTTTCAGCCGTGAAACAACAGTGGAAATACAGAATGAAGCCGTAAGTCTGCCCCTCGCCCAGATCAAAGAAAAGGCGTCTTTTTACAAAGTCAGCGTAGACGGAACCGACGTTGTTTTCTTTACCCTGCGTGACTCCGCAGGCAGGGTGCGGCTGGCACTGGACGCCTGTGACGCCTGCTGGCAGGCTGGCAAAGGCTATAAGCAGGCAGGGGACACAATGGTCTGCCAGAAATGCGGCATGGTCTTTCCCACCGAGCGCATCGGCATGCGCAAGGGCGGCTGCAATCCTCACCCTGTAAGTTTTACGGTTTCGGGAGATGCCGTTGTTATCCCGGCAGCGGAGCTGCGGGACGGCGTCAGATTTTTCAGGGGCCTGTAGCCTATGAACATCGTCACCATCCCCCTGCGCTGCCTGCGGCAGAAATGGGGGCGCTCCGCCGCCCTGCTCTCGGTTTTTCTTCTTGGCGTGGCTGCCATTACGGCACTCAACAATGTTTCTTCTTCCGTAGCCGAAGGCTTTGAAAAAAAGCTCAGCGCCTACGGGGCCAATATCGCCATCACGCCCAAGCGTGAAAGCCTGCAGATATCCTATGGCGGCATCCCGCTGGGCAACGCGCTGGTAGACAGCGGACACATCCCCCTAGCCGGAACACTGCGCGCCATCGCGGACATCCCTCTCAAGGACAGGATATCCGTTGTGGCCCCAAAGCTCGCCGGGCTGACCTCGTTTGCCGCACGGGCCGATGCCCCCGCCGCCCTTGTACCGCTTGTGGGCGTGGACTTTTCCAGCGAGCTTGATCTCAAGCAGTTCTGGCGCGTACAGGGGGCCATCCCCGGTATCGGGAACATGCATGCCCCGGATCCGCTCATGCGCCGCATGGAGCAAGAACACGCCCGCCACACAGCCACAACAGGCGCCGACGCAAAGCCTGCGGGCGTCATGACCGCAATGGCGGGCACCCCGCCTGAAGGGCATGGCATGTCCAGCCACGAAGAACACGCCGCAGACAGCCAGCCTCCCGCAGGAGCAGGCGGAACATTTTCTGCTGAACACCGCTTGCTGGCCGGGGCGTCTCTTGCACGGCGCCTGAACCTTGCCCCGGGGCAGACCGTTCTGCTCAACGGCGAGCCTTTTCTGGTTGAGGGGGTGCTTCAGCCCACAGGCAGCGATGATGACAGCGTGCTTTTTGCGCCCATCGGCATGGCACAGCAGCTTTTCAATGCGCCCGATGCCGCCAGCTTTATCGAGGTGGCCGCGCTCTGCTCCGGTTGCCCCATTGAAGACATCGTGAGCGAACTGGAAGCCGCCCTGCCGGGGCAGGACATCCGCGCTCTGCGGCAGGTGGTGGCGCAGCGCATGTATTCCATATCCTTTGCCCAGAACATGGCCCTTGTGGTCACAGTGGTCATTCTTTTTTCCGCCTGTGTGATGGTGGTCATGTCCATGCTTGTTTCCGTCAACGAGCGGCGCAAAGAAATCGGCCTGCTCCGCGCTGTGGGTTTTTCTCGCCAGGCGGTCTTTTTTATTTTCGCGGCTGAAGCCCTCGTCATCGGTTTTCTGGCAGGCGCCTTCGGCTATACAGCCGGATATCTGGCAGGGGGCAAGGTTCTGGCCGCCATGCAGATTGAAGCCGCCGCCTATCCGGCCTTTTCCCTGACCGCCATGTTCGGCTACGGCCTGCTTGCCGGAAGCCTGGCGGTGCTTGCCGCCGCCTTTCCCGCCTGCAAGGCCGCCCGCGCCAATCCGGCAGCAGCGCTTACTTCGCTGTAGCCGCACAAGAGGATGAGTACATGCTTGAAGCAATTGACATAGTCAAATCATATAGCGCAGGCGGCGTGTCTGCCCCGGTGCTGCGCGGCGTGAACCTGCACATTGAGCAGGGAGAATTTGTAGCAGTCACAGGCCGTTCAGGTTCGGGTAAATCCACCCTGCTCAACGTGCTTTCCACCCTGACAGAGCCTGACAGCGGACAGGTGCTTTTTGAGGGGGCCGATTTGCGCGCCATGCGCGAAAAACAGCGTGACCATTTGCGTAACAGTGCCTTTGCCATGATTTTTCAGGCGCATCACCTTATGCCCTATCTTACGGTGATGGAAAATGTGCTGCTGCCCGGGGCCAACAGCTTTCGCGGCATACCGGAAGAACTGCGTCGCAGGGCATCTGCCTGCCTGGAGCGGGTGGGGCTGGAACACAAAAAAGACAGCCTGCCCTCATCCCTTTCCGGTGGCGAACAGCAGCGTGTAGCCATTGCCCGCGGCCTTGCCGCCGCACCGCGTGTGCTTTTTGCCGACGAGCCTACCGGCAGCCTGGACATGGCTACCGGCGATGCCATCATGCAACTTTTGCAGGAGCTGAACAGCGAAGGCCTGACCATCGTCATGGTCACCCATAACCCGGACTATGCCGCGCTGGCCGGCCGCAGTGTGCACATGCTGGAAGGCAGTATGGGGCAGGCCCCCACACCGGCATTGGCAGTTGACAGACGCGCCCCTGTAGGTAATGGAAGAACTAGTCTTTCACCAAGGGAGTTTTCATGAAGAAAGTTCTTGTTCTCTGTTGCCTGCTGCTTGGCCTGCCTCTGGCGGCCCAGGCCGACAACGAAAAGATTGCCCCTGATGCCTTCATTTGTGCCGAGCTTGTGACCATCCCCATGACGGACGGCGGCCAGCCTCCCATTTTTGAGGCGTTGCAGGTCGATGGCTACGCCAGTGCCGGACTGGGCGATACCGTGGCCCACCCTGAAATTCTGGCTCCCATCCTTACGGAAGTGTATACCTATTGCCAGGCCAAACCCACCGACAAGGTGGCCGACGTATGGGCCAAGGTCCGCAAGGCACAGCCCACGCCCGGCAAGGGAACCTGGCAGGCGGATAAAACTACCTGCAAGGACTACAATGACGACCCTGACAACGGCAGCGGCTTTGTCATCTGGCTGGACGGGTACAACAGGGGCAAAAACAAAACCCAGGCCTCCATTCTGGAAAATGACGATACCCTCAAGGCATTTCTGGACGCCTGCGCCAAGCAGCCCGATGCCCTGATGCTGGACGTGCTGGCAAAAAGCGCCAAGTAGCCTCCGGCACACCGGAAACAGCGACAGTCCGCTTTCTCTCGGGAAAGCGGACTGTTTTTATCTGGCCGCCGGATGCCGGAGCCGCCGCAACTTCATGCCGCACCCTCGTACTGCTCCCGGCACAGTTGCAAGATGCGCAGCCCTGTCCAGCATGTATCGGGCTGTCAGTACGGACGCGAGTGGGCCTTGTGCAGCTGAAAGTCTTTCAGATACTGCGCGGCCACGTCTTCCGAGGTGATGAACAGCACATTCTCCGCATTTTTCTTGTCCACACCCTTGCGCAGGTTGTAGCTGCCTGTCTGCACTGTTTTTCCGTCATATATCATAACCTTGTTGTGCATGGTCTTGTGGTCACTATCCATATAAACGGCCGCTCCGGCATCCTTGAGCTGTCCTGCCAGATAGGGATTTTTGTCCTTGTTGCCCCCCTTGGCGTCAAGCACAGCCTCCACCTTTACGCCGCGTCCGGCGGCCCTGGTCAGGGCCTTGGCTATGCCAGGCTCAGAAAAATAGTAGGACAGGATGTGAATGGATTTTTCAGCCCTGTTAATATGATCGATGACCGCTTCCCGGATGCCTCCGTTCGGGGCAAAGTACGCCTTGGCCTCTGTCTGCGCGGCCCGGGCCGGACCTGCTGAGAACGCCAGAGCCAGAACAAGGGCAAGCAGCGGCAGGATTGATGTTTTCAACTTCATGAGACCTCCTGAAACAAATATCCAAACAGTTTTTCAACACCAGAGGCCAGAGGAGCAGAGGACGCCAGGCAACCGTATATGCCGTCCAGTAGACCCGGCAGACAAGACCGCTTTGACGGATGCTTCTCTTGCCTTCCCTGTAATGAGGTAGAACAAAATCGGTGGCCTTTCAAACCGGCATACGAGATGCAGGCCCATGCTGCCAGCCCGCCAAAACGGAATCTGGCTGCGGCGCTGGGCAAGCCGCTACGGCAGCGCGGCACGGGAGTGCACTATCCGTCAACAGGCGAGAGGTGCAGCGTCTCCGTGGCTACACGCTCCAGAAACATCTGATCATGTTCAACCAGTACCATGCTCGGCTGATATTCCAGGATCAGGTTTTCTATCTGCACCCGTGAAATCACATCGATATAGTTCAGCGGCTCATCCCAAAGATACAAATGTGCCTCTTCGCAAAGACTTGCTGCAAGAAGCGCTTTCTTTTTCTGACCGGCGCTGAACCCGCTCATATCTGTACTAAACTGGCTTCGTTCAAAACCGAAGCGGTGCAGCACCGCCCGGAACAGGCTTTCATCAATACCCCGTTTACGGGTGAAGTCTTTCAGGCTCCCGGCCAGAAAGGAGGCATCCTGCGGGACGCAGGAAATGCGCAACCCGCCGGGAAGGTACATGGTTCCCTGAAATTCCGTCAACTTCCGGGCCAAAAGCTTCAGCAACGTGGATTTTCCACTGCCGTTCCTACCGGACAGCGCCAAACGCTCTCCGCTCATGATGCTAAACGAAATCTTCCGCAGCACAGGTACATCGCCATAACTGAAAGACAGGCTCCGGCACTCTGCAAGGCGCCTGCTGTGAAACGTCTGGGGCCGCATGGACAGCGGAGCATCATTCTCCAGGTTACGCAAAAGCTGTTTTTTTTCATCCGCAGCCTTACTGCGCCGGGATTCCACGGTTTTGGCCCGCTGCATCATCTTGGCCGCTTTGTGTCCAATAAACCCACGGTCCACCGGCCCATTGCCGAATTTGCCTTTTTCGGCCGCTCGCGACCAGTCGGCACTGCGCCTGGCACTTTCCTCCAGCCGTGCTATCTCTTTTTTGAGCCTGCTGTTGTTCGCCAGTTCCTGTTGATCCCGCCGTCCGCGATCAGTCTGCCACGAACTGAAGTTGCCGCGCTGTAGCTCTATTCCTGCACGGTTAATGGACAATACATGGTCAATGCAGCCGTCCAGAAGAACCCGGTCGTGCGAAACCAGGATAAAGCCTTTCTTGGCCTGCAAGTACGTTCCAACTATCCGGCGCGCCTTGATATCCAGATGACTGGTGGGCTCGTCAATAAGCAGAAAATTATTTCCTCGCAAAAACAGCGACGCCAGCAGAAGCTTGGTGGCTTCACCACCGCTTAGCGTCCGAAACGGCCGTGTAAGTGCTTCAAGAGAAAGCTCCAGCAACGAGGCCTCTCGCTCCAGCCGCCACTCCTCCAGGCCTGCACAGATGTTTCGGGCCACATCCAGACCACTCTGCTCCGTATTTTTCACGGCAAAGGGAAAATAATCCATCTCCACCGGCGTATGAATAGAGCCGCGATGCGGGTATTCACCACACAGTAGCTTCAAAAACGTGGTTTTACCGCGTCCGTTTCTGCCGATCAGGCCAAGCTTCCAGCCCGTATCAAGCTGTAGTGATACGCTGTCAAAAACCTGCAATCCTCCGGGGTGGGCAAAATCAAGACCGGAAATACTGATCAAAGCCATACAGGAAACCTCCTGGGCGTCTGGCCTCCGTATTCACGAAGTGCGCATAAAAAAAGACTGCTGGAAATTTCCTTTCCGCAGTCTCCAAATGCACGTCTACATCCCATAAAGAATGGAGAACGCCAGAGGCAAACCCAGGTAAAGCGAAATTCCCGCATGCCGAAGAACCATCGGGGGCATCCATCCCCCGTGCTCTGCACGGCAAAACATCACAGCGTGTTTTAGCGGGAATTCTTCATCTGGCCTGATCCTGTTGAGGTTTTAAAAAAGTGTTAGCAGTCGGTTATGTAGTGTCATTCACCGTTCGCGTCAAGCCGCCCCTGAGACTCGCCCACGAGTGGGCATTTTAACTGTGAAATGCATATTTCAAAGTTATTACAAATATCATTTTTAGATCAACAGGGCTTCCGCAGTATGCATCGCGAGCCTTACGCCACATGGTAATTAAAAATTCTTGGGGGGATGCAGAAGGGCCGCCTAGCAGGCGGCCCAATAAAAACACACGAGAACATTTGTAAGACAAACGGCTTTAGATATCCCTGTAGCGTCCGCCGTTGGCTGCGGAGCTGACCAGATGCGCATAGCGCCGCAGCACGGAATACGGGCTGCGTTTTTCCACCGGCTTGTGGACCGCGCGACGGCGCTCCAGTTCGGCTGCGTCCACCATCAGGTCAAGCTTGCGGCCGGGAATGTCGATATGGATCATATCGCCCTCCTGCACAAGGCCGATAATGCCACCGTCCGCCGCTTCGGGCGAAATATGCCCGATGGCCGCGCCGTTTGTTCCGCCTGAAAAACGACCGTCGGTCAGCAGGGCCACGTCTTTGCCGAGGCCCATGCCCGTGATGGCCGAAGTCGGCGAAAGCATTTCACGCATGCCGGGACCGCCTCTCGGCCCTTCGTAGCGGATAACAACGCCATCGCCAGGCTTGATCTTGCCGTCCAGAATGGCAGCCATGGCTTCTTCTTCAGATTCAAAAACCCGCGCCCGCACATCGCGGCACATCATTTCCGGGGCCACGGCGGACTGCTTGACCACAGCGCCGCCGGGGGCGAGGCTGCCGCGCAGTATGGCTATGCCGCCCTGTCGGGAATAGGGATTGTCCACGCTACGGATGACGTCTCCGTCCAGCACACGGGCGTTCATATCGCTCAGGTTTTCGCCCACGGTACGCCCGGTAACGGTCATACAGTCCTTGTTGATCAGGTTCAGCTTGTCCAGTTCGGTCATGACAGCGGGAATGCCGCCGGCATTGTCGAGGTCGACCATGTAGTGATGGCCCGCAGGGGAAAGCTTGCACAGGTTGGGGCTTTTGCGGCTCACCTCGTCAAAGATGCCCAGACCGAGATCAAGCCCGGCCTCGCCAAACACTGCGGGCAGGTGCAGCACCGTGTTGGTGGAGCAGCCCAGGGCCATGTCCACGGCAACGGCATTGGCTACCGCTTTGGGGGTCACGATGTCCAGCGGACGGATATTGCGCTTGAGCAGGTCCATAACGCGCATGCCCGCCGTCTTTGCCAGGCGGATGCGCGCCCCGCTTACGGCGGGGATGGTGCCGTTGCCGGGCAGGGCCACGCCTATGGTTTCTGCCAGACAATTCATTGAGTTGGCGGTAAACATGCCCGCACATGCGCCACAGCCGGGGCAGGCGCGCTCGGCCATGTATTCCAGTTCTTCTTCACTCATGACGCCGCTGCGCACCTTGCCCACGGCCTCAAAGACCGTGATAAGGTCGCCGCGCTCGCGCGGGCCGATATTGCCGGGCAGCATGGGACCGCCGGAAACCATGACCGAAGGGATATTCAGGCGCATCATGGCCATCAGCATACCGGGCACGCATTTATCGCAGTTGGGTATGAAAACCAGGGCGTCAAAAGCGTGACCGCGCGCCATAATTTCTACAGAATCAGCAATAAATTCGCGCGAGGGCAGTGAAAAACGCATGCCTTCATGATTCATGGCCAGGCCGTCGCAAACGGCAATGGCCGGGAACTGCAAGGGAGTGCCGCCAGCCATGCGCACCCCGGCTTTTACCGCGTCGGCCAGAGCATTAAGATGTAGATGGCCCGGCACAACCTCGCTGGCTGCGTTGACCACACCTACCAGCGGGCGGTCCATTTCTTCCCTGGTCAAGCCGAGTGCATAAAGCAGGGAACGGTGAGGGGCTTTTTCAAGGCCGGACTTCATTTTTTTGCTGCGGCTCTCATCCATGGCGGCATCCTTACGTTATAATAGCGGGTTTTCCCGCAGCCATGCACGGCGCGGGCAACTTTTTTATGGTACGGCAAAAGACTGTGTGCGTAAATACACGCCCGACAAGGCCGGGCGGCAGAACTCTTGCCCGGCGGCAACACGTCGGGAGTTTTTTTTCGCTGAAAGCCCATGCGCTCTTGAGAGCCGAAGGGAAGTGAGCTAGTTTCCGTGCATGCAAAGCTCCACTCCCACTCTGGCGCGCCGCTACATCTTCAAGCTTCTGGCCAATATCGCCACCGTGCCCGTTTATCTGGTCATGGAGGCTATACTGCCGCGCGCCCTGGGACCGCAGATGTACGGCAACTACAGCTTTGCCACCAACCTGTTCCAGCAGTTCACCGGCTTTCTGGATATGGGGACCTCCACCTGCTTTTACAACGCCCTGTCGCGCAGGCAGAACGAAACCGGGCTGGCGGCCTTTTACGCCCGGGTGACTGTACTTGTGATGGGCATAATTCTGCTGGCGGCCCTGGCCTTGCAGGCCCCCATTCTGGGCGACCTGCTCATGCCTGACGTCCCTTTGTGGCTGGCTCCTCTGGCGGCTCTGTGGGCTTTTCTTACCTGGTGGGGCCGGGTGCTGCGCTCAATGAACGATGCCGTGGGGGCCACCGTGGCGTCAGAAATGGTGCGCACCGTTGTCTCGCTCTTTATGGTGGCCCTGCTGGGCCTCATGTTCTGGCAGGACTGGCTGAACATACACACGCTTTTTGCCCAGCAGTATCTCATGCTCGGCCTTATGGCCCTCGGCTACTGGCTGGTAACGCGCCGCCACTGGCGCAGCCGCGAAGTAGCCGTGCGCTTCAGCCTGCCCGCAGGGCAGGGCAAGGCGTACAGCCGCGAATTTTTTACCTACAGCCACCCGCTTTTTATACAGGCGCTGCTTTCCTTCTTGCTGCTCACGGCCGAACGCTGGCTTTTGCAGTGGTTTGACGGCAGCGTACAGCAGGGCTTTTTTGCGTTGTCGCAAAAAGTCAGCATGGCCTGCTTCCTGTTCGTTTCAGCCATGACGCCCCTGATCATGCGCGAGCTGTCCATCGCCTGGGGACATAATGACCGCGAGGCCATGGGACGCCTGCTTACGCGCTTTGCCCCCCTGCTCTATGTGGTTGCGGCCTATTTTTCCTGCTTTACACTTATGGAAGGCTCGGCGCTGGTAGATTTTTTCGGCGGTGCGGAGTTTGCCGCCGCCACCCTGCCCGTGCAGATCATGGCCCTGTATCCCCTGCACCAGGCTTACGGCCAGCTGGCGGGATCGGTCTTTCATGCCACCGGGCGCACCCGTGTGCTGCGTAACATGGCGGCCCTTGAATGCGTTTACGGCTTCACCGCCGCATGGTTTCTGCTGGCCCCGCCGGAGTATATGGGCCTGAACCTCGGCGCAGTGGGCCTGGCCATAAAAACCGTGGCGGTGCAGATCATTACCGTCAACGTCTACCTGTGGCTGGCATCGCGCTTTCTGCCCCTGAGTTTCTGGCGCAACCTGGCCCACCAGGTATGGAGCCTGGCCGTGCTGCTGGGGCTGGCCTGGCTTTGCCGTGAAGGTACACTCATGGCCGGCCTGGGCGATGTGGACACGTTCTCGCGCTTCTTCATATCCGGTGTGCTGTACAGCGTGGGCACGGTGCTGCTCTGCCTGAGCCTGCCCGCAGTACTTGGGCTATCGCGGCAGGACCTGCGCGAACTTGTGGCCCGCTTTAAAAAATCCCGGCAAAAATCCGCCTGAGCATCCTGAAATTTTTCATGCTGTCGGGCAGCCCCTGCGGCCAGTCTGCGGCAGACAGTTGCAGAATGCCGCTTCAAAAACCCGCTGTGCGGACAATGGAGCGGATTAACTTTGAGAAAGTATATTCTCAAAGAGTAAAACACTCCTGTTACGGCGCTTAACAGCGCAGATAAATGGTACTCACACCTGCACAGCGAAGACCTGCTCGCGCAGCCTTCAGGGCAATTTCAAAGTACAGGCACTCTGGTTTTACACGGCAAAAGGCCCCGCTGCATGCAGCGGAGCCTTTTGCGTTATACTTGGTGGAGCGCGGCTTCAGCCGTGCCCGCCCGTCCCGGTTCGTGCCGGTCTTTGTACGGCCCCGGGCAGGGCCTGGTCGGACAGTACAAAGAATACGGTTACGCGCCCGAGCGCAAACCCGCGATGAGTTTTTCAAGGTCACGGGCCTGCCGGGCCAGGTCCGCAATGGCAGCCGTGCACTGGCTCATGGCCTGATCTGTGGCGGCGGCAATGTCGCTGATAGAGTTGATGGCCCGGTTGATTTCCTCGGAGGTGGCGGACTGCTCCTCTGCCGCCGTGGCAATGGAGTGCACCTGGTCGCCGGCGTTTTCCACCATATGGACAACCTGGGCAATGGCTTCGCCCGAGCGATGGGCCAGGTCCGTGGCTTCGCCCACGCGCCTGCCCGCTTCTTCCATCTGGCTTACGGCCGCCGTTGTACCCTGCTGGATGCCGCCGATGGCCTGGCGCACCTCGGTAGTGGCCTGAGCCGTTTTTTCGGCCAGCTTGCGCACCTCGTCGGCAACCACGGCAAAGCCGCGTCCGGCTTCACCGGCGCGGGCAGCCTCAATGGCGGCATTGAGTGCCAGAAGGTTTGTCTGGTCGGCGATGTCGGAAATAACGCCCATGACGGTTCCAATGCCCTGCGCCTGGCGGCCGAGATCACTCATGATACCTGTCATGCGCGAAGCCTCTTCGTGGATGGACTGTACGGCAGCGGTCACCTGCGTGACCAGGTGTGCGCCGCTCTGCGCTTCCTGCTTGGCGGTATTGGCGCTTTGCGAGGTAGCTGCGGCATTTTTTGCCACTTCCATAATGGTTGCGTTCATTTCTTCAACCGCTGTGGCCGTCTGGTAAACGCGGGTGCTCTGCTCGCGCGCGCCCTGGCTGGAATGGTCGATCTGCTCTGAAAGACGCCGCGACGCCCCGGCCATTTCCTCCACCAGATGCGACGCTTCGGCAGCGGCTCTGGCTATGGTCTCGTTCTGCGCTTCGATGCGGCTTTTCTGATTGTATATCTCGGTCAGATCATTCCAGAAGGCAATGGACCCAAGAAGCGCACCGTCAAGATTGTAGAACGGCGTGGTGTGCACGGCGACGCGCAGCTTGCGGCCTGAGGGGGTCGTGTGGTCAAACTCCAGCGACAGACTTTTGCGCTCCATAATGGCCCGGTCTGACAGTGTTTCCCGCCCGGCATCATCGTAAAAAAACAAACCGGAACGCTGCCCGGTCCAGGAATCGCGCGGACCGGTTTTTTCGAGCAGGCGGCATATTTCGTCATTGACCCAGATCATGTTGAAATCCGGTCCCACAATACCGCAAGGAGTGGGAATACCGTCCAGCACGCCCTGAGAAAAGCCGAGACGCTGCTTGAGTTCTTCGACCATATCACGCAGATGACCGGCAAAAGCAGCCATTTCGGCCCTGAAGCGGCCCTGCATTTCGGCCTTGAGGTCGCCGGAAGCCACTTTTTCGGTAAAACTGCTCAGCGCGCGCAGCGGCCTGAACACAAAATGCTGGTTGATATAGGTCAGCAACCCGGCCAGCAACGCGATGGCAGCCAGCCCTACCCCGCACAGAACCAGGCTCTGTTCCGTGGCGGGAGCCGCCAGTTCGGCGTCATAGGCGCTCATGCACACAAGCCAGCCCGTGGCCGGAATGGCCGCTACCGTCATGAATTTCTTTTCGCCTTCCCACGGGTACTCGATAACGCCCTTCTGGGCCTTCATGGCCCTGGCGATAAAATCTTCGCCCGAAAGGTCTTTCAGCAGCAGCTTTTTGTTGGTGCCGTGGGCGATCAGCCGCCCCCTGGTATCCAGCGCAAAGCCGTAGCCACGCTGGCCCAGGCGTATGGGATCGATGGTCTTGGCGGTAAAGTCACTCCAGCGCGGGCATACGGACACAGCGCCGAGCAGGCTGCCGTCAGGGGCGTACACAGCCTTGGTCACCACATATACCAGCATAGTGGGGTCCGTGGTGGCCCCCATGACGCTGCCGCTGAAAGCCAGATCCTTACCGCTGAAAATGGCCTTGCTGTAGTCGCGGTCAAACCGGTCCCCGCCGGTCATGTCGGTCAGGGCGGCATTCAGCCCCGCCACAATGCGCCCCTTGACGTCAAAAACAAAAAAAGACCAGTACGAGGGAAAAGATTTCACATAGGTGTGCAACATCTGCTGCACTTCCTCCGCGGCCCGGGGCGAACCCGCGAGGGCCTCCCGCACGTGCTCCTGCCCCGCAAGAATGGTCGCCACGTCCACAGACTGCTCAATATAGTTCTGGGCAGACTGCGCCACAAGACGGGCCGTCTGGTCCAGGGCCTCGCTCTGGACTCCCGAAACCATACGGTACGAAGACAAGGAAACATATGCGACCAGAACCGCGATAATGATGAAAACGGATGCCGTTATGGAAACTGTGCATATGGTGTTGATGCGTATCTGTCGCATTATGCGCCCCCTGACGCTGAGGTGAACAAAGTCTTAGCCATGTATGACAGGCCCGGCTTGTTGACAACCATTTTTATTATGCAAAAACATATAATTCATGCCATTTCAGATACAGAACATCAGGCAAACGGCATTGCACAAGGCCATGCCGCTGGTCTCACATCCGGTATCCACCGGAAACCTGCACAGTATGAAACGAGGTAATGACTAGAATCGTTGCCCGCGGAAAAAACATTAGTACCTGTACCAAAATTCTCTAAGCCGCCTGCCCCGACCGCCCCGGATGAGGATTTTTTATGGCATTACGCGCCGTTTCATGATTATATGGGCTGGCTGGCAGAGACGGCCCAAGGGCAGCCCGTGAAGGCATTTAAACAGGAGGGTGGCATGAGTACACATGTAACGTGGGCACTGGTGGGCTTTGGCATCGCCCTGCTTTTTACCTGGGTGCACCATATGCTCAAAAAGCGGGGCTTCAAATTTTTTTGGTACCACCCGCTCTTCACAGGCCTGTTCCTGCTCTTCATCCTCTATCTGCTGGAACGCATCTTCGCTGATCTTTCGGATATTGAGGTACAGGAAAGCTGGAATATGCTGACCTATCTCGGCATTCCCCTGGCTGCTGCTGCCATATTCTTTCTGTACCGCAGCATCAAGGGCAAAAAGCGCGAATAGCCGCCCAAGGCGGCACACGACCATATATTTCACACGCCGGGCAATCGGCGGAATGGGAAACGCGGGTTTTATCCCGCGTTTCCTGCATTCCGGCATAGCGTTTGCAACAATATACATGACAACCATGACAGATCCGGGCAAGCGGCGAGGACGCCGCGCAGCACTGGCACGCGGCCCAATCCGTGGCAGCGACGGCAAGCAACCCGAAGCCCCTTACCATGTTTCGATCCTTGAACAAAAATAGCCGTCCCAGCGAAAACATCCCCCCACAAAAAATCTCTCCCCCCCATGCAGGCAAGAGTGCAGCCGAACCCTGTTTCACCTGGGTAGAATATATTCTACTTTTTAGTAGAAACTTATATATGCTTTTATATAAGCATATTATGCTACTTTTTTGCTTTTTTTATAAACATCTCCACATTTTTCTAGCCATATTTCTACATTATTGTATATTTTCACGACAGCCATACCAAAGGTTCATTAATGTAAACACTTAATAATTTTAGCTGGTTGTATAACCATACAATGAAAAACGCCTTCGTTTTCTTCTCCTACGCTCAAAAACTACAACCGGAAAAAATTAATAAAGTAAAATATAAGGTTATAGATACTAATTCAACATTTCACAAACAAGGCCGACCTGTCCATCAAAACACTTTCTTATATTTCGGAATAAAAAAAACTGCTGAATGTCAACTTTCGACCTTTCTGTAGAATTTTATCAGGCCAATTTGCCCCACGCTAGCTTTTTTACAAACCATGATGTAAATATATCTATCATTTCAGTCAGATCCCCGCTGTGGAACTTTTCTTGCTTAAGGAGCCTGCATGGGGCAAGCCCCTTCAATCCTGCACGTAAACCACCGGGAGGCTTTCATGAAGTTGTTCAAGTTGGTGACCGCCTGCGCCTTGTCGCTTTTTGTGGGACAGGCGGCCCTTGCGGCAGAAAAGCCCATCAAAATCGGCTTCCCCATCCCCCTTACGGGCGAAATCCCCAAGGTGGGCGAAGGCTCCAAGTTTGCGGCCGAAATGCTGAAAGAAGAAATCAACGCCAAGGGCGGACTCAAGGTGGGCGATAAATATTACCCCCTCGAATTCATTTATGAAGACAACGAATCCAAGCCCGAATCCGCGGTCAATGTCACCCTCAAGCTCATCGCGCGCGACAAGGTGCACGCCATTGTAGGCCCGCAGTCCTCACGTCAGGCCGTGCCTGCCGGGGGCGTCGCCAATGATGAAGAAGTCCCCCTGATCACCCCCTGGTCCACCAATCCCGACGCCACCAACGGCCGCCCCTGGGTTTTCCGCGGCGCGTTCCTTGATCCTTTCCAGGCGCCGGTGGCTGTAGACTTTGCCACCAAGCAGTTCAACGCCAAAAAGGCCGCCGTGCTTTTCGAAGTCTCCAACGATTACTCCAAGGGCCTTGCCGACAATTTTAAAGAGGCTTTTGAAAAAACACACGGTAAAGGCTCTGTAGTAGCCATGGAATCCCACGGTCCCAAGGACCAGGATTTTTCCGCCCAGTTGACCAAGATCATCGCAGCCAAGCCCGACTTTATCTTTGTGCCCGAAAATTACAGCTTTGCGGCCCTGATCGTGCCGCAGGCCCGCGACCTTGGCTATAAGGGACCTTTCATGGGTTCTGATGCCTGGGGTTCGGCAGAGCTGTTCAACCTTTGCGGCAAAGACTGCGTGGGACAGTATTTCTCCACCCACTATACGGCCGAAGGCGCAACGGGAAAAACGCGTGAATTCATCGACAAGTACAAGGCCAAGTACGGCTATGTGCCTGACGATGTGGCCGCCCTTACCTGGGACTCCATCAACATCGTTCTTCAGGCCATACAAAATGCCGGCAAGGTTGATCCGGACCTCAAAAAGCAGCGCAAGATCATCCGCGACAACATGGCTGCCATTGAAAACTTTGACGGCATCACCGGCAGCATGAAATTTGACGACAACGGCGACCCCATAAAGTGCGCGGTTATCGTCAAGGTAACTGACAGCGGCAGCTTCGCCTTTGTGGAGTCCGTCTGTCCCAAATAGCCAGACCTGCTGACAAGCCTGGGATGGCAGGCCGTGAGCGCCCGCGGGGGGCGGGCGCTCGCGGCACACACTGCCCGAGGGCCTCTACGGCACGGAAAGCGCGTACAGGCCAAGGCCTGTCCCCCTGCGCATCCGTAAGGCCGTACCCGGCCCCAACCGCTCATACCGAATCGGGTGCCCTATGGATTTCTTTTTGCAGCAGATGCTTAATGCCCTGCAATGGGGCAGTTTTTATGCGCTGATAGCCTTGGGCTATACCCTGGTGTACGGGGTGTTGCGCCTTATCAACTTCGCGCATGGCGATATTTTTATGGTAGGCGCGTACATCGCCTTTTTTGTTTCCACCTGGCTTATTTCCACAGACGGCATGGGCCTGCCCCAGCAGGCCGTATTGTGGCTGACCATTCCCCTGACCATGATACTTACCGCCTTTGTGGGCGTGACCATTGAGCGCGTGGCCTACCGCCCTCTGCGCCGCAAGGGTGCGCACCGCCTGTACGTGGTCATTACGGCCCTTATGTGCGGCCTTATTCTTGAAAACGGCAACCTGGCCCTGCTTGGAGCCACCAAACGCAAACTGCCAGAACTGGTAGACAAAACAGTCTATTCCTTCGGCCCTCTCGTGGTCACCAACCTGAAGCTCTGGGTTATTGTGGCCGCGATTCTCGTTTTTCTTGTTTTGCAAACCATCGTTACGCGCACCAAGGTGGGCATGGCCATGCGTGCCGTCTCCTGGGACCGTTTCGCCCTGCCGCTCATGGGCATCCCCCTGGACAGCGTCATTGTGGTCACCTTTATTCTCGGCTCCGGCATAGCGGGGCTTGGCGGCATGCTTTTCGCCATGTGCTACCCCACCCTTGAACCATACATGGGGGCCATGATCGGCTGGAAAGCCTTTATCGCCGCCGTGGTGGGCGGCATAGGCGACATACGCGGGGCCTTTGTGGGCGGCTTTTTGCTGGCCTTTGTGGAAATTATGGTGGTGGCATTTCTGCCTTCAACCTATATGGATCTATTTTCTTTCACCATTTTACTGCTCATTCTGTGGATGCGGCCCACAGGCATTTTCGGAACCCCCCAAACGACCAAAATATAGCCGGAGTCAGAGATGCTGCTCACCATTGTGCAAATAATACTCGCAATCTTCGCCCTGCTCTGCTTCGGTTATGCCATCAAACGTGTTGTCGTCTGCAAAAAAACCGACTGTCTGCTTTTTATGGTCGTGGGTGTGCTGCTCATCTGTGCGGAGCAGTTTTCGTGGATAGACGGTTACTGGCTGTCCGTGCTCAAGTTTATGGGCATCAACATTGTTTTTGCCGCCAGCCTCAACCTGGTTAACGGCTACATGGGCGAATTTTCTTGCGGGCATGCTGGTTTCATGTGTGTAGGAGCCTATGTGGGGGGGCTTATCTCCATCATCCTGTTCACCAGCAACAAGCTTGTGGGCGCGCCCCTGCTGCCGCCGGAACTGGCCCCCCTGCTTTTTCCGCTGGTCATTCTTGTGGCGGGCGGCGTGGCGGCCATATTCGGCCTGCTGGTAGCCCTGCCTTCGTTCAAGACGCGTGACGACTACCTTGCCATCATTACCATCGCGGCCAACTATATTATCATCGCCCTTATCATCAATATTGATGTGGTCGGCGGGCCGCGCGGCCTTTCCGGCATGCGCGGCGTGGTGCGCGCCATGGAAGGCGTGGCCGATCTGCCGTGGATGATGGTGTGGGTGGTACTGCTTGTGATGGCGTCCATCATGATGCTTTACCGGCTTGTGAACAGCACACTTGGCAAGGGGATTCCGGCCGTATGCCAGAATGAGGTTGCCGCAGAAATCATGAGTGTGAACACAAAAAAGGTAAAACTTGTGGCCTTTATGGTGTCCGCAGGCATAGCGGGCATGGCCGGCGCTGTTTACGCGCACATGTTCAGTTCCATCTACGCCAACAGCTTCGGCATCATGAAATCCACCGAAGCAATGGTTATGGTTTATCTGGGCGGCATGGGTTCCCTTTCCGGCTCTGTGCTGGCGGCCATATTTTTTACCCTGCTTATCGAGATACTGCGCTTCGCCCTGCCTGCCCTGAGCGACCTCCTGCATCATCTGCCCTTTGTTCCCGACAGCTTCATGATCAGTCAGGAATGGAAATGGGTGCTTATTCCCCTCATCCTTATCCTGCTCATGCAGTTTCGCCCTGAAGGACTGCTGGGCAACCGCGAGCTTACCCAGGTCTTTCCCCGGCTGAAAAAACTGCTTGCCCCGGCTCGCGTGGAATAGGCCGTGCGGCGTTACGCTTGTGCGGCCAGGTATTCAATGACTGACAACGTACTGGGGGCGAACCTTGGCACTGCTTGAAATGAAAGACGTAACACAGCGCTTCGGCGGTCTTATCGCGCTGTCATGCTTCAACATACAGATCGAGGACCACAGCCTCACGGGGCTTATCGGTCCCAACGGCGCGGGAAAAACCACGGTATTCAACCTGGCTTCACATTTTTACCACGCTACCGAGGGCGAAATCACCTTTGACGGCCACAAGTACCGGCCCAAGCTTGCGCCCCATGAAGTGACCACGCTGGGCATGGCGCGCACCTTTCAGAACATCCGCCTGTGGCCCGGCATGACGGTGCTGGACAATATCTGCGTGTCGCAATACAGCCGCCTGGGCTACGGCCTGCTGGACGCATGGTTCAACACGGGCCGCTACGGGCGCGAAGAAAAGCGCATCAAGAAAAAGGCAGCGGAAATTCTGGAAATTATGGAGCTGGGGCATGTGGCAGAGGAACTGCCCAAAAACCTTCCCTACGGCCTGCAACGCCGTGTGGAACTGGCCCGCGCCCTTTCCACCGATCCCAAGCTGCTCTTGCTGGACGAGCCGGCGGCAGGGCTCAACTCGTCTGATGTGGACGGCCTGATCAAGCATATCGGCTGGATTTACGACCAGTTCAAAATCGCCATATGGATGATCGAGCACCAGATGAAGGTGGTCATGTCGCTTTGCCGGCATATTACCGTGGTGGAATTCGGCCAGACCATCGCCAGCGGCACGCCGCAGGAAATCCAGAACAATCCCGATGTCATCAAGGCCTATCTGGGCGACGAGAACGTGTAGGGGGCATCATGCTGCTTGAAGTGGAAAATCTCTATGCGGGCTACGGCAAGATAGAAGCCTTGCACGGTATCTCCTTTCATGTGAACGAGGGCGAAATAGTCACCCTCATCGGGGCCAACGGGGCGGGAAAATCCACCACGCTCAAGGCGGTCATGCGTCTGCCCCCGCCGGAATCCCCCTCGGTGTTCAGCGGCGACATCCGCTTCAAGGGAGAGTCCATACTCAAAACTGAGCCGCACAACGTGGTGGCGCGCCTCAAAATGGACCTTGTACCCGAGGGCAGGCATATTTTCGGTAACCTCACCGTGCGTGAAAACCTCAAACTTGCCACCTGGACCCGCAAGGACGGCGGCGTAGAAAAAGACATGGACAGGGTTTTTGATCTTTTTCCCCGTCTTAAAGAGCGCATACACCAGCGCAGCGACACGCTTTCCGGCGGCGAGCAGCAGATGCTGGCCGTGGGCCGGGCGCTGATGACAAGCTGCTCCGTCATCCTGCTGGACGAGCCGTCCATGGGGCTTTCGCCCCTGCTCATGTACGACATGTTCCGCACCTTCAAAAAGCTCAACAGCGAAGGACTCACCGTCATTGTGGTAGAGCAGAACGCCCGCCTGGCCCTGCAGGTGGCTGACCGTGGCTATGTACTGGATACCGGGGGCATTGTGGCCCAGGGAACCGCTGCGGAACTGGCGGATACGCCGGAAATAAAGGCCGCCTACCTGGGCGCATAGCTGTTTCGCACCAACGGTAAAGGCGCCTCCGCCTTGTTGAGGCACATCAGCGGGCGACCAAAACCGGAACTGCCGGAAAAGCAAAAGAACCGTTACAGCGCACCTGCGCAGATTCCATAAAAAGCATGATTCTCCGGCATGGCCTGTCGTCACACCGGGAGATCATGCTTTTTCCGCCCCCGACCGGGGTATGGGCAGGGCCATGCCTTGCGGGGCCTGTGCCCATATGTGCCGGGCGGCGGCATGACGCCCCGTGTGGTTCCGGCCTGTAAAAGTCCGGGCATGGCGCTTTTCGTATACAGAAAGAACGTAAAGGAGTATGCTGGCTCCACCGGGCCCCCCGGAAAACCGGAGAAACCAAGGAGAACGCATGAGCCAAGAGCAATCCGCCAATCCCGCCCTGGGCCAGCTTACCCAGTGGCTTCGCCAGCGCCATACCCAGGTCATGCAGGCCGAAGCGCAGGCCCTGCAATATCTTGACGCCAATGATACCCCCGGCCATAATGCCGCCATGCGCCAAAAGGCCGAACTGCTGGCATCAATGGCCGACGATGCCAAACCCATGCTGGAGTTTCTGCCCGGCGAGTTGCGCTTCAACGTGGCCCTGGCGCTGGAAAATTTTTCAGCCGGCGCACGCACGGCCCTGCGGCTTGGCTCCATCTTTTATATGGGCGCGCTGCTTTACCCGGATGATCACCGCAAAGGTGAGCCGGACAACCTGATCCTGTGTATCGAACGCATGGAAAAGGAAGGCGCGGACTTCCGCCAGAGCTAGCGCCGCGCCCGCGACACACGCTGCGCAAAAATAACGCGAGCGGCATGGCATTAATGTGCTTGCCAACGCTTTTTACGAGCTTATCTACCAATAACGGGCCGCCGTGCGGCGTGCCTGTTCCGCCCCGCAAGGGGCATGGCACCGCCCGGCATGAGGCCGCGCGGCATCAGTAATCTCAAGGAGAATCTCATGACGCGCACCCTGAATCTGCCCGATATTCCGGCCCTGCTCAAACTATCCCTGCTGCCCCTGCTGGCCGCCATTGTCCTTATGGCATCTCCGGCACAGGCCATGCCCGGCATGGGCGGAGGAGCCGGTATGGGCGACAAGTTCGACCAGATGGATACCAACAAGGACGGCAAGGTCAGCCGTGAAGAGTTCAAGGCGCTTTTCCCCAACATGCGCGATGAAGCCTTTGTTGCCATTGACCAGGATGGCGACGGCTTTATCTCCATTGATGAATGGAACGCCTTTATGAAAGACCACTCTTCCGGCATGCGTCCCAACCGTGGCATGGGCGGTGGTCCCATGGGTGCGCCCGGTGATCCGATGATGCCCAACCCGGGCAACCCTGATCTGCCGCTGGTTACGCCGCCCAATGGCAACTAAACGCTCCGGTCCGGCACTTTCCGCGCCCCGGCCTCCCGCAGGGAATGCCGGGGCCGCTTCCGTCTCCGGCCCTGACAGCCTGCATCGGCAGCCTCTTTTTGTCCCTATGAGCGTGGAAGAAATGCACGCCCTCGGCTGGGACTGTCTGGATGTGCTCTTTGTCACCGGCGATGCCTATGTGGACCATTCCTCTTTTGGCAGCGTACTGCTGGCCCGCTGGCTCATCCACCACGGCTTTCGCGCCGGCATTGTGGCCCAGCCCCGCTGGGACAAGCCGGATGACCTGCTGGTTATGGGCAGGCCGCGCCTGTTCGCCGGAATCAGCGCGGGCGCGCTGGACTCCCTGCTGGCTCACTACACCGCCTTTCGCAAAAAGCGGCATGACGATGCCTATACCCCGGGCGGCAAAGCCGGAGCGCGGCCCAACCGGGCCTGTCTCGTTTATGCCAACCTGGCCCGCAGGGCTTTTCCGGGCCTGCCGCTGGCCCTTGGCGGCATAGAGGCCAGCCTGCGCCGGGTGAGCCACTATGATTTCTGGACAGACTCCCTGCGCAAACCCATACTTATGGATGCCAAGGCTGACCTGCTTATCTGGGGCATGGGTGAATACGCCACGCTTGAATATGCCCGGCGGCTTCATAAAGCTGAAGATACGCGCGGCATCCCCGGCACAGCCTGGCTCGACAGGCTCGAGCAGACGCCGGAAGGCCCCCGGCCAGCCGGCCTGCCGCCGGAGCTGGCCCAAACCCCGGCCGTGCCACTGCCGTCCCATGAAGACATCCTGGCCGATCCCGTACAACTGCTTGTCATGACCCAGGCCCTGGAGCGCCAGGTACACAGGCTGGACGCCTGGGCTTTTCAGCCCGTGGGCGACCGCGCCCTTGTGCTGGCACGCCCCGCGCCCCCCCTGACAACAGAAGAAATGGATGCACTGTACGAAATTCCCTTTACCCGGCGGCCCCACCCAAGTTACCGCGAACCCATACCAGCGGCAGAAATGATGCGCACCAGCATTACCAGCCACAGGGGCTGCGGCGGTGGCTGCTCTTTCTGCTCACTGGCCCTGCACCAGGGGCGCCGCATCAGCTCGCGTTCCGAAGACTCCATTCTGGCCGAAGCCCGCAGGCTCGGACAGGAAAACATGGAGCGCGGCAAGGGGCCGGTAGCCATATCAGACGTAGGCGGTCCCACAGCCAACATGTGGCAGGGCTACTGCGCCCTGGACCGCATGCATGAGCGCGGGTCCGCAAACCGCACGAATCCCGCGCCGGCCCAACCCCGTTCACAGGCCGGGGCGGAGGAGCGCAATACAAGCCGCTGCCGCCGCACGAGCTGCTGTTATCCCACAATCTGCAAGTTTTTCACCACGCCGCAGGGCAAACATGTGGGTCTGCTGCGCAGTGTGGCCGCCCTGCCCGAAGTCAAACAGGCCCGTATTGCCAGCGGTGTCCGGGCCGACCTGGCCTTGCGTGATGCCGCCGCCCTGGCTGCCTATACGGGCGAATTCACGGGCGGGCAGCTCAAGGTGGCCCCAGAGCATTGCGCCCCCGGCGTATTGAGCCTTATGCGCAAGCCGCCGCTGGAAGTTTTTGAAGCCTTTCTGGCAAGCTTTATTCGCCAGAGCAAGGCGGCAGGCCGCGAACAGTATGTTGTCCCCTACCTTCTCAGCGGTTTTCCCGGCTGCACGGATAACGATATGCGCACTCTCGCGAACTGGCTGCGTGAGCGCAACTGGAATCCCCGCCAGACCCAGTGCTTTATCCCCACGCCCGGAACCATAGCCACTGCCATGTTTTATTGCGGTAAAAATGAAGCCGGAGAAGACATTTACGTAGCCCGCACCGATGCCCAGCGCCTGCGGCAGCACGGCATCCTCATGCCTGGACGCAGCAGCGCCGAGGGCAGAAGGCAGGGCAGGCCAAACAGACCAGACAGGCAGGGCAAAAAAGCTGCTGCGGAAAAGGACGCTACAGCGGGCAAACGTACTGCCCCGGGGCGGGAGCACGGCGAAAAACGCCACAACGGCAACAAGACGGAACACACGGCAGGCAGCGGCCGCAGCCGGGGAACAAACCGGCCCGACCACCCCGCAAGGCCAGACCGTTCCAGGCGCACGGCAGAGCAACATCCGCCTCGCGAAGCAGAACGCGCAAGAGATGGAAAAACCGGCCGGGGCAGTGACCGCGGCCCCAAAACAGCAAAACTTCCCGTCCCCGGACGCCGAGCCTGAACACAGGAGAACAGTCATGCCCAACATGCTTGAAGACAGGCTCACCCGGCTGGAAGAGCTGACATTTTTTCAGGAAGAACGCATCGAAAAACTGGACGCCGCCCTCACGGCGCAGCAGACGCAGCTTGATGCAGTGGAAAGGGAGCTGGCCGATGCCCGCCTTGTTATCCGCTCCCTGCGTGACAAGCTGGCCCAACAGCCGGAAAATGCATTGCCGCCCCATTTTATGCCGGAGCGCTGGTAAGACGACTGTCAGGACACAACAAGCCCTACCAGGAAGACACATGATAAGAGCCGCCACGCCACAGGACGAAGCCGCCATACGGCAATGCGCCCGCCTGGCCTATGAGGGCTATACCCCACTCATGGGCCGCGAGCCTGCCCCCATGACGGCCGACTTCGCCGCGCAGATCGCGGCCGGACTGACGCATGTCTATCTGGGAGAAGACAACAGGGTACAGGGCTATATTGTTTTCTATCCCCAGGGCGACCACATGTTGCTGGAAAGCGTGGCCGTGCTGCCCCAAGCCGCAGGCCGGGGCATGGGCAAGGCGCTTATTGCCTTCTGCGAGAATGAAGCCCGGCGGCTTGGCCTCGATGCGGTGCGCCTGTACACCAACGAAAAGATGACTGCCAATCTCTCCATCTACCTCCGCCTGGGCTATACGGAAACCGGCCGCCGCATTGAAGATGGCTTTAAACGGGTCTTCTTTGAAAAGCTCCTGGTCTAGATGTAAAGTGTCAACACGCTGTTCACCCTTCCCTCACTCGGTTTGCTGTTGTCTGACAACTCCAGCTTTACCGATTTGGGGAGGGTGAACAACCTATTGGAACATTACATCTAGAGCAGATCAACTTTGGAAAGCTTCACATCTCAAGGTTGTCGCTCTGCCGCAAAGTGCAGTTTCCGACAGAATCCACGCCGCGTTACGATGCGCTGTACTCCCGTGCAGCGTTACCGCATGTAATTTTTTTCAAAAGTACCGTGCGCTAAACGGATAAGGCCGGTTTCGGCACGCTCTGCCCGGCCGGGCCGGTAAACTGGCACGATGCTATGGCGGCTCTCTGGCAAGCGCCCGCCACACAGCCCCCCCAGGCAAAGGCACTGAGAGCATTGCCAATAACAGCTCAAAAAATCCCGCCCCTCGGTTGAGAGGCGGGATTTTTCATATCCTGTTCACTGCGGCTCAGAGCATATCACGCTGAGCTGTCTGACGACGGTGCACCCGAATTTTTTGACCTGCTTCCCAACCCGCCTCGCGGCAGGGGGAAGGTCCGGCATACCGGGCGGGCTTCGCCCTGCGGTTGCGGTCTTTTATAATAAACCGCTGGCAGCTGCTCTAGAAACCAAAGCCGTCGGAGTTGGCGCCGGAAGCACCAAAGCCGAAATCGTCAGGTACGGCGCTTTCTTCCACGGCTTCAGCAACGGCCTCGTCGCCGGAAGCGGCAAGAGCGGCTCCGGCGCCGCCAGCCATAACCATGCCCTTGAGGCCGTCCTTGATGGCGTCTTTGATATTCACAAGCAGGTCGTCATGATTGATGGCAACCTTGCCCTGGAATTCAGCCACCTGGCGGCGCAGGCCGCCCATATCAGCATTCATGGCCTTGATCTTGGCTTCCAGCTCATCCACTTTTTTGGACAGGGCCTCGGCGCGGGCTTCGGCAGGCTCAAGAACGCGCACGCGCTCTTCAAGAGCGGTGGCAGCCGCGGTCTGCGCGGCCAGACTGTCATATGTTTCGCCAAGGTAATCAACAACATGGTCAACCATAGCCTTGGTATGACCATCCATGGCGGGCAGAGAAACATTATCATCAAGCAGGCTTCTGCCGTTATTCACAAAAGCGTCCCAGGACTGTCCTTCTTTCCATTCCAGTTCTGCAAACTTGGGATAGCAGCGGGCCAGCCAGGTGGCGGCAAAAGGCCCCACGGCCCTGGCGCAGGTATCACAGACGATGGTACGCCCGGCCACAAAGCCGGCAATTTCCTTCACGTCCACGCCTTCCTTACCCACCACGAGGGCAAGCACGGACTCCACAGGAAAAACTTTGCGAGATGTATCGGACATGGCGGCCTCCTCCTCGGAGATCGTAATTTTATTCAATAAAACTTTAATGCCAACAGTGCACACTCTGTCGGCGTTCCCGGCGGCTGACCGCCGGGAACGCCGCGCCAACTAGCTTCTGCCGTACATGCGGGCGTACAGCAGGGCCGCCGTGCGGTAGACAAAGTGCCCGAGTTTGGACCAGGGCAGATAGGCAAAGAGCATCCACACAAAAACCAGGTGCAGGTAGTACACCAGGAAGGCGGGCACAATGGTGTCCGCCAGGCGGAAGCACTGTGCCAGCACACCGGTAACTGCCACCAGCCAGATGATGCCCAGCAGGTACCAGTCGTACCAGTTGGATCCCTGGAACCTGGGGTTCAGGCGCAGACGGCGCACCGTAAGAAAGCCCAGACCCAGCAGCAGCATGAGCGCGCCGATGTTGGCAAGAATTTTCACCGGGAAGGTCAACGGCATGGGCGTTTCAAAGTGGATGATGGGTATCACCTTGCCGCCCCAGTGGGCGAAAGCCACTATGGCGGTTACGCAGGCCAGGATCACAAAGCTCCACACCAGCAGAAAGTGTCCGTACTTACGGCTGGGGGTATCCTTGCCCGTGGCGGGGCCGGTTTCGCAGTCGTCGAACTTGCGGTGCGTGATGACTTCATCCCACAGCACGTCCCACAAATGCCATATCCAGCATTTTGTTTTGCCGATGACGGTCGTTGTGCCTTCAGGCCTGAAGAGCGCCCACAGTTTCATGACGCCGCGCGCCAGAATGAAGAGTGCGCCAAAGAACGTCAGTATGAAGATGGGGTCGATGGTATAATCGCCGTAGAATATCTGGCCGAACACAATACGGCCATCGGCAGCGCGGGGGAACCACTGGCCACCGTTGAAGCCGGCGCGGATCCACCACACCACAAGCCATATGACAGCAGGAATGCCGAAGAGAATGGGCAGGCCCGAAGGTTTGCTCATCCACTTGCCCACTACCGTGGGTTCGGTCAGGTCCTTGTAAATGACGTTACGCGCCGCGCCCATAAGATCAGCGGGTTTGGCTCCGCGCGGGCACAGGTCAGAGCAGTTGCCGCAGTTGTGGCAAAGCCACAGGTCGATATCTCCACGCAGTTTGTCCTTGAGGCCCCAGGAGGCCCACACCATTTCCTTGCGCGGATAAGGCGCATTGGCAGGAGACAGTGGGCATGCCACCGAGCATGTGGCGCACTGGTAACACTTCTTGAGGGAATCGCCCCCCGCCTCTTCCAGCGCCCTGACAAACTCCAGATCAGGTTTGATGGTAATTTGTGCCATTGCTGCCTTCCTCCTACATGCCCTTGAACGGGTTGGGGCCCATGGCCACGATGCGATCCACAAAGCCGTCAATTATGACGGGAACCTTGTCGTACTCGTCAATGGCCACTTCAAGCAGTTCCACACGCTCAGGCTCCACGCCCAGACGGTTGAGCGTCTCGGCGATATTTTCCTTACGCTTGGCGCAGATTTCCGAACCCTTCACAAAGTGGCACTGGTAGTCATCGCCATACTTGCAGCCCAGCAGCATCACGCCGTCATAGCCTTTGCTCATGGCGTCAGACACCCAGATGGCGTTGACCGAACCAAGGCAGCGTACGGGAATGATGCGGCAATAGGGGCTCCAGGGCTTGTGGCGCTCACCGGCCATATCAAGGGCAGGATAGGCGTCGTTTTCGCAGGCCAGAATGAGCACACGGGGGCCTTCTTTCTTGAAGTCCTTGGGCACCTGCACTTCACGGATCATGGAGCCAATCTGGTCAATATTGTAGTTGGCGAAGGAGATGACGCGCTCGGGGCATGCGCCGAAACAGGTACCGCAGCGGCGGCAGCGCGTGGGATTGAGCCGGGGAGTTCCCTTTTCGTCGTCGTCCAGAGCGCCGAAGGGGCATTCTTCCGTGCAGCGTTTGCACTGGGTGCAGCGCACCATATTGAACAGGGGGTAGGAAAGGTCCCCCGAACGCGGATGCACAGACACACCGTGGCTGGATGCCTCGATGCACTGCACGGCCTTGAGCACCGCGCCCTTGGCGTCTTCTTCGCAGGCGTCCATGGTCAGGGGCTGACGCACGCAGCCAGCCGCATACACGCCGGTGCGGCGCGTTTCGTAGGGGAAGCAGATATAGTTTGAGTCGGCAAAGCCGTCAAACAGCTGCAAGTCCGGAAAGTCCGGCCCCTGGCGGTAGTCAAAGTGGATGGTCACGTCCTTGGCCGTAGTGGGCACAAGGCCCGTGGGCAGAACAACCATGTCCACATCAAGGTCAAAGTCCATGCCGAGCAGGGTGTTTTTGCACTCCACAACCATGTGGCCGCCCGCTTCGCGGATGTCGGTCACATCGGCCTTTGTCATCATGACGCCCAGGCGCTCCTGCATTTTTTTGTAGAAGCGTTCGAGAATGCCGGGAACGGTCATATCCTTGTACAGGATAAAGGCCTGGCAGGCATCATTGGTCTTCTCACAGACCGTGTTGGCAAGGCGCAGCATACCCACGCTGTTGACAGCGTTGGAGTAGGACAGGTGCCGAAGGCTTTCGAGGTCTTCTTTCACAAAAACCTCTTCCCCTTCCTCAGTATCGGCAGCAGCGGCCTCGGCGGGCTTTTCATCTCCGGCGGCCGCATTTTCCCCGGCAGCCTGGGCCACGGCCTGCTCGGCCATCGTGGTATCAAGCACAAAAGCGATGCGGTTGGCCTTCACCTGGTCGGCCACCAGCATTTTACCGAACGTGGCGGCATCCACCACCATGGGGATTTTGCCAAGCCCCATGGGAGCCAGGTATTTCTGGTCAAGGGCAACCCAGCCCGTAGCCAGCACCACCGCGCCCACTTCCACTTCCACAGGGCCGGAAGCCGTAGCAATAACGGCCTTGAATTCACCGGGCTGGCCTTCCAGCTTTTCCATGCGGGAATTCATGTGGACCTTGATCTTGGGATTGCCCGTAACTTCACTGACCTTGGCCGCAAGATTTGTGGGCTGCTTGTCCGTCCAGGGAGAAACCAGGGGAGAAGCCATGGGGATATTGTTGGCAGCGCCGCCGAGCCTTTCGGCTTTTTCTATCAGCACCACTTCATAACCCGTGGCCGCAGCTTCCAGGGCCGCCGTAAGGCCGGTCCAGCCGCCGCCGATCACCAGAATGCGCTGCACACCCGTTACCGAAGCGGCTTCGGGGGCTTCGCTCTTCTGCAGTTTCACCACGCCCATATTCACGTAGTCGTGGGCCATGAGGGTCAGCAGTTCGGGCGCGCTGGCAGAATCAACGGGCGTTCTGTCCGGATTCTTGTAGGCCTGCACGCACTGCTCACGCAGGTTCACATGTTCCACCTGCACGGATAGACGGTACAGTTCGCCGTCCACACGCGGGGAAGCGCCGCACAGCAGCACGCCGTCCAGGCCCTGGGCCTCGATATCGGCCCGAATTTCATCCACGGCCAATGCCAGCACGGGAACTACCTTGACCACGGCAGTGAGATCTCCCCACTTTGCCGAGGTCTGCGCGGCAAGCGCCTCTACATCGAGGCCGCCGCCAATGTTCTGCTGGTCAAAATAGACGCCAATCTTACCGGACATGCCGCCTACCTCCCTTTCACCGTTTGTACCGCCTTCAGGGCGGCGGCTGTACCGGACTGAGCCGAGCGCATCACATCCAGGGGCATGCGCGCGCAACCGGCGGCAAAGATACCGGCTTCCTCGCCGCCCGCCACAAAGCCTTCTTCGTCAAGAGGCAGAGGCAGAGGCGCGTCTTCGCCGGCCAAAGAGGGCTGCATGCCCGTGGCCAGCACCACAAGGTCATAATCAAGGGTGAGCTTTTCGCCGCTTACGGCGTCTTCTGCCGTCAGGCGCACCTTGTCGCCCTCGGCCTGCACCACATCGGCGACCTTGCCCTTGACAAAATGCACGTTGGGCATGGCCTTGACTTTTTCAAGTACTTTCACGTAGCGGCCAGGAGCGCGCATATCAATATAATATACTGTAATCTGCGTATCGGGATTCTGCTCGGCAATGTACTGGCACTGCTTGAGCGTGGCCATACAGCAGATGTATGAACAGTAGTTCAGATGATTCTGATCACGCGAACCGGCGCACTGGACAAAAGCCACGCGGTGAGGCCTGCGGCCGTCCGTGGGGCGCGTGATGCGTCCGGCAGTGGGACCACAGGGCGAGGCGAGACGCTCCATCTGCATGTTGGAAATGCAGTTTTTCACGTTGCCTGCACCAAGGTTGCTCAACCGGGTGACATCATATGGCTTCCAGCCGGTGGCAATAACCACGGCACCCACGCCCAGTTCGATTTCGCGGGGGGCCTCGGTCACATCCAGAAACTGGTTGCCCGCCACACGGGCCTTGTCGGCCTTGGAAAGTGTCTGCTTATCCAGAGTGTAGCGGCTGGGGAAGGCAAAAGGCATGGCCTTGTACAAGCCCTTGCGCTTTGACAGCCCAAAATCGAATTCACTGGGGCTTTCGCCGTCAAGGCTGGAAGCCAGCAGGCTGAAATCCACGTTATGGGGCGCCGTGTGGCGCGGCTGGATGCGCACCTTGACGGTATAGTCACCCTTGACCCCGCTGAAGCCCACAACTTCGGCCTGGGTAAAGAACTTCACACGCGGATTTTTCCTGATGCGCTGGAACTGGATTTCCAAGCCGCAGGAGGGGGGACAGAGTTTGGGAAAATATTTATTGAGCTGAGCCACGCGGCCCCCAAGCCAGGGCGACTTTTCGACGATATAGACGTCGTGACCCAGTTCCGCCGCTTCAATGGCGGCTGTAAGGCCTGCAAAGCCGCCGCCCACGACGAGAATGGCATTGGACATCCTGGATATCCTCCTGCGTTGTTGCATAGCGGCTGAAGAAGTGACAACGCCCCTCGCCGCGGAAAAAAGGAGTGGCCGCATCCGGCCAAACCTTACGGGCATCGGCTCGCGCCAACTGCCGACGGCCGGCCACAGTTTCCGAATGTGGCGGCCCGGAACCGTACCCGGTTGCCCTAAGACTTTGCCTCACCATCATAGCCGGAGTTTTTCCGGCGGCGGCGAACCGCCTGACGGGGACATACAAACCGCATGCTGAGCATCTGCGCGGCGGGCAAGGCGCATTCCGCGCCCTTTCGCCTGTTGCACCCACTGGCCGTAGCAGAGCGTACAGCCAAGGGGGGCGGCCTTGCGGCCGCCCCTTTTGTGCTACATGCCGCCGACTAGTCGGGGATGATCTGGTAGTAAGGCTTCTTGAAGATCTTGGTCTCGCCGGTGGCGGGATCGTACTTGGAGTTCACGAAGCACTTCCACTTGGTGTCGTCCAGGGCCATGAAGTCCGCGCGATAGTAGAAGCCGGGGTAACGGGATTCTTCGCGGAAGGAGATGTGCTGCATGTGCAGACGCACCGTCCACAGGCGATGATAGTTTTCCCAGCAGCGCAGAAGTTCGTGCAGGTCACGGGAGGCCAGCTTGAGGGAGTCTTCTTCCATCATGGCAAGCAGGTTGAAGCCCGTGTCGAGCAGAGCCTTGGAGGTGGTGTAGTAGGTGCTCACGCCGCCGCCGTATTCGT